>VOFK01004192.1_pt1 | contig 576145 bp, 425 predicted proteins | sample 5384121 | NCBI WGS metagenome assembly VOFK01 (sample SAMN12384730, study PRJNA508395) | human gut metagenome | isolation source: healthy gut J | host: Homo sapiens | reverse complement strand
TCAGTTACGTATTGCTGCGACATTGAGCCATTTGGCCTTCTGCTTATCTAAGGATGATGGTGGCAGGGGTTGGTATTAGGGTTAGCCAAGGAGAGCCGAGCTGCTCATTCGAAACGTCACCGTCGCAGGGTGCGCGAGATCAGCTCCCACAACAATGTGGAAGAATTGCGAAATTCAACTGCCCTGCATTGGCGCTGAAGTCTGATTTTAGCCAGCCATTGTTAGATCTGTTTAAAATTGTTATGTTTTTCGGCATTACCGTCGCTAACAAGATAATTGTGAAAAATTTGGTATTTCGGGGCAATATCTATCACACGTCCCAATGATGGGGGGACATACTGCTGATGGTGAAATTTGAAATTTTTTGAGCATTTTCTGAGGGGAATATTATCTATCTTTTTTTGTCCAAGCAATTGGGGGACTTTTTATGCTGCAGTAGTGGTGAAATGTATACACGCTTGCTTTGAGGGGTAGTGGGCGCAAGCCCCGTGTGAGGTGGCTTTCTGCCGCACGATTGAAGGCCGACGATTTTCCGCCGGGCCCTTTTTCATGTCAACGTTTTCATTATGTTGCGTAGAATATGTTAAGAAATTATTTTACTTGGTGCGCTGCTGGGGGCGCTTGACGGGGTGTCCCGTGTTCAGGAAGGAAAAGTGTTCAGCCGATGTCAAGGACGCTTCCCCGAGTTTGTGGTAATTACATCCTCCGACACGGATAATGCTTGCCGAGGTGGCGTTACCGGAACGGAGGGCTCTGAAAGAGGCAAACGGGCAGTTTCTAACGAACGAATATGCCATGATCAACAGCCGTAATATATTCGCAACCAAACTCTTCTACCATCATATTGTCCGTTACATCGGCCTTCAATGCCAGATTCACCAGATTAGTAAGGATCTCATCTTCCGATGCATCCGTAATGTCGAATCAGATAGCACACGATATACTATGTAAATCTGGCGTCCTTCAATACCCAGTTTGTGAGGACTAAAATCTTCACTCAGGATATAGTCGAGTACCCTTTTCCACCTCTTTCTTTTGGCAACAGATTGATAGGAGAAAACAGCAAACAGATACGTATTTTCATAAACAAAGATACGCACTTCGGAACTGCCTTTATGGAATGTCCAGGAGTCATAACCGTCACGAGCAAGAATCGGATTAACTCCCATCTCACGGATGGCACGTTCGCAGAAAGTGCTCAATGAAGACGGTTCGCGCTCTTCAAAGATACCTTCGGGCAGCTTTTCGCCGCATGAAGGGCAGAATTCTTCCTCTTCCGATATCAGTTCGTCACAACTGTCGCACTGCACCTGAAAAAGCTGTACGGTCCACAGCCTCCACAAATTCAAGCAGCTTCCGTAATGCTTCCACACGGATACCGAAACCCATATTGTCGGCATTACTCAGCTTACTCACCGTTACTCCTACCACTTCGTTCTTTTTCATTGAAGATAGGACCGCCGGAATTACCGGGATTCACCGCCGCATCAGTCTGTATATAATACTTTCCATCCACCAGTTGTTTGGGCGAAGACACAGAGCCTTCGGTCACCGTAAAAAGGCATACCGTAAGGATAACCGGCCACACAAACCTTTCCACCGATGGACAAGGAATTATCTCCTGCCAGATTCAGGGAAGGCAGGGCCGAGAAATCACCGTCTACGGACAGCAGGGCTATGTCCAATGAAGGATTCACCAGTACCACCTTAGCCAGATAAGGATTCCGGTCATTATCATGTACCGCCACTGCATGAAAGCCTTTCACCACATGGTAGTTCGTCACAAAAAGATCATAGTCTTTCAGATAGAAACAGCTGCCTGATCCACCTGCATGGGTTACTTTAAAAACCAACTGATATATATTGTTCTGTTCCATTGATTCATTGTTTTTTAATCTGTTATTGTTGTCCGCCAAGTGCTTGTTGCATCATCTTCTGTTGAAGTTCCTGCGCCAAACGCATATATTCGGCCATATCTCCCTTCATCATGGCAGACTGCATATCAGCCTGTGCCTTCATGATTTCCTCTTGCAGAGATGCTGCCATGCCCTGTATTTGTTCGATGGCTTCTGCCGATATCTCTTCCAAGTCATCCTCATCCGGTTCCAGATCACCTTCCATTATTTTATCCATTACGTTATAAAGGATTTCAGATGCATCCTCCATCGGCTTACCGCTTGCTTTTTTAAGCGCATGCGAAAGAATTACGTTAATGTCATCCTGCACATCATTATAAAAAATAAGCCTCATAGAAAATATAGAGTAGACGTACCACACTCCGCTCATAGTTTTCCGTCTGAATGGCCTCAGTAGCTTCTTTATAGACACTCATAAAATTCTCCTGCATATTCTTCAGAGACGAACGTCGCTTGGTAGACACCAATGTATCTACGAAATAAAGATCAGCCGCCAGTTCCTTTTTAGTCATGGCAAGCAATTTTTCAAGGAAGGCCTTACCTTTCGCCACCACCTCGGCAGTAGGCAGTTCGGCATCCATATCATCCACCGCTTTATCGAGATCATTCAATAGCTGGCCTTGCGGACGGGCAAAGTAGGAAATCTGATAGAAAGTCGTATCGAGTACATTCCAGGAGTAGCCATATTTCCGGTCGGCATCATACTCTTTCACGGCTTCCAGTGTTTCGCGTCCCAAGATTTGCAGACCTTCATAAATGCGGTCTATCTCTTCCTGCGGATAAGAGGTGACCTGCGGCTCATAGCACCGCGTAGCACCGAACTTCGTACAAAACTCGTCATCATATTTATCACCGATGTGGCAGATATTCTGTAACACGAAGTACATCTTATGGGGATGGCTCTGCGAGAGAGAACACGTGTACTCCATTCTCAACTTATCGTTGTCCTTCACAAAGCGAGGCAACAGCAGTTTATTCAGATTCAGGTCTGCAATCTGTCGAAGCATGGCTACACGCCCTTTCTCGGGCAAGTTCAGGAAGTCGGCACTGATACGGTAAAATCCGTCTTTTACAGAGATATGCACCAGGATAGAACCGTGTGGAATATGAAATTCAGTACCATCCGTATTGCCATACTTCGTCCGGAAGTCCGCATTCAGGTAATCCAGCAAACTGTGGAAAGCTTGCAGATACTCGCCTTGGTTATACAAGTCCACGCTCTTTTCGTAAGCCTCCGTATGAATGGAACTTTGCGTGGAGTCCACTACGGGAGGAATAAATGTAAGTGTTTGTTTCATGTTATAATATGGTTTTAAAGGATATCTGTCACCTGACAGGCAAGGTTTATGTCATTGTATATCTCTTCAAGCAGATGTTCATTGTCCAGTGCCTGCTTGCGAAGACAGAGGAAGCCGTCGGGCATCACTCCCGCATAGTAAAAAGTATCTTTACTGAAAGAGAGCATCATATCGTGCCCGAATGTTTCGCGCAGACGGGTAATCTGACGCATGATTGCCGGTGTAAGTATCATACGGGCAGTTATTTCGTCATCGGCATAAACCACGAAATACTTCTCGAAATCCGGGTCTTCCAGATGAACGAAACGGGCATTATAGCGTTTCTTCAAGCCCTGGATATTCTTTGCCAGATAGCCGACCTTTTGTTCCAGATGGTCGGGCAGGATAATCGTGCTGCCTTTAAAACTACGTTCCAGACGACACCAGCCAAACATGCCGCGGAAGTTATGCGCACTGCTTTCATACCTGGAGGCAAACAGCGGACGGAGCACATAGCGGTAAAGCATCACGATATAGCCCGCTACAGAGTTGAGCTCCAACTTATTCATCAGCCCATAGGAAACCCCTATATCGGCTATATAAAGGGTACGATCCCCTCGCGGCACTTCCAGATAAGCATAGGTGGTAGCCGCCAATGCCGGATCGGAAAAAGAAGAATTAAAGAGTCGGCTACCGGATAATATACGCTGGTCCAGTTGCGAAGAGAAGGAGAAAAGAACCGATGGAAACATAGCAGACATAATGCTGCGCATGATATCATTTTCCTGCCCTTGGAATTTCATAAGAGAGCGGCTGAATGCAAAGTTCAGCACAATAAATCCCATAAAAACCGGGAAAATGTATTGCGTAACCACACTGTAGTTCTCTAAGCCGATGTATCCAACAAGATAGCCCCCAAACAGGACGAACATCATCCAGCAAAAGACAAAGAGATAGACTATGATACTCAGAATACGAACGATCTTCTGCCAGAAATATACACGGGAAAGTTCGGTATGAAGCCTTTCGGAAAGGCTTTTGAAGTCAATTGATTCCATATTACATCTACTTTAAAAATGCACTGACATCCACATTCCGCTGTTCCTGTTCGGGAATATCAATCAGTTCTTCCTGATGATGATTCTGCCGGCCGGCCACGATGGAAGAAGGAAACATCTCAATGGAGTTATTATAGTCGGTGACCGCAGCATTATAGGTGCGGCGTATGGCTTGCAGTTGCAATTCCATATCTTCAATGCTCCTTTGCAGTCGGGTGAACTGTTCGCTTGCTTTCAGTTCCGGGTAATCTTCTACGGATAATTGAAGTTTGGAGATTAAAGAAGAAAGCTCATTACCGGTTTTTATCTGTTCATTCTCCTGTGAAGGCTGAAAAGTTCGTGAACGAAGTTCTGCGATACGGGTTAGCGTCTCATTCTCATGTCCCATATAGGACTTTACGGCAGCTACCAAATTCGGTATCATATCGTTCCGCTGCTTCAATGCCACGCAAATGCCGCTACGGCATTGCTTTACCCGATTCCGCTTTGCTATCAGATTATTGGCAGTCCAGATATACCAAAGTACCAATAAGATGATAAGGGCTATTCCGATATAAAGAAGTATTCCCTGGTTTTCCATAATTTTACTTTCTGATATAGATTAATAATAGTTGTATCGTATCTACTTACGAGAACGGAACAAAAATAAGAAGATAGACATAAAACAGGAAAGAAACAGGGGGGGACAAATAAAGAGTCTCATTTTTATTATAAATCTATGTTTTTCAACTAATTATTATCATTAAGCAGAGAAGAAGCAAGGGGATATTTTCAATTATAATGGGAATAGTCCAATAGAATAACAAACAAAACTAAGGATAATGAGCTAATTTATGCTGAAATAGTAATGAATCAAATGACGAGCAATACTATCTCAATTTATATTGGAATACCCATTTACCTCATAATCATACAGAAAGGATTTGCCAGCAAGTTTTATTAGCTCTTTATACCTTACTAAACTTGCATATCAACTTATGATCGTTAACCTAAAGATAACATTGCGATAACATTCCTTCTCTCCCTGCCGCCTTACCTTTGCAACATCGAAATAACCCCAATGTATCACTTAAATAATAAACAAGTCATGAAGAAATTTCAGAAAATAGGAATCGAATTAGCAAAAGGTATTGCAATCGTTTTGGCAGCTTACGTATTAATGGCCACAGTCAATCCTGCGTACACAGGACTCAAACACGCCATTGCAAATATATTCTTCAATTAATAGAAAGAACGAATGATGAAAGCGGATATCTCAATTGTACAAAGCAAGAAAGGAACCGAAATCATGGTTTCGGGAAATAAGATCAATAAGTATGGAATACTGGCTGCAATCCTTTTTACAGTACCCATACTGCTCTTATTCCGATGGATACATGGAGAAGATATGGCCCATGTATCATTGCTGATATTCTGGTCGTGCGCCCTGGCAGGCTTTGGAGTAAATCTATTGCTTCATGCACTATTCTTCGGAATCTTTTCGCCCAAAGGTTTCCGGTCCATCTCTTTCGTAAAGCATAAGGGAGGCATACGTTTCTGTCACTGCAACGAACCCATCAGAATGTGGCAATATCGCACAACCTGCTTCTTACCTATTCTGTTGTTAGGCATCCTTCCGCTTTTGTATGGCATGGCAACAGGGAATTATTATTTCACATTATTCGGAACATTCTTACTTATCGGTAGCATGGACGACATCTGTATCCTTTGGAAACTGCGTTCATTCAGCAAAGATGCATTTATCAACGACTGTTCACAGGAGTTACGATTCCATATATGGTAAAATCAGGATCGTGCCGGAAAATAAAGAGTAAACTCACTGAAACGGCCTTCTTCACTCTCCACCTCTACCCTGCCCTCATGTGCCAGCATCACTTGCTGCACATAGTTCAAACCTAAACCAAAACCCGCGGCACCCCCTTTACTACTGCGTGCTGCCGCCGCAGAGCGTTCAAAGCGATTGAAGATACGCGACTGGTCTTTCAAGGAGATACCCAATCCGTTATCACATACCTTAATTTTGCAAACTCCCCTTTCCGACTCACAGATAATGTCTATTTTCACCTCTTCACGAGAATACTTGATCGCATTGTCCAATAAGTTTCCCAGCACTTCACGCAGGCAGAAAGCATCCGCATAGACCGTCTCACAGCGATGATAAACCGTATTGAATTCCACCCTCTTACCGGCTTTCAGAGAAATCTTCGCAACCAGATCATCAATCAACGGACGCAGGGAAACATCTTCCTTATGCAACTCCAAATGCCCTTCATCCAATTGTGTAAGCATCAATACCCTGTTCGATAAAGCCAGCAGATGCTCGCTCTCTTCCGTCATCACCAGGCGATATTTCTCTTCTTTTTCAGGTTTACCCGCCAGTTTCCCTCCTGCCAGCACATGTGCCGCCATCAATATGGAGTTCAACGGAGACTTCATATCATGAATCATGGCGTAAGTAAAGTCTTTCTGGAACTGCTCCAGACGATGTTGCATCCGAAGCACCTTCACCTGGCCGAAGATACAATCGAGCATTACCAGGAATGTAATCCACAAGGGAAGCAAAAGATACCAGATAGAAGTCGCCACATGACGATAAGGGTTCTTCACAACTCCCTGCACACAAAGCGTACTATCTTCTTTCAAAGGAATAAACTGAGAAGTATAATCACCATACTTCCTGGAAGCGTATCCAACCTCTGTAACCGTACTATCCGAAGAACGGAGAAACTGACGAATACCACTACGTGACTTTATGCCCAACCGGCTTAAACGCTCTGCAAAAGCTGAATCCAGGTATAAAGAAGACAAGGGCATTTCTATGCTACTTTCATTGATCTCACGTTGCATAATCAAGGCTGCACGAAGACGATAATTCTGATCAATCGTATTATAGGTATGTACCACAAACAAACGGTTTATGCTATACTCAGCCTCCTTTCCTTGTAGAAATTTCTGTTGTTCCTTGGCAAAAGGAGCTTCCTCTGGCAATTTCTGTTCTACGGGCTTTTTCCCTCCTTTAGTCTGTAAAAGAAACAACGGATAACGTTCCACCACCTCATCATAGAAAGCCGCTTCAAAGCAATCATTCACCTGATAAGCAGTCTCACGGGCAGCTGTGCGATACAAATAAGCAAACCAGGCTACCATCAACAAACAACTTGCCAACAGGCTGACTATAAAGAATACCTTAAACGAATGTTGTTTACGGACCTGGCGTTTCCACTCCTCTTCTTTAGCCATGGAAAGTGTTTGCTCCGTCATATCCAGAATCTGCCTACTCGATGTTTCTATGGCCTCCCACTGTTGTTCGGGAATCTGCCTGCGCACCTTACCTATCGGCAACCTCATTTTCTCCGCCAGAGCATAGAAAGCAGAGCGCTGTTCCTCAATCCCCCGGCGCTGGCTGATGATATACTTCATCTGCTGTGCCCAACTGTAAATAAGGAAAGCAGTCAATAACAGAGTAGGAAGGAACAGGAAAAACACATCCTTCACAAGTGGAAGGAAAGGAGAAATGATGGTAGCTTCTATCGCTTTACCCTTACTTTCATTCAGCCATGCCTGCTCCGAGATAACCGTTTTGAAACGCCTGTAAGCGGAATATTTACTGTGATCTTCTACCGAATCAATCCATACGGTCCTATCGATGTTCTTCCATTTCAGCTTCTTTTCCAATACCTTCTCCATCTCGTCCAGAGGTATCTCCACATGATAAACATCTTCCAGGAAAGAGGCTACTTGCTGATATCCCAAAAATACCATTTCATCGTAAGGCATCTTTTCATCCCTGCGGATGTACGAATAGAATGGTACGGTATAATCAGGAAAAGGCAGGTTATTCACCCGGTTATCTACCGTTTCTATAAAAGCTTGCCGGAAACATTCGTTCAATGTACGCTTCGCCTCATTTTTATAGCTGTCATAAGCATATATCATGCCTCCCAATTGTATCACCACAACGAGAAACAATCCTATAATAGAGAGGATATAGAGTGAGCGAAGCTTCATCTTGCTATTGTTTGGGGGACAAATATAATGTTTTCAGCATCCATTTCCATACAGGAAGAACATGAATCGTATATTCACTCACATTTATTTCTTCCTCTTCTTCAAGAGTCAGAATAAATAATTCACGACAGCCTGTAGTTTGAGCAGCCTCCAAAAGACCGTCTATCTCCCGTTGACGAGTATCTTCGTCGTGCAAAGTATAAGTCACTTGAATCAACTGATTCACTTCTTCATGGTTAGTAATTACAAAATCACACTCCTTCTTACCTTTATAATAATGCAAACCTTCCTGTATTTGCAAATTCCGGCGTAAATGAAGATAAACGGCATTCTCAAGTAATTTACCATTATCTTCACTTAGAGGATTAAGCAACACGGAACGTAAACCGTTGTCAATACAATAGTATTTCTTATCTCCACTACTCTCTTTCACAACCGAAGACTCATACTTCGTTAATGAAAAAAACAAATAGATAGATTCTGTTTGTACAATTACATCATACAGGGTATTCTTTCCGATACTAACCCCCTGTGACTTCAACTCATTATAAATACGATTGATAGAGGTCGGTTTCGTCAAATTACTCATTACTCTCTTAATGAAGTAACGGACAGGTTCCGGATTCTTTATTTCATATCTTTCCACCAAATCCTTATAGAGCATTACGAAGAAATATTCCTGCAGAATACGGTCTTTCAACATAGGAATAGCAAGACTGACTTCGGGAAAACCACCTTGATGCAGGTACACTTTAAATGCATTTACAATGCGCGCCCTATATTCAGGTACATAATAATTGGTATCCACGCCTACAAATGAACAATACTCCCGAAATGAAAGAGGAAACTCTTCGTACTGCAATGTACGTCCCCGCAAGGAAGTGGCAAGTTCCGACGAAAGCATATTTGAATTACTGCCTGTAATAAAGATGTGTCTACACTCCTGTTCATACACCCTACGCACAAACGGTTGCCAATCTTCCGCCATTTGTATTTCATCAAAGAACATATATACATCCTTCAAGGAAATATCAGGATATAGTTCCCGATAAGCCTGCAATATTTCATCTAAATTTTCAGCATCAAACTGCAAACGCTCATCGTCGAAATTCAGAAAAAGTATTTGTTCCTTCCGGATGCCTTTCTCCGAAATCAATTGATTGATTACCAATAAGAATAAAGAAGATTTGCCACAACGTCTCACACCCGGAACCGTAATAATTTTGTTACTATCTACAGGTAGCATCAATTCACGGGGATATACTTCCACGGGTAAACCCGCCTGGAAACCTGCAATCAACTGTTTTAGTAATTCCTTCTTCTTCATAAAGATAACATATTGAAATTATTTCTTTCTTAAAAAGACAAAAATAGAAAAAACTTTCTTTTTGAAAAAGAAATAGTAGACAAATCAACGGATTTTCTTTGTTAACCTAAAGATAACATTGTAATAACATTCTTCCATGAGCCTCTGCCTTACCTTTGCAACATCGAAAGAAACAAAAATGTATAACTAAAAAATAACACCATTATGAAAACTTTAGTATTATCAGTAGTATTTGCAGTAACTTCAATCGTAAACGCAGTAAATAACAACAGTCTGGAAGGTTTTGTCTACAACACCCGCATGGACGGAGATCGTGTAGAAACCAAAAACGTATACAAAGTGAAAGAGGATAAATATCTTCAGAATCATCTGCAATATAACTATGCGTATGATGCCGAAGGACGTGTATCCAGCAAAGAGGTATCGAAATGGAGTAAAGGCAACCAACGCTTCGAGAAACAGTATTGCCTGAACTTCTCATACGACGGTGGAGAAGTAAACGTGGAATACGCAGCATGGAACAGCAAGGACAATGCCTACACCGATGTAAAGACCAAAGCCGTTTACCAAATCAACGGAATGGGCGTAAATTACCAAAGCTACGAATGGAACAAAAAAGAAAGTAGCTGGAATCTAATGGTAGAACACTCCACACAACCGGAAGAAATCATTCTGTTTGCAGAGAAATAAATTCAGGCATCGCAAATGCACAGTACCTTAATTGTGCATTTATCCTGCTTTTTTCCTAACTTTATCATTAAATCATTTACCATTTTGACAATGAAAAAAGAAAACCATATAGCCTTACATAGCACAAGTTTCATTCATGAAATCAAGCAAATTGTAACTGAAGCCCGACAGAAAGCCTACACCGCCATTAATTCGGCAATGGTAGAAGCCTATTGGCTGATGGGCAAGCGTATCGTGGAAGAGGAACAGCAGGGAAAAGAACGAGCCGACTACGGAACACAACTGCTAAAAGAACTCTCGACAGAACTTACGTAAGAGTTCGGGAAGGGGTTCTCAGTCCCCAGTCTTTACAACTATCGACTGTTCTATCAAACCTTTCCCGAAATATTCTCTACACCATGGAGAATATTGAATTGGTCTCATTACAAGCGCTTATTAACAGTTCCCAATTCTGAAGCCCGTGCATGGTATCTAAAAGAAGCACAAGAGCAGATGTGGAGTTACCGCACACTCAATCGCAACATCGGTTCACAGTATTACGAACGTCTGCTACTCTCGCACGACAAGGAAAAAAGTGGAAACGGAAATGAAGTCGCTCACGCTTCCGTATCAGCAGGACAAATTGGAGTTTATCAAGAATCCTACGGTAGCGGAGTTTATCGGATTGTCTCCAAATACCGACTTTACCGAATCCAAACTAAAATCGGCTATCATCAGCAACTTACAACGTTTCTTGCTTGAACTGGGAAAAGGATTCTCGTATGTAACACGCCAAAAATTAGTGCGTACCGAGAAGAAAGACTATTTCATCGACCTCGTCTTTTATAATTATTTATTAAAATGTTTCGTCCTTATCGATTTGAAAACAAATCCTATAACACATCAGGACGTGGGACAAATGGATATGTATGTGCGGATGTATGATGAACGGATACGTGGTGAAGGAGATAACCCAACCATCGGTATCGTTCTCTGTTCAGAAACAGACGAAGATATAGCCCGCTACTCAGTACTACATGACAATAATCAACTTTTTGCTTCCAAATATATGTTGTATATGCCTACGGAGGAAGAGTTACGCAGGGAGATTGAGCTACAAAAAACATTTTACCGCCTGCAACACTCGGAGAAAGATATTGAAGAATAATGTTGCTTGCTGAAAAATAATCTACTGGTTATTTTTTCCCGGCCATATACACTCCCCCCATAATACAAGCCGCCCCAATCAATGCAATAACTGTCAGATGTTCATCCAACAGGATAGCCGATCCTATCAAAGTGAACAGCGGATTGAGATAAATATAGTTGGAAGCGCGTACCGTTCCCAGATTTTTCAGTACGACATTCCAAACTGCAAAACAAATCAGGGAAGCAACCACACCCAGAAACAATAAATTCAACAGAACGGAAGGCTGAATGAGCAAAGAAAGGTCAGCCTTCCAAGGTTGAAACATAAAGACGGGAAGCGTAGTCAATATGCCATAGAAAAAGATCTTGCGAGTAATAAAAATAGTATTATACCTACCCGTCATCTTCTTCATTATCAGACTATAGAACGCCCATGAAAGAGCAGCAACCAAAGTAAGACAATCGCCCAACGGAGATATTTTCAAAACAAAACTCCCATTATAAACCACCATTGCCACTCCTATCAATGCCATCAGTGAACCGCCTATCAAAGTGCGGGTAGCCTTTTCTTTCTTATAAATCATCAGTGAAAAAATAGTGGTGAGCAGCGGAGCCGTACAAACAATAAACGCCACATTGGTAGCCAGCGTAATGCCTAAAGCCATATTCTCCGTCAGAAAATAGACGGAACCGCCCGTGATACCACCCAACAACAACCAAAGTTCATCTTTCCAGTTATTTGCAAACAGCTTGCGGGGAGATATAAACCAGATACCAATATAAGCAATCAGAAAACGAAGCAGAAAGATTTCTTTCGGAGAAAGTCCATTGGCAATTAAAACTTTGGTGGAGATAAAAGTTAATCCCCACACTCCTACGGTGAAGATCGCTATCAGATGATAGGTGTAATTTTTCTTCTCATTCATACGTTCCCGATAAATTGGAGGCAAAGATATACCATTTCTACTTTTTGTACAATAAAACAGGGGATTTAATAGACGCCGGAAACGTTTTTAATAAATAAGGGTGACGTTTTTTAAAAACTTTACCCACGTTTATTAACAACGTGATTAGAGTGCTTTTCGGCAATCTGGCAGAAAAATAAACAAAAAGGGATGTAATCTTCTCAGACTTCATCCCTTGAAATATCCTAAAAACACTTTTGTGTAAAATCCTATTGAATTAACTTTGCCATTTTTTGTATTACATTACTTGAATTAGTTTTAATAAGCACTTCACAAATATAAGCAATAAAAATTACTTTGTCAAGTATTTATTTATATTTTTTCTACCTTTTCCACTACTTTATCACTAAACAGGGAAAAATATATATTTTCAAATGTTCCGCTACCTGTCTGAAACGTATCCGAACCGTACTTGCTCCGTACATTCTTCGGTCAAAAGTACTTCTACACGGAGAAAGTACGGCTTTGGTACGGAGCAAGTGTATCCCTGGTATGGTACAGACAAATACTTTTTTGTTGTACTAAGCTATGAATCTGAAAATAAACCCGTAAATTTGCACCGTTTAATAAAGTATATAACTAAGTATCAACCATAAAATAACGAAAGAAAACCATTATGGAGTACAATTTCAGGGAGATTGAAAAGAAGTGGCAGAAAAGGTGGGTGGAAGAGAAAACCTACCAAGTGAAGGAAGATGAGACGAAGCAGAAGTACTATGTACTAAACATGTTCCCCTACCCCTCCGGTGCGGGCCTACACGTAGGACACCCGCTGGGATACATTGCTTCGGACATTTATGCTCGTTACAAACGACTGCAGGGCTTCAATGTACTAAATCCCATGGGATATGATGCTTACGGACTTCCCGCCGAACAATATGCTATACAAACGGGACAACATCCTGCAATTACTACGATCAACAATATCGACCGTTACCGTGAGCAGTTGGATAAGATAGGTTTCTGTTTTGACTGGAGCCGCGAAATCCGTACCTGCGAACGGAATATTATCATTGGACTCAATGGGCATTCCAGAAGATGTTCAACAGCTATTATTGCAATGATGAAAAGCAGGCTCGCCCTATCGAAGAACTGATACAGGCCTTCGAACAAATAGGTACCAACGGCATGAATGTGGCTTGTGGCGAAGAACTCAGCTTCACTGCCGAAGAATGGAAAGCTAAGAGCGAGAAAGAGAAACAGGAAATCCTGATGAACTATCGCATCGCCTATCTGGGTGAAACGATGGTAAACTGGTGTGCCCAATTGGGTACGGTTCTGGCCAACGATGAAGTGATAGACGGTGTATCCGAACGCGGAGGTTTCCCCGTAGTTCAGAAGAAGATGCGTCAATGGTGTCTTCGCGTTTCCGCCTATTCACAACGCTTGTTGGACGGACTGGATACCATCGACTGGACAGATTCTCTGAAAGAAACTCAAAGAAACTGGATCGGTCGCAGCGAAGGTGCTGAAGTACAGTTCAAAGTAAAAGACAGCGATCTGGAATTTACCATCTTCACGACCCGTGCAGATACGATGTTCGGTGTTACTTTCATGGTGTTGGCGCCGGAAAGCGAATTGGTAGCTCAGTTGACTACTCCTGAACAAAAGGATGAAGTTAACGCTTATCTGGAACGCACAAAGAAACGTACCGAGCGTGATCGTATAACAGACCGCAGCGTGACGGGTGTATTCTCCGGAAGTTATGCCATTAATCCTTTCACAGGTGAGGCAGTGCCTATCTGGATTAGCGACTATGTACTTGCCGGTTATGGTACAGGTGCCATCATGGCTGTACCTGCACACGATAGTCGTGACTATGCTTTCGCCAAACATTTCGGATTGGAGATCCGTCCGTTGGTAGAAGGTTGTGATGTCAGCGAAGAAAGCTTTGATGCCAAAGAAGGTATCGTTTGCAACTCTCCGAGACCTGATGTAACTCCTTACTGTGATCTTACATTGAACGGACTGACCATCAAAGAAGCTATCGAAAAAACCAAGAATTACGTAAAAGAACATAATCTGGGACGCGTAAAGGTGAATTATCGTCTTCGTGACGCTATCTTCTCCCGCCAGCGCTACTGGGGTGAACCATTCCCGGTTTACTACAAAGATGGAATGCCTTATATGATCGACGAAAGTAGTTTGCCGCTTGAATTGCCGGAAGTTGCCAAATTCCTTCCTACCGAAACCGGAGAACCACCGTTGGGACACGCTACCAAATGGGCTTGGGACACTGTAAACAAATGTGTGGTAGAGAATGAAAAGATAGATAACGTCACCGTATTCCCTCTTGAACTGAATACCATGCCGGGCTTTGCAGGTTCCAGCGCTTACTATCTGCGCTATATGGACCCGCATAACAACAAAGCATTGGTTGATAAGAAAATAGATGAATACTGGAGAAGCGTCGACCTCTATGTAGGTGGTACGGAACATGCTACGGGACATTTGATTTATTCACGTTTCTGGAATAAATTCCTGCACGATGTAGGAGGTGTCTATCGTGGAAGAACCGTTCCAGAAGTTGGTTAATCAAGGTATGATACAAGGACGGAGTAACTTCGTTTACCGTATCAAAGACAGCAATAAGTTCGTTTCTCTGAATCTGAAGGATCAGTACGACACTACCCCACTCCATGTGGATGTAAATATCGTATCCAATGATATTCTGGATCTTGAAGCTTTCAAAGCATGGCGTCCTGAATTTGCCAACGCTGAGTTTATCCTGGAAGATGGCAAATACATCTGCGGCTGGGCTGTGGAGAAGATGAGTAAATCCATGTTCAACGTCGTTAATCCCGATATGATCGTTGAGAAATACGGTGCGGATACATTGCGTATGTACGAGATGTTCCTCGGTCCGGTAGAGCAATCCAAGCCTTGGGATACGAATGGTATCGATGGTGTATACCGCTTCATCAAGAAGTTCTGGTCACTGTTCTACGACCGTAACGGCAGTTATATAGTGACGGATGAACCTGCAACCAAGGAAGAACTGAAATCTTTGCATAAACTGATTAAGAAAGTAACGGGTGATATTGAACAGTTCTCTTACAATACTTCCGTCAGTGCTTTCATGATCTGCGTAAACGAGTTATTCAGTTTGAAATGCAGCAAGAAAGAAATATTGAATCAACTGGTTATTGTATTGGCTCCTTTCGCTCCGCACGTATGTGAAGAGTTGTGGGATACACTGGGCCATGCAGACTCAGTTTGCGATGCCAAGTGGCCTGCTTACAACGAAGAATACCTGGTGGAAGATACAATCAACTACACCATATCTTTCAATGGTAAGGCACGCTTCAATATGGAATTCCCTGCTGACGAAACATCAGAAACCATTCAAAGCACCGTATTGGCAGATGAACGTTCGGCTAAATGGATGGAAGGCAAATCAGTAGTGAAAGTGATTGTCGTCCCGAAGAAGATCGTAAACATTGTTATTAAATAAATTAGTTACGAGCTATGGGCTATAAGCTACAAGTAGAGAGGAAAAAGGCAACTTGACTCGCTCCCTTGTAGCTCGTAACTCGTAACTCGTAGTTAATATCTTGTAACTGATTAATATGCAAATCACAAAACCAACCAAAGCCGAAATGATGAGAGAGTTGCGAGACTATATCTTCATCACTGTCGGTCTTATCAGTTATGCCTTGGGATGGGCGTTGTTTCTGATTCCCTATCAGATAACGACAGGAGGAACTACGGGTATCGGTGCAATCATCTATTACGCCACGGACTTTCCTATTCAATGGTCATACTTCATCATCAATGCTGTCTTAATGACATTTGCCATTAAAATACTGGGTCCTAAATTCAGTATTAAAACCACGTTCGCCATCTTCGGGCTGACATTCTTTTTATGGTTTTTCCAAATGCTTGTGAATGGTCCCGACAATACGCCACCGCTTATACTGGGACCGGGGCAGGACTTCATGGCTTGTATGATAGGTGCCGTCATGTGCGGTGCAGGCCTTGGAATCGTATTCAATTGCAACGGAAGCACGGGAGGAACAGATATTATCGCCGCTATCATACATAAGTATAAAGACGTCACACTGGGACGTATGGTTATGCTTTGCGATGTGATTATCATCAGCTCCTGTTACTTCGTATTCCATGACTGGAGACGCGTGATATTTGGTTTTGTAACTTTGTTTGTTATCGGTTTCGTGTTAGATTATATTGTGAACAGTGCCCGCCAGTCTGTGCAATTCTTCATCTTCTCCAAAGAATATGAAAAGATTGCCGACCGCATTACGAAAGAGACACACCGCGGCGTAACCGTTCTGGACGGTATAGGATGGTACAGTAAACACAATGTAAAAGTACTCGTTGTATTAGCTTATAAGCGCCAGTCAATTGATATTTTCCGTTTGGTGAAAGACATTGACCCGAACGCATTTATCTCTCAAAGTTCCGTTATCGGAGTCTATGGAGAAGGTTTTGACCGACTGAAAGTGAAATAAGAACCAATCAACATATGAAACATAAATTCGTATTTGCCACAAACAATGCACACAAATTGGAAGAAGTAACCGCTATTTTAGGTAACAGAATAGAACTTCTTAGTCTGAAAGACATTCATTGCCATACGGACATACCTGAAACTGCCGATACTTTGGAAGGAAACGCTTTACTGAAAGCACAGTACATTTATGAAAACTACCAGATGGATTGTTTTGCCGATGATACCGGTCTGGAAGTAGAAGCTTTAAACGGAGAACCGGGAGTTTACTCGGCACGCTATGCCGGAGACGGACATAATGCAGAAGCAAATATGCTGAAACTGCTGCATGCCATGGAAGGAATAGAGAACCGAAAAGCGCAATTCCGCACTGCATTTGCACTGATTATCGACGGAAAAGAACATTTGTTCGAAGGTGTAATCAAAGGAGAAATCATCAAAACCAGAAGAGGAAACTCAGGTTTCGGATATGATCCTATATTTGTTCCCGAAGGATATACGCAGACTTTTGCAGAGATGGGCAACGAACTGAAAAACAAAATCAGCCACCGTGCCATAGCTACAAACAAACTTTGCAAATTCCTTAATAGTATACAATAAACCCGTAAATATAGAGTTATTAGTTTGTAAGTGTGTTGCTTACAAACTAATATAACTCTGATTTTATGAGATTTCAATATATATTTCTTCTCTGCTTAATCTATCTTCTGCCTGCCTATTCGCAAAATGCGATAGGAGAGTGGCAAACTTACCTTTCTTATCATAATCCTACCCGCAGTGAAGTCATTGGAAGTAAACTCTTCATCCTTGCCAATGGTGATTTATATGCTTATGATAAAGAAGATACCAGTATACGAACTTATTCAAAATCCTTTCCGCTAAGCGATACGGAAATATCTTATATTGCTTACCAGTCAGTCTATAAATCATTGGTCATTATTTATTCCAATGCGAATATAGACCTGTTGGTAAATGAGGAGGATATCTATAACCTTCCCGATTATAAAAACAAGAATATGACACAGGATAAGACGGTCAACCACGCTTGTTTTTATAAGGAATACACGTATTTATCCACTGCATCGGGTATTCTTTGTATCAATCTGAAAAAGCGGGAAATCAGCAATTACTATCCTCTGAATAAAAACGTTCTGGCATGTAATGTATCGGATAATCATCTTTATGCCGCTACTTCCGAAGGATTGTTTGCAGGGTTATTGACAGATAATCTACTGGATATTAAGAACTGGAAGAAAGTGTCGGATGATACCTCTGAATTCCTCTCACAATACCACGATATTCCTTTCAAAGGAGAAGTACCCGAAAACATTACTCCGAATAGTCCTGTACGAAACTATCCGTATTATATGAATTTTGCCGGAGAACGATTGCTGATTACCGGAGGAGGACATATAGCCAACAGACTTGACAGGCCCGGAACCATTATGACCTTTGAAAATAATACCTGGAACAGTTTTCAGGAAGAAGGCATTAGTGAACAAACCAAACATCGATACGATGATATAAACTGTATCGTACAGGATCCTAAAGACGTTGCTCATCATTTTGCTGCATCGGCAGGAGAAGGGATTTACGAATTTAAAGATGGAAAGTTCATAAACTGGTATAGTATGCATAACAGTCCGTTGGAAAGTGCTGTACCTAATGAACCTTGGGCAGATAGTTATGTACGTGTGAACGGACTGATTTATGACAAAGAAAATAACCTTTGGATGGTGAGTTGTGAGACACAACATGCAGTGAATGTATTGATGAAAAATGGTGACTGGGTAAGTCTTCATTATCCGGAAATAGTAAAAGCAAGTAATTTCGGACGGACTATCTTTGATAAAAGAGGTTGGCTGTGGGCTACTTCTTCGCGTATAGAGTCGGGAGGATTGTTCTGCTTGAATTATAACGGCACCATAGCGGATACTTCGGACGACCAGCACAGGTTCATTACCCGGTTCACGAATCAGGACGGATCCCTTTTAGAACAGTTGGCAGTTTATTGCATTGCCGAGGATAAAGAGGGAGTCATCTGGATCGGTACTAACAGAGGTCCTTTGGTACTGAACAATCCTTCCCGCTATTTCAATGATAATTTCTATTGTACACAGATTAAAGTTCCGCGTAATGATGACAGCGGGTTGGCTGATTTCTTATTAGTGAACGAAGCGATTAATGCCATTGCAATAGATGGTGCCAACAGAAAGTGGATAGGTACGGCATCCAATGGAATTTACCTGATAAGTGCGGATGGAATGGAAACGATTCATCACTTTACGGAAGAAAACAGTCCGCTGCTTTCCAATAGCATCGTATCTATTGCCATACATCCCCGTACCGGCGAAGTCTTCATCGGAACAGGCAAGGGGCTCGTTTCTTATCAAAGTGACGCTACAGAGGCTGAAAACAGCTTTAAAGAGAGTAATGTACGTGCTTATCCTAATCCGGTACGTCCAGACTACAGCGGAGTGATTACTGTTACGGGAATGGTTTACGACAGTGATGTGAAGATTGTGGATACTGCCGGACATCTTATTTACCAAGGTACTTCCCTGGGAGGGCAATTCACCTGGGACGGAAGAAATAAACAAGGTAGGAGAGTGGCCACAGGAATATATATGGTACTTGCCGCAGACAGTGAAGGAAAAGAGGGGATTGTTACGAAAATTGCATTTATAAGAGGAGAATAAGGGTGGTAAAGTGATAGAGGTGATAAAGTAGTAAGAGTAATGTCACCCTACCATTATCACCTCTATCACTTTACCACTTTATCAAAGCCCCAGTTTTGCCGAAATCTCCAGCATCCTCTTGATAGGCTTCACTGCTTTCTCAGCAATTTCAGGATCTACTGTTATTTCCGGAGATTCGTCTTTCAAGCAATTATAAAGCTTTTCCAGCGTATTTAATCTCATGAAGCTACATTCATTGCAGGCACAGGTACTATCGTTAGGAGGAGCCGGAATAAACGTCGTTTGCGGACATTTCTTCTGCATCTCATGAAGGATGCCCGATTCGGTAGCAACAATATACTCTTTCTCGGGATGATTCACTGCATACTTCAGCAATGCTGCGGTTGAACCTACCACATCAGCCAACTTCAGAACTACACTCTTACATTCGGGATGTGCCAAGACCACTGCATCGGGATGCTGCGCTTTTAATTCAACAATTTTTTCAACCGAGAATTGTTCGTGTACATGGCATGCGCCGTCCCATAATAACATATTGCGCCCCGTGATAGAGTTAATATAATTCCCCAGGTTTCTGTCAGGACCAAAGATTATTTTCTCATCTTTGGGGAAACTTTCCACGATCTGCTTCGCATTGGTAGAAGTTACCACAACATCCGTCACTGCTTTCACGGCAGCTGTCGTATTCACGTAAGATATCACCGTGTATCCGGGATGCTCTTTGACAAACTGACTGAACTTGTCCGCCGGACAACTGTCCGCCAACGAACAACCGGCTGCCATATCAGGAACCAGCACTTTCTTATTCGGACAAAGCACCTTGGCCGTTTCACCCATAAAGTGAACACCGCACATCACAATGATATCCGCTTCCGTTTTGGCTGCCCATTGAGCCAATGCCAGACTATCGCCGACGTAATCGGCTATATCCTGTATTTCCCCCTTCTGGTAATAGTGCCCCAGAATAATCGCGTTCTTCTCTTTTTTAAGTTGCTTGATAGCTTCTATGAGATTATTCATAATTATATTTTTTATTTCTCTTTCTAATTTAAAAATCCTTTGATGGTGATGATAGGCTGTTAATAGTGTCGACAAGTAAATACGATTTCTTGTCTATGAAGTTATTAGTATGAGATAAAACTTTATCCGTACGTTATCAACGGGCAAATAAAAGGTATATCTCTTGATAATAAGCCATCTATAAAACTCTTTCAACACCTTGTTGATAAAGTGCAAAGTTAATAACTTTATGGTTATAAACCGGTGTAATAGGGCTGAAAAATGTGTTTATATAACCTCGGAAAGTTTCTCTTAACTTTTTTGGAATGTTCATTCCGGTGGGTGCATATACGTTGTTTTGAATATTGCAAGAATTATTTTTGAATTTCTTTCCCTACTCTTTTGACAGCTTTTCAACGGTTATTAACAGGGATGTGAACGGAAAGAAGTATCTTTGCAACAGGAATAAAAAGATAACGTATAAGTACGTTGTTTGTTCTACACTTGTGTGGCTTGTCTGTAATGCTTGTGTTGTATAAATGAAATACAAGTGTGGTACAAATGAAACACTTGTGTTAAATAAGTCTTTGTAAATCAATCTATTAATAAAAGCCATTTAAAGAGTATAGTTGTTATGCGTAAACTGAAAATAACAGAACTGAATCGTATTAGTATAGAGGAGTTTAAGGAAGCTGAGAAACTGCCCCTGGTGGTGGTATTGGATAATATCCGCAGTCTTCATAACATTGGTTCTGTATTTCGTACTTCGGATGCTTTCCGGGTGGAATGTATCTACCTGTGTGGCATTACAGCTACTCCGCCCCATCCTGAGATGCATAAAACAGCTTTAGGTGCTGAATTCACTGTCGACTGGAAGTATGTTGATAACTGTGTTGAAGCTGTTGATAACCTTAAAAAAGAAGGGTATACTGTTTATTCCGTAGAGCAGGCGGAAGGCAGTATCATGCTGGATGAGTTGTCTTTAGACCGTACTAAGAAGTATGCAGTAGTTATGGGCAATGAGGTGAAAGGAGTTCAGCAGGAGGTTATTGACCATTCCGATGGATGTATTGAGATACCCCAATATGGTACGAAACACTCATTGAACGTATCTGTAACTGCCGGTATCGTTATCTGGGATTTATTCAAGAAACTGAAATAACAAGATGTTGATAAGTTGTTTGAACAGGGTTCAAACAGTGGTTATCATGTCCTTATCAATAGAGAAATGAACAATGGTTCATAGAAGTTTTCAACATAGATAAGTGTTTGAAATACATGGCCTTCTATAATGACTGTTTTTCATTACTAACAATGTTCTTAACATCATATCAACAGGAGGATTCAAACTATGAAAAAGGTTTTATTAATTCTTTTATTCTGTATTTTTCATAGCTGGAATGGTAAAGCGCAAGCAGACTTTTATTCATTGCAGCCATTGGGCGACAGGTATATTTATGACTCTGAATATTTTGATGATTCACGCGAACTACAAGTATACCGGAGTGGGGTAGATGCTACGTTGAAAAGTGATTCATTGTTGACTATCTATGTATTCGACGCTCAATATCCGCCTACTTTCAATTTGTTTTGTTCCACCTTTGAATTATTGTATCCGGGTGTTCCCTGTATAATCGTTGGTATTTTGAATCCTAACAGGCAGAGTGAATTAACTCCTCCTTATACGGATGAAGAATCGGTAAAGGGGTATGATGATCCTGGAAAGGGGGATTCTTTATTGTTATCTCTGGAAAAGGAAATTATTCCTTTTATAAAGAGCAGATATAATACGGGTTTGCGGAATATACTGGTAGGACATTCGTTAGGCGGCACGTTTGTGACGTATGCTTTACTTAGCAATCCCGGTTTGTTTCAATGTATTCTGTCTGTATCTCCTAACTATATGTATAGCAGGAAGATGATGATTGATAAACTTTCAGAATTTACTAAAGAGTACAAAGGGGCTAACCAACTTTATATGTATCTGGCAAGCGGGAAGAAGGATAAAATAGAAGAGTCATTTAAGCCTGCCACAGAGGAGGCAATAAAGATTTTATCCACTTGTCCGAAGATTGTTTTGAACTATGATTCTTTGAATATAGAAAAACACAGTCATACGATCTTTGAAGGTTATTACAGGGGGCTGTTGGGATTGAAAAATTACATAAATAAGGAGTAGTATACTTCTATTTTAAAGTTGTCCGCTTTCTACTAACAGAATGACCCGTTCGGTAAGTGCATCATCTCCTGTAGGATCATATTGTTTTTTCAGACTGGCACCGAACAGTGCGGCGAAAGTCTGATAGAAACCTGCTTTAAAAGGTCCCATGAAGGCTTTTACCAGTTCGTAACCCGTGGAATTGGTTTGGCGATCCACTAACTTGATTAATAACTTTCCTTGAGAGAAAGAAAGCTTTTTCATGCGTGGAGTATATTGTTCTTTCAGGCTTTTTTCTACTGCTTTCATGTGTTTCTGACGGCTCTTCTCATCGGGTAAAGTCATCATATATTCGTAAGTTTCAATAACTGCACGGTTGATTTCTTTGGAGATAGGCAATACCTTCTTTACGTTATATACCAGTCGGTTATATTCATTCAACTGTTTCTTGTTCTTGAATTTGAGAGGTTTGAAAATATAAACGGTGGGTATCTTTATATACGGGATAGTGTCTCCTTCGTAAACGCACATAGGAACCAGGTATCCTTCGGTTTTCGTTTCCTGTGCCTGGCATAGAGAAGTTCCGAACAGAAGGAAGACTACGATGATGAATATGTTCAGTCGTGCGTTCATGCCACAATTAAGTGTTTATCTTTATATTTGATCTGATTGTCGATGTTTTCCTTGTCGTGTTAACTTATTTATGGTAATTTCGCGACAATTAAACTTATTTACACGAATGAAATTACTCAAGTTGGGAGTTTTTCTGAGTATGCTGCTGATGACTCCTGTACTTGAAGCTCAAAATACAAGTGTGTCCTTGTGGGAAGAGAATATAGAGCAACTCTCTATGGATGAAGAAGAAAAGAACTGGGAAGATGAACTTGAAGAGCTTTCCAATCGCCTGCAGGAACCTGTTAATATCAATGTTACTACTAAACGTGAATTAGAGCAATTTCCTTTTCTTTCGGACATTCAGATTGAAAATATCTTGGCTTATGTGTATATACACGGGCAGATGCAAACCATTTATGAACTGCAATTGGTGGAAGAGATGGATAAGCATACCATCGACCTGCTTCTCCCTTTTGTTTGTGTACATCCTGTGCCTGAAAAGATAGGTTTTCCCCGGTTGAAAAGTCTGTTGAAATATGGTAAACAGGAGGTATTGACCCGGCTGGATGTGCCTTTCTATACCCGTAAAGGTTATCAGAAGAATTATCTGGGACCTGCAATGTACCACTCTCTAAGATATGGGTATCGCTACGGAGACTATCTCCAAATGGGAATTACGGCTGAAAAGGATGCAGGAGAACCTTTCTTTGCCCTGCATAATGAAAAAGGATATGATTATTATTCTATTTACTTTCTGCTTCGTAATCTGGGTAAGTTGAAAACGTTGGCATTGGGAAATTACAGATTAAGTTTCGGACAAGGGCTAGTAGTTAGCACTGATTTCCGTCTAGGGAAAACTTATTCTCTCTCAACGGTGGATAACCGTAGTGGTGGCATCCGGAAACACAGTTCAACGGATGAATATAATTATTTCAGGGGTGTTGCGGCAACAGTGGAGGTTATCCCTGCACTTCAGTTATCCGGTTTTTATTCACATCGTTCTATGGATGGAGTCATAGAAGGGAATGAAATTACCTCTATTTATAAAACCGGATTGCATCGTACGGAGAAGGAAGCGGATAAAGTAAATGCTTTCACTTTACAGTTGCTGGGTGGGAATATTACCTATGAAAAGAACAATCTAAAAGTAGGAATGACAGGCATTTACTATTTTTTCAACCGTAGTTATCAACCGGAGTTAAGAACCTATGCCAAGTATAATTTGCAAGGGAATTACTTTCATAATGTGGGTGTAGATTATAAATATCGCTGGAATCGATTTACTCTGACAGGTGAAGCAGCTATGGGCAAACAAGGTTATTCACTACTGAATCAATTGAAATATAATATATTAACCGGTTATCAACTGTTGATTGTTCATAGATATTATAGTCATGATTACTGGGCAATGTTTGCACGTTCGTTTGGTGAAAGTAGTACACCGCAAAATGAAAATGGCTGGTATCTGGCTGCCGAAGCATCACCTTTGGCACATTGGAAATTCTTCGCTTCGCTGGATTTGTTTTCTTTTCCCTGGTGGAAATACCGCATCAGTAAACCATCGCAAGGTGTGGATGGCATGTTTCAGTCAATCTATTCTCCTAAGCGAAATTTATCTATGTATGTTAACTATCGCTATAAGCGAAAAGAGAGAGATGTAGCGGGGACGGACGGAAAAGTTATCCTTCCTACTTATCAGCATCGCCTTCGTTACCGACTGACTTATTCACCGGATCATCTACAGTTACGAACAACGGTGGATTATAATCATTTTCATTCCCGGGGGCAGGAAGGAAGCCAGGGATATCAGTTTACACAATCCTGTTCGTATGCTTTTTCTTTTCCCATAAAGATATCTGTACAAGGCACTTATTTCCATACGGATGATTACGATTCCCGTATTTATGCTTCCGAAAAAGGTCTGCTTTACACCTTCTATACACCTTCGTTTTATGGACAGGGATTTCGCTTTTCTGCCTGTGCCCGGTATGATGTGAACAAAGTTTTTATGTTCCTTGTTAAATTCGGACAGACTATCTACGAAGACCGTGAGAATATTGGTTCGGGTAACGACCTGATACAAGGAAACAAAAAAAGCCGACTTACAAATGCAGCTTCGTATAAAGATTTAGTTAACTTTGCCGTTATAAACGCTGAAAATACTGTATCCGGTTTTTTACAGTAATTCAGTAATTTGAATCGTCAATTGTCAAATCGTAAATAAAATGACTGTAATTTATCCATCTCCCATTTTCGGTCCTGTTCATTCCCGCCGTTTGGGAGTATCCTTAGGGATTAATTTATTGCCGGAAGATGGTAAGGTGTGTTCATTCGACTGCATTTATTGTGAATGCGGTTTCAATGCAGACCATCGTCCCAAGAAGGCATTGCCTACCCGCGAAGAGGTTCGCAATGCCCTTGAAGCCAGATTGCAGGATATGCAACGGAATGGACCTCAACCGGATGTATTGACCTTTGCCGGAAACGGTGAACCTACAGCTCATCCGCATTTCCCTGAAATCATAGAAGATACGTTGATGCTTCGTGATAAGTATTTCCCGAATGCCAAAGTCAGTGTATTGAGTAATTCTACCTTTATTCACCACCCTGCGGTGTTTGATGCGCTGAATAAGATAGATAACAACATATTGAAACTCGATACGGTAGACGAGGATTATATTCATACTGTGGATCGTCCTACAGGGCATTATTCTGTGGGCGAAATTATAGAACATATGAAAGCCTTTCAAGGCAACTGTATTATTCAGACCATGTTCATGAAAGGCAGTTATCAGGGGAAAGACGTGGATAATACTTCGGATAAGTACGTTCTTCCATGGCTGGAGGTTGTGAAAGAGATAAAACCCCGTCAGGTGATGATTTATACTATTGATCGTGAAACGCCTGACCATGATTTGTGTAAGGCCACTCATGAGGAACTGGACCGCATTGCTGCTTTGATTAAAGAAGCAGGAATATCGGTAAGTGTTTCTTATTAAGCGGTTTACAGGATCTATATACCCAACGTATTGGGTCTATATATCCAATGTGTCCGATCTATATATCCAGCGCGTCCCATCTATATATCCAATACGTTGGGTATATAGATCCTACAAACGGGAAATAATAGAGTGAAAAGAGTTTGAATTAAGATTATAGTAAAATAAATAAGTAGTATGAAACCTATTGCAATTAAAGACCTTTCAGAGAACTTCTTTGAAGTTATCGGTAAAGAATGGATGCTGGTGACGGCAGGTAATAAAGATCATTTCAATACGATGACTGCCAGTTGGGGCGGTATAGGCTTCCTATGGAACAAACCGGTGGTCTATGTCTTTATCCGTCCGGAACGTTACACGTTTGAGTTTATTGAGAAGAGTGAATACTTCACGCTCTCTTTCCTGGGAGAAGAGAACAGAGCTATCCATAAGATATGTGGAAGCAAGTCGGGTAGGGAAGTAGACAAGGTAAAAGAGACGGGACTGAAACCGGTCATTACTGAAAAAGGAAATATTCTTTTTGAACAAGGACGTCTCAGTCTGGAATGCCGCAAGCTTTATACGGATGTAATGAAAGAAGATTGTTTCATCGATCCAAGTGTTTGTAAGCAATGGTATGGTGGCGCTCATGGCGGTTTGCATCATATTTATGTGGCAGAGATTACCGGAGCATGGATGAGAGAATAAATAATCTTTAATAATATAAAGGAGGGAATGAAAAAATCATTCCCTCCTTTATATTATTACTTTGTTTTACTCACCTAATAATTCTTTCGATCTTTCCAATGCTACATTAATGTTCGGGCAGATATTCTTCTCGCCCAACAGTTCGTAGAAGCCGGATTTTTCCAATGCTTTGTGCACTTTTTCATTCACGCCGGAAAGTACGATAGTGGTTTTTTCGCGTTGCGCCATCTGGCAAAGGCTAGTCAGGTTGTGGATACCTGTTGAATCGATGAAGGGTACTTTCCTCATACGTATAATGCGCACTTTGGGACGATCTCCCAGTCTGGACATGATTTCCTCGAACTTAGTAGCAATACCGAAGAAGTAAGGGCCATTTATCTCATACACTTCCACGCCTTTGGGAATGGACAGGTTTTCTTCATCTTCTTTGCTGTTAGATTCTTCATTCAGATTAATCTCATCTTTGATAACAGAAATTTCAGTGGTTTCCATCACACGATGCATGAAAAGTACACAAGCTATGACAAGACCCACTTCAATAGCAATGGTTAAGTCGAAAATAACTGTCAGGAAGAAGGTAATCAGCAATACGGTGACGTCTGATTTCGGATTCTTCAGTAGTGCCTTGAATGTGCGCCAGCCACTCATGTTATAGGAAACAATCACCAGCACACCTGCCAGACAAGCCATCGGAATGTATTGTGCCAGAGGCATCAGGAACAGAAGAATAAGTAATAGTACCACTGCATGTACCATACCTGCAACAGGGGTTTTACCACCATTGTTTAATATTAGCCATTGTACGTGCAATGGCACCGGTGGCAGGAATACCACCAAACAAAGGTGTTATTAGGTTGGCAGCTCCTTGTGCTATCAATTCCGTATTGGAATCATGCTTGTCACCGATAACACCATCCGCTACCGTAGCGGAAAGCAGCGATTCGATGGCTCCTAATACCGCAATGGTAATGGCTACAGGAAATAAGTCCTGAATAGCCTCCCAGTTTAGTGAAGGCATTACTGCATCCGGCAGTTCCGCCTTGATACTGAAGCGGTCGCCAATGGTATCTATACAATTGATTCCAGCATAAGTTTTCATCAGATATACCGCTACCGTTACTACAATAATAGCAATCAGCGATCCCGGTATCTTCTTTGAGAATTTCGGGGTTATGGCGATAATTGCAATACTTACGATGCTGACAATTGTATTCCACCAGTTGATAGTATCGAAATGCTGGAAATAGATCATCCATTTCCCGACAAAATCTCCGGGAACCTTTTCACCACCGAAATTAAGTCCGAAGATATCGGCTATCTGCGTGGTGAAGATAGTGACGGCAATACCACTGGTAAATCCCACGATAATAGGATAGGGGATAAACTTGATTACAGCACCCAGCTTGAATATCCCTAACAGGATAAGAATGACTCCTGCCATCAGTGTGGCAACAATCAGTCCCGCTTCTCCATATTGCTGGATGATGCCATAGATAATGACGATAAAAGCTCCCGTGGGACCACCGATCTGTACTTTGCTACCTCCCAACATGGAGATAATGAATCCGGCAATGATTGCCGTGATAATACCTTTTTCGGGTGATACACCGGATGCAATACCGAATGCAATGGCAAGCGGGAGAGCGACGATACCTACTATGATACCGGCCATCAGGTCTGCCATGAATAATTCTTTCGAGTAGTTCTTCAAAGCCGTGAATAGCTTTGGTCTGAATTCGAACGCTTTCATAGATAATCTGTACTTTTTGTGAAACGAGGTGCAAAATTAGACAAAATAATGCATATATTGGTTGATTGCTTTCAAATATATTATATTTGCAGCAGCTAACTGTAATATTATGAAATCACGATTGCTTATATTCTTTCTTTTTCTTTCTATTTTTAATATATATGCTTCGGATGTGAAGTTTTATAATATTAATGCGATGTATGGAATTTCCATGCGGGAAATGGCCTCTGTTTGTAAAGATGGGAATGGTTTTATCTGGGCTTCCTCTAAAACGGGTATATTGAGAATTACGGAAAGTGATTATCGCATTTATCAGCTTCCTTATAAAACAGCCAATATCATAAATGTCAAATTGGCTTATAATAATTCATTTTTAATAGCATATACGAATAATGGGCAATTTTTTCATTATAATGAACTGTATGACCGGTTTGATTTATTTCTGGATCTTAGAATATCTTTCAATAATACTTTTTTAAGTGTAGGTAAAGTTGTTATTGATGATGAACAGGCTCTCTGGATTCCTACGTCCGGGGGATTGTGCAAATATAAAAATGGAATATTTACCCAAATAGGTGAGGTGCCAATTCGAACACAGTGCATAACGTCTTATGATCAGACACATCTGCTTGTAGCCAGTCAAGACAGTATTAGATTATTAAATACAAATACGTTGAAACAAAAAAGTATATGTGGAATAGAAGATATGTTTCAGATAAATACTCTTTTTTATGATCATAAAAGAGAGGTTGTATGGATAGGAACTTCCACTGATGGTCTTTTCTATCTGAACATGAAAAAGAAAACGTTATTGCCATTTTCTAATTTCCCAAAGCAACCTATCGCAGTGATAACGGAAAGTTCGGATTCAACATTGTTAGTCGGAATCGACGGGCAGGGAGTATGGGAATTGGATAAGGATAAAAAAACGGTTCTGAATATTTTGAAAGAAGATATTGATAATCCTTTCTCTCTTCGTGGAGATGGGGTTTATGACATCTTTTGCGACGGTCAGCAGAGGGTGTGGGTCACTACCTATACTGGTGGGCTTTCTTTCTTCGACTGGAAATCTCCCTTAATTAATCAAATTACCCATCAGGTTAATAATCCGAATTCTTTAGGGAATGATAATGTAAACAAGATATTGGAAGATAGCAAAGGGGATATCTGGTTTGCTACAAATAATGGGATAAGCAGGTGGAGAGTCGCCACTAATGAATGGGATACTTATTATCAGAATAAACAGGAACAGGCACAGGTTTTTCTGGCTTTATGTGAAGATGACGAAGGAAATATCTGGGCAGGTTCGTTCTCATCCGGGTTTTATGTTTTAGATCGGAATACCGGAAAAGAATTGGTTCATTATCCGCGGAATACATCGGAACTGAAATCTGACGGTAAATTCATAATGAATATATATAAGGACAGTGAGGGTGATATCTGGATTGGAGGTATCCAAGATGTAATATGTTATTTAACAAAAGAAAAGCGTTTTCATACGTATGGTGCACAGCCCATGCGTACGTTTATGGAGTTTTCTCCGGGAAAAATGCTGTTGGCCTGTACTTATTCTGTGCTTTTGCTAGACAAGGAAACAGGGAAAATCACTTTCTTACCGGAATGTCTTGCACAGGATATTTTAGTAATGGGAGATGATATTTGGGTGGCTACTTCCGGAGACGGATTGCTGCACCATAACTACACGACTCGTGAAACTCATAAAATAACAGTGGAATCCGGATTGCCATCTAACTATGTGAATAGTGTCATGTATGATAATGGATATTTATGGTTAGGAACGGAAAATGGATTGTGCCGCTATAATCCTGCCGACAGCACGGTGCATGCTTATTATTCTACTTTAGCTCTCTCCAGTGCTTCATTCAATGTGAATGCCAGCTGCAAATTACGTAATGGCGAATTGATGTGGGGTACAAATAATGGGGCGGTAATGTTTAACCCCGATAAATTATATCATACCCAGCTCAACGGGGAGATTTATTTCCAGAATATCACTATTTCCGGCAGTTCTATCAGAGAAAATCAAGATTTGTTGCGTGGAATTCCGGTGAATAAGCAAACAGATATTTCATTCAAATATGATCAGAATACTTTGACGCTTGAGGTATTGCCTATTGGCGTTTCTTCCAAAGAAATAAAATTTTCATGGAAAATGGAAGGACTTGATACAGAATGGTCGCATCCTTCCAGTCAGCAGATAATCACTTATACCAATATTCCTAATGGGAATTTCCGGCTTAAAGTAAGGATGTACAATAATTCACTGTCTCAGATAGTTGATGAACGTACATTGGACATACACGTTATTCCGCTTTACTGGCAGACGTGGTGGTTCCGTCTGGTAGTATTCATTATTATAATGAGTATCACATTCTTTGTGCTTAAGTTCTATATAAACCGTTTGAAACAGCGTCATGCTGAAGATAAAATTCGTTTTTTCACAAATACGGCTCATGATCTCCGTACATCAATAACGTTGATAAACGCACCTATTCAGGAATTGAATAAAGAGAAAGAATTATCAGACAAAGGGTATTATTATCTGAATCTGGTTACGGAACAGTCTGAACGTTTATCTAATGTTGCAACCCAACTCCTGGATTTTCAGAAAGTGGATATGGGGAAAGGACAACTGTTTCTGGTAATGGTTGATATTGTTAAATTGGTGTACAGGCGGAAAACAATGTTCAAGTCTACGGCGGGAAAAAAGAATGTTATATTGGAGTTTGTCTCTAACAGGGAATCTTATATGTCAGCTGTCGATGAATTGAAAATAGAGAAAGTGGTTGATAACTTGATATCTAATGCGATAAAGTATTCTCATACGAATGGTAGGGTGGAACTTACATTGAATTGTAATGAGTACTATTGGAGCTTGGAGGTGAGAGATTATGGATTGGGTATCTCGGATAATGCTCAGAAGAAGCTGTTCAAAGAGTTTTATAGAGGAGATAATAAGGTTAATTCACGTATGGTAGGTTCTGGGATAGGCCTGTTGTTGGTGAAGAATTATGTTTTGATGCATGAGGGAAAAGTCTCACTTGAAAGTAAGGAGAATGAAGGTTCTTTATTCAAAATAAACATCCCTTATAAAGAAGTGGTTGAGGTTGCACCTGCTGAACATGAAGAGCCGGGGAATATCACATCTGCTGATGGTCCGTCTGATCAATCGGAATATAAAAAGGAAGATGATAAGTCCGAAAAGAAGAAATCTATATTAATCGTAGATGATAATAAAGATTTGCGGAACTTCCTGAAGTGTTCTTTGAAAATCAATATAACATCTTAGAGGCTGGCAATGGTAATGAAGCATGGGAATTACTTCAAAAGGAATCTCCCGAATTGATTATTTCGGATGTGATGATGCCTGATATGGATGGCTTTGAGTTATGTAAATTGATCAAATCTACTTTTGAAACTTCGCATATTCCGGTGATCCTGCTAACTTCACTTTGTGATAAAAGTGACCAGTTGGAAGGTTTAGGTTTGGGAGCAGAGGACTATATCACAAAACCTTTCGATATATCACTTTTGGAGCAACGAATAAAGTCCCTTATGCGGAACAGGGAAATCGTCAGAGAGAGAGCTTTGAAATTGATAAAGTCGGATAATGATAATCAACAGGTTATTTTGGACAATGAGCTTAACGATCATTTTGTGAAAAAAGCAGTGGAAGTGATCCATAATAATATGCAAAATTTAGATTTTGATAAGGAAAGTTTTGCTATGGAAATGCATGTGAGCGGTTCATTGTTGTATAAAAAAATAAAAGCACTGACAGGTCTATCACCTATTGAATTTATTAAATCCATTCGTTTAAACCGGGCTTTAGAATTACTCCAATCTCATAAATACACTATTACGGAAGTTAGCGAACTTTGTGGTTATTCCAGTATCAGTTACTTTAGTACGGTGTTTAAAAAGTACTTTGGCAAGTCTCCTACAGAGGTCTAATTTACTTCTTTTTCCTGTTTTTTATCGTTTATAGTATAGAATATCTAATATCTAAAATTATATATCTAATATCTAAAAGTGTATTGGGTACACTTCTGTAGCTTTGTGCATCGATGTACGGAATGTATGTCGATGGAGTTATTGTTATGTTAAATCTAATCAAGTTAATCTTATGAAATGTATGTATGATGATGACGGTTAAGTCAGCTATTTATGTAAAGACTGCAAAATTAGAGATAACCGTAGCGATACATATCACTTTCGGTAATCTGTAATGAATTTCATGTGGCTTTGACATTTAAAGGGGGGCTGGTGCCAATGGCTACTATTATTAATGAAAAACATAGAACCCCATTACTTATATATTATGAAGAACAACAAGCTTTATTTTGTTTTTCTTTTCTTAAGTATTTTGTTCGCAAGTTGCAATGGCGAAGAAGTAATTGAGAAATGGCCTGAAATAGGCAACTATTATGATTCGAGCAAGCCTATTGAGTTAAAATCCATGTCACCCGACTGGGGAAGAATCAACGACTCTTTTATTATCAAAGGAAACTTTCCGGTTGACACGACCGGAAAAGTCAAAGTTTTCTTTGCCGATAAGGAAGCGGTTATAGTGAACAACAACGGAAATGAATTGTATGGGCTTATCCCCAAGCAGTTTCCCGGCTATAACGAGATAACATTGGAAGTGGATGGCAAAAGGTATACATCTGATAATGTGAAGTTTAAGTACTATCAGACTCAATCTGTGAAAACAATATTGGGAAAATTTGGTGAAAATAACTGGACATCGTCAAATGATTGTAAAATAGATGAATTCCGAATGGATGATTCTTCAGGAATTGTAGCTGTTGCAGGACAAAAGAGTGATAATTTCATTTTCTATGCAGGAGTATGGGGCGATCGTACTTATTTTGTGTCATTAGAGGATAATATGGTGATGCGTCTGACTTCTATTGGTTTTATGGGTTCTGTTGCAGTTGATAATTCAAGAGAAAAAGTGAGCATCATGCCTCGTGATGGAGGTGAGTTATACACAGCCACCCGTGGGGATGGATGGACTATAAACTCTCTTGGTCTCAAAATACCTTCTTCAAACAGTTGCGTGGGGGTATTGACTTATGCCGAGGATGACCGCTATGTGTATGCAATGTCCGATGATGGTCTTTATGAAGTGGATTTGACAGATAAAAGTTATACAAAATTAGTTACTCCATCAGATTACCCGGCTTTTAATGGAGTGAATCTCGGTCAGTGGGAACATTATCTGACTTACAGTAAATATGATAAGTGCTTTTTTGCCTCTTATCCTGAGAATAATGGCATTCTGAAGATATGGAAAGATACTTCGGGTGCATGGCAAGTGGAACGCTATGCCGGCTTCCAACCGGGATGGTTGAATACAACTTTTGGGGATCGATTGACGGATGCCGTATTGAAACAACCTTGCGGAATGGCGGTGAATAGTTACGGTGAACTCTATGTATGTTGCAAAGCGAGCCATTGCATTGTGAAAATCAAAGGAAGGCTTGTCTCTTTGGTAGCGGGAGTTCCCGATCGGTCAGGAAGACTAAACGGATTCCCTACGGATGCAATGTTTGATAACCCAGTGGATATTGCTTTGGATTCGGAGGAGAACTTCTTCATTTGTGAACGATCTTCAAATGCAATCCGGAAAATGACAATTGAATAAAAGTAGAAATCATATAAAATGAATCAAGATGAAGATTAAACATATATTACTGTTTCTCATGGCATGGGTAAGTTCTATGAATTTGGCCTATGCGCAACAGACTGTGGTAGCTTCGGGTTCGGTTATGGACGAGAAAGGCGAGCTCTTAATCGGAGTATCGATTTCTGTAAAGGAAGTTCCTTCTATGGGTGCTATTACGGATATTGACGGTCGTTTCAAGATAGGGGGTATCAAAGTCGGGCATACGTTGGTCATATCCTATGTGGGGTATGATCCTCAGGAGATAAAGATGAACAAGAACAACGAGCGTATGCGCGTGGTGTTGAAGGAGAGTTCGAATGTAATGGACGAGGTTGTGATTACGGCATCGGGTAAGGTACAGAAGAAAATTAATGTGACAGGTGCCATTACCGGAGTTGAGGTAGCTACGCTGAAAACCCCTGCCACTTCCATAAGCAACATGTTGGGCGGACGCGTTCCGGGCATCATTTCCGTTACACGTAGTGGAGAGCCGGGTAAGGATTTCTCCGAGTTCTGGGTGCGTGGTATCAGTACCTTTGGTGCCGGACAGGGAGCTTTGGTGTTGATTGACGGTGTCGAGGGCAACTTGAATACGCTCGATCCCGAAGACATTGAGAGTTTCTCTATCTTGAAGGATGCCTCTTCTACGGCCGTTTACGGTGTACGTGGTGCCAACGGTGTGGTATTGGTAAGTACCAAGAAGGGTAAAGCCGGAAAACTGAATTTGCAGGTAAAGGCAAATGCCGGTATCTCTTATTCTCCTCGAATGCCCAAATATGTACGTGCTGCGGAATATGCGGCACTCGCCAACGAAGCTGCCGTGACACGTGGACGTATTCCTGTCTATTCCGATGTGGATGTGGATTTGTTCAGGAACCACATGGACCCTGATTTTCATCCGGATGTGGATTGGAGGGATGTTATCTTGAGAGATTATACCTGGAACCAGCAATACTTCCTGAGTGCGTCGGGAGGTGGTGAAGTAGCTCGCTATTACATCAGTGCCGGTTTTACGACAAAAGATGCCATCTTTAAACAAGATAAAGGGGTAAACAAATACAATACGAACGTAAACTACAACAAGTTCAATTTCCGTGCTAATGTGGATGTGAATGTCACTTCCACCACTACGCTTTCGCTGAATGAAGAGACTGTGATTGTTACTCAGAATTATCCGGGATATGGAAACGACAGTAAGGTATTGTGGCAGGCACAATCCAATCTGACTCCGGTGACAGTACCGTTGATGTACACCACAGGGCAGGCACCTGGATATGGCACTGATAAATCAAATATCAGTCCGTATGTATTGTTGAATATGACGGGTTATCGCAAGTTCTATTCCAATGATAATAAAATCACGATGCAGCTCAATCAGGATTTGAAGATGATAACTCCCGGACTGAGTATTGCAGGATTGGTCAACATTAATTCGATAGGTGCGAGAACCCAAGTTCGCGAAAAAATGCCGGCCATTTATTATGCTCATGGTTATAAACGTGATGGAACACTCGATTTGGAGAAAATATCTGATGCAGTGGAGCCCTATTATACAAATTGGAATGACACTGAGCGTAGAATTTATTGGGATTTCCGACTGAATTACGACCAGACATTTAATAAGGTACATAAGGTGGGTGCCTTGGTGAAGGCCGAATGGAGCGATTATGAAGCATCGAAATATAATCAATTGCTGACTGCTATCCCTAAACGTTATAATAGTTACTCAAGCCGTTTCTCTTATTCGTATGATGATACTTATATGGCCGAATTTAATATGGGTTACACCGGTTCGGAGGCTTTTGAGAAAGGTAAGAAATTTGGTTGGTTCCCTGCTGTTTCTATAGGTTGGGCTCCCACGCAATATCGCTTCTGGCGTAATAAGGACAATTTTATCAATTATTTCAAAATCAGGGCTTCGTATGGTATAGTAGGTAACGACCGCCTCACTTGGGACGACTCGGTACGTTTTCCCTATCTTACTTTGATTGGTTACACAGGTTCCGGCAGTTGGAATAACGGTTCCGGCTTGACCGAAACGCAAGTGGGTTCCAGCAACCTGCGCTGGGAAAAGGCCAAGAAAGCTGACATCGGTATTGATGCGCGTTTCTTCCACGAACGTTTTGACATGACAGTCGATTTCTTCCAGGATATACGTTCCGGTATTTATCAGCAACGCCAGAGTGTACCCGAAGAGATGGGACTTCCGTCATTGCCTTGGGCCAATGTGGGTGAAATGAAGAGCTGGGGTATGGATGGACATATCTCATATACGCAACCTTTGGGTGACAATGACAAATACCTGATTGTACGTGCCAACTATACACAGTCCATGAACAAAATCACCAATTTCGAGGAAGACCTTAAGAAATACGATTACCAATCAGCCGTAGGATATCAAAGTGGAGTTAACCGAGGCTTGATAGCTTTGGGCTTGTTTAAAGACCAGGCAGATATAGATAATAGTCCTCGTCAGGATTTTGGCAATTACTTGCCGGGTGACATCAAGTATAAGGATGTCAATGGCGATGGCATTGTCAATTGGGATGATATTGTACCTTTGAAGTATTCTTATGTGCCTCAGATACAGTATGGATTTGCCACAGAGTTTAACTGGAAGAACTTCAATGTAAGTGTCCTGTTCGAGGGAGTAAGCCGCGTGACCTATTTTAAAGGTGGAAATATGTATCAGCCATTCTCGGGTAGTACAGCCGGTAATGTGATTACAGATTTTGCCAACCCGGCAAACCGATGGATTTCACGTGAGATCTCAGGCAACCCTGCCACCGAGAATCCGAACGCCAAGTACCCTCGTCTTTATTATGGAGGTAGCAGTAATAATAGTCAATCATCTTCTTTTTGGTTGTCTGATGGTAGTTACTTGCGTTTGAAGAATGTGCAAGTCTCTTATACACTCAAGAACCAATTCCTGAAAAAGTTTGGTCTCCAGAAAGCAGTAATTAGTATGATTGGAGACAATTTGGCAGTTTGGTCTAAAGAGAAGATGCTGGATCCTGCACAGGCGGGAGATAATGGAACAGTCTATCCTGTCCAGCGAGTGTATACTTTACAGCTTAATCTTTCATTCTAATATAACCTGACAATTATGATAAAATTTGGAAATTATAAAAGAGAATTCGGTTTTCTCGGCAGAATAGCCGCAATAACCGTTATTTTGGTTTCAAGCATTATGTTCGGTTCGTGCGAAAAATACTTGGATATTGACAAATATGTGTATGATCAGACCACGCTGGACTCCATTTTCCTTTCCCGCTCCAGAACGGAAGAGTATATCCAATGGAGCAGCGGCTGCTCTTCTTCCCGATGAATCAATACTTATGAATGGTTGGGGAGCGGCTTCTACATTGCCCAGTGGATTGGGCTCAGATGAAGCAATCGTTCCGTTCGTAACGAATGGAAATGCTATACTTTATGATGAAGTGAAAGAAACGAACTCATGGTTTAATCCGTGGCCCGAGTGCTATAAAGGAATCCGTAAGGCCAACATCGTATTGGAGAATATATCCAAAAACCAGGAGCTTACCGAGATGGAAATGCGTGATTTCAAGGGAAGGGCTTATTTTCTGCGGGCTTACTTCTATTTCTATTTGGTAAGATTGTACGGGCCTGTGGTTGTACTTCCCGACCGTCCTTTCGATACGGACGAAGATGTAGCGTCAGTTTCATTCGAGCGTTCCACTTACGATGAGTGTGTAGAGAAAATCTGTGCCGACTTTGAAGAAGCAGCTAAATTGCTGCCTGCAAGTCGTATAGATGCATTGCAGTATATACCTACCTAAGGGTGCTGCTTTGGCGTTCAAAGCTCGTATGCAGCTCTATGCTGCCAGCCCCCTTTTCAATGGTAACAGTTACTATTCCGATTGGAAAGACTCAGAGGGCAGGAATTTCATTGCCCAGACGGAAGACAAGGTTAAGTGGGGAAAAGCTGCCGCCACGTTCAAGCGGATTATTGATATGAATAAGTATGCCATTCATACTGTATCCAAAATAGTGAATGAAAAGGGTACAGGCACATTGCCTCTTCCCGAGACGGTATCTGATGCCGACTTCCCTGATGGAGCCGGGGGTATAGACCCCTATAAGTCATACAAGACGCTGTTTGATGGTACTTACCAGCCTGAGTTGGTTAAAGAATACATCTATTTTTCAAAAAATAATGGAAACTATATTCTTGTGACACCTTCCAAATTGGGGGGAATATCTTCATTTAGTGTTACTTTAGATATGATTGATGAATACCGGATGGCTGACGGTAGACCGTTTAGTGAAGCTACTCAGGCGGAAAAATCATGGCAGGCAGTGGGACAAGATAAAACATTCTCGTCAGATTATCTTCTTTCCGGAAACAGAGCTCATCGTGATGATGGTCGCGAGCCGCGTTTTTATGCGGCTATTGGTTTCAATGCTTGTATCTGGCCTACAACTTCCCACCGTGACGGTTTGTCAGCAGGTACCAGAAACTATGTTGCCGACTATTATTACGGAGGTAGTGCATCTGATATGAATAATAATGATAACAGAACCAGGACCGGATATACCTGCCGGAAATATGTGCATCAGGATGATTGTATCTTTTGGAATGGAGTGGTAAAAGCGAAGACTTATCCGATATTCCGCTATGCCGAAGTATTGTTGGGGTATGTAGAAGCGATGAACGAAATGGAAGGTTCGTATACGGACGAAGATGGGCAGGTGACGGTTACTCGTGATGTGGATCAAATGGTGAAATATTTCAATCAGATTCGTTATCGTGCCGGTCAACCGGGAATCACAACTGCCGATGCAGCCGACCAAAGCAGGATGCGTGAACTAATTAAGCATGAAAGGTTGATTGAGTTTGCTTTCGAAAGTCATCGTTATTGGGATTTGCGCCGTTGGAAAGATGCCTATGACGCTTACAACAAACCCATCAGAGGATTGGATGTAAGTGCTCGCGAATCACAACGCGAACAGTTCTATACAGAAAGAATTTGGAATACAGAAAAAACCATGAAACGTATGTTTTCCAACAAGATGTATCTGTGGCCGCTTGACAGAAATGTGTTGAGAAAGAACGGTAAGTTGGTACAGAACCCAGGATGGAATTAAAATGAAAACAATAAAAGTTGATAATATGAAGAAAATAGCATTTTTTTCGATAACCTTGCTGTTGGCATGTATGGCAGGTTGCGACAATAAAATACCTATGGAAGAGAATTTATGGCCCGAAACGGTTTATCTGGTTGGGGCAAAAGATAAGATTATAAATAGAGATCTGAATATAGGTTATGAAAAAGATACCATATATGCATCGGTTGCCATCAGCGGTTCGCTGCCTACCAAGGAAGATATAACTGTTACTGTTGAAGAATTTCCTTCTGGTATTGAAAGTTATAATCAGAAAGAACTTGGTTCGGATGATATAAAGTATCGTACGTTGACAAATGGTATCTATAGTTTTCCGCAAGAAAATGTAGTTGTGAAAAAGGGTGAAGCCTATGGCACGTATCCTGTTCACATTGACCCATCCACTTTGCATATAGATTCGCTCTATATGATGGCGTTTAAACTTAGTGGAACATCTCGTTTTGAACTGGCTAAAGAAGATACAGTGGTGCTAATCCGTCTGAATCTGATGAATGACTATTCAGGGCTTTATTATATGGACGGTGTGATTAAGCCTGCTGATAATCCGAAAGATTCCGTTATCTATAAGTCGCCTCGCACGTTGCAAGCTGTAGTCGATGGTAACACTGTACGTATGTATCATCAAAAGAATGAATGGTCGAAAGGTGCTACAGACTACAGACCCGATTATTGCTTTAATATCACCGTAAATTCGGATAATTCAGTAACCTTAAACACTTGGGATAAGTTTGACCTTGTCAGTGGTGGCGGTAAGTATTACCCCGAAATGGAAGTGTACGATTTGTGGTATACTTTCAGAGAGGATGGTATGTTGAAGAAAACCCGGGGATTTGTGTACAAAGAGCGTAAGAACGATGATGAAGTACGCAAGATAAACGACTGGATGGAAGAAAATAGAAAGTACGATTATTAAGAGATTCTATTTTAAGGTAAAGTTAGATTGCATTTTTTATTACCATTAGTTTAAGAAGGTGGTGCTTCGTGAGAAGCACCATTTTCTGTAAATTATATAAAACCTATATCATGAGAACCTATTTTTTCTCTTTATTATTCCTGTGTATGCAAAATGTATTTGCACAAGCACCATTAGCAGTGGAAACGGATTCTATGGGTGTAGAAAACCTTTTTCTACAGCAAATATCGCATTTCCCTCAGGAAAAGCTTTACCTTCAGACAGACCGTGGCATTTACATGTCCGGTGAAACCCTTTGGTTCAGGGCACATTTAGTAGATGCTCTTATGTTAAAGCAAGCTAATGCCAGTCGATATGTATATGTAGAGTTGGTGAATCCGTTGGGCAACTTGGTGGAGAGAGTGAAAATAAGACCGGACTCTTTGGGGTGTTTTTACGGACATATTCCATTGGGTGAGGACCTGCCGGAAGGCAACTATTCTCTCAGAGCCTACACTTGGTTCATGCAGAATATAGGTGAAGAGTACTTTCCTCATAAACTGATTTATATATCCGATCCCGTATCCGAAGCGATATCTCCGGAAATCAGTTATTCTGCTGAAAACAACGATATTCATGCGGAAATACATTTTCTCAGTAAACCGGACAACCGATCCGTCACTCCCACACAAGCCATTCTTTTCCCCGATGGAGACAGGGACAAAAAAGGAAAAGTCTTATCATTGGAAGGGGAAAATATCCATTACACTTTCAAGAAGAAGGAGATTCCTGCTTCGCGCACGTTTTTGTTACAGACAGTGTATGACGGAAAAATTTCCAATCGCTATTTCAGAATCCCCGAATTGAGTAAAACCTTTGATGTGGCTTTCTTCCCCGAAGGAGGTCATGCAGCTCAATCCACCACAATCAAAATGGCATTTAAGGCCATCGATGCAGATGGTTTGTCTACAGAGGTAGAAGGTCAAGTATTTGACGACGAAGGTCAGGTATGTGCCGATTTCAAAAGCCAGCATTTGGGTATGGGGAGTTTTCGGATGTATTATGTTCCCGGAAAAAAGTATCATGCCGTTTGTAGTGACGGAACAGGCGTTTCCAAGCGTTTTGATTTGCCCGAACCTTCTCCGGATGCTATCTCCCTGAATACACTTTGGTCTAAAGATTATTTGCGGGTAAGTCTTTCCAAATCACCCGATACCCCATTGGGCACTTCGCTGACACTGGTGGCGCATTTGCGGGGCATCGTTCTGTATGCACAACCCTGGGATGATAAACAAAATTATGTTGACTTTGAAAAAGACTTTTTTCCGGCGGGCATCGTTCATTTTCTGCTGGTTGATGAAGGAAGAAACATTCTGAGCGAACGTTTAGTGTTTTCTCTGCAAAAAAGTGCACTGGCGCAGACTGAAGTCCGGCCTGACCGTGAAAACTACTTGGCAAGAGAGAAGGTAGATATGGATATACAGATTAAAGATATAAATGGAAACCCCATGTCAGGCAACTTCGCACTTGCAGTTGTTGACAGAACAGACGTGAAGCCGGATACCGTTTCCAACATTGTTTCCACCTTATTGCTCACTTCCGATCTTAAAGGACACATTGAGTCACCGTTGAGTTACCTGCAAGACAACCGCAGTTCTTCCTATGCCCTGGATTTGCTGATGATGACACAAGGCTGGCGGAAATACAACATACCGGAGGTATTGAAAGGTAACGTAACCAGCGCATTGCCCTATAATTTGGAACTGGGTGATGAAGTTTCCGGTAAAGTAGAGGGCTTGTTTTCTGCATTGAAAGAGGGAAATATCTCTTTGCTCGCCCTTAAAGATTCACTCATCGGGACAGAACTGACGAAGCCTGACCGGAATGGGCGGTTTGTATTCGATAAACTGGAATATCCCAGTGGTACTCACTATATTGTCCAGGCGCTCAGCAAGAAAGGTTCTTCAAAAGTTTTTATCGAACTGGATCCTTACAAATCGTTTCCTGCTCCCCGAATCGGGTGTATTCCCCACATTGAAAAGCCGCATATAGAAGAAAACTATATGGCAAAGATGGACCAAAAATATACTATAGAAAATGGAATGAGAGTCTATAATCTGGCGGAAGTGATAGTGACAGGTAGAAGAGAGAGAGCTGTAAAAACGGAATCTCCCTTTTATTCGGTGGGAGTTTCGAAGGTGCTGACGGAAGAGGATGTAAAAAAAGGACATTTTATTTCTACATACGACCTCTTGCGACGTTTGCCGGGTATTACTATCACGAATAATGAAGTGCGTTATCGATTTGCTCCGGTCATGGTGTTGCTGGACAATGTTCCCGAAGAAAACTTTGATTTTGACCTGTTGGACGTGGATGACATCAAAGATGTTTTTTACTCCCCTGCCACTTCTGTCGGTCCTCTTTACGGGTCGGCTGCGGGAAATGGTGCCATAGTAGTCACTACGAAGAATGGGTTTGTACAGAAAAATAAAATGAATAGCAACATGCAGACTATTACGACTTTAGGTTATCAGCAAACTGTAGAATTCTACTCACCGGCGTATGACACGGAAGCAAAGAAAGAATCCGTCAAGCCAGACTTACGTTCTACGATATACTGGAATCCGAGCGTGCAGGTTGATGAATCGGGAACTGTTCACGTCAGCTTCTATACAGCCGATTCTGCTGCCGATTATGGGGTAGTGATAGAAGGTGTTTGTACATCGGGCAATCTCATTTATTCAGGTGAAAAAGTAATATCGCGGCATAGCGATTCTTATTAATTTTTTGTTGAAGTAATTTAAATATATAGCTTATGAAAAACATTACAAACGTATTTTACGAATTTCTTATAGCTTTATGCTGTTTGATGTCTTCTTCCGCACTTTGGGCATGGGAAGATATGTCGATGCCTCGACTGCATGTTGAAGGCCGTTATCTGGTAGACCCGCATGGGAATAAAGTGAACCTGCATGGGTTTGCACAGACCTATAGTCCGTGGTTCAATGAGATGGGGCAGAAGTGGGACAATTATGATGTGGAGAAATGCTTGAAATACAATCAAGGGTTGATTGACGACATTATGGCTGCCGGTTGGAAAATGAATTTTCTTCGATTACATATGGACCCGTATTGGTCAAATTCTCCGGGAATTCATGTAGAAGGAGAGAATGACATTTCAGCATTCGATTTCAATCGGTTTAAAAACTATCTTGATAGGGTATTTATTCCGATGGCGGAATATGCTGTCTCGAAAGGACTTTATGTAGTCATGCGTCCTCCCGGAGTATGTCCGGAAAAAATAGCTGTAGGAGATGAGTATAATCAGTATCTCATTAAAGTATGGACACACGTAGCCCAACATCCGAAATTGAAGAATCATCCCAACATTATGTTTGAACTGGCCAACGAACCGATTAATATACTTGGTCCCGATGGTACTTACGGAGCCGGTTCGCAGGGACACTTCGATAAGCTGAAAGAGTATTTTCAGTCGGTGGTAGATGCGATGCGTGCACAAGGTTGCGGTAACATTCTTTGGATACCTGGTCTGGGTTATCAAGGGTTGTATAAAGGGTTTGCCGTCAATCCTATCGAAGGAGATAACATCGGTTATGCGGTACATCTCTATCCGGGTTGGATGGGAAGTGATGGAGAAAATGGGGATGGTGGTTCCAGTACGGGAGGCTATGAACCTTTCCAGAAGGGATGGGATGATTCCGTAGCTCCGGTAGCATCATTCGCGCCTATCATGATAACAGAAATGGATTGGGCACCGTCAAAATATAACGCTTCGTGGGGGAAGGCTCATACCGGTACATTCGGTGGTCCCGGTTTTGGAGCAAATATGAAACATATTGTAGATAATTCGGGTAATGTAAGCTGGCTTATTTTTACGGGTGCTGATTTGTTGGCAAAATTTAAGGATACTCCACCTGCTGAGGGAGAAGCGTACACCTTCCTGACCGATCCCGAAGCCTGTCCGTGGCCTACCTATCATTGGTATCAGGAGTATGCAAAGGAAAATTATCCACGTCCTGATTTTACTTATCAGTCACATAGTGATAATGGGGATGGCACATACACTAATCCTGTTATATTCGGTGACTTTCCTGATCCGGATGTAATCCGTGTGGGTGATGTCTATTATATGGTATCCACCACCATGTACATTTTCCCCGGAGCCACCATTCTGAAATCTTATGATTTGGTGAACTGGGAGTATTGCTGTAATCCGTTGGAGCGCATAGAGGCATCCGATGGTTATAATCTTGAAAATGGTCAGAACCGTTACAGCCGTGGCCAGTGGGCAACAGCTCTTCAATATCACAACGGCAAGTTCTATCTCCTGTTTACTACACTGGATGAAGGTGGATACCTATTGACCACTACCGACATTGAAGGTGAATGGGAAAAGAAGAAGCTAAATGATGGCTTTTATGATTGCGGATTGCTTTTTGATAATGATAAAATATACGTAGTTTACGGTATCAACCAGCTTCGTATAGCCGAATTGGATGAAGATTTCAATAAAATTCCCGGCAGTGATAAGGATGTGGTTAAATGGTCTTTCCGCGAAGGGCTTGAAGGGAGCCGTTTGTATAAGATAGGTGAGTATTATTACATTTACTCTACGTATGGAGGATGGCCTGCTTTTCAAACTGTTTTCCGCTCCAAGGATATCTATGGACCTTATGAGGAAAAGAAGCTGATAGACGATGACAACATTCATCAGGGAGCTTTGGTAGAAACGCAGACCGGAGAGTGGTGGACTATGCTTTTCTATGATAAAGGTGCTTATGGACGATTCCCTAACCTGCAACCCGTAAAATGGGTGGATGGCTGGCCTGAAATAGGTGAGAACGGAAGAGGAGTCACTACCTATCGTAAGCCCGATGTTGGTAGGGAATACCCCATAAAGTCATTGCCTACCAATGATAATTTCAGGCATTATAAATTAGGACTGCAATGGGGATGGAATCATAATGCGGACAGATCAAAATGGTCGTTGACTGAACATGCCGGTTATTTGCGGTTGTATACGGCAAATGTTACCGACAGCCTACATAAAGCCAAGAACACATTGACTCAGAGAATTCTGGGGTATCCTCAGGACTTGGAACATTCCTATGGCACGGTCAGGATGGAGATAGGCGAGATGCAGGAAGGCGATGTGGCAGGATTGGCAGTATTTCAGGACCCTTATGCGTTTATTGGCGTTAAAGTCATAGATGGGCAGAAGCGGTTGGTTTATACCACTGCCCCTGTAGTATCGTCGGCTGCAAAATCGGAGCAGATAGGAGAAGTGGTCACTGAACAGGTAATCTATTTGCGCGCTATTGCCAATTACAACACAAGTAGGGCAAGCTTCTATTACAGCCTGGACAACAAGACCTATACGAAATTTGGGGATAACCTGAACATGAAGTATGATCTGACGGTATTCACGGGCAATAAGTTCGCTATCTTTAATTATGCAACTGTCCAGACAGGTGGCTATGTGGATGTAGACTGGTTCTCTACCGAACCGGAGTTTGATGAAGCATTCTATTTTGACGACTCTTTTGAGGGGTATAGTGAAGAATCATTGACCTTAACCGAATTGACCATCAATGGAAAAGAAGAGCTCACTTTGCTTACCGGAAGTTCTTCTACAATTACAGTGAAAGGAATATATGCCGATGGCCATACGGAAGATATTACCATGGCGGCCGATTATGAAAATCAGAATCCGGATGTCATACGTGTAACTAACGGACGTATAATGGCTTTGCAAGATGGAGAGAGTGATATAATTATCAGTTATAAAGGCCCGTTGGGTGATCGTCAGTCTTTAAAGATTCACGTCACTTCTTCTACTTTTCCGCTAACCGCAGAACTGTTTAATCCCAATATTTGGGAGACCGGTTCTTTTGATGAGAATACACATACATTGGTGACCGGACAGTATGGTTTCGGTGGCTGGTGGTACGATAACGGTATTGATTTGTCGGAATATAAATACGTTGTGGCAAAAATAGGCAATGATAACTCAAATAACGGTGCTTCATTTCGTTTATTTGATGAGAATAGCTATTGGTCGGGAGCTGCTGAGTATGAAGTTAAGAACAGTAAGCAAGTGGTTGTTGATTTGAATAATATGTATAAGAGTAATTCTAAAGTGAAACTTGATCCGAGCCACATTTATGGCGTAGGTTTCTGGTCGTTCGGCGGCAGCCCTATTATTATCGATAAAGTCTATCTGACTAATTCCGATGATTACGAAGATCCTACGGGTATCGAGGATGTGACCGTGGATAAAGATCCTCTGGTAGATGTCTATACCATTACGGGAATCAAGCTTCGCACTCAGGTGCGCAGAAGTGAGGTGATCCGGGAACTACCTGCAGGAATTTATATTGTAGGAAGAGAGAAGATTGCCATATTGAAATAATTCTTTTCTGAATTTTTATGTTGGCATCACTCTGTTTATAGTGACTGGAGTGATGCCACTATTTTATAATCGATGCGATATGAAAGAAAACTGGAAATATGTGATAATAGCTATTTTAGCAATGACTTTATCGTCCATTACAGGATATGCGCAAAATCCGATTGTGCAAACCTGTTATACTGCGGATCCGGCTCCGATGGTTTATGGAGACAGGTTTTATATATATATCGACCGGGATGAAGGGCCTGATTATTACAATATGAATGAGTGGAGAGTCTATTCTTCGGCTGACATGGTGAACTGGACTGATCATGGAGCTCAGCTTCCCTTGACTGCTTTTTCGTGGGCGAAAGCCGGAACCGCATGGGCTGCTCAGTGTATAGAACGGTATGGCAAATTCTACTGGTATGTGTGTTGCACAGATACGGAGTCGAATATAAATGCTATCGGAGTCGCTGTTTCCGATAGTCCTACCGGTCCTTTTAAGGATGCACTCGGAAAGCCGATGATTTCCGGCGGATGGGGATATATCGACCCTACCGTTTTCATTGACGACGACGGACAGGCTTATATATATTGGGGTAACCCCGGCCTTTTTTATGTGAAAGTGAATGAGGACATGATTTCTTATAGTGGGGATATAGTTGAAGTGGAACAAACGGTGGAGGGATTCGGAGGGCCTAAGGAGCCGAAAGAGGGAGTGCAGTATAAAGATTTGTATGAAGAAGGACCTTGGTTTTATAAGCGTGGAGGAAAATATTATTTGTTGTATGCGGCTGGAGGGGTACCCGAACACATTTCTTATTCAATGAGTGACAGCCCGACAGGACCCTGGAAATATATGGGAAAGATTATGCCGTTGCAGGATACGAATAGTTTCACCAATCACTGTGGAGTAGTAGATTTCAAGGGAAAATCTTATTTTGCCTATCATACCGGTTGGCTTCCGGGAGGCGGTGGTTTTACCCGTTCGGTTTGTATAGAAGAATTTAAGTATAATGAAGACGGGACGATTCCTACAATTATGGCTACCAAAGAAGGTGTAGCACCGGTAGGAACATTGAATCCTTATCTGAAGACGGAAGCCGAAACAATGGCTTGGGGGCTTGGGCTGAAAACGGGCCAAGACAGCAATACAGGGGTTTATGTTACTTCCATTCGTAATGGCGGGCGGTTGAAGGTTCGTGAAGTAGACTTTGGAAACATTGGTGCCGGAATATTTACGGCAAGTGTTGCGAGCGGTTCGAAAGGTGGGATGGTAGAGTTGCGTCTTGATATGCCTGATGGAGAGTTGATAGGAACTTTATCTGTGTCATACACCGGTGGCTGGACTCAATGGAAAGAAGAAAGTACAAATATCATTGGCAGTGTGACAGGTAAACATGATTTGTGGTTTGTATTTAAAGGAGACGGTGCAGAAGAGCTTTTTAATATGGATTATTGGCAATTTGCCGAAAAAGAACAAAATAAAAGTCTGGTGGCTTTAAATGCTTCCATTGACCAGTTTAAGATTGATATTCTGCCTGGGAATGTGCATACGGCAAATATTAAGGTTATGGCCATATACACTGATGGTACGGCCACAGATGTTACGGATGAAGCGGAGATTAGAGCGGTTACTCCGGGAGTCGTATCCGTCAATGGTGGTGTGGTTACGGGAGTCGCTTATGGAAAAACGGATATTGAGGTAAGCTATGGTGGTAAGTCTTCCATATTGAAGTTGATTGTCAGGGATATTGAAAAAGAATATACTGTTGACCGGCTATCTTTTGAAGCATTTGGCAAACCGGTGAACGAGTTGAAATTGTTATCCCGCAGTCAGTTGAGTTATAGTTTGTTTGCCATCTATCAGGATGGCCATACGGAAGAGATAACACAGGTAGCGGATGTCGACATTCAGAATCCGGAAGTGTTGTTGGTTGAGGCAGGACAGATTATGGCATTGAAAGATGGTGAGTCGACGGTGACATTCAGTTATAAAAGCACTTTTGGGGAACGCCAGTCAGCGACTGTACATATTGTTTCTTCCACCTTTCCGTTGACTGCCCAATTATTTAATCCTAATATTTACAGTGAAGGATCTTTCGATGAGACTACGCATACGTTGGTCACCGGTCAGTATGGTTTTGGAGGCTGGTGGTATGACGATGGTGTGGATTTGTCGGAATATAAATATCTTGTGGTAAAGCTGGGGAATACCGAGTCGTGCGGTGCTTCCTTCAATATCTTCGATGAGAACAGTTATTGGTCGAAACCTGCCGCATACGTGATTGGAGGCAAAAGACAAATGGTTGTAAACCTGAATGATGCATATAAAAAGCAGGATGACGGTTCGTCTGTGAAGCTGAATCCGAGCCACATCTATGGCGTAGGCTTCTGGTCGCTCGGTGGCAGCCCTATTGTTATCGATAAAGTCTATCTGACTAATTCCGATGATTACGAAGATCCTACCGGTATCGTAGATGTAGTTGTGGATAAAGATCCTCTGGTAGATGTTTATACCATTACGGGAATCAAGCTTCGCACTCAGGTGCGCAGAAGTGAGGTGATCCGGGAACTGCCTGTAGGAATTTATATTGTAGGCAGAGAGAAGATCGCCATATTGAAGTAATATGATGATAGAATCTGATTAGTTTACATGAACAAACAATCAGCTTTTTAGAAAACATATTTATAAGGATGATATAATCCGGCCTACAGATATTTGTAGCCGTGTTTTGAAAGGGCTACACCTTTTTGTCCGGATGGCTACACCCTTTCATATAAAGGGTGTAGCCATTCCAAAAGGATACTTTACTCTTAAATATAAGTTATTGAAAAATATTTATTTAAAATAGAAAGTCTTCCCTTTTTATTGCTTATATTTGTCAGAGTGAGCAACCTTTAAATTTTAGTAGAAATTAATCATATACAACTATACCATGAGAAAGCTTATTTTCCTTTTCCTGCTTTGCATCGCTTGTATGCTTCAGGCACAAAATGTAATTGATAATCCTAAGTTTAAATTCCGTTCGGGCAGCATTTATAATATTACCCGCATTGAACGTACTCCGGATGCAACAAGGTTGCATATCCATGTTATTTTCCGTCCGCATTGGTGGGTAAAGACAGGCAAAGATACTCATTTGGAAGATGCGATTACTGGTAAGAAGTATTATATAACCGGTAGTGAAAACTTTGAATTAGAAAAAGAAGTATATACACCAGATTCCGGTACGTTGGATTTTGTACTTATTTTTCCTCCACTTCCTAAGGAGACAAAAAGAAATCCATTTGCTTGAGTCTGATCATGACGAACTCAATACGTACTATATATCTTTGGAGAAAAAAGATGCTAAAGCCTCACTTTTCGATAAAGTCTCCGGCAACTGGATGGGAATGGACGACTATTATGAATGAGCTTTTGGTATATACGATTCTCTTGCTGTCATGGACAATCGTTTCTATCAGTACGAAGCAATCCGTCAGAAAGGTAAAAGTATGCTGTTGACTTTGAAAGATGACCGGGGCGATAAAGTGGAGCTGGAACTTACCCCGCAAAAGAATGGTTTGTGCCGGATAAGGAAAGATAAAGAACCTGCCCGGCTTTATTCGCGGGATACGGGAAGCATGAAGGCGATGCAGGTTGAAGAGAATGAGAGTCCGGTATTCCGTCGGGATAGTGTTTGCCTGCAAGGATACATTGCCGGCTATGATCAGAAATTAGGCTTTACCAATGGTCTGATTTATGTTTCCAATGACCTGACAAGAGAAGATTATCCGATGGTGGTAACTCTGCAACCTAATGGAAGGTTTGAATGTAAGTTTGAGATCAACTATCCTATGGTAAGTTCGGTTGTGTTCAATAATGATTGGTTGCCCTTTTATATAGAGCCGGGACAAACTGTAACAATGTATGTAGACTGGGAAGCTGTAATGGCCCGTAGCCGTGCCCGTGATCATTATTATCCTCTTCATAATGTCCATTACATGGGATCTACCGCATATATAGGAAAGGCATTGAAATATGTAGATGATTTATTCGTATTTCGTTATGAAGATTTCTCGAAAATGCAGAAAGAACTGACCCCTGCACAATTTGTAGAGCGTTGCGAACCCATGTTTCATCGTTGGTCGGAGCAGGCCGATTCACTTGTTGCTGCCAATCGATATGTGGGAAGAGCGGCACGTTTGGTGAGAAATACGGCACGGATTTCTCAAGGTTATAAGATGTTCGACTTTGTTATGGACAGAAGTTATCTGGCGCGGGAGAATAAAGATAATGAGGTGCTGAAGGTTAAGGAAGATTCGGCTTATTATAACTTCTTACGACAGATGCCTCTTAATGACAGCATTATCGTAGCGGATAAGAATTTTAGTAGTTTTATCAATCGCCTTGAATATATGGATTTTGCAAGGGCTGTGGGTGATACGACGACTGTTGAAATGGGAAAGATTGCCTATAAATATCCTGAAAAATCTGTCCTTACTTATTTGAAGAAGAATGGTGTAGTATTGACTCCTGAGCAGGAAAAAATGAGAAAAGATAGTGAAGACAGAGCTGGTAAGACTGTGACAAGAGAGATAAGCGAACTCATTGCGGAGACGAAGATATGGGAAGAACTTAGCGAAAAATATAAGGATTTATTCGAAGCTTATCGAAAGGAAAACGAGGTAAAGAATGATGTTTCTGTATCTATTGATGAAAATCAGAAAGCAGAAGATGAAAAAATAATGAGAATAAATCAATTCTTTGAAAATCAAAGAGAGAAATCGGGACGATTGGATACCATAGTCGGATATGTCCCGTTGGTTTCGCAGATCATTGCTTTGCGAAGTCTTCCTTTTGATTTAAAACAATTGGATAGAGAAGGTGCCCGTAGTCTGTTGGATAAAGAAAAGCAGCTAATCAATCATCCGTTCATGCTTGCTGAGGCGGAGCGTTTGTATGCCCAAGCTTTCCCGCTACAAAATGATAGCACGTATGCTTTGCCTGAAGGGCCTGCTACTGAAATCTTACGTAATATCATTAAAGCCCATGCAGGTAAAGCTTTGTTTATCGATTTCTGGGCAACGTTTTGTGGTCCCTGTCGTAGTGGCATTGAACACACTGCCGGTTTACGCCAACAGTATAAAGATCACCCGGATTTTCAGTTCATATATATCACCAGTGATCGTGAAAGTCCCGAAAAGACTTATAATGAATATGTAGAAAAGAATCTGAAGGGTGAGGCTTGCTATCGTATTCCTCAGGCAGATTACAACTATCTCCGCCAATTATTCCACTTCAACGGTATTCCTCATTATGAGTGGATAGAAAAAGATGGTACTGTATTGCGAAACTCTCCGGGAACTTATAACCTGGAGAAATATTTGAAGAAGCGTTTCGGGAATAAAGATTGATATTTTCCATTATTAAGTATTATTTTAGCTCTTGTTTATTGACCGGAAGTTTTTTCTTACGTATCATATAATAAACGAAGATATTATTATGATGGACCAGAAAAAAATACAAGAGCTTATAAGTAGGAGCCAGCAGGAGGATGCAGTAGCATTCTCTCTGCTGGTTTCTACGTTTCAGCCACTTGTATTCCGGCTTGCTTTCCGATTGCTGTGCGACGAGGATGAGGCTAAAGATATGGTACAGGAAACCTTTGTAAAGGTGTGGCTGGCGCTGGGTAAATATAATGGTGAGTGTCGTTTCTCTACCTGGCTTTATAAAATCACTTGTAATACCTGTTATGACCGTCTGCGCTCCCTGCACCATTCACCACTCGATAATGAAGCAGATTATTCCGTTTCCGCGAATATCTCGTCAGATGATAATGTAGAATTGGCAGTGGTGAACAAGCAACTGCGTGAACTAATCCTGAGATATACCGATGAGCTGTCTCCCCGGCAAAGGTTGATTTTTACATTACGGGATATTGAGGAACTGGATGTGCCGGAGGTACAAATTATCACCGGACTTTCTGCCGGAATCATTAAAACCACCCTTTACCTGGCCCGGAAGAATATACGAAACAAAATGAATCAAATAGATGCTGGCTTATGAAACAAGATGATAAACTTTACAATGAATGGCTTGATGAGGTGAGAAATGTACAGCCTATATTGAGCAATCCGGATGAACTGACTACCGCCATTTTGCAGCAAGTGAGCAGGATCGTTCCCCAAAAGAAGAAAAGGAAAAGCCTGCTGATTGGCAGTTGGGTATCCGGGATAGCCGCAGGACTTTTGTTGTGCTTGTTGGTGAGTGAGACTCTTCTTAGTCCGGTTCCCGATGGTGTCAGAGTAGAAGAGGAATATCGTTTCCAGGAAAACAGTGCTTATTCCCTACCGGAAGGCTGGGAGAGGATGAGGCTTTCTGAAAAGAGCGATTACCTGTCCGGACAGTACGTGCAGTATAAGAAACTCAGGCAAAAGAGAGTAATGGAACTTACAAAGAAAACTTATTAAATTATATCATTATGAGAACGTATAAATGGATGGCAGCCATTGTTTTGCTGCTCGGTATGACTTCTTGCGGTACCTATTACCGAATGGTTTCTCAGGTAAATAGTGATGGTAGCATGCACAGAGAGGTATATGCTTATGGCGACTCTGCTTTCCTTGCAGGAGACAGGAATCATAATCCGTTTTTATTCCGAATAGATTCGGGATGGGAAGTGAGCAATCTGGACTCTGTTGTTAAATTCAACTGCTGGGGAGATGAAGACAAACTGAATGTGAAAGTTTGCCGGACTTATCCAACGGTAGGTTCCGATAACTTCAGTACTTTGGATGGAAAGGAATACAGTCTTCCTCTGGTAGTTCCGGTTGAAAAACTCCGGAAAAGCTTCCGCTGGTTCTATACATATTATCAGTATACGGCTACCTACGGTGAATTACCCGATAAAGGTCCGGTACCTCTCGAAAATTATATGAATAAAGAAGAGCAGCGGATATGGTTTCGGGGAGATCAAGAGGCTTTGATCGGATTAAATGGTATTGAACAGAATAATAGGTTGGATGACATTGAAGCCAAATTCTGGAAATGGTATAACCGTAGTCAGTATGAACTGAGTTGTGAAGTAATTCTTCATTTCATTACGATAAAAGGAGATACGGCCTTTGTACATCAGTTGGCAGATCTGAAGGAACCGGTTTATGGGAAGTACTTTTCCGGAAAAGATACCGGTGATGACGGATCGCCCGAAGAGGTATGCAATTATCTGGATGAATTGAGTCAAACGAAATATTTCTCAAGTTTATATGCGGACAATAAAAAGCCAATGGATGATCTGTTTGAGGAAAAAGGGCGGATTGCAGAATTGTTTGGTTATGCTGTGCAGTTTGAGTTATCCATGCCGGGTAGGGTGGTTTCTACCAATGCAGCCATGCAAAAAGATGAGTCACTCATTTGGAAAGTAGATGCTTTTCGTCTTTTGGACAGTGATTATATGCTTGTTGCCGAATCCCGTGTAGTTAATTATTGGGCTTTTGGCATTACATTATTACTGATATTGCTTATTGGTGGATACTGTTGGAGACTATATAGAAAGCTTTCATAACTCTGTAGAATTCATATATATCATATTAATGCCGGGAGTGCTACTCACCACTTGATAGTAGCATTTCCCGTTCTTTCTTTGTCAGGTTTTTGACAACAATGTCATAAGACTTGCTTACGAGTTCTAATTTTCTCGTCAGGTACATCCTGATTAAAGTAAACACTGATCCAGTATTTTTTATTCATGTGCCATCCGGGCTTTATTCCTATATACGTGGTTTGTAATTCTCCTGATTCTTCCGGATTGCATTTGATACAGCAAAAGTCAAAGACTTCGATATTTACAAAACAGAACCATTTATCCGCTACATAAAAACATAAAACATCACGACTGTATTTATCAGGAACATTCAGAAACGGCATTTTCTCACGAACACCTTTTAATGACAGGCAATATTCTCTAAATTCTTCAATATTCATTTTGATAGATTTTTAAACAGTATGCGAAGGCAAATATAGCACTTTTAGGGTAAATTCTGATTAAATACCTAATATCTAAAATCAAATATCTGTAATCTAAAAGGAGTGTTTCATCAGCAGGTTAACTTTGCGTACATATAAAAGTTAACCTAATATATCTGATGTATGAATACGATGTATAATCGACAAACTATATGGGTATTAGTCATGATAATTGTTATGGTAGCGGGATGTCGGATGTCCGATACGGAGAATCCTGTATTCCGTACCATAAGCAATCCTCTCAATTTGAATTATCGCTTCTGCCTCAATGATGTTTCCCGCAGAGATGCTGCAAATCCCTGTATTGTTCAGTTTGAGGGCGGTTACTATCTTTTTGTGTTTGGTTCGGGAGGATATTACTATTCTTCTGACCTGATAGAATGGAAATTAATTGACGATACAAATCTTCCTACAGAAAGTTTTGCTCCTACAGTTGTGGAAATGCATGGTGAATTGTATTACACTGCTTCTTATGCTACAGATACCATTTATAAAACTGATAACCCGAAGTCTGGAGTTTGGGAAGCGGTAGCTTGCAGTTTTCCTCCGGGAATGTTGGAGCCAATGCTTTTTTATGATAAAGGAAGGTTATACTTGTATGCGGGGGCGGGTAATTCTGTTTCTTTAACGGGGGTGGAAGTCGATCCGCATACATTTCAATTGTTGGGTGAACCTTCTCCATTAATTAGAAATTGCCAACAGGGCAATGGATGGGAGACACCCGGTGATCGTCATGATTGGCTGGACGCGACTCCTTGGTTAGAAGGTATGTGGATGAACAAATGTGGTGGAAAATACTATTTACAGTATGCTTCTCCCGGTATACAGTTTAAAACTTCCAATGATGGGGTGTATGTTTCCGACACTCCGTTAGGACCTTTTGTCTTGGCAGAGCATAATCCGCTTGTTTACAGGCCGGAAGGATTTACTACCGGTGCGGGAAATGGGGGAACTTTCCAGGATAAATATGGCAATTATTGGCATGTAGGTACTGTTGCTGTCACCGCCCGGCATTATTTTGAAAGAAGGTTGTCTCTATATCCGGTTTTCTTTGATGAAGATAGTGTAATGTACGCTTATACAGAACTGGGAGATTACCCAATGATTGTCCCTGACCATAAAATAACTTCTCCTGAGGAGCTGTCTCCCGGTTGGATGCTATTGTCCTATAATAAAAGTGTCAGATCTTCTTCCGAACTCAGAAAATATCCGGCATGTTGTGCTGTTGATGAAGATATACGAACCTGGTGGAGCGCCGAAACAGCCGATAAAGGAGAATACCTGTCGGTGGATTTGGGTGAAGAGTGCGAAGTAAACGCTGTGCAGATAAACTTTGCCGACCATGATGCCCATTTGTTCGGGCGATCGGATAGTGTCTTTTATCAATACTATCTGGAAGAGTCTGCAGATGGGAAAAAATGGAATGTTTTTGTAGACAAGTCAATAAATACAGAGGATGCTCCTCATGATTATATCCAACTTAAAGAAGCCGTGAAGACGCGGTATGTCCGGCTTACAAATATTTATTGTCCTTCCGGTAAATTCTCTGTTTCCGGCTTACGTGTATTTGGACGGTCGGATAAACCTTCTCCGCCCCAAACGAAATTTTATCGCATTTGTCGGAATAAGGAGGACAAAAGAAGTGTCATTTTGAAATGGAGGGAAGTAGAAGGGGCAACCGGGTATGGTATTCGTTTTGGAATCCATCCGGAGAAGTTGTACAATAGCTATATGGTGTATAATGATACTGAGATTGAATTGAGGTGCTTGCAGGTCGGACAAACCTACTATTTTGCAGTTGACAGTTTCAATGAAGGAGGCATTACCCGTGGTGATGTAATGAAAGAAGATGAATAATCCTTATGCATGTATGAAGATGAAAAGTATATCTTGTATTTTCTTTTGGGAGCTTTGGTAAGCGGGTGTGGGGAGAATAATCCTTCGCATGTTTTAGAGGATGTCATCAAGGAAAATCCTCAGTTGGGAGAGGTGCTGAAAAGGTATGAGGCTGATACGTTGAAATTGCGGGCGGTCGAGTTTCTGATAGAGAATCTTCCATATTATTGTTCGTACGAAGGCGAGCAGGTGGAGCATTATCAGAAACAGTTCGAACTTTACGGTACCGGATTGTATACCCCCGGTGAAGTGCAGGATTCAATCCGGAAAATGTATGGACGCATTAATCTTAGAAAATCAACGGTTAAGCCTGATTTAGAGCTTCCAGCCGGTTTCCTGATAGACAATATAGAATGGGCGTTTAAAGTCTGGAACGAACAGCCGTGGGGTAAGAATGTATCTTTTGCTGACTTTTGCGAATACATTTTGCCTTACAGGATAGAAGACGAGCCTTTAAAACCTTGGCGTGAGAAGGTATACAATGCTTTCAATCCTATATTGGACTCCGTCAGGGCACTTCCTGAGGCACAAGATCCTTTATTTGTTTCGCGGGTATTGATAGACTCCATTTCCCGGATAAAGTTTCATTTTACGGGGCAGTTCGGAGAGGGCCCGCATATCGGTCCCGATCTTGTGGATTGGCATTCCGGCAATTGCCGTGAGACGGCGGATATGCTGATTTATATTTTCAGGGCCTTAGGCATTCCTTGTGGTTGCGATTATATGCCTTTGCGCGGTGATGGAAATGTGGCTCACTTCTGGAATTTTATATTGGATAAGAACGGTGAGTCATATTATATGTATGAAACCGGTATGTTGGAACCTGTCCGTAAATATTGGGGAATAAAATCCAAGATTTATCGGCAAACATTCAGCCGGAATGAAGATGTAGTAAAGGATATGCGGAAAGATGCGGAAGCGATTTATCCTTCATTTCGGTTTCCCCACTTTATAGATGTGACGAGACTGTATAGTGGTAAGCGTGCCCGGAAGCTGAATATACCTCGTGAGAAACTTTTTCATAAAGTACCGGAGGATGAAGTAGTGTATTTGTGCAGCCCTGCATGGACGGATTGGGAGCCTATAGCATGGGCGCATCCCGGAGAAAACGATGTTTCCTTTAATGATGTGGAAGGAGGGGTTGTACTCCAACTGTCTGTTTATAAGTACGGGCGGCTTATTCCGGTGTCAGATCCGTTTGTCCTTGATGGAAGCACCGGAGGCGTCCATTATTTTGAGGGTTCGGATGAAACGGAAGAAATAAAGCTTTTGAATAAGTATCATCAGTTTATTGAGCCTTTTGCACAACGTATGGTTGGCGGAGTTTTTGAAGGCAGTAACCGTGCGGATTTTCTTCAGAAAGATACTCTGTACGTAGTGAAGGAGGCTCCGGTGCGCTTGTATAGTGTTGTGACGTTAAGTAGTACAAAACACTATCGATACGTACGATATGTGGGTCCCGAAAATGGCTACTGCAATGTTTCGGAAGTTGCTTTTTATGAGGATCCGGCGGACACTTGTGCTTTGCAGGGTAAGGTTATCGGTACTCCTAATGGGCAAAATGGAGATGGAAAACATGATTATCGGAATGTTTACGATGGCGATCCTTATACTTCTTTCGATTATTATCAGCCGACAGGCGGATGGGCAGGGCTCGATTTAGGGCGTCCTTGTTTAATCCGGAAAATAATATTTACTCCCCGTAACCGGGATAATTATGTGCGCGAGGGGGATACGTATGAACTGTTCTATTCTTCAAAAGGAGAGTGGATTTCTATCGGTGAACAGATACCTGCCTCCGATTCTCTACTCTATATGGCTCCTAAAGGAGCACTGCTTTATTTAAAGAATCATACTCGTGGAAGTGATGAACGGATTTTTGAATATGAAGAGGGGAGACAGAGGTATTGGTGACAATTAGAAGAGTGCTATGATGTGTAAATTGTGTAAAATAGAGAGTCTTTTATTTTGTTTATTGTGTTTTGTGAGCATATTCTTTTACTCACATCACATGACGGATACTTATATTGTACCTAAATGGTGTTTCACACTTCTTGTTCTATTAGTTAGCATCTTTGTTTTGTCTATAAAGAAATTATGTAATAAGACAATTCGAATTGATATTGTTGCGTATGGTTGTATCATAGTTCTTATTACTTTTTGTCAGGCACTCTATGGAATAGGACAATGGTTTCAATGGATTCCATCTATAAGGCATTATAAAATAGTGGGTAGTTTTGATAATCCTGCGGGTTTTGCATCCTGTTTGTGTATAGGGTTTCCATTTGTGGCTCTATGCTTGAAGTTGGCGAAGGATACACTATTGAGGGTCTTTTTGTACCTGTTAGCCTCAATTATTATTTTGGCTGTTATCCTATCTGAATCCCGAACGGGTATTATGAGCATTTTGGTTGTTGTGGGTATATATTATTGGCATTATGTACCTCTGAAAAGAAGGACTAAAACTATAGTTCTTACAGGTGTTTTCTTTCTGCTTTTAGGGGTGAGTTATTTCCTGAAGAAAGATTCTGCCGATGGCAGATTACTTATCTGGAAGTGCTCATGGGAAATGATAAAAGACTCTCCTGTCTACGGGCATGGGATAAATAGTTTTAGAACTCATTATATGGATTATCAGGCACATTATTTTGAACAACATCCGGATAGTAAGTATTCGATGTTGGCTGATAATGTACTATGTCCTTTTAATGAATATTTGGCTGTATTGGTGAATTTTGGGTTCTTGGGGTTCTTTATATTATTGGCATTCATCTTTTTTCTTCTTTTTTGCTATTATAAACAACCCGGAGATGAGAAGCGGGCAGCATTGCTTTCTCTCTTGGGTGTAGGTGTCTTCTCGTTATTCTCTTATCCTTTTACGTATCCGTTCGTGTGGATTATAGTTTGTTTTGATATTTATATACTGCTAAAGAGAGTTGGACATTGGAGATTTACTCCGGTTTATAAGAAGTTGTCATGTATTGTTTTTATAGTGCTTTGTCTAAGTTTCTTATGTAAGTTATATCAGCGTATAGAGGCAGAGTATCGGTGGAATGATGTAGCTTATCTGCATGCAACGAATGAAAGTCTGGCTGTTTATAAAAGCTTAATGCCCATATTAGGCAGTAATCCTTATTTCTTATATAATTATGCTACCGTACTTCTTGATGTAGGCAGTTTGGATGAAGGTTTGGATAAAGCTTTGCAATGCCAGACTTATTGGGCTGATTATGATCTGGAATTACTTTTAGGAGATATTTATAAGCGGCGGAAAGAATATGAGATGTCAGAGAGATATTATAAGAAAGCCTCTTATATGTGCCCTTGTCGATTTATACCTTTATACCGAATGTTTGAAGTGTATAAAGAGGTGGGAGATGAGGAACGCTATCGGTCAATGGCACAGTTGATTATAGAAAAGCCTGTAAAAGTTCAGTCTTCAATAGTTAGACAGATAAAACATAAAGTGAAACGGGAAGTTAAATAAACAGCGAAGAATAGTATGGAAATAGATAAAATTACTTTAGAAAGAGAATTCTTAGATAAATTGTTATCCTTGAATTATTTGAATGAATCAGATTGGGCAGAACTGGAAAGTTTGGTAAATCTATTGCAAAATGACTTTACATGTAAAGTTCGTCAAAATTTTCCGATGCTTTCAAGGGATGACATTCATATTATACTTTTGATGCACATTGGCATGAAGAATATTGAAATAGCAAAATTATTGCATATTTTACCAAGATCTTTTCGTATGAGACGTTGTCGTTTAAAAAGGAAGATGGGGGTAGATTGTGATTCACTGTCGGAGTTTATCAAGAAGCTGTTTAGATAAGAAAGATAGCTCAAAGCGTATACAAATTTTGTATTAGAAGTTTTGTATACGCTTTTAATTTGGGTTAATTATATGAAAGGGTTATCTATGCAAAATAATTGCAAACTATTCTGTATTGGTAACTTTTCTAATATAGACATAAAAGTGTAGTATGTGATATGTGAAAAAGTTTTTGTTTTTTAATGTACTTTTTACGAGAGGAGGAATTGAATGAAATCTTAAAATTTGATTGTATTAATCGCTATTGAAAGGATATATATAGCATAAGTAATAATTATTTTAAATATAATAATGATAGTATGAAGCGAAATTTAGTATTGAAAAGCATGTTATTTTATTCCATGATTATCTTTTTGGGTGGTTGTGATACTTCTTTTGACGACCTAGTTGTACAAGATACTTCTTTTGATATAGAGGTCGAAAATTCTAAGAATTTTAAAAAATATAAAACGGAGTATGTAGAATTAGTTTCTCAAATGCGAGAGGTTATAGATAGAACAAGTGATTCTGATGCTCAAAAAATAATAGATTTATATAATTTATATAAATCTGATCCCCAGAGATATAAAGAATTATTTGAGTATCAAGTTAAAAATATAGTGGGAAAGGATTCTACTCTATTTGTGAAAAAAGTGGAAGAAGTTAATATTGAAAAGATAAAAGTAATGGAGCATTTAAAGCTTAAAAGGATCAATGATTTAGGGAGGGGCGTTCTTACTAATAATCTAATGAATAGTGCATATCAATATTCTATAAAAGAAATTCCTATTACTAGAGTGAAAACTCCCACTGAAATTACTGATTGTCAGCAATATTGTGAAGAAGATAGAGATGATGATATTGAATTTGCTAATGATATGACAGGTTGTGCTACAGCTGTTAACACATTGACTTGTCTTTTAACGGCTGGAGGTTCTTCACTAGTATGGTGGGTTACTGAATTTGGTATAGCATATGTGCATGATAAAACAGTAAAAAAGGCATGGGAAGATTATGAAAAGTGTATAGAACGTTGCAAATCATGACTAAAATAGTTTGTGTTGAATATATTATTGGTCAATTCAAAATCTCATTATGTTATATGTTAAGGAAGTTTATTTATCTGTATGGATTGTTGTAGTTGTATGTATTTTAACTATTGCTTTTTCCTACATTAAAAATGTAGGCATACTAATTTTGCGAAAGCAATATGTGCGGCTGACTATTTTATCAATATCTGTGATAGCATTGTGTCTACTACTCATAACTATGGCTAATTATTTACAAAAATAAGGCACAATGAAAATATGTGAAGCCATTTTATTTTATAGAAATATGAAAAATTTGAGTATTGTATATTTATTGGCAAATTTTATTTGCTTATTTAGCAGTTGTAATAATTCAATTTGTATGTCAGATTTGAATTGCAATTTGATAAGTATTGTGGACTTGGGGAATCAGCAGCATAAACGTTCGCTACTCTTTTTCTCTGGGTCTGAAAAGCCTGATTATTTTGATGAATTTGCAAAAAGAATGAGCAATAGCTTTATGTGCTATAAAGATGATCCTTTTTTAAGAAAATATTTGAGAAAATATTTGGTTTTAATATTAATATACCTGTCTGTGTTGTCCTTTCTGGCGATAGTATTTCTCATATAGTTGCATATTCTAAGGGAAAGATTCTACAAGAATGTGATGTTAATGAAAAATATTGTAAAACTTCAGATTCTTTTCAAATAGGGAATAAGGTTGTCTTAAAGAAAGATATAAATAATACCTTTAGAAAGAAACTCTTTTTGGAAAGAATTAGTGAAGATGAAACTCTTGAAGTGAATAAGAGTGATATTTCTTTTGTTATAATGTCTTCATTTTATAATAGATATTTAGCTGCATGTTTGTTTCAGTATATTGGTTTATATGATGATGCAAATGTTATTTTAAATAAATTATGGCAAGAATTCACCCCTAAAGAAACAGAATTGTACAAAGAGGAATTAGTAGATGTGATGGAACGCATAAGAAAATTGCCAATCATAAGTAATGATAGTGTTAAATTTGAAGATATGAGCTATGATTTTGGACTAGTAAGTTCCAAATGTGAATTGAGCCATTCATTTCTTTTTGAAAATATAAGTAGTCATAAAATGTTGATTTCCGATATTACAACCAGTTGTGGGTGTACATTAGTATCGTGGAATAAAGATGTTATTAATCCAGGTCAAGTTGATAGTGTAGTAGTGGTTTTAAAAACGAATCAAATAGGTTTTATTATGAAAGATGTTTCGATTATTTGTAATACTGAATATATGATTAAATTGAGAATATCTGCTACTGTTACTGATGTTGAATTTTAAAAGGTGTATTGTGATGCAGATTTGATAGAATGAATGATTGAATTTATGATGGATTTCGTTATATGTATAGGATGTAAATAAGATGAATACATTTTAAAAAGTTTTGCTGGGAATTTGAATTATATCTGTTCATTGTAAGATTATTGTATGTTCTGTCAAGGTTTTGGGATATGAGGCATTATATTTTAAAGAGGAAGATGGAATAGATTGTAAATTACTTCTGGATTTTATCAAGAAGCTGTTTAGATTAAGAAAGATAACTCAAAGCGTATACAAAACTTCTAATGCAAAATTTGTATACGCTTTGAGTTTGGTTTAGTTATATGAAATATTTATCTATGCAGTTAATTTTGAATGAAAGAATACTATGTGAAATTGGTTTTTTAGTAGAATGAACTTAAGGCAATGGTTCAAGAAAGGATAGCAAATCTTTTACCTACGTATATGGTAATTGAAGTATTGCTACTTTTGTATTGCTTTTTATATTATTTGAGATGATAGTTTAAAACAACCATAAATTTTATCGTTATGAAGTACTTGTTGGGTTTATTAATAATAGTCTGTGTGGGTTGGCAAAGCTGTGCCAATGATGACATAGATGTGGTTGCTGTAGAAGCTGTTTTACCAAAATGTGAAATGTCTCTGCAGGAGAAAAAAGATAGGATTCGGGAGCTTGAGGAAAAATATTGTCGTGGAGGATCTTATATAGAAGTTGTTAGCTATGATTCAGTAACTGAAGAGTCTTTGAAAAAAGTGGAAGATTTTTTTATTAGAACCTATGGTGGACCGATTGATTAATGATGAATGGGTGTAGTAATAGATGGGGAACTTAATGTAATATGGCTTAACGTAAAATGAATTTTATGAAACACTTAATTTATCTTTTATTATTTGTATTCTGTTTGTGTGGACACGGATGCACCAATGATGATTATGTCATTGAGGACTGTCCTTCTCAGAAGTGTGGAATGACTCCTGAGGAGGTGGAAGTGAGGGTTGAAGAGATTCGAGAAAAATACCCTAACATTAAGAATTGGTATTATGAAGTCAAAGACTATGATTCGATATCAAATCAGGATCTTGTTCTATTAGAAAAGAGGATAAGAGAGATGTCTGAATGGGTAGACGAAAATGAAGTTAAGAATAAGTGATATTGTCTTTAAATTGAAATTTCTCAGATTTTAATTAGATAATAAAGCGTATGCAGTGCTATAGATAGGTTTGCGTACGCTTTAATTTTCTTGTTAAACATAAAAATAAATTAGATCATGAGAATAATAATTTCAGCATTCATTATTCAGCTCTTATTATTGGTAAACACTTTTGCTCAGAAGTGTCTTTTCAGAATGGATCAGTAAATGATAAGAGAGTGATTCTATTAAAATAATAACTAATGATCAATAATATGAAGTATTCATTTGTTTTGAAATACATTATAGGAGGTGCCGTAGTTGCTTTTCTATTGCAGTATCTTTTCAATGAAAAAGATATAACATTTTGGATGATCGTATGTCTTACGATAGCTGTTATGGTTGCTATTCATATGTTAGTTCGTGTTTTTTTCTATTATCAAAGAAAAATAGGCAAAACAAACATTAGCTGTGAGTTTCCATTTCATAGAAGAAATATATAGCATAAAAAGAGGAGTGAATGAATTGAAGTTTTAAAGGTGTCTGTAATATGTAAATCAATGATAAAAGAAATTATTAAATATGCGTTAGGGCTTTTAATGGCACTAATATTGGGGTATATAATACGGATATACTCGTGTCAATGGTTTGGAATTGCAGAGCCTACAATTATTCATTCACTTTTTACTGGTGCATTAGGATTTTGTGTGGGGATATTAGTGGTTATGATTAAAAATTATCAAATTAAAAAAAGTGATAGAGCTTTGTATAATAAGTGATTATGATAGGCTTTGAAATAAGTATAAATGGTCGAGAACCTATAGTTGCAACTTCGGATTATTTTGTATTTGCGGATTTGACATTCGGATGTTCTTCTGGCGGAATCAAAATAAAAGGAAGTGATGTTCTGCATTATCTCACTTGGCTCACAGAGAAGTTGAAAGAAGGTGACAGAGTCTTGATAAAAATGGTTGATACGGATAAGGTATCACCTGTCTTGACAATTGAAGACTGTGATCGCAATGAGATGAAAAGGAGATATGAGCAATTAAAAATGGAATTACAAGGAAAGGGACTTATATAGGATGAAAGGAATTATTGTAAAATGGAGGGATACTGTTTGTAAAGCGGGTATTCCAAATGGTGAAGTCAGTCTTATGATAAGGCAACATGGATATGATGGAGGCTATTGGAATATCGGAGGTTTGAAAATGCCCGAAGAAATACATATTACATGGAATGGAGGGGAACTTAAAATAAGGGATGAAATAGAAGTGGAATTGGCGGAATTAGATGAAGTTACCTCTCCTGTTGTAGAAAATAGCCATGAAAGTATCCTGAAGACAGCATGTCTATCGAGTGATGATAACGACGACGTTTGGAATCGTAAACTTGATACCTATTATCGGTTAAAGAAGAAATTGGAGGAAGAAGGGATTATTGAAAGAGAGTAGTTTTTTACTGAATCGTTGATAATAATATTAAAATGGATAAGAAAATAGTACTATTAATAATCTTGTTTCTCGTAGGAGGAAGAACCTTCTCTCAAGTACATTACAGTATTGAGGGAAGTACAGATCACGAATATGAAGGCCGAAAAGTTGCTTTGGTTATGTTGGAAGAGGATAATCGGCAGGCTGATAGTACGAATGTCGTGAATGGAAAATTCATTTTTAAAGGAGAGTTGCTACAGCCTTGCTGGGCGGCTGTATGCATTGATGGTGTGGATGGGATTTTCACCGTACTTGAGAATGGGAATATTCGTATTTGTACAGATGGTAAGGAGGGTTGGTGCGAAGGCACTCCGATTAATGATGTATTTCAAAAGAGTTGGAGAGAGTATCAAGTACTGAATCGAGCTGCCAGGGATGATTTTAAGAAATTGGACAGTCTGAGTGTTGAAACTGAAAGGAAAAAGGAGTTATATGCAATTACCCGTGAAAAGGTGATAAAACAAACAAAGGAATTTATAAAAAGAACTGTTTATGAGAATCTTGATAATATAATTCCCGCATTTTGGATTCGTCTTTTTCAGGAACAGATTACCGGTGACGAATTAAATGCTATGCTTGCCGGTGCCTCTCCCGTGTTGAAAAGCAATCGGTTTATAACAAAATTGCTTAGTGTGCAAGAAGGTAGTAGTTTTGTTGATTCTAAAGTAGAATTACCGGACAGCACAAAAGTATATTTGTCGGATTATATAGGGAATGGGCATTATGTGCTAGTGAATATCTGGGCTTCGTGGTGTGGGGCTTGCATTGCAGAGTTACCGGAAATCAGAAATGCGGGCGAGAAATATGCTTCCAAAAATCTGAAGTTATTATCTATCTCAATAGATCGTGATAGGAAAGACTGGGAAAAAGCACTTAAGCGGTTAGGGCTCCCTTGGACACAAGTGCTGGCGGATTATTCGTTTGTGAATTCGTATGGAATAAATAAAATACCGGTATTGATGTTGATATCACCCGACGGAGTAATTCTTAAAAGAAACTTTGGTATAGAGGATTTGAATCGCCTTTTCCAAAATTGAAAAGTGTAAGGTGGATTTGTATTCTATAAATGAAATAAGTGATTACTTGTTCGCTAATGGTCATATAATGTAAATATAGATAATATGAGACATTTGATTATTTTATTCAGTGAAATCTTATTAGTATCTTTAAAACTTTTATATTATTCTAAAGAACCCTTTGGAAAAAGAGTATAGGACACCTGTAACGCTACTTATTTGGGTGTTTGTTATGATAATAGTGGATTGCTTTTTGAAGAAGAAAAGATATTATAAGGAAATGCGATACATTATAAGTCAATTATTGTATACGATAATTTATTCGGTGCAACCATAATCAGATGATGAAGTTGCAAGTAAATGTGGAAATCATGATTAAAATGAAAAATAAGACTTTAATGATAGTATATTTTGCCATTGCCTTTATTGGAGTGGCAGGCTGTGGCTTAAATATACAAAAAACAGAAAGCAAAATAAATGTTCTATCGTTGTCTGAAATGCAACTGGCACTGATAGATACGATTTTTTTTCAGTCAACAATGGTTATTCCGTTAGAGACGAATGATAGTACTTTTATTCAAAATATAAATAGAATATGTTTGAGTAATGATACTCTCTTTGTTTTAGACTCCAAATTAGGAAAAGTAGTGATGTTTGATATGGAAGGGCGCTGTGTCGGTAAAATCCATAATGTAGGTAATGGCCCTCGGGAGTATATACAGATTAGTGATATTTGTATACATCCATTAAAAAAGACGATTGTATTGCTATGTAGCCAACCATATAAAATTATGTATTATACATATCTTGGTGAGTTCATAGAAGAAGCTACTTATTCTGATTTTTACAGTGAGTTTTTTATTCAGGGAGATACTCTCTATTGCTATGACTCTGGAGTTATGGGAAAGAAGAAACTTGGGGTGTTTATATATCCTATGGAATGGAAGAAGAATATTGATTTGGAAACTGGATTGTTCTTTGATGCAGAATCTAAAGGAGAAAGCTATTGCTTCTCAAAGGGGAAGAGAATGACAGTAAGTAGCGATATGACTTTCACTTGGCCATTTGATTATTCCATTTACAGTGTCAGGGATGGTGAAATATATGAAAAGTATAAGATAGATCTTAAGGAGCATCAGGTACCGAAAAGTATATTCAATGCTAATCTTTCTCCATTGGATTTCATAGATTTATGTGATGAGAAGAAGTATTTGTACACAATAGAAAATGTAGTAGAGAATTCTGATTATTTGCTTTTTGGAACTAATAAAGACATTTTTGTATATGACAAAGACATGTATAAATTGACTGGATATAGTTTTATTGTTAATACAGTGTTGCAGGAAGGAAAGGTTAACTATCTATCATTAAATCACCCAAACCTAATAGTACAAGTCTGGCAACCAAGTGTTTTTAAACGGTGTATTAATAGAAGAAAAGAAAGAGATGGAAATTTGGAAAAGATCGACAAACAATACTTGCAGGTATATGAATCTATTGTAGAGGAAGATAACCCTATATTAGTAATTTATGAATTGCCACATCGAAATTAGTTGATATATCTAATAAACCGATGATGAAAAATTATAAATCAATGCTGATAAAAGTACCAAACTATCGATTACAAGTAATTTGGCAACTTTGTATACGCTTTGAATTAGTTTTTCTCATATAAAAGCACTATCTATGCAATAAATATAGTGAACTATTAAAAAATGATATCATGGGAAACAATACTATTTTTAGAGCAGCAATGTGTATAATCATGTTGTTGACTTTCATTCTGCCGGTTTCCGCGCAGCAACCAAGCGAGACGAATGAGTACGAAACATCATTGAAAAAGTTGATGGAAGTTACCGGTGCATCGACTTCTATTGATGAGATTTTAACACATACTTTGGCTGTGGCAAGGATGAATGAATCTCTAAAAGATGCTGATTACTGGGATGCATTTAACAAGTCATGGAGAGAGAAGATAGAGAAGATGGTCATGGAAATATATGTGCCTATCTACAAGAAACATCTGGCTTTGGATGATCTGAAAGGAGTCATTTCGTTTTATGAATCTCCTTTGGGACAGCGGTACACCGAGTCGGCAATGGGTATTATGCGCGAAGCCATGCCGCTGTTAGTTAGTAGGCTGCAGATGGATATGAGAAAGGAGTTGCATCCGGAACTTGACAGGCGTGCAGAGGTAATGGATCAAACAAGAAATCGGGATCAGGAAATATATGATGCAGCCTATGCGCTTCCTAAAGATAGCATTGAGGTTGCTAACAGACCCTATAACAGAGCGGAGGGAACAAAGCCTTTATTATATTCCATTGAAAGAAGAGCAAAAGATACGAAAGTAACGTTTCTTCAACCTATTTACTTTGATTGGCAATGGTTGTACTATAGTCCCGGTTTTGTGATAATAGACAAAAAATCGGGTGATGAATACCATGTGAGAGGATATGACGGAGGAGCTCCCCAAGATCGATTATTGACTGTGGCAGGTTTTAACTCCAAATATATCTATGTCAGTCTGCTCTTCCCTAAACTGAAAAAGAGTGTAGAGGTAATTGATATTCTTGAGTTGCCGCATGAAAAAGACAAATTGCCTTCCAATGATGATGGAATTGCAAAGTCATACTATGATGTGAAGGTAAAAGATTATCTTTCCTTCTCCAATAAGAGAGGCAAGAAGATATATTATTAAAAGCTAAAAACAGGAGGAAGGAGTCTGATATATATCTAATTTTAAAAATCATATATGAGTCTCCTTTAAAAAATGAGACTGAGTTTAGTTGTTAATAATGTTTATTTACTCTAATATAGTTCCGTAATTATGTTGTATTTTGGAAAAAAGGTTGTATTTTAAAGGTTGGAAACGGGATAATAGCCCCGATTTGTAAAAATGTTCCAGAAGACAAAATCACCCCAAATGACTCTTTTCGAGTCTCCGTCCAATTTGACGCGCGGACGCGCTTTGAAGAAGCACGATGACGCCAAGGCATAGCATAACTGGTTTTACGAATTGGTTACAATATGGATTCTTAAAATTCTATGCTATGAAAACATATAAATACCAACCAGAAAAGAAATCTCGTATTTTTGACAGTTCTCTAAAAGCGTCCAATCAGCTTCCACTGAGCACTATCCTTCTGAAATATGGAGAAAAAATGGAAGGGAGGGGAAGTCGCAACAGGATACCGATAACAAATGGAGTGATACAAAAAGAATTAAGTAATGACTTCGATAAAAACCATCTCAATGTTGCAGGAGAAACTCATCATGAAGTGGTAAGAGGAGCAGAATGTGAATTGCTCAGTCAATATGGATTTTCGCCAGATTTTTATTATGAGGAGCATGAACTAGCTGTAGACGGGAGGAAAATAAAAAGGCCAGAAGATATTCCTTTTTTGAATAGACCATCCGCGGATCCGACAATTCTCAGAACCTTGCAGATTATTTCTTTTATACAGAAATGTCTATGGAAAATAGAAAATTATGAGAAAATTAAAAATAGCCTTCGAACGGCTTGCGAACGGGCGGAGGATAAATGGCGTTTGTTTGAAATTGCCCAGAAAAAAGAAGAATTAGATATTAAATTAGGTAAAAATGTATTAAAGTTAAATGAGTATATAAGTAGGGCTCTTCCTTTTTTCTTAAATCATTGCAAGGAGCTTTTTGAAAGAAAAGAAGAAGTTCGCGACGTAGATAAAGGGAACCTCTCGATTATCATAAAACTTATAAGTTATGTTAAGGAATATAATATGAGTAATTCTATGCAAGAGTTAATAAGAAAAAGTATTTATATTCAAGAACAACTTTTGGCGGTAACAACAATTGACCTTAGCCAATTTACTTCGCTTGATGGACATTTTAGTTCTCAAATTCAAGCAAGCCGGTCTTATCATATGCATGAGACAGCTAACCAATTAAATGGTCGGGGAATAAAAGGCTTGTGGAAAATAGGAAACAGCCATGTATTGGATATAATTAGGAATAAGAAACCAGAAGAAATCAACTATAATTTGATTCTGGAAGATGATTTCAAAAGAATACTTTTAAAACATAAATTAGGATATCTTCTTTACTCGAAGTTTTATTAATAGTTTCCATTCGAGTAAATTTAATAATCTTAACAACATGAAAACATATAAGTACGTAGCGGAAAAAAAATCGCGAATTTCAGATAAGCATCCGAAAGCATGCCATCAGGTCTCGATGAGCGTTATTTTGCAGAAATATACGACTACCTCTTTTGGGGATGCTTCGAGCATTCAACGGAAACCGGTGCCTATGGACGAGAATAACACGGGTACGGGAGCTTTGTATAAAGACGATAGCACATCAGTTCAATTCACCAAAGTGAAAAATAATCTGTATTTGTTAGATGAAAACATACTGATCAGTTGGAATGATCAACAGTATATAAAAAAACTGGATGGGACAGTTTATAATTTTTCAGATCGTATTGTACCTTCCGAGAAAGTGCTTGCGATAGGAATGAGTGAATACGGAAGACTACAAAACAATAACGAGGTTTATACACATTTGCAAACGACAGAGGCTTGCCCTTGTTTTGTTTTGATACTCAGAAGTAAGACAGAAACGGCCTTGTATCACATTACGATCCATAACGAGTTTACAGAGAATGATTTATATGAGTTTATCGGTTGTCCGAAAGATGAAGAAGGCGATTATGATTTCATAAAGATTAATGAAGGTTTTATTACCGAAAAAGGGATACAAGCGCATTTGTATCAAGGGGAATATGAGCCCGATATGCAGGCGAAGGCACTGGAGTATAAATCTAAAAATCGCATGGAGCAGATTGATTACTTATGTAAGTTAAATTCCTCACCAAACGAGAAACAAGCTCGTCAAGGTGAATATATAGAACAATCGAGGAAGTATGATGTCGTAAGAAAAATATTAATCGATAATTTTATTATCCCTACGGAAGAAAAGAAAGATAACGCAAAAATCAAATTGACGGATGGAACGGTTTCGCACCTTGATTCGGCGACTGTTTCCTCAGACTTAGGTCGCTTAGTCGTTGAAAGAGGGAAAAAATTCGGGAACAGCAGCAGCACATGGGGGTGCCGCGAATCGAATGTGCATCCAACGGACGATTATTCGGATTTATAAGACGATTTTAGGGGAGAGCTCATCTGAAAACTCAATCATACTGGATTAACGTAGTTATACAGTCTGCTCCGTATGGACTTATGTAGAATTTAGAGATTATTCTGCCCGACATCCTTGTAGTATTGCAGCATTTCGCGCACGTCCTTCTCGCTGAATCTCAGCATCATGTTGAACTGGAAGTCGGTACTGATGTTCCAACCGATATTGAATCCGCTGGTCAGGTCGTCCAAAGTGACGGGGCTGATGCTGGTCATGAAGATGCGCTCGAATATGCTTTGAATTTCTTGAATACTTCGCGGTAAAAGCCGCTGGTGCCGGTCAGAGCACGATACACCTCGTTGCCTTGCTCGTTGAAGACAATATTGGTGAAATTATCGTCCTCAATGATTAAGTATTGGCCTAAAAGAGTTGTTTTGTAATTATAGTTGCCTGTATTTTACGTGCCCCTTCTGCTTTGCATCCCCTCTTACTTTACGATTCCCTCTGCTTTGCATCCCCTCTTACTTGTTCTTACATAGCGCTTTCTTTACCTTCGAATGCTTTAATTCTGTGTGCCTACATCCGTAGTTTACGTGCTTCACAACTGTAGGCGTGCTGCTTCACCTATGTGAAGCACATGAACCACATACGTGGACATACTAAAATATCGCTTGTCAGCGGAATAAACATGGAGTGTAAGCAGAAGGAACATGAGCGGTTAGTGAAAGAAATACAGGCCGGATGACGCAAGATTATGACGTGTACTGAACGGACGAAGGCGTATATCAAGCAAAAAGCGGCATACCTTCCATACTTTTCTTCATAAAAAGGCATAAAAATAGCAGATTGCCAAACAGTCATTTTGAGCATCTTGCATGACGTATCCGGCAGATTATGAGTGATATATATACATATATCACTTGGTGTAGGCAAATTTGCCTACATTTCTTTTTATTTGCCTACACCACCGTTCTAACCCCGATGAATAAGGCGATGCAAGATATGAGTGTAGGCGTGTAGGTAAAAGTGTGTGTAAACTTATAGTAGGTCTGCATTCTACAAATAATCACACAGGGCATCCGCTCAATAATATTGACGCCCTGAATAATAGATACCTGTTTTGTTCATTGTACAGAGAAAAGGGGACATAGCATTGAGGTTGCTAACAGGCCCTATAACAGGGCAACAGGAACAAAACCTTCATTATACTCCAAAATAAGAGAGGCAAGAAGATATATTATTAAAAGCTATAAATAGGAGGAAGGAGTCTGAGATATATCTAATTTTAAAAATCATATATTTAATTTTGAAAGTCTGTGGGCAGGTTAAGCTCTACATTTGTATCCTATAGGATAATTTCAAATAATAATGATATGAAGAAGAGACTATTCAGCCTATTTGCGTTGGCTATTGGATTGCAAACGGTTGCTTTATCCCAAAAAAATGAGTGGAGAGATCCGGAGGTAAATGCTGTGAATCGTGCTCCGATGCACGCTAATTATTTTGCTTATGAATCATACGATGCTGCCCGTACAGGTGTTAAGGAAGAATCTGATAATTTTCTGTCTCTGAATGGGATGTGGAAATTTAATTGGGTAAGGAATGCTGACCAGCGTCCGGATGATTTTTATCAGTTGGGTTATAATGATAGTGCGTGGGATGAACTGAAAGTACCTGCTGTATGGGAGTTAAATGGTTATGGTGATCCTATTTATGTCAATGTAGGGTACCCATGGAAGAACCAATTCAGAACTGATCCTCCGAAAATACCTGTAGCCAACAATCATGTAGGATCCTATCGAAAAGAGATTGTCATACCGGCGGAATGGAAGAATAAGCAAATCTTTGTGCATTTTGGTTCTGTCACTTCTAATATCTATTTGTGGGTAAATGGTAAGTATGTTGGGTATAGTGAAGACAGCAAACTGGAAGCGGAGTTTGATTTGTCGGGTTATCTCAAACCGGGAAAAAATCTGATTGCATTTCAGGTGTTCCGTTGGTGTGACGGGTCATATCTTGAAGATCAGGATTTCTTCCGCTTTTCGGGTGTGGGACGTGATTGCTATTTATATGCTCGCAACAAGACTTGTATACAGGACATAAGGGTTACTCCCGATTTGGATCAGCAATATACCAACGGATCACTGGACATTGCTCTCCAGGTGAAAGGACGGGGTACCGTAGAGTTGGAACTGTCGGATGCGAAAGGCAATGTGGTTGCAAACACCCGGTTGAATGGTTCGGGCAGTCTTTCGACTGTTATGGAGGTTAAGAATCCTCTTAAATGGAGTGCGGAAATGCCCAATCTTTATTGCCTGACCGCTACTTTAAAGAATGGCAATGATATTTTAGAAGTTATTCCGGTAAAAGTGGGTTTCCGTAAAGTGGAGATTAAGGATGCTCAGCTGCTTGTGAACGGACAGCCTGTACTTATTAAAGGTGCCAACCGCCATGAAATGGATCCCGATTATGGATATGTTGTTTCACGGGAGCGTATGTTGCAGGACATTCGGATTATGAAACAATTCAATATTAATGCTGTGCGTACGTGTCATTATCCTGATGACAATCTTTGGTATGAATTGTGCGATGAGTATGGTTTGTATGTCGTAGCTGAGGCTAATGTAGAGGCGCACGGAATGTTATATACTAATAATCAGCTTTCTAAACATGCTTCTTTTGCCAAAGCACATCTGGAACGTAACCAGCGTAATGTGCAGCGCAGTTACAATCATCCTTCGGTTATTATTTGGTCATTGGGCAATGAAACCGGTCCCGGCCCTAACTTTGAGGCTTGCTACCGTTGGATAAAAGCGGAAGATGCGACACGCCCCGTGCAGTATGAACAGGCCGGTCATGATTATTATACCGATATTTTCTGCCCGATGTATTTGTGGTACAGTGCGTGTGAGGATTATGCCAAGAGTAATGCTACTAAGCCGCTTATACAGTGTGAATATGCGCATGCTATGGGTAATTCTATGGGGGGATTCAAAGAATATTGGGACCTGATACGTAAATATCCGAAATTCCAGGGTGGGTTTATTTGGGACTTTGTTGACCAGTCTGTGCGTTGGAAAAATAAAGATGGTATTGAAATATATGCGTATGGCGGAGATTTTAATAAGTACGATGGTTCTGACAATAATTTCTGTGATAATGGTCTGATAAGCCCTGACAGGGTACCGAATCCGCACATGTACGAAGTGGGTTACTTTTATCAGTCCATTTGGACACATCCCGTCAACCTGCAAAATGGAGAAATAGAAATCTTTAATGAGAATTTCTTCCGTGATCTTTCCGCTTATTATCTGGATTGGCAGTTATTGGCAGATGGTGAATTGGTAGAAGCCGGCACTGTTAGCAATCTGAATGTTGCTCCTCAACAAAAGGCGAAACTAAAACTGGACATCTCCGATGTAAATTCGTATAAAGACAAAGAACTATTACTGAATGTGTCTTATAAACTTAAAAAGGCTGAAACCTTATTATCTCCCGGATTTACTGTTGCGAAAGCTCAAATGTCTGTCACTCCCTATAAGGCACCCGATATGGCATTAGTGAATGTGAAGAAAGCGAATATAGAATCGGTTGCTCCTTCCGTGAATAATAATGATGGCAATTATCTGATCATTGAAGGTGAGGATTTCATTATCGAGTTTGCGAAGAACAATGGTTTCCTGAGCAGATATAAGGTTGCAGGCAAAGAATTAATGAATGATGGCGGACAACTCGTGCCTAATTTCTGGCGTGCGCCTACTGACAACGATTATGGTGCCAGGTTGCAGCATAAATACAGAGTATGGTTGAATCCAAAACTGAAAAGAACTTCATTTACCAATAAGCAGGAAAATGGAACGATTGTAGTTGAGGCCGGATATGAAATGCCTGATGTATCTGCTAAATTATATCTGACTTATGTGATAAATAATACAGGTGAGATAAAAGTTACCCAGAAAATGGTTGCCGGTGAAGCAGAGAAAGTGCCCGATATGTTCCGCTTCGGCATGCAGATGCAGATGCCTGACGAGTTCTATAGAATCAACTATTATGGCAGAGGTCCTGTGGAAAACTATTCGGACCGTAATCATGCAACGGATTTGGGAATTTATCGCCAGACGGTGGCTGAACAATTCTATCCATATATCCGTCCGCAAGAAACGGGTACTAAGACTGATATACGTTGGTGGAGACAACTGAATGAAGCGGGTTCCGGGTTGCAATTTGTTGCGGAAGCACCGTTCTCGGCATCGGCTCTGAATTATACGATTGAATCTTTGGACGACGGATTGAATAAAGATCAGCGTCATTCGCCGGAGGTAATCCCGGTGGATTATACAAATCTTTGCATAGACAAGGCTCAATTGGGGCTGGCTTGTGAAAACAGCTGGGGAGCTATCGCTTATCCGCAATACCGCTTGCCGTACGGTAATTATGAATTCAGTTTTATAATGAAGCCGGTATTTAATAAAGTTTATTGATGTGATAAAATCGGATTATGAGAAAATTGTGTTTGTTGTTCTTATTGATAGGAACCTATTGTTATGCCGGTGAAAAAAAATATACGGTTGATTCGCCTGACGGAAAGATACAGTTAGCGATTATTCAAACGGATGCCGGTGAGCTGACTTATCAATTATCTGTGAAGCATAAACAAGTGATTGATGCTTCTGCATTGGGGTTTAAAACGGAAGATGGGCTGACTTTTCCTTTCCGGGGATGGAAAATGGGAAAGGTTACTCGTAACAAAGTGAATTCTGTTTGGAAGCCTCTGTGGGGAAAGCGTGCCGTGGTACCCGATAAATACAATGAGATGAAGCTGTCTTTTGTGAATGAAGCGAAATCATCGGATGCTTTGGAGGTAGTGGCACGGGCTTATAATGAAGGTGTGGCTTTTCGCTATGTGTCGCCTCAAGATGCAGGTTCTGCATTGGAACTTACTACTTTTAATTTTGCAGGCGATTATACTGCATGGTTTTATAATGGTGAAAGGCATAATATCGGTCCGGAACGATTGACGGAAACTGATGGTGAGCGCTTGCCTGTGATGACGGTGAAGGCTGCGGATGATTTATATCTGGCTGTCCATGAAGCTTGTCTGGATGAAGGGGAACCTTTGAAACTAAAGTCGGAAAAAGGGCAATGTTTGTTTTCTGTGTCTGTAAAGCCGCATTTGCTTCATGCGGGGTATCAATCGGCATGGCGTGTGGTTCTTTGCGGCAATCGTCCGGGCGATCTGGTAGATTCTCATCTCTTGGAATTATTGAATCCGGAACCTTCCGGAGATTATGATTTTTCATGGGTAAAGCCGGGAGTTGCATTGTGGGACTGGCGTATCAATGGTGCTCAATGGGAAGGATTTCATTATACAATGTCTTATCCTTCTTGGGAAAGAATGGTTGATTTTGCCGCCGAACAGGGTTTTGCCTATCTGGTTCTTGATGCCAACTGGTATGGACCTGAGTTTGAGCAAGGCTCAGATCCTGTAAAGGGAGATAAGGCCAGGGATGTACGAAAGTTGATTCAATATGGAAAACAGAAAGGAGTAGGCATTTGGCTGTATCTGAATGATGTAGGAGGACGTAATTATCCGTTGGAGGAAACCTTGAAGCAATATGGCGCATGGGGAGCTGCCGGGGTGAAGTATGGTTTTATGGCTGGAGATGGCGAAGAGAAGAATACCAGAACGAAGAGTATAACGGAAATGTGTGCACGGTATAAATTATTGGTAGATTTTCATGATTATCCGGTGCATCCCTATGGGCAGATGCGGACGTGGCCCAATGCTGTGACACGTGAATATTGCAAGGCTCAATTGGACGGCCATGAGATTTTCTATCCCAAGACCTTTGTTACTTCGGTATTTGTGAATATGATAGCCGGCCCGATTGATATGAATAATGGTATGTTTGACTTGCGACAGGGGAAAACGACGCGTTCGGATAATAATCAGGAGGTACCTTCAACGGTGGTATCGGAAGCTGCACGAACATTGATCACTTTCTCCGGCGCAACGATTATTCCGGATATTCCTGAATATTATCGTAAATACCCTGCTTTACTCCGCTTTTTGTCTGCACAGAAGATGCCTTGGCTGGAAAGTAAGACTTTGGATGGCAAAATAGGGGAATATATCGTAATGATGCGTCAAGCGGAAGATGGGGCATTCTTGGTAGGAGCTGCAACTAATGAAGAAAGTAGGACTTTACGTGTGCCGCTGTCTTTCTTGGGTAAAGGAGACTATGAAGCGGAAATTGTAGAAGATGGGGAGAATGCCCATTATTTGAGTAACAGAGAAACGATTAAGGTTTCGAAAAAGAAAGTAACGCGGAATGAAGTTCTGAATATAAAGTTAGCGCCGGGTGGCGGAGCTTGTATCCGTATTGGAAAAGAAATAAAACAGTAGCTATCCAGCTACTGTTTTATTAATCTTACTTCATATATTTCACCTATTTGCTTGTTGGGTTTTGCCACAAACTTGACGCGTACTTGTTTCTTATCCTGCAAAAGAGTAGCCGGAATGTCATAGGTTTCTGCCTTGAACTCTGATATGCGATATTTGCCGGTGTTGTTGATGGAACGGAGAAGCACATCATCAATATAGATATCGAATTCATGGCTTTTCCATTCGCCCACTCCCCAATACTTGAGTCGCAGCTTGAGGTTAGTCAGACCATCGGTTTGCATGAGGTAGCTAAAATAATGTCCGTTGCGGGCATCGCGATAGAAGACATTATTTGTGTTACCGGTGTATGACTCGTCGGTCTCCATCTGGTGGTCGGTCTCCGGTTGCTGTTCGCCTGGCTGCACTTTGTCGACAGTGCTTGCTTCGAGTGCCTGACGCTCCTGTTCCTGCTTGGCAATGTTATCGATATACTGCTTGTAGCTACCTTCGGTGAGGGCAAGCCAATATATCATGTAACGAGAGTCATGAATTTCGAAGAATGGTTGCAACTCTCCTTCAATCTTGTTCTCCGTGCGGGTGCTGAGTGTGAAGTGCAGCGGTTTGCCAGGCACAGGAGTGAGCTGTGACGGGATACTGGCAATGTCATTGTTGATGAGGATTGGAGCTTTATCAATAGGCTGCTTTGGACCGCCTGCATACTGCCCGAAGCGACTATCATCCGCTATAAGTGACGCCATCGACTCTGTACCGGTTTTCATTCCGAGCAGGATAGGTCCATGCATGAGAGCAACGTACTGCGGTTCGTTGGGTAGATAGCGCAGGGATGAGTGCATTGGGAAATTGATGTTTACTACATCGCCTTTTTTCCATTTGCGATTGATGCTGACGTAGGATGACGGGCCTGTAATGATGTCGGCAGGCTTTCCGTTTACACTGACCTTGAATTCGCCCGGATGTACCCATCCCGGATAACGCACCATGAGATTGAATGTGCCTTTACCTTCCGCAATAGTAATAGTACTGTTTTCAGAATAAGGGAAAGCCGTCTCCTGACGTAACGTGATGCCGCGTTCCTTCCAGTCGAGCTGTGAAGCCGCATATAGATTCACAAAAAGGGCATCGCCTGCATGGGTGTAGATGAACTGTCCGTACTTGCCATGGTTTTCCATACCGGTACCGACACAACACCACATTGCTTCATTAGGAGCGGAGTAGTTGCGATAGTGGCGGGGACGGGCAGGCGTGAAATAGACGTAGCCTCCATGTTCCGGGTGCTGGGTGGAGAGTATGTGGTTGAATGTGGCAAGCTCGTAGTAGTCGGCATACCGCGCTTCCGGATTACGACGGTGGAGGTCTTCTGTAAGTTTCAACATATTGTTGGTGTTACAGCTCTCAGGACCGTCAATGTCGTTGATGAAATCCATACAAGCATCCTTGGCAGGGAAATGCTCACGACGGCTGTTTCCGCCAAATGCAAGGCTGCGCTCGCCGGTTACGATATCCCAGAAGAATGAACTTGCCACATGATAATCCTCATTTCCCGACAGCTCTGATATACGCTCAAAGCCGATAACTTTGGGTACTTGCGTATTGGCGTGCATATTGTCGAGGCAGTCTTGCCGCTGCGACATAGGAGTAAATAACCGTTTGTGGGAGAAACGCTTTGCGCAGTCAAGGTACTTCTGTTCATGAGTAATGGCATACGCATCAGCAAGCACTTCGTTCATGCCGCCATGCTCGTTGCCAAGCATCCGTTCCATCTGTTCGTCCGACAATCCTGATGTGATGTGGATTGCCCAATTGCAAAACTGTAGAAAAAGACTCTTTGCCTGTTCGTTGCTGCAATATAGCCATGCGTCGCGTAAGCCGGCATACATCTTATGCAAATTGTAGAACGGTGCCCATGAGCCACTGTATACGCGGAAGTCTCCGTCTTTAAAGCCATTCCAAATATTCTGGCTGTTAGGCATTCCGCCCATGTAGCCAACACCCCATTGGGGATGATTCTTGCAATTGGCTTCGGCACATTCGGCAATTTCACTGATAATGTACTCCATACGCTTGCGACATTCTTTATTGCCGGTGGCTGCATTGATAGCCATAGCTGTGAGGTAATGTCCTCCGACGTGTCCGTCTAATCCGTCCCAGTTGGGATAACATTTGGCTTTGGGTGTCAGCCCTGCTTCTTTTCGATAGGGAGCCATCAAACGGTCACAGTCGTACTTGAGTAATGTCTCGATATTCAAGTCACGGGCATGTTTCAACGGCCCTTCGAGGAGTGTTATTTGTGAGAGCGGAAACTCGTTGGGATACAATTTATCTTGTGCATTTATCCCTGTGGCTGCACATATAAATAATAGAATAGTAAATGTTTTTTTCATGGTACATTCTTTCTATATAGCTATATAGTCAAATAGAAATGTATTGTGAATTTCATATTCACAAATCAGTTCTATTTGACTATATTCTGATTGCTGTTTATATTCTTATGCAAGAGGAGTAAACACAACCTTATATGTTTTAACCACCCCTTTATAATCGAATTTCACAATAGCAGTTCCGGAAACCGATGTTGCCTGGATAATTTCTACTTTCACATTCTTATCAGTTGCTGATGCCGATACAGTAGGGGTTCCGGTAGTTCCGGCCGGAAGTTTGTAAACAGCTTCATAGATGTCATAGCCGGTAATACCATTGCTTTCAGTAGAGCGTACAGGAGTTGCCGGTACTTCGATTGCTTTTCCATTGACCTCTATATTTACTTTGGGGACAATAGGGCGAGTGATCTTCTTCTTGTTTGAGCTGAATCCCAAGCCGGCTAAATCGAAAAGATTGCCAGTGTCTTCGCTTTCAGCAACGAGATAAATTGCATGTTTCTTGTCCAGGTGGTCAACAAACTTCGATACATCCATTGTAAACTGTTCCGTTTTCTGCGCCGAGTTGGCGGGAACAACAATTTCGCCTATCTTCGTCCCTTTCCAGGTTTCGTTATCCCACGGACCATCTAACCAAACGTTCACTTTAAACGTTTTTGATGTTTTGGGTGTAAGGAAGAGGTTGAAGGCTGTTTGGTTTCCCTTTTTGGTTCCTTCGAAAGCTTTCAAACCCAGTTTGTCTTTATTCAATCCGCCGAAACCGAAGTATTTATATCCTATTATATTGCCGTTTTTCACGTTTGTGATGGGGGCATGATTATCCCAGATGTCCCATGAATCCTGTTGGATACGTCCGTCGGAGAGATAACATGCAAATCCCGCGGAATAATACTGATAGGGATCAAGACCGAATATATGGAATCCTTCTGAGGTTACTTCTGCTCCTTTGTATTCATTTCCTTGGCTGTCTTTGGCTGTCCAGATTTTATTTTTTGCATACGGATCGTAGGCTCTGATGGAAACTTTACCGCCTTCCGACACCGGTTTCTTATCCCATTCTACATGGATTGGGGCTACCATTGACTGGCGTGCATTGCCGAATCCCCGTGGCGGACGGTGATAGAATACATACCATTGTCCGTTAATGAGTTCTATACTTCCGTGTGTATTGTGTCCTGCATTAGTTGTTTGCAGGTGTGAACCATCCTGATTTAACACCGGGGCACGCGAATCGACCAGAACGCCGCCGCTTTTCCATGGACCCAGTGGAGAATCACCATAAGCGTAACGCAAAGTGGAGTTGGAACTGCCCAATCCATAGTCGGGACCTGAATGTCCGCTGTAGATAGTTACGTATTTGTTTCCAATCTTACGTATGGATGAAGCTTCAAAGAAGTTGAATGCTTCGAGATCCTCTCCGGGAAAGATATGCGGATATGAAATATTCTTCGGACCGCGGTTGTTACCTCTGCGAACGCCTGCCGGCATGAAATAAGGAATAACCTCTGTTCCCGGGCGTACGGAATACATGGTGTTCTGGTCCAGTTGAGCGGCTAATGAACGTTGGAATCCCCAGTAGCCATAGGCTCTGAATCCGATTTCATAATCCGGATCGTTCGGATCTGTGATATATTCGATATATATCGACGGGTCGAATCCCAGAATACTTCCGGGCAGAGTTTTTGTACCATCGGCAGTCAGGTTAATAGGGGTAAAAGGTCCGTCGGGGCGGCTTCCTTTGGCAACCATTGCTTCTCTGTCTCTACCGCGGCTATGCGGGTACAGATAATATTCTTTTGTGCCGTCCTTTCTTTTCACTTCAACAAGGTCGGGAGCGTACATCACATCCCATTGTCCTTCTACTTGATAGGTAAAGATAGGCCCTTCGTCACGCCAACTTGATAAATCTTCTACAGGTGCCGACCACATTCTGATGTCTGGTCCGCAATAACTGCCGAAGCGGACATCGTGCGAACCGATGATGTAAGCGCGAAATTTTCCCGGATTGTCGGGATCTTCAAAAACACGGGGTTCTCCGTCAGGCAAATGTTCCCATAACGGTAGATACGGATTACCGGCTCCGTGATAAACAAACTTGGATGTTTTGGGCTGATTATTATTATCGGCTATTGCTTTTGTTATTGCAAACATAGGGACAATAGCAAACAATAATAAAACGACTTGAATTCTTTTCATAACCAATCTAATCTTTTTTATACGTAAATATTTATGTTATTATTTGTTCAATAAGATACTATGCGGCAAAAGTAAGTCATCGAAGGATGAGTGGCTTTTGATATTAGATATTTGAATTTCAAAATCAGATATATTTATGATAATCTTAGTAAGTATTGAGTAAGAAGATAGATTGCTTTCTAATGTGTCTTTTGTTATTTGTTGAACAACAATTGCGCAAAATTATACAGATTATTCCTCCATACCGGCCAAGTGTGTCCACCCGGATATTCGGAATATATATACTTCAGTTTTAGTGCATCAAACTCTTTAAGCATATTCTGACAATTCTGATAGGCTATATCTTCTTTACCTCCCATGGCAATCCAGAGTAATCTGAGTTGAGAGTCTATTGCCGCTTTATTCTTGTTGATAAACTCGTATTGGTCATCTGCGATTTTCTGGTAGAAAGGTAGCCATCCGGAACTGAATACACCGAGATGAGCGAACATATCTGTATGGTATAGGCCGGCATAAAGTGTCTGTATGCCTCCCATAGAGAGGCCTGCAAGTGCGCGGCTGTCCGGTTCTTTTCTGACGCGATAGTTCTTTTCTACAAATGGAATGACAGCCTGCATCAGCTCGGCTTCGAATGCTTTCAAGGCACCGGCATTGAATCCGGCAGAAGCCATATTGCCGTCTAACATTATTATCAACATCGGTTTAGCCTTTCCCTCAGCGATCAGGTTGTCCATTATCAGGTCCGTTTTACCTTGCGTAGCCCAGCCGCGTTCATCTTCTCCACCACCATGCAGCAGATATAAAACAGGATATTTTTCAGTCGTGTGGGTGTCATATCCGGCAGGCGTATATACAAAGAAGCGTCTCCACGAACGGCTTACTTCCGAGTAGTAACGTTTCATGCGGATATCACCGTGCGGCACATCCTTCAGTGCATAATATTCTCCACCTTTGAAAGGAACTTCAATGCCGCTTGCCATGCGTCCCATGCCATAGAAAGTTTCACTTCCGGGATCGGCTACCGCCACTCCGTCAATCAATAGTGAATAGTAATGGAAACCTTCACCCAAAGAATCGGTTACCGTTTCCCAGATGCCCCCTTCCTGTCTGACCATATCATATTTCCGTCCCAGATCTATCTGTACTTTCTGTGCATCCGGGGCTTTTATGCGAAAGATAGCGCGGTGGTCTGCTGTCAGTTGCGGATATTTGGAATTCCGTACGTTGGATTCCGCGCGTGTCCCGTGAAGGCCGTATTTATCGAAGCTTGATGTATCTACAGGCTTGAATAGCAATTGAGAGAACAGGTAGAGGTCGTTTTTCCATACATTGAAGTCGTGGCCTCCGGGCTCCACATAGAAGATGTGGGGAATCCGATGCTGTTGCAGATAGAGGTGAGTACGCTCGCTGAAGGACATTAGGTTGTCATTGTCTCCGCAGGATATCCACAACAGTTTCAGTTGCTGTTTGGTAGCTTCCGGATTCGGGACAAGCACTTCGGGTGCTTTGGTGTTGGGAGCGGATGAGAATCCTCCTACCCAGGCGAATTTATCCAGATTTCCCAGACCAAAGTTTAGAGATTGCCCGCCACCCATTGACAGGCCTGCGATGGCTCTGCTCTCTCGATTCTTGATTACAGGATATGTCTTTTCAATAAAGGGAATCAGGTCGTTCAACAGATCTTTTTCAAAAATGGCGAAGCCTTCTACTTTATCCGGAGCCATGATATTGCCCGTAGCGCGGTCATCTTTTATGGCCCTTCCGTTGGGGAGTACTACGATCATCGGCGTTAGTTTGCCTTCGGCATACAGGTTATCGAGAATGACTTGCGGTTTGCCATTATTGAACCACTCCAGTTCATCGCCACCGATACCATGCAGAAGATAAAGTACGGGGTATTTCTTGCTTTTGCTGAAGCCGGGAGGGGTATAAACCAATGCTTTCCGCTTCGTACCGACGGTTTTAGAGTTATAAGCCACCGTTTCTATTTTCCCTTGGGCTATTCCTGTTTTTTCTACGTCGAAACCGGCCTGGGAGTGGGGGATACTACTTTGTGCCTGTACCCCGAAGCAATACGCCAATGCGCATACTAAGATGATTGCAATGTTTTTCATGGTTCTGAATTTTATGTCGCAAACATACGGCATTCTGTTTTCTCAGCCCAATAATGATGTTACACGTTTCTTTCATGATGTTACATCTTTTGAAAAATGTACGGAGTAAGTACGGTAGAGTTGCGGTGAGGCTACGAAAGAAGTTTTATCTGAAATCTAAAATCAAATGTCTGAAATTGACAATGACTATAACATAATAGGCCTATTTTTGCATTGTGTCAGATCATATGAAAGTATGATTATAAGTGGAAATAAATCAAGGATTAGGAAATGAAGAAAAAATGGATTCTATTGTTACTGATAACGATTAGTTTTACAAGCCTTACTGCACAGGACGCGCTTTATCCGAACACTTTCCCTCTGGGAGATGTGAGAATAACCGCAGGTCCTTTTAAGCATGCTTGTGATTTGAACGTTAAGGTTCTGCTTCAGTATGATACCGATCGTCTGCTGGCTCCTTTCCTGCGTGAAGCAGGATTACCTAAGAAAGCGGAAACGTATGGTAACTGGGAAAAAGACGGTCTTGACGGGCATATCGGTGGGCACTATCTGACTGCTTTAGCCATTCATTATGCCGCTACAGGTAATCTGGAATGCAAAAAACGCATGGATTATATGGTTTCTGAATTTGCACGTGTACAGCAGGCTAATGGTGACGGCTCTATTTGCGGTTTTCCAAACAGTAAGAAGTTTGCGGAAGAAATAAGAAAAGGGAATGTAGGCATTGTATGGAACTATTGGGTTGCCTGGTATAATATGCATAAAACCTATGCCGGACTGCGGGATGCCTGGCTTTACGGTAAAAATGAAAAAGCGAAAAAGATCTTCCTGAAGTTTTGTGACTGGGGCGTTGACGTTATTTCTAATTTAGACGACCGGCAAATGGAGCGTATGCTGGATAATGAATTCGGCGGTATGAATGAAGTGTATGCGGATGCCTGGCAAATGACCGGCAATCCTAAATACCTCGATACGGCGAAGCGCTTCTCACATAAGCAGATTTTCGACAGTATGGCAAGGCGCATTGATAATCTGGATAACAAGCATGCCAATACGCAAGTGCCTAAAGCCGTGGGATATCAGCGTGTGGCCGAACTTAATTCGAAAACCGCTCCGGATTACAATGATTTTATGACTGCTGCTGAATTTTTCTGGGAGACTGTAGTTTCTCATCGCTCTTTGTCATTAGGCGGAAACAGTCGGGGTGAGCATTTTCCCGAAGCAGGAAAATGTTCCGATTATATGCACGAACGTCAGGGACCGGAGTCGTGTAATACTAACAATATGCTGAAACTTACCGAGGGTCTGTTCCGCATGCATCCCAAAGTGGAATATGCCGATTTTTATGAACGTGCTATGTATAATCATATCCTTTCTACCCAGCATCCTGAACATGGGGGATATGTATATTTCACACCTGCTTGCCCCCTCGCATTATCGTGTTTATTCGGCACCGGGAAAAGCAATGTGGTGTTGTGTGGGTACCGGTATGGAGAATCATGGTAAATACGGGCAGTTTATTTATACCCATGATACGGCGGATAATGCTCTGTATGTGAATCTTTTTATACCTTCTGAATTGAACTGGAAAGAGAAGAAGATTAAGATTGTACAAGAAACGGACTTTCCGAATGAAGAGGGGACTACGCTGACTGTTAATCCTTCCAAAGCAACACAGTTTAAACTGCTGATACGTTATCCATCGTGGGTGGAGCAGGGAAAAATGCAGGTGGTCTGCAACGGGGTTGATTATGCAAAAAGTGCGCAGCCAGGCTCTTATATAGCCATTGATCGCCAATGGTCAAAAGGAGATGTGGTAGAAGTAAAGACTCCGATGACCGTGAGAATTGAAGAACTGCCCAATGTACCTAACGCTATCTCGATCATGCGTGGCCCTATTTTGTTAGGTGCGAGGACGGGAACGGAAAATATGCCCGGATTAATTGCCGGAGACGGGCGTTGGGAGCATATTGCGCACGGATTGCTGGTTTCACTTTTTGACGCACCTTATATTATAGGGGAAAGAAGTGATATTCTGAATAAATTGAATAATATGAGGCCTGTCGAAGGAAAATCTTTTAGTTTTACTGTTCCCGGTTTGTTTACTCAGGAAAAATATAAGAATCTGATACTTGAACCATTCTATGGAATTCATGATAGCCGCTATATGATGTATTGGTTATCAATGTCCGAGCCCGCATTCAGGGAATATAAACAAGCTGTGGAAGCAGAAGAACGTGGGAGAATGATACTCGACAAGCGTACTGTGGATATGGTATCATCGGGTGAGCAACAACCTGAGTCGGATCATGCAATGAAAACTCAGGATTCACATCGTGGAGTACATGCCGGTGAGGCTTGGCGTGATGCCCGTAATGGGGGATATTTCGAATATACACTGACCACGAAAGGGAATGAGAATCTCTCATTGATGGTCCGTTATTGGGGAGCTGAGTCTGGTAGCAGGAGCTTTGATATTCTGGTTGACGGTCAAACTATCGTTACGGAAAATATTGTCGGGAAATGGAAGAAAGACTTGTTCTGTAATGTGGAATATAATATTCCGGCCACTTTGCTGAAATCGAAAGATAAAATTACGGTTAGGTTCCAGAGTAAGCCGGATACTACAGCAGGAGGGATTTTTGCAGTACGGTTGTTGGTTCCCGAATCAATGGTAATGGATAAATAAATGGTCGCATGACATCAGAGGATATAATATCGCTGTATTTCAAAATGCAGTGAATTAGTGGTAGGAAAAAATTAAGTTAGATAAAGTTAGAGGTTAAATTTTGCATTTATTTTGATAGGAATTTAATGGTAAATAGTTTTTGGGAAAGGAATAACAAATGATTGAAAAGCTCGAAGCGATAGAAATATGCTTCGGGCTTTTCTTGCTTTACAGTGGGATAGAAGGACGATATTATCTAAAATCACAAATGGATTATCTAAAATTGCAAATATGTACAGAGGTATTTCCCTACTTTTGTTGGGTTAACAAAATAAGGGTCGTTGTACTAACTAAATATGTATGTTTATGAACTTACTTAGAAAAACATGGGGGATTGTAATAGCTGTTATAATCAGTTCGTGCCACTCAGCAACATTTGATACTATTTCTCCTGACGGAACCTTAAAGGTTGGTGTAGTGACAACAAAGGATGGCGATTATGGAAAAGCCGCTTTCGTTGTGCATTACAAGGGAGATAGTATTCTTTTTCGTTCCGAATTGGGATTGGAAACAGATGCGCAAAAGTTTGCCGGTAACTTAAGACTGAAATCAGTTTCGGAACCGAAATCCGTGATTGATGATTATAGGATGATTACGGGAAAACGGAGCCATTGTGTGAATGAGGCTTCCGAACGGGTTTATTCTCTGGAAAACGATGAAGGGCAAACTTTGGAGGTAACGTTTAGGGTGTATAACGATGGGATTGCATTTAAGTATGGGCTTAAGGCTATTTCGGATGAAGAACATATCATTAATGAATATACGGCGTACGCCTTGCCACAAGGGAGTAAAAGATGGATACAACAATATGATCCGGGTTATGAAAAGTTTTTCCCGCTGTCTACTGATGGTAAGCTTGCCAATCGCCCGGAGGTTGACCTTTGGGGATATCCGGCGCTTATAGAGCCACGGGATTCTGTGTTTGTGCTGATTACGGAGGCAAATATCAGACGGGGGCATTGTGGCTCTTTTCTGTATAATGGAGATAATCGCGATAATTATCAGGTGCGATTGGGCGATAAAAAACTTGCTTTTAGCGGTGTGTGGGAATCTCCATGGCGATTGCTTATTGCTGGTTCTTTAGCTGATATTACTGAGTCTACACTGGTGACGGATGTGTCTGACCCTTCTAAGGTGGAGGATACGGAATGGATAAAACCCGGAATGGTGTCATGGATTTATTGGGCATACAACCATGGTTCTCAAGATTATCAAATCGTGAAGGAATACATTGACCTGGCAGTCAAGATGAAGTGGCCTTATGATTTGATCGATTGGGAATGGGATGTAATGAGAAATGGGGGAAATATCCAAGATGCCGTGAAATATGCTTTGAGTCAAGGTGTTAAACCTTTGGTCTGGTATAATTCGAGCACGAATTGGATAGGTCCCGGTCCTCTCTTTCGTCTGAATAAAAAGGCAGACAGAGAAAAGGAATATAAATGGTTAAGCGATATGGGAGTTGCCGGCATTAAAGTTGACTTCTTCTCGGGTGATAGTGTTTCTACAATGAATTATTATATAGATCTGCTTGAAGATGCCGTGAAGTATAAATTGATGCTTAACTTTCATGGTGCCACTATTCCTCGCGGATGGCAACGTACGTATCCTCACATGATGTCGGTGGAGGGAGTATATGGGGCGGAATGGTACAATAACACTCCGGTTTTGACGAATCGGGCTGCGGAACACAATGCTACCTTACCTTTTACGAGAAATGTCGTAGGTCCAATGGATTATACTCCGGGCACTTTCTCTGATTCTCAGCATCCGCATATCACCTCTTACGGTCATGAATTGGCATTACCGATAATTTTTGAGTCGGCCTTGCAGCATATGCCAGACAGGCCTTCGGTTTACTATGATATGCCGGAACCTGTAAAGAAGTTATTATCGGATTTGCCGGCAGCCTGGGATGATACGAAGTTTTTGACCGGCTATCCGGGTATGGAGGTTGTTATGGCACGGCGCAAAGGGGATGTATGGTATATTGCAGGGATTAATGGAACCAATGAACCGAGAACCCTTTGTTTTTCGCTGAAAGACCTTTCCGTTGCCGGTAAGAAGATAACTTTATTTGAGGATGGTACAGATGACAGAAGCTTTGCTATTGAAGAAAATCTTCCTTTGTCAGAAGACGAAATGAATTTGGAAATAAAATGTTTGCCGCGTGGAGGATTTGTAGCTGTTATAAAATGATGAGTATGAGAATTTATATATTTCTGTTAACTGTTTGTTTTACCTTTCAGATGCGTGCACAGCAAGTGCCTGATTGGGAAAATCCTCGCGTAGTAGGTATCAATAAAGAGGAGTATCACAGTACATTGACGTTGCCGTCCGGGAAATCCTCGTGTGAAGAGATTGTGTCTTTGAACGGGAGGTGGAAGTTTTACTGGTCTCCCGATCCGCAAAGTCGGCCGTCGGACTTTTATAAAAATAATTTTGATGTGAGTGGCTGGGATAACATTTCTGTACCGGGGACATGGCAGTTACAAGGCTATGGAAAACCTATTTATACCAATTGGACATATCCTTTTAAGAAAGACCAGCCAAAAGTGACAGGAGAACCTCCCAAGCATTTTTTTAGTTATGAGAATCGCAATCCGGTGGGGTCTTATGTGACAACTTTTGATGTTTCGGAGGATATGAAAGATAAGCAATTGTATCTGCACTTCGAAGGAGTTAAGTCGGCTATGTATGTATGGATTAACGGGAAAAAAGTAGGATATAGCCAGAATTCTATGGCTCCGGCGGAGTTTGATATTACCGGATATGTAAATGAGGGGCAAAACCGTCTGGCGGTAGAGGTATACCGTTGGTCGGATGGCAGCTATCTGGAAGATCAGGATATGTGGCGTTTTAGTGGGATTTATCGCCCGGTAGAGTTATGGGTACGCCCTAAAATCCATATAAAAGACTATTCGCTGACTACCGATCTGGCAGATGATTTTTCGTCTGCCGGTTTTAAGGCAAAAGTTTGGTTAAGAAACTTGTTGGACAGTAAATCGGGAAAACTGAGTCTTGAGGTTCTGTTAAAAGGGAAGAATCGGAATGAGGAGAGATTTGTGAAACGGTTAATCACTCCTGTAAAGAATTTGCCGGCAACATCCGCAGGCTGCTATACTTTGTCATCTGTTGTGGAAAATCCGAAGCTATGGTCGGCGGAAAAGCCAAACTTGTATGATGTTGAAATTAGGCTTTACGATGGTAAGAAGGTGGTTGAGGAGTTTCAATCACATATAGGAATATGGAAATGCGAGATTGATGGAAATGTATTTAAGTTTAATGGACAGCCTGTTAAATTGAAGGGAGTGAATCGCCATGAACATCATCCACGCACCGGCCGACTTGTGGACAGGGAGACTATGGAAAAGGATTTGAGACTGATGAAACAAGCCAATATTAATATGATCCGTACTGCACACTATCCTAATTCCCCGTTGTTTTATGAATTGTGTGACAGATATGGTTTCTATGTGATGGATGAGGCTAATCAGGAAAGTCATGATTATGGTTTAGGTAATAAAATACTTGGTGATAACCCGGAATGGACGTTAGCGCATGTAGACAGGGCACTTGCATTGGTACAACGAGATAAGAATCACCCTTGTGTGGTCTTTTGGTCTTTGGGTAATGAAGGAGGTGCCGGACGCAATATGCAGGCTATGGCAGATACAATACAGGCCATAGATGCTTCACGTATTATTTTTAGCGATACCGATCTTTCTGTATCGGCTTTTAATGATCCTTCTTATTATACTCCCGGAAAGTTTAAGGAATATGCCCGGGAAAAACGTGATAAACCTATCTTTATGCGTGAGTATGCTCATGCCATGGGAAATTCAGTAGGCAATTTGCAGGAGTATTGGGATGTCATTGAGGCTAATGACCACGTTTCAGGTGCGGCTATTTGGGATTGGGTCGATCAGGGAATTGCAAAGAAGATAAATCCGGGATATAAGAAAGGAGTGGAGAATTCAGGTTCTTTGCTATTGAAGGAAGGTGAATTCTGGGCTTATGGAGGAGATTTCGGTGATTTTCCTAATAATGGGGATTTCTGTTTTAATGGTTTAATTGGGGCTGACCGTGTTCCTCACCCACACTATTATCAGGTTCAGAAAGTGTATCAGAATATTGGTTTTTCACTTGAAGGGCCGAATAAGGTACGTCTCACCAATAAGTATGAATTTACGGCTTTGGATGAGTTCGATTATGAGTATGAATGGTTGCAGAATGGTGAACTTGTAAAGTCGGGAGAAGTACCGCTTGTAGCTGGAGATCATTTGGATATTCCCGCTTTCACGGGTTCGGGTGAGCTTTTCCTGAATGTATTTGCCAAGCTGAAACAGAGTACATGCTGGGCTGAAAAAGGCTTTATTGTTAGTAAGGAGCAATTTTTGGTGAATATGGCCAAACCGGAGTCTATTGCCTCGGAAGGGGGAAGTGTTGAAGTGAATGCGTCACCGGTTGCTATTGAGATTATGGCTGGATTGAATTGTTTCATTGTAGATGTGAAATCCGGTGCTTTGACAAGTTGGAAAAATGATGGAACGGAAATTCTATATGCCCCTTTGGAACCTTATTTTTGGAAACCGGCGAATAGTAATCAGATGAATAATGGTTATAATAACCGTTTAGGAATATGGAAAAACGCTGCTGGTGAACGTGTAGTCGAAGGTGTGGATTATTCTGTGAAGAATGGGCTGGCTGTAGTGGAGGTTAGTATGTCGTTGCCTGTGGTAGGTGCCGCTTATCAATTGCGCTATACTGTAAATGGGAGCGGAAAGATACAAGTTGAAGCTTTCTATAAACCGGAAAAAGAAAAGATTCCATTAATGCCTAAGTTTGGAATGAGGATGCGTTTACCTTCTTTCATGGATTATGTCAAATGGTATGGTCGTGGTGAATTTGAGAACTATCCGGATAGGAAAACGGCTGCTTTAGTCGGTTGCTATGCAACGGATCTCAATAGTTTTGTCACGGATTATGCTTTTCCACAGGATAATGCAAACAGATGTGATGTCCGTTGGTTTTCACTGAATGATAAGGAGGGCCGAACGATAAAAGTGACAGGTTTGCAACCGCTCTGCTTTCGTGTGTGGCCGTATGGTGAGGAAGATTTGGAAAAGAACAGGCATGCTTATGAACTACCCGTACGCGATTATGTGAATGTGAATATTGATTTGAATATTCATGGCGTAGGAGGTGCTGATTCTTGGGGGGCAAGAACATTGGATGAATATACAATTGATGGCAATCAAGCTTATTATTATGGTTATTTGATGGAATATTCTGATTGATAGCCATTTATTTATCTAATATTGAAAGTCAAATATCTAATATTGAAAAAGGTGTAAAAGATATGCAGCTATTTTTGTATCGTGCAAAGTTATGGAATGCGAGTTTTAATCATTAAATGTAATAAGTACCATGAAACCAATTAAAAGTGTATTTATATTAATGGCGCTGTGTTGTTGTATCCCGCTTACAGGGCAAGATTATCAGCAAGTTCCTGAGGGAATTAAGGCGACCATTAATTCTGTAGATGTAGAATTACAATTCTATACTCCGTCAATTGTAAGAATACTAAAATCTCCTAATGGGTGGAAGTATACAAAGGAGAGTCTTTCTGTAATAGAAACTCCTCAGAAGGTGAAGACTGCCGTTACTCAGGAAGGCAATATTGTAAGCCTGAAAAGTAGTGAAATGGGGGTTTCCCTTAATTTGGAATCTGGTGTTGTGTCTTTCTTTAATGCGAAAGGAGAGCCGTTGCTCAGTGAAAATGGAAAGCCGGAGTTTACCGATTTTAATGATGCAGGCACAAAAACGTTCACTGTTAAGCAAACGTTTCTTTTAGATAAGGATGAGCCTCTTTATGGGTTGGGCATTCTCCAGAATGGAAAGATGTCGCAACGTAATCAGACTAAACGTCTTGTACAGGGCAATGTGGAAGACGTGGTTCCATTTGTGCAGTCCGTGAAAGGATACGGTCTTTTCTGGGATAACTATTCACCAACCAATTTTGCCGATAAACCGGAAGGAACCTCTTTCCAGTCTGAAGTGGGAGATTGCATCGACTATTATTTCATGTACGGTGGAGATGCCGATGGCGTAGTTGCACAAATGCGTGCACTGACCGGACAGGTTCCCATGTTCCCCCTCTGGACTTACGGTTATTTCCAAAGTAAGGAACGCTATAAGAGCCAAGAAGAGACGGTGGGAGTGGTACGGAAATACCGTGAATTAGGTGTGCCCCTTGATGGAATCATTCAGGATTGGCAATACTGGGGACACAACTATTTGTGGAATGCTATGGACTTTAAGAACCCTTCGTTCAGCGATCCTAAAAAGATGATTGATGATGTGCATGGAATGAATGCGCATATGCTGATTTCTATCTGGTCTTCGTTTGGACCGATGACCAAGCCTTACAGGGAATTAGACAAGAATGGTATGCTATTTAACTTTTCTACATGGCCCCAGTCGGGACTCGATACTTGGCCGCCCAATATGGAATATCCTTCCGGAGTACGCGTATACGATGCCTATAATCCGAAAGCCCGTGATATCTATTGGAAATACCTGAATGAAGGTATCTTCAAGTTGGGTATGGACGGCTGGTGGATGGATTCTACGGAACCTGACCATTTCGATTGGAAGCCGGAGGATTTTGATACGAAGACCTATCTGGGGTCGTTCCGCAAGGTGCGTAATGCTTATCCGTTGTTGACGGTGGGTGGCGTTTATGATAATCAGCGTGCCGTAACTTCAGATAAACGCGTCTTTATTCTTACACGTTCTGTTTTTGCCGGACAGCAACGTTACGGAGCCAATGTATGGTCGGGAGATATCGGTTCTTCTTGGGAATCACTGCGCAATCAGATTCCGGCAGGCTTGAATTTTACTCTTACCGGAAATCCTAACTTCAATTCAGATATTGGTGGCTTCTTTGCCGGAAACTATAATAAGAGTTGGAATGACGGAAGTGCCCCCAAGAATCCGATGTATCAGGAACTGTATGTGCGTTGGCTGCAATTCGGTACGTTTACGCCGATGATGCGTTCACATGGGGCTGATACACCGAGGGAGATTTATCAATTCGGGAAAAAAGGCGAATCAATATATGATGCTATTGAAAAAATGATTCATCTGCGCTATGCATTGTTGCCCTACATCTATTCCACTTCATGGGAAGTGACCGAGCGACAGTCGAGCTTTATGCGTGCGTTGGTGATGGACTTTGCTGCTGACAAGAAAGTATGGGATATAAAAGACCAGTATATGTTCGGTAAATCCATTTTGGTAGCACCGATAGTTAATGCGCAATATACTCAGGAGAAGCTGGTAAAACTAAAAGAAAATGATGGTTGGGATAAGAATAATGTTCAGAAGTTTGAGAATAAAGCTCCGGTAGACTTTATGCAGGCTAAGTCTGCAAAGGTATATTTACCGGCGGGTGCTACCTGGTATGATTTCTGGACGAATGAGAAGTATGACGGTGGACAAGAAATAGAAAAGGAAACGACTATTGATGTCATTCCTTTGTATGTCAAAGCTGGTAGTATTATTCCAATGGGTCCTAAAGTGCAGTATGCAACGGAGAAACCGTGGGATAATCTTGAATTGAGAGTATATGCCGGTGCCAATGGTTCCTTTGTTCTTTATGAGGATGAATTTGATAATTATAATTATGAGCAGGGAGCATATACAGAGATTCCTGTCGTATGGAATGATGCATCACGCCAGTTGATCATAGGGGCTCGAAAAGGTGCATACAAGGGAATGTTAAATAATAGAAAGTTCACAATTGTACTTCAAGACGGAACTCGGAAAGTTGTTGACTATAAAGGGAAAAGAGTTAGTGTGAAATTCTAGTGTTATTTGGAAATATAGATTTTAAAGACTAAGAGTATCATGAAAAAGATGATGTTAACATGGCTGACTGTTGCTTCATTACTGATGGGGTGTTCCGGTTCGGAAACGTCGGTGAAGGGGACGTATCGTAATCCTGTAATTTATGCTGATGTACCGGATATGTCTGTTACGCGTGCAGGAGAGTACTATTATATGATAAGTACCACTATGCATTTAATGCCCGGTGGACCTGTTATGAGATCAAAAGACTTGGTGAATTGGGAAACAGTGAGCTATGTCTTCGATAAGCTGACTGATAACTCAAAGTATGACTTGATTGGTGGAACTGTTTATGGACGCGGACAATGGGCATCTTCCATACGCTATCATAATGGGAAATTCTATGTATTGTTCTCGCCAAACGATGTACCCTATCGGTCGTATATATTCACGGCGGAAGATCCGGCAGGGAAGTGGGAGTTATTATCAAGAACACAGCATTTTCATGATGCCTCTTTGTTTTTTGATGATGACGGCCGAGTATATGTATTCTATGGAACCGGTGAGCTGAAGGAGTTGAAGAGTGACTTGTCGGATGTGAAACCCGATGGAGTCAGTATGAAGATTTTTGAACGGGATGCTGATGAACAGGGCTTGCTGGAAGGAAGCCAGGTTGTGAAACATAACGGAAAGTATTATTTGCTGATGATTTCCATGGATTGGAGTATCCCCGGCCGGGTACGCAGGGAAGTATGTTATCGTGCAGATAAGATAACAGGGCCTTATGAGAAGAAGGTTATCCTGGAGCATGATTTTGATGGTTATGGAGGGGTAGGTCAAGGTTGTATTATTGACTCGGAAGAAGGAGACTGGTATGGGGTTATTTTTCAAGACCGCGGAGGAATAGGCCGTGTACCTACTCTTATGCCCTGCCGTTGGGTAGACGGATGGCCGATGCTGGGAGATGAAAATGGACATGTGCCTTTGACGATGGAAAAAGAGATATATCCGACTGAAAATACTAAAGGAATACTTGGAAGTGATGATTTCAACGGAGAGAAACTTTCACTTTATTGGCAATGGAATCACAACCCGGTGGATGATAAGTGGTCGCTCACAGAACGGCCGGGATATTTACGTTTAGAAACCAGCCGGGTGGTTGATAATCTGTATCTTGCTCCGAATACAATTACGCAGCGTATGGAGGGACCGAAATGTAAGGCTACTGTCTCGCTTGATATTTCGAATATGAAGGATGGTGATGTGGCAGGTTTTAGTGCATTCAATGGACATTCCGGACTTTTGTCTGTGGTGAAGGAGGGAGATGCAAAACGACTTGTAATGTCTACCAGTGTAGTCAACTTTGATAATACTCCAAATAAAGCTATCGCAAGTGTGGATGTAGAGGAAAAGGAACAGGTAGAACTTAATCAGAATATCATTTATTTGCGTATAGAAGGTGATTTTACTCCAAAGCGGGATATTGCTACTTTCTATTACAGCCTGGACAATAAGGAATGGAAGAAGATTGGAACGGATTTCAAAATGCGTTTTGATTATACAAAACTGTTTATGGGAAGTAAGTTTGCCATCTTTAACTATGCAACAAAATCGTTGGGAGGTTATGTCGACGTTGATTACTTTGACTACGAGAGGGCTAATGATAGGGTGACTATTAATAAATAATATCTTGATATTCATGAAATATTTTTTAGTTATAACGGCATTATTGATTTGCTTCACAATAAAAGCGGAGGAAAAACAGATAGCAAGTCCGGATGGGAAAATAGTAGTAACCATCTCTGATAAGAATGGACAACCTTCCTATCGCATCAGTTATAAAGATACTCCTTTTATCAATTCTTCTTCTTTGGGACTTATTACGAATATAGGTGATTTTTCCCGGGAAATGTCTTTGGAACACGATGTTCAGTCAAGCAGAATTGACGAGACTTATACATTGCCCAATATAAAGCAGAGTAATGTGCACTATGTAGCCACAGAGGGTGTATACCGGTTTAGTCAGGAAGGCAAGATGATTTACGATGTTATATTTCGTGTAAGCGACCGGGATGTTGCTTTCAAGTATAAAATGTATCCTCAAAAGAATACTTTATCCTGCATTGTGAAAGAGGAGGCGACAAGTTTTGTGCTTCCTGATGGGAGTACGACTTTTTTGTGTCCGCAAAGCAAACCTATGGGAGGATTTGCCCGTACTTCTCCCAGTTATGAGACGCCGTATAAAGCAGATGATGCTATGGGCAAAAATGGATGGGGTGAAGGTTATACTTTCCCTTGTCTGTTCCGTAATGGTGATAAAGGATGGATACTTATTTCGGAAACGGGTGTAGATAGCAAATATTGTGGAAGTCGCTTACTGGGACATGAAAATGGCTTGTATACAATCGGTTTCCCTCAGGAGGGTGAAATGAATGGAAATGGTACAACTGCACCTGGACTTGCCCTGCCGGGAGAAACGCCTTGGAGAACGATCACTTTGGGTGAAACTTTGGCTCCGATTGTTGAAACGACAGTTTCCTTTGATGTTGTAAAGCCACTGTATGAAGCATCCGGAAAATATGAATACGGCAGAGGTTCCTGGAGCTGGATTATTGGTATGGATGGAAGTACGAAGTATGAAGAGCAATTACGTTATATTGATTTCTCTGCGGCAATGGGATACCAGTCTGTATTGGTAGATGCATTGTGGGATACGCAAATAGGCTATGACAAAGTTGAAAAGCTGGCTAAGTATGGTGCGGAAAAAGGAGTGGGGCTTTATCTGTGGTATAATTCTAATGGATATTGGAATGATGCCCCACAATCACCGCGTGGTATCATGGACAATGCGATAGCCCGACGCAAGGAGATGAAATGGATGCAAAGCATTGGAATACGTGGTATAAAGGTTGACTTCTTTGGTGGTGATAAGCAAGTCACCATGCAGCTGTATGAAGATATTCTTGCTGATGCCAATGAATATGGGTTACTGGTGATTTTCCACGGGTGTACTTTGCCTCGCGGTTGGGAACGTATGTATCCTAACTTTGCGTCGAGTGAAGCTGTATTGGCCAGTGAGAACCTGCATTTCTCTCAGGGAAGTTGTGACAATGAAGCTTTCAATGCCTGTCTGCATCCATTTATTCGTAATACGGTGGGTAGCATGGACTTTGGCGGCAGTGCACTGAATAAATATTATAATGCGGATAATGCTCCACGCGGAAGCCGGCGTATGACTTCTGATGTGTTTGCTTTAGCTACTGCGGTATTGTTCCAAGGTCCGGTACAACATTTTGCCTTGGCTCCGAACAATCTGACAGATGCTCCGGAATGGGCGATAGGCTTCATGAAAGAAGTCCCCACTACGTGGGATGAAGTACGCTTTATTGATGGCTATCCCGGTAAATATGTAGTTATGGCACGCAGGCATGGAGATAAATGGTATGTTGCAGGAGTTAATGCGCAGAAAGAGACCGTAAAGTTGAAGATTGCTTTACCGATGTTTATGCCTGGTGATCAAGTGAGGGTATTTACTGATAATGAAGAATTGCAAGGAAATGTAAAACAGATAAAGGTAAATAAGAAACAGGAGTTACAATTGGCAATTCCTTGCAATGGTGGAATATTAATTGTAGAATAATCAAACTAAAAAAGCAATATGGATAAAATGAAATCTTTATTCCTTTCATCGCTATTGGTGGTGGTGAGTACTTCGGGATTAGCACAAAATCCAATCATTCAGACAAATTATACGGCTGATCCGGCCCCAATGGTATATAATGATAAAGTATATCTTTATACTACCCATGATGAGGATAATTCTACCTGGTTTACGATGAACGACTGGCGCTTGTATACGACCAGTGATATGGTGAACTGGACGGATCATGGCGCTGTGTTATCATATACTGATTTTAGTTGGGCAAAAGGGGATGCATGGGCTCCACAATGCATTGAGAGAGATGGTAAGTTTTATATGTACGTACCCATGATTTCGAATATAAACAACAGAGGTGCAATCGGTGTGGCGGTAGCTGACAGTCCTTACGGGCCCTTTTATGATCCGCTTGGGAAACCACTGGTCCAGAGTGAATGGGGAGACATTGATCCGACTGTTTTTATTGATGATGACGGACAGGCTTATTTGTATTGGGGAAACCCCAACCTGTATTATGTGAAGTTGAATGAAGATATGATTTCTTATAGTGGGGATATTGTACGTGTACCTTTGGTAACGGAATCGTTTGGTAAACGCGAAGGCGATGCCCAGAGAGCCACTCTGTATGAAGAAGGTCCCTGGCTTTATAAGCGGGATAAGAAGTATTATTTATTCTGGCCGGGAGGTCCGCTGCCCGAGCATATTGGATACTCAACCAGCGATACTCCTACAGGTCCGTGGAAATACGGTGGAGTAGTGATGCCTGCCGGTGGCGGAGCGTTTACCATTCACCCGGGAGTTATTGATTTCAAGGGTAAAACTTACTTTTTCTATCATAACGGACAGTTGCCCGGAGGTGGTGGATTCAACCGTTCGGTATGTGTGGAAGAGCTTAAATTTAACAAAGACGGATCTATTCCTCAACTGAAGATGACAGAGGGCATTACAAAAGGGATTACGACACTGAATCCGTATGTAAAAACGGAAGCGGAGACTATTGCTTTTTCCGAAGGGTTCAAGTCTTTCAAAAATGATCAGGTGGGTGTTTTTGTTACGGCAATGAAGAATGGCAGTTATACTTGTGTTCGCGGTGTAGATTTCAAGGCAACCGGTGCAACGAAGTTCAGTGCCAGAATAGGAACTACACATAATGATCCCGTAAATCTGGAAATCCGTCTGGATGGTGTTGATGGGCAACTGATAGGGACAATGAAGGTACCGCGTACAGGAGGAAGCGATCGTTGGGACTTACGGACTATTGACATTACAAAAGTGACAGGAGTACATGATTTGTATTTTGTAGTAAAGGGGCGGCCTGCTACCAATCTTATGTATTTTGATTATTGGATGTTTTCTAAATAACTTGTACTAAATACTATGAGGAATAAAAGGAAGTATATCAGAACAACAGGAATCATCCTGTTGTTCTGTGTTGCTTTGTTGAATACGGCATGTGTTTCAAAGCAAAAAGAGAAAGTCGTTCTTGAACTGAAACAGGGATTACTTTCGCTGATACCATTAAATCAGAATGCTGTCCGGGTACAGTTTTCCCAACCGGGTTCGGCGCCTATGGAAGAGCTTATCTATACAGAAAAACTTCCTGTTCCTGAATATGAAGTTACAGAAGATAAGCAATCGCTGGTTTTATCTCTGGATGGAATTTCAGTGGAATTCGACAAAGGTACGGAAGTCTTGACTTTTAAAGATGCGAATAAGCGTATCATTCTTCAAGAGAAAGTTGGCGGACGTTTTATGAAGGTTTCTTCTGTACAGAATGAACCTACCTATCAGGTGGAACAGCGTTTTGTTTCTCCGAAAGATGAATACATATATGGTACAGGGCAGTTTCAGGATGGTTATCTAAATATCCGGGGGTTGACACGGCGCTTGACGCAGGTGAATACACAGATTTCTATTCCTTTTATTCTTTCAAGTAAAGGCTATGGGTTGCTGTGGAACAACTATGGATTGACGGATTTCAATCCGGCAGATCAATTTGTGGAGTTGACTCCCGCCAATGCAAGTGGAGAGGCTGTTACGGTAAATACCACCGGTACGAGTGGAAATGTAAGGGAAACCAGACAAACCTATTCGTTTACAGCTTCGGTGGATGTACCTCGCTCCGGTAGTTATTCTTTGTTGCTGGATGTGGGACAGCGAATGGCACGGAAATATTATCTGGTTATTGACGGACAAAAGATTGTGGATGTCAATAATTTATGGTTGCCTCCCACTACTTCTGCCATTGTGGAGCTGACAGCCGGTAAGCACGATATAGAAGTACAAGGTGAACGTAATGATAAGCCTGTGTTATATTGGCGTCCTGTTTCAGAAGAGACTGTATTCCGTTCTCCGGTTGCCCAAATGTTAGATTATACGGTTTTCGCTGGTAACGGAGATGAAGTGATCGCCAGCTATCGGGAACTAACCGGACCTGCCCCCATGATGCCTTTGTGGAGTCTGGGATATATACATTGCCGGGAGCGTTATAATACTCAAGCAGAATTGCTGGAGAATGCCCGTGAATTCAGGGAACGGAAATTGCCTATCGATATGATTGTACAGGACTGGCAATATTGGGGAAAATATGGCTGGAATGCCATGAAGTTTGATGAAGACAGATATCCTGATCCGGGAAGTATGATGAAGGAACTTCATGAGATGGATGTGCGTCTGATGATCTCTGTATGGTCTAAAATCGATGCTCAGTCCGAAGTGGGAAAACAAGCCAAGGAAAAGGGATATTACATACCGGGCAGTGACTGGATTGACTTTTTCAATCCGGATGCGGCGGCTTTCTATTGGCAGAATTTCCGTACCGGATTATTGAAATATGGTATTGATGCTTGGTGGCAGGATGCTACTGAACCGGAGAATGATGATTTGCAGAACCGTCGCATTAATCGTGAACAAACTCCGGGAGAGGTGTACCGGAATGTATATCCGATGTATGTCAGCAAGACAATCTATGAAGGTTTACGTCAGGATGATCCTGACAGGCGAGCTATGATTTTTACTCGCAGTGGATTTTCAGGAATGCAACGTTATGCGGCCGCCACATGGTCGGGAGACGTAGGACATGACTGGGAAACCTTACGTCGGCAAATCGTGGGGGGGGATTGGGGCAGATGGCGACAGGGCTGCCTTGGTGGACTTATGATGCAGGTGGGTTCTTCCGTCCGGGCGACCAGTATACAAATACCGGATACCATGAACAGTTGATCCGCTGGATACAGGCAGGAACATTTTTCCCCCACTGATGCGTGTGCATGGTTATATGAGTAATACCGAGCCGTGGCGATATGGAGAAAAAGGTGGAACATATCATTGCCCGATATCTGGATTTACGTTATAGGCTTCTTCCTTATATCTATTCACAAAATGCTGCGGTTTCATTCAATGGTTCTACTTTGATGCGTCCGTTGGTGATGGATTTCCCTGAAGACCGTTTTGCACTGGAACAAAACTATCAGTTCATGTTCGGACCTTCTATGCTGGTGGCTCCGGTGGTAGAAAGTGGTGTTAACCGGATGAAGGTTTATCTTCCGGAATGTTCGGCCGGCTGGGTAGATTTCTGGAATGGCACACCTCATAAGGGAGGTATATTCACAGATGTAAATGTGGATCTTATGAAGACTCCTTTATTTGTGAAAGCGGGTTCTATATTGCCGTTGGGACCTCAGAAGCAATATGCAGCTGAGGAGACGGAACAACCGTGGGAAATCCGTATTTATCCGGGAGCTGATGGTTCTTATTCTGTTTATGAAGACGAAGGAATCAATTACAATTATGAGAAAGGTCAGTTCTGCACGTTTGATCTGAAGTGGAATGATTCGGATAAGACACTTACTATCAGTGACAGAAAAGGTTCGTTTGCAGGAATGAAGGAAAGAATGGACTTCAATATTGTAATTGTAACGCCGGAGTCAGGCACTGGAATTTATCAGTCAAAAGTGAATAAGAGCATTGTCTATGAGGGAAAATCAATGGTGATATCACTGTAGTGTTTCTTGAGGCAATGATTTGGAAATATCTTAAAATATGAAGAATAATATGAAGTCGTTTTTGGCCCTCGTAGGGTTTGTAATAGCATCCATTACTACAGGATGTGGTCAATCCCATACTGTGTGGCTTGATGATTTGGATCTGACAGCTATGACTCAAGGTAATGGAGTAGCTATGAAAAATAAATCGGTTGATGGTAAAACCTTGACAATCGGAGGACAAACGTTTGAACGTGGAGTAGGTACTCATTCAGTCAGTGAGATAGCAATTCAATTGGATGGCAAAGCCGTATCATTTACGGCTCAGGTAGGGCTGGATGATGAGATCATCGAGCATAAAACGTCTGCCGAATTTATTGTAATAGGAGATGGAGCCAGGCTTTGGTCCAGTGGGATTGTAAAGGCAGGAGATGCGCCTAAATTATGTTCGGTTTCATTGGATGGAGTCAAAAGGCTTGAGCTGATAGTTGCTGATGGTGGTGACGGGCCTTACTATGACCATGCCGACTGGGCGGATGCAAAGATAATATCAAAAGGAAAGAAGAGTTTTCCTACACTTAAATTTATTGCTACGGAACCTTATATACTGACTCCACCCGCTCCCGCGACGCCGAGAATTAATGGGGCCTCTGTGTTTGGAGTGCGTCCCGGTTCGCCATTCCAATATCAGATAGCGGCTACAGGAGATCGTCCGATGAGATTTGCAGCGGAGGGATTACCGGCAGGATTGGAGATTCACCCGGAAACGGGTCTGATTACGGGTAAGCTAACCAAGGCTGGTACATTTGAAGTGGTTTTACAGGCGAAAAATGTGAAAGGAACGGCAGAAAGAAAACTTCATATTGAGTGTGGTGACAGAATTGCTCTTACTCCGCCGATGGGATGGAACAGTTGGAACTGCTTCGGACACGAGGTCTCGGCTGAGAAAGTAAAACAAGCGGCAAGAGCTATGGTTGAAAGTGGTTTAGTGAATTATGGTTGGACTTATATCAATATAGATGATTCATGGCAACATCACAGAGATCCCAACGACCGGACCAGAGGTGGACGGTTGCGTGACGATCAGGGTAATATTATACCTAATGCCCAATTCCCTGATATGAAAGGGTTAACGGACTACATACATTCACTTGGACTGAAAGTGGGTATTTATTCTTCACCCGGTCCGTGGACTTGCGGAGGTTGCGTAGGCAGTTATGGTTATGAAAAGCAAGATGCCGATATGTATGGCGAATGGGGGCTTGATTATTTGAAATATGACTGGTGCAGTTACGGGGGAGTACTTGACCGTGATTTGGATAAGGATCCTTACAGCGTGTCTTCCTTGGCGTTTCAAGGGGGAGGGGATTCAATTGCCGGTAGAAAGCCATTTAAGATTATGGGCGATTATTTGCGTCAGCAGCCCAGGGACATTGTTTATAACCTGTGTCAGTATGGTATGGGAGATGTCTGGAAATGGGGAGATGCCGTTGGCGGCCAGTGCTGGCGCACGACTAACGATATCACCGATACTTGGGAAAGTGTAAAAGGCATCGCTCTTTCTCAGGACCGTGCAGCTGCATGGGCGAAACCCGGTAACTGGAATGATCCGGACATGCTGGTTCTAGGTATTGTAGGTTGGGGAAATCCTCACCAAACCAAGCTTAAACCTGATGAGCAGTATCTCCATTTCAGTCTTTGGAGTTTATTCTCTGCACCGCTTCTGATAGGTTGTGACTTGGAGAAAATGGATGATTTTACCCTGAGTCTGCTGACTAACAATGAGGTAATAGCTGTTAATCAGGGATCCTTTGGGTAAACAGGCCACATGTGTATATTCAATAGGGGAATTACGTATTTATGTGAAAGAACTAGAAGATGGCAGTAAGGCGGTTGGTTTCTGTAATTTCGACCGGGAAAAGGCTGATATCTCTTTCCGTAATTTTGATAAACTGAATATTACGGGTAAACAAACTGTGCGTGATCTCTGGAGACAAAAGGATATAAGAACCTTGGATACAGGACGGAAGCCATTGTCACTCAATGTTCCGGCACATGGTGTACTTCTTTATAAATTTACACCGGTTCAATGAAATGTAAAAAAATAGAATTACTTACTTAATTGTTTTTATCATGAGAAACACTCTTTTTATTGTTAGTTTATATCTGATCTTATCCGCTTGCGGCGAGAAAAGTAATGAAGTGAAATTTACTTCGGAGGGTAATCCGGTAGTTATGGATAAGTTTACATCCGATCCGGCGCCCATGGTACATAATGGGAGGCTTTACCTCTACGTGGGTCACGATGAGGCTGAAGAAGGACAGGACTTTAACATAACCGAATGGCTGTGTTATTCAACAAAAGATATGAAAACATGGACTGATCATGGAAGTGTGCTGAAGCCTACCGATTTCTCGTGGGGAGTTGGCGAAGCATGGGCTTCCCAGGTTGTAGAGAAAGACGGGAAATTCTATTATTATACAACGGTACAGGCGGGTGCGCCATATAATAGTAAGGTGGTAGGAGTTGCAGTGTCGGATAGTCCGACAGGCCCTTTCATCGATGCTCGGGGTACACCGCTTATTACAGATGATATGACTCCTAACGGTCCTCGTGGATGGTGGAACGATATCGATCCGACCGTTTTTGTGGATGATGACGGCACACCATGGATGAGCTGGGGTAACGGTACCTGCTTCTTAGTGAAACTTAAACCCAATATGACAGAACTGGACGGAAACATAGAGATTCTTAAAATGCCGAAATTTGTGGAAGGGCCATGGATTCATAAGCGTGAAAATCTTTACTATCTGACGTATGCATCGATGGGTAAGGGGCGTGAAACCATTAGTTATGCCACGGCACCAAGTATGGAAGGTCCATGGACCTATCGTGGAGTCTTGACAGGAATGGCAGAAAATAGTTTTACCATACATCCGGGAATCATTGAATTCAAGGGACAAAACTATCTGTTCTATCATAATGCAATACTTACCATAGATGGTAAATCCGGTGCCACAGGGCGCCGAAGCGTGTGCGTTGACTATCTTTATTATCTACCTGACGGACGTATGGCGTATGTTGAGCAGACCAAAGAAGGTATTACTGTGAAGCCGAAGACTGCCGCCGAAGTAGCTGAGATTGTAAATCCATACACTGACGAAAAAGAAGTTGTGGTAGAAAAAGAAGTAATAGCGGATTGAATGTAAATTGAGCAAGTAATATTATATATCATGAACAAGAGAATAACTTTATTTCTCATTACCCTTTTAACGGTTTGTGGGGTACAATCGCAGAACAATAATCAAAATCGGAACGCTGATTTCCATAAATGGGCAGAAACACCGCCTATGGGTTGGAATAGTTGGGATTGCTTTGGGGCTAATGTTACTGAGGCGGAAGTGAAAGCCAATGCCGATTATATGGCGGAGCACCTGAAAGACTACGGTTGGGAGTATATTGTTGTGGATATCCGCTGGTTTGTGGAAAATCAGACTACCGGTTACTATAACTTCAAAGATCCTAAATATGTGCTTGATGAATACGGCCGTTATATGCCTGCCGTGAACCGTTTTCCATCAGCTGGCAACGGAAATGGATTTAAGCCTCTTGCTGACTATGTCCACAGTAAGGGATTGAAGTTTGGTATCCATCTGATGCGCGGTGTACCCACACTTGCCGTAGAGAAGAAATTGCCGGTGAAAGATGCCGGTGGAGTAACGGCTGCCGATATTTATTCTACCGACTGGAAATGTCCCTGGTTGGGAGATAACTACACGATTGTAGCCGACAGACCGGGAGCGCAGGAATATTATAATTCAATCTTCGATCTGTATGCTTCATGGGGAGTGGATTTTGTTAAGATTGATGATCTTTCCCGCCCTTATCATCAGGCGGAAATAGAGATGATACGTAAGGCGATTGACCGTACCGGACGGCCGATTGTATTGAGCATGTCACCGGGAGAAACCGATGTGAATAAGGCGGATCACGCTGTAGGGCATGCTAATATGTGGCGTACAGTAGATGATTTCTGGGACAATTGGCCGCATCTTTACCATCAGTTTGAAGTATGTCCCAAATGGGCGCCTTATATAGGTCGTGGCGCATGGCCCGATGCCGATATGTTGCCGTTGGGGCATATTGATCTTCGAGGTAACGCCCGTATGAGTAAGTTTACGCGGGATGAACAATATATGGTTATGACGTTGTTTGCTATGTTCAAGTCGCCGCTGATGTTCGGTGGGCACTTACCTGATAATGATAAATTCACCAATTCGCTGATAACGAATGAAGAAGTGCTCTATGTACATCGGAACTCTGTAAACAACAAGCAATGGTATAATAAAGATGGCGTTATAGCCTGGACAGCTGATGATCCCAGAAATGGAGATAAATATCTGGCACTGTTCTATGTAGATCAGAAAGAACCCCGGGAGTCACATCCTGCCAATCGGAAAGTGACTGTAGATCTGAAAGAATTAGGATTTGGCGGAGCTGCCAAAGTACGTGATATCTGGAGGAATCAGGATCTTGGCAATTTCTCAGGAACGGAGTTCTCACCTGTCATCAATTATCACGGCGCAGGGTTGTACAGGATCTCGAAAAAGTTGAAAGTACAGACTAACAATCCGATTATTCAGACTAAATATACAGCCGATCCGGCACCAATGGTGCACAATGATACTGTATTCCTTTATTCAAGTCACGACGATGACAATGCGAAAGGCTTTGTTATGCGCGAATGGTTACTTTATACTTCGACTGATATGGTGAATTGGACAGATCACGGAGTGGTTGCCTCGCTGAAAGACTTCAAATGGGTTCCTTATGACAATGGTGCCTGGGCACCGCAGTGTATTGAACGCAACGGGAAATTCTATATGTATTGTCCGATGCCCGGTGGGATAGGCATCGGTGTGCTGGTTGCCGATAGTCCTTATGGGCCGTTTATAGATCCCATTGGAAAGCCATTAGTGAAAAACAGTTATGCTGATATAGATCCTACGGTGCTGATTGATGATGATGGGCAGGCTTATATGTATTGGGGAAATCCGGATTTATATTATGTGAAGTTGAATGAAGATATGATTTCCTGTGACGGTGAAGTAGTGCATGAGCAGATGACACATGAGGCTTTTGGCGAACGGAAGGGGAATCAGAAACGCCCCACTTTGTATGAAGAAGGGCCGTGGGCTTACAAGAGAAAGAATAAGTATTACATGGCGTTCGCGTCCACCTGCTGTCCCGAAGGCATGGGATATTCGATGAGTGACTCTCCAACTGGTCCCTGGGTATATAAAGGTATGATTATGGAAGGTGACAGAAGATCAAATGGCAATCATCCGGGTATTATTGACTATAAAGGGAATACGTATGTCTTTGGCTTCAATTATGATATCCATTTTTCCAAGATTTCCCAGCACTATGAGCGACGCTCTATTTGTGTGGAGAAACTGACCTTTAATCCGGATGGCACAATTCAGCAACTTCCGTTCTGGACGGCAAAAGGCGTAGATCCGGTGGGTAAGCTGGATCCTTACCGTCGCATTGAAGCTGAGACAATAGCTTGGAGTGAGGGCTTGAAGACAGAAAAGAGCGAGGCAGGTATGTATGTTACGGCTATTCACGACGGGGATTATATTCGTGTGCGCAATGTCGATTTCAAGAAAGGGGCGAAGTCATTTGAAGCAGTTGCTGCATCGTCTTCTTCCGGTGGGCAAATAGAAATTCGTTTGGATGACAAAGAAGGTACGCTGATCGGCACCTGCGTTATTGGCAATACAGGTGGTCCGGAAAGTTGGAAGACTTTCCAGGCTCAGGTTGATAAAGTAAAAGGCGTGCACGATGTTTACTTCATCTTTAGAGGTGGCGAAGATGAGCTGTTTAACTTCGACTGTTGGAAGTTTATCAGATAGCGGACTGTTAAGGCTTTAGTTCATTATTGCTTGAATAGGTTGTATCGGAAATAGATATTATCTATGTCTGCATAGATAAATCCGATGAATAAAAAGTGTGTAAATATTAAACAAAAACCTTATTTTTGTGTTGTTAATAAGAGTGACTAACGACAATTGATACGTAATTTACTAACTAAATAAGAAAAAGAACTATGGCTAAAAGTGTTAAGGGAACTCAGACAGAAAAGAATCTGCTGACCTCATTTGCAGGAGAATCACAAGCAAGAATGCGTTACACTTATTTTGCAAGTGTAGCTAAGAAGGAAGGTTACGAACAAATTGCTGCTATCTTTACTGAAACGGCTGATCAGGAGAAAGAACACGCTAAACGTATGTTCAAGTATCTGGAAGGTGGTATGGTAGAAATTACAGCAAGCTATCCTGCCGGTGTTATAAGCACCACACTGGATAACCTGAAAGAAGCTGCTGCCGGTGAACACGAAGAATGGTCTTTGGACTATCCCCACTTTGCTGACGTAGCGGAAAAAGAAGGTTTCTATGAAATCGCTGCTATGTACCGCAACATTTCAATTGCCGAGAAGGGTCATGAAGAAAGATACCTGGCTTTCGTAAACAATATCGAGAATGCTACAGTATTCGCTAAAGAAGGTGAAGTAGTATGGCAATGCCGTAATTGCGGTTTCATCTTCACAGGTAAAGAAGCTCCTGAAGTTTGCCCGGCATGTTTGCATCCGCAGGCTTACTTCGAAGTGAAGAAAGAAAACTATTAAGAAATTCTTATTTCTATGATAAAGAACGCCCGGGTGTTTCGCTTGAAGGCACTATAAAATATTTTGTGTAAATGGAAAATACGGGATTCAGGTTGAGTTCCGTATTTTTTATTTTATAGCTTTGCAAAATGAAGAAGATTATGAAAGAAAAGAATCAAGTAGTGCCTGATGAGGTATTAAGCAAGGAGTTCCTTAGCCAGTTCAAGACAGAAGCCGATGTGAGCAAGTTTCTGAAGCAGTTGCATGCCCAAGTGTTGGAAAAGATGCTTGAAGGCGAAATGGATGCCCATTTGGGTTATGAAAAGAATTCTGTGGCAGGGAACAACACTGGTAATTCACGTAACGGTAACTATCCGAAGAAAATCCAAACTGAACATGGGGAAGCTGTCATATCTATTCCACGTGACCGTAACGGTCAGTTTGAACCGATAGCAGTACCCAAGCATGAAAGTCGTGGACTTTCTATAGAAAAAGCTTGTTATCTCCCTATACGCCAAAGGGATGAGTGTTTCTGATATAGAGGAAGAAATGCGTGAGATTTATGAGATAGAACTCTCAACATCCGCCATTTCCATCATTACAAACAAGGTAAACCAGGCTGCCCAGGAATGGCAGAACCGCCCTTTGGATCCGGTTGGTTTATCTGATAGTATGGATGGACGGCATCGTCTTTAAAAAGTACGGGATAACGGCAAGATCATAAACAAGACCGTTTACCTTTGTGTCGGACTGAAACAGAACGGTTTGAAAGAAGTCCTTGGCATGTGGGTCGGTAAATCGGAAAGTTCTTCTTTCTGGATGGGTGTCCTGACTGATTTAAAGGCGCGTGGAGTGCAGGATATATTGATTACCTGTACCGACAATCTGAATGGATTTACGGATACCATCCGTACTGTATTCCCTCAATCATCCACCCAGATCTGTGTGGTACATCAGATCAGAAACTCTTGTAAATATGTTGTTTATAAGGACAAGAAAGAGTTTACGGCAGATATGAAGAATATCTATAATGCACCCAATAAGGAGGTTGCTGCCACGGAACTTGACAATTTGGAAAAGAAATGGGCAGGAAAGTATCCTTATGCCATACTGTCCTGGAGAAACAACTGGGATGACCTGACTGTTTTCTTCCAGTTCCCTCTGGAAATCAGAAAAATAATCTATACCACAAATCTCATTGAAAACCTGAATGGGAAAATCAGAAAGTACACAAAATCAAAGCTTTCATTCCCTTCCGACGATGCCGTAAAAAAGACCGTGTATCTTTCACTTATGGAGATTGAAAAGAAATGGACAATGCCTATTTCAAACTGGGGATTGATTATGAACCAATTTATGCTTATATTTGAAAACAGAATCCAGATATAAGGAGAAACTTATAACTGAATCCTGTTTCCATTTACACAAAATTTTGGACAGTGTCCGCTTGAAGAAACATCCGGGCGTTCGGCATTAATAAAGGAGATAACTCCTTAACCCGTTGGCGGAATTACTTTCTTTCTTTCCGGTTTTGAGGGAAAGTTGACGAGTTAACAAGTTGACAAGGGGACAAGGTTCCATGCGGCATAGGGGCATTGCGCAGCCCCTTGTTCCCTTGTCAACTCGTCAACTGGTTTCCTTCCTTTCTTTCCCGGGATGAATTAATTCCGCCAACGGGGGTGTCCTTATCCTATTTTTTTGCGTGAGGATAATCAATCGTATAGTGTAATCCCCGGCTTTCCTTGCGTTCTATAGCCTGACGGGTAATCAGATATCCGACATTGACCATGTTGCGCAGTTCGCAAATTGCCCTGGATGCCTTGCTACGTTTAAAGAGGTCTTCCGTTTCCTCATATATCATATCCAAACGTACCCAGGCACGTTTTAGACGCAAGTCGCTTCGTACGATACCTACATAGGCTCCCATAATCTGGTTCACTTCTTTCATGCTCTGAGTAATAAGCACCATCTCTTCGTTGGTCACAGTTCCTTCGGCATTCCATTCCGGTATTTCGTGGTTGAACTCATAGCGGTCGAGTACGCTTAGCGCATGTTTGGCGGCAGCATCGGCATAGACAACCGCTTCAATCAAAGAGTTGGAAGCTAAACGGTTGCCTCCGTGAAGACCTGTGCAAGAACATTCTCCTACGGCATACAGGCGATTGATGGAAGACTCTCCGTTTAGGTTTACCTTGATGCCACCACAGAGGTAGTGTGCGGCAGGAGCTACCGGGATATAGTCTTTGGTGATATCGATACCTAAGCTGAGGCACTTTTCGTAGATATTCGGGAAATGCTTCTTGGTTTCTTCCGGATCTTTGTGCGTGACGTCCAGATATACATGGTCGTCACCGCGTTGCTTCATTTCGCTGTCGATGGCACGTGCCACGATATCACGCGGAGCAAGAGAAAGACGCGGATCATATTTCTGCATAAACTCTTCACCACCCATATTGCGTAATACGGCACCATATCCGCGCATCGCTTCCGTAATCAGGAAACAGGGACGGTCGCCCGGATGATAAAGCGCTGTGGGGTGGAACTGGATGAACTCCATATCCTGTACGAAACCTTTGGCACGGTAGACCATGGCAATACCGTCTCCGGTAGCAACCAGCGGATTGGTGGTGTTGCGGTAAACAGCACCTACACCTCCCGTAGCCATCAGCGTCACTTTGGAAAGGAAAGTATCCACTTCGCCCGTGTCTTCATTCAGCACATACGCTCCGTAGCACTTGATGCCCGGGGTATGGCGGGTTACGATGATACCCATATGATGCTGCGTGATGATTTCTACGGCAAAATGGCGGTTGAATATTTCGATATTGGGGTGCGTCTTTACGGCTCTGATAAGGCTTTCCTGTATTTCGGCACCTGTATTGTCTTTGTGGTGCAGAATGCGGAATTCGGAGTGACCGCCTTCTTTATGGAGGTCGAAGTCTCCCTTATCGTTCTTGTCGAAGTCCACTCCCCAGTCTATCAGTTCTTTGATTTGTCCGGGGGCTTCGCGCACCACTTTCTCCACGGCGGCGCGGTCACTGATCCAGTCGCCTGCAATCATGGTGTCTTCAATGTGCTTGTCGAAGTTATCTACCAGTGTATTGGTTACTGAGGCAATTCCCCCTTGGGCGAAGAAGGTATTGGCTTCTTCCAGTTCCGTTTTGCAGATGAGTGCTACCTTACCTTTATGAGCCACTTTCAGAGCGAAACTCATGCCGGCTATACCGGAACCAATTACTAAAAAGTCGAACTCTTTAATCATATTTCGTATGTTTAAGTACTGCAAAGCTACAAAATAACTGGGTTGCTTGTACTTTTCCTGTATATTAATTCACGATTTTATGATAAGTACTGCTTTATAACCTCATCCAGCGACTCCTCTTTTGTAAGCTTTATTTTCTTACGCATACGCGAACGGATCATGTTGACGCTACTCCGGTTGATGCCCATTATCAAGGCTATTTCGTCCGTACTTTGATTCATGCAGATGAGCATGGCCAGTAGTTCCTCGTTGCGGGTGAGTTGCGGATATTTCTCCCGCAACTTAGGCAAGTAAAGCGGATATATGGCGGCAAATGATTTTCTGAAGGTGTTTTCGTCTTCTTTACTGAGCAGACTTTGTCCGGTCAGTTGGCTGACGGTGCTCAGATTGTTGGCGGCCATTGCCTGCTCTATCTGTCCGGCCAATAGTTCGTTGTGCCGGTTCAGTTCTTGCTGACGGGCCATTAACTTTTGTATTTCCTGTTTACGCTTTTCCAATAACAGGCGATTCGCCTTCCTCTTAGTGATAAAATAGGCAATGGAAATGATAAGTAACAACAACAGTGCAATGGAGATGTATATATTGAAGAACAACTGATGTTGTTGCAGCTCTACTTGTGCGGAAAGCAACTTGTTCTCCTTCTCTTTACGCTCGGCATCAAACCGGATATTGGCGGCGGCAACGGCACGTATCTTTTCATCCAGATTCAGGGAGTCAGCGAAGAGCTGGTCTCGGTCGTAGCAACGGAAGAAGGCATCGTCCATTCTCATCCTCCGGTAGTAGTCCATCAGTATCCGGTTGGCATTCTTCTCTTTTCCGATCATGTCCATCCGGGCAAATCCACGGGCTGCCTTCTATAAGAGGTATTCCTTGTGAGGCCTTACCTGTCTTCAGTAGAGCACGTCCTAAATGAAGGTTCAGGTCATACCTGGCCCATTGAGGCATGCGGGTACTGTCCGGACAAATGCTTACTGCAAGCTGTAATGCCTTTTGTACAGAGTCCGGATAGTCCAGATAGCTATCTACTGTGAGGACTTTGTTGACAAACACACCTTTAAAGCTTTCCTGTTCGGCTGAAGTTTTCCCGGCCCGGTCCAGATAGTAGAATACGGAATCTTTATCCTGGGTTCTGCGGAATATTTCTGCGCGATAGCGATAGAGATCACCCAGCCCGAAGCTGTCTTTCAGGAGTGAATAGTATTGGGCTTTGGAATTCAGCTCTAAGGCACGGTCGTACATGCCCAGTTCGGCATAGAGGTTGGCCTGTTCGCCATAGGCTATCACTATATTAGGAGGGGCTATGCTGTCATTATAGCTGTTGATAGCTTCCTGATTAGTGGCTACCGCTTTTTCGTATTCACCGATCAGGCGGTAATAGATGCCCAGTCGAGATATGATGCGGAGCATATTGTGGAATTTCCCTCCCTGATGGTAACATTCCATCGCTTTCTCCAGGAGTCGGATAGCTTGGGGAATATCGTTACCGGAATAGATATAAACTCCGCTGACAATTTCGGCCTGCGGAATGTAACGGTCGGCATCATCGTATTCGGGTAATTGCAAGTATTCGTCTGCCAGCCGGATGGCTGCCTCGTTGTCTCCGCACATCTGGTGCAAGCCTGCCCGCGCGGATAACAGTTCGTGTTTGCAATGTTGTTGCAGAAAGGGAGCATCGTTGAGGCTATCCAGATATTCTATACCGGGACGAAATTGCTTGCTGCCCAGATAACTGAAATAGAAGAAGTTGACCATCTGCCGGGCATATTTGACCATTGTATCTTTAGGCTCGGTATGATCTGCTACGGCCAGCAATTCGGATATCTTTTGTTTGCCTTCGTCAATGGCTGCCTGATGCTTTCTCTCTTTCAGTAATGTGTTCAGCTGTTGGATAGTCTGCTGCCATTGCTGTGTGTCCTGATTGCCTGAAGAATGTGGGGGTACGGTACAGGCTCCGGCTGACAGCGTGAGGAGTAACATAAATGTTTTTATCTTCATAAGTTGGAGGTTTATTTGGTTTGCCGGACAAAGATACAATTCCATTTTAAAAAAGAAATAAGTGCTACCTCTATTTTTTTATGTTTTATTGAGCTTGATAATGAGAGAGATACATTTTTGTATATTGGATTGTACATTGGTTATTTATGGTTTAATCTTATAGTTTCTGCAAATTTGCAGTCTATAGAAGACTAACCAAATAATAAATTAAGGTGGAAAAGATGTCACGATTGTGTATGAAAGAAATCAGTAGGGCTTTGATAGAGATGATTTCCGATGAATCGCCCTATGCTTCGAAGGATATGCTTTGCGGAGCGCGTGGAGCCGTTTTCCGCGAGATATTTATTTTTCATTATCCAGACTTTATAGAGAAGGTGCAGAAGTTGGTTCCCGGTGCTACGAAAGATGAGGAATTGCTCTGTATGCTGATTGCCGTTGGGCAGTCGGTAGATGAGATTGAGCAACTGTTTTGTTTGCCGGCCGAGCAGGTGTATATGTTCCGTAAGTCGGTATGCTGGAAGATGAGATTGGAGGAAGAAAAGCTGTTGGGTGATAAATTGCGGGAGATATTGGAAGGATAACTCCTGCTGTTCCGCAAAAATACCTATCTTAGCGGCAAAAACAGAACAAAATGAATCGTATCTTCCATGCCCGCATTGCTATAGGGCAATATTTGTTTTTAGTGCTGACAACGATTATCGTTATTTATGCCATGTGGATGCAGCATGCTGTCATGGCCGTCCTTTTTATGCTCCTGCTCGTCATCGCCATCGAGCGACTCATTCATACTACGTATACGCTGACCACAGACGACAGGCTCCTCCTTTTTTATGGACGCTTTTCCCGTTCGGAGGAAATATCCTGAAAGACATTATCTCTGTGGAGCGGGCCTCGTCCATGAAAATAGGACGTTTCGCCGTGATGCGCTATGTGCTGGTGAAGTACGGAACGAGGGGGAAATGTGCCGTGCTGCTTCCGGTGAAGGAAGATATGTTCATAAAAACCCTTACGAATCGTTTAAATGAAGTGAAGAAATACTAATTCTCTATTCCCCTGTTGCAGCCTTCCCGAGAGTCGTCCGTCTAATTTCTAAAAATAAGAGAAATGATGATGAATTTGACTTGTGCTATTTTGCATGCCGACAGACAGGTGAGTGAACAACTAGAAGCGTTCATAGCCAAGACACCCTTTCTTGCTTTGTGTGGAAAGTACAATAATCCTATTGAGGCTTTGAAGGGTTATTATGATAATAAGGTACACCTTTACTTTGTAGGAATCGGGCAGGAAGAAATGGAGGGCATCAACGGGATGGAATTCAGTAAGCTACTCTCTCCGTCCACCCGCGTCATATTTATTGCGGATACCCCCCGGTATGCCGCCGAGTGCTTTCGGCTGGACGCATTGGACTATCTGATATCCGAAGTCAGTTTTCCGGTTTTTTTCGAAGCGGTGAATAAGGCTTCGCGTTGGTTCAGCTTGAAAGGTGAAACGGGAATGCCGCTTACCGTTCTTCCCGAAAAGTCTCAGACGGAAACTTGCCAACCGGAAACGCTCAAGGTGATTTATGTGAAGTCCGACAATCGGATTTTCCGCTTGGATATATCCCGGATATCCTATATCGAAGGATTGGGTGATTATGTGAAGATTTATAGCAAGGACGAGCCAAAGCCTGTGCTGAGCTTGTGCACGATGAAGTATATGGAAGAGAAACTGCCTTCCGATGAGTTCATACGCGTCCACCGTTCGTTTATTATACGCAAAGACTGCATACGCATCATAGAAAGCAGCAAGATTGCTTTGGACAAGAGAAGTATTCCTATCGGAGAGGTTTACCGGAAGAAGCTGAAGAATTATATTGCTGATTATTCTGTTCTTTAACCTGTTGCGATGCTTGTTTCCGGAATTAGCTCACATCGGTACAGAGGTGGGGTATCTTCTCACTACGACTGAGGGTACTTCCCATTACGACTGAAGGTACTTCCCACTACGACTGAAGGTACCTCCCATTACGACTGAAGGTACTTCCCACTACGACTGAACAGGTGTTTCACTACGACTGAACTCAGTGGAACACCAAGTGTTTTATCACACAGGAAGTTATGCTTCTTGCATTACCCTTATTTCAGCTTTGCCCGTGATATTCTTTCTCCGAACGTAAGATTCAGATTTACGCTAAAACGACTTTCCTGCATTAGGCTACTACGTGAATTTATTTGTTTCCGCCAGGTGGCGCCCAATGAAAGATAAGAGTAACGAATGGGAAAACTCGCCCCGGCACTGATCTCCAGATACTTCATTTTTCCACCTCTCAGATTTATATAAGAATTGCTGAAACCTACCCCTCCCATTAGTTCAGTGGACCGGGGATAGCGTGGGTTTGTGGTATAAATTCCCCCGATATTCATCTTGTGCTGATTCTCATATTTCATGGAAGTGTAGGAGGAAGTGTTACGGCTCCAGTCCAGATAATTGTAGTCGGCGGTAACCACCCAACGTTCGGTAGTCATGGACACTCCGCTGCCAATGTGCATGGGCAGGTATTGCGTCCGGCTATGGTAACTCTTGTCAAGGTTGTCGCTGGTAGAGGAATTACTATAAGTCAGATTATTGTCGTGGCTGATTTGAAGGGAGGGAGCAAATACTAACCCGGCCGCCCACTTCTGCCTTCCGGTAGTATTGAATTCATAATGTACTCCGAAGTCGGCGTAAAAGGCACGTTTGGAAGATTCATATTCCACAATGGCACTCTCCTGTGTTTCACTTTGAGTAACTGTTCCCAGTATGATGCCCAGATTCACACCTACCGACAGATTTTTGGTCAGTGCAAAGGCATTGGTAAGATAACAGCGGTATAAGCCTCCCGATCCTTCAAATAACGAATAAGTATAGCTTCCGGGCATTCCTTCCACCTCTTCTTCGGTCTGGATGACGTATCCTACACTGCTGTAAGGCGATGCACCCACCATGGCATACCAGCGCGGCAACACACGGAAGCCTATGCTGAAGCGGTTGGGATTGCCCATAAAGCTGGAACTGTGATCGTTCTGGAAAGAATAGCGGGCATACGAAGCCGATGCACCGACATCAAATATAAAGCAGGTGCTGTCCATTCGGGTGATGGCTGCCGGGTTCAGAGTGTTCTGGAAGCCGGGCTTGTTCAGGGCTATGCCGATATTGCCCATTCCGGCATAGCGTCCGCCGTCGCTGGTACTTAATTCACCTATTCCATACATGGAAGTGGGCAGGTTTGTGGTGTTTTGGGCTACGATAGAAAGGCTTGTTGCACATAAACTGCACAGCATAAGGGGAACTCGGTGGTGATGTTTCATTTTTCGTTGTATATTTTAAATCTGATATCTAATCTGCATTGTCTCTCTTGGTCGGGGTCGTTGGCAAAGATTATCTGATTGAAGGTCGTTATCATTTCATTGTCCGGCAGACTCAGCAGTAGTTTCTGTCGTTTGATGCCCCATGTGCCGAAGTTGTTGCGGATGAATTCGGTCACGTTAAAAGAGTAGTAGGTATCCCGCCCGAACATCTCGTCCACACTCAGATTGCCAGTCTGTACCGTTACGCCGTCGCTGCCATATACATAGTCTTCCAACACATTGTTTTCGTCCGTGATGTAGAGGCGGATATCTTCCGGTAGCTGGTTCAGCTTGTTATAGCTTCCGGCCTGCGGATAAAGGTAGAGGGTGGCGCTTTCTATGGAGACGATTTCTCCCGCATCCTGTAAATTGTTCAGATAGGGGAACTCTATCTGGTTGTAGAGCCCGGTTAGTCCCTGCATATACGCATGCTTGTCCAGATCGTAGGAGTGGATAAGGTTTTCTATTCCGCTTTCCAGAGTGGCAAGGGAAGTCCCTGTTCGGTCGTGACGAATACCCGTGTAGGCATAATCTGTATTTACGCTGAATATCAGTTCTTTTTCCGTGCGCTGGCTGGTTATCTCTTTATAATGCAGGGTGATGGCCATGGATGATTCATTCACTAGGAATCCTATGATACATCCTCCGTTGCTTTCGGCCACGAGGGCCAGTCCGGGAAATTTTTCCTTGAACTTATCCTGGCTGTCGAAGTAGTCTTCTTCGGCTATGAGGTCTGTCAGCAGTTCTTTACCCAGTTCGTCGGGCAGACGTATCTCCAATTCTCTTTTTTGTCCGGGGCGTGGAGTGAAGGTAAAGCTGAGCAGGGGAGTACTCTCGGTGGGCAACGCGGTGGTGGTGTATAAATCTTCGTCATCATCCAGATAAATAGGCTGTTTCAGCCGGTATACTGAGATGCGTTGCTGTGTCAGCGTATCGCCCCAGAAGTGGCCGGAGGGTGTCATCCGCAGTACGAGTGAGTCGAAGCTGTAACTGTAGTTCTCGTTGGGAGTGAAACTGTTTGTGGAGTATTCGGCATAGTAGGTGGCAGAGGCTTCGCCCCATGACGGATCCTTGTAATGTCCCAGCTGGCAGATGCTGTCTCCCCTGGTTTCTATGGAGTCCATAAGAATGGTGCTGATATCCACGGTGCAAGTGTCTACATATATATTGTAAAAAGAACTGTCGACCAGGCTTTTGCCCAGTTCCGAGTTTTCGTCCTGGCAGGCACAGATGGCGGCGATTATTATAATCAGGCTATACAATAACTTTTTCATTGTTCATAGTGTTTTTGAGCTACAAGTTATAGGCTACGAGCTACAAGTGGCTGCGCTATCATACCGAAAGGCACTCGTAGCTTGTAACTCTTAAATTCTTTCGCAAAGGAAAATGAAATCTTCCATATCTTCCTATTAAAATCGGCTATCGGGCGGGTTTTATCGGTAAAGCTATTTACCGAAAAATTAGTGCTGTTTGTCGGTTATATTTGCTGATGAAGTACTTGCCGCCTACTTTTGCTACCAAAAATATAGTAATTAAAACAAGTTCTGAAGAAAAAATGAATCGACTATTATTTGGAATGATGCTGCTGGCGGTTGGATGCCTGGCCGGCAGTTGTACGGACGACGATGAATACACCCAGGGTGTATGGATGAGAAGGTCGGACCTGGACGGGGTTGCACGGGGACAAGCCAGTAGTTTCACCATCGATAATAAAGGCTATCTGTGCTGCGGTTTCCGTGGGACAAACAAGACATACCTGAAGGACCTTTGGGTGTACGACATCAACAATGATTATTGGACACAATGCGCCGATATGCCCGATGAGGCGCAAGGTCGCCACAGTGCAACCGCGTTTGCTCTAAATGGGAAAGGCTACATTACCACCGGTGTCCAGAAAAATGAGTCTACAAACTTGGCGGATACTTGGGAGTATGATCCCAATACAGACAGCTGGACACGGAAAGATGACTTTGGCGGAGGTGCGCGCTATGGTGCGCTGGCTTTTTCTATCGGTGGATATGGCTATGTAGGTACGGGGTATAATGACAACTACTTGAAGGACTTCTATCGTTTCGACCCTAATGCCGCTACCGGACAGCAATGGACAATCGTGAGTGGATTTGGTGGATATAAACGTCAGTACGGTACAGCTTTCGTTATAGATGATGTGGCTTACATTTGTTGTGGGGATAACAATGGTACTCTGGTAGACGATTTATGGAAGTTCGACGGTAGCGATTGGAAACAGTTGCGTGACATTGCCAATAATGATAGTGATGAAGATTATGACGACGATTATGCCATTACCCGTGCGGGTACCGTATCTTTCGTCATAGACGGTAGGGGATATATCGCAACAGGAACCCGTAGTGGGGTGACCAGTGATTATTGGGTATATGATCCTGAAGAAGATTTGTGGTATGGTGATTCTGATGATGACTATACGCCGATGACGAATGTGCATAATGTCAGTTCCGGAGGTTCATCACGTTCTTATGCGGTGTCTTTCTCCACAGGTAAGCGGGGTTTTGTACTGTCGGGATCTTCGGGAACCAGTTATTTTGATGATGTCTATGAGCTCTTGCCTTATGAGCAGGAAGATGTTGATTAGTGTTTTTTCTATATAAAGATTTATGAAGCTGATGTTTATTGTGAAGATAGGTGTACTGTCCCTTGTGGCAGTATGCCTTTCTTATTGTTCCGGCGTACGAATGCCGCCGGAGAAAAGTTATCCTGCCGTTCCATGCAAGTGGAAGGGGGATATGGATATGTGGTGGTTTACGGGGCAGATACACTGATTTATCAGCCTTATATACCTGCCATAGGTGAGAAGACAGCTTTTACATCAGAAGAAGATGCTTTGAAAATAGGTACATTGGTGTGTCGCAAGTTAGCGGAGAAACAACCTCCTACCGTGAGCCGGGAGGAGATTGTTGAAAACTTACCGTCTATGCGTCTTCCGGCGGCAGGTCGCTGACCTCATGGCGTATAGGAGAACAATCATAAGGTAATTCTTTAGCAGTTTCCCTGTAATGATTTTCTTTGTGTCGCTGCCGGGCCTTGACAAGGTCATAGTGTAACTAACTTGCAAGGTTTTATAATAGATGTCAGCCTGATATCTGTTTTGCTTCATGCCGACCATGTCCATCTCGAAACTAATATCTTTTAATTCACCTCTGTACATGCCTCTGTCGGTGTATTTCTGCTTTTCTTGCTCGAAGATAATTTGTCCGTCTACAATGTTTCCCGGCATATCCACATAGCGGCTTTCTCCTTCGGGATTCATCCATTCCTTGGGGTATTCGCCAGTATAGGTATCGAAGTAATATTCAGTAAAAGCATTGTAGAAGGGGAAAAAGGAAGTCTTCTTTATTTCTTCTCCGCTACCGGTTCTGTCTATCCAGGTGATTCCCCAAGGCTTTGTTCCGGCTTCTCTTACTCCATCAAATTCATCCAGGGAGTAAGTGATGGATTCTATCTGATAGTAATTGGTGCATATCTTCTGCTGGATGAATATTTGTTCTGAGTAAAGTCCTTGTTCGGTACTCAGTTTGAGAATCAATCTGCGCTCTTCCCCTGCAAAGTTATCATTCAGTTGTATAGTCAGGGATTTTGCTTTGTCGCGGGTGATGCTGCCCCAATGGAAGCGTACGGTGCCCATACCCTCCAGTTTTAAGGGATACCCATTCTCATCTGTCATGATGCCTCCATCCGGATACATAACGGAAGCCACAATCCAGTTGGTTCTGGTCATCGGGATCTCTATGGAGCTTGCATCGCCTTCGACAGTAAATTCTTCTGTAGAAGAGAAACGTTCATCATTTGCATTATCACAGGCTGTTCCGCCGAAAAGGATGACAATGGAGAATATTAGCGCTTGGAGTACGTTCGTTCGTTTCATGTATCTTTAGTTTCGTTAGTTTAAATAGCTTTTGTTTATAGACGTATTTTATTGGAAAATACTGCAAACAAAGGTATGTTTTTTTAGCAAGAAAAAGATAGGGGGTGATACTTTTTGTAGAATATTAGTTGTACCTTTTAGGTCTTTAAATCAACAAAATACATATAAAGTATGGAAAACAAATTACAAGTCATCAGGGAACAGGAAATAGAAGCATGTCTAATAGAACTGAGAGGGCAAAAAGTCCTGTTGGATAGAGATGTGGCAATACTGTACGGAGTAGAAACGAAAAGGGTGAATGAAGCGGTGAGAAATAATCCGGATAAGTTCCCGGAAGGATATCTTGTCTCTTTACAAGTGTCTGAAAAACAGGAACTGGTCGAAAATTTCGACCGGTTCAAAACATTAAAGCATGCTACAATGGAGCCTAAAGCTTTCACCGAAAAAGGGCTTTATATGCTTGCTACCGTTTTGAAAAGTCCCCGGGCTACGGCTACGACTCTTGCCATTATAGAATCTTTTGCCCATTTAAGAGAACTCTCCCGCAATCTAAATATCTTGTCAACAGAAACAGATGAAGGTAAACAGAAAACATTGACTCAACGCAGCAGTGAGTTACTTCACGAATTATTGTCTGTAGAAGAGAAAGGGGATACAACAGAAACCGAATCTTCGATAGAGCTGAATTTATATGCCTTAAAGATGAAGCGTACGGTGAAAAAGACAAAGAAAGGATAATTGTTTTGTGCAGATAAGAGAGGTTTTTATTAACTTGCAGGCAGTTTACAAGTATACTAATAAATAAGACTATGAAATACCAAGTTGCCATTATCGGTGGAGGTCCTGCTGGATATACTGCTGCCGAAACAGCCGGAAAAGCCGGATTGAGTGTAGTGTTGTTCGAGAAACAAAATTTGGGTGGAGTCTGCCTCAATGAAGGTTGTATCCCTACTAAGACTTTGTTGTATTCGGCAAAGACGTATGATGCCGCGCGTTATGCTTCCAAATATGCAGTGCATGTCTCCGAAGTCTCATTTGACTTGCCGAAGATTATTGCCCGCAAACAGAAGGTAGTGCGCAAGCTGGTGCTGGGCGTTAAAGGCAAACTGACGGCACATGGTGTAAATATCGTGCAGGGAGAGGCTACCATCATTGACAAGAATACCGTGGAGTGTGGTGGCGAAACTTATGAATGTGAAAACCTGATTCTTTGTACGGGTTCGGAAACCTTCGTTCCGCCTATTTCCGGTGTGGATACAGTACCTTTCTGGACGCATCGCGACGCTTTGGATAATAAGGAGCTTCCCGCATCACTTGCCATTATCGGTGGTGGAGTGATTGGCATCGAGTTTGCTTCTTTCTTCAATAGTCTGGGTGTACAGGTCACTGTGATAGAGATGCTTGATGAAATTCTGGGCGGCATGGATAAGGAACTTTCTGCTATGCTGCGTGCAGAGTATGCCAAACGTGGAATTAAGTTTATGCTTAGTACAAAAGTGATATCTATTGCTGAGGCTTCTTCCGATGATGGGAAACCACAGGTACAGGTGAGTTATGAGAATGCGGAAGGTGCAGGTGCTGTATTGGCTGATAGATTATTGATGAGCGTAGGCCGTCGTCCGGTGATAAAAGGATTCGGGCTCGAAAACCTGGATTTACGAAGGACTGAACGGGGAAATATCTGTGTGAACGAATGTATGCAGGCCTCTGTTCCGGGCATATATGTATGTGGTGATCTGACGGGTTTCTCTTTGCTGGCACATACAGCCGTGCGTGAGGCAGAAGTAGCCGTGCATACCATACTTGGCCAGAAGGATGCTATGAGCTATTGGGCTATTCCCGGGGTGGTATATACCAATCCGGAGATTGCCGGTGTGGGGCAAACGGAAGAAGCTCTGCAACTAAAAGGTATCAACTATCGGGTTGTAAAGCTTCCAATGGCTTACTCCGGGCGTTTCGTTGCTGAAAATGAAGGTGTGAATGGGGTTTGCAAACTTCTGATAGCGGATGATAAAACGATAGTGGGGGCACATGTATTGGGCAATCCGGCTTCCGAAATCATCACTTTGGCAGGTATGGCCATCGAGTTGAAACTGACTACTACGGAATGGAAGAAAATCATTTTCCCCCATCCTACGGTTTCTGAAATCTTTAAGGAAGCATTATGATAATCACAATCGCTTCTTAGCGTTTTTCAGGACTCATATAAAATATTAGAACGATGAAAACTGTAAAACTGATTACTTGTAGCGATGCTGCTCAGGCACACATCATTCAGGGAGCATTGGAGAATGAAGGCATTTCTTCCCTTCTTCACAATGAGAATATGTCTACGTTGTTGCGCGGCTACATCAATGATATTGCCGGAGTGGACGTTTTGGTCGACGAAGCCGATTATGAAGCTGCCGTTCGCTTGCTGGAACAGAATGAGATGATCCCGGAGCAATTAAAATATTGCCCTTTCTGCGGTTCGCCCGACATTAAGTTTGTGTTGAAGAAAGAGCATCGGCTACGGGCTGTCATGTCGGCCATCGCCTCTTTGTTGGCGGCTACTCCTCCGGGAAATAATCATTGGGAGTATGTCTGCCATGCCTGTGGAGGAAAGTTTGAAAAGCCGGTTGCAGAATTTCATTCGGCTGAAGTATGATCCGTAAGTATATCAAAAGGTACTAATTCCCTCAACAGGTAATTTAATATTAGTACTTATCAGTAATTAAATGCACATGAAAAAATATCTTTTGTCGCTTACTCTTTCTCTCTTATTTATTCCCATAGTACTATGGGGGCAGAATACGAGTGCTAAGAGTCTCTCTTCACGCCTGGATACCCTGATAAAATATCAGCTTCCTGCCGGTTCCAATGTTGGTATATCCGTATACGATCTGACTACAGGGAAATCCTTATATACCTATCAATCGGATAAACTTTCCCGTCCGGCTTCTACCATGAAGTTGCTGACTACCATTACCGCCCTTGCCCGCCCCGATGCGGATGAACCTTTTAAAACGGAGGTGTGGTATCAGGGAGTGATTGAACGGGATACATTGAAGGGTGACATATACGTTGTCGGTGGATATGATCCTGAATTTGATGATGAAGCTTTGGACTCGCTGGTGAATACGGTGAGCCGTTTCCCCTTTTCGGTGATAGCAGGCAACGTATACGGTGATGTTTCTATGAAAGACTCCATCTATTGGGGAAGTGGCTGGGCATGGGATGATACGCCTGCCTCATACCAACCCTATCTCTCACCGTTGATGCTGAATAAAGGTCTGGTTACCGTAACCGCTTCTCCGGGTGAGAAAGGAGAAATGGCAAATATCGAATGTGTTCCCGCTTCTTCCTATTATACTGTGACCAATGAAACCCAGTCCCGTACTCCTTCTGCCGGACGTTTCGGTGTTTCCCGGGATTGGTTGCAGAATGGCAATAATGTGATTATTAAAGGAAACGTGGAAAGTAAGCGGATAGGTACAGTGAATATCTATTCCTCCCAGGATTTCTTTATGTATACTTTTCTTGAACGCCTGCGAGCAAAAGGTATTCAATGCCCCGCCGGTTATGCTTTCAATGAATTGCAGAAAGATAGTCTTTCAGTGCAAATGGCTTTGTTTGAGACTTCCACTCAAGATGTAGTTAATCAGATAATGAAAGAAAGTGATAATCTGAATGCCCAGGCTTTGCTTTGTCGTTTGGGTGCCCAAGCTACCGGTAAAAAAAGAATTTCGGATGAAGACGGGCTTTCTGCCATTCGTAAGCAGATAAAAGCTTTGGGAGGAGATGCGGATAACTATAAACTGGCTGATGGCTGTGGACTTTCCAATTATAATTATATCTCTCCTGATCTGCTGGTTTCTTTCCTGAAGTTTGCTTATTCGCGCACGGATGTTTTTCAGAAGTTGTATAAGGCTTTGCCCATTGGCGGTGTGGATGGGACATTAAAATACCGGATGCAACGCGGGACTCCCTCTCATAAGAATGTACATGCCAAAACCGGGTCCTTTACAGCTATTAATTGCTTGGCCGGCTATTTGCGTGCCGCAAACGGGCATGAAGTGGCTTTTGCCATCATGAATCAGAATGTACTTTCAGGAGCTAAAGCACGCGCTTTTCAGGATGCGGTATGTGATGAAGTAATAAAATAGTTACGAGCTACAAGCTACGAGCTACGAGTGGCTGCGTTGATATCGCAGAACTCGTAGCTCGTTTCTTATAGCTCGTACTGATTTACACTTGTAGCTCGTAGCCCGTAACTCGTAGCTTACTTATACTGTGCCCAATCTACATTCTTCATGTCTCCGCTTTTTGCCAATTCTGCATGCATAGCCAATGCAGCGCGGACTGCTTGCGGAGTCTGAGATTTACCATCAGTTATTTTCAAATAATCCCAGAGGATATTCTTGTAATCCGGATGAACGCAGTTTTCGATGATTGTCTGTGCGCGTTCTTTCGGACTCTTACCACGCAAGTCGGCAACACCTTGTTCAGTAATGATGATGTTTACGTCATGTTCTGTATGGTCGTGGTGAGATACCATCGGAACAATGGCGCTGATCTTACCTTCCTTGGCAACAGACGGACAAGTAAAGATGGAAATATAAGCGTTGCGTGTGAAGTCACCGCTTCCGCCAATACCGTTCATCATTTTCGTGCCGCCGATATGTGTAGAGTTAACGTTTCCGTAGAGGTCAGCTTCGATAGCCGTGTTGATGGAGATAACTCCCAGACGGCGTACAACTTCCGGACTATTGGAGATTTCCGACGGGCGGAGCACCAGTTTATCACGGAAGAAGTCCATATCATCATAAATACCTTGCAGACAGTCGTTTGTTACAGTGAGTGAGCAAGCGCTACCAAATTTCACGCGACCGTCACGGATCAATCCGATTACGGAATTCTGAATAACTTCCGTGTACATTTCGAATGCCGGGATGGTCTTGTCACGTCCCAATGCACCGAGCACAGCGTTAGCGATATTGCCTACACCGGATTGCAACGGCAGGAAGGTTGACGGAATGATTCCGCGCTTCATGTCCGCAGCCAGGAAGTCGGCTACATTCTGACCAATCTTGTCAGTCAACGGATCGGCTTCGGCAAAACTGCGTGCTTCGTCCGGCCAGTTGGTTTCCACAACGCCTACAATCTTTTTCGGGTCTACCTGGATATACGGTTGACCGATGCGATCACTTGGTTTATAGATAGGTATTTCGCGGCGGTAAGGCGGATCAAGCGGTTCGTATACATCGTGCAGTCCCATAGCATTTTTGCTGTGAGCAGCATTCAGTTCCACGATGATCTGGTCGGCAAGGCGGCAAACGGTGGGAGCGATACCACCGGCTGCGGTCAGATAAATCTTGCCGTCGGGAGTTACTTCGCAAGCTTCGATAATGGCAATGTTTACTTTGCCCATGAAACCGTAACGAACTTCCTGTGCCATCTGAGACAAGTGGATGTCGTTATAGGCAATCTCTCCGCTGTTTACTGCTTTACGAAAATCGGAATTGGTTGTGTAAGGAGCACGATAGCGGATTGCTTTGGCGCGTGATAGTATACCGTCGCAGGAGTCACCCGTAGAGGCACCTGTGAAGATTCCTATCTGGAAAGGGTTTCCTTTTGCATGTTCAGCTTCCGCTATTTTTGCTAATTCTGCCGTAACGGCTTTGGCTGTTCCAGCGGGAGTAAATCCGCTCAAGCCGATGTTGTAGCCATGTTTGATCAGGCTTGCAGCTTCCGCTGCCGAGATGTAATTGAATGCCATAATGTATTTAGTTATTTTTCCTATGTGAAAATTCATAAATTACTGGAAAAGCTTTTTTAACTCTCCACTCTCAATTCTCCACTCTCCACTTATTCAATACTTCCGTTGTAGTATTTCCGACCAGATGATGGCTTTCCGCGCTTCTTCTGCCGAATGAATGGAGTATTCGGAATCGGTTTCAGGTTTTTGCGGAGTGGACAGAGGAGGAGAAATTTTCTGTTTCGGATGAGTTGTGGTATGCTTGGGAGATGTATTTGTAGAATCTCCTCCAAAAATATGTTTTGAAGCAGAGAATTGATATTCTTCTTTTTCTGTCGGAACGGAGGGTATTTTGGGGGCGGGACCTTCGGGAATAAATCCGCCATATGTGTTTCCCCAGGCTTCAGGAATGGGTAATGCGCTTTCGTCAATATCATTTTCCGGCACAGGCATAGCAGGCCTGTTCTCAGCGTTCTTCTTTGCTTCTTTCTTGAACTGCTTAACAACTCCGATAACAATTATGCCTACGATTAACAGAAACTGTAAGATACCATCCATACTCATTTAAGTTTTTCACCGCCAAAGGTAACTAATTTATCTGAATAACAGCCAATTTTTAGGCATGAAAAAAGGGCAGCTTCACAGCTCCCCTTATTTTTTTTAACCTAAACCTTAACTATGAAAAAATCTAATGTTTCTTTCATTACGCAAATTTGTGAAATAAAATCCTTTATGCCAAATAACAGTCTCGAAAATGTTTGGTCACTTAACATTTATTATGAGAAATACCTTATTTTCTAACTATTGAGTGTTATTTTTTGCCTTTTCATCTGTAATTTAGTGCCGAAGGCGTATCTTTGCAGCTGAAATTCTTTCACCACGGATTACACAGATTGACACAGATGTTTTTTGAGTTTTCTGTAAACTTCTCATTGGGGAAGATAGTCTGTGTTAATTCGCGTAATCCGTGGTGAGTCATAAAAACAGGAAATTATGGAAAAAGTAACGGGAGCAGACTTTAAATCTGCAACTGCTGATGACAACAAGAAGTTGTTTATTGAAACCTATGGCTGCCAGATGAATGTGGCGGACAGTGAAGTTATTGCCTCTGTGATGCAGATGGCGGGGTATTCAACGGCTGATACGCTGGAAGAAGCGGATGCAGTGTTTATGAACACTTGCTCCATTCGTGACAATGCCGAGCAGAAGATTCTCAATCGTCTGGAATTTTTCTATTCGCTCAAAAAGAAGAAACGCAATTTGATTGTGGGAGTATTGGGATGTATGGCCGAACGGGTAAAGGATGATCTGATCACTAATCATCATGTTGATCTGGTGGTAGGTCCTGATGCTTATCTTACTCTTCCTGACTTGGTTGCTGCTGTGGAGGCGGGCGAGAAAGCAATCAATGTAGAGCTTTCTACCACTGAGACTTATCGGGATGTTATCCCTTCGCGTATTTGCGGTAATCACATTTCCGGGTTTGTATCCATTATGCGTGGATGTAACAATTTCTGTACCTACTGCATTGTTCCTTATACCCGTGGACGGGAACGTAGCCGTGATGTGGAAAGCATTCTTAATGAAGTGTCCGACTTGGTGGCGAAAGGTTATAAAGAAGTCACTTTGCTGGGTCAGAATGTCAACTCTTACCGTTTTGAGAAACCGGACGGAGAAGTTGTAACTTTTCCTATGCTGCTCCGTACCGTAGCTGAGGCTGCGCCGGGTGTGCGTGTCCGTTTCACTACTTCGCACCCCAAGGATATGAGTGACGAAACGCTGGAAGTCATTGCACAGGTTCCCAACGTGTGCAAACATATCCACCTGCCTGTACAAAGTGGAAGTTCTCGTATCTTGAAACTGATGAATCGTAAATATACCCGTGAATGGTATCTGGATCGTGTAGATGCTATCCATCGCATTGTTCCCGATTGTGGTTTATCCACAGATATCTTCTCAGGCTTCCATTCCGAAACGGAAGAAGATCATCAGCTTTCCCTTTCTCTGATGGAGAAATGTGCTTATGACTCAGCTTTTATGTTTAAGTATTCTGAGCGTCCGGGTACTTATGCTTCCAAGCATTTGCCGGATGATGTACCCGAAGAGGTAAAGATACGTCGGTTGAATGAGATTATTGCTCTGCAAAACCGCCTTTCCGCCGAGTCTAATGCCCGCTGTATTGGTAAGACATATGAAGTTCTGGTGGAAGGAGTTTCCAAGCGTTCGCGTGAACAGCTTGTAGGGCGTACGGAGCAAAACCGTGTCGTGGTGTTCGACCGTGGTACGCACCGTATTGGTGATTTTGTAATGGTGAAAATTACAGAAGCTAGTTCAGCAACACTAAAGGGGGAAGAGGTAAAGTAAGAAATTATCATTATAGTTAGAAATAAACAAAGGGAAGCTGCCGGAGAATTTAGTTCCGTTCAGCTTCCCTTTTCTTTTTCAATCCCGGCCGTTTGCCGTCAGTTTATCCCAGTGGGTTCTCATCCAGGCCACCATCGCCTGAGCCACCGCCTTCAGAGCCATCGCCTTCCGAACCTTCACTTACCGGAGTGTCTTGCAAGCATACGCTGTTGGCTACGTTTGTGACGTCTTCGTTGCAGAAACCGAGGTAAATGGCCAGTGCATCGTCCTTCCAGTTGGCGGGAAGTTTCAGTTCTGCCTTGGCATCGGAGCGTGTGGCTGCTGCTATATCATAAACAGCCATCCCTTTGTCCTTGTTGTATGCCAGTAACATGGCGGCATCTGTAACTGTTGCGTCACCCATTCCGCTGTTGTCGGTCCAGGCAAAAGTTACTTTACTTTCGTTTACGGTTACTGTGGCATCCAATGCGGGTACCAGACTGCCACGTGTCACCAAAGCTTTGTTGTAGTCAATTGAGACATTTCTTCCGCTACCTTTCATTGCATGTTTCAGAATATACGATACTGCAGCATTGAATGCTGATTGCTGTCCGGAAAATTCTTTGTATCCAAAACGCAGAAAGGGTGTCATTGCCTTTGTGAAGTTAACAGCTGCTGTAAATTTAGAGCGTTGATTCTTCTGTTTCTCGGTGCGTGGATCACTGAAACTTACCGCCAATGCACGCATATAATGTACCGATTTCCATGTACTACCTACTACTGTACCTACTTTTCCTGAGAATCCTCCGAGGATTCCTTGTTTAATTGTTCCCATAATTTTTTCTTTTTTGTGTTGTAAATAAATTAGTTTTCTTTGTGAACTTGCTAAAAAGACTTCTGCAGCAATCTTCATCGTGTTGTTCAGTGTGCAGCGATGTTTGGTTCTCGTTGCGTTGGCAAAGGTATGGGAAAGTTTTCTTTTCGACCTGCCATTTTTGCCATAAGCGTTCAAGAATTTTTCTGAAAAGTGGTAATGTATTGATAATGTATTGTTTATAAACGGTTTTCTGACTCTTGTATGCAGTTGACGTTTCACACGGAGATAATCCACTACTATTATGTTCCGTTTTTGGTTAAAAACTCTTTTTCTCCGTACTCGATTCGTACCTTTTTCGCTTCTATACAGAAGTACAAATAGCGAACCGGGTACGAGCCGGGTACGAACCGGGTGTGAGGGGGAGGCAATGTAAAGTAAGATTGGCTACTTTTTCTGATTTTGGTCTATTCTTTCTTCTAACATCTGACACCTTTGGCCGGAAAACATTATCTTTGTCCAACTAAGGACTCAGTAGATGACTTATAGAATGGGAAAAACTAAAGCTATTATACTCTTTTTAGTTGCTTTTTTGCTGTTGGCCTGTACAGCCCGGCAAAGCAATAACAAGCAATTGATATGGGCAGATTCCCTTATGCGGTCGCTGCCGGATAGTGCCTTGTCTGTTTTGCAGAATATCTCTACTCAGGAATTTGCCTCACCGGCTGATAGTGCCTATTATGCGCTGTTGCTGACACAGGCAAGAGATAAAAATTATGTTGTACAGGTAGATGATTCGCTGATACGTTACGCTGTTGCACATTATGATAAAGTGGGGGATGCAAAGATGCGGGCAAGTGCACACTATTATTGGGGATGTGTGTATAGAGACATGAACCGTCAGGCAGAGGCACTCAGGGAATATCTTATAGCTGCATCTTTGACGAAGGAAACTGTGGAAAAACGGCAATTGGGATTGATATACAATAATATTGGCTATATTTATTATATACAGAATTTCAAGGAAAAAGCAGATTCTGTATATCAGTTAATGGAGGACATTGCTCAAGAATTAAAAGATACTACTCTTTGGGCAGAAGCTCTATCCAGGCAGGGTTCTATTGCCTTTATGAAAGGTAATGATTATTTTGGTACTGCTGAACAAAAGTTACTGGATGCTTTTACAGTGGTAGATAGAATTGAAAATAAAGCGATCAAAGCTGATGTTTCAGCTACATTAAGTCGTCTATATAGCAAAATGGATCAAGGTAGAAAGGCTCTCTTTTACGCAAAACTTAATCTTTCCCTGCGAAAGGATACTACACGAGCCTATCAAGCTTTTCTTATTTTGGGAGATGCTTACTATAGGGTTGGGCTATATGATTCTGCAACTTTTTATTTAAACAAGAGTCTGGTAAGTAAGGATTACGGGAGAAGATCGGATGCCTATATGCGTTTGGCGGATATAGCAATGATTCAAGGTAATGCAGTCTTGTCTATGAAACTGGAAAGATATAGTTCTGCATATAAGGATAGCTTATATCAATCCCGTGGGAATGTAGTAACTGATAAGATTGTTGAAGCGGAAACCGACGCCCAAATAACGCTCCATCAGTTGTATTATAAAGGACGCTTAAATATATATTTGTGTGTTTTTATACCGATAACGATTATAGTTATCATGATTGTTTTCTTTCTTTATAGAAAAAATAAACAATATCGGGGAAAAAATGATTTGCTGCAAAAGAATAATCAGCAATTAGAGAAAGTAAACCAAGACTTGAGTCAACATTATGCTTGTCTACAGGAAGAGATAACCCAACGAGACCTGGAAATTGAAAATCTAAGGAAAGAGTTAGCTTCTTGCCGGATTGATGAAGAGCAAAGGGAAAAAATACGGGTAGAACTGGATGAAATGGTTTTAAGGAGAAAAGCTTTGGTGAAAGAGGCCTTCCTACATTCACCACTTTATGCAAAAATGCAGGCAATTATAAAAGATCATCTGGATAAAGATGCATCAGATAAAGAAATAAGCGATCAGGAATGGCAGGAATTAATTGTCAGCATGGACTCCCAGTGGAATAATGCCATTTCACGTTTTCATGTTAAGTATCAATTATCCAAAGAGGAACTCTATTTAGTATGTTTAAGTTTGACAGATTTTCCATTTGCTCATTTAGCATATTTGATGCATTCTTCCAGAAGAACACTTTATCGGAAAAAGAATGCTTTATGTGAACGGATTGGCGTTGAACAAAACAGTGAATTTAAAGAAATCTTGCGCAAAATATAGGGGTGGCACACTTGTTGAGACACACTCTTTTCGCATGGACTTTTGTAGTTTAGCGGCATCAAACAAAAAGTTATGCATTATGAAAAGAGTATTATCTATTTTATTTCTATTTTTGGTTTTAGGTAGCTCAGTGAAAGCACAATTGGATTTTGGATTTAAAGAGATTGTGTTTACACAAAAAAGTGATGACAGGGACATGAGTGGACAAAGTAGTAGTACCAGTCCGGAAGATGCTCCCAAAACTCGTAGTGTTGTTCTCCAACCGGTGTATGCTTACTTGGATAATGGAGAAATAACTGTTTATTTTGAAAAAGTATTCCCTACTGTTGCAATCAGTGTTATAAATGAAACTACAGGGAAAACTGTTTGTTCAAAGACGCTTCTTAGTCCTACAAACTTTTCTATTGATTTGAACGGAGAAGATAGTGGAGAATATATAATAGAGGTTATTTCTGACGGAACCTCCTTAGAAGGCACTTTTTCTTTATAATATCCTGATAGATAAACGAAGGTAATCATGACCGGGGCTGATAATACCAGTGTCATACTCTATTGTTATCTGCGGACATTGTCTGTAAAGGTAAGTAGAGATACTGTACATCGCCTGCTTAGTACTCCGTTGGGAGGTGGTATGCGCGGTATCAGTGATGCACTGGATGCGCTTCATGTAAAGAATGAGGTGTTTCGGCTCCTGTCACATGATTACTTTTTAAGACTGGAAACTCCTTTTATCACAATGCTTGAGGTGGACAAAAAATCTTTTTGTGTTGTGACGAAAAAGGACGATTTCATCGTAGAATTTATCAATGGAGAGGGTGGTAAACGACATGTAAAGGTAGACAAGTTTCTACAGCATTGGACAGGTACAGTCTTATTGGGAGAACCTACTGAAGCAACACCGAACGAGCAATTTTATATAATGAGAAATATCGTATTTTATTTATTGCGTTATAGATTTATTATTGCTTTGCTCTTTGTCCTGATATTGGGACTCCAGACTGCGTTTTGTCAGAGTCGGTCGCTTGCCTTTATGTTCTATTTATCTGTATTGTTTTTTGGAATACTCGTATCTGTCGCCATCCTCTACAAAGAGCGGGTGAACGGGGAATTCATGGAGCGATTCTGTAATATCGGTAAGATAGTGAATTGCAATGAAGTGTTTCACTCTAAAGGGGCAAGTATAGCAGGGTTAGGGTTAGGGGAATTATCTCTGCTATACTTTGCGCCTCTTTATCTATTCTCGCTTATCCGGCAGGATGATTTTTATATAACTTCAGTTGTATGTTGTGTTGTAGCCGTGACGCTTTCTTTATACTCTATTATTTATCAGGTTTTTATTTTGCGTAAAGCCTGCATGCTTTGTGTATTGGCTGATTTTGCGGTATGGGGTAGTGCGCTAGCTCTTTATATATTGAAAAATGATTTTGTGATGGAGCTGTCATTATCCTCACTTTTCGCATTTGTGGTCATAGGGTATATCTGTTTGATTTTTGAACTACAGTTGAGAGCCATACAAACCGGAGAGAAGGAAAGGATTACTTTAAAAAAATATTTTGGCAGCCTGCTTAACCCGGAAACTTTTCAAATATTGTTGGCATTAAAACCTCAGATCGGGAAAATGGTAAGTCGGGATATTGCATTGCATAATCAAAAAGAAGGTAGTAATGAATTGATGATAGTGACTAATCCCAATTGTAAGAATTGTGCAAGTGTTCATCGTCATATGGTAGAAATAGCTTCAAGTGTTCCCGTGTCATTAGTATTGGTAACATTTCCAAATGATAGGTTGGGTGAGGAAATTGCCCAGGTTATTATTGCAGCTTATTACGTTGTCGGTTGGGATAGGGCAATAGAGCTTTTGGGGGAGTGGTATGAAAACAGGCACATGGAAGATGCGGGTATATATAGTATAACGGCTGAGGTGCGTGATGTGTGGACAAAACAACAGATATATTGTCGGGAACAAAAGATAAGTAAAACCCCTTCTGTCATAGTGAATAAGCATTATGTGCCGGAGGTATACCCATTATCAGATTTAAGATATGTATTGACATAAAGATTTATTGTAGATTTAGTAATTAATAGCCAGAACCTTAACTTTGTTTATTTGCTACTGAAGCTCAACAGAAGTTGGGCTTCAGTAATAGTAGTATTCAATATAACGGTAATAGGTGCTTTATAGCTGTTTTGTAATCGGATAACTAAAAAAACACGAGCCTCCCGGCCCGTGCTTTTCAACTAATTGTTAGCTTTAATTTCTATATTTATTACTTTGCAATTGCTAATAGATTGGTCGTGAAGTCCATCTGCTTGTGGTTAACCAGAGTCCAATCTGATTTATTCTTATTGTCTTGCTTGTAGGCTTTGTAAGCCGTCGGCATATTTGCGTCATTCAGTTCGTATACACTTTTCTGAACAGCTTCATCATAAGCTTTGTGAGATTCGTTCCAGCGGGCGTAATTCATGGTTATTTCATTATCGCTGTACTGGTAAGTCATCTTGAAATAGGGTACCCACGCATCTTTTGCACCATCCCATTTGGATGCTTCTTTGCTAATCAGACGGTTTTGGTCGTCATAAGTAAAAGTGTATTGCATGTGGCGTTGCAGATAAGAGCCTTCTTGTTTGAAGATAGTTTTGGATGCGACTAATTCGCCGTTCATCACTTGATTTGTTATGAAACCGTCCTGAGCTTTCACTTCGGAGTTGAGAACACTTGCTACCATAATAGCTACCAATGCGACTGCTTTAAATAAACTTGTAGTTTTCATAATCTTTATTTTTTAATTGTTACTATTTCTATTTGGCTTTCGCTCTTATCTGTTAGACGGAACTACTTGCTGAAAAGTGGCAGATAATCTTTATTTTTTTTTGCTGACCGCTTTCGCTTAATAATAGTCAATTCCTGTGCCAAAGTAATAAGTGGTTGAAAATCAGTAAATAATAGAAATAGTGAGCTGTTCATTATCGGACAGTTGTCCGCTTATTATCGAACAGTGACCGGAATAAAATAAAAATATTTATTCCTTTTGAGACATGAGTTCAAACATTTGGTACATTATCAATATCCTTTTATCGATAACGCAACTATTTTTGTCTCCAAAATAATATGCTATGAAGAATTTCTGTTTGATTACCTTATTTATTTGTTTCAGTGGTTTGCCCGTATGGGGTGGCGGAACGTCGGAAAAGGCAGTGTATGACCTGATAGAGCGGGTTACTCCCGGTTATGCTTCGCAGTATCGGTTAGAGATGATACAGGCGGAAAATGGAAGTGATGTTTATGAAGTGGATGGTGACGGGCAGAGAATTATCCTGCGGGGAAACAATGCGGTCTCCTTGGCAACTGCTTTCAACTGGTATTTGAAGTATACGTGCCATGCCCATGTATCTTGGTTTGGTAATCAATTGAAATTGCCTGCGAAATTGCCACAGCCTGCGAATAAAGAACGGAGGATTATTAATGGTAAATACCGCGTTTACATGAACTATTGCACGGTAAGCTATACTGCGGCGTGGTGGAATTGGGAACGTTGGCAACAAGAACTGGACTACATGGCGATGAATGCTATCAATATGCCTTTGTTTTCTGTAGGGCTGGATGGTGTATGGTATAATACGCTGTTACGCTTTAATTTCACGGAAGAAGAAGCCCGGGCTTTTCTCACTGGACCGGGACATTCGGCATGGCAGTGGATGCAGAATATTCAGAGTTATGGTGGTCCTTTGCCTAAATCGGTGATAGATAAGCATGTCATATTGGGTAAAAAGATATTGGCGCGTCAGTTGGAATTAGGGATGCAACCTATTCAGCAGGGTTTTTCGGGATATGTTCCACGGGGAATTGCAAGCTAAATATCCGCAAGCCAAAATCAGTATGAAACGGAAGTGGTGTGGTTTTGACGGTACTGCTCAACTAGACCCGACTGACCCTTTGTTTCATGAAATGGGCTTGGCTTTTCTGGAAGAGCAGGATAAATTGTTTGGTAGCTATGGGGTATACGCAGCCGATCCTTTTCACGAGAGCGCTCCTCCGATAGATACACCTGAATATCTGACAGGGGTGGGACAGACCATACATAAGCTTTTCCAGACATTTGATGCGGGAGCTTTGTGGGTGATGCAAGCATGGAGTATGCGGGAAGATATAGTGAAAGCTGTTCCTAAGGAATCTTTACTGATATTGGACTTAAACGGATCGAAAACTGCTGCTAACGGTGGTTGGGGATATCCTGTGATAGCTGGTAATCTTCACAATTTTGGCGGGCGTATCAATATGCATGGCGATTTAGCTTTACTGGCTTCTAACCAGTATCAGAAAGCGAAGGCGCGTTATCCGAATGTGTGCGGGTCCGGACTTTTTATGGAGGCCATTGAGCAGAATCCTGTTTACTATGAACTGGCTTTTGAAATGCCCAATCATGCTGATAGTATTCCTTTGCAGGCATGGCTTGCTGCTTATGCCGAACGTCGGTATGGAGCGAAATCTGCTGCTGCCGGAAAAGCGTGGATGTACCTGTTGGAAGGTCCTTATCGTCGGGGTACGAATGGAACGGAAAGGAGCTCTATTGTAGCTGCTCGTCCGGCATTGAATGTAAAGAAGTCTGGCCCGAATGCGGGTTTGGGTATTCCTTATGAACCGATGTTGGTGATTCGGGCTCAGTCGCAGCTTTTGAAGGATGCTGATAAACTGGCATTTTCCAAACCTTATCGTTTTGATATTGTAGATGTGCAACGCCAGATGATGACTAATCTGGGACAATTAGTGCACAAAAAGGCGGCAGAAGCATTTGCTTCCAAGGATAAGGCGGCCTTTGCCTTGCACTCAGGACGTTTTCTTGAATTATTGAGAGATATGGATGAACTGCTTTATACACGTAGCGAATATAGTTTTGACAGATGGTTGACTGAAGCCCGCAGTTGGGGAGAGACTAAAGAGGAAAAGGATCTGATGGAACGTGATGCAACTTCATTGGTCACTATTTGGGGGGCTGATGGTGATCCGCGTATATTTGACTATTCATGGAGGGAATGGGCAGGTTTGATTAGCGGGTATTATTTGCCTCGCTGGCAGAAATTCTATACAATGTTACAGGGACATTTGGATGCAGGTACTGATTATCAGGAGGAAGAGCTATCCCTGGCTTACGGTAGAGAAGATTTCCGTGCAAACGACTTTTACAACCGGCTTGCTGAATGGGAACTTGCCTATGTGGATCAGACGGGTAAAAGCACGAACACCTGTCACTCATGGGGATGAGCTGGTCGTTACCCGTCGTTTGTTTGATAAATACCTGAAACTGTCTCGTGAATATTATGCGGACTTTTCGGGTGTGGGAGAAATCAAGGAAGAACGTACTTATGAAAATGTCGGTGAGGAGTAATAGTAGTTACTCCCCACTTTTCTTCAATATTATTTTTGCCCCGTATTGAGTAGCGATACTTTTGCGGAAATCCAGGAAATCGGTATAGTCTTCTTTGGGGTAATTGCCTTGGTAATAGAGCAGGCGATGAACGATAAAAACATTGCCTGCGTCGCCCAAGGTAATGGAAGACCGGAATTTGCCGAATCTACTTTCCTGATCAACGGGTTTAGGCAATGATTCTATTTCATATCCTTCCGGCAGGCGGATGCTGATGCTATCTATATCGAGATAGCCATAATTGGTTTGAATGCTTTGAGTGCGTTCTCCCTGGTTGTTCGGACTGTAAAAGCTTCTGTGGAAAATATTGATCGGGATAAACAGGCGTTTTCCGGTTTTGTTTCCATATTGTTCGCTTTCGATGGTGTACGAGATATCCAGTTGAGGCTCTTTCTGCTTGATTTCGTTGGCACGGATGGCATCGACTTTAGCCTGTACCAGGTTGACGTCGGAGCGTAGCCAGTCTTTCTGCCGGGCAGGTTCCATGTCGATAATGGATGCCATGTCTTCATATTGAAACAGGCGGGAAGTTTGTTTAACTTCTACTTTTGCACTTCCATCCGGTTGCAGGGTTACGAGGGTGTTGTTGACTTGTGTATTCAGAGAGTCCGCATACGTTGGCAATTGACAAAGAGTTCCGCCGTTGGGACCAACGAGTAGAGCATCGTGCCCTGCAATGGAATGATGCACGTAGCCTAAGGGTAAAGTAGGATTGGTACATTCCAGCCAAAGCGTATCATTGGGTAACGGTACTTGTAAGATGACATGGTTGTTTTGATTGGCACTGGCAAAGTCGGCTAATAAACGCCTGTTAGTAGTGCTGATTACGGTGTAAACGGATGGAATACCCAGTTCTGTAAGCATGGCACGCATATAGTTGGATAGTCCTTTGCAGTCTCCGAAGCCGGTGCGGTTTACATCGGCGGCGGCTATGGGTTGCAACCCTCCGATTCCTAGCTGTATGCTGACATAGCGGGTAGTGGATGCGAGATACTGATAGATTGCGGCTATTTTTTCATACGGGGTATTGCAGTTTGCCGTCCGTTTTTGTAATTCCTCCTTTAGTGTCGGGGGCAGTTGGTCTCTTCCACTCAATAACTGATATTGCCATTCGCCATACGATTGCCAGCTTTCCATACTCCCTTTAGTTCTTTCGAAAGAGAAATTCAGGGGAGTGAAATAGATACGGGGCAGCAATTCGGATAGGGAAGGGCTGTAAGGTTCTTTTTTGATAGCGGGTAGAGACTGGACTTTGACTTCTGTCAGCCAGTTTCCGTCAGCTGTCTGTTGCTGTCTGACTTCTGCCTGCATATTGATGGCCCGGTAACGGCAAGGATTGTCAGCCGGAGTCAGAATACGGTAACTTGCCTGAGCAACGGATTGGTTATAACTCTTTTGCGGAACGAAGCTGGGGTAGCCGATCAGTCCATCGCTGTTCTTTATCTCCCATTCGTAAGTGATGGTAACAGGATATCGTGACGGGGTATATTCGAAGAAATAGTAATAGTCGTCGCTGACAAGGCCGTCTGAATATTCGGTAATCTTCAGTTCGCTCTTTTTAATTTTCCGGATCACATTGCCGGAGGCGTCCCGAACTTCTCCGGAGAACTTTTTCAGAGAGGAAAAACGGTCGCACAGACAGACAAAGGAGGCATCTTCTTTTCCTTTTTCATTCAATACCTGTATCACACGTTTCTCTTTCTGAATGGCATCGGTGGATGAACTGCATACGATATCCGTTACGGCATCTTGTATGATAGAGTATGCGTCGGTACGCAAATCTGCTTGAGCGTACAGGCTGCCGGAGTAAAAGGCGGCTTGTAGCAGGAGACCGAAAAATAATTTGTTCATTTTCATAATTTCCGCGTTACAGTTTCTTTAAAACCATCATTTCATTATTCTTCTTGGCAATCAATTCCCATAATTGTTGCAGTTCAGGATAGTCAGTATGCAGGAACAGCAGCTTCTGCAACCGGAAAGAATACCTGAGTGTGACCTGATTATTCTGTTGCGTGATTATATATCGGCAAAGCACTTGTCCGTCACTTGTCTGCAATCTCTGATTCTCCGGCTTTTCATCGACTGTGTATCCTTCCGGAATGGTCAGATTTATGGTCAGGGACACCTGATCTGTGTAGGGAAATTCTACGGGAAGTTTCCGTTCCGACTGTTTGAAGGGAGATTCGGAGACATGCAGGAATACAAGCGGATTGACGTAAATGAACTGATCGTTAACAGTGTACTGCTTTTCAAATTCTACCAGTTCATACACTTGCGGTGAGAAGTGGGTTCTCCCTTCCATCTGGAGTTTTTTCACCTGTATGTTTTCTTCGGAAGCCAGTTTGCTGGCAAACTCGGTACTGTCCTTGGCTGTGCGGTATTTATTACGCAAACGGGAGGCATACTGACCTATATAAACAGTTTCACGTGTGCCTGTAACAACTCCTTCAGAAGAAATTCCGGCCTTCACGCTTGATCTCAGCAGGTTTGCCCCTACATTTTCCAGACTGACCCACTGACTGTGATTGTCCGGAGCGATAATACGCGCACGGTTGGTCATCAGTACAGGAGGGAGGACATTAAGGTAGCCATTTTCTACGGAACTGTCCAGATAAACCAGAGTACTGTCTGTAGGGCTGATGGCTACGACAAATGTATTTAGTTTCTGGATGCTGGGATGGCTATAAGGAAGTATGCCCATATCCCGGCGGCTCATTACTGCCGGATAGGCGGGTATTCCGGCATCTTTCAGCATGCTGATAAGGATAAAGTTGATGTCGGCATTGCTGCCTGTGCCTTCTTTCAGCACTTGCTTGGGTGATTTGCTATATAAGGCATATTTCTCATTCCATCTCACTTTGTTTTTCAGAAACGTGTAGATGGCACATATCTTTTCGTCCGCTCCCTTCATTTGTTCCAGATGCAGGGCAGTCATTTCTTCTTTGAGCGGATTGTTCATTTTCAGTCTGCTACCGAAGTCCGAGTCCTTCAGTAATGTTTCGTCAATCTGTTCCCAGCTTTGGGTGAACGATTTGTAGAGGGAACCGGGGAAATCAATTCCCTGCAATTCCAGGTTTACTTGTGTACAGTAGTCATCCGCGCACCACACATGATTGTCGTCTTTCAGAGCGGGGAGTTGGTTACCCTGGAAGTTCAGATGCGTCCCGGAGCATCGGAGCAATTGCGATCCGATGGATAAGTTGAGGGAAGCGTTTTCGTTTACGGTTTCCAGCTTTTCCGCACCGTGCATCTCTATGTTGAATTTGAAATACTCGGGTATGGTGACATTATATTCGGTATATAAGATAGGAATATCACTTTGTGCTTTCCAACTGTCGATGCTGAAGAAGAAATCGGACTCTATCCGGTATTCATACTCTGTCAGCGTTCCGGCTTTCACCTGCGGAATGGAGAATTTCAGGTTCATCCGGCTTTCGCCCACACGCTCCTTGAACACTACATCTTTCTTCATTTTGGTACGTACAATTTTTCCGTTTTCCAGGTTGTAGGCGCTGGCATCCAGTCCGATTATATTTTCTTTCATGGCGTTATTAGGCAGTTCGTAGTAGGGAATGATGACATCGGCATAGGAGGTTCCTTCCGGTTTGAGTACCTTTATTTTTACTTTATACTCAGAAACCAGCCGGAAGCTTTCTATTCCCCATTTATAACTGATGTCAGTCAGCTTACACAGGATAACGGCGGTGGCGCTGGAGTCGGGTTCATAAACAGCCATGTTCAGTTCTTCCATGGTAGGTTTGCCGAATTTCCGGTTCGGTAGAATAGTTTGTCCGTCAGCGAATAGCTGAAAACAGCAGAAGCAAAAAAGTAAGGAGAGTAAAGCGTTTTTCATGATAGTATGTGATTGAAGTGTTCTTGTACCGGCAAATACATGTTTTTTTATTTAAAACAAGTGTTTAGACTTCTCTTTTATTAAATCTCCTTAAAGAAAGCCCGATGCGTCACTTTTTATTTGTTATTTTGCACCAAATTCGGGTATAGTGCGGTCTGTTCAGTTCAGGCTGCACTTCATTATTGCAGAACGTTCAATGAATAAACTCACCATAAAAGTCTGTCCGGTATGTGGTAGTGCGCATGTAGAGCGTGCTATGACTTGCATAGACCATTATGCTTCCAGCGAGGCATTTTATCTGTGCCGCTGTCAGGATTGCGACTTTCTCTTTACGCAAGATTTTCCTGTGGAGGCTGAGATAGGCAAATATTATGAGACTCCCGATTATATTTCCCATTCTGATACGAAAAAGGGTCTTATGAATAAGGCGTACCATTGGGTGCGTGGTTATATGCTGGGGCGCAAGGCACGTCTGGTGGCTCGTGAAGCACACCGGAAAGAAGGACGTTTGCTGGATATCGGTACGGGAACAGGATATTTTGCCGATACCATGAAGCGGCGGGGCTGGCAGGTGGAAGCAGTGGAGAAGAATGCGCAGGCGCGTGCTTTTGCCAAAGAACATTTCGGTCTGGATGTGAAACCCGATACCGCATTACAGGATTTTGCTCCCGGAAGTTTTGATGTCATCACTTTGTGGCATGTCATGGAACATCTGGAACATTTGAATGAAACGTGGGATACACTGAATAGCCTGTTGACGGAGAAAGGTGTGTTGATTATTGCCGTGCCCAATTGCTCCTCGTATGATGCGAAGAAATATGGTGCGCACTGGGCTGCCTACGATGTTCCCCGTCATTTATGGCATTTTACGCCCGGCACTATTCAGAGATTGGGAGCAAAGCATGAATTTATATTGGCTGCACGCCATCCGATGCCGTTTGATGCATTCTATGTGTCGATGCTAAGCGAAAAGTATATGGGACATTCGATGTCTTTCTTCCGGGGGATACTCAGTGGTACGTTGGCGTGGTTCAGCGCGTTGGCGAGCAAGGAGCGAAGCAGCTCGATGATTTATGTATTCAGGAAGAAGCAGAAATAAGATATGAGGTGGTAAGATGATAAAATGGTAAGATGATAAGGCATGAAGACGAAAAGCAAGAATAATTCCGTATCCTATTTTGATATGCAGTTCATTACTTCCAGCATCAGTACGACGCTGGTGTTATTGCTGCTGGGATTGGTGGTGTTTTTCGTACTGACTGCTCACAATCTTTCTGTGTATGTAAAGGAGAATATCAATTTCTCTATTATCATCAGCGATGATATGAAGGAAACGGATATTCTGAAGTTACAAAAAAGACTGGATAAGGAAGTATTCGTACGGTCTACGGAGTATATTTCGAAGAAGCAGGCGCTTCGTGAACAGATTGAGGCGATGGGGACAGATCCGCAGGATTTTCTGGGATACAATCCTCTTCATGCTTCTATCGAAGTGAAGCTGCACTCCGATTATGCGAATACCGACAGTATTGCCAAAATAGAAAAAGAGATAAAGAAGAATACCAATGTACAGGAAGTGCGTTATCAGGAAGACCTGATAAATATGGTTAATGAGAATATCCGTAATATCAGTTTGATGTTGTTGGGATTGGCTGTATTACTGGCTTTCATTTCCTTTGCATTGATTAATAATACCATCCGGTTGACTATTTACTCTAAACGCTTCCTGATTCATACGATGAAGCTGGTAGGTGCAAGTTGGAGTTTTATCAGGCGTCCGTTCCTGTGGCGTAACTTCTGGATCGGTGTGTTGGCGGCTGTCATTGCCGATGGTGTTCTGTGGGCTGCGGCATATTGGTTGGTGGTGTATGAGCCTGACCTGATCAGTGTTATCACACCCAATGTTATGTTGCTGGTTTCCGTATCGGTGCTTGTATTTGGAGTGTGTATCACGTGGTTCTGTGCATATCTGTCCATCAATAAGTTCCTGCGGATGAAGGCGAGTACGCTTTATTATATATAGTATTGAACATTACAGCTTATACGTTAATAGAGGAATAAGAGATGTTTTGAGTGAAGTTAAATTGTAAACAATTAAATCATAAATAAAGAGATGAGTAAAGAGAAATTTGCTTTCGATAAAACTAACTTTATCCTGCTTGCCGTTGCAATGGCGGTGGTGATTATCGGTTTTATCCTGATGACCGGTCCGGTGTCTACCCCGACGCACTTTGAACCGGATATTTTTAGTGCGAGACGTATTAAAGTAGCTCCCGTGGTATGTCTTGTGGGTTTTTTGCTCATGATATACGCCGTATTGCGCAAACCGCGTGACAAGCAAATGAATAATGAAGGAATAAAAGAATAAAAAGTTATGTGCAGAGGGGCATGTGTCCCCTATCATAATTCATAAATTATAATTTATAAATCAACTACATGGAATGGTTTGAGGCGCTCATCCTGGGCTTGATCCAGGGATTGACAGAGTATTTGCCGGTAAGTAGTAGCGGACATTTGGCTATCGGTTCGGCATTGTTTGGTATTCAGGGAGAGGAAAATTTGGCATTTACGGTGGTAGTGCACGTAGCTACGGTGTTCAGTACAATGGTGGTCTTGTGGAAAGAGATCGAATGGATTTTCAAGGGACTGTTTAAGTTTCAGATGAATGATGAAACACGTTATGTAATCAATATCCTGATATCTATGGTGCCTATCGGCATTGTGGGTGTGTTCTTTAAAGATGAGGTGGAGGCAGTTTTTGGTTCAGGCCTGCTGATTGTAGGTTGCATGTTGCTGGTAACGGCTGCTTTGCTGTCATTCTCTTATTACTATAAACCGAAGCAGAAGGAGAACATCTCCATGAAAGATGCGTTCATTATAGGTTTGGCTCAGGCTTGTGCGGTGCTTCCCGGACTTTCACGTTCCGGTACCACGATTGCAACCGGATTGTTGCTGGGTGACAATAAAGCAAAGCTGGCTCAATTTTCTTTCCTGATGGTAATGCCTCCGATATTGGGTGAAGGGCTGCTGGATGGTATCAAGTTGATGAAAGGAGAAGACATTGCCGGAAGCATTTCAACGTTATCATTGCTGATAGGATTTATTGCAGCTTTTGTGGCGGGTTGTCTGGCTTGTAAGTGGATGATTAATATTGTGAAGAAAGGAAAACTGGTATACTTCGCTGTTTATTGTGCAATAGCCGGTATCGTAACCATCGTACTGTCACAAATGCAAGGATAACGGATGAAGTTTAAAGAAGGAGAAGTATTATATTTCAATAAACCGCTGGGATGGACATCGTTCAAGGTTGTGGGACATGCGCGTTATCACATCTGCCGGCGGATGAAAGTAAAGAAGTTGAAAGTAGGCCATGCCGGTACGCTCGATCCTTTGGCAACAGGGGTGATGATTGTCTGTACGGGTAAGGCTACGAAGAGAATAGAAGAGTTCCAGTATCATACGAAGGAGTATGTCGCTACCATTCAATTGGGTGCCACTACCCCCTCTTACGATTTAGAACACGAGATAGATGCCACTTACCCTACTGAGCATATCACGCGGGAGTTGGTGGAAGAAACGTTGAAGACATTTATCGGCGAGATACAACAGGTTCCCCCCGCCTTTTCGGCCTGTATGGTAAATGGCAAACGCGCCTATGACCTGGCACGTAAGGGTGAAGAAGTAGAGTTGAAACCGAAATTGCTGGTGATTGACGAGATAGAGTTGCTGGAATGTAATCTGCCGGAAATTAAGATCCGTGTGGTATGCAGTAAAGGTACTTATATCCGTGCCTTGGCCCGTGATATTGGTGAAGCGCTGAACAGTGGCGCCCATCTTACGGCTTTGGAACGCACCCGTGTAGGTGATGTCCGGCTGGAAGATTGCCTCGATCCGATGGATTTTAAAGAGTGGATAGACGCTCAAGAGATAGAAACAGAAGAATAACTTAAAGAAAGAATAGATATGAAACTGTCGCAATTTAAATTTAAGCTTCCGGAAGAGAAGATTGCTTTGCACCCTACAAAGTACAGAGACGAGTCGCGCCTTATGGTGCTGCATAGAAAGACAGGTGAGATTGAGCACAAAGAATTCAAAGACGTTTTGAACTACTTTGATGATAAGGATGTGTTCATTTTCAATGATACGAAAGTATTTCCTGCCCGTTTGTATGGCAACAAGGAGAAGACTGGTGCCCGTATTGAAGTGTTCCTTTTGCGTGAGTTGAATGAAGAACTCCGTCTGTGGGATGTGTTGGTAGACCCTGCCCGTAAGATCCGTATCGGCAATAAGCTGTATTTCGGTGATGACGACTCTATGGTAGCTGAAGTTATCGACAATACAACGTCTCGTGGCCGTACGCTCCGTTTCCTCTATGACGGTCCGCACGATGAGTTCAAGAAGGCTTTGTATGCGTTGGGCGAAACTCCGCTGCCGCACAGCATCATCAACCGTCCGGTAGAACCGGAGGATTCGGAGCGTTTCCAGTCTATCTTTGCTCGTAATGAGGGTGCGGTGACGGCTCCTACTGCGAGTCTGCACTTCAGCCGTGAGTTGATGAAGCGTCTTGAAATTAAAGGTATCGACTTTGCGTATATCACGCTGCATGCCGGTTTGGGTAACTTCCGTGATATTGATGTGGAAGACCTTACGAAGCACAAGACAGATTCTGAACAAATGATTGTGAACGAAGAAGCTGTCGGCATTGTGAATCGTGCCAAAGACCTGAACAGACAGGTTTGCGCTGTAGGTACCACTGTGATGCGTGCCATTGAGAGCACCGTAAGCACAGACGGTCACCTGAAGGCATACGAAGGATGGACTAACAAGTTTATCTTCCCTCCCTATGACTTTACAGTAGCCAATGCGATGATTTCCAACTTCCATATGCCGCTTTCCACGTTGCTGATGATTGTTGCCGCTTTCGGTGGCTACGAGCAGGTAATGGAGGCCTATAATGTGGCTTTGAAGGAAGGTTACCGTTTCGGTACGTATGGGGATGCGATGTTTGATTACGGATAAGTAAAAAAGTATAGTTGTGAAAATATGTCCTAAGTGCCACGAAGAAGTAGAAGATAGCTTTGAGATCTGCTGGAACTGCAATTATAGCTTTCCGGATAATAAGATATTGGATCTGAATCTGGCAGGAGAGAACGATGGTAGAGGCCTGTCTATTGACTGTTTACGCTGTCAGGTCAAGATGGCTTATTCTGGAAAATATGAGTTTCATGAAGGAATGAACACAGGTGTTTTGGGGAACTTGTTTGAGCTATTCCAGAATCGCGAAGCCTTTGACCTATATGTCTGTCCTAAATGTGGTAAGGTAGAATTTTTTGTTCCTTTGGATAGAGAACGGGAATTTAAGATAGAATAGACTGGTGATGGCGAAAGTGTATATAGGCCTCGGCACTAATCTGGGAGATAAAGAACAGAATCTCCGGACTGCTGTACACAAGATAGAAGAGCGGATAGGGAAGATTGTTTCCCTGTCCGCTTTTTATGCTACTGCCCCGTGGGGGTTTACTTCTGATAATGCTTTCCTGAATGCTGCCGTTTGTGCGGAGACTTCACTTCCGCCGTTGGAGATACTTTCCATAACCCAGTCCGTTGAACAGGAGATGGGGCGTACCCATAAATCGGTGAACGGAGAGTATAAAGATCGTGTGATAGATATTGATTTGTTGATTTACGGAGATCTTATTCTTGACACCCCTATACTGAAACTTCCCCATCCGCTGATGCAGGAACGCCGCTTTGTGATGGAGCCGTTGGCGGAGATTGCACCCGATGTGATACACCCGGTATTAGGAAAGACACTGGGGGATATCTATCGTGATCTGACTGATTAATAACCGGTTTCCTGCAATGAAGAATAAATACCGTAACTTGTTCTTGCTTTTCGGAATACTCGCCATTGTCATTATGCTTTGTACAATGGATATGGATTATTCCGACATTTGGGAGAACGTGAAGCGCATAGGCTTTTGGTTTCCTGTAATCATGTTGTTGTGGTTCTTTGTCTATCTGATAAATACCTGTTCATGGTATCTGATAATCAGGGACGACCGTCAATATAGCGTCCCTTTCTGGAAGGTCTGCAAGTTGTCGATCACAGGTTTTGCCATAAATTACGCTACACCCGGCGGACTGATGGGCGGTGAACCGTATCGGATTATGGAACTGACTCCCTATGTAGGCGTAAGTAAAGCTACGTCTTCGGTCATTCTATATGTGATGATGCACATCTTTTCTCACTTTTGGTTCTGGTTTCTCTCCATATTCTTATATATCTTCCTGTATCCTGTGAATACCTTTTATGGCAATATTGCTCACTGCAATAGGGGCATTTTGTCTGTTGGCTATCTATTTCTTTACCCGTGGATATAAAAATGGGATGGCGGTGAAGACTTTCCGGTTCTTACAGAAGGTACCCTTTATCAGGAAGTGGGCGTATAGTTTCGTTGTGAAGCAAAAAGATACTCTGGAACAGATTGATAGTCAGATAGCCTTGCTGCATAGTCAGCATAAGATAACTTTCTATAGTTCTTTGCTATTGGAACTTTCGGCACGCATACTCTCCAGTCTTGAAATATACATTATTCTAAGCGTTTTCACACCGGACGTTAACGGATGGGACTGTGTGTTGATACTGGCCTTCTCCTCTTTGTTCAGTAATCTGATATTCTTCTTTCCGATGCAGCTGGGCGCACGCGAAGGTGGTTTGGCATTGGCTGTAGACGGGTTGCACATGTCCCCGGCATTGGGCGTTTATGTGGGACTGATTACCCGCATACGCGAATTATTATGGATAGCCATCGGAATGGCTTTGATAAAGATCGGCAATAAGAAGTAAGCTGCCTTTTATCTGCTAAAAAGAGGCAGTACACGGATTATCATAGAGAAAAAATCTATATCTTTGCTCTTGAAGTATATAACCTGTAGTCTAATGTCCAGATATTCTGTTTCTATCTTATTTTGTCTTTTTATTTGTTCCGGTCTGTGGCCTGCGGTCAAAGCGGACGATGATGCCCTGCTTTTAAAACTGGATAAGATGATCGAGCATCGTGAGGTTTACCAGCAAAAAGTGGAAAAGGAAATAGCAGACATTCGCCGGACGCTGGATTATGCGGAAGATGATAAACTCAGGTTTGATATATTAGGGAATCTGTTCACTAAATATCGTTCATTTCGGATTGATACGGCTATGATTATCGCAAAGGAGAGACTGCAACTGGCAGAAAGTCTGAAGGATGAAACGCTAATCAGCCAGGGGCTGATGAACATAGCCGATGTAATGAACAAAATGGGAAAGCATGAGAATGCGTTGATTATGCTTGGCAAAGTGAAACGGACGGAAGATGTAAAAAAGGATACTTATTTCTATTATCTATACCACACCATTTACTTATCCTGCTATAATGATGCCATAGATGACCCCGGCAAACAACTTGCCTGGCAGCAGATAAAGGCTTATAAAGACACGCTGATTGCGATTAGCGAACCACACTCTTCCAGCTATGTTACCAATAAATGCGGTCGGCTGAGTATGTCCGGAAAGTGGGATGAGGCTATCCGGCTGCTGGAAGATTATTATGGGCAAAGTGCAGAAGATAATTCGGATAGAGCGAGAATGGAGTATCTTCTGGCAGAATTGTATTTGGGAAAACAGGATACTTTGCAGGCAAGGCATTATCTTATTCTGGCTTCATTGACTGATATTGCCAATGCCAAGAAGGTGTATATGTCTTTGCAGCATCTGGCAATACTTCTCTTCCAGGAAGGAGACATTGCAAGGGCTTATAATTATATTTCATGTTCCCTGGAAGATGTGAACTTCGGGAAAGCCCGCTATCGCTTTATTGACATTGCCGGATATCTCCCCATCATTCAGGCCGCTAATGATGCGCGTATTAAGGCTGATGAGAATCGGGTGCTCTTTTCCCTTCTGATACTCCTGATATTGGTAATAGCCCTAGTTGTCGCTATCTTCTTTATCCGTAAGAAGAATACCAAACTGCTGAAGGTGAAGCAATCGCTGGCCGAACAGAATCTGCGTTTGCAGGAAATGGCTGGGAATCTCACCCGGATGAATGAGCAGATTCAGGAATCAAATCATATCAAGGAAGAATATATCGGGTTGTTGTTCAATATATGTTCCGAATATATCTATAAGCAGGAGAACGACCGCAAGGCATTACTGAAGATTGCAAATACAGGCTCTATGGCGGATATATCAAAGACACTCCGCGGACAATCTTCCACTTCCGATGATTTCAAGCTTTTCATCAGTAAGTTTGATACTATATTCCTTTCCATCTTTCCTAATTTTGTGGAGTCGTTTAATGCTCTGTTGAAGGAAGAAGAGCGCGTGCAGCTGAAGGAAGGTGAACTGCTGACGCCCGAGTTGCGTATATATGCTCTCATACGTTTGGGTATAAACGATAATTCCAAGATTGCCAACTTCCTTCATTATTCACTTCAGACGGTTTACAACTACCGGATGAAAATGCGGAATAAAGCGGTCATTCCGGGCAAAGATCTGGCAATTCAGGTACAGAAACTGTAGTTTTACATCTCCTTTGATCTTACTTTTTCTCTTTTACTCTTATTTGTCAATATGTTGATAAATAGGATGCTACTTTCTGTTCTCTTCTTTATTTACTTACTTTTCCGCTTCGTGTAGTTGTTCTGCTATACCATTGGAATTACTTTTGCTTCGTATCGTATGAGACACGCGATGCCTTTGTTACACGTATAATAAACTAATTAAAAACTATTATGAAAAACAAGAAGAATCCGGAAACTTTTGGAAGTAGATGGCGGTATGTTTGGGTACTGTTTGCTTTGGTTTTCAGTGTGAGCGTTGCCGCACAGAAAACGGTTGTAAAGGGCAATATCCTCGATAAGGATAATCTGCCTATTATTGGAGCTAATATTTTGGAGAAAGGAACGTCGAACGGAACGATCAGTGATGTGGACGGTAACTTCACTCTCTCGATCACAAATCCTAAGGCTACATTACTGATTACCTATATAGGGTATAAAAACGTGGAGATGCCTGCTTCTGCCAACATGAAGATCGTGATGACGGAAGATAGCGAGATGCTTGAAGATGTGGTTGTCATCGGCTACGGAAGCGTAAAGAAGTCGGATGCAACAGGCTCGGTAACAGCCATTAAGCCGGATGATTTTAATAAAGGACTGCGCACAACCGCTCAGGATGCCCTGGTGGGTAAAGTACCGGGAGTAAACGTAGTATCCAGTTCCGGTGCTCCGGGCACAGGCGCCACGATTCGCATCCGAAGCGGTGCTTCGCTTTCCGCCTCCAATGATCCGTTGATTGTGATTGACGGTGTGCCGGTTGATAACTCTACTATCGAAGGTGGTGGCAATGTGATTGGTGGTATTAATCCCGATGATATAGAAACCTTTACGGTGTTGAAAGATGCCTCGGCTACGGCTATCTACGGTTCGCGGGCTTCGAACGGTGTGATTGTAATTACTACGAAGAAAGGGGCTGATACCAATTTGCGCTTTAATTATTCAACGAACCTGTCGGTAAGTACAGTTACTGAAACGCTGGATATTCTTTCTGCCGATGAATTTCGCCAGTTTGTTCCCACTGTATCCGGAGTACCGGCTTCTGTGACCTTAGGCACGGCATCGACTGACTGGCAGGATGAAATCTATCGGACGGCATTCGGACAGGAACACAACTTTTCTGTATCGGGTAAAGTGAAGCAAAAATGCTCCTTATCGCCTTTCGGTTGGATATACCAATCAGAACGGTGTCATACGTACCAATAACTACGAGAGATTTACATTCAACGGAGGTATTTCGCCCAAGTTTTTTTGATAATCATCTCACGGTTGACCTGAACCTGAAAGTGTCTTATGAGAATAATAAGAAAGTCGATGAAAGCGTCGTAAATAACGCGCTTCGCTATGATCCTACACGTCCGGTTAAGACCGGAAGTGCCACTGCGGCTACTGATCCAGGGTTGGGATATTTTATCTGGATGAACGGTAATTCTCCGATGGCCATCCAGACGGATAATCCGGTGGCGCAGCTTGACTTGCAGGATATCCGCAATAAAGTGACACGCTCTATCGGTAATGCATCCTTCAACTATAAGGTACATCATTTGGAAGATTTGCAACTGAACATGAACCTGGGATACGATGTCCTGACCAGTAAATACTCGAAAGAAGTGCCCGAACTGGCGGGAATGATGTACACCTCTAATATGAAGGATGGTACAGGTCTTGTCTATGACTCCAAGCAGAACAAGCGGAATTATCTGCTGGACTTATACGCTAACTATTCTCATGTTTTCAATGAGAAGCATAACTTCAGTGCCATGGGCGGATACGGCTGGCAGCATTTCTGGAAGAAGTTTGATGCTACTACCTTTTCTCCGGAGGGCAAGGAACTCTTCTCTCCCAATCATTATGAATCGGAATATTATCTGCTTTCTTTTTACGGTCGTCTTAACTATTCGTATGATAACCGCTATATGATTACAGCTACGTTGCGTTCGGATGCTTCATCCCGTTTTGCAAAAGGCAATCGTTGGGGATTGTTCCCTTCCGTGGCATTGGGGTGGAAAATCAGCCAGGAAGCTTTCCTGAGAGATTCGGATATTCTGTCTGACCTGAAATTGCGTCTGAGCTACGGACAGACCGGACAACAGGATATTCTGAACGACTATCCTTATATGACAACTTTCACAGTATCCTATCCTGAAGCTTGCTATCAGTTCGGAGATAAATGGTATAATACGTATCGTCCGAATGGTTATGACTCCGACATTAAATGGGAGACTACCGAAACTTATAATATCGGATTGGATTACGGCTTCCTTAATAACCGTATCTATGGCTCTGTGGACTATTACCAACGCCACACCAAGGACTTGCTGAATACGATTCCTGTGATTTCGGGAACCAACTATTCTTCTGTGATTACCACGAATATCGGTGAAATGGATAATAAAGGACTCGAATTTTCCATTAATGCAGTGCCGGTACATACCAAAGACTGGAAATGGACAGTAGGAATGAACTATACCTGGAACGATTCAAAGATCACAAAACTGAATGTAGTGGATTCGGAAGCCAACTTTGTACAGACCGGAGCTATTTCCGGCACCGGTAAAACAGTACAGGTATTCATGGTAGGCGAACGCCCTTATACTTTCTATCTGGCAAAACAAGCTTATGACGACAATGGCAAGCCGATAGAAGGCCAATATGTACAGCCGGACGGTTCCGTATCGGCAACAGAAACAAAGTATGCCACCAACAAGAGTGCATTGCCGGAATCCTATCTGGGCTTCAATACCCAACTGAGCTATAAGAACTGGGATTTCGCTATCAGCGGGCACGGGGCTTTCGGCAACTATGTCTATAACTACATAGCTGCCGACCAGTATGTGCAGTCTGTTTATAGCGACCAGGGAAACTTCTCGAATATCCTGAGCAGAACCAAAGCTACAGGTTTCCAGAACCAGCAACTGTATTCGGACTACTTTCTGGAGAAAGGAAACTTCTTCCGGATTGACAATATCTCATTGGGTTACACTTTCAAGAAACTGTGGGATCAGTCAAGCTCTTTGCGGCTGACTTTCGGTGTTCAGAATGTGGCTACCTTTACCGGTTATTCGGGCATCGATCCGGAAATCTACAGCGGTATCGACAAGGAGATATATCCCCGTCCGCGAGTATTCTCATTAAGTGCTAATTTAACTTTCTAACGGATTAAAAAAAACTATGCGATATGAAAAAGATAATTGCCTATTCATTCAATCTACTTTTCTTGGTCACGTTTCTGGCTTCGTGCCTGGGTGACCTCGATACCATGCCACTGGATAATAACCAGTTAGTGAGCGACCAGGTATATAAGACCAAGGACGGCTATACAGGCGTGCTGGCCAAGTGTTATTCATCTCTGATCCTGACAGGACAGCAGGGTGGCGATGGCGGCAATGGCGACCTGGAAGGTGCCAATGAAGGATATTCCGGTTATGTGCGTCTGTTGTTCTACTTGCAGGAGATGAGTACGGACAACTTCCTGATGCCTTCTTCCTCAAACGGTCTGCGTAAGTGCCTGAACCTGCAATGGGATGCCTCCAATGCTTCTGTTGTCACCTGGACTTACCAGCGGCTTTATATGAGCATTGCTTACTGTAACGAGCTGCTGCGCGAATGTACCGAAGGGAAGTTACAGGATAGAGGACTTTGGGAAGAAATGAAGGACGAATACATTGGTTACAGAGCCGAAGCACGTTTTATACGCGCATACTGTTATTCCATGCTTTGTGATTTGTTTGGTTCCGTGCCCTATGTGGATGAACATACAGGTGTGAAGGAAATTCCGGTTCAGTATACCCGTAAGCAGATATTTGAATATGCGGAAAGTGAATTGCTGGCTGTTGAGAGTGAACTGAAGGCTCCGGGAGAAAACGAATACGGACGGATTGATCGTGTAGCCGACTGGTTCCTGCTGGCACGTATGTATCTGAATGCCGATTCCTGGATTCATGAAAATAAATACCAGGAGGCATATACGTATGCGAAGAAGGTAGTTACAGACGGACACTATCCGCTGGCTTCCGACTATCGTGAAATCTTCCTGGCGGATAACAAAACCTGCAAGGAGATCATCTGGGGGTTGGTGCAGGACGGACAGCGTGCCCAAAGTTCAGCCGGAACAAACTTCTACGTAAAAGCTTTCGTGAATGGTCCGATGGACGAATTGTATAAGACAGGAGTCGGTTCGCGAGGTTGGGGTAATGTTCGTGCCAAGATGACACTGGTAGACGCCTTTGATGCGGATGATGTGGCGTTTGATGTCAATGATACCTGGGGTAACGGAAAGAAAGATAAACGTGCACAGTTTATGACCGCCCTTCCGAATCAGGTGAAGGAAACCTGGGACTCGGAACTGAATATGACCAGCACCTTTACCTGTGGTTATGGCTATATCAAATGGAGAAATGTAACCAAAGATGATCAGCTCTGTGCTTCGGGCGATGCTTATACCTCTATTGATTTCCCGTTGTTCCGCACTGCCGATGCCTATCTGATGGCTGCCGAAGCTATCTTGCGTGGCGCAAATGGTACGGAAACGGAAGCATTAGGCTACGTCAATGAAGTCCGGTCCAGAGCGTATATGTCCGGTAAATACGCGAAGAGCGGTGTCCGTTCGGATGTTTCAGGAGAAATCGGCCTCAATGAACTTTCTTTGAACTTTATCCTGAGCGAGCGTCAGAAAGAACTGGCATCCGAGCTGACCAGGCGCACTGACCTGATCCGTTTCGGTAAATATACGAAAGGCAATAACTGGGACTGGAAGAACGGTATCCGTCTGGGAGGAGATGTGGACGACAAGTATCAACTGTTCCCGATACCGGAAAGCGAATTGACCAACAACCCGGCGTTGAATCAGAATGACGGTTATAAACAATAAATGAAGAATAGAATGAGACTGAAACAATTACTGTTATGTGGTATGATGTGGATGTGCTGTGTTCCTCTTGGAGCGCAGACATCCAAAGAAAGAGATGTTTTCTACTATTGAGAAAACGGGTGGAGTCTATTGGGCCTATCCACTTGATTTTGCACCGCAAACCCGGGCTCCCAAAGGATATAAACCATTCTACGTAAGCCACTATGGACGGCATGGTTCCCGTTATCTGATTGGCGACCGTGATTATAAATGGCTGGTCGACCTTTTTGAAGAAGCACATCGTGAGGGTGCACTTTCCGACTTGGGAGAAGATACCCGGCAGCGTTTGCTGAAGGTGTGGGAAGAAGCGGAAGGCCATGGAGGTGATCTGACACCATTAGGTGTCCGTCAGCATCGTGGAATTGCAGAAAGAATGTATGCCGCATTTCCCGAAGCCTTTAAGGGCAATCCTTCCATTTCTGCCCGTTCTACGGTTGTGCTGCGTTGTGCGATGAGTATGGTGGCTTTTGGTGATCGTTTGAAGGAACTGAATCCCAATCTGCGCATTTCTTATGAAGCCAGCCATAAGTATATGGACTACTTGAATTACCATACGGACGAATCCAATCGCTTTACTTCTTCCACTGACGGTCCGTGGGCTGAAGAATACAGAAAATTTGAAGATGTTCACACCAATCCCGACCGGTTGATTGCTTCTTTATTTAAGGACAAGCGTTTCATACTGAAGAAAGTGAATCCGAAGGAAGTGATGTGGGGTATATACTGGGTGGCGAGTGATATGCAGAATGCAGAGACGAAGGTTTCCTTCTATGATCTGTTTCAGCCCCAGGAGCTGTTTGATTTGTGGCAGTGCATCAATTATCGTTTCTATGTGGGCAATGCAAATCATGCCGACGGGAAAGGGATTGTTGTAGCCAATGCGAAATCATTGTTACGGAATATTCTGGATAGCGCCGATGAGGCTATTCAGAAAGGAGGCATAGCCGCTACCCTTCGCTTCGGGCATGATGGCAATGTGATTCCTTTGGTGGCATTGATGCAGATAGAGAATTGTAACGTTGCCGTAGATGATCCTTACGAGGTGTATAAAGTGTGGAGTGACTTTAAGGTAGTCCCTATGGCCGCTAATGTGCAGATTGCCTTCTTCCGGAATGAAAAAGGAAGTGCGGATGATATTCTGGTTAAGATTCTGCATAATGAGCATGAAGTACATATTCCGGTACAGACCGACCAGTTTCCTTTCTATAAATGGAGCGATGTGGAGAGTTACTACCGGAACTTATTGAAATAAAGCACAGTTTTAAAGTTAACAATATTGAAACTACTAAATGGGAAGTGTACCGATGGGATATCGGTACACTTCTTTTTGCTAATATAATGTTAATGCTTTCCTGTTTATATGCTATTTCATAAGAAAACCTTTATCTTTGCACCCGAAAATGAAATGTGGAAAGATTTGAGTAGCTTGCAACCACAGAAAAAAATGCTAAAACACATCCTTTTCTGACGATGCTCCGAGCATCGGGATATGCATGTCTACTCACCACCAGATCCCCGCTTTTCATTCTTTAATTATTCATTCTTTAATTTAGAAGTATGGGATATTTATTCACATCCGAATCGGTGTCAGAAGGACACCCCGACAAAGTGGCCGATCAAATATCGGACGCTGTGCTTGACAAACTGTTGGCTTACGACCCCAGTTCGAAAGTAGCTTGCGAAACTCTGGTAACTACCGGACAGGTGGTACTGGCTGGAGAAGTGAAAACCAAAGCGTACGTTGATCTGCAACTCATTGCGCGCGAAGTAATTCAGAAAATCGGCTATACCAAAGGCGAGTACATGTTCGAAAGTAACTCGTGCGGTGTATTGTCCGCCATTCATGAGCAAAGCCCCGACATTAACCGTGGTGTAGAACGTCAGGACCCTATGGAACAGGGTGCAGGCGACCAAGGCATGATGTTCGGCTATGCTACTAACGAAACAGAAAACTACATGCCTCTCGCTCGACCTGGCACATCGCATCTTGCAAGTGTTGGCCGACATCCGTCGCGAAGGTAAAGAAATGACTTATCTCCGTCCGGACGCCAAGAGTCAGGTAACTATTGAATACGATGATAACGGTACGCCTGTCCGCATCGATACAATTGTAGTTTCTACCCAGCATGATGATTTCATCCAGCCTGCCGACGACAGCGAAGCTGCCCAGCTGAAAGCGGATGAAGAAATGCTTGCCACTATCCGTCAGGATGTCATCAATATCCTGATGCCACGTGTCATTGCTTCTATTCATGCAGAGAAAGTACTTGCATTGTTCAATGACCATATCACCTATCATGTTAATCCTACCGGAAAGTTCGTTATCGGCGGACCTCACGGAGATACCGGTCTGACGGGACGCAAGATTATCGTAGATACCTACGGTGGTAAAGGTGCTCACGGTGGTGGCGCTTTCTCCGGTAAGGACCCTAGTAAGGTAGACCGTAGTGCCGCTTATGCAGCCCGTCATATTGCCAAGAACCTGGTGGCAGCCGGTGTGGCTGACGAAATGCTGGTGCAGGTGTCTTATGCTATTGGTGTGGCTCGTCCCATCAATATCTATGTCAATACTTATGGTCGCGGCCATGTAAACATGAGCGATGGTGAGATTGCGAAGAAGATAGATGAACTTTTTGATCTTCGTCCGAAGGCTATTGAAGATCGCCTGAAGCTTCGTAATCCGATTTATCAGGAGACTGCCGCTTATGGCCATCTAGGTCGTGAGCCACAGATTGTTACCAAGCATTTCAAGTCTCGTTATGAAGGTAATAAGGATGTAGAGGTGGAACTCTTCACTTGGGAGAAACTGGATTACGTGGACAAGGTGAAAGCCGCTTTCGGTCTGTAATCTTTCTCTGGTTTTGTAATCAGCGTAGCTTTACAAGCTATTTATATAGAAGCCGTCCTGCTTTCTTTCGTGTGGCGAAAGGAGGGGACGGCTTTTTATTGTTCTCATTTTAGTATAGAGCTGTTTCTTGTAAATATGCTGTTTTGTTTGTTACTAACAAATAGTTTCATAGCTTATTGGCAAATGATTTCATTTGTTGTCAGCAAACGAATCTTTTCCTCTGGTTGTTTTTAAGGGGACAGAACGATTGTAGGGTGGGCTGGCAAATTGTTTTCTATTTATTGATGTTTTAATCAAATTGATGTTGTTTCTTTATTTTATGTGATTATAGGTATTTCTCAATTTTGCATTATAGAATATTCTATGAATAAATAAGGAATGTAAATTCGTTATTCTTGCATATTCTTACATGTTTCCGGGCTTCTTATGCAGAAAAGGGTTACTACTTATGGACCATAAGGTTACTACTTATAGGTGATATCATTACTACTTATGGTCAAAAGGGTTACTACTTATGGGTAATGCACTTATTTGTGCCGGCAACTCTCCTTATATTTGTGTTTTTAGGGTAGTGTTTTACTCTAAAAGAAGTGTAAGTATTTCGATATATTATTAATAATCTGTGGCTTGTAGAGTTTCGTTTGTTTCTTTTTACCTCCATGGTCAGTTGTTCGGGAATAATGCATTCTTAGACAATTAGAAATGCAAAGTGTCAAAATGATAATGGGCTACTATTTATGTTTCAACAGTTTACTTTCTCATTGGCTTTTTCCATGATTTGTTACTATCTTTGTTGTATTGAAACGAGAAGTTTAAAATAGCATGAAAAAACTGTTACCTGCTTTCCTGTTCTTCATATCATTTACTATTCTGCTGGGGGCATGTAGAAGAGGTTCTCATGCAGTCAGTTCTATTCTGTTATTGGCTGATTCGTTGATGCAGTCGCATCCTGACAGTTCGCTGCAATTGCTGGAAGCTATACCTGCACCGCAGAAGATGGGGAAAACAGATAGGGCATGGTATGCCTTGCTGCTTACGCAGGCGAAGTATAAGAATTATGTGTCGCTGGAGAATGATTCTTTAATACAGGTAGCTGTGGATTATTTTGAAAAGAACAGCGATAGAGAACAATTGGCAAAATCTTATTTTTATAGCGGGTGTGTGCATCGGGAGCAAGAAGACATATCTACTGCCATAAATCTATATTTGAAGTCATTGAGAACTATGCCACAAGGAGGTGACCCGGTATTTTTGTCGATGGTATATGGGCATTTGGGAGATTGCTATGGAGAACAATATTTGAATTCTGCTGCGATAGATGCACATAAGAATGCTTATGCTCTTTGCGGTACCGCGCATATTGATCGGGCTTTGTATGCCTTGTTGAAGATAGGAGACAATTACCTGATAAAAGATGATTCTGATAGTGCTTTCATTTATTATCAGCAGGCGAAGCTTCTGGCTGATTCTTTGCAAACTTCTGCCTTTAAACCTCTTGTTTATAAAAATATAGCCGCTCTCTATAATGAGAGAGGAGAATATGAAGAGGCGAATAGTTATATCTCAGAAGCAATGAGAGACATAGAAGTGGAGGAAAGTCTTTATTCTATTTATTTCTTGAAGGGTGATATTATGAATCATTTGAATAAAAAAGATTCGGCTCTTTATTATTGGAATCTGGCTAAATATTCCTTTGATATTGAAACTAAAGCCTCTGCTTTTGATAGACTATTTGAATTAAACAAAGAGCAATCCCGCTGGCGAGAGGCTGCTTTGTGTGCCGATTCTTTCATCGTTTATTTTGATTCTATTCAAGCGAGTGCGTATCGAGCCGAAATTGGTGATTTGATGGACAATCATCAATTGGAAATCCATAAATACGCATTGTTGAAAGAGCATCAACTTGCAAAGAAAAAGATGATTTACTGTTTTTGGGGCTTATTTTTAGTATTGGCATTAATTTATATGTGGAGGGATAGATGTCGTAAGAATAAGTATATAGCTCTGCAAAAACAATTGAATGAGAATCGTGCGGAAATAATGATGCTGAGTGAAAGCTCTGCACCAATTGAAGAAAAAAGTGCAGAATTGCATGATCTGAAAGAAAAAAACTTGCAGATTTGTATTTCATTATTCGAAGCAACTGAGGGGTATAAGAAATTGAATGAGTTGAAAAATATGAAGCCTGGTAAACGCATTCTCAAAATTCAGGATTATAGGGAAAGGATTATTGGTGATATCCGGGAATCATTCTTAGATGTTATGAATAATTTGAGGGAGAATTGCCGTTCATTAACTAATGAAGATTTATTTTATTGCTTGCTGAGCCTGCTTCATTGTCCCAAAGATTTGCTTTTAGGTATAATGGATGCTTCTTCAGATGCTATAAAAGCAAGAAAACACCGGATTAAGGATAAAATGGATACTGTTCTTTTTGATAAGGTGTTTGGTTTTGATAATCAAAAACTTATGTGATTGACTCTATAGAGTGTTACTGTAAGTCTACATGAGTTTGTTACCTCTGTTACCTTTTTTTTCTTGATTTTCATAATAAAAATTTAGTTATTTGGAGCATCAACCAATTAATCTTATATATTATGAAAACAAAATTTTTATTCTTGTTATTGATAGGGATTTTATTATCAGTTCAGGTTGGGGCAGAATCTCAATCTATGAGGAAACGGATTATATTAAAAACTGCTACGAATACTTCTCAAGGCACTCCTCGTTCTGTAGATCCGGCTTCATGGATTATCGCTTGCTATGATGTTGAAGATAGTAAATTATTTATTGATATTCCTGTCCCATGTGGCACTTTAACTGTGAGCGTATCAGATTCTTTGACCGGTGAAATGGCTTACTATCAGTCGTACTTTGATGAAAGTTGTATAGTAGTAGACATGTCCGGCACGAAAGTGGGAGACTATGTGTTAGAGATTTCTATAGGAGAAACCTTGTTGTTGGGAGGATTCTGTATTGAATAAACACTACACATCATGAAGAATAACAAACGAATATTTAAACGGATAGCTGCTATATTCATGCTGTTCATGGTTTTATCTATGTGGGCAGGTGCTAATGTGTGTGCTCAAAATAAAATCAAGTATACTTATGACGATGCCGGGAATCGACTGACACGCAAGAAAGAAATTGTGGTGCAAACAAGAGGAGCTTTAAATAATGGAGAAGAGCCATCGGTATACGAAGAAGAACTTTCGGAAACGAAAGTTACTATTTATCCCAACCCAACAAAAGGTATGCTCAAAGTTGATATCTCAGGAGTTGAGAAGTTTGAGAATGCCCGGATATCCCTCTATGATCTTACCGGAAAGTTGTTGCAGCAGTGGGCGGGTATATCCCAATCCAATGAAATTGATTTATCCGAACGGACTCCGGGAATGTATATCATGCAGATAGTCTATAATGGTAATGCTAGTAGTTGGAAAATAATTAAAGAATAAGAACGATCTAAACAGAAAGGGATTCCAATGAAAACTAAATACTCATTAATGCTTTTTATCTTGTTATTTCCAGTGTTTGTTTATGCCCAACAAGGAAATACGATGTCTTCCCCACTGGAAGTGGGAGCTTTTGGTTCTGATTTTGAATATTCTGATACAAAAAATACGGAGAATTTTACGAATAACTATGGATCGTTTCATAATGATATCTTCTATAAGTTTATATTGACCACAAGAATGAGAGTCATAATAAGTCATTGTGGTTCATTGATTTTAGATACATCCATAAATTTATTGAATGCTTCGGGGAAATGGGTTACAAGTGCCAGTGGTTATGACGGCTCTTATGTTTGTGGTGAATCCGGTCAAAGTTATTTGTCTGTAGTATTGGAACCAGGTACATATTACGCAGTATCAGAAGTAGCGCAATATTCTACAGAAGAAGGCAATATAACTACCCGAATTTCCGGAATGTCATTATCTGCAGTAGGTAACACAATGAGTAATCCAATCCTTGTCGGTACTCATTCAAACAGCATATACTATTCTGATACGCAAGATACGAATCGTTTTACAGACCAATATAATGAAGAGGAAGACTTCAGGGGACAAGATGAAGTCTTTTATCAATTTACCATTAGTAAGAAAATGTATGTGATATTGAGCCATTGCAGTTCAGTCGTTTCATGTACTTATATGTATTTATTGGATTCTTCGGGAAATCTCATAGAATACAGTAGTGGCAACAATGGTAAGGGAGAATGTGGTTCTTCTCTTGATCTTGCTCTCATAGAAAAGAATTTAGAAGCGGGCACTTATTATGTCGTGTCGGAAGGATACGAAGAATCGGGTCCTATAACTACTAATATTATCGCCTATGCGCCGGGTGATTTTAACTATCCGGTGGTTCCTGGTGTATATAATGAAGAAGACGTAGCTGTAGGAGGATTTGGAGGAACATTTAATGTCTCAGCCACCGGTGGAGCTACTTACTCTATTCCTATTAAGGTTCCGCAAGGTGCAGGAGGGCTGCAACCTTCGCTTGCTATTGTGTATAATAGCCAGGCGGGGAACGGCATAGCAGGCTGGGGATGTAATATATCAGGAATATCAGCCATAACACGAGGACCGAAGGATATCTATCATGATGGTATGGCGAAAGCGCTGACTTACTCTGCCGATGATGCTTATTATCTGGATGGAAAGCGTTTGATTTATTCCACCGGTACCGTCGGACAAGAGGGGGCTGTTTACTATCCGGAGTCTGACCCCTTCACCAAAGTAACTGTTCATGGAACCTATAATAATACAGCAGCCAATACATGGTTTGAGGTTCAGACCTCTGATGGTTTGGTTTATTATTATGGAAATACCGCCGAAGCGAGGCAAAGTTATACGGTGGGTAGTTCACCGAGAATCTATGCCTGGTATGTGGATAGAGTGGAAGATACTTGGGGAAACTACATGACTTACACCTACAATGTTTGGGATTATACTATATACCCTAAAAGTATCTCTTACGGGAAGAATAAGAACGGGATTACAGGTCATTATAACACAATCACTTTTGATTATGAATCTCGCCCCGATCCGCAACCTTTCATTATAGAAGGTGTAAAGGGGAAAATGGGCTACCGTTTAAAAACTATAACAGGTAAAGCATTTACTAGTATTTATCTTATTTATGAATTGACTTATAGTACCACAAGCGATGGTTCCGGTACCCAGTTCTCACGTCTGGCAAACGTTAGGAAAAAGAATAGTGCAGGAGAGGCCCTTAAACCTGTCTATTTGCAATGGCTGCCCTTACCCTCTTTCCAGCAATCTGTTATTTCTCCCCAATTCAATATGCCGTCTGTCTTTCCTGTAGTGAATATGTCCGGGAATGCTATGTCCTTTGGAGATCAACAGTTTACCTCCGGTGATTTTAATGGTGATGGGCTGGCGGATTTAGTAGGGGTCTTTCGAGGGAAGATTCAGACAGGACCAGGGGCATGGTCGTATAATACGTATGCTTATGTCTATTGGGCTTCGCGGGATGCTGATGGAAACATTAATTTCCTTCCCGGAAGACAATACACTCTTGGATCGGAATTTCAAATGGAGGATTGGAAGGAATATAAAGCAGGTTCTTCTGTCATTGATTTTGATGGAGATGGTCTCAATGAATTTGTGATACCCCATGCAAGTATTAATGACTATTGGAAGCAAATAGGTTTTGCTATTTACGGGAATACAGTACAGGGAATTTTTGGATACAACTTGCAGCGTAGTAGTGAAATGCCGGTTTATGCTACCGGTGATTTTAATAATGATGGAAAAGGAGAGATTGTCTTTTTAGAAAAAGGGCATACCTCTAACAAATATCCGGGTGAAATTATAGGACATAACTCCGGGACTACCATTTATCGTACCACCATAAATCTTACCTTGTCTTCTAAGCCGAAGAAAGTTTTTGTTTCCGATCTTAATGGCAATGGTCTGCAAGATATGTTGCTGATATATAATGGTGGGTATACAATCTTTTGGAATCAAGGAGGCGGATTAACCGGAATTATCTTTTCAGACGCTAAAAAAACAACCGGAACTAATATTGGTAATGTCTGGATGATTCGTTCCGGAGATTTTAATGGTGATGGATTAATGGATCTTTTAATGAACGCTACCGGTGACAGTAAGTGGTATTTTTGCCCTGAATAATGGCGATGGTACTTTCACAAAATCACAGGCATGTATATTGGACATCTATGATGAGGATTTTACGGAAAAAGATGATAATAAGTTCGATTGCTATGTTTATGATTTCGACTTTGACGGTAAGTCAGATGTGGTGATAACTAAAGCCATGCATAAAAAGAAGAGTGATATCCTTGGCTCTTGGGGTGAATTCAAAAAAACATATACTTATTGGATGCGTTCAACGGGGCGCTTGCTTAGTCAGGTAGCTTCCGCCACTTCTAATAAAAGTGAGGACGCTCTTATGGCTCTCCATGTGCTGGGCGATTTTAATGGCGACGGACAAGTTGAATTAATGAATTATGGCTATAATTGTTATAACTCTACCGACGCTAATGTTAACCCTACCTGGAATATTTATCAGAATAGTAGCTATAATGCCGGAACAGGTAAAGTAGCTAGTATTATTGGTGACTATGGTAGTAAAACTATAATTAATTACGCTTCGCTTGTCAATGGAGGTATTTATACTAAAGGTAGTGGAAGCGTTTATCCTATGCTGGATTGTATAATGCCTTTGCATGTTGTAAAGACTACTACCCTCAATAGCAATGGGGTAGCCGCTAATATGATAACCAATTACCAATATGGCGGGTTGAAGGTTCACCAACAGGGAAAAGGGTTACTGGGAATAAGCTTTATGAAAGCTGAGAATGCCCTGCTGGGTACGGTGAATGAATCGGGAGTCAGTTCATGGAATACGTCTTTTTATATCCCTTCCTCTACTTATAGTAAAACCACCATAGACAGTAAAACTGCTGAAAGCAATACCACAATGGTTATTGTAGATAAAGGCTCTAAAAAGTATTTTGCCTATCCTTCTGTTACTACGGAAAAAGACCTTGATGGTAATATTGTTACAACAACCCGACAGTTCAGTTCTTCTTATGGCTATATGACAGAGGAAAAGGCGGACTTTGGTGACAATATGTATAAGACTGTGCAATATGGCAACTACATTTTAGCCGGCAAATCCTATAGACCCCGGTTGATAACGCGAACGCAGAGACACACGGATGATGCATCCACTTTTACACAGAAAACATCCATTGTGTATGACGAAGCTATAGGATATAAAAAGAAGGTTATCGAAAATTATGGTTCTTCCTTGCCATTAACTACCGAATATACATACGATACGTGGGGTAATGTGCTTAGTTCTACAAACAGTGGTACAGGCATAACCGCGCTTACTCAGTATTATACTTACGATTTCTCGAAGCGTTTTGTTGCCGGGACTCATACCTCGCCTTCATCGGCTATAAAGGATTATACTTATGATATATGGGGAAATGTGCTGACGGAAACAGATCTAAGCGATTCATCTAACAGGTTGATTACAAAACACTTTTATGACGGATGGGGGAACAGGGAAAAAACGATCCTGCCGGATGGAAGAAGAATGGAGTATGAAACCGGTTGGAAACGTGGTAGACCTACCCAGCGTTTCTTTACTTTGACACAGGGAACAGGGCAGCCTTGGGTGATAACATGGTATGATAATCAGGAACGGGAAGTGTTGATGGAAACCATCGGCGCCAAGGATGTAAGAATCAAGAAAACCATGACTTATGACGTTAAGGGACAGGTGATCCGTGAGCAGGTCCAGACTGGTAATCTTGTTACAACAGAAGACTATACCTACGACGGGCGAGGAAGAATCCTGACACAAACGAGCAGTACCGGACAAAGTGTGTCGTATACTTATGGTAACCGTAGTGTGTCGACTACTACAAATGGAAGGACTTATACCAAAACTTATGATGCTTGGGGTAACGTGAAGTCTGTCACTGATCCGGTGTCAAGTATAACCTATACTTATGCTTCACTGGGTAAGCCTAAAAAAATTACGACTGGGGGAGCTGACTTTACCATGACTTATTATGATACCGGTAATCAGAAGACATTGGTTGACCCTAATGCAGGTAGCATAACCTATACTTATGATGCTGCCGGACGTTTGAAAACTCAGGTTGATAGCAAGAATAAAACGACAACGAATACTTATGATCCTTTAGGACGTCTGAAAACTTCTGTTCTGGATGAGGTTACCACTACCTATTCCTATGGAACTTCGGGTAATGACTTGCTACGTCTAATAAAGGAGCAGACCGGTGATAGCTATATTGCTTATATGTATGATAAATATGGGCGGATTTCCACCGAAAAGCGTCAGGTGGATAATTCCGGATTGCTGGAGTTTACCTATGATTACAATGCGGTGGGCCAATTGAGCCGAATAACTTATCCGGGAGCTCTAGCTGTAAATCGTAGTTATGATGCTTATGGTAATTTGCAACAAGTACTGGCGGGTACACAGTCTATTTGGGAGCTGACGGGAGTTACAGGAACGGTTACTACTACCAAACTTGGCGGTACATTGATTTCTACCGAAACCCGCAATTCGCAAGGTTTACTTAGTAACCTGAAAACGATGAAAGGCACTACGTCACTGCACAATATGAACTATGTGTTTAATGGCGCTACAGGCAATCTTACTTCGCGTACGGGTATGATTGGGCAAACGGAAACCTTCACTTATGACAGCGCAGATCGTTTGACTGTTGTGAAGCAAGCTAGTTTTACAGTCATGAACATGGGTTATCATGCCAATGGCAATATCGCTTCCAAAACAGGTTTGGGCTCATACAGTTATGACAAACCACATGCGGTAAGTGCTGTTGACAATACCGGTGGTCTGATTTCCGAGAATAACCAGGCTATTGCGTATACTGCATTTGATAAAGTCTCCTCCATCAGTGAAGTGGTCGGTTCGAACAATTATTTGCTAAACATTACGTATGGACCTGACCGGCAGCGTTGGAAATCTACGTTGAGGACTAACAATGCCGTCACGCGTACGATAGTCTATGCAGGCGATTATGAGATGGTCACTGAAGGCGGTGTGACGAAGCAATTGTATTATCTTGGCGGTAATAACGGATTGGCAGCTGTTTATGTAAAACAATCCGGCCAGTCGGACAAGATTTATTATGCGCATAAAGACCATTTGGGTAGTATTGTAAAGTTGACTGATAATGCGGGTACTGAGGTTTTCAAGGCTTCGTATGATGTTTGGGGCAGACGTACGGTAGCTAATAATACCTTCAAGTTCCACCGTGGCTATACGGGACATGAACATCTGGACGAGTTTAAGCTGATAGACATGAACGGTCGTATGTACGATCCGTTACTGGCTCGTTTCTTGAGTCCTGATCCGTTTGTTCAGATGCCTGATTTCTCACAAAATTTCAATCGATATACTTATTGCTTGAATAATCCGTTAATATATACGGATCCGAGTGGGGAATGGAACTGGTTAGTTGGAGGATTAGGCTTTGTTTTTGGCTATGTAAGTCATGGACTTACCAGTGGTAATTGGGGATGGGAAGCACTTGGTAATGGTGTGCTTACAGGTGCAATGTGGGGTGTTGGATATACGAGTGGGGTTAAAGAGGCTGGAACTTCTCCCTTGCTTTATTCCGCATATTCAGCTGGAAGTAGTACAATTAATTCATTTATGCCCTCTATGAACGTACCTATAGGAAATAATTTTGGTTTATCGGTATCGCCGGGAATAGGATTTGGCACTACAGGTTTTACGGCGGGCATTAATGCCGGTATAGGCTATTCCGATGGAGACTTTAGCATTGGTGCTGGTGTTGGAGTGGGCGATAATCATTGGGGATGGAATGCTTCTGCAACCTATAATGGCGTTGGAGTCGGATATGGTTTGACTTATTATGGCAAGACTCAAGGTCCGGACGGAAAATCGAATGCACAAAGAGTCGCTAATATAACAGCATATTGGAAAGGTGGTTCTTTTGCGTTGCAAAATGACATGATATCTTTAGGAGGAGATGGAGATAGATGGAGGACGAATGCGTTTGAACTGAGTGTTGGAGATTTTTCATTTGGGTCTTATATCTATACAAATGATGGAAAGACAGATAGCGAAAAACAACAAGATGAAAATGCACGCAGTCCAATATGGGGTAAAAATAGAAATAAAGGCTATAGTACTTGGAAAAATGGACAAGTATTTTCTGCTCCTGTATGGATTGGATATAGAAGAGGAAATCAAATTATGCGCATTGGATATAGCCATAAAGTGTTCCAAGACTTGCAGCAGAATGGAATTCACGGACGAACTGGTTTTGGGAACCAGAATTTTTACCTGAATTATGATAACTTTAAGACGGGTGGTTATTTCTACTCGGGCTATTATAATCCTTTGAGTTTATGGGGAAAATAAAAATGTATTCAATATGAAAAAAGTAATATTTATTTTATGTGCATTGTGTGCTCTGTCATCCTGCAGAGGGATTCCTAATGATGTTAAAAAAGCATTTACTTACTGTTATGCAGATGTGTATACAGGGATTGATACCCTTATTAATACCGACGGTTATTATAATCGGCGTACATTCTTCTATAAGAATGGACTGGTTGTTGAAGGGTATTATCCTGAACGTGACCATCTTGAGTTGCAAAAACTGAAAGAATTTTCAGAAGAACGTTTTACTTCCATGTATTTCATAGGAATTTATAGAATCTATGGAGACACATTAAAGATACAGTATATACGAGAAACTCAATCTCTTAATGATGCTGGAAGCGGAATGGAAAAATGGTATAAAATCATCGATAAAAATACGATGCTGTGTATAAATGATTTCAATAACACAACTATTGAAAGAGAAAGAGAACTTTCCAAAAGTTACCCTTCTGACATCGGCGATACTCTTCGGTTTGTTCCTGTTAGTGTGAAAATTCCTCAACCGAACGATAACTTGCTTAAAAGAAAATGGTTCTGGTGCAATGAGCAAGATTGGGAAAATTATATGAAACATCTTAAACAAGCGAAGCAGCAGTTTAAGAAGAAATAGATTATGAAATACCTATTCAGCCGGATGATAGATCCGTCTGGATAGAGTATTAGGGTTTATTTTGTTATTTGTATTTTAAGCAATCCAATAATTCTGATATGAATATGAAAAAGCACGTTTTATTAGTTCTACTTTTGGGTCTAACAACCTCTTTCTGTTACTCACAAGTAAAAAGTCAGTGTACAAGGTGGTGCCGGTTTCAGTGGCATCACAAAGGATAAAAATTATAAGGCTGACTTCGGATACCGTTTCGGGGTTGGGGTGGAGTTCCCTTTAGCTCGTGCCTGGTCATTACAGACAGGTCTCCAACTCTTGAACAGGAAAAGTTCCATTGATGAAGATGCATTAGAAACTCGCCAATACGAAGGAGAGACAGTTTTGCTCTATGAGACGAAAAAGTCTAAAATGAGCGCCGTCTATCTTCAGCTTCCAGTGAAAATAGGGACATACCTACCCTTGAATACGGATTGTGGTTTACAAATAAGTGCAGGACCGTACGTCGCTTATGGTATTGGAGGAAATATTGACGGTGAAATGAAACGAGATCCTCATTGGAGTGGTAGTGGTCTTGTTCCGGAAGAAATTAGGAACTTAGCTGTTCATCGAGGTTTTCATTTAGAAACTTTTAATAGAGATAGTGGTTTGAAGCGATTGGACATCGGATTGAGTGTCGGAGTAGATTTCAAGTACAAATCTTTTTTTGTTGGTGGCGCAGTGGAGTACGGTCTTCTTCCCGTCAGTAAGGAATTTCTTAAAAATATGTTCGAGGATGTTTTCGGTGAAAACAAAATAACGAGGTCTCCCCATAATTTCGGGATGGAACTTCATGTAGGTTACTGTTTTAACTTGTGGAAATAAACTGTACTCCATTCAGCCCAATATATTATTGGGGATCATTTCGGAGAACCTCGAACTAAAAATTTTTATACTTAAATACAAGTTTTATGATACGGAATAAATACATCTTATGTTTTATGTTTCTGTTATTTGCAGCCACTTCGTTTGCTCAGAGCAGATATGCTCTTTCATTTTCCGATTACATGGATGGAAAGTTTACTGCATTGGAGAATCTCACTATTGAATCCAGGTCTAAAAGTAAGAGATTTTGGAATGGAGGTGCTGATTTTAAACCAGAGACAGGTAATAAGGAGACGGATAAGTTATTAAAGAAAGATGTAAAGTATATCATACATCAGGATACCTTGTATGTAAACTGCCGCCAGTTAAGGTATCAGGGATGTAAGTTTGGCAACTGGTATGCGCCTGGTTTTCGTTTTGGTACCGGTAGGATTTGTTTCATCAGCACTAAGATTGGCAAGGAACAGACGAGTGAAGCTGTCACCGCCGGCATACTTTTTGGTGCTATAGGTGGGGCGATCGTAGCATCTAAGCAACTGAAAAATAAGGCTTGTTATCTGATAGAGTCTGACGATAAGGAAGTGAAACTTATTACCAAAAATAATATGAGGACTATTTTGCTGAATTATCCAGAGTATTCGCAAGAGTATAACGCTCTCCCAGAGAAAGAGAAAGAATCGGCTGCTGTAATCATAGAATTTCTTGTGAAGACCAATTTACTAATGAGATATTAAAAAACTGTTAGATGAAGATTATGAAATATATATTGTTGACGTTTGCCTTGTTTTACTTGAATGTAAGTATTTGGGGACAAGAGAAGAGCATTGGTATTACGCTTGAAGATGTGGCCGGAATGAAGGAAAAGGAAAAAGAACAGGAGAAAGCTATGCGAACTCCGAGAAATACGTTCATTGTCAATTTGGGTTATGGTTGGATAACGAGCAGGGTAGAAATGCGTTCGGGCACTTACAAGTGGAAAGGAGGTCCGGAGTATAAAGTGGCGTACAACTGGGTTGGTAAAAAGGGTTATGGATTCGGACTGGAGTGTGCAGCTTTCAGCACTGATTTTCCTGAAGAAACTGTGACATTGGGATATGTGGCTCCTTCCTTAGTTTATTGTCAGAAGATTGATGAGAAATGGATAATCAGAGGAACTGTGAGTTTTGGGTATGCCTGGAATGGTGCAGGCAGAGACCGATTCTCGGGGATAGCAGCCGAACTAAGTTGGGGAGTAGAGTATATGTTGAATAGAGTGATAGGGCTGGGACTGGGTGTGGAATGGTGGCGAGCTTCTCTCACTCGTCCTGATGACTTCAGTTCTGCGGTAATTGTGATTGATAGTGAACGTCATGGAGTAAATCGTTTGGGAATTCAAGGTGGACTGAGATGCTACTTTTAAATTTTCCCGTTCAGTAGGATATTTAATCATGAGTGGTCGAAAAATTACGGCTGTTACCACTGTTACCATATAATATTTTGTTTTTATGTGAAAGTTGTGGTTATTTGAAGCGTCAATAAAATCTTATATCACATGAAAACAACATTTCTACTTTTAAGAATTCAAACATCTAAACGGATAGTTGCCATATTTCTGCTATTCGCGGTTTTATCTATGTGGGCTGCTGCTGATGCATACGCTCAAAACAAAATCAAGTATACTTACGACAGTGCCGGTAATCGGTTGTCTCGCCAAAAGGAAATTGTGGTTCAGACAAGGGGAGTCTTGAGCGATGATGAAGGAGAGCCTTCCATATATGAAGAAAAACTTTCGGAAACTAAGGTGACAATTTATCCCAACCCTACCCGTGGTATGCTCAAAGTTGATATTTCAGGAGTTGAGAAGTTTGAGAATGCCCGAATATCTCTCTATGATCTTACCGGGACATTGATGCAACAATGGGGCAGTATATCTCAGTCCAATGCGGTAGATATATCTGATCGAACTCCGGGGATGTATATCATGCAGATAGTCTATAATGGTAATACCAGTAGTTGGAAAATAATTAAAGAATAACCTAAAGCTAATACGCTATTATGAAGAGAAGAATATTTTTTATCTTGGTACTGTTATGTACCTTATCAGGATATGCCCAAATCTCAGTAGGCCGGGATTCTCTTGTTATAGATCCATTAAAAGATGAATTCATGCAAGAAGCTGATGAAGACGGACTGTATAAAATCGTGACAGAAGTCAATGAGTTGTCGTCGGAAGACAGTGCCGTCCGAAGTGAAGTTCTTTCGTTAGACGCCCCTCTCTTGAAGCCCCCGTTGAAACCATTAGATCCGTTTGAACCGTTAGAACCGTTAGATCCTCTTTTGCCGGCGCCTCCATCCCTGCCCGAATTGCCAAGCACGGTAGAGATAGACCGGGCAAAAGCAGTAGGTGAAATACCTATTCAATCGAGAATAGAAAATGGCTCACTCACATACAGTGTACCTATTGAAATATATGGAGGGAAAAACGGACACCAACCCGCTCTTGCCTTATCTTATAATAGTCTGATGGGGAATAGTATTGCCGGATACGGGTGGTGTATAGGAGGATTATCCTATATATCTATTTGTAATTCAAACTATTATTATGATGGAAGCAATGCAAAACCGGCTAGTTTAGATAAGAATTCTGCCTATTCATTAGATGGGAGTCGGCTTATTAAGATATCAGAAACGTCTTCTCAAATCGATTATCAGACAGAGCACGGCAATGTGAAAGTTACATTTTATGCACCATCAGGAAAATACTATTTTGATGTTTGGTATCCGGATGGAAAGAAAGTAACTCTTGGATATCCCACCAATACATCGGCACAAATTACTTACCCGATTACTAAAAGTGTAGATGCATTCGGAGGGTATATTGATTTTACTTATCTGTTGGATAATAACGTCTATTATGTCACCGAGATCAAATATGGCAGCAATTCTACTCAATATGGTGCTGTAAAGTTTACCTATCAGACAAGAAGCGATGTTCAATCTTCTTATATAGCGGGGCGGCTGATGAAGGATAGTAAGTTATTGTCGAAGATAGATACATATTATCAATCATCAATGCTTCTTAGTACTTATACGCTGAGTTATGACACAAGTATATATAGCTTCTTGTCTAAATCAGTCTTAAATCGAATGGCAAAGAAGTTAATCCGCTGATGTTCTATTATGGAGGTGAGTCTGACGAAAGTCGTTTCCAGACAAGCACGGCTTTTCTTGAAACTTATTTTGCTAACAGTAAGGCTCCTGATCTTATTCTGCATAAGGGTAAGTTTAATTCTCTTACCCGGAGTGAAGGACTCGTTGCCTATCCTAATTTTGAATCTTATGGTATAACCGCTTATGATAAAAAAGGAAATTACCAGTATGGAAGTAAATATGATCCTGCACAGAATCTGTTGGTTTATAAGAATCTCGGAGATTACCTCTGTTCACCGGTAAAGATTCAGGCAGGTAATGGATTCCAGAAATTATATCCTGTTGATATAGATGGCGATGGAAATGATGAGCTGGTTAGAATTAATTATTGGTTGCATGATCAGAACAGCGCCAAAGTAGATATTACTACCTATGATAAGAATATGACAGCCCGGAATGCATCCTTCTTATTAGAAGGAACATTTGCAGAAGGCAGCAGGCAAAGTGCTGTTCCCAGATTATTCATTACCGGAGATTTCAATGGAGATGGGAAGATGGAATTGGTTGCCGTTTCGGGTAACAAACTTCCGAAGGGGGAAACCAGGACATGGTCAAGAACCACTATGTTTAATCTGGAATTGAGGACTAAGATATATGATCAAACTCCATTCTTATTTGATTATTTTAAAGATGCGCTTTTTGCTGTCGACTATAACGGGGACGGGAGAACGGACATTTGCCTCATAAACGGAATTGGAACTTATATTTACTCATATCAGGGAGGTGCTTTTGTGCAGATTGCATATACAAGCGGCATTAAGAGCACAGATATATCGGGTGCTTCCAAAAGAGAATTGTTGGTTGAAGATATTAACGGTGATGGGCTCACCGATTTTCTTTTAGGTCCGAAGAAGAATGATTACTGGATTGAAATGAAAAAACGCCCTTGTGGTGAATGTAGTGGCTGTAGAGGTGAGATTATTGATGATCCGATAATAAAGGATCCCTTCCTCCCTAATAATGGTGGTAAGGTTGATAGCGATAAGGCTTTTGAATTTACCACTCCGTGTATCAGACCCATTTCTTATCCGGTAACTCACTATAATAGTACGTATAAAACCTGGACTGCTTTATTGGCAACCGGTAGTGGATTTGTAAGCAGCACATTTGAGTTTTTATCTAATTCCGATACCAATTATCAGTTTCTGTTTCATGATCTGAATGGTGATAAACTTCCCGATTTAGCTGTAAAATCCGGAACTCAAATCAGTGTACATCTGAACCAGAACGGTAAACTGAATACTGTGGCCGAATCTGCAAAAGTGACTGTAGCTTCTGATTCTCATTTTGTAACAGGAACTATAGGAGATGGTTATAGTTGTAGGACCAGCCAATTGCTAAGTATAAAGGATGCCACTGTCACTCCAATCTCCTTTACACGTAATGATGCCCGGGGAAGAATGCTAACCGGTATGATTAACAGTTATGGGGTAATTGAGAAATTTGATTATGAAAATCTTACTAATGGCAATATGTATTGGACGACATCTGGTTATAGTACAACTTTCCCATACAATAAATTATATATGGACATCAATGTTGTCAGCAATACATATTCTTTTTATGGCAATACGTATTTGTCTTCTAAATCATACTATTACAATGATGCCGTTACACATCGCCAAGGATTAGGATTCAGAGGATTCAGGAAAATTACAATGCATGATAATATGAAAGGGACTCAGGTTGAACTGACTTTTTGATCCAATGAAGTTTGGAGTTATAACCCAGTTAGTTAATCCTATGTCTGAAGCTTCTTATTATTATACTGTATCTATTGCCTCAAATAAGGTAGCCAAGATAGCATTGAGCAATAAAACAGAAAAGGATAAATTAAAGAACACAACTGTTAGTTCTAATTACATTTATGATACTTATGGTAATGTGACTCAAGAGACGGTTACTTACAGTGACGGCCTTATAGTAACAACCAACAACTCTTACCATAACACAAATGATGCTTCTACTTACAGGATAGGTTTTCTGTACGATCAAGTAACCACAAAAACAAGAGATGGCTCAACATGGGTTGACAGGAAGTATATACCTGTATATTCTAATCAGCTTCCGGTTGTAAAAGTACACTATGCAAATAATAAAGCGATTTCTCAAGTCAGCTATTCATATCAAGATGGGTTGGTATCCCAAGAGTCTTTAAGAGAATATGCGTCGACTACCAATCTAATTACAAAGTATGAATATGATTCTTATGGGAGAGTAATAAAGAAAATAGATCCTTTGGGATTGATTGAAACATATACATACAATTCAAAAGGGCAACTGTCCTCCATGAAAAATCATAAGAACCAGGAAACCAGCTTCAACTATGATGATTTTGGCAGAAAAGTTAAGAGTGTCAAACCTGATGGTGTCATAGAAACGACTTCGTTTTCATGGGCTACTTCTCCGGTTTCAGCTTTATGGCTTTCCACTGTTTCCGTTACAGGTTCTCCGGCATCTCAAACTTATTACGACGCTTGGGGTAGGGAAGTAAGAACAGGAAAACAACGTTTTGATGGGAATTATGTTTATACAGATAATGTATATGATGAGAAAGGAAGTTTGGCTAAAGTTTCCATGCCATTTAAAGGGAGTACGCCCGCACAATGGAACGTATATACTTATGATGCTTATGACAGGGTTGTATCATTGAAATATGCTTCGGGCAAGGAAGACACATTTTCGTATTCCAATACGAGTATTACCTCAGTGGTGGACGGCGTATCAAAAACAGAGAAATATAATGCTTCCGGAGATATAATATCAGTTACCGATCCCGCAGGTACTACTACTTATAATTATAGACCGGACGGGCAAATGATTAGTGTAGTTGCTCCGGGGCAGATTACAACTACATTCGGGTATGATGATTTTGGAAGACAAACTACAATGAACGATCCGAGTTTGGGCATTATCCGATATGCTTATGACACTATGGGAAATGTTGCCCAGGAAACTGACGCCAATGGAAATGTCACGAAGAAAACTTATGACAATTTCCATCGTCTGATTAAAAAGGAGGTTGCCGGGCAGACAATAAACTACGGCTATAATGCTGACAACCTCATAGAATCTGAGGTAAGTTCAAACGGGACGTCCAAAGCCTATACTTATGATGCTCTGATGAGGCTAAGTACTCTGAAGGAAACGAATGTGGATGGAAAGTGGCTCAAAAAAACATTTACTCACACCAATGGGCGTATATCGGATCTGACGTATGCCTCCAATATCGGTAATATTGTGATTGAAAACTATACATATTCTTATGGTAATCTTTCGGAAGTGAAACTTAATAACTCGACATCTATCTGGAAGTTAACTTCTGAAAATGCGTTAGGATTGACGACCGGTGTAAACACAGGAATTTTAACCCGCACCTATTCTTATGACGCGAACGGGGCTCCAACAGGTAGAGTAGTTAAAAATGGTTCTACAGTTATTCAGAATTCCGGATATAACTTTAATGCCAAGACGGGTAATCTGAACTGGAGAAAAGACAATGTAAGGAACATTCAGGAAAACTTTGGTTATGACAATCTGAACAGATTGACAAGTTTTGCCGGAAAAACGGCTACTTACAGTAACAATGGAAATATAACCAATATATCTAATGTAGGAACTTTTACTTACAATGCCGAAAAACCTTATGCTATAGCATTGATTACTCCTTACGGCACGGAAGTTCCACTTCGGGAACAACAGATTATTTATAATGTTTTAAGAAGACCGGAGACTATTACTGAAAATGGTTATGTAGCAACATTTACATATAATGGGGAAGGCAATAGAGTCAAAATGAATCTGAAGAAGAACAATCAGGTCCAACTCAATAGATATTATTGGGGAAATCAATATGAATTCGAGACAGGAGTTGCGGGTTCAAAGGAAATTCTGTATCTTGGCGGCGATGCGTATTCAGCGGCGGCAGTGTATGTGAAAGAAGGTTCAGGGGCTTGGGTTGTTTATTATCTGTGCAGGGATTATCTGGGCAGTATAACTCATACCGTTAATTCTTCAGGTGGGTTGAAGCAGGAGCTAAGTTATGATGCATGGGGGAGGTTGAGGAATCCTGCTAACCAAACTTTATATGCGGTTGGTGCGGAACCTACGTTATTCTTGGGCAGAGGTTATACCGGGCATGAGCATCTGACAACTTTTGGTTTAATTAATATGAATGCAAGGCTTTATGATCCGGTTATTGGTAGATTTCTATCTCCTGATCCGCAGTTGCAGGAACCGTATTCGAGCCAGAATTATAACAGATATTCTTATTGTTTGAATAATCCGTTAAAATATAATGACCCCAATGGAGAGTTCATTTTTGGTATTTTCAATTTTGTGAAAGATTTATTTGTAAATACTTTCATAAAGTCCTGGTCGAAAGGCATTAACGCATGGACTAAAAAAAGAGAATTGGCGTTCCACAATTAATGCCTTTAAACTTGATCTTGGTTTGTTTAAGGGAGGTTTCTGGGATGTGGTGTCAAGACTTACATGGCAATTAGCGCAAACAGGTTTGGGTAATTTGGTAAACCAAGTTCTGAATACTTGTTATCTCGTTAATGAAGTGAACTACTTTGATGGTGCGGTAGTGATTGATTCTAAAATAGATGTGGGGGGGAATGACATTAAGTAATTACATATTGGGCCCTCCGGGCTTCAAACCTGATTTTAGAGATCATTTGTTTGTACATGAGTATGGACATTATTTGCAAAGTAAAAACTTGGGCCTGCATATCTGTTTGTTGTAGCTAAGCCAAGTCTTTTAAGTTCGACATTTGATAAGAATAACCATGGTAATCGATGGTACGAAACTCATGCTAGCAAATTGGCGGCAAAATATTTCGACAAGAAATATGGTACGGGGGCAGAGGCGTATCAGAATTACTTGAATGAAGGAAAAGATCCCTATAAACAAGAAGATATTTTTAATGTGGATGTGTTCAAAAATGGAGGTAGTCCTGCGTATAATCATCCAAGAGGACGTTCTTATAAAGAACCTCATCCTGCCAAGCCTAAATGGAATGGTTGGCAAGACATATTCTTTTTCTAAAAATGCAGGTCAACTAATTAAATAAATAGAAGATATGAAGTATTTAAAATTTTCACTAATTGCTTTAATCCCTTTTATTTTATGGGGATGTCCAGACAGAGATATACCATTCGATTCAACTGTTATATTTATAAATAACTCGGATAAGACATTGCTGGATTATTGTAGAGATAATTATTATCCTGATACTACAATACAGGTTGAGGGTAATGTTTTTGATGATAGAATTAAAAAATTCGCTATAGCCCCCCATTCGGTTCGTAGAAAGCAAACTAGTTGGAGGTATGAAATGAAACAGCCATATTCTACAGGTGTCATGACAATCTTTCTTTTTGACATGGCTGTCGTTGACTCTGTTCCTTGGGAGAAGATCCGTGAAGATTATCTTGTAGCAAAAAGGTATGAGTACACTCTTGCACAGCTTGATAGTTTGAATTGGACAATCGTATATCCCCCTGAAGAGTGAGTATTATTTATTTTCAGTATGGTTTAGAATAAGAGATTTTATCACTATCATTCTAAATTTGTATACGAAATATAGTAAATTCTTGAACAAAAAAGATGGAAATATGAAACTGATAAGCAAACTACTACTAATATTGTTAGGATGTTCTTCCTGCGACCCAAATACGCATGAATTTGGCTTCGAGGTGTATAATCAATCGGATAGAGAAATAGATGTGTGTTTAAACATGTGGTATCTGGGTATCCAAGATATTTTAGTACCTGCCTATCAAGACTATGATGCTACATCCCAATATAATTATGGATTTACAACCGTGGAAAAGAAATCAGTAAATTTATTTATAGTACCTGGTTCAATTACTGCAGAAGAGATTTTAGAATGTCTAATGATACGATACGCATATTTATTTTTGATGCTGATACGCTTGCAAAATATTCTTGGGAGGAAATAAGTCGTAACTATAATATCTTACAACGATATGATTTGACGCTAAAAGATATGGAACTTTTAAAACATGATATCTATTATCCTCCCACTCCCGCTATGCGTAATATAAAAATGTGGCCTCCTTATAGCGAGTAGGCTTTTCTGAACGCAACTGTGATGAGTGTTGATGGAATTTATTATAATAATCATCGAGTAAGATAGATATGAGACGAATGAGGATAATAGTATTGTTATGTGCATGCATCCTTCTATGTGCATGTCCAAAACAGCCGATTCAGCGTTATATAACGTTGGTAAATAAATCTGGTAAAGAAATAGTTTGTCAGCAATTGTGGTGTGCTACTATAACAAATGCTGACACTTTGTATGAATGTAGAATTCCGACACAAGGCATTTTAGCTAATAGTTCATATCTCTATGAAAGCAAATACGGATGGGGGTCAGACCTTGGATTCCTTCCGTATATACAGTACTTGGTATTGGACGCAGAGAAGTTCCATGAGTATCGTTCTGCTCCTTGTGACACTATTCAGAAGTATGTTCCTGTTTTATATCGTTACCAACTCAAATTGGAAGATTTGGAACAGATGAACTGGACAATAGTTTATCCCCCTGAAGGTGAGAACTGAAACATTAAACTAATACATAAAATATGAAAAAACAAATCATTCTATTAGCAATCAGCATCTTGGGAGCATTCTCTCTTCATGCTCAGGAGATAAACGAGGGTCTGGTACAATCCAAACAGGAGGTTATCTCAGAACCACGTAAGGGCACGGACTGGAATAAACAACCTATCGGTTACGTTTTTGCAGGTGCAGGCATAGGATATATTCCATCGGTAGAAAAGGTTGAGGGACTGGCTGCTTCTAATTACGTTACGGGACTTGATTGGAGAGTAGGAATGTCTCGTTACTACAATCGTTGGGGATGGGGAGTACTTGTACAGCAATTTCGTTCCAAGCAATCAGTTGCTTTCTATGATGGTGTACGTGGTATGGTTATGGATGATATAGGGCGGCTATTGTATATTGCCCCCCAATTTACCGGTCGATGGATTTTAGGAGAGAAACTAACCATTTATGGCGCAATCGGTTGGGGGTGGTTGCGCTATAAAGAGACAGTGAAAGGAAGCGGATTGGGGGAACTCAGTGGTACAGCCAATGCTTTAGGTGGAAATTTCACAGTGGGTCTTGAATATCGTTTGAGTTCGGTAGTAGGTATGAGCGTAGATCTCGGTTTAATAGGAGGCGAAATTGGTAAACTAAAAGTTGACAATACTGGGCTGCAGGCAGCAATTGATGAGACATATACCGGCAAAATGGATGTCACCCGCCTATATGCAACGGTAGGGGCACATATTTATATCTGGAAGAAAAAGAGATAACGTCTTCTATCTGGATACCGGGTTGCTTTATTTGATGTTTAATCATGCCATGCAAAACATTTTCCTCAACTAAAAGGTTATTAATATGGTATGGTAACAAAGATACTATTTATTTATAATTTGTCATTATCTTTGTAGTCATATCATATTAATGATGTCATTGAGTTAGGAAGCTACACTTTTGAATTGATTAAGAATGAGTAATATTTTGAAAAAACTATTCTCCATATTGGGGAACGATGAAAGTAAACCGGACTTTCAGACTTGCTGTACCCCTATGGAGGTATTTGATAAACAGAAAGTAAAAGCCATTGTAAAACAGTGGCTTTTGTTCATTGCTGAATACGAAACCCTGCCTAATGACATCATTGCATTGAACTTCAACTTGTGGGAAGCTGTCGAAGAAAATGGGCAGAGCTGCTATACACTCGAACTGACAGGCTCTAAACAATATGACGCGGAAAATGATGACTGGGCTTGTGAAGAAGATTTCGATCCGAGAGAAAGGAACTGTGACGCTTTGCAACTTTCCAGCGAAATCCCGTGGGAGGAAGTACTGAACGGCCTGGTGGAAGTTCTGAAAGAGTTAAAGAAAGAACTGAAAGTAATAAGTCTTTTTCAGGTGAAACATATAACAGTTGGGTTTGCGGAAGGCGATCTGATAGTTATAAAATAGAAACCTTCCGCAATGTGCTGTAAACAGACCTGATTCTAAGGTCGTGCTACTTGAAGAATGAACTGGGCGTTTGCTTATATTGTTTCACAAAACAACGGGTGAAGTACTTGGGGTCATTAAATCCCACCCGGTAGGCTATTTCTGATACAATGATGTTATTGGTGCTACTCTCTAATATTTTCTTGGCAATCTGTAGCCTGTATAATTGGATGAAACGTACCGGCGGAAGTCCGGTGAGTGATACGAATTTCTTATAAATCACTGTATAACTGATGTTCAGCCTTTCTGTCAGATCCTTTACACCGAATTGAGGATCAGCATAGTTCTTTTCCAGAATATTCATAACTTCGTTCATGAACTGCTGGTCGGGCTGTCCCACTTCCAGCAGGATAGGATTCAAGTCTTGTTCTACGAATTTCTTCTGACGCAAATCCCTGTTCTTCAAGATGGAGTCTATGTGGGCTAATAATACGGATTGTTCGAAAGGCTTGGTGATATATCCGTCTACTCCGTTTTCATAGCTTTCTATCCGGGCAGTCTCACTTGAATTTGCCGTGAGAAGCAGGAAAGGAATGTGACTTAAAAGCTTGTCCTCGCGCAGTCTTTTGCAGAAGTCGGAACCATCGCATACGGGCATCATTAGATCGGATACAATAAAATCGGGCACGATATTCTGGGCTGTCTTATAGCCTTGCTCACCGTTGTTTGCTTCAGCGATATTGTATTTTTCTTTCAGCATATTCTTGATATAATGACGCATGTCGGGATTGTCTTCTACCAATAACAAAGTCGGCTTGCTCCTGTCTATAGGAATGAACGGCTCGATTTTGTCTTCAACGGGTACGGGCTCTTTATATTCCTCATGAATTTCATTCTCCGCTGCGTCCGCCAGCGTAATGGGGAAATATAATCTGAAAGATACACCTTCTTTTTCCGAACTCTTGACTTTAATCGTTCCGTCTAATAGGTTGATAAGCTCTTTTACGATGTGGAGTCCGATGCCCGTACTGCTCTGTCCGTAGTTTGTATATTTGTTCTGTTCGGGTATCCGGTAGAAACGGTTGAATATTTTGTCTATTTCGTCAGGAGCTATTATGCTGCCACTGTTGGTGACGGAGATAAACTGCATGAGTTTGTTCGACTTGTCGATGAATTGGTTGGCATGCAATGTGATTTTTCCTTTATCGGGAGTATGCTTGATGGCGTTGGATAATAGATTGAACAGTATCTTATGCAGGTTTTCCTTATCAGAATAGATATGGTCACTCTTCAGGCGGTATATCTTTTCAAAGCTGATGTTTCGTTCTTTCATCAGGTTGGAAAAGTCGGTTATTGTTGTGTTCAGGAACTTGCTGAAGTTGAATTGAGAGTAATTGAGCGTTAAGTTCTGGGTATCGATCTTGCGCAAGTCAATCAGTTGGTTGACCAGTGAAAGCAGGTATTGAGCGTTCCGGTTGATAATCTGTAAGTCCTCTTTTTCTTTGGGATCGGTAGTTTGCCTGACAAGCTGGCTTGCCGGTCCTTGTATCAGGGTCAGGGGTGTCTTAAACTCATGTGCGAGGTTGGTGAAATAGGATAGCTTCTCTTTGTTGATAGCCTCCATCTGCTCGGACATGCTTTCTATCTTTTCTTTCAGAAGTTTCTGGATATGTTGTTGCCTTGCATTATACCAATAGATGATATAAAGCAGAATGGACACTATCAATATAGCGATAAGTGAGTAGAACCATCCTGTTTTATAGAATGGGGGATGTACAATAATGCTGAGACAGGTGGCTTCGGTAGACCAGGTGTTGTCGTGGTTGGTGCATCGTATTTCCAGCGTATATTTTCCCGGAGGCAGGTTGGTGTACTTGGCGTTTCTCTTTACCAATCCTGTGTTCCAGTGCTCCTCCAGTTCATGAATGCGATGGAAGTAGAACACCTTTTCCTGTTCGATATAATCCAGGCAGCTGAATGTGATTTCAAAGGAATTCTGTGGTGGATATAAATGCAGTTCCTTGGTTGTTGAGATACTTACGGGCAGATTGTCGCTGTTCAGATAAGGTATCAGCTGGCTGCCGTTACAGACAACGCTGGTGAGGGTTATCGTCCGCTGCTTTTGCTTGGGCAGGTTTACCAGTGGGCTGAATGTTACGAAACCATCGATAGTTCCCAGTAACATATTGTGATTGATGGTCTTACAGCCGGATCTTTTATAGAATTGGGGTACCAGTAACCCGTCTCCTTCGTCGAACTTGAAGGCCCGTTTGGTATTGATATCGAAGAAGTAAATGCCTTTTAGGGTACTGATCCATAAGTTCCCGTTCTCATCGTCCAGAATGTTCGAGATGCTGGTGTCCGAAAGACCGCAGCGTACGGCATAGTTCTTGAAGGTATATTTTTCGTTGTTACCGTTGTCTTCCAACAGGTAGATGCCATTTCCGAGGCTACCCAGATAAATCTCCCCTTTTTTAGTTTCGAATATACAAGTGATCTTTTCATTGATTTTGCTTTCGGGATCATCCAGTTTGTGCTGATAGTATATACATTCGTAGGTATTCCTGGAATTTTCCAGGTCGATGACGTACACGCCGTTTCCGCCAATCCATAATCTTGACTGTGAGTCGATGAAGATTGTATTCATGTTATGAACGGGTTCCTTGGACTGTGTGTAGAACTTTAGCCGGTTGATGGCTCCCGTAGAGAAATCGAGTGTATTGATATGGCTGCCGCTGCATATCCACAGTGCATTCCGGGCAGAGTCCAGGGCTATGTCATGGATGTCATCGGAGGTCAGGGAGGAATTCAAACTGTTGTAATGTTCGAATACGGGATGTGACAGATTGTTTTTATCCAGTTTATCCAGCCCTCCGCCTATTGTTGATATCCAATAATTGCCATGCAGGTCCTGAATGATATCCGAGATGTTGTTGTGAGCCAGTGAGTGCGGATCTCCCGGGTTGTGTTTGAAGAGCGAAAAGGAGTCAGCACCTTTCCTCTTAATGGCAAGTCCGCCATCTACAATTCCTGCCAGGATGTTTCCCTCTTTGTCTTCGAGCACTGTGCTGATGATGTTGGGCACTCCTTTCTCATACCCTTGCAGTGAATAATTGAAAGTTATGCGTTGCGGAGCCATGATATTAATTCCGCCGAAGTCGGTCCCTACCCAGATATTATCATTCTTATCAACAAATATCCGGTTGACGATATTATCATTCAGGGACCGGGCTTGTATGCCTCTGCTGAAAGTAACGAATTGGTCATTTCGCTGGTATATGTTCACTCCGTTTCTGGTTCCGATAATGATGTCGCCTGATGAATTTTTATCAATATCTGTGATGAAGTTGGAGGAAATGCTGTGAGGATTATTGGGATTATGCTGATAGAGTATGCAGAACTGATTCTGGGTGTTATAGCAGTATAAGCCACTTTGGGTACCGATCCACAGATAGTCACCATACGAAAACAGGCGGTTGAAGATTAACTGTGAAGTATCTAAGTTTGTAATTACGGGGATATTGCTGTAATCCTGTTTGCCCGAAGGAGTGAAATGCAATAAACACTTGTCGCCTCCCGCCCAGATATCACTACCGTGTTTTACGATGGTTTTGATATCCACATCTTTCTTCAATATCCGGATATCTTTTATCTGCCTTTCTTCGTTCAGAATGATGTAGGCCAGTCCGTCACTTTTGCCTACCCAGAGATTATTGAAATCGTCGACAAGCAGGGCCTGAACGGGAGAGTAAAGCACATTATTGTTCTTACCGGAGTATTCCTTATAGAAGTTGAGATTTTCGTGAAGGAGATCAATGCTCATGATGCCGGCTTCGGAAGCTACCCACAAATAGTTGTTGTCGTCTTCGTCAATGTCATTGATGTAATTACTTTCAATAAACTGATACGGTTGCCTGGGAGCTGTGGAGTAGTGTTTCAGTTCGTAACCATCGTAACGGTCGAGCCCGTTGGAGGTTCCGAACCACATGAATGAGTTGTGATCTTTGTGTATGGTTCGGATAGAGTTGTCGCATAATCCGTTCCGGATAGTAAGATAAAGGTAATTGTATTGGTTTGGATTATCCTGGGCAAGCGCTAAACCCTGCCCTTGCAGGAAGCAGAGCAGGGTTGTGATTAGTGCTATTGTCTTCGTATACTTCATATCCGGCATGGAGATTTAGTTATTGAAAACTGATCCAGTCGATTTCAACTTTACCGTTTCCTTTTAGAGACACGTATAAATCGTGGATACCGGTCTGAGCGGAACGAACCGAGGATTCAATATTCGTCCATTTATCGGTTTTGGGAACTTTTATTTCCGAGATAACCGGACCGTTTGTTTCGTTTATACGTATTTGCAGTGTTCCTCCGTTGTCCGAGGTTACTCTTGCTTTCACTTTCCGGGGGGTGCTATCTCCGAAGTTCACCCGGTTGTACTGCACCCATGCACCGTTTTTGCTCAATAAGGTTTTCCAGCCTTCGAATTTGTTTGCTTGGTTCAGGTAATCGATGGCTGCTCCCTGATTGCTTAACCGGCTGTAACGATCCAGTTGAATTTCTTTCCGGGCATCTGTTATGCCCACTCCGCGCAGGGTGGGGATTACTTTTTGGATAGTGCCGTCCGGGTTGAAGAATAAGGAATCGACTCGTGCCGATCTGTTTTTATCGAATTCGGGGGAGTAATCGTTGTGGTGATAGAACAGGTACCACTGGTCTTTGTATTCCACCAATGAGTGGTGATTGGTCCAGCAATCGGTTGGTGATTCATCCATAATGATACCCTTGAACTCAAAGGGACCCATGGGATTGTCTCCCATCGCATAAGCCAGAACTTCCGTTTTCTCCTTTACCCAGGGGAATGTGAAGTAATATTTTCCGTTGCGTTCAAAGGCGAAAGGTCCTTCTTTGAATCCTTCGGGTAATCCTTGAATTTGCATGGGTTCTGAGGCGAGTTCAAGCATATTGTCTTTCAGTTTTGCTACTGACATTCCACGGCCTGACCAGTATATGTAGGCTTGCCCGTCTTTATCAATGAGCACGCAAGGGTCGATGCCGTTGACTCCTTCAATGGGAGTGGCCTGCGGGGTGAAAGGGCCGTAAGGCTTGTCGGCTATGGCAACTCCGATGCTGAAACCGCGTTTGCCTTCGCCTTTAGGGGTAGATGGGAAGTAGAAATAATATTTCCCATTCTTGTATACACATTCGGGGGCCCACATGGAATAGGAGTCAGGAGCTACCCAAGGTACATTTTCCTGGCTTAGGATCACTCCGTGGTCTGTCCAGTCAACCAGATTGTCTGACGAGAAAACATGGTAATCTGCCATACAGAACCATTCTTTCAGACGCTCGATGGGGCTCGGAATGTCATGTGAAGGATAGACATACATCTTGCCTTCAAAAACTTTGGCGGTGGGATCGGCAGTGAACTGATCCGTAATAATGGGGTTCTGAGCTTTTAATGTACCTATTATTACCAGAAATGCGGATAATAAAAATAGTCTTTTGTTTTTCATAAGCTAATTGTTTTTTAGTGCGCACGGACTGTTATTTCTTTATCCGGACACAAAGATAAAATAAAAATCCGTTGGCGGAATTAATTTCTTTCTACAGGGTTATGAGTTAAATGATAAATAATCTTTTAGACGCGGATGACACGGATGACGCGGATTTTATTATACTTCTTATAGCGCAGCCTTTAAATCCGCGTTATCCGTGTCATCCGCGTCTGAAAAATAATATACCGAATGGCGCTAATCACTTATCACTAAACCCTAATCACTTTTGTTCCTTTCTATCCCGTAAAGTGACTTTGACGGATTGCAGATCCCGGGCTGCGGAACTCGTTCCATAGAATAACTCGTATTCACCCGGTGCCACACGCATGGTATTTGTAGAAGGATCAAAACATTCGAATGATTCGGATGGCAACTCTATCTTGACATCCTGTTTGGCTCCTGCTGCGAGTTCTACACGTGCATAGGCTTTTAGGGACTTTAATGGTCCGTCAGCATCATCTGTTTTGCGTATGTAAACCTGTACGACTTCAGTTCCGGAGCGCTTGCCTGTGTTGGAGACCGGTACAGTCAAGGTCAGCGACTCATCTGTACGGAGTTGGGTTTTGTTGCAACTGGCTGTACCTACGGCGAAATCCGTGTAACTTAATCCGAATCCAAATGGGAACAGAGGGTCGGACATATACCGGTATGTACGTCCTTTCATGGAGTAATCCTCATAGTCGGGAAGTTGTTTCGTACTTTTGTAGAAAGTGACGGGCAGCTTGCCGGAGGGGTTATAATCACCAAACAGCACGTCGGCTACAGCATATCCACCCAGTTCTCCTCCATACCATGCCTGGAGAATAGCGTCGCAACTTTCCGTTTCGGGCATCAATGCCATAGACGATCCGGAACAGTTGACAAATACTACTTGTTTTCCGGCATCTTTCAGAGCTTTCAGGAAGTTTCGCTGTACAGCGGGTAATTCTATATCCGTACGGTCACCCCCTTTGAAACCGGGAATATTCACGGGCATTTCTTCTCCTTCCAGTTGTGGCGAAATGCCACCTACGAAGACCACTACATCTATGCCTTTAAGTTTCGAAATGCTTTCACTATAATTGATCGGGAATTCTTTGCCGAGGTTGAACTTCAGATTTGCAGCCCAGTTTTCTACTTGTGCATAGAGTATTTCTATCTTATACTCTTTCCCTTTCTCCACTTGTAGCATGGTGCGGGTATCGGTGGTTCTCCAAGTGCGGTGTTTAGTCATCGACTTGCCGTTTACCAATAATTCAAAGTAACTGCAACCTTCGAGATTGAGGAGAATTTCGCCTGATTCCTTCGGAGTTAATACGGTTTCGTATTTGGCTGAGAACTTTTCAAGATTTACTCCGGGGCCAAAAGTATGTAATCCGTATGTAGTTACGTTGATAGGCTGGGTGGTACGGAGCGAAGAGACAGGCTCTCCCTGGCGTTCCGGGTTGTTCCAGAATGTAGCTTTTATGCCGGGTTTCCCATCTATGCTGCATTGGTCAAGATAGGATTCCAATGTTTGGTCATTCACCAGGTCACAGCCTTTCATGTAGACGATCTGATTCTTTTTCAGTTTACTTTTGAAGCCGTCCAGGATGGTAATGGTCTGATTCGGAGTTCCGTTGTAGTTGCCCCACAGCATAGGTTTGTCATCAGCGTTAGGACCGATAACTGCAATCTTGCGGATGGATTTACTTAAAGGCAATACATTGTTCTTGTTCTGTAAGAGTGTCATTGTCTGGCGTGACATATTCAGTGACAAATCTTTGTGAGCCTTACAGTTGACTACCGACATCGGTATTTTTGTCCAGTTCACTAATGACGGGTCGTCCATTTCTCCGAGTTCAAAGCGTCCTTCCATCAGGCGGAGCACATGTTTGTCCACTTCTTCTTCCGTTATCAATCCTCTGGATACGGCTTCCGGCAGTTTCTGATAAGCATATCCGTATCCACATTCCACATCTGTACCTGCCATGGTTCCTTTGACGGCTGCATGTACGGCATCGGAGGAACTTTTGTGGGAAGTCCAGAAGTCGGCAATGGCTCCACAATCGGAGACTACGAGATATTTGAATCCCCACTCATCACGGAGTATCTGTTGAAGCAGACGGGTGTTTCCACAACAAGGATCATCGTCCAGGCGCTGGAAGGCACACATCACTTCGCGTACATCGGCTTTTTGTACCAGTGCCTTGAAAGCAGGCAGGTAAGTTTCCCACAGGTCGCGGGGACTGACGTTATTCAGATTGGCGGTATGACGGCTCCATTCCGGACCGCTGTGTACGGCATAATGTTTGGCACAGGCAAGTAGTTTGCGATACTTCTCATTTTCAGGTCCCTGCAATCCTTTTACCACTGCAATACCCATTTGTGAAGTCAGGTAAGGATCTTCCCCGTAAGTTTCCTGACCACGTCCCCAACGGGGATCACGGAAGATGTTTACGTTGGGAGTCCAGACGGAGAGACTGTGGAAACGGACGTCTTCCAGTCCGTTGCGTACGCGTTCGTTGTGTTTGGCACGCATTTCATCGGAGACTGCATTGAAGATTTCGAATACCAGTTTGTCATTGAATGAAGCGGCCATTCCTACCGGTTCGGGGAAGACTGTTACATTTCCCTGATTGGCTACCCCGTGAAGGGCTTCACTCCACCAATTGAATTTCTTTATTCCCAGGCGTGGAATGGCTTCCGAATCATCACACATCAAGAGCGCTTTCTCTTCTAAAGTCAAGCGTTTCACTAAGTCCTTCGCTCTTTCTGCCGGACTTAGTTCGGGATTCTGATACGGCAATGTTTGTCCCCACCCCGATAGGGAGAATAACAAACCACAGGTTACTAATACCTTTTTCATAATAATGTTGTTTTCATGGTATAAAATTATGTTTTTATTTCTTGGTTGCTAAGGATGATATTTCCCCAGTATTTTAATTTCGTCTCCTGAAATATCTACTTCGAACAGTGTGGGTCTTCGTGGACCCGGGTTCTCGGAGTCGAGGCTTTGGTGGTGCAGGCACATCAGCAACTTTCCATCGAATGTACGGAATAACATACCATGCCCTGAATTATTAGGTATCAGAGGAGCATTGCACTGAACCCAGGGGCCGGCAAGTTTACCCGACCCGGAATAAGCCACTCCCTGCGCACAACGGCTGTTGCTCCAACTGGACCACAACATTCCTAAACGTCCCGTACCTGTCCGGAACAGGAACGGACCATCTGCCACATAGCCTTCCAGCGCCATGCCGAAAGTGAGTTCACCTATCGATTTCATTTCTCTTGGCCATGGGGCATCGGATGCTCTGAAAAGGGTAGTAGCGGTCCCTATTGATTCTGACAGGTCCGGAGCAAGCTGGATGTAGTTGATCATTCCGTTTACGGTTTGCATCCATTCGTGGCAAAAGACCATATAAGGTACTCCGTCTTCTTCCCAGAAACTACCGTCGAGTGTAGACCAGTCTTCCGGCAGATAGTCCGTGCCGCTGATGGGGTGGTAGGGACCTGCTGCTTTGTCGGATGTAAGGATATGGGTGGCACGACGTTGCACATTGTATCTGTTGGGTACAGTGTCTACTATGATCTTGGGATTGGTAAAGGTGACGAAACAATAGTATTTACCTTTATATTTATGGAGCTCCGGGGCCCATATCCTTGGGAGCGGTTCCAATCCAGGAAGTTGTATCCACAGTAATGTATTGATAGGGACCTGTCCACATCTTTAGATTCGTGCTTTTCCATAAACTGCCGCCACTTCCAACCAGATAATACATCTGTGTTTCTTCATCGGCCAGGATAAAGGGATCGCTTAACTGCAAAGAGTCAAAGGAAGTGGTGTCCATCTTATCTCCTTCCTTGCCGCCGATAAATGTATATTGCTACCGGTTCCGGGCTCTTAGTCTGGTTACAGGCCGCCAGACTAAGAACGAGCAGAGTTATTGTGAAGTGAAACAGTATCTTCATAGTTGCAAGTATTGTTAAAACTACATCTGTATTATCTGAAGCATCATTTGAATATTAAGCCTGCAAATTGATGCAATGAACGCCGCCAGGTGAGCCATTCGTGGGCTGTACCGGGAGACTCGTAATAGATATGGTTGATGTTTGCTTGAGTCAGTGCATCATGGAATTCCGTTACATTTTTAAAGCGTGCGGCTTCTTCGGTTCCCAGACTGATATACAGTGTTTTCACTTTTTGATTGAAGGCTTCGGCGTCAGCAAAAACGCCGTTGTAGGCTGTATTCAGTTCATTGCTGTTCATCCTTCCTCCGCCACTGAATCCACCGATATGGGCAAATTTATCTAAATGGGCCAGCCCGATGCTTACAGCCTGGGAAACCTCCCATTGACAAGCCAGCTATGGCACGGTGTTCCCTGTCAGGCAAAGTACGGTAGTTTTTATCAATCATGGGTATCAGTTCATTGATAACCACCCGTTCAAAAGTATTGAAGTTGAACCTGCCTTTTTGTCCCGTTTCTTTTTCTTTGGGGTCTGTAGCATATCCTCTGTCCATGACTACCAGCATGGGAACGGCTTTTTGGCTGGCAATCAGGTTATCCAGAATGTTGTCTGCCTTTCCCTGGTTCGACCATCCGGTTTCGTCTTCTCCGCTACCATGTTGCAGATATAGTACGGGATATTTCTGAGTGTTGTTCTCGTCATAACCTGCCGGAGTATATACAAGGCATTTTCTCCATGCTTGAGTGATGTCGGAGTAGTACATCTGTGTGCGGATTTCACCGTGTGGAACGTGCTGAGGCAAATAGTAATCCACTCCTTCCTCCGGAATTTCAATGCCGCTTGACATCCGGCCACATCCGTAGAACAATTCGCTGGAAGGATCGGCTACGGAACACCCGTCTATCTCCAGGAAATAATAGTGGAAACCGGGCACTTGGGGATCGGAGGTTACTTCCCAAATACCGTCTGCATTCTTGGTCATGGGATATTTCTTCATTAAGTCCAGTTTTACCGAGTCTGCATCGGGAGCATTTACCCTGACGGTTACTGATAAGTCCGGATTTACCACCGGATAACTGATACCGAGGATATTGGTCGATGCCGATACCGGGGCAGTTGCTTCTTTTTCTTTGGGTTTCTGTGCACATCCGGTAATCAGGGAAGCGATCAGAGTTGTATATAAGATGGATTTCAGTTTCATAGTCTGATTATTTAAAGATAAGAGGTGTAAATTGATAGAGACAGCGCCGCCAGGTGAGCCATTCGTGGGCTGTGCCAGGTGACTGATAGAATAGGCTGTTGATTCCCTTCTTGCTGAGTGCTGCATGCAGAAGTTCGGCATTGGGACCTTCTTCTTCACCGATTCCCAGCCAGATGAACTTGAAATCTTTATTGAATGTGACGGGATCTTTGAAAGCGCCTTCGTAGAGTGCGTCTATATCCGTATTTTTGTCTATGGGCAATGCTCCGCTGAATGATCCGATGTAAGAGAATAAATCCCGGTGGTGCAGAGTGGTTTCCAGAGTTTGTTTGCCTCCCCATGACAAACCCGCCATGGCACGGTTCTCTTTGTCCGTCAATGTGCGGTAAGTCGAATCTACAAGTGGAATTACATCTTTTACCATCATGTCTTCGAAGGCGACGAATGCGTCTACCGATGAGCGGGCATTCGGTTGCTGTTCGGGATATTTGTTTCCTGCATATACGGCATATCCGCAGTTCATCACTACAATCATCGGTTTGGCTTTTCCACTGGCTATCAGGTTGTCGAGGATGGCACTGATACATCCTTGGTTGGGCCAACCTCTTTCGTCTTCGCCACCTCCATGCTGCAAGTACAGGACGGGGTAACGCTTATCCGGATTCTTCTCATACTCGGCAGGGGTGTATACGTACATTCTGCGCCATTCGTCGCATACTTTCGAGTAGAATCTGCGGGAACGGACTGCTCCTTGCGGTACCCCTTTCTGCGGTAAGTAGAAATCTACTTTTTCCTCGGGCACTTCGAAGGCACTTGCCTGGCGGCTCATCCCGAAGTAGGAATAGGTTGAGGCATCAGTTACCTGCAAGCCTCCTATTTGTACCGAGTAATAGTGGAAACCGGGCACTTGCGGAGAAGAGGTGAGTTCCCACGTTCCGTCCTGTCCTTTTTGCATTTCGTAGGGACGGTCGAGAACGATTTGTACGCTCTTTGCATCGGGAGCTTTTACTTTGAAAGTCACAGTTCGGTCGGGGTTCACCATAGGATATTGGGCATTTGGAATATTGGTAACTGAGGGTATTCCCTGCGCCCACATCGTCCCTGTGATAATGGAACAAAATATCATTGCGCTTCCCGTCCTGATAATTGCTCTTGGTAATTTCTTTCTTTTCATTGTTCGTCTTTTTATACTTTTCAAAAAAACTATTTGATTATTAATGATAACTGCAAAAGTAGTATGTAACCCTCTTAAGGAGGGGTACAAAACTATTTTTGAGGAGGACTTTTCTTGCTGGCAGGGCATTTATGTAACACTTGTGTTACATTTGCAGGACACAGGTGTTCTGTTTGTTCAACACAAGTGTTCTACAAATGAAATGCAAGTGGCCTGTAAATGGAGGACCGGAGACCTTATTTCAGCAGGCTGTTGACTGCATTCACCAGGTAGATGTAGCTTGCTGCCAGATCTATTACATACTCATTCTCGCTCCAAAGAAAAGGATAGTCCTCCCTGTTCTCGGGGAAGTCCGGTTTCAATATCCTGATGCCCGGCACCACACCTCCGGGAATGAAACTGAAGTCGGCCCGGTTGCTCCCGTAAGCTACCTTTTTGGGCTGTGCGCCTACTCCCGAAACAAAAGACAGATTATGGCACGGATGGCAACCGTACAGATAGTTCAATCCTCTGTATATGTATTCCGGGTTTATCAGCTCGGGATACGAACGATGGAGCAGGTAGTTCGTAATACACGCCTGAACAATGTTTCTGTTACCTGCCCATCCGGCAGTGCTGATCCTTACTCCATACGGATTTTCTTTGTCTACTTCGGCAAGTTCTCCGGCATAAGCTTCTACCAAGGGCCTTACTTGCTTCTTGAACGCATTATCCATGAAAGGAATCATTTGTGCAATGACAGAGGCATTCCGGTTGAATTGTTCCAAAAGGGTGGGGAGCAGTTCGTTCATTCTTGTCTTGTAATCTTCATAGTCCGTTGAGCGCCAGAGTTCGAAAGCGGCTCTGCATTCGATGGATTTCATGAATTCAGGATTGCTGAATCGTCCGCTATACGTTTGTTCTTCGGGATTTGCCTGGTGGTTGTGTTCGTCGTCCCAGATGAAGCGAGCTACTCGCAGGGCTTCTTTGCTCAGTTCCGGATTGTAATCCTTCAATGCACGCGAAGCGGCTGCCAGCGAAATGGCTGTGCCATAATTCATGTGCGGTGTCCGGTTGGTGAATGCCCAACGGTCATCGGGAGTGCCACTTGTACGTCCGTCGGTTTGCAGACTATCCAGGCGAGGGTTATAAACCAGGTTATCTGTCTTGTTTACCGCATCTCCCAAATGGCGGTACTGATATAAATGAGACTCGTTGATTCCCGGAATGGCATAGCCTATCGCATTCACCTGCGCTACTAATTGCAGAACGCCGTGTTCAATCTGTTGCAATACATCGGGTTTGCCGTCGGGTACATGTATTTCCGTATAGCGTGTCTTTTGATTAATGGTGGTTTCATCGCGGTTTACCCCAAAACTCTCCCACAAAAGGGCGAAAGCCTGTACTACGGCATGTTGTGATCCGGTCTGGATATCGAAGTCTCCTGCATCGAACCATCCGCCGACGTTCAGACCGGGGATATGCTCCAGTGGTTTGTACTTGTTGCCGGTGGTCGGCCCTTGTCTCCAACCGTCCCAATGGATGCGGTTGACGGGAGCTTGCAGGGCATCATCCAGATGCGCGGCGCCATGCCATACGCGATAGGCTTCTCGGACAAACATATGATCCATCTGTACAGGGAAGAATACGTCCAGTGTCGGGAACCATGCTTTCTGAAACACATCTGTTGCGATGGGGAAAGGTGCTGTGCGCTGGTCGCCATATTCCAGCATATAGATGCCCGGTTCTGTGACAGAGGAGAAATCAAATTGAAGGTAATTGTAGCGTGTGTACATTCCCCAGGTTTTGGGAGTGCCGGACAGGGCTTTGCTGAGGCTGCCGTCACTACACACCTTATATAAAGAGACGGTAGAGAGTGGCTTGTCATTTTTATCCAGTTCCACTACGGCCACTTTCTTTTGTGTGGGGTGGTAACCTACTTGTGAGTAGCTCACTACGGGTTTGCGCACCCAGTCGGATTGGGTCTCCGCTGTGATAAACCATTCGGCTATCTTGCCGGTCTTTCCTGCCGGAAGCAGGGTACGCACAACGAAGTTTCCGTTCTGTTGTTTGTTCCTTCCGTCAAACAATGACAGGTTATTGTCATCGGTGGTGCGGATGGTGATGTGTTTCAACGGTTCGTCCGGTGCAATGTCTATCAGTTTGCCGGTGGCCATGGGAGTGGGTTCCACTTCACCGTTGATGGTAGTCATAAAGTCGGTCGGAGAAGTGGGGAACAGACCGTGCTTGCCGTCTATTATGTAGGAATGGCCGAAGAAGACCGGGGGCATGAATTCCATATTCAGTCCGGCTATGCCATGCAATGCTTCGGGTAAAGGTTTGTCTACGTTTACGCTAAGGTAGAAACCGCCGTCACGGGCTTCTCCTGTCAACTTGTATTCGAAGTTGTATTCGGGATATTCCAGTATGACGTCGATCCGGTTATGTTCTTTATCCGGCATACGCTCGACGAACTTTGGCAACTTGTCCCATTGTCCGGGTGTCGGATTCATGCGGACATCTCCGTTGGTAGCGGTGCGGATGCCGTGATGAATGATTTCTACGGCACTGATCTTGGAATCATCGAAGGTAGCATCGTATAGGTTGCTGAATACGAAGAAGTTCAACCCGCGTGTTTCGAAGTAGTTAGAGTCATTTAATGCCAGATGGCTGTTGCGGGAAAAGGAGGTACTTTTCCCGCAACCGGTGAATATCAGGCATCCCACTACTCCCATACAAAGAATGATTGCTTTTAATTTCATACTATTCATTTTCGTAATCGGTTCACTTATCAAATAATTAATCATGCGAATCAGGAGTTGAATTGATTCATATCTTTTCGGTTATGAGGGAAAGTTGACGAGTTAACAAGTTGACAAGGTTCCATGCGGCATAGAAGCATTGCGCAGCCCCTTGTTCCCTTGTCAACTCGTTAACTGGTTTCCTTCCTTTCTTTTCCGTTATAAATCAAATTCAACCCCTGATTCGCATAAATAACTAATCTTTAATTATTTGCCCATCCGTTAAGCTGATGAAGTTCTTTGTTTAAGTCTATAACATCTTTTGGGAATGGGAAGTATTCATGTTTACCTTTTACGAAGCCATAAGAGCTTGCAGGTAAATTTTGATCTACTGATAAAGGATGAGTCAACTCAGCACGTAGATGATGTTCTTTTCCATAGTATGGTGTACCTTGGATAAAGAAGTCGTCATACAGTTGCGGAACCTGATCAACGACAGCATCCTGACACTCTTTAGCAATGCCCCAACGAACGATGTCGTGAAAACGGCAAGTCTCGAACCAAAGTTCGTACTGCTTTTCATCGCGAAGAGTCTGAGTTGTGAGTTCTGTTTCAGGAGCTTCTGCACGTTTCTGAATAGCATTCAGATATTTTTTACCTTCATCCAAATTACCTGTTTCAAGACAAGCCTCTGCATAAAGCAGATACGCTTCTCCCAATCTGGCGATACGGAATGATGCAGAGTTATGAGTATCGCTAATAGTCATATTGCGGTCGTTAGGAGATTCTATATTCTTGACTTCCATATATACGCCATGTGCGAACAGGCCTTCTGTACTCTTGATACCACGTTTGGGGTCTTTTTTCTTGTCGGTAAGAGACATCTCATTTCCGTCAGCATCGAAATCCGTTTCCCAACCGCAGAGTTTAGAATCGTATAAGAATTCGTCCGGAGTGAGGAATGTAGCTTTGCGACGCGGACCGTCACCATCATTTTGATACATCTTTTCGGCAAACTTCCAGTTGATGGCACCACCGCCCCAACCATCGTTAGCGCCGCAGATGGATGCGCGAGAGCCTAAGCGGTCATAACGCCAGTTCAATACGTTGTTTGTCATCCAACGGCCACGTTGGATATTACCCCAAAAACCTTTATCAATGTTACCGAAGCAGTTCGCCTCGAAGATTTCTTCGCAGCCGTTACCCTCTACATGGAACAGGTCACGGAAACGATTTCCCGGAACAAGTGCATAGTTGGGAGATTCAACCAAAGGCTTAAGATTCTTCTCTGCACGAGCCATATCATCGGCGAATACGGCAGACTTGCCCGCTACGAAATATGCAAAACCTTTTGTTACTTTAAAAGCACCTTCTACATCATTAGGACCTTTACGTGAGTCAAGATCATTTACAGCTTCTTCACACTCGGAAGCACACCACTCAAGCAGAGATTTTTGGCTTTCGACATTGGTAGGCCTGTCATCGGCGCCAAGCAGTTTGTCGACTTTTGGAGGACACTGGAATGTGAGAGCTGCCATCATGTGACAATAAGCGCGTAACACGCGGGCCTCTGCAACACAACGAGCCATTACCGTACTTGCAGCCGGATCTACGTATGTTATTACAAGGTTACTTGCATAAATAGACTTATAGTAACGTTGATATAATTCTTTTAGAGCAGCGTTGCCTGTATCATAGCGGAACTCATCGAATACACGTATATCCATGTGGTCAACATAATCTGTACCGGCGGAGAAAACATCATCTGCTGAATAATTGAGTAAAGTGAACTGCGGCTGATAGATTCCGGCAGACGAACATACATTGTCAAGGAACTGCGCATAAGCGGCAGTCATAGCATCAATAGCATCTTGATCGGTTTTATAGAAGTTTTCAGTAGAGCTAACAGCCTTCTGTTCGATGTTCAAACGACTTTCATCGCAAGATGTGCAGAACAGTGCGGCACATACCGCAAACGAATATATATATTTTTTCATTTTCGTCAGTATTAATGGTTGGTTTAGAATGTTACATTAAGACCAAATGTCATCTTGCGCATTGTAGGATATGCGCCGGCATCAAGACCTACATTATTGCCACTTCTTGAAGCAATTTCAGGGTCAAGACCCGGATACGATGTAAATGTGAAGAAGTCATCAAGTGACACGTAAGCACGAAGGTTCTCTATAAATACCTTTTTTGTGATAGACTTTGGCAATGTGTATCCTAATTGCAATTGCTTAATCTTGAAGTATGATCCGTCAAATACAAGAGCAGAAGATGACCAGTAGATTTTATCACCTGCAATTGTGTTAAGACTGGGCATATTCCCCTTCTTGGCTTCATCGTAGAAATGCTTGGAGATATTGTTGTAGCCTGTACGATACATACCGTAGTAGACATCGTTTCCTACCGTACCTGTACCGAATACCGAGAAGTCGAAACCCTTGTACTCAAGATTGATTGTAATACCGTATGTAAGATCAGGAATACCTTTACCGATATTGAATTGGTCTTCATCACCCGGAGTTAATGTCTCATTGCCTTCTTTGTCAAGATAAAGAGGCTGTCCTTCTGAATTCTTACCTATATATTTGTAACCACGCATATACCATACCGGCATGCCTTGTTCGAAGTTGGTGTATATAGTATTGTATTGTTTGCACCTACTATACTTCCACCCGATATACGTGTGATACGGTCATCAAGGTAAGTTACTTCATTCTTCAATGTTGCAAAGTTACCTGATACTGAGTAATTCAGTCTGCCTATGTTGCCTTTATAAGTTGCTTCGAACTCGAAACCTTTGTTCTGTACCTCACCTGCATTGATCATCTGTGAAGATACACCTGTCTCAGGCAGACATGGAGCGTCTACAAGAAGGTCTTTGGTAGTTTTCTTATAGTAGTCCATGCTGATTGTCAAAGCATCGTTGAATAAACGTAAGTCAAGACCGAAGTCCAGCTGATCGGAAGTTTCCCAAGTAAGGTTAGGATTAGCCAAACCGCTTGGCATAGAACCATTTGTAACAGTTGTACCGTTGCTATATTGATACCACTGGCCACCAGTTGCAATAGAAGAAGAATATTTATAGCCGCTAAGTACATTGATATTACCGTTACGTCCCCAAGATGCACGCAGCTTGGCAAATGAAACAATGTTATCAGGAACTAAATTTTTAAAGAACTTCTCATTACTGAGTGTCCAGCCTGCTGATAATGATGGGAAGTAACCCCAACGTTTATCTGCTGGAAGTTTTGAGGTATCGAATGCGTCAGCACGGAAATTGGCTTGCAGGCTATAGCGATCGTCATAAGTATATCCTAAACGGCCGAAGTATGAAATGCTTGAAGACTTACCCGGTGTTCCACTGAATGTACGGGAAACTTTATCTGATACAAGTACACAATCCAAGTAACGGAAATTTTCTTCGTATGAAGAAAGCAATTCTTCACCTGACGCACCTGCTGTCGTGCCGTTACTTTCGCTTTGGATGTATGACATACCTGCCATTGCCGAAATGCTGTGCTTGCCGATTGAAGTCATGTAGTTGGCAAAGTTCTCCCACTGATAGTATAGGCCGTTGCTTGTAGTCTGGCTGATAGAGTATTTGGTATCACTTACACGACCGGTAATATAGTAAGGTTCTGCGTAGCTGTAAGTATTGCCCTGAGTAATGCGAGTACCAAAACGAGAAGTAAATGTAAAGCCCTTGAATGGGGTCAGGTTTGCGAAGAACGTACTATGTACATTGATGCCGCCATTTTTATTGTTAGCATTCTTGTCACGCTGTGCAAATGGAGTGCCACCGGCAAGTTCCGTATTAAAGTATGAAGTAGCATACATACCCCTGTCATCGCCGTAGAAACGATAGTTTGTATCAGAAGTTCCATTCTGAACTGCGTCATAAACAGAACCTGTGGCAGCGAGATATTGGCTGCGGTCTGTCCAGTGTGTAGGAGTCAGAGGATCCATTACAAGAAGCATTTCAAAAGCAGAGCCGTAACCATATTCTGATACGCTGCCTCTACGCCATTTCTCTATAGAAGTGTTGGTACCTACCTGCAACCAGGGTTTTATTTTATAATCAGCATTAATCTGAGCGGTTAAGCGTTCGTAGTAGTCGTTTTTGCCTTTTACGATACCATCCTGATTAACGTATGTGAGGTTTGCAAAATACTGCCCTTTGTCATTGCTACCCTGGAATGAAAGAGAGTGCTGCTTGCTCCAAGAAGTTCCCATAAACTCGTCGAACCAATTTGTATCAGTATTTTGATCCCAATTATAATCGCGAATAGCATCCGACATGGCAGCCTCGACGTTATATCCTTGCATGCCCATCCAGTCCTTGAACTCTTCCGCATTCAGTAATTGTGGAACATGTCCAAGTTGGTTCATAGTATAACGTACATTATATGTGATCTTGCCGGTACCTTTTCCTCCCCCATTCTTGGTTGTGATAAGTACTACACCGTTACCTGCTTCAGAACCATAGATTGCTGCGGATGCGGCATCTTTCAATACTTCCATAGACTCGATCAAGCCTGGATCAAGATACTGGATGCTTGAAACCTTCAAACCATCCACAATCAAGAGAGGACCAATATTTCCGGAATTGGAGGAATAACCACGTACACGGATTTCAGCACCGCTACCCGGAGCACCTGATGAATTCAAGATTTGAATACCTGCGGCTTTACCTTGAAGGGCGGCGGCAGCGTCGGTTGTTGCCAAGCCTTTAAGGTCTTTAGAGTTAACCGAGGCAACAGCACCTGTCAGGTCACTCTTGCGCTGAACACCATAACCTACAACCACAACCTCATCAAGCACTTGTGTATCTTCTTCCAAACGAAAGTTGATTACGCTACGGCCATTGACTTTAACAGTCTGCGTTTTGTAGCCTATAAAAGAAGCGGTAAGGGTAGCATTACTGTTACTTACCTGAATAGAGTAATTACCATTGAGATCGGTAATACGACCGTTGCTGGTTCCTTCTTCAAGAATAGCCACACCGATCATTGGCTCAGAATCATTGGCTGAGACAACAGTACCCTTGATTTGGATTTGCGCTGATGCTGATATGCACGTAAAAAACACAAGCACAAGCATAAACAGAAAAGGAATCTTCTGAATTTTCTGGACTACATTTTTCATCATAATTAGTTTAAGAATTAATAATTGCGTTTTTTATTCATCATTAGCTACCGCTACAATAGTTCTCTAGCCATCATCATACATACATTTCATAGTTTTTAATTATTTAAGATTAATATAAAAAGGCAATTCATTTTTTAATTCTGAATCGGCAAGACAACTGCTGAGTCGCATTATTAATTCAAACTGATTGCCTGAGCCGATTCGTTATTTTTGAGTGGAATTACCCGGTAATAGTACTTTAGAGTAATAGGGCTTGTTCCTAATGATCGCGGAAATTCCATTTGGAATTGTCGCTATTCATATCGAATTCGCCGAGGGACGGAGTACTGTCGCCTACAGACACTAGAACCAGTTCCTTGTCAGTTCCCGGCACTTCTTTGGGCATGATCCGGTAGGTGCCGTCTGTCAACTGGTCGATTCGCCACAGTTGCTCGGGGGCCCCCGTGAACTCAGGCACTGTCACGACTTCCGCATCTGCCGTGGCGGCCAGTGCGCGATTGGTTCCTTCAATCACAATTTTGTAATAAGGGCCACCCAGATATCCGCCTCCATCGGGTACGGCAGTAATGGTCCACTTCTGATGAGGACGGAACATATAATCACCGATTCTTACGTTGATTTTTCCTTGTGGCCAAGTCCCGATCACATCTTCCAATGTCTGCGATTTCAAAGGTACGACGGGCGTGTCATCTTTTTCCCAGAAGCGGTGTCTGGTATATTCCATACGTACAAAATCAACGGCAAGTTCAAGGGCATACCCTCTACGTTCGGATTCAATCTCATACGTTCCCTCTTTGAAGGCCTCGCCGGCAACGGGCCAGCCGTTCTTCCATAAAAGCGGGCGTATGCCCAGCACACTGCGGCCACCCCGGTCGAAATCGGCTTCAAAGTGGCATGACATCTTCTCTACTCCGTCGGCTACTTTGAAAAGCCCGAAGTGTCCCGGACCGGTTTGGCGGTTACCTGCGGCAATCACCATCTTGCCACCGCCTTCCAGCATTTTTCTTCCCATATTATCGACATACGGCCCCGTCACTTTGCGCGAACGGCCGACAACAATATTGTAGGTGGAGTTCGGACCATCGCAGCAAGTGCCGTGTGTTCCCAGAAGATAATACCAGCCGTCACGATAGATCAGATCGGTTGCTTCACAGTCAATGGCGATGTCGATTTCTTTGTTGCCCTCCATCCGTTTGCCGGTTGCGGGGTCGAGTTCTACAAGCCTGATAAAGCCGAAATACGTGCCGTAAGACAACCACAAGCGTCCGTCTGTCGGGTCGAGCAGAAGTCCGGCATCAATGGCATCGCAATCTTCATCATTCACTGAGGAGGCCACTTCTATAGGCTCCGTATATTTAAAATCCGGAGAATTGGGGTCTAAGGTTTTATTCCACATGGTTAATACTTTACCGCTGTGTCCTCCACCGAGTCCTCCTCCTGTGGCACTGTAAGCAATCAGGTAGCGGTCACCGATTTTCACGGCATCGGGCGCGGCGCCTCCGCCGGGTCTTACTCCGCCACCGTTCCATGTCCAGCCGTCTTCAGATATCAATCCGCCTCCACCTGTGCCGAAAGTATAATATTTACCATCGCACTCCATGATAGTGGACGGGTCGTGGATGTATGGAGTGCCGATTTGTGCAATTGCTTTTTCAGATGTCAATACAAACATCAGGGCTGCCGTGCCCAGAAGTATAGCTTTTGTTTTCATGATCATTTATAGCTGATAGTAATGTTGTTAACGGGTGTTCCATTCTCATTGAGGAAGCGAACACAGAAATCACTCATTCCGGGACCGTTGATGATGGCTCCGCGAATGATGTTCTTGCCCTTCTTTAAAGTCAGCCGGCGCGAAAGGCAGTCATCCTTGACCATACGCCGATCGCCCGAAAGAATAACAGCCTCCTCACCGTTCAGCCACCACATGGATGCGGAGTTGGAACCTACTGACATCCGGATGTTCTCCATGTCTTCGGGACATTCTATGACTGTGACTGCCCAGAACAGCACGCCGTACACTTGTTTCTTCAGGCCGGAAGCGAAACGGAAGAGCTTCACGTTGAACAGCTTACTGTCGAGCGCGTGCCAGGTTAGCTTTTGTTTGCCTACTTTCACTTTATCCCCGTCTTTGGGCAGAACTGTGAATTGATTGGGGAAATACTCGGTTGCAAATGCTTCGCGAATGTAACTGTCGGTAAAGACCGTGTTGGAACGGTTGGGCTTGTCGATGGGTTCCAGCAACAGCCAGCGCTGGATAAAGCCCTCACTGTCGGGTGACATCGTATTCGTGGTTGCCGGAGAAAAGTAGTCTGACAACCGGGGGGACGCTTCATTCTTTTGAGCATAGCCATGTAAACCTATCATAGCCGCGATACAAGCCGCCAACAATGATTTTCGATGGAAGATATTCATCGTTATAGTCTGTTTTATTGATTATACATTATTTCGTTTTAAATAATAGAGGAACAAACTCTTTCAGACATCTGCGCCAGGTCAGGAACTCGTGGGCAGTGCCCGGAGACTCATAATAGATTGTATTGATTCCTGCGGCCTGCAAGCCGTCACTGAGGTTCTTGGTTCTTTCGGGATGTTCTTCCGAACCGATACCCAGGAAGAAGACGTGTACTTTGTCGTTGAATGCTTTACGGTTTTTGAATACCCCGCCGTACACGGTATCGAGTTGCTTCAGATCGATGCTGCCTGCTCCGCTGAATCCGCCGATATAGGCAAACTTATCCAAGTTGTTCAGGGTAGTGTTGAAAGTAAGAAGTCCGCCCCAGGAAAGTCCGGCCATAGCACGGTTGTCCCTATCAGTCAGTGTTCGGAAATTGGATTCGATATGAGGAATGATTTCACTCACTAAGATAGCAGGAAATTCTGCACCGAATCTTTTTCTTGCACCGTCAGGAGTTTCACCCGGATTGGTCTTGAACACCTCGATATTGCCATTGTCCATGACTACGATCATTGGTTTGGCTTTACCTTCGGCAATCAGGTTATCCATAATGAAATTCATCTTGCCCTGGTTTGCCCAACTCGTTTCGTTTTCTCCCATACCGTGTTGCAGGTAGAGCACCGGATACTTCTTGGTAGGGTTCTTGTCATATTCCGCCGGAGTATAGACGATACATCTGCGCCATTCTTTGCGGATATCAGAGTAGTACCAGCTTTGGCTGATCAGCCCGTGAGGCACGTTCTTGATGGAATAGTAGTCCACACCTTTCTCCGGGATTTCAATACCGCTTACCCATTTGCCCATACCGAAGAACGGTTTGCCATTGGGATCGGCGGCACTTACTCCGTCTATTATAACCTGATAGTAGTGGAAGCCTATTACTTCAGGTTCTTTTGATACGAGCGACCAATATCCGTCTGCCTCTTTGGTCATTTCACCTCGGAAACTGATTTCTACTTTCTGGGCGTTGGGAGCGTGTATTCTGAAGTGCACACGTCTGTCCTCACCTATGCGGGGATAATCAGCCCCGTTGATGTTATGCTCATTGGGAGTGGTTCCTACCGGAAAATCTTGTTGCTGGGCATTCATAGTGAATGGGAACACTAACAAAGAAGAAAAAATAAGTTTCAATACATTTTTCATAAGCATTAGAATAAATTATATATAAAATTAATGATTCAGTGAATTTGTCTATTCAGTGGATGTTGAGCGTAAAATTACTATGCTAATGCTTTGTGCTGGATTACTATTTTGCTTTCGGGGAGGATTTTTTTAGGAGGATAAGATTAATCCACCGGATAGAAAGAAAAATCCCCTTCCTGATATTGAATAGGAAGGGGATTATAACCCGTCTTTTGCCTTATGTGGAAGGAAATTGGACTCGTAGTCAAGAAAATACATTTTCTGTTAAGTGGCACAAAAGTTTCTTACCTGTGGCACAAAAGTTTCTTGCCTATGAAACAAATGTTTCTTACCTGTGAAACAAAAGTGCCTCACCTGTGAAACAAAGTCACCTTAACTGTATGCCTTACGCTTGCGATGTCTCCAGCATATTAATCAGTTGTACCCGCTGGATAGAGAAACTATTGCTCTCTTTCTGTACATACTTCAATAATTCAAGCCCATCCTGATGAAGCTTGGATTTCCGCAGCAAGTCGTCGGCTTCCATATCATCAGATATCTTCAGCATAGTCATGGCGGCAAGTTCTATTTTTCCCATTTCGTTGGGATCGCCTTTATACCGGTCTACCAGTTCTTGCGTATCCATACTTAACAGCTCATCGGTAGGGAAGCCTAATATCTGCCGGGTCAGACCGTCATATTCAGTCCATTCATTCCAGCGATACTTCTTTTTCTTGAGCAGGGCGTTCACAATCAAAGAAATGATCTCTTGAATCATTCGTATCAGGTAATCTTGTTTAATCATAATTATCTATGTTTTTAATAGGTAATGGTAAATCCGGTTAATTGTTTCTCGGAGCTTTGACAATTCCGGCTTTTTATAAAGCAGTACTTTGTGCTCACAAAATTAGTGATATTTTTAAGATATCGCTGAAAATCCATACCTTTGTGCGCATTAATAATATAAGGTATAGCAATTTCCATGAATAAGATAACTTCCGTATGCGTATATTGTGCTTCGAGCACCAAGATTGATTCCGCTTATTTTGAAGCAGCCCGCGAATTGGGTACTTTGTTGGGACAGCGCCACATCCGTCTGATAAATGGCGCGGGAGGCATCGGACTGATGAGTGCTACCGCTGATGCAGTGCTGGCGGCAGGCGGAGAGGTGACCGGTGTTATTCCTCACTTTATGGTGGAACAAGGCTGGCAACACAAGGGGCTTACGGAGATGATAGAAGTGGAAAACATGCACCAGCGCAAGCAAAAAATGGCGGATCTGAGCGATGCTGTCATCGCATTGCCCGGTGGATGCGGCACTTTGGAAGAATTACTGGAAATTATCACCTGGAAACAACTGGGTCTCTACCTGAATCCTATTGTCATCTTAAACACTAACGGCTTTTTCGATCCCCTCCTGGCTATGTTGCAGCGTGCTATGGACGAAAACTTTATGAGACAGCAGCATGGTGCCATCTGGCACGTAGCAAGCACTCCGCAGGAAGCCGTCGAACTGATTCATACCATACCTGTCTGGGATAGTTCCATACGTAAGTTTGCGGCAATATGATCGGGCTCCTGTTGACATGGATAGCGGGCTTTGAGGGAATACCCATTCCTTATTCTCCTAAGTTGGACGATGGGATCACAGTGCTCCTGTTGTGCTGCTTTTTCATGTCAGCCTATGTATTGTCCCGCAGTCGCAAGTTCCTGGTGCAGTTGGTGAAGGACTTCCTTCTCAATCGTGAACGAACCAGCATCTTTGCCGCTACCACCGCTACGGATATGCGCTATATGCTGTTGTTGATTCTACAGACTTGTGTGTTGGCTTCCGTCTGTACTTTCAACTATTTTGTTGATGTCAGGCCGGAGTTGGGCGAACGCGTCTCTCCTTACGTTTTGCTCGGGGCATATCTCGCACTGGCTTTGCTTTATCTTTTCTGGAAGTGGGTGACTTACTCCTTTCTGGGCTGGATTTTTTTTGACGCGAGTCGTACCGGTCTTTGGATGGAGTCCTATTCTACTCTACTTTACTATCTTGGATTTACCCTTTTCCCGTTTGCTTTGTTCCTTGTTTACTTCGATTTAAGTCTTCAGGCAACTGTGATAATCGGTTTATTTTTGGTCTTTTTTACTAAAATATTGATGTTATATAAGTGGATAGCTTTTTTGTGGCAATTTATATGGCATTTTGCTTTTAATTTTGTACTTTTGTGCCCTTGAAATCATACCTTGTTTTATCATGTATCGAGGTGTGTTACAACTAAATGATTATTTGATAATAAATTTTTAGGACGTTGAAAATTAAGAAAGTACTTGTGTCGCAGCCGAAACCGGCATCAGAGAAATCTCCTTACTACGACATCGCCCAGAAGTACGGTGTGAAAATTGATTTTCGCCCGTTTATTAAGGTGGAAAGTGTATCTGCTAAAGAATTCAGACAGCAGAAAGTGTCTATCCTGGATTACACAGCAGTTATCTTCACATCGCGTCATGCTATTGACCATTTCTTCCACCTGTGTACAGAATTGCGTGTAACCATACCGGAAACTATGAAGTATTTCTGTGTGACAGAAGCTGTTGCATTGTACATCCAAAAGTATGTGCAATACCGTAAACGTAAGATCTTCTTTGGTAATACCGGAAAGTTTGAAGACTTGTTGCCTTCTATTGTTAAGCACAAGACCGAAAAGTATCTGGTTCCGATGTCGGATGTACATACGGATGAGATTAAGAATCTCTTGGATAAAAACAAGATACAGAACACAGAAGCTGTTATGTATCGCACAGTAAGTAATGATTTTACTTCAGAAGAAGAGTTTGATTATGATATGTTGGTGTTCTTTAGTCCTGCAGGAGTGACTTCTTTGAAGAAGAACTTCCCGGACTTCCAACAGAAAGAAATCAAAATCGGTACGTTTGGCTCCACTACTGCCCAGGCTGTACGTGATGCCGGACTCCGCCTCGACTTGGAAGCTCCCAGTGTACAGGCGCCTTCTATGACGGCTGCGCTGGATATGTTCATCAAGGAGAATAATAAAGGAAAATAATTTTAGAGTTACGAGCTACAAGCTACGGGCTACAAATGTCATGCGGAAGCAGTATGCCATTTACAGCTTAAACTTGTAGCTCGTAACTTATTTACTGCGAACTACTTGTAGCCCGTAGCTTGTAACTCGTAGCTAAGAATGCTTAATACCCTGCACAAGTCCGAAAGACTGGATAAGAAGAAAGTCATCGACAAGATGTTTTCAGGCGGCGCACGTTCGTTTTCCGTCTTTCCTCTGCGTGTGGTATATCTGCCGGTAGAGGAGTTGGAAGCGCCTGTTTCCATACTTGTCAGTGTGTCAAAGCGTCGTTTTAAACGTGCGGTAAAACGTAACCGTGTAAAACGCCAGATACGTGAGGCATACCGGAAAAATAAACATGGATTATTGCAGACGCTTCAGGATGAAGGACGGCAACTTGCTGTGGCTTTCATTTATCTTTCCGACCGGTTAGTCGATTCGTTGGAGATAGAGGAAAGGATGAAGGTTGCGCTGGCGCGTATCACGGAGAAGGTATTGGCGGATGTTGTCGTTCAGAAAGCCGGAGAAAATGCTACGTCTGCTGAGAAAACCGGTAGTGCGGGGCAGTCATGAAAAAGCTGTTTTCATACTTGCTGTTGCTTCCCATCTATTTCTATCAGAAGTGTATTTCACCCCTGACTTCCCCTTCATGTCGTTTCACTCCTACCTGTTCGCAATATGCCGTTGAAGCGATAAAGAAACATGGACCGTTCAAAGGGCTGTATCTGGCAATCCGGCGTATTTTGCGCTGCCACCCCTGGGGAGGTTCCGGATATGATCCCGTTCCATAAAAAACTATTTTCTGTACTATTCGCATGATAATTCCTGTTGATATACATACACATCGGCGGCCCCAAGTGCCCGGAACGGCTATTGTGAACTGTTTCCCCGAATCGTTTGTTCCGCAAACGGAAGGCTGGTATTCTGTGGGAATACATCCGTGGTATATCGCTTCTTTCGCAGCTTCCCTGAATGACAGTAAGGCCCGTTTTGAAGAATTACTGGATCATCCCCAGGTGTTGGCTGTGGGTGAGGCCGGATTGGATAAATTGGCTGAAGCACCTTTGATTTTGCAGATAGAAGTGTTTGAATATCAGGCACGTCTGGCCGAAGAGGCGGATAAACCGTTAATCATTCATCTGGTGAAAGCGGTAGATGAACTTCTGAAACTGAAACAGAAGATACAACCGGTGAAACCGTGGATTATTCACGGGTTTCGTGGAAAAGCGGCTCTTGCAGAAGAATATCTCCGACATGGTTTTTATCTTTCTTTCGGAGAGAAATATCAGGAGGAAGCGTTGTGTATAATGCCGTCTGAACGGTTGTTTATCGAGACAGATGAAAGTACGGTATCTGTCGATACGCTTTATGAACGGGCTGCTATTCTCCGTAAAACTCCCCTTGAGGAACTCAGGAGAACGATTCGTAAGAATGTGGGCGAAATCTTTTTTAGGCAATAAGAGTTGTTAGTTCAGATAAAGAGTCGTACTTTTGCAATTACAAAGTATATCAAATATTTAAATAGTTAATCATTCGATGAATTTTGTAGAAGAATTGAGATGGCGTGGCATGCTCCACGATATGATGCCTGGTACGGAAGAACTTCTGGCTAAGGAACAAGTGACCGCATACATAGGTTTTGATCCTACGGCGGACTCATTGCACATTGGACATCTTTGCAGTGTAATGATACTGCGTCATTTCCAACGTTGCGGACACAAGCCGATGGCACTGATCGGTGGTGCTACGGGTATGATTGGTGACCCTTCCGGTAAGTCGGCAGAGCGTAATCTGCTCACAGAAGAAATCCTGCAACGCAATCTGGATGGTATGAAGAAGCAGTTGAGCAAGTTTCTGGATTTCGAATCCGATGCTCCTAACCGTGCAGAATTGGTGAATAACTATGACTGGATGAAGAACTTCACTTTCCTTGACTTTGCCCGTGAAGTAGGTAAGCATATCACTGTGAACTACATGATGGCGAAAGATTCTGTAAAGAAGCGTCTGAACGGTGAGGCTCGTGACGGTTTGTCTTTCACGGAATTCACTTATCAGTTGTTGCAAGGCTATGACTTCCTGCATCTGTATGAAACCAAAGGTTGCAAACTGCAAATGGGTGGTTCTGACCAATGGGGTAACATCACGACAGGTGCCGAACTGATTCGTCGTACCAATGGTGGCGAAGTGTTCGCTCTGACCAGCCCGCTGATTACGAAGGCTGACGGCGGTAAGTTTGGTAAGACTGAATCCGGCAATATCTGGCTTGATCCCCGATATACTTCCCCATATAAATTCTATCAGTTCTGGTTGAATGTGAGTGATGCTGACGCAGCACGCTACATCAAGATATTCACTTCACTGTCAAGAGAGGAAATCGAAGCCTTGACAGCTGAGCATGAAACTGCACCGCACTTGCGTGTTCTTCAGAAACGTTTGGCAAAAGAGGTGACTATTATGGTTCATTCTGAAGAAGACTATAATGCAGCGGTGGATGCGTCTAATATATTGTTCGGCAATGCAACTTCCGATGCATTGAAGAAGTTGGATGAAGATACCCTGCTGGCTGTATTCGAGGGGGTTCCTCAGTTTGAGGTTTCCAAGGATGCTGTGTCTGCCGGTGTGAAAGCTGTCGATCTGTTCACAGATAATGCAGCTGTTTTTGCCTCCAAAGGTGAGATGCGTAAACTGGTGCAAGGTGGCGGTGTTTCTCTCAATAAAGAGAAGCTGGAAGCCTTCGACCAAGTGATTACTTCTGCTGACCTTTTGGATGAAAAATATCTGCTTGTGCAGCGCGGAAAGAAGAATTACTACCTGATTATAGCCAAATAAAAGGCAAATTAGTAGCAAATAAGAAAAAAGGCCCCGAAATATTTGGATATTTCGGGGCATACTTTTATCTTTGCACCGCTTTTTAACAGAAAGTGCATAAGTTTGGACTATGGTGTAATGGTAGCACAACAGGTTTTGGTTCTGTTTGTCCAAGTTCGAATCTTGGTAGTCCAACTCAAAGAAAGCCTTGGAAGAGAAATCTTTCAAGGCTTTCTTTTTAATATAATCATCCTGATAGATCTTTTTTTTGTATTATTTTCTGTTAAAGAACTTCCATTTTCTTCCATTTGAACAATATTACTATATAATTGGTACAAAAACACAATGTTTCTCCGTTTTCTTTTGCTACATTTGCATCGTGTACGTAAACGAAGTATGCCAATAACCGATTATTATCAACTTTAAAACGTAATAGAATTATGAAAACGAACTATGAAATTCGCTATGCAGCGCATCCCGAAGACGCAAAAAGTTATGATACCAAGCGTATCCGTCGTGATTTTCTTATCGAAAAAGTCTTCTCTGCTAACGAAGTAAATATGGTATATTCCATGTACGACCGTATGGTTGTAGGTGGTGCAATGCCCGTGGGCGAAGTGTTGAAACTGGAAGCTATTGATCCGTTGAAGGCTCCTTTCTTCCTGACCCGCCGCGAAATGGGTATCTTTAATGTAGGCGGTCCCGGTGTGGTAAAAGCCGGTAACGCTGTATTCGAATTGGGATTATAAGGAAGCTCTTTATCTGGGTTCGGGCGATCGTGAAGTAACTTTCGAAAGCAAGGATGAAGAATCCCGCCAAGTTCTACTTCAACTCACTGACTGCTCATCGCAACTATCCCGATAAGAAAGTGACGAAGGCTGATGCCGTAGTTGCTGAAATGGGTAGCCTGGAAGGTTCCAACCATCGTAATATAAATAAGATGCTGGTGAATCAGGTATTGCCTACCTGCCAGTTGCAGATGGGTATGACGGAACTTGCTCCGGGTAGCGTATGGAATACGATGCCGGCACATGTGCACAGCCGTCGTATGGAAGCTTACTTCTATTTTGAAGTACCCGAAGAACATGCAGTTTGCCACTTCATGGGCGAAGTTGACGAAACCCGCCACGTATGGATGAAGGGTGACCAGGCTGTATTGTCTCCCGAATGGTCTATCCATTCTGCTGCCGCTACTCATAACTATACCTTTATCTGGGGTATGGGTGGTGAAAACCTGGACTATGGAGATCAGGACTTCTCTTTGATTACCGACCTGAAGTAATAAATTGAGTAAACCGAGACTTTGAATCGTAATTAGAAACAAGTTATTAATAAACCTAAGTAAATAAATTATGGTAAACTTTTCATTAGAAGGCAAAGTAGCACTTGTAACCGGTGCTTCTTACGGAATTGGCTTCGCTCTGGCAACTGCCTATGCACAAGCCGGTGCAAAAATCGTGTTCAACGACATCAAACAAGAATTAGTGGACAAAGGTCTGGCTGCTTACAAAGCTGAAGGCATCGATGCTAAAGGTTATGTATGCGACGTGACAAATGAAGAGCAGGTGAACGCTATGGTTGCCCAGATTGAGAAAGAAGTGGGCGTGATCGATATTCTGGTAAACAATGCAGGTATCATCAAGCGTATTCCGATGCACGAAATGTCTGCTGCTGAATTCCGTCAGGTGATCGACGTAGACTTGAACGCTCCGTTTATCGTATCCAAGGCTGTGATCCCTTCTATGATAAAGAAAGGTCACGGCAAGATTATCAACATCTGCTCTATGATGAGTGAATTGGGTCGTGAGACCGTGTCTGCTTATGCTGCTGCCAAGGGTGGATTGAAGATGCTGACTCGTAACATCGCTTCCGAGTACGGTGAATACAACATCCAGTGTAATGGTATCGGCCCGGGTTACATCGCTACTCCGCAGACTGCACCGCTTCGCGAACCGCAAGCTGACGGTTCACGTCATCCGTTCGATGCATTTATCGTTGCTAAGACTCCGGCTGCACGTTGGGGTACTCCTGAAGATTTGATGGGTCCTGCCGTATTCCTGGCTTCCGACGCTTCTGATTTCGTAAACGGTCACGTACTCTACGTTGACGGTGGTATCCTGGCTTACATTGGCAAACAGCCTAAATAAGTATATGAATAAATAATGGGAAATGGATAATTGATGCTGTCAGTTATCCATTTTTCCCATTTTCTATATCTTCATAATCCATTATCCGTTTTTCAATTATCAATTGATTAAGCAATATGAAAAAGTTATTCCTTTTACTGGCAACAGCATTCGTATGTTTTGCCTGCACCAACACTAAGGATGTAGTTACCGTAACGGTAAGCAATCCTTTGGCAATGGAGCGTTCCAATGAAATGGTTGAGGTGGCTATGAGCGACATCGCCAACCAACTGAAACTGGCTGACACAGCACAGATTGTGGTTCTGAATGCTGACGGACAACAAGTCCCCTATCAGATTACTTATGATGAAAAAGTGATTTTCCCTGCAAGCGTAGCTGCTAACGGTACGGCTGTTTATACCATTCAGGCAGGCACGCCTGAAGCTTTTGCAGTAAAGGCTTGCGGTAGATATTATCCTGAACGTGTGGATGATGTAGCCTGGGAAAATGACCTGGTTGCTTTCCGTGCGTATGGTCCTGCTTTGCAAAAGACTGGCGAACGTGCTTTCGGTTATGATGTTTGGACGAAGTACAATACCACCGAACCGGTTGTAGAAGCCCGTTATGCAGGTGAACTGAATCCGGAGACTAAAGCAAAGATCGCTGAATTGAAGAAAACTGATCCGAAAGCTGCACAGGAATTGTATCAATCGGTATCTTATCACGTAGACCACGGAAACGGTCTGGACTGCTATAAAGTAGGTCCTACGCTGGGTGGCGGTACTGCTGCTTTGATGCCCGACGGTGAAATCGTTTATCCGTATTGCTACGCTACACAGGATATTCTGGATAACGGTCCGTTGCGTTTCACTGTGAAGCTGGTTTACAATCCGCTGACTATCAAGGGTGACTCAACCGTGATTGAAACACGTGTTATCACGCTGGATGCAGGCTCTCACTTGAACAAGACTGCGGTTTCTTTTGATAACCTGAAAGAGACTACTCCCGTGGCTACAGGTATCGTGTTGCACGAACCGGATGGTGCTGTTGTTGCTGATGCTGCTGCCGGCTATATCACTTATGTGGACCCTACGGACAATGTGAATAATAATAACGGTAAGATATTTGTAGGTGCTGCTTTCCCGACTACAGTGAAAGAGGCAAAATCGTTGCTCTTCCCTGAAAAGGAAAAGAACGAACTGCGTGGTGGTGCCGATGGCCATGTATTGGCTATCAGCGATTATGAACCGGGTTCAGAGTATGTTTACTACTGGGGTGCTGCCTGGGACAAGGCTGACATCAAAACTCCGGAAGCATGGAATGAATACATGGCAAACTATGCTCAGAAGGTACGTAATCCGTTGACGGTGACAATTAAATAAATCTCGTCTTGAAATAGTAGAGTCCCACTGAGTTCAATCAATTTGAAATGAACTCAGTGGGACTCTGTGTTATTCTGTGGTGAAACCTTATAGCAATTTAAACTCGTATCCTTCCTCTTCCAGAAAATCCAATGCCCGCGGCAGTGCATATTGCAGGTTGCCGTTATTCCAGGACTTCAGCGAGTCGTGGAAAGTGATAATAGACCCGTTCCGTGCATATCTCATCACATTGGCAAGTACTTGCGGACCGCGCAATTTCTTACTGTAGTCACGCGTAACCAAATCCCACATCACTATCTTATAATGCCGTTTCAAGGTGAAATACTGTCCCCAGCGCATATGACCGTGCGGTGGACGGAAGAGATCTGTTTTCATCAGTTCATTCGCCTTGTCCGTATTGGCAAGATAATTGTCGGACAGATATTCGAATCCGCGGATATGATTGAATGTATGGTTTCCGATGCGGTGACCGCCATCTACTACCATTTGGAATACATCGGGATGCTTGCGTATATTGTCTCCCACCATGAAGAAGGTGGCTTTGATGTCATGTTTATCCAATAGTTCAAGTACCCATGGGGTTACTTCGGGGATGGGACCATCATCAAAAGTCAGGTAGACGGATTTCTCGTTCGGATCCATTCGCCAAATGGCACCGGGATATAGCTTTCGGACAAACTCGGGAGGCTGTTCTATAAACACGGTTATTAGTGATTAACGATTAGTGATAAGTGATTAGTAGTTAGCGGTTAGTGATAAGTGATTAGCGGTTAGTGTGCGATATTACGGCACAGCCGTTAATCACTTATCACTAACCGCTAATCACTATTTCTTATTTCATACGGTCAACGCACATCTGATACAATTCGTTCAGCTTGCTGTCATATATCGGAGCCAGTTCGGAATTATACTTCTGCATAAGCTTCACTTCTGAACTGAGGATAGGCAGCTGATAGTCGATGATTTCACGGCTGGACATAGCAAAACGTTGTTCATCCAGGCTCAGATACCAAGTGAGGTATTCCACAGCCTTGTCGGCAAGTGCCTTCATAATGCTGTCGGCTTTCCGTTTCGCCCAGTTGATAGTATGCTTCTGCCATTTGTACGGCGCCGTTCTGCCAGTCGTACGGCACATTATAGGCAGGAATCATCTTCTCTGCGTAGTCCAATGCTTTCTTGGCCTTGTCATTCTTGCCTTCACGTATCAACTGACCTACGAGTTGTGAGAAGATACGTCGGTGAGAATAGCACATACGCATGGCGTTTTCATCAATATAGATACCTTCCTTGTCGATGCCACCGAACTTGAACTTGTTCATCAGGTTGTCATACATCTTTTCGCTATCCAGTTTGACGCCTGTCTTGTCGGTATCGAACGGAGTGAAGCGATAGGTTAGGCCTTCCTGTATGAAGTGATTACCCATGCCGAGGTGGTTTTCCGTACCTACGCTGACTGCCATGTAGATAGGACGTTCCCAATTGGCTTCTGCCAGCATTTCAAGCATCATCAGTTCGCTCTTATAAAGGGCGCGTTTGCCTTTCAGTGAGATGTGCATGTAATCGGGGATACTGTCGCCCGGTATCATCATGCCGCTGCGGCGTACAGCTTCCTTATCCACCTTCAGTACAATGCTGTCCGTAGGAATTACTTTGAGATCTTCATTTTTGCTTCGTACCCAATATTTCAGGATGTTCTGCAATTCGTACGGGTTTTCACCGAACTCTTTCTTCACATTTACCAGAGCTTCCGGGTTACCGTTCAGTGCCTGCTTTTCAGCTTCGGCATAGAGGGCGTCGATGCTCTTCTTGTAATCGGCCTGTACAGGAATGTATTCATTGGTTCCTTCCACGTAATCCATACGGTCCCAAGTGATGGGCAATGACGGAGAATCGTAGGCAGGACGCTTCATCTGGTCGATATACCAATCTGTCTGTAAGTAACTGAGGTTACAAGTACGTGCATCCGTGCGGAATCCTTCTGTTTCCTGATTGTACCACAAGGGGAATGTATCATTATCACCGTTGGTGAAGATAATCGGATTGCCGGTTTCTTGCAGAGACATCAGATAGTTCTGGCCGAAGTCACGTGCCAGGTAGCGGTCGCTGCGGTCGTGGTCGTCCCACGTCTGGCTTGCCATCTGTATGGGCACGAACAGGCAGACAACGGATGCCAGTGTTGCGGCCGGAAGTTCCTTCATCTTGGCGTAGTGTTGCAACAGGCGGATAATACCTGCCACACCCATACCTATCCAAATGGCAAAGGCGTAGAATGATCCGGCGTATGCATAGTCGCGTTCACGCGGTTGGCTCGGTGTCTGGTTCAGGTAGAGCACAATGGCGATACCCGTCATGAAGAACAGGAAGAACACTACCCAGAATTGTTGAATACCCTTCTGTCCGCGGTATGCCTGCCATAGAAGGCCGATGATACCGAGCAATAAAGGCAGACAGTAGAAGACGTTGTGTCCCTTATTGTTTTGCAGTTCCTGCGGCAACAGACTCTGGTCGCCCACCAGGAAGTTGTCAATGAACGGGATGCCTGTGATCCAGTTACCATGTTCTATTTCTCCGCTGCCTTGCAGGTCGTTCTGGCGTCCGGCGAAGTTCCACATGAAGTAGCGCCAGTACATCCAGTTGAGCTGGTAGGTGAAGAAGAACTTGATGTTTTCCCATTGTGTGGGCATGTTCACCATCACCATTTGTCCGCACTGGTCATAGGGAACGTCTTCGCCCTTAATGTCTACCCAGGCTTGATATTCCCTGGCGTGCTGACTGCTGTACATACGCGGGAAAAGCATATTCTGCGCGTATTCGTATTCGATACGTCCGGGGATTTCAATATAGCTGTCCTTTTCATCGGGAGTGGCTTTTTCCTTGCGGATAAATTTGGTTCCGTTGTACGAGATACGCGGTTCGCAATAGCCATCTTTTACATCGAGGGCTACTTTGGAAGAGAATGCCTGTCCGTAGAATAACGGGCGGGTTCCGTATTGTTCACGGCCCAGATATTCACCCAGCGTGAAGATGTCTTCGGGTGAGTTCTGATCCATGGGGGTGTTGGCTGTAGAGCGGATCACGATAATGGCATAGGAAGAATATCCGATGACAATCATCATGGTACACAACAGCGAGGTGTTGAGCGTACGCGCAGAAACACGATATTTCTCTTTCATACTTGCCTGCATCTTCGGGCTGAGGTAGAAGAACAGGAAGGCGATAACAATAATACCTATAATAACAGCGCTCGTTCCGTGTCCGTAGAAGGGAATACCTAACAAGGCAATTGTCAGTACGAAGGAGACGGACATGCGCATCTTGTTCTTTTCCGTGTAGCTTTCGTATACTCCCCAGATGATGGAAGCTGCCAATACAATGATGTAAACCATTACACCGCTGTTGAAGGACATTCCCAGTGTATTCACGAAGAACAGTTCGAACCAGCCTCCTACTTTTACAATACCCGGTACCATGCCATAAAGTACGGCGGCAACCAGAATGCCCGAAGCGAGCAATGCCAGTAATGAACCTTTGGCATTTGCGTTGGGCACTTTCTTGTAGTAGTAAACCAGTACGATGGCAGGCAAGCAGAGCAAGTTCAGCAAGTGTACGCCGATACTAAGTCCCGTCAGGTAAGCGATGAGGATAAGCCAGCGGTCGCTGTGAGGTTCGTTCGCCACATCCTCCCATTTCAGTATCAGCCAGAATACAACGGCTGTGAAAAGAGAAGAGAATGCGTAAACTTCACCTTCGACGGCACTGAACCAGAAGGTGTCACTGAATGTATATGCCAGTGCGCCTACCAGACCGCTACCCATGATGGTAATCAGTTGTCCGCGGGTAATATTATTCTCATCTGTAACAACAAGTTTGCGCACCAGGTGCGTGATGCTCCAGAACAGGAACAGGATACAAGCGCCACTCATCAGTGCACTCATATAGTTTACCATTTTGGCAACGGTGCTCGGGTCGGAGGCAAATTGTGAGAACAGGTTGGCTACCAGCATGAAGAAAGGTGCTCCGGGCGGGTGTCCTACTTCCAGTTTGTAGCCGGTAGTGATGAACTCCGGGCAGTCCCAAAAACTTGCAGTCGGCTCAATAGTCATGCAATAGACCGTAGCTGCAATGAGGAAAGTAATCCAACCCACAAGGTTGTTTACGGTTCTGTACTGTTTCATTCGGAAAGAATTCGTTATGTTTTTAAGTTATAGCTCTGTATTTTGGTATATACGGCCGCAAATATAGTGATTTAACTGCTAAATGCGTGGAGGTAAGGCATATTTATTAGGATAGGTTAAAAGATATACATTGATTTTTTGTAGAGAAAAGTTTCAAATATTATAGCTTTGATGTTTAATGTTCGCAATTACAGCATCCACATTCGTCGCCATGTTTATGCTCTGCCAATATACGATGGGGCAGTGCTCCGTGCCCTAATAACTCTATCGGACAGTTGAAGTTCCGTTCCAACCATTCCTCACTTATCCCCGTGTCGGGATGATAATCCAGTGTTTCATTCACGCAGGCGATGGACTTCACTTGTTGCAGTACTGTGCCGATATCATGGCTGACAAGAATGATGGCGCAGTCGTGGTTAATCTCTGCCAATAGTTCGTAAAGGCGGGCTTCGAAACGCTTGTCGATATAGGTACTGGGTTCGTCTAGGACAACGAGTTGAGGATCGGAGATGATGGCACGCCCCAGCAAAGCACGTTGCAATTGTCCGCCGCTTAGTGCGCCGATGGCACGTTCTTCCAATCCTTCCAATCCCATGCGGGCAATCACTTGGTGGGCTTTCTCCCGATGTGCTGCGGTGAAGCGTGAAATAAGTGACTTTTGCGAGCTGAGTCCGGAAAGGATTACTTCTTCCACTGTAATGGGAAATTTACGATCTATACTGTTGTATTGTGGCAGATATCCCATGGAGAGTTGAGAGTTGAGAGTTGAGAATTGAGAGTTGGCTGTGCTGTTATCATGAGGGGCCGAGCTATTGCCGGAAGTTGTTGCAACTCTATATAAGATCTCTCCTCCAGTAGGTTTCAACAGACCGAGTATACATTTGATGAGAGTTGTTTTTCCGCCGCCATTAGGGCCGATGATGCCCAGAAAGTCCCGGTCGTAAACGGTGAGGTTTACGTTGCGTACCGTGCGGCTGTCATAGCCGGCACTGAGATTCTTTATTTCAATAAGAGGCGTACCCATTTGTTTACTGCTTGACGATGTCTTTAGTTCTTAACGACCAATTCCTTGGCAATGTTCAACATTTCTTCTTCCCAATCGTAAGAAAGCGGATTGATAGGGATTACCTTCGTTCCCGTCTGTTTGGCAATGATCTCCGCATTGCGACGGTCAAATTCAGGTTGTACGAAGATAACACGGACTTTCTCCTTTTTACAAGTGTCTATCAGATTCTTGAGGTGGGAGGGAGAAGGCTCTTTACCATTTTCTTCGATGGAAATCTGATGCAGACCGTAGTCGCGGGCAGTAAGATAATGCCGGATGATAAATCATGAAAGCACGGTCCGCATTGGGAGCCGACAGCATGTGACAAATAAGGCTATCGGTATGTTCAATCTGGTTGCAGAGACTTTTGTAACGCTCCATATAGACTTCTTCATTGCCTTTGTCGATGGCGCACAGTGCATTTACGATATTTCCGGCAATAATCTGTGCATTATAGGCAGAACTCCAAACGTGTGGTTCCACACCCAAAAGATGCTGATGCTCATCGTCTTGGATGGAATCGTGAGCGTGAGGTTCATCGGCATCGTGATGATGGTGGGCGTGTGAGGAATCATAAATCAGGTCGATGCCGCGGGAAGTATCGAAGAATTGCAGGTGCGGAGCGTTATCCGTCAGCTTGTCCATCCAGGTTTGTTCAAAACCGATGTAGCCGATCCGGAAGTAGGCTTTGCTCTTGGCAAGATCTACGAGTTGCTGGGGGGTAGGGTCGTAGGTTTCCGGGCTACTTCCTTTGGGAACCATGCTGATAACGTTGAAGTTATTGCCTGCAATGGCTTCGGTGAAATAGCGTAATGGCTCAATAGTGACAGTGATGACGGGCTTATCGCCTTCACTCTTATTATTTTGGACGCTGCTGTTCTTGCAGGATGCGGCGAGCAAGGCAGCGAGGATGTACAGGAATGTTCGTTTCATTATTATATTTATGGTTTTTATAATTGATTACTCTTTATGGTTTCTCTTTCGTTGCCCTCAGTATCTCCCGTTTTCCCCCCGGAGGTCCCGGAAGGCGCTCCACACGGAAGCCCACAGCTTGCAACATACGGCGGATGACACCTTTGGCGCAATACGTCGTCAATATTCCCCCTGTATTCATATAAACGTAAAGAGAGCGAAATAATTGCTCGTTCCACATTTCTGGTTGCTTTTCAGGGGCGAAAGCATCGAAGTAAACGAGATCAGGATTTAGTGATAACCACTTATCACTAATCGCATCCATCTTTATCTTCCGCAGAGTGAAGTGCGAGGATATTTTTACGTCTTCTTCCCACGGGGCGGTGTGCAGCTGCTTGAACAGCGGGTTATTGCTATATCCTAGTGCATCGACTTCTTCCCAGGCAAGGGGATAGAGCTCGATACCGGTATAATGTACGGGACGCGCATCCTGTTCGGCAGCTTCCAGTGTGAGCAAGGCATTCAGTCCGGTGCCGAAGCCTATCTCAAGAACGTGCGGTTGCGGTGCGGCAGAGGCTTTCAGCCCCATGTTGATAAAGATATGCTGCGACTCTGTACGCGCTCCTTTCACCGAATGATAATGTTCATCCAGTTCGGGCACAAACAGCGTTGCGCTTCCATCTTCCGTACGTTCTATAATTCGTTTCATAACTTAAAACATAGATATTACTCCCTGCAATGCCAGCAGCATCACGGCATACCGTATCAGCTTTCCGGCAAACATGGACGAAGTAGTCAGCCATACATTGCTACGCATGAAACCCAGTGCAATGGCAATTACTTCGCCCACGAAGGGCAGGAATGCGAAAAAGCCCATCAATGCTCCTTTACCTTGAAGGAAAGTCTGCATCTTGTCTACTTTTTCTTTTTTTACTTTGAAATATTTCTCTATCCAGACTACGTTACCCAGACGCCCCATGTAGTAGCACGTCATACCGCCAATCGTATTACCTAACGTGGCGAAGAGTACACACATCACCGGACTGAGCCCTACCTTTACCAGTGCTATCATCACCAATTCCGAACTGAACGGAACGATGCTTCCTGCCAGTAAGGCGGAGATAAATAAACCGAGATAGCCCCAGTCTATCAGGAGTTGAACCAATGAGTCTACAAAAGCATCCATACGTTAAATCCGAATAAGAGTATAAGCCCGGCAAGGGCACAAATGAAAAACACATTAGAAGCCCGACTGTTCGTCAGTACCACGAAATGTCCTGTCAGGATGCTGACGCCTATCAGCAGCAAGGGCAGGAGGTGAAACGTTTGTGCCGGTTGCAACAGGATATAGACGAAGATGCAGAACGTCAGGAAAATAAGGAAATGCAGATAACTGCGGGTACGTATCTTATCTTCGTAACCTGCCACCAGGCAGTGAACGGAGCTTACTATGAACAACAGGAACGAATAGCCCAATGTAGCGATTTCCCATAATGGGAAGTTCCATAAAGTAATGGGATGGAACGTCACCAGTTCGATGAATGGCTGATAGAATAATTCTATTTCACCATAGAAGTAGGCATGTCCAAACAGGAACCAATAGGGGAGCGTCCAGCCGATCAGACCTCCGAAAAAGCTCTTAGGAGTGAGTGCCTGGAAACTGTATGCACCGATCCAGAAAATGGGAATGAACAATGTCAGTTGCGGAAAGAACAGACTGCCCGCCCCGATAAACAGGAACGAGTAGAATAGGATGCCCGCCGGATGTGGATGTTGATAGCCCTTGAACAGGAAGAACAAAGATATCAGAAATGCTGTCGAGGCAATGTCTCCGGCATATAATTGGTGCATGGCAGGACAGACAGATATCAGCAGGAAGTAAATGGCTGTCTGCACGGATGCCCGCATACGGATAATGGCAAAGGTGTTGTTCAGCTCTATCAGGAAGTAACCGATTATACCGTAAAGCAGAAAGCTTAGGGGCGCACTTGCCCATGTCGGAATCCAATCGTTGTAGATGGTTTCCCACAATGGGTAATTGCTTTTCATCACTGGAATCTCGGGTAATAAGATGGAAGTCAGTACCCAGCAGAACAGTGATAGAAAGACAGCAGCGGGGAGGGTGAAGCGCCCCGCTGTAATCCGGTTCTGTAATCGTTTACTTCGTATCATTATAATAAAGGTGATGGGGTGATTAGAGATCGAACCCGATGTCGCGGCGGAAATACTTCTTGTCGAAGTGGATCATATCCGCTACTTTATAACTTTTGGCAAGGGCTTCCTCCTTGGTTTCACCATACGAACATACGGCAATCACGCGTCCGCCGTTCGTTACCACTTGTCCGTCTTTCATTGCGGTTCCGGCATGGAAGAGGATGCTGTCCGTGGCTACCGCTGCTTCAAACCCGGTCATCACTTTGCCCTTTTCGTAAGCTTCGGGATATCCACCGCTGACAAGCATGACACAGGCGGCTGTCCGTGGGTCCATCACCAATGTCTTGGTGTCGAGGTTGACATCGCGTACACCTTCCAGAAGTTCTACAAAGTCGCTTTGTATACGCAACATGACGCTTTCTGTTTCCGGATCGCCCATACGGACGTTGTATTCTATCACCATTGGTTCACCTTTCACACGGATCAGGCCGAGGAAGATGAAGCCTTTGTAAAGGATGTTTTCTTCCTGCAATCCGCGGATGGTAGGTTCGATGATGCGGGTACGTACCTTTTCCATGAATACCTCGTCGGCAAAGGGGACAGGAGTTACACTTCCCATGCCACCGGTATTCAGGCCTTTATCGCCTTCACCGATGCGTTTGTAATCTTTGGCAACAGGCAAAACCTTATAGTTCTTACTGTCTGTCAGCACAAATACGGAGCACTCTATACCGCTGAGGAATTCTTCGATAACAACTGTGGCGCTGGCCTGGCCAAACATACCGCCGAGCATTTCTTCCAGTTCCCGCTTGGCTTCTTCCAGTGTAGGGAGAATGAGCACACCTTTTCCGGCGCATAGACCGTCAGCTTTCAGCACGTAGGGAGCTTCGAGGGTTTCGAGGAAAGCAAGGCCTTCGTCCAGATTAGCAGCAGTGATGCTTTTGTAACGGGCGGTGGGAATACCGTGACGTTCCATGAAGCCTTTGGCGAACTCTTTGCTGCCTTCCAGTTGCGCACCTTTAGCTGTAGGGCCGATGATGGCAATATGTTGGGTGGAGGCATCTCCGGTAAAGCTGTCGTAGATACCTTCTACCAACGGATCTTCGGGACCTACCACGATCATGTCTATCTTTTGTTCTAAAGCGAAGGCTTTCAAGGCAGGGAAATCGGTTGCCTTGATGGATACGTTCTCACCTACCGCACTGGTGCCGGCATTACCGGGGGCGATAAAAAGTTTCTCTACTTTCGGGCTTTGGGCTATTTTCCATGCCAGGGCATGCTCGCGGCCACCACTTCCTAATAATAATACTTTCATCTTTATATTTCTTTTAATTGTAATCACTTATTTCCTAAATACTCTTCAAAATAACGGGTTATCTTTTCATGCAGATGCACCCGGTCACGTCCCCTGACATTGTGCTTATGTGTGGGATAGATAAACAGGTCCGGATATGTGCGTGCATCCACACAAGCCTTTATGAACGAAAGTGTATGTTGAGGTACACAAGTATCGTCATGATCATCATGGATCAATAGCAGATGTCCTTTCAGATTGCCGGCAAGGTTTTTCAGGTTGCACTCTTTGTACCCTTCCGGATTACTCTGTGGGGTATCCATATAGCGTTCTCCGTACATGATTTCATAATATCCCCAGTCGATGACCGGACCACCTGCAACGCCTACCTTGAATATCTCGGGATAGCGGAGCAGCAATGCCGTAGTCATGTGACCACCGAAACTCCAGCCGTGCACACCGATGCGGTTGCCATCTACATAAGGCAGACTTTTCAGGAATTCCACACCTTTCACCTGGTCTTTTCCTTCTTCAATGCCAAGATGTCGGAAAGTAGCATTTTCAAATTCCAGTCCGCGGTTGTCACTTCCACGGTTGTCGAGGCTGAACATGATGTAACCTTTGTTGGCCATGTAGATATCCCAGCCACGTGCACCGTTCTGCCAACCGCCGGTGACCATTTGGGCGTGCGGACCGCCGTATACATAGATGATAGTGGGGTATTTCTTGTTCGGATCGAAGTCAGCGGGCTTTATGATGCGGTAGTAAAGATCAGTCACACCGTCGGCAGCCTTGATGGTGCCGGTTTCGATACTTGGCATAGTGAAGTCCTTGAACGGATTTTCTGCTGTAAGCAGTGTGTATTCCCGATGTTTTTTCGGGTTGGCAGACATTATCTTTATGCTACGGGGACAAGTGGGCGAAGAAGATTTGTCAATGAGATGGGTCCCCATGAAGCCGGATAGCTGTGCCGAATGAATTCCTTCAGAGTCTCCTAAAAGGCTTCGTTTACAATCCTTCAGACTTACGGAGTAAATATTACTTTGCAGAGGAGAAATTTCGGTACTCTGGATAATGACGTGTTGCGTCTGCCGGTTGAATCCTAATACTTGTTGTACCAGCCATTCGCCTTGGGTCAGTTGCTTCAGCAATTCTCCTTTTACATTGTATAGATAGAGATGATTGAATCCGTCGCGTTGGCTTTGGTAGATAAATTTGTTGTTGTCCCATGGCAGAAATACGATGGGATGTTGAGGTTCTACATATTTGGGATGCGATTCCTCAAAGAGAGTAGCCATTAATTCACCGGTCTCGGTGTTGTATTGGCATAGTTTGGCATGATTCTGGTCGCGGTTCAATTCGATAAGATAGATGCTTTTGGCATCCGGAGCCCAACTGATATTGGTGAAATAACGGTCGGTGGGATCACCTGTGTTCAGATAGACCGTTTTCTGTGTTTCGGCATTATAGATACCTACCGTTACTTTATGGCTTGTCATGCCTGCCATAGGGTAACGTACATTATTCAGTTCACCTGTGCGTGCTGTGATGTCTACCAATGGATATTGTGTCACCATGCTCTCATCCATCCGGTAGAAAGCGAGCAGGTTTCCCTGGGGACTCCAATAGGTACCTTTGTTGATACCAAACTCATTGCGATGCACACTCCGTCCACATACGACACCTTCGGTTTCGGTGGTTACCTGACGGGTTTGTCCATCATTGGTCATTACGTAGAGATTATTGTTGAGTGTATAGGCCAGATGGCGGCTCACTTCGTTCCAATCTTCATTGGCAGCTTGGGCGGGACGCGGCTGACTCCAAATTAACTCTTTCTTCTTCCAGTCCATAAGTACGCGGTATTTACCGGTGTTCAGCAAAAGGAGTGGGTCTACTTGGAGCAGAATTCCAACAACAGCACTGTGGGGAGTATTGATGGTCTTTGCGGAGTAGAAGTTATGCAACTTTCCTAACTCTTTTTCTGCCAATAACTTATTGGCTTCTTCCAAGGTGATGACTGTGAAATATTGTCCTGCTTTTGCTCCTACTCCATTCACTGCCCAGATGCCTTTTATACTGTCGATACCCAATTCTAAGCATGCGGCATCGCCATACCACTGATACCATTTGTTTTCGGCAATGCGATAGGTTTCTCCGCCGGGGATCAGGTCTTCCAGCGTCGGTTTCTTTAAATCTTGTGCCATAACGTTCGTTGTGAAGAGAGCGGATGATGCCAATAATACCACTCCCATCCATTTACTGATTATCTTCATGTTCATAGTCTTTTGTTAGTCATTCTCTTTTCTAAAACCTTTCACTTCTATTCTGCCCATTGGTGTACTTTTCACTTGTACGGCGGCACTCAGCTTGGCAAAGGCAGAGTATCTAACACCTCCTTTGTTTGAGGGTGACAATTTGGCACCTCAAACTGTCTCTCGGCAACTTACTCTCCCTCTTCCCGCTTTCTTGGTTTAAACTCCCTTTTCGGCTTGAACTCCCCGTTTCCTCCCGGACGACGTTCTCTGTCAAACGGTTTTCTTTCCCTGTCTCCATCCTTGCGGAATTCCCTTGGCTTGAATTCCCCTCTGGGCCTGTCTTCTCTCGAACCAAACTCCCGGGGTTTACTGTCTCTTGGTCTGAATTCCCTTGGCTTGTCATCTCTGGATCTGAATTCTCCTGGTTTGCGGGGCTCTCTCGGTCTGAATTCACGTGATTCTCTTGGTCTGAACTCCCGTCCTTCTTTCGGTTTGAAGCCTGATTCTTTAGAGTCTTCTCCCTCTTCACTTTCACCTTCCTGTTTCTTGAATTCCTTGTATTTACCGTCGAAAATCTCGTATTTACGGAATTCACATTCCAGTGCACCGTTGAACAGAGGTATTTTGGCAGTCGGTTTCAGTCCTATCTGGTCGAAGCACTCTTCACGATAAGAGAGCACCCATGCCGTGTTTCCGGTGAAAGCGTGTTTCAGACGCTCGCCTATCATCTGGTACAGTCCCAGCAGATTATTGGTAGAAATACGTTCCCCATAAGGCGGATTGGTGATAATCATGGACTTTTCCGCTGGCTGTTCAAACTGCTGGAAGGGCTGCAACTTCAAGACAATGTCTTTCGATACACCTGCTGCCTTGATGTTGTGCGTTGCTATTTCGTTAGCCTGCGGATTATTGTCGTATCCGTATATCTTATGTGTAAACTCACATTCCTGACTGTCGTCGTTGTAAATCGTATCGAATAAATCCTGGTCGAAATCATTCCACTTCTCAAAAGCAAATTCCTTACGGAATACTCCCGGAGCAATGTTACGTGCAATCAGTGCCGCCTCAATGGGGATGGTACCCGAACCACACATCGGATCAATCAAATCACATTCTCCTTTCCAGCCCGTCATGAGGATCATTCCGGCAGCCAGAACTTCGTTCAACGGAGCCTCTACCGCTTCCTGACGATAACCGCGGCGGTGTAGTGACTCACCCGATGAGTCGAGCGAAAGCGTACACGTGGTTTGTGCAATGTGTATATTCAGCAGTACATCCGGGCGGTTGATTCGTACGGACGGACGTTTGTTGAATTTCTCGCGGAAATAATCTACAATGGCATCTTTTACTTTATAAGATACAAACTTAGAGTGACGGAATTCTTCGCTGAACACAACGGCATCTACAGCAAATGTTTTCTCCACATCCAGGATGTTTTCCCAGCTGATAGCTTTGATTTGTTCATAGACTTCATCAGCATTTTTGGCAGTGAAGTTCTTGATCGGTTTCAGGATACGGATTGCTGTGCGCAAGCAGAAGTTTGCCTTGTACATCATTTCCTTGTCTCCACTGAAAGACACCATGCGTCGGCCTATTTCTATGTCGTTTGCCCCTAATGCAGTCAGTTCTTGTGCTAATACTTCTTCCAGACCTTGAAAGGTCTTGGCAATCATTTGAAAGGATTCCATCTGTTTATTATTGATTTTACGATTTACAATTTTATGGTTGAAGCTGCTGTAACTTCTTCTGTATCTATTGTTTCTATTGATGATTACTATTCTCTTAATATCCCTTTTACGGAACACTTGTACTTCTCGGATGTAACGCTTGTTTCTCTCTTCCGAAACACTTGTGTTGCTCAGCCGGAACGCTTGTGTCCCTCAACCGGGGCACTTGCTTGCTGACTGCCGGTTACTTTTTGGCTTTAGTCTGTACAATTCTTGCTCCGGCCGGAACGTCTTCCGTCACCCAGATATTACCACCTACCGTGGCCCCCTGTCCGATAGTGATACGTCCTAAAATGGTGGCATTGGAATAGACGATTACATTGTCTTCCAGTATCGGGTGGCGTGGGATACCCTTGATCGGTTTACCGTCCGCATCCAATGGAAAGCTCTTGGCACCCAGAGTTACGCCTTGATACAACTTCACGTTATTTCCGATGACGCACGTCTCCCCAATTACCACACCCGTTCCGTGGTCTATGGTGAAGTGGCTGCCGATGGCGGCACCCGGGTGAATATCGATTCCTGTTTCGCTGTGGGCCATTTCAGTGATGATACGCGGAATAAGGGGCACACCGAGTTTCAGTAACTCATGCGCAATGCGGTAATTGCTGATGGCACGTATGGCGGGATAACAACTGATTACTTCTCCGAAACTGTGTGCTGCCGGATCTCCATTGTAGGCGGCTGCCACATCAGTGGCCAGCACACGGCGCATTCCCGGCAAATTGCTGATGAATTTAGCGGCAATCAGTGCCGCTTCTTCACGCTGAAGTTCAGTGCAGCAGGTACATTCTCCGTTTCCGGTGAAGCAAAGCCCTGCAAGTACCTGACCGGTCAGCAAGTCGAACAAGCGTTCGATGTTTACGCCGATGTGATATTTGATGGTGCGGCTGTTGACTGTGGAATTACCAAAATAACCGGGGAAGAGGATGGCACGTGATAGCTCTACAATATCTTGCAGTGCCCTAGCCGAAGGCAATGGAGTGCCGTCCGTGTGCTGATGAAACAGTCCTTTGTAAGATGAGCTTTCCGATAGTTCATCGACTGCCTGTGTCAAAATGTGAGTAAAGTTCAATGGACTCATTGGGATATCCTTTTTATAATAAGGTGGGTACAAAGGTAACTATTCTCAGCGAAAATCCCTCATTTATAGTATGAAAATCCCACAAATATGGTATTTCCTATGAACCGTTAACCCTCTATCTTTGTCATTTAGAAAGAAGAGTATAAATTAAAACCCAATATGTTATGAAAAAGATAGCAAAACAGCTCACGGATCTGGTGGGCAACACTCCCCTGATGGAGCTGAGTAATTACAATAAATCAAAAGGGCTGAAAGCCCGTCTGATCGTGAAACTGGAGTCATTTAATCCTGCCGGAAGCGTGAAAGATCGCGTGGCACTGGCAATGATTGAAGATGCCGAGACTTCCGGTTTGCTGAAACCCGGAGCGACAATCATAGAACCTACCAGTGGAAACACCGGAATAGGACTTGCATTTGTGGCCGCTTCAAAAGGTTATAAGTTGATTCTCACCATGCCCGATACTATGAGCGTTGAGCGTCGCAACTTACTGAAAGCCTTGGGTGCCGAATTGGTGCTTACGCCCGGTGCCAATGGTATGAAAGGGGCTATTGCCCGTGCTGAAGAACTGAAAGCGGCTACACCCGGTGCGGTGATTCTTCAGCAGTTTGACAACCCTGCAAATCCTGCCATGCACGAACGTACTACAGGACAGGAGATCTGGCGGGATACGGAAGGTCATGTTGATATTTTTGTTGCTGGTGTAGGGACTGGCGGGACGGTAAGTGGAGTAGGCGCCGCCTTGAAAAAACATAATCCGGCTGTAAAGGTGGTAGCGGTAGAGCCGACCGACTCTCCTGTACTTTCAGGAGGTGCTCCGGGAGCACATAAGATACAAGGTATCGGTGCCGGTTTTGTTCCCAAGAACTACAATCCGGCAGTAGTGGATGAAATATTGCAGGTAACAAATGACGATGCTATCCGTACAGGACGCGAGTTGGCGCAGAAAGAAGGCCTGCTGGTAGGTATATCTTCCGGGGCGGCAGTCAGTGCAGCCACTCGTCTGGCACTTCTTCCGGAGAATGAGGGGAAAACTATTGTTGCATTATTGCCGGATACAGGCGAACGGTATCTCTCAACGTTGCTATATGCATTTGATGAATACCCGCTGTAGAATATTAGGGCTACACCCTTTCACCAAAAGGGTGTAGCTATTTGCAGTAAAGGGTGTAGCTATCCGGGGGAAAGGGTGTAGCCATCTTGAAATGGGTTTGTAACTACTCTGAGGTGACCTCGCTGGGTCGCAGTCCGAAGGATCTGCAAGTCATTTTGTCTATTTTTACTTCCCAAACCTTTACGTTGCGCACGGCAGGTTCACTGTATTTAAATTCATCGCTTGTATATTGCCGCATGATTATATCAAGTGCCTCTCTTTTTTCATCCATATCTTCGATGAAACGGACGTTTCCGTGGCATATCACGCTGCGCGACTTCATGCTGTAACTGCATGCCACTTGCCGGTGCATATACACCAACTCGTGTCCTTCGCAGAAGGTGATGCAGACATGAGGATGTTTTTCTGCCATCGTTACTTTGCTGCCTTCGGGACTGGAGTGCAGATAGATAATTCCGTCCCTGTAAGCAAAGTTCATGGGGACTACGTAAGGGTTGCCTTCCAGATCGGTGATGCCCACCGTGCAGTAAGGACATTTGCGAATGATTGCTTCAATTTCTGTCAGTTCGGTGATTGCAATTGTCTTCATAGGGCTGAATGGGTGTTTTATTCGGTGCAAAGGTAATCATTTTATTGACAAACCCCAGTCGTCTGTTGAAGAAGCGTGCGAAAAGTCCTACGATCAATGCGGCAATGATTGTACCTTCGCGTACACCTTCTATGCTTCCTGCTATCATCAGAGAGGCTGCACAGGCAAGGAGTGCCAGTGTAGTATCAGCCGATCTTGGTAATTCCGAATTCTTTTCCCGTACGCAAAGTGATGGCTTTCACAAAGGCTTCTCCGGATAGCATCACTACATTGGCAATTACCTCCATACTTACTCCCAGGCCAAGTATCGCACAGCCAGCTATCAGTGATAGAATCTGCGAGGCATAGCCTGCAGGAGTGAATCCTCCCAATAATGCCATCGAGCAATCTATGAAGAAACTGAAGAGTATTGCTACGGGAATTTGTAGAAACTGCTCTTTTCTGAAGTCCCTTTTCAGAAGCCATATTTGTCCGGCTATCAGCGCGGCATTCAGCAGAAGCGTGAACTGTCCCAGTGTGACGGGAAAATTTAAACTCAGTGTGTAAGGAAGGCTCGATATAGGTGAGGAGCCCAGATTTGCTTTAATAATTAAACTAATACCAAACGCATTTACAAATAAGCCCGCAATGAAAAACAGATACCGGGCTGTTAATTCTCTTTTTGCCATATTACAATCTTTTTTTCTTAAGCTCATCACTTTTCGGTTATGAGTTAAATGATAAATAATTTTTTAGACGCGGATGGCGCTAATCACTTATCACCAAACACTAATCACTTTTGTTCTTTTCTATACCGTATATATCCAATCTTTGATGAGCAAATAACCGAAATTATTAACCGCTGCAAAGTTACGGCTTCTATTGTCTGTCTCACGGTTCAAAAATCGAAGCGAATTGTTCAAAAAGTGGGATTATTTTGTTCATAAGCTCCTTTAAAACTATATTTGTACTTCAAAAATAGAACTTTATGAGTGAGGAATACCTGTTTCATACCCGGAAGAAATCCGATTTGTTTTCTTATCCTTATCGGATGGAGAGAGGGGAATTGCTGTTTTGTCTGCAAGGAGGAGTACAGCTTTACATTAACCAGCAGAAGTATGCTTTAGCTGCCGGAAGTGTAATACTTGTTTTCCCCGAACAGATTACGTTTTATAAAGATGCCACAGATGACCTTGAACTGGCTGTTTTTGCTTTTTCCGCTCAGTTCCGACATGAGATTTTCTATTCGTTGCCTTCGGATAAGGTATCCTTCATGCGTGAGCATAATTATAGTTCATTCCGAGACGAAGAGTGGGATGGGATATGTAATCATTATCTTAAACTTCTGCAACAGAAATCTGTGGACAGTGATAATATATATCAACGTGAGCTGGTGATTTACTGTTGTCGGATGCTGTTTTATGAGATCTGTAATCAGTCGGAGCGTCTTTACCGGCAAACGAAGCCGAATCATTTGCGTTGGCGGTTGAAGGACCGCTTTATTGCGTTAGTGATAGAGTCGTTCAGGGAACAGCGTTCGGTGGATTATTATGCGGATAAGCTTTGTGTCACTACGCGGCATCTGAGTAAGACGATTCAACAAACGGTGGGATGCACAGCGAAAGAATGGATAGACGATTACGTGATACTTGAGCTTAAAGTGACACTTCACTCTACAGCACTTTCCATACAGGAGATAGCTAATCAGTTTAATTTCCCTGATCAATCCTATCTGGGGAGATACTTCAAGCATCATACAGGAATGTCGCCCACGGCTTACAGGGAGAATTATGGTACATACGAGAAAGAAAATTTAGGCACGTATTACGCGGATTACACGGATTTCTTTATTAATCAACAATCCTTGATCCGTGTATTCCGCGTAATACGCGCCTTTTATTCTACCAGCGCAAAGTCCAACTGTTTCTTTTCCAGATTGGCCCGTGCTACCTTAATTGTAATTGCATCGCCCAAACTGTAGGTACGATGCTTACGGCGCCCACGCAGACAGTAGTTCTTCTCATCGAACTCGTAATAGTCATCGCCAAGATCGCGGATAGGTATCATACCTTCGCATTTATTTTCGTTCAGTTCAACGTACAGTCCCCATTCCGTAACACCGGAAATTACACCATCGAACACTTGTCCCAGACGCTCCGTCATAAATTCTACTTGCTTGTATTTGATGGAAGCACGTTCAGCGTTGGCTGCAATTTGTTCCATATTGCTGGAGTGGTCGCAGAGGTCTTCATATTTAGTTTCGGAAACACTGCGCCCGCCATTCAGGTATTTAGTAAGCAAGCGGTGTACCATCATGTCCGGGAAACGACGGATGGGTGAGGTGAAATGTGTATAGTATTCGAATGCCAATCCATAATGTCCAATGTTGTGCGTGGAATAACGTGCTTTCTGCATGGCACGGATGGATACGGTTTCAATAAGATTCTCTTCCTTCTTGCCCTGAATATCGTCCAACAGATGGTTGATGGATTTGGAAACATCTGTCTTGGTCCCACCGGTACGTATCTTGTAACCGAAGCGGGCGATGAATTGTGCCAGGTTATCCAGTTTCTCCGGGTCTGGAAGGTCGTGGATACGGTAAGGGAATACCTTGGCCTTCTTGCTTTTCGGTACGCGACCGATTTTTTCTGCTACGGTGCGGTTGGCAAGCAACATGAATTCTTCCACCAACTTGTTGGCATCTTTGGGAAACTTTGAAGTAGACGCTGATAGGTTTCCCTTTTTCGTCTATCTCAAACTTCACTTCGTAACGGTCGAAGTTGATGGCTCCGGCTACGAAACGCTTTTGACGCAATGCCTTGGCAATGGTATCCAGCATAAGGATTTCTTCTTTGAAGTCTCCTTCTTTCGTTTCAATTATTTGCTGTGCTTCCTCGTAAGTAAAGCGGCGGTCGGACTTGATTACTGTATGTACTACGCGTGAGTCTTTCACATCTCCCTTTTCGTTGATGTTGAAGATAACGGAGTACGCCAGCTTTTCTTCGTCGGGACGCAGGGAGCAGATGAAGTTGCAAAGACGTTCGGGAAGCATCGGGATGGTACGGTCTACAAGATACACGGATGTAGCGCGTTTTTCGGCTTCCTTGTCGATGATGCTGCCTTCGGTTACGTAATGGGTAACGTCTGCGATGTGTACACCTACTTCCCACAAGCCATCTTTCAATTTGCGGATGGAGAGAGCATCATCAAAGTCTTTGGCATCCTTCGGATCGATGGTGAAGGTAGTCACATTTCGGAAGTCCTCGCGTTTGGCAATTTCTTCATCGGATATTTCAGCGGGGATTTTGTCCGCAGCTTTTTCTACAGAAGAGGGGTAGACATAAGGTAGTCCGAATTCGGCAAGGATGGCGTGCATCTCTGTGGTGTTGTCACCCGCTTTGCCCAGGATGTCGATGACTTGCCCGATGGGGTTTTTCGCCTTGTCGGGCCATTCTATTACTTTCACGATGGCTTTGTCTCCCGTCTTTCCGCCTTTCAGCTTTTCTTTGGGGATGAAGATGTCATTGGCAAGCGTACGGTTTTCCGTCACCAGGAAGGCGTAGGAACTGCCTACTTCCAGTGTGCCTACAAAGGTGTCGTTGGCACGTTCCAATACTTCTATCACTTCTCCTTCGGCTTCGCAGCCACGGCGTTTGGCGTAGAAGGAAATGCGTACTTTATCATTGTTCATGGCGTGTGCCGAATTACGTTCGGCCACGAATATCGGGTCACCTCCACCTTCGGGAATGAAGGAATTCTTTCCATTGCTTTTACGCTGGAAAGTGCCTGTCATTTCCACTCCATGATTGTTCAGTTTATATTTGCTTTTCTCCACTTCGGTGATGTAATCATCCAGTAGCATATCGCTTAGGATATCCTTACACAGCATCTTCAGAGGATGCGTGGTAAGGTGGAGTTGTTCGAATATGTATTTCAGGGACAGTACCTCATCAGGTTTCGAATGGAAAAAATCCATAAGGGCAGAAATGAGTTCTTTCTTTTTCATTCGCTTGCCGGCTTTTTTTCTCTTTGTTTTTGGCCATAATATATTGATTATTGAATGGATTGCATATGATAGATACAAAGAAAACAATTTTTTTGCGAATTTGCTTTGTTTCTGCCTTGAAAAGAATGGGGATGTAGGCAAAAAAGATGTAATTAGCCTGAATAATTCATAGGAGTTAGAAGATGTAAAGGAGTTAGAGGAGTCAATTAATAACCATGCAAATAAACAAATAATGATGAAGAAATACAAAATGGCTTTTATTTTATATCTTTGCGCCATTATTATTTTAATAATCAGTATAGAATGAGCGTAGAAGTTGCTTCTCTGTCTCGGGAGAAGGAAATATACAAAGTAACGATTGTTGGTAGTATTGTTAATTTTGTGCTACTTGCCTTTAAGTTTGTGGCAGGTATTCTAGGCCATAGTGCTGCTATGTTGGCAGATGCGGTTCATTCTTTATCTGATTTTGTGACGGATGTCATTGTTCTCGTGTTTGTCCGTATTTCCAATAAACCTCAGGATAAAGATCATGATTATGGACATGGGAAGTATGAAACGTTAGCCACTGCTATTATTGGAATTCTATTATTACTGGTGGGATTCGGCATTTTGTGGAATGGTGCTTTTTCTATTTGGGCTTTTATGAAAGGAGAACAACTGGAGGCACCTGGAATGGTGGCACTGATAGCTGCTCTTATTTCTATTTTGCTGAAGGAGATATTATATCAATATACAGTTATTAAGGGGAAGAATTTGAATTCACAGGCAGTAGTAGCCAATGCCTGGCACCATCGGAGCGACGCTTTTTCGTCTATAGGAACGGCTATAGGTATTGGAGGTGCAATCTTGTTGGGCGAACATTGGCGGGTACTCGATCCGATAGCTGCTGTGATTGTCAGTTTCTTTATAATGAAGGTAGCTATTCAACTGTTGATTCCTTGTGTTGACGAGTTGCTTGAAAAGTCTTTGCCGGATGAAGTGGAGAAAGATATTGAGCAAGCATTGCTCTCTTTTCCCGGAGTTAGTGAGCCGCATCATCTCCGCACGAGGCGTATCGGTAGTTATTGTGCGATTGAGGTACATGTGCGCATGGATGGAGGGATTACGTTGGAAGAAGCTCATACTACGGCTACGGCTATTGAACATAAATTAAAAACAATGCTTGGCGAAGGTACGCTGATTAATATTCATGTAGAACCCAAGAAGTAATGGAAAGTATATTAATAACAGGAGCCAGTGGATTTATCGGAAGTTTCATCGTGGAAGAGGCGTTGAAGCGGAAGTTCGGCGTGTGGGCGGGTATCCGTTCGAGCAGCAGCCGGGAATATCTGCGAAACCGTAAGATACACATTCTGGAACTGGATTTTGCACACCCCAATGAATTGCGTGCGCAGCTTTCCGGCCATAAGGGAACATATAATAAGTTCGATTATATCATCCATTGTGCCGGTGTCACCAAATGTACCGACAAACGGGAGTTTGACCGGGTGAATTATTTGCAGACGAAATACTTTGTCGATACTCTTCGTGAACTGAATATGATACCGAAGCAATTTATCTATATCAGTACGCTGAGCGTGTTTGGCCCTGTTCATGAGAAAACTTATCAGCCGATTACGGAAGAAGACTCCCCTATGCCCAATACTGCTTACGGGCTGAGTAAACTTAAAGCGGAGCTTTATTTGCAAAGTATTCCCGCTTTTCCTTATGTCATCTATCGCCCCACGGGAGTGTACGGTCCGCGTGAAAAAGATTATTACCTGATGGCTAAGTCCATCAAGCAGCACACGGACTTTGCTGTTGGCTTTCGCCGGCAGGATCTGACATTTGTTTATGTGAAAGATATTGTGCAGGCTGTATTCCTCGGTATTGAAAAACAGGCATGCCGACGTGTCTATTTCCTGGCAGACGGACAGGTGTACCGTAGCCGAGCTTTTTCCGACCTGATCCGAAAAGAATTGGGTAATCCGTTTGTAATTCGGGTGATATGCCCATTAATTATATTGAAAGTTGTATCTTTGCTCGCTGAATTCTGGGCGGTGCGTAGCAAGAAGCCCAGCACTCTCAATTCTGATAAGTATAACATAATGAAACAACGCAATTGGCAATGTGACATCGGCCCGGCTGTAAGAGAGTTGGGATTTGCACCTCAGTACAATCTGGAACAAGGTGTAAGGGAGACTATTGCCTGGTATAAGAACGAGGGATGGCTTTAGATTTATTTAAAAAGGTAGAAACCCGGAAGGGGTTATTTGCAGTTGAGAAGATAACACTTATATATAATTTGTTGACTTCGATTTTGATCTTGTTTCTTTTTCAGGAAATGGATCATCCGGTGCAGATGTTGATTGACCGCGCAATGATTGCGGGCATGACGTTTTTATTGATGTATCTTTACCGGCTGGCACCCTGTAAGTTTTCCGCCTTTGTGCGTATTGCTATCCAGATGTCCTTGCTTTCCTATTGGTATCCCGATACGTTTGAGTTCAACCGGATATTTCCGAATCTGGACCATGTGTTTGCTTCAGTAGAGCAGTGGATGTTCAACGGGCAGCCGGCGGTATGGTTCTGCCTCCGTTTCCCGCATATGTGGGTAAGTGAGCCGTTCAATATGGGATATTTCTTCTACTATCCGATGATTTTGATTGTGGTAGTGTGGTATTTTATTTATCGTTTTGAACTTTTCGAGAAGTTGTCGTTCGTGCTGGTCACCTCTTTCTTTATCTATTATCTGATTTATATTTTTGTTCCGGTGGCAGGGCCGCAGTTCTATTTCCCGGCTATCGGCGATGATAATGTGGCGCAGGGTGTGTTTCCTTCCATCGGAGATTACTTCAATCATAATCAGGAGTTACTGCCCGGACCGGGATACGATCATGGATTCTTTTACAATCTGGTAGAGGGTTCTCAGCAAATCGGTGAACGCCCTACAGCTGCTTTCCCCAGTTCGCATGTGGGAATTTCCACTATCCTGATGATTATGGCGTGGCGTGGTAGCCGCAGGTTATTTGCCTGTCTGTTTCCTTTCTATGTACTGCTTTGTTGTGCCACGGTGTACATTCAGGCGCACTATTTGATTGATTCGATTGTAGGATTTGTTTCTGCTTTCGGACTGTATGTGATGGTGACGTGGATGTTCAAGAGATGGTTTGCACAGCCGATGTTTAAGTAAGGTAGCATCTATATATCCTACGTGTCCCATCTATATATCCTACGCATCCCATCTATATGACGGACGTGCAGCATCTATATATCCTACGCCACCGATATATAGATGCTAAAGGAACAGTATGTATAGCATAGACAGTGGTACTAAGACAAGAAGCACTCATACCGTCGGCAATAAACCGGATATAGATAATATGTAAGATTATTCTTATAATAGTGTGAACTCGATATAATTAAAATAGTGTAGGTTGCCCGTCCTTGATAAATTTATATCAATGACGGGTTTCTTATTTAATACGAGTCCTTCTGTGACCGAGTATGTTTGTTCTAATAAACAGTCAGCCCTTGCTTTGTTTGTGCTGACAAAGCAAGGGCTGAGAAAACAATACTAAGGTCCGTATCGTTTTATTTCACACTTTTTGTAGTTGTTCCCGGTGGAACATTATCGTCTCCTCCCGGTGTAGTGCGTTCGGTACGGAAAGTAGTGTAATAACTATATCCCACCCCATTTTTATTTTTGGCATAAGCACGTACATAATAGTAAGTATATGCTTTCAAACCGGTAAGGTTGACGGTGAAAGTCTTACTCTCCTTATCCAAAGTGGCTTTCACATGACTGTCCTTATCTATGGTTGGTTCTGAAGTGTTTTCACTCCAACAGAAGCCTACTTCACTGATTTCAAGTTCTTCGCTTCCGTCGCCGCCATCACTGGCAATCTTGCCTTCCATGGTGGCAGTAGTGCTGCCTATCGACCCCTCTTTTACCGATGCGTTGGTATTCGGGGTAGAAGAGGTGGAAGTAAAGAAGTTGGTGGCCGAACTATAGGATGTGCCTTTGGCATTGGTGGCATAAGCACAGATATAGTAGCGTTTCTGATAGGTTAATCCTGTCAATTCGGCGGTGAAGGTGTCATCGGTGGATTGGGATACTATTTTGAGGACTCCCGCTGCACCTATAGTAGGGCTGACTACTGTGGTGGAATATACAAATCCTTTTTCAGTGATTTCAAGGCCACCTTTATCAGAAATAACAGCTTGGGCAGTGGAATGATCGTCGTGGACGGCAGTCATTGCCATGTTCACTACTTCAGGAGCTTTTGTCAAGGCAGTGGTAAACTCGAAGGCAGGACTGTAGCCGGTGCCGTTTACGTTTTTGGCGTAGGCACGTACGTAATATTTCTGTCCTTTGGTCAGCGAAGTCAGTTTTAGGCTGAAGTTGTTTCCTGTACCTTCGGCTTTCATAAATGCATCGTTTTCGAGGGTAGGAGTCGAGGAGGTACTACTCCAACAGATTCCTTTTTCTGTGATATCACGTCCGCCATCAGTCTTAATAGTGGCATTTACGGTTGCTTCCGTTTCACCTACTCCGGTGACTTCGGAGATGGCAACAGTAGGTTCATACGTGCGTCCCAGAGTGAATTGGGTAGCTTCGCTGTAGAATGTACCGTCGCGTGTTGTGGCATAAGCGGTGGCATAGTAAGTAGCGCCCTCGTTCAGATCTTTCAGGTTTACACTGATAGCGTTTCCTTGACTGCTATCAACGGTGTGTTGCCCATCTGTTGCCGGTTTGGTAGAGAAAATACTGTAACAGATACCTTTCTCCGTAACTTCTACACCCGAAGGCACTGTGATGGTACTGCTTAAAGTGGCAGAGGTTACTTCGATCTTGCTTGCTTCGGGCTTGGTCAGGGTAGCCACCTGTTTTTGTTCAGTCTTGAAGGTGAGGATGTTGCTATATCCCGTACCCTTCTCATTGGTGGCATAAGCGCGCAGATAGTAAGTTGTTTCGGGGTTCAGATCCTCTATGACTTCACTGAAGTTGGCTGTTTCACTATTGCCGGTCACTGTCTTCAGGTTTTCGATGGTGGGTACTTGGCTTTCAGTACTCCAACAGAAACCATATTCGGTCAGCTTGAAGCCTCCGTTGGTGCTGACGGTGGCCGAAGGCGTGGCGGCAAAAGCCGTAACGGTGCCCATGCTGCATGTCAGTTGAGGAATCTTCAACTCTTCGGTTGTGAAAGTGACGGCCTCTCCATATCCGGTTCCCGCCTTGTTGATGGCGAAAGCTCTGACGATGTACTTGGTTTTGGCTTGCAGGTCGGAAATCTGGACACTGAAAGTTTCGGCTTCCAGGCTGACGGACCGGGTTTTGTCAGACGTGGTTGGCTCCGGCATACCTTCCTGATAAACTTTGTAAGCAAACCCGCGTTGTGTAACGTTTTGTCCTCCATTATCGGTGATGTCGCTGCTTAGCAATGCTCCATTTTCATTGATGTTGGTGGCGATGGTTGCTGCCGGTACGGGGGCAGTACTTGAGAGGGTCTCAAACTTAATTACTTCGCCTTTAGCTATGCTGCCTCCACTGCGGGCACAAATGCTGTAACAGTATTCATTTCCCGGAGTTAATCCGTCAATGGTACAGACGTATCTGCCTTCCGTCGTATTGTCCGGGGTGGCTGTAAATTCTTCCGCATCGACTAAAGTATTTCCTTTGGCAAAAAGGAAGAATACCTCTGCTTTCACAACGCTGTTTGCATGTGGCACAACGCTACCGGAGAGAAGGGCCTCGAAACGGGTCAGCTCTGCGGCGCTGTTGGTCACCAGCGTGGGCGGATATGTCTGCGGCTCTTTGTCCTCACTGCAACCTATCAGGCAGAATAGAAGCAATAAAGGGAGAACCACGTTCTTTATCTGATTTATTTTCATTGTAATTCGCTTGTTTAGTAGGTTAGAATACAAATCCCAGACCGGCGGTTGCTTCGTGATACTTGAAATTTACAGTGTGGAAACCTGCCGAAATACAGAACTTGCCGAAACGCAGGATACCACCCAGTTCACCGGCTACACCTGTGGCTGAGTTATCGATATCTTTCACCTGTGTGCCTTCAGCATATTCTTTGTCACCTATTGTCATTGGAGCTGCCAGTTCGTAGGTCAGTGTGCGAGTACCGTATCCGGCACCGGCATAGAGATAGAACTTCTTGCCCAGTTGACGGAAGTAACCGCCTGTGATAGACATGCGTGATTTGTTTTTCGTTCCTTCTTTATAGAAAGGAGCGGTAGTTTCTTCACTACCTGTTATGATGCCGTTCTCATCGCATTCCAGTTCACCGCTTGCCGAACCGAAGTCGCTACGGAAACCTACATAGAAACCGTTCTTGCGTCCGAATCCCAGCATGGCACCAAAGGTGGTTCCATTAGGATTGTATCCGGCCTGAAGCATGACGAGAGTATTCATCGGTACTTTAGGCTTGATAGTAGATTCCATGTGGAAGGTGGGACGTACCGTTTCACCGGCGGTCACGTTCAGTAGGGTGTCGATGGGGAAGTAAGTTTGCTTCTCGATGCGTACTTTGTATTCCTTGATGGCCATACGGTCGCTGCGGTAAGGGGTTTTACCTACCAGAACGCTGTCGATATAAACGTCGGCATCCTGTTCGGGCAGTGAGAAGATTTCTACGTAGCCGAACTTGGGTTTCAGGGTGACACTCTTGATTACCTGTTCGCTGCCCAATGTAACGATTCCGGCATCCGGTTGATACATGGGAGCTTCTACACGGTAAGTATGTTCGCCTTTGGGCATGGTTGCAGAGAAGAGTCCGTTTTCGATAGGCACTTGTTCATCATCTACATACACGTTGGCGTTGGCAGGTTCGGGACGCAGTACGAAGAACTGCATGTTGTTTTCTACAACGGGCTTGTCTTCGCTGTCTCCGGTGTTCAGCACCATTTCGTATACGGTGCCTTTTTCAATGATGTCCGGGTAGAAGTAGTTTCGCAGGATACCCAGCTGGTCATGCAAGATGGAGATGCGACGTGCGCCACGGGGGACGTAAAGCCAGATTTCTCCGATTTTTGTTCTCGCGTGCCGTGATGCCGAGTGCGTCCGGTTCAAACATCAAGTCCTTCACGTTGGTCACGATGCGGATCAAGGCGCAGACCTCACCGTTCTGGTCTTTCTTTGGGGCGGTTACGCGTGCCGTGATGTCTGTTTCCATTCGGTTAAACGATGCTACGGCTATTTTGCTTTGTTGCGCCAGTGCGGCGGGGCAGCAGATCACTGCTACCACTACCGCTGCCAGCCAGCATTTCAGTTTGTTTGATTTCATTCTATTGTTCGTTTATTCACGTTTCTATTTCGTTCTCAATTCTCTTGGTTATCGTCCGATAACGACTTTCTGACCTTCCAGCAAGTAGATGCCACTGTCCAGTCCGTGCACCTCGTTCATGCCTTCGCGGGCTTCAATGATGCGTACGGTACGTCCGGTAACGTCATAGATGTTGATGGTACGGTCAGCGTTTGTGTTGATGTAGAGGACGCCGTCACGGCTATAAGCTTTTGTTGCTTTTTCCGGAGTGGCGAATGGAATGTCTTCGATGCCGGTGATAGTGCCATCGCCGCCGCCGATGCTGTAAAGCATGGGGGCGCTGGCTACTGAGGTCTTGCCTTCGTTAGTGGCTAGATAGGCGCGGAAAGGATAAACGGCGGGATAGCTGGAATAATTCTCATTATAATTCTTTATAAATACACTACCGGCAGGATAATTCTTTTCATCGCCATAATACCAGTTGTTTTCATTCAAGACATATACAGTATCATGTTGCATTACTCCGTCATATGTTGGTACCAGATCGAATTTGGTTCCTTTACTACGTTTCAATACTCCTTGGGTGGTTCCAAGTGTGATGCCATTGGCTGCATCGGAGGCAGCAAACTTAACTTCACCATTGATATTGTTTTCACTGGGATACTTATCATTATTCGGCATACAGATCAGATAAGCTTGATGTGCCTTGATTTCAGTGGCAGCTTTATACTTACCGTCTGTTCCTAATTCATAGAGCCAGAAAGGCAGTGTTCCGGCAGTTTCCAGAGCTTTGCTTCCGAAGGGGGCCAGTGCAATGGTTTCTTGTTCTTGGCTATATCGTTTAGAGTAGGTGATTTCCTTCACATTGAAAGGCAACACAATTGTTTGCCAGCCGGCAGCTTCTCCGTAACCACTTGTCTGGTTGAAGTTTCTGGCATAAGTTACCTTCTTTGTCTTCATAGCCTTGCTGACAGAGTAGCGGTTGTTTGAGTAAGCAATGGCAATCGAATCAGTAATACCATTGTAGAAGATATATCCAATGTTGTCTTTGCTGCTAATTGTTCCGTCCGTAGGTAAATAGAGATTATCTATCTGGCCGAATTTATCTTTGGGGAACTGGGTGGAAGAATTCCAATAAACGTTGGATAGATGATAGTAGTTACTGTGTCCGTTCTCATAATAACTGCCTTCACAACGGAAAGCTGAATTTCCCATTTGTATATTCTCAGAAGGGGTGATCTCCAAGGAGTTCCTAATATTAGCACTATAGAATGCACTATTACCTATAGAGGTTACATTACTTGGTATCACGACTTGATCGTAAGTTCCATTACTGAAAGCTTCTTCTCCAATGCTCGTAACTTTAGCCGGTATTGTTAAGTTATTGATTCGACTGCTATTTAAAGCATATCTACCGATAGAAGTCAAAGCTGCCGGTAGATTGATTTCTTGGATGATGCAATTGCGGAAGGCATAATCTTCTAATGAAGTTACTGTTTCCGGTAATTTTACAGTGCGCAAGCTATCTGTATACGCAAACCAATCCTTAATAGAAGTTAGTGAAGTAGCTGAAAAATCGATGCTCTTTATCTTTTTGCAGTTATTGAAAGCATTATCCTTAATTGTGCTGAAACCGGCAGGTAAGGTTAATGAAGCCAATGAAAAATTCTCTGCAAAAGCATAATTGCTGATAGTTGTTAAGGTAGTAGGGAACTTAACACTGCGTAGGCTATCGCAATCATAAAAAGCATAATCAGGTATTTCCTCCAGTTTGCAGCCGGATAAATCTATGCTTCTTAACTTTTGGCATTTATAGAATGTACAGAAACCGAGTGCTGTTAAAGCGGCTTTTCCCATATCAATGCTTTCTAGCTTACTACAATTATAAAATAGTCCTCTTGCTGCACTTTCATAATACTTTTCTTCGAGATAGAAACTCTTCTGCTCGGTGTTAATTATTTGGGTCAAAGAGTTAGGTAATTTGATACTTACTAAACTATTGCAATTAGCAAATGTACCATAATAGAGTTCCTTTAGTCCTTCAGGTAGGCTAATTGAAGTAATGCCAGTTTCGCGGAAACTGTTGTCTCCAATATAAGATAGAGTGGTAGGTAGCGTTACAGTTTTTAAACTGGAGCAACGAGCAAAAGCTGCACTTTGAATACCTTTTACGCCTGAAGGGATGGAGATGCTTTTCAATGATCGACAACCATAGAATGTAGAAGTAAGAATGGAGTCTATGGCAGTGGGCAGAGTAATATTTTGCAAAGTATCGCAACTAAAGAATGCCTTTTTGCCAATCTTTTTGATAGAATTGGGTAGGGTTACAGTTAATAAACTGTCGCAATTGGCAAATGCACCTTCACTGATGGCTTCCGGTGCTGCTCCTTCTGCAAAAAGTATATTCTTAACACCGGTATTGCTGAAGCCGCCGATTGTTTTCATACTGGGTGGGAAAGTTACGGTCTTTAGCAGGTTACAACCAGAGAAAGAATTATTATTGAGGCTAACAACACCATCACTTAAGATAACTTCTGTCAATCCACTGTTTCGAAATGCTCCTTCATTGATAGTCTGTACGCCACCAGGGATTGTTACCTTTCCTAACGAACTACATCCATCGAATGCATAATCTTGTATGGTCATGAGACCGCTGGGAAGAACAATATCTTTCAACTTTTTTGCAGTTCTGGAATGTATAGGAGTAGATATCCGTTACGTTAGGAGGGAAGTTGAGGCTTTCTAAGTCCTTACAGTTTTGAAACGCATACGCCTTGATTTCTGTTAGACTTTGAGGTAGTTGGACTTTCTTTAAAGCTGTATTAGCAAAAGTATAAATACTTAATAATACAAGTTTATTGGGTAGAGTGATTTCGCTCAATGCGGTACAGTTTTGGAAGGCACAGTTTCCGATTGTTCCTGTTTCTGTAGAAAGAATGACCTTATTTAATGCGGTACATCCATAAAAAGCGTATCCATTAATATCTGTAACAGTGTTTGGAATTGTAATAGATGCTAATGCGGTACAATTCATAAAACAACGTGTAGGGATTTTGTTTAACTGATTAGGTAAAGTGACGGATGTTAGTGAGGTACATCCGGTAAAGCATCCATCTTGATAGTCTGCTCCCCAACTAACTTCTCTACCGTCAGGTAATGATGTCACCCCATTAGGTATAACTAAAGATTTTAATCCGCTACATCCTACAAAACTTCCAGTTTGTGTCAATCCATCAGGTAGTTTTAAAGCAGTTAGTCCTGAACAATAACTGAGCGCACTGTTAAGCCGTAATATGCTACTTGGCAGATTAATTGTTTTTATCCCTGTACAACCATAAAACATATTGGGAGCAAGGCGTCTGATTCCATCGTTCAAAGTAACGTTAGTTAGTTTTGTACATTCCCAAAAAGTAAAACCAAAGGAGCTAGAACTTCCGTTATAGTTGTTGTCATTGTTGAAATGTTCATCTCTGAGATTATACAAAGTCAGTTTCTTTGCAGTTCCTAAGCTTGAAGGAATTGATACTGTAGCCAATTCCTGACACTTATTAAATGTATAAGACCCCATAGCCTCTACACCTTCAGGAATACTGATTGAGGTTAGTTTGATGCAATAGCTGAATGCTTTAGGACCTATCCATAACAACGTAGACGGAAGTTCTATTTCTTGCAGGTTGACGCAACGAGCAAATGAAGAACAGCCGGGATACTGGGTATCATCATCACTGCTGGCATCGCTTTTTTTAGGGTCACCACTTACTTGTGTCTTTTCCTCATTCCACGGATTATCCTTACTCCATGTACCAATAGACCATACTGTCTTTGGCAACACTACTTTTGTCAGTGCCGTCATCCCATAGAACATATAATCTCCGATTACATCATTCTGTGTATAGTTAGCTGTTGAGCCTGTGCCACGATAGCTCGTCACTTTATCTTCTACAATATTAGCCTCCTTCAGGTTCAGTATTTTCAGTGTACCTGCCAGTGCGCGTATTGTTAGTATATCCGCTCCGTTCAGCGGGCCATTGATAATCAGTTCGTTTATTTTAGCCCGGTCTGCTTCGCTTGCCGGGAGTTTGCTGGAAAGCGTTCCAGCTTGTGTCAAAGTCACGCTTGTCTGTGCATTGATGCTCAAGATGCTTACCAGCACCATGCATACACTTACATAGAAATGTTTCAGCTTCATAGTCGTATATTTTTTATTATTATTTTTCATTGGAAGTTTATTTATTACTGCGGGTGTCTGTTCCCGGTGTCGGGTTATCACCCTCTCCAGGATTAGGCTTATCCGCATCTTCGGTGGTGAAAGTAGTGTATCCTCCATAGCTGATGCCCTTGGCATTGATGGCGTATGCACGCACACGATAGCGGGTCTTGCCTGTCAGACCGGTCAGTTTGTGGCGCATGGACATACTTCCGGAAGTAACAGTAATCTTCTTTCCGTTTTCGGTAGTGAGTTCTGTTCCGTCATCCACCATCCAAAGGAACCCTTTCTCGGTAATGGTCAGTTTGCCATCGCTTTCAATGTTGGCGCTAAGCCAGGCTGTTGTTGCATATACTTCCGAGACGTTTATATAGCCTACCGAAGGTTTCTTGGTTCCGTCATCATCTCCCGGAGCGGGATTATCATCTTCACCCGGAGGCAATTTAGCTGTATTGAAGTTGTTATGACCGACGGTAGTTTCTCCGTTCTTATTGGTCACATACCCATACACATAATATCCGCTGTTTTCCGTCAATCCGGTAATTGTTCCTGTTACCGTATTTCCTGTAAGGGTACCCGGTGCGTTGGTATATTCGCTTTCACCGGATTTTCTCCATTTGAAACCTTGTGCCGTCAACTCTGCACCTCCGGTATTAGTGACCTCAAAGGAGAAACTAAGGCTGTGCGCCTCACTCTTAGTACATATTAACTCTCCCAATGTGGCTCTACTGCTGCTGCCCGTCTCAAAGGAGAGTGCCTGGCTGTATCCTGTTCCCACATTATTAGTAGCGTACGCACGTATATTATATAAGGTATTATAGCTTAATCCTGTTAGTTGCGCAGTGAAAGCCTCTTTAGTGTCTTTTGATACAAACTTCAGCGAGTAACCGTCATCTACACTTGGATTGCTGCCGGTAGAAACCACGAATCCACGTTCTTTAATCGTTTCTCCGTCACCGCCTAAGTTGGCAATGTTGGCACTGGCCTGCGCATTATCATCTTTGATATTAATCACATTCAGACCATTTAGTGTAGGTTCCGTATGTTTTGTTGTGGTAAACTGCTCTACGGTGCTATACCCTGTGCCTTTGGCGTTAGTAGCAAATGCGCGGACGTAGTAGGTGACACCACCCTGCAAATCGCCAAGGTTGACGAGAATATTATTGTCAGCTTCCGTAGATATCGCTTTGGTATCCTCCAGAGTCGGCTTGGAATTTGTGCTGCTGTAGCAGACCCCTTTTTCCGTTACTTCCAGTCCGCCATTAGTTGAAATGGTAGCTTTCACTTTGGCACCATTCTCCGTCAGGTCGTAGACTCTGGGTTGTGCCACGGTAGGTGCGAATGTAGTTTCTGTATTGAACTGAATGTCACCGCTGTAGAATGTACCGTCACGGGTGATCGCATAGGCACGGGCATGGTAAGTATCTCCTTCTGTCAGTCCGGTGATGGTGGCTGTTACTTTCTGCTCGGTGCTGCTGTCTGTAACTTTACCTCCCTCTACGGTGGGGTTGGAATCTTTGCCGTAGCAGATACCCTTCTCCTTAATAACACTTTCTGTTTCGTAGGCCATTAGGGCTGTGATAGTAGCGGTAGAAGATGTCAGAGCAGTAACAGTGGCTTGTGTCAGCGATACTACCTGCTCTTTATCTGTGGTAAATTCTACGGTCGAACTGTAGCCTATGCCTTTTCATTCTTGGCATATGCACGCATGTAATATTTGGTACTGGCTGTCAGCCCTGTTAGCGTAGCGGAGAAACGTTGTGCTCCATCCATAGCCTGTACCTTCTGGCTGCTTTCGACGGTGGGCTGACGGCTTTCGGTACTATAGCAAAAACCGTATTCTTCCACTGTGAAGCCGTGATCCTGAGTTACGGCACCCAGGCAAACTGCTTCGTAAGCAACCGCTTCTACCGGTTTATTGGCAAGGCTACCGGTTCCATTCGCTATGACCATCGGAATCTTTTGTTGAGTGGTGGTGAACTTTACCGATTCACCGTAGCCTGTTCCTGCATCATTGGTGGCGTAAGGGCGTACAATATAGGTGGTGTTTGCCACCAGATCTGTCAGTTCTACGGTGAAATCATCACCGAATGGCAGCTTGATATTGTCGTCGAGGGTAGGTTCAGCGGCATTTTCAATATAAATGGCATAAGCGAAGCCTCGTACTGTAGGCTCGTAACCACCATTGTCTGTAATACTGGCAGAGAGGGTGGCACTGTACTCGGTAACGTTAGTGGCCTCGGCGATGCTTAGTGAAGGCGGAATAGCGTCTTCAGTACTGAAACTGCTGCTCTTTCCTTTGATGACGGACTTACCGCTACGAGCAAAGATGCAGTAATAATACTTTTCTCCGGGCTTCAGTCCTTGGACTGTGGCAGTATAGTTGTTGCCGTCTCCCGGGGTAGCGTTGACTTCTTGTGCGTTGCTCAAGCTGGCTGATGTGGAATAAAGGAAGCCTATTTTCAGTTCTCCGGTACTGCCGGGATGCTTCATCACCGTTCCTTGGAAAGTAGCTCCAAAACGGCTCAAGCCCGTAACACTGTTGGTAGTCAGTGTCGGTGAATAAACTGAAGGCTCTTTGTCTTCTTCACAGCCCATCATGAACGGCAACAAGAACAATAGCATACATACATGTCTAATGACGTGCGCATGCTTAAATGCGTATTGTTGACCCATAAATTAAGTGTGTAAAATGTTGTTTAATAATCTCCGTTACAAATATATATATAATTTCTGTCCCGTTATTCTTTTTTTATTCCAATAATTAAAAGATGTTAGTAAAATATTTTGTTTGTAACGGAAAACCGTGACAAGAATTGCTGTCCTGCTATTTTATTGCATGTTCACCACAGAGTAGCACAGAATCAGAAGTGGCTCAAATCTATCAGTCCGAAGTTCGGGTCTTTTTCCGGTTGCCATGTGCGGACGTGGATCACCGGTTCTTTAGGGTTGTTCAGGTCTACCATCAGGAACAAATACCCTGTATCACCGTAGCTGGACGAGAAATAATCCTGCTTGATCTGGATACCGTAAATTTCACCTCCTACACCCGACTTGCGAACTTGGTTGTCGGCAAAGCGGAGGTTGATGAATTCTGAGCTACGGAAGATGTGCTGTAATTTCTTCATGTATTCCGACTTTGTCTGACGGGTGTATTTACAGCTTGCTTGCTCATGGCCTGTCCTTCGTTGCTGGCAGTGTGTTTCAGTACTGAACCGGTGATAATCAGGGCATCATCAGAGAAAATACTGTTGATATAATCGTAGCGCTTCAAAGCATAAGCCGTCTTATAACTTTCAAGGAAGTTGATAAGTACGTTGCGTACGGTATCATTCCAGGATGTTTGGTTCATGATATCGTCTACGGCAGGTTTGTTGAGGCCGAAGGAGAGGCAATCTATCTTACCTTCTTTGTTCAGGGTGAACACTACATCTTCTACAAACGTGCGTTGGTTGCTGAACTTGAAACTCATGGGAAGACTGCGGCAAGTTACTTCCCCATTGCACTCTAAGAATCTGAATTCCGGTTCGTTGATGATCTTGCCTTGTCCGTATTTGATGAGGCGGTTGAACATTTCATATCCGCTTTCGGTACATAAGGATTGGATATCGGTGAAATTGCGCGTACGAATAGCTTTTTCTACTTTCTTCATGGTATCGTCGTAGGCAGCGGATTCCATGGTGGACAAATAATGCATACCGCTGTTTGTGGTGGTGGCACTGTCTGATTCTGCCATTAAGACTTCTTCGGTCTTTTCTTCACCAGGTTTCGGCTCCTCCCCTTCCAGTTTCAAGGCGCAGTTGCGCATGGCTATGGGGTTGACGGTTCCCATCACTTCTGACAGTTCGTTGTCGATATTGGCTTCACCTTCAAACATATACTCGGTGCGTAGTTGCAGATTGCGGGCATTGGCAAGCACAGGAAGTTCCACGATGCCTGTACCGTCTTTGGCTGAGAATATATTGGACCAGTCGCGACCGTCGAAATACGTGTAATCGTAGTTGCGGGCGGGCTGTCCTTTGTAAAGTACCTTGAGATTGATCGTCTTCAGATCACCGTCCAGATGGGTGCTTTCCATACTTATTTTCAGATTGGAGAAGATCTCGTTCATCTGTTTGGGAATCCAAGTGGTGAGCAAGAGGTCTTTGCCGTTCTCATCTTTCATGGTGAGGAAGTTGCCGTCGGGGTAGCTCTGGAGTAGGACGAGCGCCCAGTAGTAATAACGCAGGGCATCGGCCACCTGGGCTTTCTTTTCGGCACGGACGGCTTCTTGGGCAAAGTCCAGTATCTTTGTCTTCCGTCCGTCGAAGATACGTTGTATTTCGGCTACTTTGATATAGCGCATGACGACGGCTTCCGGTTCGTTTTGTATCACGATACGGCGGGTATTGTTCAGTGTGGCACGCGAGTAGGTGTTGATGACGGACTTGAATGTCTCGTCCACAGTTGCTTGATCATCCTTCATTCCGCCTTCGGTCAGTTGCTCGAACTTGGAAGATACGTTTGTGGAGATCTGGCTGATGAGTGCTGCAAGTGCTTCATTATCGGCTTTTTTCAAGGTAGCCGCGTTTCCCGTACCCCAGATGTAGTCTTTGCTGGTTTGTATTTCTTCAATGGATTGTCCTTTTGCGGCAAGGACAATAAATAAGAATGTAACGATGATAAATGCGCTCCTTTTCATGTTGTTGCTTTTCATGTTGTTTCAGTTCTTTGCAAAAGTAGAAACTTTTTTCTATAAAGCGGCATTTCAGTAAGTTATTTTTTATGCCTGTCAAAGGATGCTTGTAATTGTATTCTCTAATTGCATTCGATCCATACCCGAGCCGTACCTGCTCCGTACCTTCTTCGGTCAGAGGTACCTTTATACGGAGAAACTACGGAGTTGATACGGAGCAGATACGGCTCAGATACGGCCCGGATGGATTTAGAAAGTGTTTAGGAGTTATGCGGGTGAATGAAGTATGGGGGTGATATCGTCGAATATACGGAACAGTTCCTCTTTGGTCTCCGCCCTCAGCATGGCAATACGCGTCTCCCGGAAGTTTGGTATTCCTTTAAATAGCGGGCTTGCTGCCAAATGGCGACGTACATGCAGAATACCTTCTTTCATCCAGCAGATTGACGCTGTCCACTACCTCCTGGCGTAATACACTCAGTTTCCATTCGGCACTCAGCAGTGGCAACTCCTCGCCTGTTTCCAGATAATGCCTCACCTCCTTGAATATCCACGGGCGGCCAAAGCTGGCACGACCTATCATGATGGCATCCACTCCATAAAGATCGAAACACTCCTTTGCCCTTTGGGGACTGGTGATATCGCCGTTGCCAATGATGGGAATATGCATACGCGGATTTTTCTTTACTTCACCGATAAGTGTCCAGTCAGCCTCACCGGTATACATTTGTGCACGGGTACGGCCGTGTATGGTGAGTGCGGCAATGCCACAATCCTGTAATTGCTCTGCCAGTTTCACGATAATCTTGTTGTTCGCATCCCAGCCCAGGCGGGTTTTTACGGTAACCGGTATCTTTACGGCATCTACCACGGCACGGGTAATCTCCAGCATCTTGGGAATATTCTGCAACATACCTGCGCCGGCTCCCTTGCCCGCTACGCGCTTCACGGGGCAGCCGAAGTTAATATCGAGAATATCCGGACGCGCCTCCTCTACGATGCGGGCGGCTTCCACCATGGTTTCGGTATCTTTGCCGTATATCTGTATGGCTACCGGCCGTTCCTCATCACTGATATTCAGCTTCTGTTCGGTCTTGCTGACGGAGCGTATCAGGGCATCGGCAGATACGAATTCCGTGTACACCATGTCGGCACCGAACTTCTTGCACATCAACCGGAATGCAGGGTCGGTGACGTCTTCCATCGGAGCTAAAAATATGGGGCGTTCGCCCAAGTCTATGTGGCCTATCTTCATGAATCGATTGAACTAAATGATTATTTCGCTGCAAAAATACGGAAAAAAGCCTACCTTTGTATCATTCATTTATTTAACTAATATGGAATTATGAAAAAAGGTTTGGTTTTAGTTGTGATGTGTGTAGCAATGTTGTTTGCTGCCGCACCTTCGGCTTCGGCACAAGCACCGAGTGATGAGTACAAGGCTACATTGGAAAAAATGCTGGAACTATCCGGTTCTATGGCGTCGGCAAAGGCTATGGTGCCACAGATGATTTCTATGTTGAAACAACAATCATCGGCATCGGTTTCTTTTTGGGATGGCTTTCAGAAGAAATGGGAAGGAAAGTTTGGCAGTAAGCTGGCGGAACTTTACGCTCCTGTTTATCAGAAATATCTGACACTGGATGATTTGAAGAAAATTGTTGCTTTCTATGAATCGCCTGTAGGAAAGAAACTGGGCGCTTCTACTCCTGCCATGATGGCTGAGGGCATGCAAATAGGACAAAAGTTGGGAATGGAGATTGCCACTGAACTTCAACAGGAATTGCAGGCACAGGGAAAATAGTTACAAGTTACGAACTACAAGCTACAAGGGGCTACGCTATACTCCGAAAGGTACTCGTAGCTTGTAACTCGTAGCTTATTAAATATATGATTTTATGGATTTAAAGGACTTTGAAATCATGGCCCCTGTCGGCTCGCGCGAATCACTTGCGGCGGCCATCCAGGCAGGTGCCGATTCCATCTATTTCGGTATTGAAAACCTGAATATGCGGGCCCGTTCGGCTAATACATTCACTATTGAAGACCTTCGGGAAATAGCGCAGACGTGCGATGAGCACGATATGAAGAGTTATCTTACCGTTAACACTATTATTTACGATCAGGATCTGGCATTGATGCGCACCATCGTAGATGCGGCCAAGTCGGCGGGTATCTCTGCGGTGATTGCGGCGGACGTAGCTGTGATGAGCTATGCGCGGCAGATCGGTCAGGAGGTACATCTCAGTACGCAACTGAATATCTCGAATGTGGAGGCCCTGCGCTTCTACGCACAATTTGCCGATGTTGTGGTACTGGCACGCGAGTTGAATCTGGAACAGGTAGCGGAGATTTATCGTCATATCTGCGAGGAGAATATCTGTGGTCCCGGCGGAAAGCCTATTCGTATCGAAATGTTCTGTCACGGTGCTCTCTGTATGGCAGTGTCGGGAAAATGCTATCTTTCTCTGCACGAGATGAACCACTCTGCCAACCGGGGTGCCTGCATGCAGGTGTGCCGTCGCTCTTACACGGTGCGTGATAAGGAGACGGATGTGGAACTGGACGTGGACAATCAATATATCATGTCTCCCAAAGACTTGAAAACCATCCATTTTATGAATAAAATGCTGGATGCAGGCGTACGCGTGTTCAAGATAGAAGGACGCGCCCGTGGTCCGGAGTATGTACGCACGGTGGCGGAATGTTACAAAGAAGCCATCCGTTCTTACCTGGACGGCACCTTTACCGATGAAAAGATAGCCGCGTGGGATGAACGTCTGAAGACTGTATTCAACCGTGGCTTCTGGGATGGGTATTATCTCGGACAACGCCTCGGCGAGTGGACGAAGAACTACGGATCGGCCGCTACGGAACGGAAAATATATGTAGGTAAGGGTATCAGATACTTTTCTAATATCGGTGTTGCCGAGTTCCTGGTAGAAGCTGCAGAACTGAATGTGGGAGACAAGTTGCTGATTACAGGTCCCACTACAGGAGCAGTATTCACTACGCTTGATGAAGCCCGTGTAGACCTGAAACCGGTGCAAACCGTGAAGAAAGGACAGCATTTCTCGATGAAAGCGGACAAAATACGTCCCAGTGACAAACTCTATAAGCTGGTTTCTACAGAAGAACTGAAGAAGTTCAAGGGACTGGATATTGAGAAAACACGTGGATGATACACTTTTGATACAGTTATATTGAATATGGAAAAGTATATCTATGAGTTAGAGATGAAGGTGCGCGATTACGAGTGTGATCTGCAAGGCATCGTGAATAATGCAAATTACCAGCACTATTTGGAGCATACCCGTCATGAGTTTCTGCTATCTACCGGTGTCAGTTTTGCGGGATTGCACGAACAGGGAGTCGATCCCGTAGTGGCACGTATCAACATGGCGTTTAAAACTCCTCTGAAGAGCGGTGATGAGTTTATTTCCAAACTCTATATGAAGAAAGAAGGCATCAAGTATGTTTTCTATCAGGATATTTTTCGGAAGAGTGATGATAAAGTAGTCATAAAAGCAACAGTCGAAACGGTGTGTCTGGTGAATGGACGACTGAGTGACAGTAAGCTTTTTGATGAGATATTTGAGGCATACCTCTAATGTTTTCACCACAGATTACACAGATTAACACAGATCAAGAAGAATAATCTGTGTTAATCTGTGTAATCTGTGGTGAATTGAATTTGTACAACCATGAACAACGACGAACGAATTTGCAGTATAGCCCTCACGCTTTGCCCCGGTATAGGACATATCGGGGCAAAGCGTTTAATAGACGGTATAGGAAGTGCCGCCGGAGTCTTTTCTCAACGTAAAGAACTGCCTGAATTGCTACCCGGTGTGAGTCCTACTATAGTTACTGCCCTCGATAATCCTGCCGCTTTCCTGCATGCCGAACACGAAATGGAGTTCGTGGAGAAGAATCGCCTCACTTGTCTGACTCTCAAAGATGAAGCTTATCCGTCTCGTTTGCGCGAATGTGAAGACGCTCCGATAGTCCTCTTCTTCAAAGGGCATACCGATTTCAATTGTCTTCGTGTCATCAATATGGTCGGTACTCGCAATGCCACAGAGTATGGCAAGCAATTCTGTGTAGATTTCCTGCGTGATCTTTCCTCTCATTATCCTGATGTGCTGGTAGTCAGCGGTCTGGCTTATGGCATTGATATCCATGCCCATCGCGCTGCCCTGGCCAACAACCTTTCCACCGTGGCTGTCCTTGCTCACGGACTGGACCGTATCTATCCTTATGTTCACCGTAAAACTGCCATTGATATGCTGGACAACGGTGGACTCCTTACCGAATTCCTCACCGAAACCAATCCTGACCGGCATAACTTTGTCAGTCGTAACCGTATTGTGGCAGATATGACTGACGCAACCATCGTTGTGGAGTCTGCCTCTAAAGGTGGTTCGCTGATTACGGCAGACCTTGCTATAGACTATCATCGAGATTGTTTCGCCGTTCCTGGTCGTACAACTGATTCCTTGTCTATGGGCTGTAACCAGTTGATACGTGATAATAAAGCTGCTCTCATCCAGTCTGCCGATGACTTTATGCTGGCGATGGGTTGGACTACGGAAGAGGGATCCGCTAAACATGAAGGCATTCAACGCAGTCTCTTTCTTGAATTGACGGAGGAAGAAGAACTTGTGGTCGGCATCCTTACACGTTTGGGCGACCTGCATATCAACGTATTGGTAGTGGAATCCAATATTCCGGTGAATCGTATGACAGCTCTGCTTTTTGAACTGGAAATGAAAGGCGTGGTGCGGGCATTGGTGGGTGGGGTCTATCATTTATTAACATAAGCCATCCCTTGGAATGATATTTTTTCATATCTTTGTTCCCACAACCAGTCATAATGCTATGAAGTACCTGTTCTTTTTTATACTTCTGTTTATTGGAGAACTGTCCGTAAGCGCACAGCACATGTTCTCCAGGCAATTTCCATTCTTCAACCAACTCTCTTCCAATGAGATTTTCAGTATTCATCAGGATAGGGAAGGATACTTCTGGATAGGTACCACGAATGGTCTGGCACGTTATGACGGCTATCAGTTAAATACATTCCGTACAGACTATAAAAATCAGAATCTGCTGACTGACAATGGAATTACTGCTATTAATGACAATGATCTGTATGTATGGATCGGTACGTGGAAAGGGCTGAACCTGTATAATAAGAAGACTTGCCGGATAACTCCTTTCTCAGATGCACGGCTTCTGGATAAGGTGGTGGATGCCATAACAGTCGACAAGGATGGGAATGTTTGGATAAGCGCGGGTGGAATGATATACCGATGCGATTCTACCGCGCATATTATAAAGGAGTATGAAGTTGGAAATCTTCAGGAGGGATATGCAATCAGCAATATCTACGCAGACCAGCAAAAGCAACTTTGGGCAGTGGGATCACGGGGTATATTCAGATATGAGCCCGAAACTGATTCTTTTTTCCGTTATCCGCCATTGGGTAACGGACATACCGCATATATTATGCATCAGGATAATTCCGGTAATTACTGGATCGGTACATGGGGGGAAGGTTTATGGCAATTCTTTCCCTATGCACAGAAAGGAGGACACTATAAGAAACATAATATAGCTGCTTCGAACAATAAAGAAACCGGCATTGAATCCATTCTTTTCAGTATAGAGCAGGATGATACGTTTGGTTATCTCTGGATGCTTTCGTATGCCGGGCTCCATGCGTTTAAATACACAGATGCGGGAACACTGGAAAAGGTGGATATCAACCATCTGGTTGATACGCACATGATGTACACCCGGATATGCAAGGACAGGGAGGGTAATCTGTGGTTGCCTTCGTATGATATGGCGTACACTATCTTTTTCGATAATTCGAACATAGACAATTACCTTCTTCCTCAACTGAAGGAAGAGATGGGATGGGATGCCAATGTTATGAATCTTTGTCAGGGAAGTGATAGCACTATGTGGTTCAGGCAGGACAGATACGAATTGTGTATGTACGATTATTCACGGGATACATTTGCTGGTACAGGTGTGGGTGAGATTAATGCCATTATCAGATCTCTTCATAAACCCGGTGTCTGGGTTAATTCAAGTCGGACTCCTCATGTAATGAGATTGACACAACGGAACATGAAGGTGCAGATAGAAGAAGACATCAATATAGGAGGAGTTACAGGGCTGCTTGAGGATAAAGTTGGTAATCTGTGGATATCCAGATGGACGGATATAAATGTGAAACGTCCTGATAAAGATGACTTGGTAGCTTCGGGTAATGACGTTCCGGTAATGACTTCCCTGTTCAATGATGTAAAGGGAGAAGTTTTAGGGTTGTCTCACGAGAGCAAAATCTATCGGCTGAGTTGTGCCGACGGGCGGATTACCTGTGAATTAAAAGGCAGTGTTTCTTCTCTTCTGGAAAAGGAAGAAGTGAACAGTGTCTGCATTGACCGGGAAGGACGGTTGTGGCTGAACACTACTTTGGGAAGAATACTGCGGTCTGACGAAACGATGCATAAGTTTGAAAATGTATCACTGGATAATGAGATAGATGACTGTACTGTATTAGGATTACTTTCCGATAAGAACAGTGTGTGGATTATCACCAATAAGAAAGTACTTCAATATAATATTGATTCGCAGACTTTTCAGCACTATTCTACTGCTGATGATAATATTATGGTAGATGTTTTCAGGTATAAGGCTATCAGCCTGGACGGTTGGGGCGGGCTCTATGTGGGCGGACACCGTGGATTCATACATATTCGTCCCGTTAATGCATCGGTGGTGAACAGGGCTCCTACGAGCTTGCATATCACAGATGTCAAAGTTGAAGACAAAAGTATCTTCTTCGGCAATGCGGAAGCCTCGGGAGAGAATACGATACATAAGATTTTCCTTGGTCCGGATGATCGGAATATTGAGATTTTCTTTTCTTCGCTTTTGTATTCGTTGAATGCGGGATGTCGCATAGCGTATCAGTTGGAGGGGGTGGATCATTATTGGATCTATTCGGATAACAACAGAAATTCCGCCTTCTATAACCACCTGCCGAAGGGAACGTATAAACTCCGTTTGAAGTTGGAATATGAGCGAGGTAAGTGGACTGAAGGCGAGGTATTGCTGACCATTGTGAAAGAGCCTGCCTTCTATGAAACCTGGTTTGCATATCTTGTTTATGTCATTTTCATCGGATTGTGCTTTTATGTGGTAATCCGGCTTTATATGCGTCGTATTAAACTGAAGAGTGAAGTGAGATTGCAGGAAGAACTGACGCGTACCAAGCTGACTTACTTCACCAATGTTTCCCATGAGTTGCTGACACCGCTTACCGTCATATCCTGCATATCGGATTATCTGGATCAGAAGGTTCCTGCCGTGCGGCAACAGTCCGTCATGCTCAAGGCTAATGCGGAGAAGTTGAAGCGACTGATACAGCAAGTGCTTGATTTCCGCAAGATGGATGTGGGGAAACTGAAACTGAACGTTTCGGAAGGAGATATCCGTGAGTTTGTCCTGAACATCTGCCAGGTAAACTTCCAACCGCTTGCATTGAAGAAGAACATCACGCTGGATACTCGTTTTGAAGCGGAGGAAGCACATGGTTATGTGGATTTTGATAAGCTGGATAAGATATTGCATAATTTGCTGTCCAATGCCATGAAGTATACTCCTGAGAACAAACAGGTCACTGTTGATGTGAGAATAGTGGATGAGGCGGAGCACCGGATATTGGTGTTGAAAGTGGAAGATGAAGGTATTGGTATTTCAGAGAAAGAGTTGAAACATATATTCGTCCGTTTCTATAACAGTAAGAGGAATAGGGGAATTGAGTCGAACGGAATCGGTCTCTCGCTAACGAAAGATTTGATAGCCTTGCATCATGGCCTTATCACCGTGGAAAGCGTTTTAGGACAAGGTTCCTGTTTCACTGTAAAGCTGCCTGTTGACAAAGAAAGCTACTCTCCGGATGAATTGCTTGACGAGACGATGGTGTTGCAGACCGGTACGGATGATGTGCCCATGGAAGACTATGCCTCGTCTGATGAGGTGGGTAAACCGGCTATCTTGTTGATTGATGATAATACGGAATTGCTGTTCGTTATGAAAGAGATGTTCAGGGAACGATATACTGTACTGACAGCCGCAGACGGGCAACAGGCCTGGGATAAGTTGAAGAATAATGAGGTGGATGTCGTCATTTGTGATGTCATGTTGCCCGATGCCAATGGTTGGGAACTTTGTGCGCGTATGAAAGGTGATTTGCGTTTCAATCATATACCTGTTATCATACTTACGGCTAAGAATGGTATTGAGGACCGTGTTGCCAGCTATGAAGCGGGCGCCGACGGATATATAGCCAAGCCTTTTGAGTTGAAGATACTTTTTGCACGGGTGGATAACCTTATCCGATCTTCGAAGATGCGTCAGGCGGCTTTCCGTAAGGAGGAGAACCTGGATCTGGAAAGTCTGGCCTATCCCTCGGCGGATAAGCAGTTCCTGCAATCCATTATAGATAGCATCGAACAGCATTTGGAAGAGTCTGAATTCGACTTGGAACAATTGGCTGCGGAGAAGAATATGTCTAAGTCTACCCTTTACCGTAAGATAAAATCGATGACAGGAATGACTCCTTTGGACTTTATACGGAATATTAAGATGAAGCGTGCCTGCATGATGTTGTTCAACCGCTCGCATACTATATCCGAGGTTGCGTATGCTGTAGGATTCAATAGCCCCAAATACTTCACCCGGTGCTTCAAGGATGAATTCGGTGTGACGCCGAGTGAATATCTTCAGAAAAATACCCCTTAATTTTTAGTATATAGATGCTACATACAGGGGTAAAATCCTGTTATCAAGGGGTAAATTCGGGTCATGACAGAATCTCTCCCCTTCTATAAATGATTTCTGTACCTCCTTTTTCATAAGATATGAGTTGATTTGTTGTCAGATACCCAAACTTAAATCAAAGCATAGTTATGAAGAACCCCAGTATCCGTCATGGAAAATCATCCGGAAACAAATCAGTACTATTACTTACTGTATTAGCATTAGGCACCGGATTCTCTTCTTTGTCTGCCCAGACAAATGCCGCAAGTGACCAGATAACGGCACAACCTGCTGCTGACCGCATTGTACCTTTCCGCCTTAGTGAACAAGGAGTAGTCCGTCCTGTGGAATGGGGATTGGATACGGCTTGGGAAGATGAGGGAAATATCCGCCGTGGCCAGGGATTTATGGAAACGGTAGATATAGTGCGCGTTTCTTTTCGCCCCACCGATCCCATTGTGGATGGAGATTTGGGAGCTGATCAGAAAGAACATATACAAACACGACTTGGTTTACTGGGCTTTGTCTCTCCTAAACCCAAGTTAGCTATAAATAGCGATCACCCCAAGATTGACGATTCTTATAAAGGTAACGCCCAGGCTTGGGCTCAGATGATGGATTTGCATACTCGTTATTTTCAGGATGCAGGATACGAGGTGATTTCAGTGGCTCCATTCAATGAACCGGATTATACCTATACAGGACAAGGTACTCGGGAGGATTTCTACAAAATTGCTGTGGAATTGAGAGCGAATCCCCGTTTCAAGAATATTCGGATTTGTGGGGGAAATACTCTGAATTGTGATGAAGCACTGCCTTGGTATAACTATCTCAAAGAACAACTTGATGAGGGAAATACCCATCAGCTTGCCGGTGAATTCAATGGTTACGCTGCTTTCTACGAGACGGTTCGCAAGGATGGAAAAATGGCCATGAATGATGAGATGCACAACGTGATGGAGGCGATGGTGGGTCTGGAGTATGGGTTGCAGACCGGTATCTGGTGGGGAAGTGCGGAGTATGCCCGTGGTGAATTCTGCAAGATTAGCCGGGGTGGAGAACGACTGGCATATACTGAACATCGTCCTAATTGGACGGCAGCTTCTGTCTATCGGTCTAAAGATGGCAGTAAGGTTCAGGCTTTTGGAGGCGTTTCGGAACGTCAGGCTAAAACGACAACTTATCGTTTTGTATCCAAAGAGAAGGATGTGTTCTATGATGGTTATGGTCCGCAGCGTGAGTTCTACTTGGAGATGCCCGGAGGAAATTCTTATCAGGACGATGAACAGCGGAATGCCGAACGGGTGGTCAATATTACTTGGGGAGAAGATATTCAGCCGGTGATAGACGGGCAGTATGTGCTGATAAACCGGAGTACTCAGCGGGCAGTTGAAATAACCCAGGGCAACACGGCGGAGGGCACCAACGTGAAGACCGGAAAGTTTGACGCTTCCAAGGCTTATCAGCGTTGGTATGTCCGTCCGGTTTCCAGCCGTATCGGTGGAGATTTCAGCTATTTCTGTATTACGTCTCCCATAAATGGGATGTCATTCGACATCTGGAATTGGTCGTTGGAGGACGGCGGGAATATCGCCATCTATGGTGCCAGTAATGGCAGCAATCAGCAATGGGCATTGGAATATGCCGGGGATGGATGGTTTTATATACGCAGTCGCCATAGTGCCTTGTATTTGGAAGAGGGAGAGGAAGCTTTCAATGTGCAGCAAGGTACGAAAAAGGGAAGTAATGATGAACGGCTGCAATGGCGTTTGATACCTGCTCCGGCTTCTAAAATTGAAATTAAATCTTTAGCTACTCCAACCGGACTGACGACGGAAGGGCAATCTGCATCCGTTTTGTTGAAGTGGAACAAGCAATCCGATGCTACAGAATACACTGTGCTACGTTCCGAAACATCCGGTGGAGCTTACGAGATTATTGCGCGTAATGTAAAAGAAACCAGTTTTGTCGATCATAAGGCCTTAGCGGGTAAGAGTTATTATTATACGGTGAAAGCCAATGATAATTGTCTGAACAGTTCGCCGAAGTCACAAGAAGTAACTGCCACTATTACTGATGTGCATTCCCTAGTAGCACATTATACTTTTGATGGAGATTTACTGGACGAGACGGAAAATTTGAATCATGGTGCATCCTTGAAAAAAGCAATGTTTACCGATGGAAAAATAAACAAAGCTGTACAACTTAACGGCTCAACGGAATTTCTGCAATTACCTACGGATATTGCCAATCATCAGAATCTGACTGTTTCTACTTGGGTGAAGTGGGATGGTGGTGCAGACTGGCAACGTGTCTTCGACTTTGGTAGTGGTGAAGATCAATATATGTTCCTTACTTATAGCTCCAATATACAGTCACTCCGCTTTGCAATGAAAAACGGAGCGGAAGAACAGGCTCTGGAAACCGCCTTACCTTCTCCCATACGCATTGACAATTGGGTACATCTGGCATTGACTATCGGAGATGCGGAGGTACGGATTTATGTGAATGGAGAACTGGCTGTTTCATCCGGGGATATTACTATCCGTCCGATGGATATCCGTCCCTGTCTGAACTATATCGGTCGTAGTCAGTTTGTAGCCGATCCGATGTTTAAAGGAAGTATCGATGATTTCAGAGTTTATAATTATGAGTTATCAGCAGAGGATATAAAGAAAGTAGCCCAGGGGGAATCGGTAGGTATCATTACTCCGCAGATTTCCGATGATGAATTGTTTATCGGCCCTTTGCCTGCCGATCAGAAACTACAGGTTACTTATACACCTGCCCAGTCGTCGGGTAGAGTATCTCTCAGTATTTATAATATGCAGGGAGTTCCGGTACTTTCTCATGAGACGGCTGGTTCCAGTGTTACTACGCTGGATGTATCCGGATTCCCTACCGGTCTATACCTGTTGAGGCTTGTTGATAACAACCGGTCAGTTACACGTAAGTTTGCAGTGAGGCATTAATAAGTAGGGTATAAAATCCTTTCATCAGGGTATAAAAACGTTTCATGAAAGGATTTTGCCCCTTCGATAACCTGTTTTTGTGCCTATCTTCTAATTAAATATCACTTGCTTTGCCCTTGGATAATTAAACTTAGATCATATTAGTATTATGAGAACAGTAAGCAAATTACTTCTTTCTTGTGTGATGTTATTCACATTATTGCCGGACGCTGCGCTTCATGCATCCGACCGGAAGACTCTTTTTGACAGTAACTGGAAATTTCATTTAGGCATCGTAGCCAATGCCGAACAACCGGAATATAATGATAGTCATTGGAGAGTTCTTGATCTTCCCCATGACTGGAGCGTTGAACCATTGTCTTTTCAAAAACAAGGCATTACTACCGGTCCTTTCTCTCGCATGAGCGAAGGTGACATCGATACGGGACAGACCGTTGGTGGTGAAGGTTGGTACAGAAAAGAACTCACTCTTGCAGGAAGCGATGCCGATAAACGTATTGTTCTTTATTTTGAAGGAGTATACAATCAGTCCGAGCTATGGATCAATGGTAAGAAAGCTAATTATAATGTTTATGGATATACCTCTTATCGTGTAGACATCACTCCTTATCTGAATGCTCCCGGTACTCCGAACGTGATTGCCATGAAAGTGGTGAACGCCGGACGTAACAGTCGCTGGTATGCCGGTTCGGGTATCTTCCGCCATGTATGGCTGATCAAGACAAACAAACTCTATCTGGATAAATGGGATACTTTCGTCGACGCTTCCGAACTTCAGAAGAAGGAAGCTGTGATTCAGTTCTCTACTATTGTACATAACGAGGGCCTGCAAAATCAATCAGGTAAAATAGGTATTAAAATATATTCACCTGCCGGAAACGAAGTGTTTTCTACTTCACAGGACGTGATACTCTCTGAAGGAACGCCGGTGGCAACATCTTTCTCTCTTAAAAAGCCCGAGTTATGGTCAGTGGATACCCCTGTGCTTTATACAGCGGAAGTATCCCTTTCCTCAGACGGAAAGGAGTATGATAAGATATCTGTTCCTTTTGGTATCCGCACCCTTTCTTTTTCTGCTGAGAAAGGCTTTCTGCTGAATGGTAAGTCGATGAAGCTGAAAGGGGGTTGCGTACATCACGATAACGGACTTTTGGGAGCCGCCGCCATCGACCGTGCTGAAGAACGGAAAGTGGAACTGATGAAAGCTAACGGCTACAATGCCGTCAGATGTGCCCACAATCAAGTGTCCGAGTATTTCCTTGATGCTTGCGACAGATTGGGTATGCTGGTGATTCATGAAACCTTCGACCAATGGCAGAAAGCTAAACGCGAGCAGGACTATCATCAGTTCTTTGATGAATGGAGCGACTGGGATTTGGCTGCGTCTGTCCGCCGTGACCGGAATCATCCCTCTATCATTATGTGGAGTATCGGTAACGAGGTGGAGCAACGTGCTGATGAACCTGAGGGAGACTTGATTTCCAAAAGACTGGTGAATACCGTCCGCAAGTACGATACATCCCGTTTCACAACCATCGGTTCCAATGACTTCTGGGACAGACGCCAGTTTAGTTGGGACAAAGATTCCTACCGGATCTTCAAGAATCTGGATGTGGCAGGCTACAATTATATCTGGTGGAAATATGAGAGCGATCATGCTGCCTATCCCGATCGCGTGATCTATGGTAGTGAGTCTTATCCGAAAGAAGCTGCCCAGAACTGGAACTTGGTAGAAAAGCATCCTTATGTAATAGGTGATTTCGTGTGGACCGCTATTGACTATCTGGGTGAAGCCGGATTAGCTCATGCCTTGTATCTGAAAGAGGACGAGCATGATACGCAGTTTATGGGTTGGCCTTGGTATAATGGTTGGTGCGGTGATATTGACCTTTGTGGCGACAAGAAGCCTCAATCTTATTATCGTGATGTGTTGTGGCGCGAGCGTCCCATTACTATGGCAGTCCATGCCCCTGTTCCCGAAGGCAAGAAAGAAGTGGTGAACGGTTGGGGCTGGCCCAATGAGTTGGTGAGTTGGAATTGGACGAGTTGCGAAGGAAAAGTGATGAAAGTAAACGTATACAGCCGTTCTCCGAAAGTGAAACTCTATCTGAACGACAAGCTTATCGGAGAAAAAGAAACGGGTAAAGAGAACTACACAGCTACCTTCGATGTGCCCTATGAACCGGGAACTTTGAAAGCGGTGAACTCAAAAGGTAAGGAGGAATTCGTATTAAAGACTGCCGGAGAACCTGCGGCTATCCGTTTGATTGCTGACCGCAGTAAAATAAAGGCTTGCAAGAACGATCTTTCCTACGTCAAGATTGAGCTGGTGGACAAAAATGGAAACGTAGTTCCCGAAACTTCTCTGCCTGTCAAAATCGAATGTACGGGCAAAGGAACTGTCATAGCAGGTGGAAATGCAGCCTATGCCGATATGAAAAGTTTCCGTTCACTTACTCCCAATACATTCCGGGGAAAGGCTATTGCCATTGTTCAGCCTGATGGAGAAAAAGGCGACATACAGGTGAAAGTCTCTGCAAAAGGGTTGGAAGATGCTTCCATAGTAATAACAACCTACTAAAAAGCGATAGTAAGATAAGTTTTGCGAAGAAACTGGCATAAACCTGCATAAGTACTTAGGTATACATTTTCTTGTATGTTATCTTTGCAGGGTTTATGCGATTTTTTCTGCCGCAGATATTATTATATATAGGTGCTATAAAACAAGATAAATATCAGAAAAGATAATAAAAGAAGCTAACTTAATTTTTTAACTTTAATCTAGTAAGATGATGAAATCAGTATTAGTAAGAAACAATCGGAGAGTCCTTGCCGGCCTGCTCGTTTGCACTGGTTTTATTTGCAATTATCCCTCTTCTGCCTTTGCGGAATCGGATAATTCTTCAGTGCAAATAACGACTCAAAGTACAACACCGCAGAAACGTACTTTGGTAGGAACTGTAGTTGACTCCTCTACCGGAGAGACTTTGATTGGTGTAAATGTGAAAGTGCAAGGTGAAGATGGAGGTACCATTACCGACATTGATGGTAAGTTCCAGATTTCTGTAACCAGCAAAACAGAGCTGATATTCTCTTATATCGGCTACAAAACACAGACACTGATGGTAGGTGACTTGGGTGTAATGACCGTGAAGCTTGCATCGGACAATGAAATGTTGGATGAAGTAGTGATTGTAGGTCAGGGTACACAGAAGAAAGTATCTGTGACAGGTGCCATTGCTACAGTGAAGGGAGCTACATTAAAAGCACCTTCCTCTTCATTGACCAGTTCACTTGCCGGAAAACTTGCCGGTGTGGTATCCATGGTGAACAGTGGTGAACCGGGTTCTACTTCCGAATTTTATATCCGCGGTATCAATACATTCGGTGGTGTGGCTACTCCGTTGATTTTGTTGGATGGCATCGAAATTTCATCTGCCGACCTGAACCGTATCCCGGCAGAATCTATCGAAAGCTTTTCTTTATTGAAAGACGCTTCGGCAACTGCTATCTACGGTAACCGCGGTGCAAACGGTGTAATGCTGGTAACCACCAAGAAGGGGCAGGAGAATACGAAAGCTACTATCAATGTTTCATTGGAAGCTTCTTACTTCCGTCCGATAAATGTACCGAAATTTGCTGATGGTGCTACTTATATGCGGGCTTACAATGAAGCGGAACAGGCCAGAAGTTTGACCCCGATCACTTCTCCCAAGTATAGTGAAGACCAGATCCTGAATACGGAATTGGGTACTAATCCTTATGTATATCCCGATGTGGACTGGTTTGACCAGATATTCCGTTCGGGCAATTATAACCAACGTGCCAATGTGAATGTATCGGGTGGTGGTTCGCGTGTAACTTACTATATGAGCCTTCAGGCTAACCATGATACAGGTCTCCTCGATGCACCGGACTACTTCTATAATCCCAATATTAACCAGTGGCAATATAATTTTCAGAACAACATCTCCTATAAACTGACCAATACCACTACCATTGATTTGCGCATGATGGCACAGATCGGTAATCTGCAAGGTCCTAACTACAATATAGGCAATGACTTGTACAAGAGGGTTATGCGTGCAAATCCGGTGGAATTTCCCGCTTACTTCCCACAGCAGGAGGGTGATGACGGTTTCATCCGTTTTGGCGGTGGAGAGATTAAACCGGGCGTTTTGGGAACCAATCCGTATGAATATATGATGAGTTCTTTCAAGGAAGTCAACTTCAACACTTTGAATACTTCATTGGCTTTGAATCAGGACTTGAGCGTTATTACCAAAGGATTGAGTCTGAAAGCACTGGTGAATTTTAAGAACTGGTCGGAAACTTCATATACCCGTAACATCAAGTCTAATATATATAGAGTGAAAGATGGTTCCTATAATCCTGAAACCGGTGAATATGATTATCAGTTGTTGCAAACCGGAGATCAGTTCCTGAGCCAATCCGGCATTGGTCGTAATTCGGACCAGACTTTCTACTTCGATGCCCGTCTGGACTGGAAACGTAGTTTCGGTGACCATAACCTGACAGCAATGGCAATGTATATGATGCGTGAATATCGTAGCGATGTATTGCCAAACCGTAATCAAGGTTACTCCGGACGTGTGACTTACGATTACGCCAGTAAATATCTGGTTGAATTTAACTTCGGTTATAACGGTTCCGAACGTTTGGCTGCCGGTCAGCGTTTTGAGTTCTTCCCGGCTGTGTCAGCAGGTTGGGTAGCAAGTTCTGAAAAGTTCTGGGAGCCGATAAGCAAGTATATCAATCACTTCAAGATCAGAGGTTCTTACGGTTTGGTAGGTAGTGATGCCTTTGCCAGTGGAGCTCCACACTTCCTCTATCAGAATAATATCGGTATTGGTTCAGCGCATAAGTTTTGGACCGGGCTTCCTACGAGTGAGATCAGTAAACAAGGCCCCGGATTCTATGTATTAGCGGTGCAGGACGCAGGTTGGGAACATGTGAAGAAGTTCGATATCGGTTTCGACATGATGTTGTTTGACCAGCTGAATATTACATTTGATTATTTCCATGACAAACGCGAGCGCATCCTGATGTCACGTGCTTCCTGGCCTTCTATGTTGGGATATTGGGGATCAAAACCCTGGAGTAATATTGGTGAAGTAGAAAACCAAGGTTTCGAGTTAAGCCTGAACTGGACGAAACAGTTTGGAAAAGACCTGACGTTAGATCTTCGCGGTAACTTTACCTACAACCAGAATGAATATAAATATGTGGATGAACCCAATTATCCGTATGTTTGGCAAACCAATACCGGCAAACCGTTGAACACTGTTAAAGGTTATATTGCCGAGGGATTGTTCACAAGCGAAGAAGAAATTGCCAACTCGCCGGACCAATCACAACTGGGTGCCAATATCATGCCTGGTGATATCAAATACCGTGATATAAACGGTGACGGACAGATTACTACTGAAGACCAGGTGATGATTTCATCTTATGACTGGCATCCCCGTATCCAGTATGGCTTCGGTTTGAATATTGTTTATAAGAACTTTGACTTAGGTGTGTTCTTCAACGGTTCGGCTAAACGTAAGACTATGATTAATAGTGGAATCGCTCCCTTCCTTTCTGGCGGTGGAGATGGTGAGGAAGGTGAAACACTGGCCCGAAATCTGATGCAGTGGATTGCAGACGACCATTGGTCAGTAGACAATCCGAATCCGAATGCGGCATATCCCCGTTTGGGTTTGACCAAAGCCGATGTAACCAATAACGTTCAGCCCAGTACATTCTGGCTGCGCAATGGAAACTTCCTCCGCTTCAAGACGTTGGAAATCGGCTATCGCTTGCCTTATTGCCGTATCTATCTCAGTGGCGATAATCTGGCGGTATTCAGCCCCTTCAAATTGTGGGATCCTGAACTGGCATGGAATGCTTATCCGTTGTCACGCACGTTCAATCTGGGCGTTCAATTTACATTCTAAGAAACAATCTAATACATTATTGAAGTATGAAACTAACATATAAAATATCCCGAATGGCGCAGGTATTGATAGCTTCCTGTTGCCTGGTATCATGCAATTATCTGGATGTCATTCCGCCTGCACAGGCTGATTTTAAAGACACCATGAAAGATGAAGAAGCTACATTGTCTTTCTTGTATACTTGCTATGGCGGTACTCCGCGTTCTACTCCTTATCATTATCATGCTTTTGAGCAGTCAGCTGATGAGATTATTCAGCCTTATGCTTACTCCAACTGGCAGCAACAAGTGGCGTGGGGAACTATTTCTCCGGCATATTCCAACAGTTGGGGAGGTGATGATATGAATATCTGGATTCCCAGTTATAACTGGTTGGGGTATGTACACCATTTCCTGAGCCTGATTGATGACTTGCAACCGGTGGGAGTTACGGCAGAAGATAAGGAAGAGTACAAAGGTGAATGTTATTTCCTGGAGGCTTATTATCATTTCCGTGTGCTTCAGGCTTTCGGTCCCTGTCCTATTATTCCTGAGAAAGTGGACCCGAATGTTACTAGTTCAGACCTTCCCGGACGCTCACACTTCGACTACTGTGTGAATTTTATCGTGGGCAAGCTGGATGATGCAGCCCGTGCGCTTCCTGCAACACGTCCTAACAATGAATTGGGCCGTGCTACTTCTACTATGGCTAAGGCTTTGAAAGCCCGTATATTATTGTATGCCGCTTCTCCGTTGTGGAACGGTTCGTTCCCCAATCCGGAATGGAAGAATAAGAATTATGAGACAGACGGTTATGGTAACGAACTGGTAAGTTCCAGCTACGACCGCGAGAAATGGACACGTGCCCTTACTGCTTGTCAGGAAGCCTTGACTGCTGCCAAGGAAGCCGGTTATCAACTCTTTGACATTGAAACGGCAAACAAGAAAGCTGACCGTGACGGAATAGCTCTTCCTTTCATCCCGGGACGTGAAGAAGACACTGAGGAAAACCGTGAGTTCAAAGAACGTGTACGCATGTTCCAATATATGGTTACTGCCAACGAAGGCGATAATAACAAGGAACTGATTTGGGCACAACGTATTGAACTGGATGCCCAGAATGGTGGAGAAGGTACGGACTGTCGTTTGCCGAACAAAGTGGTGAAGAGAAGTAACGGTGTTTATGTAGGAGGTTGGGCAGCTATGGCACCGACGTTGTATTCTGTACAGCATTTCTATACTGAGAACGGTAAGTTGCCGGCACAGGACCCCAATTTCTATCCTGAGGAAGAATGGTATACCCGTTTCTATGAAGGCGCTCAAAGCCCTGCTCTGGCAACCAATAATCTGGACGGTGAAGATGTGAAGAATGACATTATCAAGATGCACGCTAAGCGTGAAGCCCGTTTCTATGCATGGATTGTATTTGACGGCACTCAATACAGCTCGAAGATTAATAATGGCAATCCGTTGTGGATTAACCTGAAAAATACCAATACAAACGGATATAATACAAGTAATACCCGTAACTGCGCGGGGACCGGTTATCTGTCGAAGAAGTTCATTGATCCCAATATCTACTTTGGTGCCGATGGTACCCGCCAGCACACAGCTCCCCGTCGCCCGTTGATTCGTATGGCCGAACTTTACCTGAATCTGGCAGAGTGCTATGCAGCGTTGGATAATGAAGGTGAAGCCCTTGCTAATCTGAATGAGATTCGTCGTCGTGCCGGTATTTCCGAACTGACTGGAAGTGATGTAACAGGCAGCATGACTCTGACTGACTGGGTGCGCAACGAACGGTTCGTTGAACTCTTTGAAGAGGGACACCGCTACTATGACCTGCGTCGTTGGGCAATTGCTCCTCAGATGTTGAAAGCCGGTATGCGTTATGGCCTGGATGGTCTTCGTGTGAATCCGAGTTTTGAGGAATTCAACAAACCTACCTTGGTTAACCAACCGTTCAAGTGGGATGACAAACTGTATCTGATGCCCGTTTGGTCAAGAAGTGACATGGATGAGCTTTACAGTAACCCTCAGTTAGTACAGGCCCCCGGATATTAATCAATCTCTAATAACAAAGCTTTATGAAAATAAGAACAATATTGTTGATGGGCGGCCTGGTGCTACTGGGTGCCTGCAGCGAATCAAAATATGATTTGGACCAACTGGTACCGGAAGAGTACCATAAAATACTGTATGTGAATAATAGCGGTAAGCAGGATCTTACGTTGTATGATACGGATGAAGATAATAAGTATACTCTTTCCGTAGTTAAGTCCGGGAGTGATCCCAGTCTGACTGCCAGTGTCAAAGTCAGTGTGCTGACACAAGCGGAACTTGACGAGGAATATAGCGAACCGGAAGGAACGAACTATAAGCTGATAGGTGAGAACTGTTATTCGCTGGATGCAACCACGTTGGACTTTTCATCTGCCGACCGGTATAAACTGGTAAATATCTTCCTGAAACCTCAGAGTGTAAAAGCATTCATGGAAACTGATCCGGAAGCCGTATGGGTATTACCTTTACAGGTTACCAGTGAAACAGACTCCATCAATACCGAAAAGAGTGAATTGTTCCTGAAACTGACAGGAGTGATTACGCCTGCCATTGGCTTTGCCAATTCGGATGTAGAAGTGAAACTGTTGGATTATGGTTCTGTCTCTACATTTACGGAGAAAGTAAAATTCGGTCTTGATACAGATAATAAATGGGATTTGGAGTGTAAATTTGTAGTTGATAAGGAATATATTGCCGAGTACAATGCAGACAATGGAACTAACTTCAAGGTTCTGCCTGAAGGAACTTATACTGTTCCGGAGATGGTAACCCTTCCCAATGGCACTACGAATATGGAACTGGAAGTCACGATAAATGGTGACCAATTGGTACCGGGTGATTATATGCTGCCCGTTAAGATTGCAGAAGTTTCTCAATTTGAGATTTCTGCGGCGAAGGTGGTATCTCCGTTGGCTTTCCGTGTGATGGGACATAAACTGGATCGCGCAGGCTGGACGGCAGAAGCCAATACCGAAGAACTGACAGGTGAAGGTGCAAGCGGCAAAGCCGGATGTGCATTGGATGATAATCTTGCGACTTATTGGCACTCAACATGGCAGACAGGAAACTGGGTTAGCTTCCCGTTTGAAATAATCGTAGATACAAAAACAGAACATACTTTCACCCAGTTTGCTTTGATGCAAAGGCAGAATGAAAGCTATACGGATACCAAGTCTGGTAAGTTCTATGTAAGCTCTGACAAGGAGAACTGGACAGAAGTAGGACGATTCTCTATGGAGAAAATACTTGATAGACAGGTGTTCGGCGTTACTCCGACGAAGGGACGTTACTTCAAGGTATCCATCGAAGAGAGTTATAGAGGTACCAATGCTTCTTTGTCCGAAATATATGCTTATGCTTTGGAATAAGCAGATTGCAATAACTGATTTGTAACAATCGTGAAAGAGAGATAGGGACTCTTTTCCCTCGAAAGAGAGAAAGACGAACTATCTCTTTTTTATTTAGTAAAATAGAAAAGGATGAGATATAAAGTGTTATTACTGGTCTTTACAGTAGTATGTGCTTCGTGTGCACAGCGTGCGGACATAAATTACAGGATTGTTACCGGACAACCCTTGCAGGTGATGGAACATTTCGGTGCTTCGGATGCCTGGAGTATGCATGTTTTGGGAAAATGGCCCGAAGAGAAACAAAAACAGATAGCCGACTGGTTATTCAGTACTGAAAACGACGCGAACGGGAAGCCCAAAGGTATCGGTCTTTCCCTGTGGCGGTTCAATCTAGGTGCAGGGAGTACGGAGCAGGGCGACGCCAGCCAGATTGGTTCTCCTTGGATGCGTACCGAATGTTTCTTGCAGCCGGACGGGAGTTATAACTGGGATAAACAGGAAGGTCAACGTAACTTCCTTCGGTTGGCGAAGGAACGCGGAGTCAATAAATTCCTCGCTTTCCTGAATTCCCCTCCCGTTTATTTCACTCAAAACGGACTTGCCACTAATACCGGACGCGATGGTACACTGAATCTGAAGGATGAACACTATGAAGACTTTGCCCGCTTCCTGGCAAACGTGATAAAGGGAGTTGAAAAGAAAGATGGCATCAAGTTCGATTATCTTTCTCCCTTCAATGAACCGGATGGACACTGGAACTGGATCGGTCCCAAGCAGGAAGGTACTCCGGCTACAAAGAAAGAGATAGCCCGGGCCGTACGTCTTATCAGTAAAGAGTTCGTAAAGGAAGGTATCCATACGGGAATCACCATTTGTGAAGCATCAGATTACCGCTGTATGTTCGCTACCCATATGACTGACCATGAACGCGGATATGAGATACAATCTTTCTTCTGCCCCGATAGTGTGGATACTTATCTGGGCGATACCCCGAATGTGCTCCCTCTTATTTCAGGACATAGCTACTGGACTACTACCCCGCTGAACATGTTGCGTGATTATCGCCTCCGGTTGCGGAATACGTTGGATACATACGGTGTGGACTTCTGGCAGTCCGAAACCTGCATTATGGGTAATGACGAGGAAATCGGCGGTGGACATGGATTTGACCGAACTATGAAGACCGCACTTTATGTGGCGCGTATCATTCACCACGACATTGTTTATGCAGGCGCTCGCAGCTGGCAATGGTGGCGTGCCATTGGCGGTGATTACAAAGACGGACTGATCCGTGAGTATACAGACCCCGATTTACAAGACGGCAGGGTGGAAGACTCCAAGCTGATGTGGATATTGGGGAACTACAGCCGCTTCATACGTCCGGGTGCTGTACGTATGTCTGTTGAAACTACTGATAAAGAAGGAAAAGCTATCCGGGATGGCGATACCGATCAGCAGGGATTGATGTGTTCTGCCTATCGGAATATCGACGGACAGTGGGCGATGGTCGTCATCAACTATGCCGACCGGGAACAGGAGTTCACTGTCGATGTAAACGATCCGAAGGTGAAGTCATGGCAAGGTTACCGTACGTCGGATGTAGCCGGAGAAGACCTTTTGCCTGTTGGAAAGCTGAAGAATAAAAAGGTAGCGGTGATCCCCACCCGTTCGGTGACAACATTTGTTTCCGGAAACTGATGCGTAATAAAACTTTAGTTATCAGTCCCGAAATTAGCTGAGAATTGCGATTATGAACTGAAATGTCCACCTATTTGATGTTTTTATATACCCTGTTCTTGGAGGATATAGTTTATTTTTTGCATGTGGAACATTATATATCTAATACCGATAAATAAACAGGCTTATGAAAAAGATTTTTTTACCCTTCGCCGCAGTTGCCCTTTTGTTGAGTTCCTGCAAGGACGCTGCGCCGAAGGAAGAACTTGTAATCAACCTACAAGAGAAAGGTGCTGAAGTAGCACCATCCATGTATGGCATCTTCTTCGAAGAGATTAACCATGCGGGCGACGGCGGCTTGTATGCCGAACTGGTGAAGAACCGTAGTTTCGAGGAACTGGAAATGCCCGAAGGTTACTATGCCGAGGGCGATGTGCTGCATCCGAAGAAAGTGTGCAATCACATTTCGGGTGAAGTGAGAGAAGGAAGTTTTCGCTGGACTACCGAACCGGTGCCGGGCTGGACTCTGAGCACAAAGGATGCTGCGGAAATGAAACTGACCAAGGAACAACCCAAGTTCTCCACGGCTCCGAACAATCTGAAGGTAACCATTAAAAATGCTTCAACTCCTGTTCGCTTGATAAACGAAGGATACTGGGGGATGAATCTGGTGAAAGACAACTCTTATCAGTTGCGTACCATTATCCGCCCTGCTTCCGATTACAAGGGAAAAGTGACTGCCCTGTTGCTGTCCGAGCAAGGCGAAGTGCTGGCTTCCGCTCCTGTTGATATAACTGCTGCCGGACAATGGAACGACCTGAGCCTGGCAATGCAACCTACGGCAACTTCTGCCAAAGGAAAGCTTGCTTTGGAATTTGATGCTCCGGGTACAGTCTATGTAGATTATGTTTCTCTCTTCCCCGAAAAAACTTTCCACGACCGTCCGAATGGACTGCGGAAAGATGTAGCTGAAATCTTGGAGGGATTGCACCCCGCCTTTGTACGCTGGCCCGGTGGCTGTGTGGTAGAAGGTATCTCGTTGGAGAACCGTTTCGAATGGAAGAAGTCTCTGGGCGATCCTGCCGCACGGTCGGGAGAATACAGTACCTGGGGCTACCGTTGCTCGTATGGTTTCGGTTATCACGAAATGTTGCAGTTCTGCGAAGATATCGATGCAAAGGCAATGTTCGTCTGCAACGTCGGTCTGGGTTGCCAGTATCGCATGGGAGACGCTTCACCGGAGAGCAAGATAGCTTACTATCTGGACGATTGCATGGATGCCATAGAGTATGCCATCGGCGACGTGACTACCGAATGGGGTGCCAAGCGTGCCGAACAGGGCCATCCCGAACCTTTCCCGTTGCAATACGTAGAGATTGGTAATGAGAACTGGGGCGATGAGTATGACAAGCGTTTCGATATCTTCTATACAGCTATCAAAGCGAAATATCCCGAGTTGATCCTGATTTCCAATCACGGTTTGGGTGGAACGGGTAAGATTGCCAAAACGGATATGATTGACCCGCACTGGTACGTGAATCCGGAATTCTTCTTCCAGAACACGACTATCTTTGATAACCATCCGCGTGGAAAATACGATGTCTATGTAGGTGAATATGCTTGTAACGCCAATGTAGGCGGTGGAAACATGCGTGCCGCCCTCTCGGAAGCCGCCTTTATCTCCGGTATGGAGCGCAACGGCGACCTGGTGAAGATGACTTCGTATGCCCCGCTTCTGGAGAACCGGAACGACCGTTCGTGGGCTGTCAACCTCATTTGGCTGGATACGGACCAGGTACTTGGACGCAGTTCTTACTATGTACAACAGATGGCGGCTGAAAACCGTCCGACGTACAATGTGAAGAGTAATATGACTATGAGCACTCCACGGATAGCCGATTATAATGAAGGACGTTTCGGCTTCGGCTCCTGGCATACACAAGTTGAATTCAAGGATGTGAAACTGACCGGAGCAGATGGAGCGCCCATTGATCTTGATCTTAACAAGGCGGTGAAGAAAGAAGGCGAATGGAGTCTGGATAACGGTCTGTTGAAGCAAACATCTCTGAGAGAACCGGCGAAATACATTGTTGATGGCTTCAATGGCAACCAGTTTACACTGGAGTTCAAGGTTCGCAAAGAAGGCGGTAACGAAGGTTTCTTCCTCTATTTCGGCTTGTCGGAGGACAGTAACAAAGGCTTTGTATATAACGTTGCCGGATGGAACAATGGTACGACGGCTGTAGAAGGAGTTATAGGTGGACGCACTTCCGGTGTGGCAGGCGATCGGGTATCTCACAGTCTCGAAACCGATAAATGGTACGACGCGAAACTGGTGGTTACTCCTCAGAAGAGCGAACTCTTCATGGATGGCAAACTGATATTGGCCCATGCCCCGGAGACGACTCCGCTTCAGTTCTTCTCTTCCGGTTATGATGAGGCAACCGGTGAGGTGATCGTGAAAGTAGTGAACTCAGAGGCTCAGTCCTATCCGTTACGGATCAAACTGGATGGAGTGGATAGCGTGGAGAAGACCGGTAAAGTGATTTCTCTGTCCGCAGCCAGTGACATGGATGAGAACTCGTTTGAAGAACCAATGAAGATCTCTCCGAAGGAAAGCGAATACAAAGGCTTTGGAAAGAGCTTCGATTATACCTTCCCGCCATTCTCATATACTATATTGAGAGTGAAGGCGAAATGATGTCTTGATATCCTGTAAATAAACCGGAAAGAACCGCTATTTCCCGTTTACAAGAAGTCAAGAGTTTGTCGACAAGGAGTTAATTTCCTGCTGACAAACTCTTAACTTTTTGTAGGCAGGAAATTGATTTCTTGCACTGTTTTGATTCTCAGTGGTATATTGGATTTGGTTAGTGTCCTTTCTTGTGGATAAATATTACGGTTAGCTATCAGGCGTACAGCATCTATATATCCAATACGTTGCATCTATACATTCAACGCCACCTTACTGATCGATGCTGAAAGAACAGGATAGGCGAAGGTGGCTTGGTACGGAGCAAGTATGTTTTGGATATGGCTGCCCTGAATTTTGCCAATGATTTTGGTTATTCTGATTTTATTTCATTAATTTGTATTGTTATAGTGAAAAGCGTTTGAAAGCATGCTTGTAGAAACAATAGAATCAATTAGATGATGGAAAGTTATGACAGCATAACATTTGCGGCAGCATTAGCCAAATTGGGAATGTCCAAGGATGCTTCTTCAGGTTTACGCTTTGTATCCCGGAGATTTGAAGAGAATGATGTGGATATATATTGGGCACTGGAGCAAGCAAATGGATTTGGAGCGACTGCAGTTTATTTTCGTTTTTATAATGATAAACGCCCTCCTAAACCTCAAATTTATATCTATGATAATTCAGATATTACTCCTGAAAAAAATCAAGGTGCTAATATTCATCATAAACTTTGGAATGCGGGTATTGTTCCTTTTTGCTTTTTGTTTGAAGCAGATCGAATACTTGTATATAATTGTGGCAAGAAACCTCAATGGGATACAACTGGAGAAAACTTCATCACATCACCGCATGATTTAATAGAACTGTTAAATGACGTTCAGAGTAAATTGGAACTTTATAATGTTCGTCAGTTTGATTCGGGGCTATTTTGGGAATCGAGTGCAGGTCAGCATTTTAAATATGAAGAGAGTGCTTACGAACAGCTATTATCTCAGCTGAAAAATGTTAAGTCGAACATTATTTCCCGTGTCGGTACTGAGAATGCTGCTTTGGTAAAACGAATTCTTATGATGCTTATACTTCTCAAGTATCTTGAAGAACGAAAGGATGAAGAAGGAAAAGGAGCATTGGATCCGGGTGAGTTTTATGGAGCATATAATCCTCAAAATCCAACCTTAGAGGGTGTTTTGGAGCATGTAGATCTATTTATCGCCGTTTTGAAAGAGCTTTCGAGTAAGAAGCATTTTAATGGACAAGTTTTTTATTTGAGTGAGGAAGAATTATCAACGCTTCGGGAAAGGATAGATCTCTCCTTGTTTCGATACTTTGTGGAAGGAAATGTTTCGTTCTTTTCAAAAGAAAGTCAAGGGATCGGACAAATAAGTTTTTGGAAACTATATCAATTCAGCTATCTCCCAATAGAATTGATCAGTCATATATATGAAGATTTCTTGGCGGATGAAAATGGACAAAGAAAGAAAGGTGTGGTTTATACGCCTCCTTCTCTGGTTCAGTTCCTCATTGATCAATGTATGCCCTTAAGTGTGCCAAAAGAAGATTTTAAGATTCTGGATCCAGCTTGTGGCTCAGGGATTTTCCTCGTGGGTGCATTTAAAAGAATGATTCAATGGTGGAGAATCCGAAATAACTGGGAGAAGCCTAAAAAAAGAAAATATTGAAGAAGAGCTGAAGAGATTGCTACAAAAAAAAGAATATATTCGGCTGTGATTTGGAGGATGAAGCTGTGACTTTGTCTTATTTCAGCCTTGGGCTTGCTCTGTTGGACTCTTTATCTCCGAAAGAAATTTGGCGGAATGTGCATTTCAACAATTTGATTGGAAACAATCTTTTTCAAGGAGATTTCTTTAAGACCTTGCATGAAGAAAAACTGGATATTGATTTTGACCTTATTATCGGCAATCCTCCTTTCAATTCAGAATTTACAGAATGGGCTGATATCATAAATAAGGAAGAAAAGAAGGTTTGTCCGGAACGCCCTGATATACCTGATAATCAGATTGCGCTATTATTTCTGGAACAGTCTTTTAAACTTCTGAAAAGTGGAGGTCGCTGTTGTTTAATATTGCCGTCCGGTCCTGTCTTATATAATATTAAGACCCATGACTTTAGAAAATATCTGTTTGAACGGAATTATTTTAGGGAGATTTGTGATTTTACTCCATTGAGGACCAAATTGTTTATTGGAAGTAGTTCTAATGCCAAACCTGCGGTTGTATCTGTTCTTGTAGAGAAGAACTTTCCGGAGAAAAGACCTTGTTACCATTATATTTTCAGGAGAACGAAAGCTTCAGGAGAGAAAATTGATTTTGAAATAGACCATTATGACATTCACAAGGTTTCCTATAAGTCAGCTATAATGAATGCAAGAGTATGGCAAGCTAATTTTATGGGTGGAGGAAGACTTCACCAATTAGTAAGTAAAATATCAGATTGCCAGACTTTAGGAGAATATTTGGATGAGAAGGTGAAGAATTGTGGCTGGAAGATTGCTGAAGGTTGGATCGAATCGGCAGATTCAAAGGATGTCAGAAGAGTTAAACTTCTCTCCTTGAAGGAAAACAGGGATGAATATGAGGTTCAGGAATTTATAAAGTTAGAGGAAAAGTATAAGGCGGATTGGATTACTGGTTTTGAGTATGTTGAGACATCTGACTTTACAGACGAAGGCATATCGAAAGTGAGAATTTGTACTGATAAATATTTTCTTAGGCCTAGGGCGAAGAACAAAGAAATTTTTGCTCCTCCCCATCTTCTGATAAAGGAGAATGTGACAGGCAAGTCAATACCTGTAGTCTATAGTGAGAGATATCTGACCTTCAAGGATCAGATTTTTGGCGTGCATTCTCCTATGGAGCAGTGTGCCGATTTACAGGAGCTGGGTGATTATATAGGTAGTAAACATTGTGTCCCCCTCATGTGGTTGTTAAGTGGTAAAGTTTTGACATCAAGGGAAGGAGTGCCTTTGAAAGGCGATATCATGAATCTGCCATATCCGGGAATCCATTTTGATGAAATAGAAGAGATACTTCTGGATGATATAGTCAACTATTATTCAGATTTCAGAAAATCGGGTGAAAAAAGTATTGTTCTGGAATCTTTGAATGATACTGACCTGGAGATTTTCGGGAAGTATTATTGTCGTATCCTCAATTCAATATATAAGAATTTCAAACCTTTGTCTCCGATTGTAGGAAAAGAGTTTATCGCATACCCATTCATTCTGGGAGATGTTCCTCAAATCAAGATTCCTTCTTCTATTGAAGATATTGAATCTAAATTGAAGAATCTTATAGATAACAGACAAGGATATAACTTGTGGATTAAACGAATTGTAAAAGTGTACCATAAGAATGTTATCTTCCTGTACAAGCCAAATCAAAGAAGATATTGGCTACCTTCCATCGCTGTACGGGATGCGGATGAAACTTTTGTCGATTTATTTAAGCAGGGAAAATAATGGAGGAAATAATGAACAACACCTATGGTGCACTCAGTAGTGCTCCTGATAATGCCATCATTGATAATATTTACGATTACGTGACATTGATACTATCCGGTTTTAAAGGTAAGAGAAACGAAAATGAAAACACGTTGACGAATAAGCTCTGTAAGACATTGAATTCCAAAAGGCCTTCAGAATATCCTTTCTTTTTTCATCATCAGAATTTAGAAGATGATAAAGAGAATACATCGACGGATTTTGCAGCCTTAGGTACTTTTGCATTTGCGCAAGATAATGATATTGAAGATGACGATTCTCCTTCATTGATAAAGTTTGAGGCAAAAAGGTTGGATTCCAGCTTGCCAAAGCATCGGGAGAAAGAGTATGTTTGTGGTGAATATATGGATGGTAAATGCTTGAAAAATTCAGGAGGTATTGAACGATTTAAGAATGGACGTCATGGTAAGGATGTAGTTAATGCGGGAATTATAGGTTATATTCAAACGGATTCGCCCGCATATTGGATTCAAAAGGTGAATAGTTGGGTGGAAGAACAGATACGCAGAAGCAATAATAATAAGTTAATTTGGAGAAAAACGGATTTGCTCACATTTATCAATCAGAAGACGCTTTTGTCTATATACTCTTCTGTTTCGCATCGAATCTATGGCGATGACATTAGTCTGAGGCATTTCTGGATTGATATTTCCAAACAGGAAAATTAATTTCTTTTATAAATAGAAAAGGCTTATATTTGCATTACCGTACCTTTTTAATTTAATACACTTGCCGGTCAATGACAATAGATCTGAATTTTTTTAATAAGTTCTTTATTGACTATCAGCAGCGTTTCGTTCACTTTGCCTGTACCTATGTGCACGATGAAGCTGTTGCCGAAGACTTTGTCATTGAGTCCATGATGTATTATTGGGAAAATAAAGACCGCCTGCCTGCTGATACCAATATTCCGGCTTATGTACTGACCACTATCAAACATAAATGCATTGATCATCTGCGTCGCCAGCAAATCCGGCAGGACGTTTCGGATGAAATCTCCCAAATCTATGCCTGGGAGCTGTCCGGCAGAATCGTTACATTGGAAGACTTTGAACCTTATGAGGTCTTTACGGCAGAGATACAGGAGATCGTTGATAAGACTCTGGATAGCCTGCCCGAACAAACCAGGCGTATTTTTAGGATGAGCCGTTATGAGAATAAGTCTCATAAAGAAATTGCTGCTTTACTGGAAATGACAACTAAAGGCGTAGAGTTTCATATCTCCAAGTCTACTAGGGCGTTACGCTTGGCTCTGAAAGATTACCTGCCCGTCTCTTTACTCTTTTTCTACCTCAACTGAAAAAAGTTTGTTTTTCTACTAGGGAATATTTCCCGTGGTTCGCTATTACTATAGATATACAAATAAAAGTATGTATGGATAAAGACTTATTATATCGTTTTTTCGAAGGTCGTGCTTCCGTAGAAGAAATGAGATTGGTGAAAGAATGGTCGGAAGCCTTCGAGGAGAACAGCAAGCTGTTACGCCGGGAGCGCAAGCTGTTCAATGCCATCATTCTTTCGGGGCGCTTCGAATCATCTGACGGCCAAACTACACTCAGGAAGAAAAGAAACCATTTCGTCAGAGAGTTTCTGAAGATAGCTTCTGTTGTCGCGATAACGGTAGGCATAACGGCTGCATTGTTTTCAATAGGAGAAGATAAGGAGGATATGAATGTAGCCATGCAAACTATTACCGTGCCGGCCGGCCAGCGTGTGAACCTCGATTTACCCGATGGTTCAAACGTTTGGCTGAACGCCGGAACGACGATGAAATATCCTGTCTCGTTCATGAAAGGCAAACGCGAAGTGATGCTGGACGGAGAGGCTTATTTTGAGGTGGCACACAATGAGAAATCCCCTTTCGTGGTGCGGACGCATGCAATGGATGTGGAAGTACTGGGCACAAAGTTCAATGTGGAGGCCTATTCGAAGAAAGCGGTATTTGAAGCATCGTTGATGCAAGGAAAAATCAGGGTGAAGTCATCTCATAATGAAAAGACGGCTGTGGTACTCCTTCCCAATTATAAAACAACTCTGAAAGATGGCAGGTTGGTAGTGCACAAGATTGATGATTACAATGTGTATCGTTGGAAGGAAGGTCTGTACTGCTTTAAGAGTAAGCCGTTCACCCAGATCATGGAAGATTTGGAAAGATATTATGACCTGAAAATCCAGGTGGATAAGAAGAGCATAGAAAGTGTGGCACTGACCGGAAAGTTCCGTATATCCGACGGATTGGACTATGCATTGCGTGTTTTACAGAAAGATGTGTCTTTCACTTACCGGAGAGATAAAGATAATGACGTCATTTATATAAAGTAAACGTAGTATTAACCTGCTTAAAATGGAAGATTAGCCTATGGAACAATACTGATGAAAAACAAAAAGCCGATAGATGTTTGCCCCATCCATCGGCCCTGATTAACACAATTCGATTTACAAATCATATTAATAACTCATTTACAAAGATATGAAAAACATTCCTTTGTCGGATATTTATTGCCCTAAAAATCTGCAAATAACATTATTATTCAGAATTATGAGAATATCAATATTCTTTTTATTCTTCTGTGCTTTTAGCTTAGTGGCGAAGAATAGTCACTCACAGAATGCACGGGTGACAATCAATCGAACCAATGTACAGCTTGAATCCATACTGAATGAGATAGAGTCTCAGACAGATTATCTGTTTATCTATAAGGATGATGTGGATGTAACATCACGCAAAAGTATCCGTGTAAATAATAAGTCTGTTTCTGAAGTGCTTCTTGCATTATTGTCAGGTTCATCCATAACTTATAAGATGGAGGGAAATCATATTGTTCTAACCCGAAAAGAAACAACGACTTTGCAACAACAGCAGCGTATATCTGGGACAGTCACTGACGAAAAGGGAGAGCCGCTTATTGGCGTTACTATAATAATAAAAGGTTCAACAGAAGGTACGGTTACTGATGCAAATGGTAACTTCTCATTGCCTGCAAATGTAAATGATGTACTTCAATTCAGCTATATTGGATATATTCCACAGGAAATAATATTGAGAAGTTTGAAAACTGTACAAGTGCTTTTGCGGGAGGATTCCGAATTGCTCGATGAAGTGGTTGTCATAGGCTATGGAACTGCTCGTAAGTCAGACTTGACTGGATCGGTTTCTTCACTAAATGGTGATCGTCTGAATAAACAGACTAATCCTAACCTTTCAGCGCAGTTACAAGGACAAATGGCTGGTGTACAGGTAATGCGAACAACAGGTGACCCATCCTCCTCATCAGAAATCCTTATTCATGGTGTGACTACCATGTCTGATAGTAGCCCATTGATTATTATTGATGGAGTTCCTGGTACACTTGATGATGTAGATCCGTCGGAAGTACAAGATATACAAGTGTTGAAGGATGCGGCTTCTGCATCCATCTATGGTTCACGTGCTGCAGCTGGTGTTATTCTTGTTTCTACAAAAAGGGCCAAGAATAATCAGCTCAAAATGAGTTATAACTACGAATATGGCATAGATATGCCTACGGCAATGCCTAAATATGCCCGTGCAAGAGATTGGATGATATTTAAAAATGAATTAACTTATAATGATGGTGGAGATGATCTATATGGTGTGTATTCGCAAGACTTTATTGATTCATATGAAGCTAATCATGCAATAGATCCTGATCGATATCCAATAACTGATTGGCAGGATGTTTTACTAAAAGATCAGAGTAATCATCAGCGCCATTCTTTTACTCTGTCGGGTGGAACGGATAAATTGCTAACTAATTTTAGCTTGAACTATTATAAGGGTAACTCTATTATTCCGGGAAAAGAGTATGAACGTATTTATGCAAGACTAAACAATGATTTTAAAATCAACAATTGGATTCATGCAAAAGTAGACTTAAATGTGAGACTTACAGATCGTGAGTATCCAAACAGTCCAATTTATTATACGCACCATTCTCACCCACTTACGACGAACTTTTGGTCAAATGGGTTGATATCTCAAGGTCGTGATGGTGAAAATCCTTATGCACTATTGACATTAGCCGGAAAACAGAAAACACGTGGGTTTGGGTTCTCTGGTAAAATAGGTATTGACCTTACTCCGTTTGAAGGTTTGACAATTTCTGCTGTTGCCGCGCCTACTTATTATCTTTATAAGAGTAAGGATTGGGATACAAAGTTCGACCTATATGATATGGAAGGCAATATTTATCCTAATTCATCTACGACAAATTTGCGTGAAGATCGTAATGATAATAATAGCTTGACTTTCCAGCTATATGCTAATTATAACAAGGTATTTGGTCAACATGCGTTCAATTTGATGGCCGGGTATGAAGATTACGCTTTTAACTGGGAAAATGAAGGTGCATGGCGTAATAATTACGTATTATCATCATATCCTTATTTGAATCTTGGCCCTGAAGATCAACAATACAATAATGGTAGTGCTGGGCATAATGCTTATCGTTCGTACTTCGGTCGTTTGATGTATTCTTATGCAAATCGTTATTTACTTCAGGTCAATGTACGCTCTGATGGTTCTTCACGTTTTGCAAAGGGGCATCGATGGGGAACTTTTCCATCAGCGTCGGCAGGATGGGTTGTTACAGAAGAGCCTTGGCTAAAGGATAATAAAGTGCTTAACTTCTTAAAACTTCGTGCATCGATAGGTCAATTGGGAAATGAGCGTATAGGTTCGGAATTTCCATATCAGGCGTCTATGGAATTTAGTAATGGTTATCTTGCAAATAAAACTACAGGTATTGCGGATCCTACGCAAATAGCTTTTCAATCAACTTATGCGTTTGAGAATATTACTTGGGAAACGACAACAACTTATGGTATAGGGCTGGATGCCAATTTCTTTAATAACCGTTTACGTTTTAATGGAGACTGGTACTATAAAAAAACAAAGGATATGTTGTTAGTTATGAATTTCCCTAACTATACAGGATATAATGCGCCAGAACAAAATGCCGGTAAAATGAGTACAAAGGGATGGGAGGTAACACTTGCATGGAATGACCATATTAATGATTTTAATTATGGAGCAAGTTTCAATCTTTCTGATTATCGGTCAAAGATGGGGTATCTGGGTAATCTTCGTAAATTTTCAGGTAACTATATTACAGAGGAAGGATCGCACTATCAAGAATGGTATCTTTATAAGAATAAAGGGATATTCTTGAATGACGAAGCCCTTTATGATGCTAATGGTAAGAAGGTTGCAGTACAAGGTAATGAAGTTGCCGGTTGTATTCAGTTTGAGGATATTGACGGTGATGGTAAAATAACAGCAGATAAAGACCGTGTATATTGTGGAAACTCACTTCCTGAGTTGCAGTTTGGTGCTTCTTTCTGGGCAAATTATAAGGGGTTTGACTTTAATCTTTCTTTGCAGGGTGTTGGGCACTGGCTGAAATATGTTAGTGATATAATGGTTCGCCCACTTGAGTGGGGATGGGGGCAGGTTCCTGAGGTCCTCGTTAATAATCATTGGAGTCCTTACAATACTGATGAGGAAAATGCAAAGATGAAATTTCCTATGGCTTCGTGGGCACATCAAGGCCAGCTTTATGGTTCTAATGACTTTTGGCTGTACAATGCGGCTTATATGAGGGTCAAGAATATAACATTAGGGTATACTATTCCACAGAATATTACGAAGAATTTTTATGTGAATGGATTGAGACTATATGTCAGCGTAAATGATTTACCTGCCTTTAATCTTGGAAGCGGCGGTATTGATGGCTGGGACCCTGAACAAGGAATTGATAAAGACTTTCTTACAACTTCTTTAATTTTTGGTGTTAAAGTAACCTTCTAAAAATATATATTATGAGAAATTTAAAATTTATTGCTACAGCGGCAGTGATTTTTATAATAATATCATGTGCAGATCTTGATTTGAGTCCTCTTTCTGAAGGGTCAAGCAATAATTGGTATCATGATGATACAGAATATTTAATGTCGCTTAATGATCTTATGAGGGCTGAGTTTTATCCTATCGATTCCTATCCGTGGGACGATGATGTTTTTAGTAGAAATTCCCAAGAGGAGACTAAAAATGGTAATATGACATCTGAATCAGGTACGGCAAAGTCAAGATGGTTGATTCTTTATAAGGCTATTGCTCGTTCTTTGAGAATTCTTAATAATTTGCAAACTGCTGAAACGACAACGGATATAGCTCCTGCCAATATCCGCCAATATAAAGGTGAAGCATATTTTCATTTGGGATTTTCTTATGCCATGCTTGCAACATATTATGGTGATGTCATTCTTGATAAAAAAGGAATGTCCTTGGCAGAGGCTTATACCGCATCTCGTTCACCTAAGCGTGAAGTTCTTGATTATGCTTATGAATGCCTTGATTCTGCTGCTGAATTGTTGTCGGATTCTTATACTGGTCAACTTAGGCCAACGACTGGAGCTGCTTTAGGATTTAAAGTCCGTTTTGCCCTTTTCCATGAGGATTATCAAAAGGCTATTGATGCTGCAGAGAAATTAATGGATGCCGGAACATACTCTTTGGAACCGAATTATCAAGAGTTGTTTCAAAAGCCATACTCCAATGAATTAATTTTCTATTTCCAAGGAAACAAAGATTTACGATATTATTGTGCTGATTTATATGGCTCAGTAAATAATTATTGTTTACGTCAAATTGGTGGAAATTGTAATCGTGGTCCATCAATACAATTGGTATGCTCTTATCTTTGCACTGACGGGTTGCCTATTGATGAATCTCTGCTTTATGATCCTAAGAATTTTTGGGCTAATCGCGATCCTCGTTTGACATATACTGTTCAACCTTTTATGCTCAAGAATGATCCTCGTTATTCAGATTATATCTGGACACGGCAGCATGAGAAGACATACTTGGAATTAATAGCAAAGGGACAAACTAATTATACAGATAGTCTATTGGAAAATAAATATCCGGAATATTTTATTTATGGATATGAGTATGTTCCCGGACCTTATGATACTAAATGTTTGAATACGGCCACACATAATATGGATCGAAATAATGATTCTAAAGGTAGTAATGAACATGCTGCTTATCAAGGGTTTATTATGAAAAAATATGTTACTAATGATTGGACTGATTATCGTAGTGTGGCTTCGCATGCATATAATACATTTCCTTATTTGAGATATGCTGAAATTCTGATGTCATATGTTGAAGCTAAGAATGAACTTGGACAGTGCACGCAGGAAATACTGGATAATACTATTAATAAAATTCGTGAACGTGCATACAATGGGACCGGTTTGGTTTATCCGTATGTTGAAATGGCTTCACAGGAGAAACTTCGTACGATTATCCGCATGGAAAGGCGAATGGAATTTCCATTTGAGGGGATTCGTTATCGTGACCTGTTGCGGTGGAGAATAGCAGAAAAGGTCTTTAATACCAGTGAATACCAGTTGAGTCGCGCATGGTCAGGTCGTACAGATTGGGATGGAAAGGATATGAGCATAGTCTCTGATGCCTTTAAGGTACTTCTGAAGAACTGGGATGAAGGCAATTATCCTATTGGAGGAATCCCGCAGATTGATGAAGATGGTTTGCCTGATGTTGAATATATGGTCGAGAAAGGATATCAGACTCGATTCTATCAATATCGTTTTGATAAAGATAAGAATTATTTATGGCCTATTCCTGCTTCCGATTTATTGGTTAATGGTAATTTAACACAGAATCCAGGATATTAATCTTTGTAAATTTCAATTAGATTCTCATTGAAATAAATGGGAATCTAATTGAAATAATAACGATAATGATTAAAAGGGTATTTGTATAAGTACTCAAAGTAGGAGTAGGTATTGTCATTCTTTTATAAAATATAATTATACATGATTAAGATGCTATTCTATGTAATTCAAAATATATAATTGTAGGAGATTTATTTGTTTTCTTAAGCGAACTCTTTCTGTTCAGAATGGCATGAAATAGGTCTTAAATTTTAAACTTGATTTCGCTAATGAACTCATCGATTTGTTGTTGGATATAATATATCAAAAAGGAGCTTAAGATACTTTTATCTATGAAAATAGAGATAAGTAATGCGATATCTGTACATGATGCTCTTAATGAAGATGTATTGTGGATAAAATGTTCATGTCTTGTGAAAATGGATTGGCTAAAAAATATATACCAATCTTTTGTAAAAGAATATAGGGAATGGTTTAGTACGGAATACTAGTTTTCATTTGATCAGATTATCAGTCTTGAAGATTTGTGATTAGCATATTATTTGAATGCAGATATCTTTAGAATATGACATGATTTATGTAATAATTGCTTGGCAGGTATTATATTTTTCTTGTTTTAAGGATTATCTAAAAGTTATACTAAAGTGCTGATTATATATTTGTCACATGATTGATGGCATAATTATTAGGTCTGGGAATTAGAAATTAAATACATAAAGAATATAACAAAATGAAATATATATTTATTCTTTTTATAGCGTTCATCTCTACTTATTGCTATGCTCAGAAGAGTGGTGATTATTGGAATAACAGACTTCAAATTGTATCGTTCCGCCTTCCGCCACCACCGATAGGATACCAACCCAAATTAAAAGATATAAATGGTGATGGCAAACCGGACGTCATTTATTCTATAACCCGTGACAGTATACCCGTTATGTGGATAGATGATGATGGAGATATGACGTGGGATGATTTTGAAGGAGACACAAAAAATGACTGTTTACTTATAGATCGCAATAGAGACGGTATTTACGGTGGCCAGGGAGATTTGATTATTGATTGGGTAGATACAGATGGTGACGGAAAGGCTGATATGCAGTTTGTCATCGAATATCCGAAGGTGCGTACTGGGGAAGTATGGCCCAATGGACATTACATGATAGTGCTTGATTTGGACCATGATAATATATTTAATTATATCGACTGGAATACAATGCAGCTCAAAAGTTGGGATAAGGTTGGAGTCTGTGATTTTTATACTGATTATAGCGGGCATACTGCTTTTCTTAAAATTCATGCTTCTACTTATAATATGGAGGATTTGAGATTGAATTGGGAAAATCCGTTTTTGTTTTATGATAAAGATGGAGATAATTTGTCCGAAATGGCTATTCGTATTCTAGACTCAACAAAACATGTAGATAGTAAGTTGCCTGCTAATAGTTTTGTCAATCAACAAGTAAACGGAGTTGTAGATTGGGTCTCAATTGCCGTCGACATGGATAATGATAATGGTCCGGGAAATGAATTCGATTTTGATATGACAATCGGCTTTCAGGGAGAAGGCTTCAATTATATGGATCAGGTACATAAAATAAATAATTTGAGAGGTTTGGCTGAGACCGACACTTTCTTCATGGATGCTCGGTGGAGGCAACTGGATGAACTTATTTATCCTGATCACGAAAATGCATGGGACTTGATTTTCAAACGAGGAGAATGGAATCGTGTCAATTTCGTATGGGATGAAGATGGTGATTGTAAACGCTGGGAACGTGTTGAATTCTATGAACCTCTTGACCCTTTTAAGACGGGATGGAAAGGAGGAGGAGTCGACAACCACAAACAATCAGATGCTTCAGGAGATCGTGGAGAATGGGACATGGACAATTCAGGTAGAGGAAAATTATATGTCAGTAAATTCGATGGACGTATCCATTTGTATGGAGCAGAGTGGGGGTGTTGGAGGATAGATCAAAATGCTGAATATTATCAAGGTTGGGACCGCTTATGGTTTGGCTTGGACAAAAATCCCAATCGATTTGCTACGGTTAAGTATACCGATACAGATAATAATGGTTTTTTTGATCTGATAGAATATGATATGGATGGGGATAAACACTTTGAAACGATTATTGATTTGAGAAAAATAGGAGTTAATGATTGCTGTGAATTGATTGATATTTCCTCATTTGCTTATAAAGATTTTGTAGACTTAATGCAAAAAGTTTCAGATAATATGTGGAGTAATGCATTAAAAGCCTTGAATGTGGCAGAAAAGAACGATATAAATACGACTTGGTATGCGAAATTAAAACAAGTTTTATCTACGCAAGAGAAATATCAGAAAGGTTACTGGTTACAGTATTATTTATATAAAGATTTGGAATATCAATTCTCCAGGAGTCAAGATGAGAAAGCATTGGAAAATTTAAATAAGGCTTACTATTCAGGAGATTGGGACTCTATGCTATGATAATAGTCTAAATAAAAGAACAGAAAGTACTTGGAAAAAGATAATCAAATAAAAGTATGGAACTGAGTAAAAAAAAATGTATGTATTATTTGTATGCTTGTGTATGCTGCATAGTCTACAAGCGCAAAAAATAATAGATTATGTTGACCCCTTTATTGGCTCGGGAGGTCATGGTCATGTATTTGTCGGAGCTAATGTACCATATGGTGCGGTTCAAGTCGGTCCTTCTAATTTTTACAAGGGATGGGATTGGTGTTCAGGCTACAATTATAGAGATAGTGTAATAGTTGGATTTTCTCAACTACATTTGAGTGGAACGGGAATAGGAGATCTTGGAGATGTCTTAGTTATGCCATATATGGGAGACGTAAAGTTGAATAAGGGGAAAGAAAAAGAACGGTATAGTGGCTATGCGTCCAAATTTTCTCGTAAAACTGAAAAAGTAACTCCCGGCTACTATAGTGTGAATTTGGATGATTATAATATTGATGTTGAACTTAGCGCATCTGAGCGCGTGGGATATCATAAGTATACTTTTCCACAGGGAAAAGATGCCCGTATTATCATTGATTTGAACGAAGGCATAAATGATAGAGCGGTTGATACGTATATGGAGTTGGTGGATAAATATACGATAAAAGGATATCGTTCGTCTGAAGGATGGGGAAAGAAACAGCAAGTGTTTTTTGCTATTAAACTGTCCGTCCCGATTCATGATTTCTCCATTTACGAAGATGTAAAGTCCATTCCTGGAAAGAAAGGGAGAGGTAAATCTATCAAATCTTTAATTTCTTTTGCTAAATCTCCTGGAACAGTATCCCTGAAAGTTGGGATTTCTCCTGTCAGTTCAGAGAGTGCCCTTATGAATATAAAAGCGGAAATCCCTCATTGGAATTTTGAGGAAACTGTTAAACAAGCAGAACAGAAATGGAATAAAGAATTATCTAAGATAATTGTTGAAACTCTGAATGAGTCGGATAAACGGATATTCTATACCGCTATGTTCCATCTGATGACCCATCCTTCCTTATTCAACGATCAGAACGGTGATTACATGGGTTCCGACTGGAAAGTACATAAAAATCCCGGATTCGATAACTACACCATCTTTTCTCTTTGGGATACTTATCGCGCTGCGCATCCTCTTTATACTATAATAGACCCGAAACGCACTGCTGATTTTGTGAATAGTATGCTTGCTATTTACGATCAAACCGGGCAGTTGCCCATCTGGCATTTGCGCGGATATGATACAGGTACAATGGTGGGAATTAACAGCCTTCAGATTATTGCTGAAGCTTACATGAAAGGTAATAAGGGATTCGATCCTGAAAGAGCATTTCAAGCTTTAAAAGCCGTTGCTATGAGCGATGTACGTGGAATGGATTTTGACCGGAATTTCAAAGCAATACCCTCGGATGTGATGAAGAACCGCCCTGTTGCCACCGCGCTTGAATATGCCATAGGTACTGCAAGTATTGCTTTAATGGCCCAAGCAATGAATAAAGTCGAAGATTATGAATACTTCAGCAAACGAGCCCGTAATTATAAACTTTACTATGATAAGGAAGTAGGATTCTTCCGTGGGAGAATGTCCGATGGTAGTTGGAACCCCGTCTTTCATCCTATAAAATCTAAAAAGCCTTGGGCTACAGATTACGCAGAAGGAAATCCCTGGCAATATCTCTGGCTTGTTCCACAAGATGTAGAAGGACTTATCGAACTTCTTGGCGGAGAGAAAGCTTTTGCAGACAAACTGAATACTTTCTTCTCTCTTGATTCGGGGAATGATGAAGACATTTTGCTTGACCTCACAGGATGCATCGGCCAATATGCACATGGTAATGAGCCCAGTCACCATATTGCCTACCTATATGCTTATGTCGGGCAGCAATGGAAAACCGCGCGTCTCACTCGCTATATATTGAAAAATTTCTACCATGACCAACCTGACGGAATTATTGGTAACGAAGACTGCGGGCAAATGTCGGCTTGGTATATAATGTCTTCGCTGGGCTTTTATCCAGTATTTACAGCATCCGGTCAATATGTACTTGGCAGCCCGCTATTTGATAAAGTTACTATTAATCATGAAAATGGTAAAAAGTTCATAATAGAGGCTGTTGATAACTCACCCGAAAACATTTATATACAGGATGTAGAGCTAAATGGAAAAAAATATGATCTTACTTACATAACACATCAGGATATCATGCAAGGAGGGAAACTTATAATCAGAATGGGAAGTGAGCCGAATTATGATTTTGGAAGTAAACAAATGAGTCGTCCGCAGAATCGGACTATAAGTATATATGCATCAAAACCTTTTGTACATCCAGGGATGGCTCAAAGTTATGAAGATCTTGAATTTATGCGGACAAATGTATTGCAAGGTAATGAGCCTTGGAAAACAGCTTTTAACGATCTGAAAAAACAGACTTCTCTCAACTTTGTTCCTTGTCCTATTGCTTTTGTTTCTGAAGATGCTTATGGTGTAAACAGTTTTGGAGGTAAAGAGTTTTATCAAAGTGCTATGGCTGCTTATAAGCATTCTTTGGTATGGTATATAACAAAAGACCAAGTATACGCTGATAAGGCAATTGAGATACTTAATGCCTGGGCGTATAAGCTGCATAGTTTTGATGCTAACAATGCCAAATTGAATGTAGGTTTGTGGGGATATTATTTTTTGAATGCTGCTGAAATATTGAAATACTCAGATGCTGGTTGGAGCGAGCGGGATATGGCACAATTTGAAAAGATGGTATTGACAATCTTATACCCAACTATTAAAGATTTCTTTACCGAAGCTAATGGCAACTGGGATGCATCAATGATAAGCACTATGTTATGCATAGCAGTTTACACCGATAACCGTGAAATATTCAATAAAGCTATTGACCGTTACCTTTGGGGACCTGGAAATTCAGGAATCACGAAGTACATCTATCCCGGGGGACAATCGCAGGAAGCTATTCGCGACTGGGATCATGCGCAACTTGGCATAGGTGAGTTTGAGAAAGCAGCTCAAACAGCCCGTACTCAAGGCATAGATCTTTACAGTGTAGCACAGGATAGACTAGCCTATGCTTATGAATTTACCGCTAAAGTGATGCTGGGTAATGATATTGATATTTATGGCACTCTTTCTACAAGCAGGATGGATACTGTAAAAGATATTTATCAATCTATTTATGATTATTATATCAATGTAAAGGGAACTGAGCTCCCTTATACTAAACAATTTATACAGAAACATGTGCATCCAGCCTTTTCTATAGGTACTTTAACCGGATTAAAATACCATCCGGTCAAAAGTAGGCAGATGATGAAAACGCTGCCTGTGCCCGATTTCCTGAAGCCTACTGAAATCGGAGCACTCAATGCTCCTACTCGTGATATACCTTCCGGCTCAATCCGGGTAAATCCTGGAGAGTCCGTACAAGATGTTATTGATAGACACAGAGGTTCTGGAAAATGTATTGTCCTCGAAAAAGGTGTGCACATATTGAAAGCTCCACTCAAAATCTACAGTGGAATAACTTTATGTGGCTATGGCAAGCAGTCCGTGTTATATCTTAGTCCTGAGATGAGGACAGCAACAATCATAAATGCCGAAGACAACATCAGCAATTTTACTTTGCGTGATGTATTGATAGAAGGTGCCATAAACGTAAAAGAAAATAGTGACCCCAATCACGATCGCCGGTTACGTTTATATATGCTTGCTCCCAGCCGCGAGGGGATTATGATACGTTCCGAAAACGGTGGACGAATTGAGAACCTTACATTTGAGAATGTTACCTTGCAAAATTTTACCAAAAATGGTATGCTCATAGTAGGAGGTTCAGGTATCAAGATAAACCGTTGTAATTTCACAGATAACGGTGCCGCCGTTGTACCTGGTTCCGGATTTCACCATAACTTGAATTTATCGTATGTCACCAATGGTTCAGTTACTAACAGTAGATTCTGTTCTTCACCCTGGGGTAATGGTATCAACATATCATTTTGCAAAAAGATAAACGTTTCAAACAATGAAATGTGCCGCAATAAGCTCTCAGGTATTTATTGTGTCGACAGTGAAAATATCTCTATCAATAACAATCTAACAGAAGGCAATGATGAAGACGGTATCAATATAGATGCACTATATAGAGGGTGCAACACTGTAGAAATACAGAGCAACCTCTCACAGAATAATAGTAGAAAGGGAATCAGAATCAATTGCGTTACTGCATTAAGACAAAAAGATAATAAACTATTAATAAATAGATCAGAGTGTATTAACTAAAAATTAAAATTATGAATTACAGAATTAAAGCATTATTTATTAGCTTTTCTTTTGTTGCCGCACTCAGTGCGCAACGTGTAGAGTGGGTTTCGACTACTGACAACAATCGTTGGCAAACGTCCAACAAGGTGAAACTGGAAAAAGCCTTAGCTGGTACTCAGTTCGATATTACTATTACTGGTGAAAAAGCGCAAGTGATAGACGGCTTCGGCGGTTGTTTCAGTGAACTTGGCTGGGATGCCCTCATGGAGCTTTCAGAGACAGAACGCAACAAGGTTATTTACAATCTTTTCAACCCGCAGGAAGCTAACTTTAACTACAATCGTATGCCTATGGGAGCTAGTGATTTCGGAATGAACTTTTACTCATTCAATGATGTGGCCGATGATTTTGCAATGGATAATTTTAGCATTGCTCGTGATCGTCATATCCTTTTACGATTCATCAAAGCTGCACAAAAAGAAAATCCCGGAATGCACATCTTTGCTTCTCCTTGGTCTCCCCCAGCTTGGATGAAGACTAATAACCACTATGCCAGTACGGCTAGTACAAAGGGATTCAACGGATTACCTGCAGAAAGAAATAATACTAAAGATGCTACAGGCTTTAGAATGCTCGACGGCTATTTGAAAGCTTATGCTTTGTATTTCTCTAAGTTCATTCGGGCTTACGAGAAAGAGGGAGTTACAATTTCCGCTGTTTATCCACAAAACGAACCATGCTCCAATCAGGTGTTCCCCAGTTGTAAATGGAGATCTGAAGACCTTGCATTCTTCATTAGCGATTATCTTGGACCTAAATTCGAAGAAGATGGTATAAAGACCGATATCTATTTTGGCACTGTAAATACCAGTATAGCTGATTACGTAAGAACTGCGCTCAACAATGAAAAAGCTGCTAAATATATAAAAGGTGTCGGCTTTCAATGGTCTGGTAAAAAGGCTATACCAATTATTAGCAAAGAATATCCACATTTAAAATATGTACAAACCGAGTCTGAATGTGGTAACGGAGCCAATATTTGGAGTCAGGCAGAATACACATGGAGTCTCATGCATCAATATCTTACTAACGGTGCCAGCGTTTACGCCTATTGGAACCTCATACTTGACCAAACGGGAGTAAGTCCTTGGGGCTGGAGGCAAAATTCACTCATAACAATTGATAAAGAAACCAAAGAGATAAAGTACAACCCTGAATACTATATCATGAAGCATATAAGCAAATATGTATTACCGGGTGCGTACAGATTGATAACAAACGAGAACTGATCATTTGGCATTTCAAAATCCTGATGGGCAGATAGTAGTTGTGATAGTGAATCAAGAAGAAATTGATAAAGAAATGAATATCGGGTATAAAGATAAAATGATAAGTCTGAAAGTGGAGGCAAAATCATTTAATACTATCAAATTTTAAAATGATTTGTAAGAATACTATTAAATGATAACTTAATGGTGTACCCTGAAATGGTACAACTATACAGTATGAGACACGTTCTATGAGATGAACTGTATGTTGTTATTCTCTCATTTCAGGGTATACATTAGTTATATTTTCTTTACTGCAGAGAGCATTATCCTATATAACCTCTTTTAAATATATAAGCATGAAAAAGTATGTATTATTACTGATGGCTGTTTTAACCATGGCCATACTATCATCTTGTAATAAAGTTATTGTAAACAAGACTCCCATAGATTATGTTAATCCATATATAGGGAATATCAGCCATTTGTTGGTACCTACTTTCCCAACTGTTCATTTGCCTAACAGTATGCTTCGGGTTTATCCCGAAAGGAGAGAATATACAACGGATTATATTTCTGGGTTGCCGATAATAGTAACCAGCCATCGTGGACGTTCCGCTTTTAGTATTAGCCCTAAGAGTGAACAGTCAGATGTATTTTCTCCTATAATCAATTATACGTACGATAATGAAAGAATCAGCCCCTACCGCTACTCGGTCCATCTGGATGAAGCGAAAGTGGAAGTAGATTTTGCCCCTTCCCATCAATCTGCACTTTATAATTTAAAGTTTGCTAATGGTGAAACTAATCAGCTCATTATTAATAGCCGGAATGGAAAACTAAAGACAACAGGGTGTGGTGTCTCCGGATATGAAACGATAGGGAATGGACCCACAAAAGTTTATCTGTATTTGGAAGCAGAACAACCTATAGTCAACTCCGGAGCCCTAATAAATAATGAAATCCATTACAATCGGACATCAGCTGAGGGGCAGAATGAAGCTATTGTATTAGGATTTTCTTCAAAAGTAGTGAATGTTAGATACGGTATTTCGTTTATAAGCGAAGAACAAGCGCAAGAGAATCTTGAGAGAGAAATCAATACCTACAGGGTAGACGATTTAGCACGAATTGGTAAAGATATTTGGAATGAAACTCTGGGAAAAATAGAAGTGGGGGGAGGTTCCGAGAGCGACAAGGTGGTCTTTTATACTTCACTTTACCGTACTTACGAACGCATGATTAATATATCCGAAGACGGCAAATATTACAGTGCTTTCGATGGTCAGGTGCACGATGATAATGGCATCCCTTTTTATACCGATGATTGGATTTGGGATACCTATCGGGCGACCCATCCCTTGCGTATCTTAATTGAGCCTGAAATGGAAGTACACATGATAAATTCATATTTGCGTATGGCTCAACAGTCAAAAGAAGGTTGGATGCCCACTTTCCCTGAAGTAACTGGGGACAGCCATCGGATGAATGGCAATCATTCTGTTGCGGTAATTTGCGATGCTTATTATAAAGGTCTGCGTGGTTTCGATCTGGATGCGGCTTACAATGCATGCAAAGCAACGTTAACAGAGAAAAGCTTACTTCCTTGGAAATGTATACCTAATACGGAGTTGGATCTATTTTATCAGGAAAGAGGCTATTTCCCTGCTTTGCAGCCTGATGAAGAAGAATATGTAAAAGCAGTTCATTCTCATGAAAAAAGACAACCAATTGCTGTTACTCTTGGTACTTGTTATGACGATTGGTGTTTGTCGCAGATAGCAAAGGAGTTGGGGAAGGTTGAAGATTATAATTATTTCTTGAAGCGTTCATCTAATTATCGCAATATCTATAATTCTGAGACTGCATTTTTCCATCCTAAAGATAAAGATGGAAGGTTTATTGAACCTTTTGATTATCGCTATTCAGGTGGACAAGGTGCGCGGAATTATTACGCAGAGAATAATGGCTGGATTTACCGTTGGGATGTACCTCATAATATTGCTGACTTAATTACATTAATGGGATCACCTCAAAAGTTTATACAGAATCTTGAGCAGACATTCCGTGAACCACTTGGTAAGAACAAATATACTTTTTATTCACAATTACCGGATCATACAGGTAATGTAGGGCAATTTTCAATGGCAAATGAGCCCTCTTTGCATATTCCTTATTTATATAATTATGCTGGAGAGCCGTGGAAAACTCAAAAAAGGATTAGGAGATTACTAGACCAGTGGTTTCGAAACGATTTGATGGGAGTTCCGGGAGATGAAGATGGAGGAGGTATGACGGCTTTTGTTGTTTTTTCTGCAATGGGATTTTATCCAGTAACACCTGGTATACCTATTTATAATATTGGGAGTCCATTGTTTGAATATATAAAAATGGACCTTGGTAACGGTACTTTTTTTGAAATTGAAGCAAGAAACTGCTCGAGAGAAAATAAGTATATCCAATCGGCAATATTAAATGGAAAAGAATGGAATAAATCTTGGTTTAGCCATGATGATATTAAAAATGGAGGCAAACTTGTACTGGTTATGGGAGATAAAGCTAATGAAAGCTGGGGGATAAAAGATGTACCTCCCTCTGGGGAATCAGTCAATAAACTAATTTCTCTTTAAACATAGCATTGATAATTTTGATATTGAGCAATATAAATTTAATATAATATTTATGATTGAAACTGGTAACCTTCAACAGATTAATGCCAACCGCGTAATCTTTTTAGATTGGCTGCGTGCTATTGCTTGTTTAATGGTATTGATAGTACATGCATCAGAGTGTATCTATTCGAATGATTATTCTTTTTCATTTCCCTCTGAGGCAGGGCGTTGGAGCGTATGTTTAATCAATGGGTTTGTACGTCCGGCTGTACCACTGTTCCTTATTGCTTCTGCATATTTGTTAGTACCTTTAAAAACTGATACTAAAACTTTTTTCCGTAAACGCTTTATACGGGTTGTCATTCCTTTTATTGTATGGCTTGTTATGTATGCCGTTCTTCCTATATTATGGGAAGAATATACTATGACAGATGTAAAAAATAACCTGTCGAAAATTTTCATCAATTTTATTCCACGAGCTTCACATTTGTGGTTTATTTACATGCTTCTTGGTATTTATTTGATTATGCCGGTTTTATCTTCATGGTTGAAGCAGGTCAGCCGGCGTGAAGAGGAATTTTTCTTAGCTCTTTGGTTATTTACCACTTTATTTTGGCATGCTCATGAGATATTCGGGGATATTTTCGGGGAATGCTGGTGGAACCCATTCCCTTTGTTCCATTATGTATCTGGATATGTGGGATATGTAATAATGGCTCATTATATTCGTAAGTATTTAAACTGGTCTATGAAGAAGACACTTTATGTGGCTCTTCCATGTTTCTTAATAGGATATTTGTTTTGTGTCTGGTCATTTTATACGCGTTCGTTTACAGTTGAAGCTGTACAGCAGTTGGAATTAAGCTGGCAAACTACTTCAATAGCTCCAGTTTTAATGAGTTTTGGGGCATTTATGTTTATTAAGAAAATCAGTTATACGGGTAAAGCTTACAAAATAATCCGTGATATTTCGTGTATGAGCTATGGTATGTATCTTATGCACATGTTAATTCTGCCATATATCTTTGGTTTGTGTAATTCTGCAATGTCACCTGCTATTACAATATTGGTGACGGCACTGGTTACATACGTCATTTGCTATATCATAACCAAGATGATTTCATTTTTGAAGTATGGAAAATATATTGTCGGTTGATTTGTGGATTGTAGTTTAAAGAAGCAAAATATTGGTAATGTTATTATTGAGAGTGAAAATTGAGATTGTTATTAATATAAATGAGTAGTATAATATGATCAAACGAAGAGATTTTTTGAAGAAGTCTGGAATGATTGCTATGGCAGCGGCATTTCCGGGAATTATAAATGCGGAGGTGGAGACTACTGAGGAAAGTGCGGTATTAAACAAGAATAAAATAAAAGTAAATAATCAGTGGGATGTGATAGTTGTGGGTGGTGGTCCTGCAGGATGTGCAGCGGCGACAGCTGCTGCCCGTGAAGGTGCTAAAGTTCTAATTATTGAAAGTACCGGAGCGTTGGGAGGGATGGGAACTTCCGGTTTGTTGAATGCATGGTGTCCGTTTACCGATAAAGAAAAGATTATATATAAAGGAATTGCTGAAAAGGTTTTTATGGAAGCTAAAAAAGGAGTTCCTCATGCAAGAGGCTATGATTGGGTTCCTATCAATACAGAATATTTAAAAGTGGTTTATGATGACTTGGTTATGTCGCAAGGAGTTTCTGTATTGTTCTTTTCTAACATGGCAGCTGTAGAAATGAAAAATAAGGAGACGGTTGATGCTATTATTGTTGCAAATAAAGCAGGACTAACAGCTTACAAGGCCAAACTGTTCATTGATTGCACGGGGGATGGGGACCTGGCAGTTTGGGCAGGAGCAGACTTTGATATGGGAGATGATAAAGGGGATGTACAAGAAGGTTCTTTGTGTTTTGCTTTATCAAATATTGATCCTTATGAATTTTCATTGATAGGGACTGTTCAATCCAGTAAAAAGGATAGCCCCATTTTTAAAATAATTGAATCTGGTAAGTACAATCTTATTAAAGATTATCATATTAATGATAAATATGCAGGACCGGGATATCTGGCTTTTAATGCCGGGCACGTGAAGGTTAATAGTATTGATCCCGCTTCTCTTTCATCTGCGATGATAACTGGGAGAAAAATTGCACGACAATTTCAGGAAGGATTAGCTGAGTATGAACCGAAAACGTTTGCTTCTTCCTACTTGGCTGCGACAGCAGCATTAATGGGGGTAAGAGAAAGTAGACGAATAAAATGTGATTATACTTTCACGTTAGAAGATTGGCTGGACCGTAAGGAATTTGAGGATGGAATTGGGCGTAATTCTTATTATATTGACGTACACAAAGAAGATGCGACAAAATATCCGAAATATGGGAAAGGAGAATCGCATGGTATTCCTCTACGTTGCTTGTTGCCTGTCGGATTAAAGAACGTATTTGTTGCCGGACGGTGTATATCAACTGACCATTATGCTCATGGTAGCTTACGGGTCATGCCTCCCGCTTTAGTAACGGGTGAAGCTGTAGGGACGGCGGCCGGATTAATTTATAAGACCGGCACTATTGATGTGCATAGTATAGACGTAACCCGGCTCAGAATTAGATTAAAGGAGATGGGACAGTTGTTGTAATCAATTCAATAAATACGATTGCTATAAAGTGAAATCTATTTGTGGCTTTAGTAGCAAGACTAAATGATAGAAATAATATGGTGAGAATGAAACTAACTAATATCATATTTGTATTGCTTGTTTTTTTCCCGTTTTATGCAAAGGGAAAGGAAATCGTTAAGCTTGTCAAGGATAAGAAAACGAATATATTGTTCTATGATCTGAACAAAAATGGGAAAATGGATATATACGAGAATCCTACTTTAGACATAGAATCCCGTGTAGAGGACATCCTTTCACAAATGACACTAGAAGAAAAGGTTGGGCAGATGTTGACTTCTCTGGGTTGGCACATGTATGAGCGCGTGGGGGATGATGTTCGATTGACAAAAAGACTAACGGAAGAACTTGATAAATATCATATTGGTTCGTTGTGGGGATTTATGCGTGCGGATCCTTGGACACAGCGTACTTTGAAAACTGGGCTTAATCCAACTTTGGCTCCTAAAGCGGTTAATAAGCTTCAACGATATGTGATTGAAAATACCCGTTTGGGTATTCCTCTTTTCCTTGCGGAAGAATGTCCTCATGGTCACATGGCCATTGGTACAACTGTTTTCCCGACATCTATAGGGCAATCTAGTACTTGGAACCCCAAATTGATAGAACAAATGGGACGTGCCATAGCCAAAGAGGCAAGAGCACAAGGAGCTCATATCGGTTATGGTCCAGTACTTGACTTAGCGCGTGACCCACGTTGGTCGCGGGTTGAAGAAACGTATGGCGAAGATCCGTTTCTCATAGGCAAAATGGGAGAAGCGCTTGTACGCGGTTTTCAGGGGGATGACTTTAACCCCGGAGAAAGTCTTCTTTCTACTTTGAAACACTTCGCATCTTATGGATGGACCGAAGGAGGCCATAATGGGGCTAGCGCTCATGTGGGTATGCGTGAAATGGAAGAAGCTATTTTGCCTCCTTTCCGAGAGGCGATAGATGCAGGAGCATTATCAGTGATGAGTTCATACAATGAAATTGATGGGACCCCTTCTACTGCTAACTACCACCTACTTACCAAAGTCTTAAGAAATAGGTGGGGTTTTCAAGGATTTACTATTTCCGATCTTCGTTCCATTGGAAGATTAAGAGAGCATGGCGTAGCTGCCAGCGATTATGAAGCAGCTGTGAAAGCTGTAAATGCAGGTTTGGATAATGATTTGGGAATGAATGTATATGGTGAGCAATTAGGTGAAGCTGTGAAAAAGGGAGATGTATCTCCGGCAGTATTAGATCAATCGGTTAGTCGAATCCTGAGACTTAAATTTAGAATGGGGCTCTTTGATAACCCCTTTGTTGACGAAAAGGCAGCTCCGGAAATGGTGGCAAATTCTGAACATTTGGAACTGGCACGAGAAGTAGCACGCCAATCTATTGTTTTATTAAAAAATCGGGATAATATTTTGCCTTTAAAGAAAAACTGTAGTAAGAAAATTGCTGTAATCGGTCCAAATGCAGACAATATATATAATATGCTGGGAGATTATACTGCACCGCAGACTACAGCTTCGGTAGTTACAGTTCTCGAAGGCATTAAGAATAAGGTTGATAATGAAGATGTGATTTATGCAAAAGGGTGCGCTATACGTGACACCAGCCGTATCGGCATTCGTGACGCTTTGAATGCAGCGGCTTCCGCAGATGTTGTTATTATGGTTATGGGAGGATCCAGTGCGCGCGATTTTTCATCTGAATATGAAGAAACAGGTGCAGCAAAAGTATCTGCTAATTTAATCAGTGATATGGAAAGTGGAGAAGGATATGATAGAGCGACGCTTAATCTTATGGGCTTGCAGTTGGAACTTATTCAAGAAATTAAGAAATTGGGAAAGCCAATCATATTAGTATTGATAAAAGGGCGTCCTTTACTTTTAGAAGGTATAATTCAAGAAGTCGATGCCATTATTGATGCTTGGTATCCTGGTATGCAGGGGGGCAATGCTTTAGCTGATGTTCTTTTTGGAGACTATAACCCCGGAGGGCGACTAAGTATTTCGATACCCCGTTCTGTTGGACAACTCCCTGTATATTATAATCCGAAGAGAACAGGAAACCGCAATAAATATCTTGAAGAGGTTGGAGTGCCACGCTATTGTTTCGGATATGGATTAAGCTATACTTCTTTTGAATACTCGGATATGGAAGTGACATTAAATGAGACAACAGATGATTGTATTGTAAATATTAGGGTGAAAATCGTTAATACTGGACAGAAATCCGGAGATGAGGTTGTACAGCTTTATATCTGTGATGATGTAAGTAGTTATACAACTCCAGCAAAGCAGTTGCGTGCTTTTGAACGAATACATTTGGAGGCAGGAGAATCTCAGATCGTTACATTTACGCTGAATAAAAAGTCTATGATGTTATATATGCAAGATGATGAATGGGTTGTGGAGCCTGGAAGCTTTTCGCTGATGATTGGCAGTTCTAGTCAGGATATACGATTACAGCGCAAGATTTATGTAACCCAAAAGTATTGTTTGAAATAGGCAATATAAACAAAAACATATCGACTTTTTTCCTCTTACAGAGGAGGGAAGTCGAGAATGTTTTTTTTGAGCTACAAGTAAGGGAGAGGCATATGGTTCTTGGAATGTTGAACCTAATAAATAGATCACTTATAATTGAATGAAACCCCTATTGCTTCACAAGAAGAGCAAATAGCATCCGGCCAGTAATAAAATGAGTGTCTCATAATGAAGAGATTGGGCAAGTTTATTATCTTTGCTTGCCTAATCTCCTTTATAACCCCAAAAACATCACGTATGAAAAGATGTAGAATTCACATTTTATCTGTTTTGCTTATCTGTCTTTCCTGCCCTGCTCTGTTGTATGCGGCTACGGAACATGCTGTATCTATTGAAAAGCTCAAAGTGGAATATGCCGAAATGCCATTGGGTATAGATGTGGAAAAGCCCCGCTTCAGTTGGCAGATGGTAATGCAGAATACCGAAAGGGGGTATTCGCAGAAAGCCTATCAGATAACGGTGACTGACGAAGCTGGACAAACGGTATGGGACAGCGGAAGAGTGTCGAGTGACCTGTCGCTGAACATTGAATATGCCGGTGCTCCCCTGCAACCCACTACCTGCTATTTCTGGACAGTAAACGTATGGAACCAGAAGGGTGAGCAATCTTCCTCAACCTCCTGGTTTGAAACGGGACTGATGAGTAAAGCCAATCCGTATGAAGGATGGAGTGATGCGAAGTGGATAGGTGGCGGAGATGAAGACATGGTGCTCTATTCCCACTATCTTCCGGTGTTCAGGCTGAACGTTGCACTCCGGTTGGATAAGGAGACAAAGAGTACCCGTGCAGGTTTTGTCTACGGAGCGAATGATAAACGCCTGATGGATAAGAATAAGAACTTGTATCAGTTGCAGAATGGGAAAGATGAGTCTTACATAAAAATAGAACTGGACTTGGATTCGCTTGCTTCGGGTAAAAAGGCGATGTTGAATGTATATCGTGTAGGATACCATCCGGACGACCGGAAAGATGTTCCTTTCAAGAGCTTTCCCATCCCCCTGACATTAATTAATGAAAGTAATAAGTATGACCGGCATACGGTGAGCCTTACTTCTGATCTGGGTTTTACAAGATTCTATGTGGATAATGCTGAAGAACTTGGTTGGATAAATCTGAATCCGCTGGGGCAGGGAGGTGATTTCATCGCTTTCCCGGTAGTGGGCGACATCGGCTTTGATGTTCCCGCCGGGCAATCCGCTACTTTCCCGGAAATGGAGATTGCCAACTTCAGAAGCCCTTCGAACGTGATTGCTACTTGCCGGGAAGGAAATAGCCGGATAGCCGGCGGCACTTCCGGTGTTCTTACTATATTCACTCACGAAGGAAACTCCGCACCGATGCTTCGTACGGTCTTCTCTTCTCCCGATGCGGAGATTGTAAAAGCCCGCCTGTATGTTACTTCACGTGGCATTTATGAGGTCTATCTCAATGGTAAGCGTGTAGGGGATGATTATTTTAATCCCGGAGTTACCCAGTATAACAAAACTCATCTGTACCAGACGTTTGATGTGACAAAGTACGTCCATTCCGGCAGAAATGCCTTGGGTGCTTTGCTGGCAGAAGGTTGGTGGAGCGGTGGCGCTACTTTTACGGGAGATAACTGGAACTTCTTCGGTGACCGCCAGTCTTTATTGGCAAAGCTGGTTATCACGTATGCGGACGGTCGGACCAATGTTGTGGTGACCGATCCTTTGTCTTGGCAGTATTTCGGCAAAGGCCCCGTCGCTTACGGAAGTTTCTTTCAGGGCGAAGTGTATGATGCTTTAAGAGAACCGGCAGTGGAAGGATGGAGCACGGCATCTTATGATGCATCTGCCTGGAAACCGGCTCATGAGGTTGCTTTGGAAGGACATATCAGTAAGGCGGGAAACCCGAATATGCCGTGGGTGAACGATTATTCAGGTTTTGAACTTATCGGGCAATTCGGCCAGACGGTGAAACAAATCAATGAACTGACGGCTCTTTCAGTAGAAGAAGTCCGTCCCGGCGTGTTTGTGTACGACATGGGGCAGAATATGGTAGGAGTCCCCCGTATCAGTTTGTCGGGCATGCAGCCCGGAACGGAAATCACTCTGCGCTTTGCGGAAGTGAAATATCCCGATTTGCCGGAATACGAGGGGAATATCGGCATGATTATGCTGGAGAATATCCGTGCCGCTATGGCTCAGGATATTTATATCGCTAAAGGCGGGCAGGAAACCATCTCTCCCCGTTTCACCTATCATGGCTACCGCTTTATAGAGATAACGGGTATTGACAAACCCTTGCCTGTGGAATCCGTGAAAGGGATAGTGCTAAGCTCTATACACGAACTGGCTTCTCACTACGAAACTTCCAATGCACGGGTGAACCAGCTGTGGAAGAATATCACCTGGTCTTCTTACGGCAATTTCCTCTCCATTCCTACGGACTGTCCGCAACGCAATGAGCGTTTGGGATGGAGTGGGGATATCTCTGTCTTCTCCCGTACCGCCACTTATCTGGCGGATGTACCGCAGTTCCTGCGCCGTCACATGCGTGCCATGCGCGATGTGCAGCGGACGGACGGGCGCTTCCCGGATATCGCCCCGCTGGGTGGTGGTTTCGGTGGTATGCTGTGGGGCAGTGCCGGAATTACGGTTCCCTGGGAGTGCTACCAGCAATACGGAGATACCGCACTGCTGAGCGAGCACTACACAGCCATGAAGCGTTATATTCAATATATCATTGACCAAACGATTGAGACGGAAACTAACCTGATCGTGCAGACCCGTTCATGGGGTGACCTGTGCGACTGGCTGGGATTGGAGGATGAGAAGAATGATAAGTCCCTGGTATGGGAAGCCTATTTCATCCACGACCTGGAATTGATGACGAAGATGGCGGCGGCTTTGGGTAAGACATCCGATGCCGCATGGTTCCGCGACTTGCATGCCGCCCGAAGGGATTTCTTCAATAAGACCTATATAGAGCCGGAAAGCGGGAAAACGATATTCTCCGCTTTCATCCCTGACAAGAAGGGGCAACCTGTCGATATACAGACTTCGTATGTGCTTCCATTGGCTTTCGGCATTATTAATGAAGAGAACCGTAATAAGGTGATTGCTAATCTTGCGGAGACAGTTAGACGGGAGAATACCACTGATAGAGGCCGCCTGTGTCCTTCTTACTCTCTTATGACCGGTTTCATCGGTACGGCATGGATCAGTAAGGCTTTATCCGATTACGGGCTGAACGATCTGGCTTACAGACTGCTTCAACAGACAGATTATCCTTCGTGGCTTTACTCCGTGGAACAGGGGGCGACTACCATTTGGGAACGTCTGAACTCTTACACTCACACGGATGGTTTCGGTGGTAACAATCGCATGAACTCTTTCAATCATTATTCTTTTGGTGCCGTGGGTGCCTGGATGTACAATTATTCTTTAGGAATACAACGTGATGAGGCTTATCCCGGTTTCAAACAGTTCATTCTGAAACCGATGCCCGATCCGACCGGAAAGATGAAGTATGCCCGGGGATATTATGATTCGATGTACGGACGTATTGAGAGTAGTTGGAGAGAGGAAAGAGGCATGATCCATTACGCTTTTACGGTACCTGGAAATACTACGGCTACGCTGTATTTGCCGGCTGCATCGTTGAGAGATGTCCGCGAAGGGGAGAAACTTATCCGAAAATGCAAGGGAATAGAATATATTGGTGAAGGAAGCGGGCAGGTAGTCTTGAAGCTTCTTCCCGGTAGCTATTCGTTTGAGGTGAAGAAGGAATATCCGATGGCGGGGAAGAAGAGGAAGAAAGGTGAGATAGCCAGATCTAAAGGAACTCATTGAAAAAACAAACTGAAGATTATGGGCAACTTTTAACCGCACGGACAAAAAAGTGCTGATAGGTTTAAATATGAATCTTGGTTCTCCTACCAGTTTGTCTTTTCTCAGGAATCAGGGAATTGAGTCTTCGAGTACCGCTTTCAGTAGTTTGAAACGATTGAGTAAATTGGGTTATGTTATTTAAAGTTAACTTCTTGCGAACAAGGAACAGGCTTTTTTCATCAAACAATTGCATAAATGAAGTATATTATACGGGAATCCTGCATATACATGCCGCTGTATATGCAGGATTTTTCTATTTCCACTTTTAGAGATAAAGGAGTATGTTGCTGAAATGTTTTAAAGGCTTACTTTCCTAATTTGTTGTAGCAGTATCCGCTTTCGCGTTCCACACCAGTAACGCAAGCAAAGTAGATAGCAGTGCAGCCCCAATCCAGAACCAATTGATATATGTGAAATCATACACATCCGTTCCGTTTACTACAGTCTTTTGCCCTTCTATCAATACACCACTCATCACATCCTGTAATCCCGCACCGATGTAACTTGCAATTCCTACCACACCCAAAGCTGCACCCGAAGCATTGCGCGGAGCAATATCAACAGCCATCAGTCCACCCAGAAAGCAAATCAGTACTCCGATGCCAATACCGAAAAGTACCATTGCCAGAGCATCCAGCCAGAAGTGAACACCGGGAACCAACAAAAACAGGCAGAGAGCCAGTGTATTTGTCAATCCGAATATCAGTGCGGGAACATTTCGGCGCCCTTTGAATAACCTGTCGGATACCACCCCGGAAAGCATGGTTCCTACAATGCCGCATACCGAACTGATAGAGATAATGAAACTGGCATCCAGCGTAGAGTAACCTTTCTGTGCTTCCAGATAAAAAATCCCCCAGCTATTTACCGCATAACGACTGATATACATAAATGCACTGCTCAATGCTAATATCCAGATGGCAGGGCTTCTCAGTACAGCTTTTTGGGCACGGTTGAACTCCGTTGTTTCCAATGCACTCATCACTTTCTTTTCTTTCGGGGCATTGACCGGAGGAAGCCCTTTGCTCTGTGGTGTGTCGTGAAAGAAACGCCAGATTATCAATGTACCCAGCAACCCCACTAACCCTGCACCCAGAAATCCGTACCGCCAGCCCAATGCACTCACAACGGAAGCGATAATGATAAATGTCATCGCTTCTCCGATGTTATGACTGGCACTCCAGAAACCATAGAACGAGCCTCGGTCTTTATCCGTAAACCAACGCGATAGCCCTACTACACAAGATGCCGCTCCCATAGATTGAAACCAACCGCTGATACCCCATAAGATGGCAAACAGTATGAATGAGTTTATAAAACCCAGGCAAAGGTTTATCAATGCCGTCACCAACAAACCTGTTGACATAAACCGGTTGATGTTGCTCCTGTCCGCAAGGAAACCGTTGGAGAACTTGCCTATGGCATACGTGAAGAATAGTACAGAGCCTATAATACCTAATTCCGTTTCAGAGAAAATACCTTCGTCTACAATCGGCTTTTTGACGACGTTCAGGCTCAGCCGGCATACATAGTACATGCTGTATCCAAGGGTTGCTGCCAGAAAGGTAGACCATTGCAATCGTTTTAACCGTTGCTTCTGTTCGGGCAAAAAATCCCCCGTTACAAGGTGCCGGAGCCGACACCTTGTAAAATCAATGATATGTTTCAACATGCTTTTCTTCTTATTCGTGCAGTTTCTTTTCTTTCAGGTATTGAAGCAGTAGGGCGGGACGATCCGTCTGAATCAGCTTTGCTCCCTGGTCAATGATCCATCCCCAACTTTCATCCGGTTGATGCAGTTCTACGGCACGGTCATCATCGTGTCCGCCACAGAGTTCGGGCCAGAGGGAGTTGATGAAAATCTTTGCACCGCTGTCACGTACTTTTTTTATCAGTCGTTGTACCTCGGGACTGTCATTGTTGAATACCAGTTCAAAAGCCTGCGGTTTCATGTGTTCCAAGTATCCGTCGATGGTAGCTTCCGCACTTTCTTTATGCAGTTGGACCACGGGCATGAAGATCATTTTATCCAGCACTTCTCCGTTTTCGGCTTTCACCCGTTCGTAGGGCAGGCTGGCTTTCATGATACATTGGTCTACCGTACCTGTCTTTTTGAGTACCTCGTACGCATCCTTGAAGTAATCATAGCCTTTGTCTACATTCACCATGATTTTGCCTTTGCACAGATTCATGACTTCTTCAAAAGTCGGTATCTGATGCCGGGTTTTAATCCCGGCACCGTTTCTTAATCTCATGGCTTTCAGTTCAGCCAAAGTATACTCATCCGGACTTCCTGTACCGGTCATGGTGCGGTTTATGGTCTTGTCATGCATTAAAACCAGATGTCCGTCTTTGGTCTTTTTTAAGTCGATTTCTACCATGTCTGCGCCCATATCGATGCAGTTCTGAATGGCTTGCAAAGAGTTCTCGGGTGCATTGCGCCAGTCGGCACGATGGGAAACAATGAGTATTGACTGGCTTGCAGGTTCATTGAAGCACTTTTCTATTTCTTTAAAGCGCCCTTGTGCAAATGCTGTCAGAAAGACGGTCAGCAGTATTGAAAGTGATATTATTCTTTTCATCTTATCTTTTCTTTTTGAAGTTTAAATGATTCGTTGTTATTGTTTGCGTGCGTTTCTCCGGTAGTCTCCGCTGCGCATAGACCAGCCTTGTTGCGCTCCGGTTGCATGAGTTCTCAATGCGTATACTTTGCCCGGTTCCGAGGACTTTGTAACATCTGCACAGATGTAGATTATACCATTCTTATCAATGACCGGAGAAGACCAGATATTTGCTCCTAACTGAATTTCCTTATAACTCAGTTTACCTTTTGAACTCAGCACGTAGAAATAGCCTTTACCGTCACCGAAGTATATGTTTCCGTCATTGTCGATGGCAGGTACCGAACGAATTTGTCCCTGAGTCCTGAATTTCCAGATCAAATCACCGCTTTCCTGAGAGTAGCAGAGCATATCGCCGTCAGAGTTACCCACATATAATTGTCCGTCTATACTCAATGAGATACCGGAATTTGGGAAAGTGGCAGCCGACTTTTGTTGCCATCTCACGGTACCATCCGGATTTACAGCCATTACTATTCCACCGTCGGCCGTTTCACCGCATAAATAGATGGTGCCGTCTTCTCCGATAGCGGGAACGGAAGTGCAAGTTTTTCCATATTCAAGAGTCCACTTTTTCGCTCCGTCAGTTTTAGCAAGAGCATATAGTTTGCCACTGTTGGAACACATATATACCGCATCGTTGCCAATCACGGGAGTAGATTGTGTAACACCTTCACAGTCGACATTCCATTTTTCAGTCATGCCGGGTGCGGCATGGATGGCAAATAACTTTCTATTGGCAGAGAAGTATACTGTACCGTCTTTGTCTATAGCCGGACAACTGAACTTGGCCGTTGCACCCAGGTCGAACTTACCCAACGGATCGGAGGAATGAGCGGCGAATGCATACAAGTTCTTGTCGTAACTGCCTATATAGGCGGTACCATTATCAGCTATTGCCGCCGAAGAACGGATTACATCACCGGAAGAGTAATGCCAGACCTCTATCCCCCCGTTAATCACCCAGATATTTTGTCCGCCCCGGGCATTGTTCGCATCACAGCCGACGAAAACATTTCCATTATCATCAATGGCCGGAGAAACATCCTGAAAACCGCATGGTGTCTGGAACTCCCATACTATTTCAGGTGCCATGTCAGCCGTTGATTTCTCTTTTACAGTGATTGTTTTGTTGAAAGTATTTGCATTCTGAACTCCCAGGTTATCCCAGACGGATAAAGTCACTGTATATTCTCCGGCTGTGGTATACTCCACAGTGGGTGATTGTTCTTCAGAAGAGACTCCGTTGCCAAAGTCCCAGGCCCATTTGGTCACCTGTCCGTCTTCATCAAAAGACAAGTCTGTAAAGGCTACATGTTGTCCTTCTTCTATTGTGACTTCACTCGTCTTGAAAGCAGCCACCGGCTTTATATTTACTTTCTCGTCATCGCTGCACGATATCCATAAAAGGGCGGTCAGCATTATTATGATTGTATTTTTCATCTGTGTATCTTTTTAATTGTTTTCAAATACTCTTTCAATTCCACCGGGTAATCGGTTTGTATGATACTTCCCTGCTTGGCAAGAAATGCCTTTACCTGTTTGTAATTGTCCGAGGTAGGGGTGATACTCGTATTTATATAGATATTCTTGAACAGGGAGACTCCGTTTCCGGATGCCTTAGCCAGTATATCCTCTGTAAAGGCTGCACTATTGAACTGTGCCACCGGAAGTGGTTTGCAGACTGCCAGGTAATTCTCCATATCCTGCATTTCATAAATCACCGGCAGCAGAATGGCATTCCTGTCAAGATTGATCACTTTTCTGGCTGTAGACACATCATAGACCGTGAACAGTACCTGAGAGAGCATTCCATAGCGCTTCACCAGATTGTATACGGCTTTATAATCGGAGATCTTCACGTCTATATCTATATAGATTTTGCCTCTGGCAGCTAACAATATATCCTTGAAGAGTGGTATTTTTTCTTCTGTCAGTGCTCCGTCATGGTAAAGGTTATATGAAAGCAACTCCTTGTAGTTCAGTTCTGATACTTTACCGGTACCATTGGTGGTGCGTTCGATTGTGGCATCGTGCATGAGTACCATTTCTCCGTCTTTCGATGTTCTGACGTCCAGCTCTATCATGTCTATCTGGTTTTCGATAGCCAATGTGACGGCTTTGACGGAGTTCTCCGGTGCATCTTTTCAATATCCCCGGTGGGCGCATATTTGTACATGATCCTTGTTCTGCAATGAAGTGGTGATGGAAACCCGTTGATCTTCGCTGACTTCCGGATACTCAACCTCTGAAGGTTGAGGTCCGGGCGGAGTAGAAGGTTCACTTTCGTCGCTGCCACATCCTGTGAGCAGAAACAGAGAAAAGAATATTCCGATTATGCAGACTTTGTTTATTTTCATGATTCGTTTCGCTTTAATTATCTCCAATTCGGATTCTGTTCCAGATTCTTATTCAGCATGATGTCGCCCGAAGGTATCGGATACAGGTAATCACGCGTCTCATCAAATTTCTTTGTGATATTCAGAAAGCCGACCAGATAACCATGATCTCCCTCTGTGAGCTGGATAACACCGCCAATCTTAATCTTTTGTTTGGCTTTGCTTTCCGGAGCTTTATCATCATAGAGCAAAAGATCGATTGTTCCATCTCCGTCCAGATCGAATTCGCCCAATGAGGGGAAATACATACCAGTGAAGTGGGGTTCAAGCAGTTTTCCCATTTTCCAGCGCATCAGGTCGTCATAACGGAATCCTTCTAGTGCTAGTTCTACACGGCGTTCGCGTCTGATTTCCAGAATTACCCCTTTATTGTTTCCACTTACATTGGGATATTCACTTGCCAGTATCTTATCGGGGTTAGAGTTGGCTATGTTCTGATTCAGGTTAGGCATTCCGGCTCTTGTACGTATCGGCCTGATGGATTTGTCTATATCGTCCTGAGTCAATATGCCCAGTTCCGCTTTGGCTTCCGCATAGTTGAGCAGGACTTCTGCATAACGTATAATGGCTACATCCTGATAAGAAGCTCCGTCTCCGTCCTGTGCTTCCTTGGAGATGAATTTGACAATCTGGTAACCTGTCATGGAGGCTTCGAGATCAGGTAGCAACGGCTTGTCGCTGTCAATCCGGGTATAGCCGACGGAACGGATGGTTTGCGCCAGACGTTTGTCCCTGTTCTTCATTTCATCGCTGAACATCATGGTTGCATACCCTGTTTGCGAGGTGAATGCTGTGCCGTTGTTTAGCAGGTAGGAGTTTACAAAGTCTTTTGTCAAACCTACATCCTGTTGGGTTTTTGAGAGGAAATAGTAGTTCGTATTATGCATTTTGTTCAATGTCAGTGAATAACGCCTGCCCAGGATAACTTCTGTTTCCTTCAGATCATCGGAAGCAAACAAATCCCTGTAATCAATATCGGAGTTCCCCGTGGAATATAAAGTGTATCCCGATTCGTTCATGACTCTTTCTGCCGCCTTATATGCTTTCTCCAATAGTTTACCGGCATCAGGCAGATTCAGTTCCGTGTGATATTTGCGGTAGGTACCTTCATAGAGGCATACACGTGAGAGGAAGGCCAGCGCAGTCCATTTGGAAATCTGGTCGGGTTTGCGGGTAGTGCCTAAACGGTCTACTGCAATCTCAAGGTCTTCAATCACTTTGTCCATTATAAATTCGCGTGAATCTCTGGGCTTGTATAGCAGATCTTCATCATCGGTCTGAATCTCTGTATCATACCAGGGTACACCACCGAAACTCTTTACCTTATCGAAATAGAACCAGGCTCTGAAGAAACGTGCCACGCCTTCGTACTTCAGTGCGGCTACTTTGTCTTCGCAGCGTGTATAGTTGTCGAAGAAGATATTTATTTTCCGGAGAGTACTCCAACTCCAACCGCTACTGCCGGCTTCCGATGGAATGTCTCTTTCCGGACTCCGTTGTTCCATAGGTACATTGCTGTAGAGTACGTTGTCCGAGATATTGTCTCCTCTGACGATATCATTGATTTTAGGCAGGTTCTCATAGAAACCATTTGTGTACAATTCAAGGTCTTGTGCAGACTTGAAGGAATTTTCAGGTGATATTTCCGCAATGGGATATCGATCCATGAACGAGTTGTTGCATGAAGCGGCACTTATGCCTATCGCACACACCACACAAACTTTTAATATATTGAATGTATTCATAGCTGTTTCCTCTTTAAAATTTAAAATCAAAACCAAAGGCAAATGTCTTGCTGAACGGATAGGCGTTGCCATCGCCCAATTGTTCAGGATCTACGGTGCGATCCTCATTATGCTTGTACAACGGGGAGAATGTCAGGAGATTAGTGCCTGAAACATAAACCCGGATGCTGGAGAAACCGATCTTGCTGCAAAGTGTTTTAGGCAACGTATAGCCTAAAGTGATATCTTTCAAACGGACGTAAGCCGCGTTTTGCAGATATTTATCCGAATAAACCCTTAGCTGGGCTCCTTCGTAGTCACCGCCTTCGTTGGCTGCATACACGGCCAGGCGAGGGAAATATGCATTCGGATTCTCCGGTGTCCAGGAGTTCTGTTCGATGCTCTTCGGATAAAAATTCTCATACTGACGGGTAAACGGTCCCCAGAAGAAACTGTTGTCTTTTCCCGGCCACCAGTCTCTTTTCATTATTCCCTGGAAGAAGGCGGAAAAATCGAAACCACTGTAATTGAATCCCAGGTTCAGAGAACAGGAGTATCTGGGAGATGTGTTACCGATGATGCGTAAGTCGCCGGGATTGGACAAGGTCTTGTCGCCCGGAGATATTTCTTCATTTCCATCCAAGTCTTTGAATTTGATATCTCCCGCTACCGGGTGATTAATCAGATAGTTGCGCTGGATTCTTCTGTTTACTTTCGTCTGGTCTGCATGATCCAGGTATTCCGTATCTGTCTGGAAGAAGCCCTCAACTGTATATCCCCAGATTTCACCCAGGCGTTTGCCTTTATAGAACTGGTCTATTTGGCCGTCGGGGTTATCGAATTTGGTAATCTCAGTGATGTTGTCGGCAAGAGTGAACCCTACCCTGTATTCGAATGGTCTGTGTGCCAACAGGAATTTGTCTTGCCATTTCACAGAGAGTTCAAAGCCCCGTGTGCGCAGGTTGGCGGCATTCTCCTGTGGTTCGGAAGTTCCGAATACGGACGGAAGTTTTTTGCCTTGTGTCAGCATGTCTTTCGTATCACGTTGATACCAGTCGAAAGAGGTAGAGAAACGTCCGTTGAACAGAGAGAAGTCAATTCCGAAATCAATGGTCTGTGACTTCTCCCAGGTGAAATTTGAGGAGATGGCATCAGGAGCAGTCAGATAACTCAGGTATGAGCCGTCTACCAGATAATCTCCCTGTGTAACTTTCATTTTAGCTATATAGTCGTAGGGACCTACATTCTGGTTACCCAATGTACCATAAGATACACGCAGTTTCAGATTGTCTATGGCAGACTTCAAAGGCTTGAAGAAAGGCTCCTCACTTACACGCCATGCGAAAGAGCCCGATGGGAAGATGCCCAGACGGTTATCGTGCGGGAACTTGGAAGAGAGGTCGAAACGACCGTTGAATTCCAACAGGTAGCGTCCCAGATAGTCATAGTTCAGACGATAGAAAGCTGCACGGATGGCCCATTCGTCCGCATTTCCCTGTACTTGTACATTCTCCCCGGTTGCCAGATTGAAGGAACCCAGTTCTTCGGATGCAGGCGAACTGCGTCTTGAAACGGTACGTTCCCAATGCCTCCATTCCTGGTTGAAACCGATCATAGCTTTTAAGTCATGTTTCTTGGCAAACAGATGGCTGTAGGTACCGAAAGCATTGAAGGCCTGATAGAGGGTTGACCAATGCATTTCCTTATACAGTGATTTATTGGGCATGTAGCGGCTTGTTCCTTCACCGTTCGGCTGGTTGGTGTGTGGAGTGGAAACTAGCAGCAGTTTGGATACGGGGCTGCCTTTCCGGAAACTGTAGTCAGCATTCAGTATCACATCTTTAATAGGAGTCACCTGTAGTGAGATGGTATTTGAAACATCATGTTCCTGATCCACACCTTTACTCTTTCCGTATGTCAGGTCGGCAAACGTACCGTCTGCTATGTCACGACCGGGAGTGTAAGCACCGTTAATCAGGATGGTTCCGTCCGGATTGCGTGGATGGAATACCGGGGAAGCGTGGAAGGTATATTTTCTCCAGTCTTCACTGTTGTCGCTACCTCCTACATTACGGTTGTTGGTTGCCGGATAGTCGTAATCACTGAAATAGATGTTGGTAGAGTTGGTTATCTTGATGGCGGAAGTCAACTGAAAGTCAATCTTACTGCGTAAAGTGTAACTCTTCAACTTGTCCGGGTTGATGCGGTAAATTCCCTCTCTTGAATAGAACCTTCCGGAGAGGTAGAAACGTACTTTCTCACTACCTCCGGAGATATTCAGGTTGTGCTCCATAGATGGCTGGTTATCTTGGAAGATGTAGTGCCACCAGTCCGTATTCCCATAGTGTACATAGCGTTCCACGCCGTCAACGGTCTTTATCAGGGTCGAAGGAAGTGAGGGATCTTTCTTGCGGGCTTCCATATAGGCATAGTCTTCTTCAGTATATCCCAAATAAGTACTGGTGTTTTCCAAAAGACTCAGTTTATCGCTCAGACGCGCCCATTCCAGACCGTCGGTAATGAAGTTATCCGTGTTGATGGTAGGGTTGCTCCAGCCGAAGTGATTGGAGTAGTTCACCTGTATCTTCCCTGCATTCGGGTTCTTTGTTGTAATCAGCACTACACCGAAAGCTGCACGGGCACCATAGATGGCAGCAGAAGAGGCATCTTTCAGAACAGAAATAGATTCGATATCTTTAGGATTGATATAATTCATATCTCCTTCCACTCCGTCGATAAGTACCAGAGGGCTGCCACCATTGATAGAGCCTACCCCGCGTACGTCGAAAGAAGCTTTTGAATTGATAGAGCCGTCGCTGAACGAAACATTTAGGTTGGGGATCATACCTTGCAGCACTTGTCCCGCATTGCCGCTGACGCGGTGTTCTATTTCTTTAGAGGAAATTTGGTCTACGGCACCCGAGAGATTTGCCTTTTTGGTGGTACCGTATCCGACAACGATTACTTCATCCAGCATTTCGGCATCTTCCTTTAATATTACTCTGGAGAGTTCCTTGCTGGATGCCGGATAGCTCAACGGTTGATAACCTATATAAGAGATGCTGACGGTAGAGTTCTCCGGGACGTTTGGCAATGAGTAGTTTCCGTCTACATCGGTGATAGTGCCGTTGGTGGTTCCTTTCACTACAATGCTGGCACCAATAACCGGTTCTCCGGATGAATCGACTATTATTCCGGTAATGGTTTTGGTCTTCTGGCTGACAGCCTCTTTGTGCAGCAATACCACTACATTGTCACTCTCCATCTTGTAAGTCAGTTCTTTTCCCGCCAGCACTTTTTGCATGGTCTGGGCGATGGTGGCATTACTTACGCTGAAAGTGACTGCCTGATCCAGTCCTGCCAGTTTTTCATTGTAGAAGAATTTGTAATCACTGACCTGCTCGATCTTTTTCAGTGCGGCACGTAGCGGAGTATTCTCCACGGTGACGGTGATCTGCGAGAAAAGGCTCAGTGATACACTCAAGAACAAAGAGAGGCAGAGAGCCCGCATAGTTCTTAGATTTTTGGTTTTCCTGTCTTTCATATCAAATAAATTAAAAGGGTTTGATAGGTATACAGGTTCCCTCATGCTGCTGTCCAAGCGGCTCTTTGTTTTTAACTCACATTAACAAAGAGGGACTTATTTCTCTTTTAATACAATGACAGAGTCCTTTACTTCGTAACGGAACGGAGAGGTTAACATTATAATATTCAAAGCATTCTGTATACCACCACCGGGTATTGTTCCGGTAAACCGCTCTTTTGCAATTCGCGGAGAGTCGATGTGTATCGTGACGTCATAAACGCGTGAAAGGGCTTTCATGATATTGTCCAGAGATTCATTCTGGAAATACAGGCTGCCTTTGGTCCATGTCACGTAATCTTCGGGATAGACTTTCTCGGTAGTGAATTTGTGGGTGGATTTATTATAGTTCATTTTCTCTCCGGGTTTCATGATCAGGGAGGAAGAAGGAGTATGCACACCGACTTTTCCTTCCAGCAACACCACGGTTACATCCTGTTCATCTTGATAAGCGCAGACGTTGAATACGGTGCCCAGGACCTTTACTTCCAGTTCGCCCACTTGGACAATAAAAGTATGACGGGTATCGTGTGCTACTTTAAAGTAGCCTTCACCGTCCAGTTGCACCCGGCGTTCGTTTTTGCCGAAATCTCTCAGATAGCTGAGCTGGGAAGCGGAGTTGAGGATAACGTCCGTTCCATCAGGCAATACCACTGTGGCTTTGTCTCCTTTATCGGCTTTCACAATAAAGGGTGATTGGATATCGGTGTCCGAAATACTCAGGATGTTGTAAGTGAAGAAAGCGATGAAAATGGGGATGCAGATCATAGCTGCCCATCTTGCCCAAGCGGGAACGAGAGCTTTTCGCGGAGGACGTCCGGCAGGTTTCGTATCAGGGATGCGGACAGGTTCATTGAGGACTTCCGCCTTGATCCGTGCGAACATCTTGTCGCGCAGGGCGAGAGGGATGTCAGTGTCGGATTTCTCAAATTCCTCTTCCCACCAGTCGGACAGTTGCACGTTGTTGCGTATCCATCCGGCCAGTTCGCTGATTTCCGCTTCTGTGATGTCTCCTGCGAAATATTTCTCGGCTAAGTTCTTATAATATTCTTTCTCCATCTTCTTACTTATTTATATAGTATACAGTTATCCTTGTTTTCGTATCCAAACGTATCGGGCATTATTGCATTTCGTTAACAAAAAAGGCCCATAAGACAAGAATCAGCTTATCATAATGCTTTGCAAATTGCTCGCGCATGAATTTCACGGCAAGTGACAGTTGCGTGGCGACTGTACTTTCTGAAATACCCATCTTCTCAGCTATTTCTTTATTGGTATAGCCCTGACGTTTGCTGAGCAGAAAGATTTTCTTGCGCGAAGGGGCAGTTCTTCGGCCAGCGAATCGATATAGTCGTTCAGGAAGCGCAGGTCTGTGCTTTCTTCTGTCTGATGATCCCGGTCGGGATTGCTTTTCAGCAGGTATTCGGTATAGATGTATTCCACTGTCTGATGCTGGTACATATTCATCGACAGATTACGGGCTATGGTGCAGAGGTAAGAAACGAAATTTTCGGTAGGATCCACTTTCTCACGCACTTCCCACAGGCGGATAAATGTCTGCTGCACTACTTCTTCGGCCATATACTGATTGCCGGAAGAGAGACGCATCATAAAGTTATAGAGTTTGCCGCTATACAGATTGTATAACTTCTCGAATGCAGAAAAAGAACCCTCCTTCAGTGATTGTAGCAATTCACTTCTATTTTCGTTTGCAATCATATATTATTGATTTAGGCTTCAAAGGTATGCCTTGTGCTTACGTAACAGGTTGCAATGATTATTAATAATTTCCGGAATTACCGAATAGCGGGATTTCTTTTTGATTTGTTGGTGGCTTGTAACCGTATGGCTTGGTATCTAAATGCTATTTTATACAGTTTTATTTTTTGTACACTTTTCCTTTGTAAGATGCTGATTAATAGAGTCTGTTTGTAGTAAAAGTGTACAAAAATGAAATAATCTATTTGTTTGGTTTTTGCTGTCCTTGCTTGTCAGAAACACACTGATAAGACTCTTATATAGTTTTCAAATGACTACGGTTAAGGTATGGGCATAAAAAAAGGAGTACCGCTGTACTCCAACCTTTGTTAACCTTAAATCTAATACTATGAAAAAAATCACATGACAAATATAGGGGCTCATCCTATTCCCTCCAAATATCTGTTAGTGTTTGACATTCCTTTTATAATTCTTTCACGGATATTCACTGTTTTCGCACACGAACTGTCTTTTTGAGATAATATAGGGATGGATAGTGGCTAAATGATTATCGGGCGGAAAGGGGAATAACCATAGTACATAGGTGACATACATGTATAAGATACGTTTATTTTGCTAGTAAGCATTCGGCCTTGTGCGTGTTTCTTTCCCTTCTTTTCCTTCCTACCTTTGTGTCTTCATAATCATCTTAATCCATTATGTGTTCAGTCTTAGTATTTTCTAGTGAAAGTGAGAAACTGCGTAGTCTCTTTTCCGAGTCTAATCATTTTGATTCTGTTCTTTTCATATTTGATGGTGGTCGTCGTTATAAAGTTTCGGCTTCCAGTCTTGGCATCCATTCTCCTCAGGATCTACTTCTCCCTTTAGGTCTTGGTCTTTTCCGTAGCAGTCCTTTCTGGTCTTATTACCTTTATCCCAATGGTTGTAATTTCCATAAAGGTATTGACGGTCTTTGTGGCGAGGCCATCCGGCATACGGGTTCTTGCGTGTCAGGGCAGAGTTGCCATATTTTTCTTGACCGTTCCCGTAGCAGATTGCATATCCTTTATCGGTGCGAGGACGAATACCGTCTGGAATGCCGCCGTCTGAACCACAGTTCTTTCCTCTTGAAAAAGGACGAACGGAAAAGAGATTTTCTTCAAATTTCCTGGAATCGCCTGAATGAGCTGCTTACTGTTAAAAAGTATCGGAAAACAGTTGAAAAGTAATCTCCCATCCTACAATCCGTACAGCTTTATTTTGATAACTTTGCCGCATAATAAAAAAGTGGATATACAGTGAAAGAACCAGTCATTACCCTTACCTTGGAAGAGTACGAAGAGTTGCGCAAGGAACGTGAATGTCTTGAAAAGGAACATGCGGAACTTCTGAGAAAATACGAAGCCTCTTTGCAGGAGTATTCCCGCCAAGTCGAGGAAATCTCAGCCTGCACCGCTGTCATTGCCGACCTGAGATGGAAATTGGCTGACTTGACGCGCCGTTTATGGGGTAAATCCAGTGAAAAACGTCATCTTCCCGAAGACGCCAACCAATTGAGCATCTGAGTTTTGAATCTCCGTCCGATGTCAATGACCCGGTAGCGGAGGAGCGGAAAACGGCTGAGAAATCTGCCCAATCGGAGACTGGTTACAACCGTTTCCGTAAGAGCTTCACCAAAAAGATTACTCCCCACGCCCGTAAGCCCATCGCCCCGTCCCTTCCCCGTGAAGAAATCATCATTCCCATGCCGGAAGGTCTTTCGCTGGAGGGAGCGACGAAGCTGGGGGATGAAGTGAGCGAACAATATGCCGTCAGCCCTGCCCGATTCTATGTGAGACGTATCATCCGCCCTAAATACCGGCTTGCCGACGGTCGTATCATAACAGCTCCCATGCCCGTAATGGCACATCCTCACAGCAATGCGTCGGAGAGTGTACTGTCCCACATTGCTACCGCCAAATATTACGATCACCTGCCTCTGCACAGGCAGTTGGACATTTTTGAGCGTGAAGGCATCCATCTGAGTCCTTCCACCGTAAGTAACTGGATGATGGCTGCCGCACAAGCGTCTGGAGCCGATCTATAATGAGCTTCGTGAACTGGTTAAGGACAGTTATTACGTCATGGCCGATGAGACGCCCCATCCCGTACTTGAAAGCGACCGCCCCGGTGCCCTTCATCGCGGGTATATGTGGAACTTCTATCTGCCCCGGTTCCATACCCCCCTTCTTTGAATATCACAAGGGACGTGGCAGCAGCGGAATAGACACACTGCTGGCAGGACAGGTCCGGGTGGTACAGAGCGACGGCTTTGCAGTATATGACGAGTTCGACACGCTACCCGAAAGTTGCACCTGTACTGTTGGGCACATGTCAGGCGCAAGTTTGTGGAAGCGGAAGGGAATGACCCTCCCAGAGCAAGGCATGCACTTGAACAAATAGGCAGACTGTATGCGGTGGAGGAGAAAATCAGGGTAGAACATCGGGAAGGGGAGGCTGTAGTACAAGCTTCGCCGGGAAACATCGTATCCTATTATTAAAGGACTGGAAAAAATGGTGCAAAAAGGAGGAATATGAACATACAGTCGATAAATCGCCTGTTGCCAAGGCCATATTCTATATGTACACACGATTTGAACAGCTATCGGGATACGTGAATGACGCACGGTTCTGTATAGACAACAATCCCGTGGAACGATCCATAAGGCCCCTGACGCTGAACAGAAAGAATGTACTCTTCTCAGGGTCGCATGAAGCCGCACACGCAGCGGCAATATTCTTTTCACTGATGGGATGTTGCAGGGAAAATAAGGTGAACCCGAAACTATGGATGCAGGACGTGTTGATTAGAGTACAGGATAAAGAAAGAGAAGAGAAAAACGACTACTCCGATTTACTGCCATTTAATTGGAAGGGATAAACAAGAAAGACTGATAAAGTCAAAAGCCAGACGTATTACGTCTGGCTTTTGACTTTATTATAGCTTGGAGAGAAACACGTACAAGGCCGAATGCTTACTTTTGCTATATGGATAATCGCATGTTGATTACTGTCGGTAAGTCGTTTGACTATTGTCAGCAAGCCTGCTGATTACTGTCAGTAAACTTACTGACAGTAATCAAACGCTATGGATGTCCTATGCAAAATAATATAATGTATTATAGATTAGTTGAATAGCTAATAACCCGTTATTGAAAGATATCCGTTGGCAATGTTGCAGAAAGTATGTAGATATACCCTTCCACCCGCTAAGGCTGATGGATAAGGAAATACGAGGGTGTGGAAGGGTATGAAGGAAAGGAAAAAGTTGCAAATCTGTTTCATTCGTTTCACAGAACCTTTCACCCCCCGAAAAGAGTTGTAAAACGTGTAATTTCTTCAATTATAATAATATATATTTGCCTCCATACAAAGCAAAGTTATGAAGGTTCGCGTCGGTTTATATATACTTTTGATACTCTTTCTTTTGATATCAGGCAAAGAAGAGGCGCGGGCTGGAAGATATGCGGCGAAAGGAGATACTTGTAGAGTATCGGACTGGATGAATCAGCCGGAAACCTGGAGCAAAATTTACCAATGGGTGATGGATGACCCGCAAGTGCCGGATAAAGAAGATGTGTTGATGTTGATCCGGTATCATTTCGGGAACTTTGAAAAGCTGAGAAAGCTGTTGCGCTATTTGGATGGTGGCAGACCTTACGCTTATTTATCGGAACATCAGTTCCGGAAGATAGAACGGACAGGGAAGATGAAAGACAGTTTGCCGGTAGCTGCATTAACATTGCCTGCGAATACTTTGCCGGAGGAGCAATTGGAAACTATAGCTTTCGCTCCTTGGCTTGAAGTGGAAAGTAAGCGGGAAACCCCGCACAGAACAGTGCTTGCATTGAAGAACAATATACTTTATGATTTAGCTTTGGCTCCGAATGTGGAGGTGGAATTGCCCGTAGGGCAGCGGTGGTCTTTGAATATGGAATATAAATGTCCTTGGTGGTCGAACAGCAAGCATGGCTTTTGTTACCAGCTTCTTTCGGGAGGCGTTGAGGCACGTTGCTGGCTTGGAAAACGCAAGAATCGTGAGCGGCTGACAGGACATTTTCTGGGAATATATGCCGAAGGGGGAGTGTACGATTTTCAATTTGACAAAGACAAAGGATATCGGGGAAACTACTATGCAGCTTCCGGTCTGACGTATGGATATAGTCATCAGCTGGCACGGCATCTGGCTCTTGAATTTAGTTTGGGCATTGGTTATCTGGCAACAGAATACCGCAAATACACCACTTACGAAGGCGATTTGATATGGACGAGCAGCGGACGCTATCATTTTATGGGGCCTACAAAAGCCAAAATCTCTTTGGTGTGGCTCATTAAGGGAAGGAGGCGATAGCTATGAGGTGTACGCAATATGTGTTTCTTTTACTTCTGTTCGTGCTGTCGGTGCTGTTAGCAGGATGTGATTTCAGAGACATACTGGATGATTATCCCGTCAGCGGAGTAAAGATAAAGTTTAACTGGAAGGGAGTGGATAAGTTGCCCGAAGGGATGAGGGTGATTTTCTACCCGAAGAGTGAAGAAGGTAGAAAGGTAGAGAGTTATCTCTCGGTGGAAGGGGGAGAGGTGAAAGTGCCGCCCGGACGTTATGACATGGTGATCTACAATTACAATACGGAGAGTGTGTTGATTCGCAATGATGAGGCGTATGAGACGATTGAGGCTTATACTGATTATTGCAAAGGGCTTGAAACAAGTGAGAAGATGGTGTGGTCACCGGACCCTCTATATGTAGTAAGTATGAATGATATGAGGATAGAAAAGAGTGAAGATGTGCTTTTGATGGAGTTTCAACCGAAGCTGGTAGTCAAGAACTATTCTTTTGAAATAAAGGTGAAAGGATTGAAGAACGTGGCAAGCATTGTTTGTAATGTGGATGGAATGGATGGGGCATATTGCATCAGTAATGGCTCATGTACGGCAAGCATTGCCCCTATCTATGTGGAAGCTCATAAGGGAGAGGATGTGATACGTGGTAGTTTCTCTGCTTTTTTCTCATCAGAGTCTGCGAATACACGTTTTACCGAGGGGGTGGTGATGAAGCTATTGCTGGTTAAGGTGGATAATACGATTCAAGAAACTAAGGTTGACATCACGGCGGCTGTAGTTCCTCCCCCACCCGAGGAAGAAGAAGATCCGGTAACGGATATCGAGATACCGATTGAAGAGGAAATTGAAGTGGAGGATGTGGAAGTTCCTCCCGGTGGAGGCGGAGGTATTGGCGGTGATGTAGGAGACTGGGACGACGAAACGAATGTTGAGTTACCTGTAAATTGAAAAGCAAAACGAACAAAATATTAACTTATAAAACAAACGATTATGAAGAAGATTTTATTGGCAGCAGTTGCTGCGTTGGCAATCGTAGGTTGCTCACAGAATGAAGAGATTGAGAAGGCTGGTGAAAAGGCGGAGATTAACTTTAGTACAATTGTTGGTAAAACGACAAGAGTAACTCCAATGGTTACTGATAACTTTGCTACGTTTAAAGTAAATGCTTATAATACTGCTACGGTTGATATGAATGCTGAAACAGTTTTAGGGGATAAGGAGTTTATGAAGGACATTACGGCTAATAAATCAGGAGGAACATGGAGTTTAACTGGAGGAGGACCGTTTTACTGGCCGATGACAGATAAAATTCAATTTTTTGCATATTCTCCAATAACTGTAACAAATTATACTGTTCCTGATAAGGGATATCCTTCATTCTCTTATGTGATTAAGGCTGTAGAATTACAAGAGGATTTATTAGCTGCAAAAGTAGAAAATGCGAATAAAACAGAGAATAAAACTAGTGTAAATCTTGCATTTAAGCATATTTTGACTCAGATTAATTTCTCTGCAGAATTAGAAAGTGGCGTTACTTATACAGTAACGAAGATTGAAATTATGGATGTAAATAATACAGGTACATTTACTTATGGAACTGGTGATGTAGTGGGTGCTTGGTCTTCTCTTTCCGGAAAGATTTCTTATGAATATGCTGGAAAATATGATGCTACTGCTACTGATAATGTTGCAGACTTTTCGACGAATGCTAATGCATTAATGTTATTACCACAAACATTATCAGCAGATGCTAAAATTGCTGTAACTTACTCCGCCGTTAAAAATGGATTTACTACTTTTACTGGAACTAAAGAAGTTTCTTTAAAAGATAAGGTATGGGGAATAGGTAAGAATTTGCGATATACTTTGAAACTATCATCTGATGCTACAGAAGTGGTCTTTACTCCGTCAGTGTCTGAGTGGACCGATGAAACTCCTCAGCCTGATCCTGTTACTCCTGTAACTCCTCTCACTGAATAATCTTTCCTAATCCTATAATCTCCCTCCCCGAAGCCTTTCTTCCCACAAAGTCTTCGGGGATTTTTTTGTTTCTTCCCGGAATATTCTTACTTTTGCTGCACAAAACAAACAAAAAAACATTCAATCTGCAATGCAAACTTACTCTGCATGTGGTGCGGCTATATCGTGCCAGCAGTGCCCTAAGGCTGTGGGTAATGCTATCATTTATGCCTCTCATTCAAGAGGCTTCCACCTTCCTGCTCAAAAGTGCGAAGAAAATATAATGATTTTTTTATTGGAAGGAGAAGCACTTGTCAATAGCCAGGAGTATGCCGGAACCATACTGCGTGCGGGGGAATTTATTCTTCAAGCCATTGGATCAAAATATGAGATCCTTGCTCTGACGGATGTGGAATGTGTTTGTTATCGTTTTAATCAGCCGGAGTTTTTCTGTGAGGAACGTTATAAATACATTATGAGAGAAATAACTCCACCGCTGATATTCACCCCATTAAAGATTATTCCGGAATTGCGTTTCTTTCTGGACGCTTCCAAAGCCTATCTGACGAAAGAGAAGATTTGCCGGGAACTGCTTTCGTTCAAGCGAAAAGAACTTGCCTTTCTTTTAGGAGAATATTACTCCGATTATGATCTCTCGATACTGGTACATACTCTTTCCCGTTATACGTCCAGCTTTGAGTATTTTGTCCTGCAAAATCATCTGAAAGTGAAGACGGTAGAAGAATTAGCCCAATTAGGCGGATACACTGTTGTTACCTTCCGGCGTATCTTCAATTCTGTATTCCATAAACCTGTTTATGAATGGATGATGGAGAAACGTAAAGAGAACATTGTTTATGAACTCCGCTATACGGATGCCACTATTTCTGAGATCTGTTATAAATATGGTTTCGAGTCTTTGCCTCACTTCTCTAACTTCTGCAAGAAGAATTTCGGGACTTCACCCCGTGGCCTACGTTCAGTGCAGTCTGTTCCTCCACAAGAAACGCAAACTATTTGTGAAGAGGCTGGTTGAAGCGATACTTCACTGAGACAATGAAGTAGCTGCCTATCTGTTGCGTATGGTTTTCATAAAGTCCGTCGGCCATTGTGCCTCGGAAATAATTCTTTTGTTGGCTGAGTATATCCACCCAGTTGGCTGATATCTCAGCCTGTTTCTTTTTCAGGAATCGCCATGTGATACTTGCGTTCCAGACAATCTGGTCGTCTTCTCCCTTTTTTATGTTCGTACCGTTTCGGAAGGAATAATTTGCATCTGTTCTTAGTTGTATACCTCCCGGCAAATCGGCAAAACCGTTCAATCCGAAGGTATAATTGCGTGTGTATGTATCCGTCTCTAAAAGTGAGTTGGAAGAATGTTGGAAGTTCCACCTGCCGTTTAAGTCCAGATTACCCCATTTAGGTTGGTAGGATAGGCGCAGGTCACTGTTGAGGCCGGTGTTATGCGTGGCACTGCGTTCAGGTTGCTCGCTCTGGTTTTCGTTGATGAGGTTGACATCCTGTGCAAAGGAGCCTCCGGCATTTGCACTCAGATTAAAGTCCTTGATGCGCTTCTGATACCGGAACACACCGCTTATGTTCCAGTTGCCGTTAATATTCACAGGATAAGTTTCACGTCCACCGGTTTGCTGGTTGTAGATCACTGCACGGGTCTGACTATTGATTCTGTTGTTCCAGTTCAGTGTGGCAAAAAGTCCTTCCTTCGTATTTTGTGCTTCCAATCGTACAGACTGATTGTAAGTAGGCTTCAGATTAGGATTGCTCCGCGTGATGTTGAGCGGATCACTGTTGTTGGTTGGTGAAATCAGATCGTATAATGATGGTTGCCAGGTATTTCCATAATAATTCAGGGTTATCCTGTTTTTCTTTTTCTGCCATGAGATGAAAAGCATAGGCTGAAAGCCGACTGAGTGGAGGGTGGTATCAGCTCTATGCAGACCTGTTTTCTGGTTCAGGCTGCGCCGCTCGGGTTGTACGGATACTCCGGCATTGATGTTCCAAATGGTGTCGGAATAATTAAAGTGCAGGTTGATTCCGTGTTGCAGGGTACTGCTATGGCTCCGGTTGCTCAGACTGTCGATGTAGCTCGCCTCATATCCTTCGGGCAGATAGCCGGGTTGTACTGCGGTTTCTTCCATAAAGCCGGACAGGTCGTAGGTATTACGATCATTTTTCTGCTTACTGTAGTTGAGGTTATATGAAATCTGTGCGTGCAGCTTCTTGGAAAAAGGATGGCTGAACATCAGCCCGATGCCCTGTTGACGATTGGGGGACAGGTTCGACGAGTATTGGTTACGGTAGAGTATGGAGTCGTTTCCTGCACTGTTTTTCAGTTGATAATATGTGGTTGATGAGATAGAGAAGTTATTGTTGTCATTCTTGCTATCATTGTATTGCGCAGTCAGGCCGATAGAACTTCCTTTTTTATTGATCCGGCGCATGATATTTGCATGGAAGGAATATCGGTGTTGCTCTCCTTGCATTAGTGATCCCATGGCGATGTCATTGATTTTCAGTTCATCGGGTACATCGTTGATATGACTGAAAGGATCGAGGATATCCAGATGAGGATTTTCATTGAACGTGGCTTGGCGGTTATTATTGGCATTATTATTCCGGACAAGGCTGAAATTACCGAAGAAATTGACAAAAGTCAGGGTATCGACCTGCCAGTTTAAGCCCAATGATGAATTCATATTGCGATTGCGGTTCGTATTGTTGCCGGCAGAATACTGGTACTTATTGCCACTTGTCAGATATTGCTCATTGTAGGATGTCGAAATATTGCCCTGCTCGTTGTGATGATAGGATACATTTCCGTTGAGTGTTAGTTTCTTATTGTACTTTTGGGTGAAATTTACGGCAACGTTCTCCTGTATGTTGTCCTTGTAGCTGGTCCGCATATGGAGGTTACCGGAATTGGCGATGACTGAGAAATTGTTTCCGTTATTTTTGAAGTAGTTGCCTTGCAGGTTGAAATCCTTTGTTGTTATTGCCGTATCCGGCTTTTCCCGATGCAAGAAGGGTACCATTGAATTCTTCTTTGGTTTGCAGGTCGAGCACATAGTTCTCTTTCCCCGTGCTGACACCCGTCAGCTTTTCCAGCTTGCTTTTCTTATCGTATACTTTTATTTTGCTGATTAACTCCACAGGAAGATTTTCCAGTGCCATCTTGTTGTCACCTGAGAAGAAAGCTTCACCGTTTACGTTGATTTCGTTAATAGGCAGTCCGTTGTATTTCAGTGTTTTGGTTTCGCTGTCGTATTCCATTCCGGGAATACGTTTGACAAGTGTCTCCAGATACGAACCTTCCGGTGTTTTGTAAGCTGCTGCATTGATGACGGTGGTATCTCCCACCTGGTCTACGTCGCGCATCCGGGCGTTTACTGTCACTTCGCCCAATTCGATACCTTCTTCCAGTAAAATGCTGCCCAGGTTGATTGTTGAAGCGTTGCTGTCCAGTTTACGGAAGACAGACTGCATTCCCGTATAAGAGGCTTTCAGTAAATATTGCGTTCCTTTTTGAGGAGTGAACTGGAGATTGAAACGACCGTCCGCATCGCTTGCAACTCCTTTTACAAAGGTGGAATCTTTGCCTTCCAGGATAACAAGACTTGCATAGGGAAGAGGTTCTTCTCCTTTTTTGTCTCTGATGTAGTGCACACCAATCCTTTGACTGTCCTTGTTTTTTGAGCGAATAGAATAGTCGGAATCAGTAAGAATAGCAATAGTAACCAGATTTTGTGCACGTTCATGTCTGTCTTTTTATGGCAGTCACAAAATTAGAGAGTTTTCGTCATAAAATCTTCTTTTTTTATAGATATTATGCTACTTTTGCTCAATATAAGTGATACAATGAAAACCGACAAACTAAAATATGTTTTAGCCTTTATCTTTTTGCTGTGTGCTTTTTGGTGCGGAGTCAATTTTAAACGGTGGTACACTATTAACCACCGGATAGAAAAAATGATTTCTCTTGTTTATTCTTCCTCTCCCCAGTATGATTGTTACGGAAACTTTGAAGAACTCTTGGTGAAGGAGTTCAGAAAACAAGGCATAGAACCGATATTTGAAAAGTTCTATCTGGATTTCAATACGGTCACGCCGGAAGATGGGATAAAAAATATGGAGGTATATCTTGAGGTAATTAGAGATAAACCGATAGCACTGATGCTCACTGTGGGCGATCAAGCTGCGTCTGCTTTGTTTTCTACCCGCCATCGGCTACTTTCTTCTATTCCTGTAGTAGCTTGCAACGTACATTTTCCCGATGAGAAACTTATAAAAGAATATGAGCGTAGAAAGGTATATGTGCTGCGTGATGCACCGGATTTTAAACGCAACATTGATTTTATAAGGGCTTTACAACCACATGTAGGGATAGATGTCATTTATAATATTGACCTGACTCCTCTTGGATATAAATCGTTTGATTTGTTAACCCGGTTTGCTGATAGAAAGGAAATCAGACTTTTAGGCTATGAGTCTGCCTTTTCTGTGGAATCTGAATACAGAAAATTGCAGGAAATGGTTGAGCATTATAATTTGATGCCTGCTAAGGTAAACAATCATATTGAAAAGGATGAGTTAACCATTAGTCTTTGCCCTTTCCGTTATACCAAAGGGACTTCTTTGTTTGTAGACATGGAAAAATCAAAAAGCGGACAGAGGAGAGAGTTTTTTCTGTTGGATAAGTTTGATCAGATGTCGCTTCCGATCACTAAAGCTTTAAATATTCCCTCTTTTAGTTGCATCCGCCAGGGATTTGGGGAGGATGCCAAGATTGTGGGCGGCTACATGGCTACTGATGAGATTTCTGCGCGTACTGCGGCTGATTTTTCTGTTCGTCTGATGAATAAGGAGAAAATTGGTATGCCGAAAATCAGGGATATGGAAAAGGAGTATGTACTGGATTGGACCTATTTTTCATCCTATACGGACTTTGATGTGAAAAATGTACCTGAAGATGTCCGTATTATCAATTACTCCTTCTATGACCGGTATCGGAAGGAGCTTTATTTCCTGACCGGATTGTTTATCCTTACTTTTATTCTGGTATTGATCAGTCTGCTACGTATGCGCCGACGTTCGCGTGTGGAACGTAAGAATATGGAGATGCTTGAGGAAACTCATAGGCGGTTGATGCTTTCTACAGATGGAGGGCGGATTTCACTTTGGGATATACAGGGAGAGAATATCGAGTTTGATGAGAATTATACGCGTTTGGTGGGAATGGAACAGAGAACGTTTGTGCGAACCGATTTCTTGAAGTATGCATATCCTGATGATGTACCTCTTCTGAATTCATTGTACGAAACGCTGCATCAATCTACGGATATGCAGGTTCGGCGTGTACGTTTCTCTTTCAGTGAAGAAGATTATCGTTGGTATGAACTTAGGTGTCGCAGTCTGAAAGATGCAAAGGGAAGGATAATGCTGGCGGGCATTATGCAGGATATTCAGATACAGGTAGAGCATGAAGAACAGCTTATTCAGGCTAAGCAGATGGCTGAAAATGCTGAGTTGAAACAATCTTTCCTGAATAATATGAGCCATGAAATCCGTACTCCGCTGAATGCCATTGTCGGTTTCACCAATTTGTTGGTTGGCGAGGGTGGCGATGAGATTGAACCGGATGAGAAGAAGGCCATGCTTGAGATCATTAACCGTAACAACGAATTACTCTTGAAATTGGTCAATGATGTGGTGGAAATATCACGTCTGGATTCCGGCAACATGGATCTCGAAATAAAAGAATGGGATATGGCAACGGTTGTGAAAGAGATTTATATGGCTTATCAGGCATTAATCAAGCCCTCGTTGCAGTTTCATCTGGCTTTGGATGAAAATCTCTCTTTGCCTGTCAATATAGATCGTATGCGTTTTATTCAGGTCATTTCCAATTTCCTGGGCAATGCGGATAAGTTTACCCGGAGTGGTTCTATTACATTAGGATGCAAAGTGGATAAAAAAGACCGGAAGGTCAGTGTGTATGTACAGGATACCGGGAAAGGTATTGATGAGAAAGAACTCATGATGATCTTTGACCGTTTTTATAAGACTGACGAGTTTGAACAAGGGAGCGGACTTGGACTTTCTATCTGTAAAGTCATTATTGAGAAGCTTTGCGGACGTATAGAGGTAGGGTCTGAAGTAGGAAAAGGAAGTCGTTTTACGGTTGTTCTATCTTTGGCGGATATTGTTTGAAATTTCTGAAAGATTTAGTTTCTTCTGGTTGTAAGATGATAGAAGAACTCCCCTGCCGGTTTCCCGGTAGAGGAGTTCTTGTGATATTAATCAAATGTAGAAAGGGCTGATTAGTCTTTCAGTTTTGCGATGATAAAATCGCGGTTCAAACGGGCGATGTTGCTGATAGAGATGTTCTTCGGACATTCGGCTTCGCAAGCGCGAGTATTGGTACAGTTACCAAATCCGAGTTCATCCATCTTGCTCAACATAGCTTTTGCGCGACGCAATGCTTCCGGTTTACCCTGCGGCAGCAAGTTCAACTGGCTAACTTTTGCGGAAACGAACAACATGGCAGAACCATTCTTACAAGCAGCTACACAAGCACCGCAACCGATACAAGCTGCTGCATCCATAGCTTCGTCAGCGATTTGCTTCGGAATCAGGATAGCATTGGCATCTTGAGGAGAGCCTGTGCGTACACTAACGTAACCACCGGCTTGCATAATCTTGTCGTAAGCCGTACGGTCTATCAAGTCCTTGATGACCGGGAAACCGGCAGAACGCCAAGGTTCAACAGTGATAGTGTCACCATCGTTGAAACGACGCATATAGATCTGACAGGTGGTAGCACCTGTTGCAGGACCGTGAGGATGTCCGTTGATGTAGAGCGAACACATACCGCAGATACCTTCGCGGCAGTCATGATCGAATACAACCGGTTCTTTACCTTCAGAAATCAGTTGTTCATTCAAGATATCCAGCATTTCGAGGAATGAAGTGTCACCGGGGATATCTTTCATTTGGTATGTTTCAAAAGCGCCTTTTGCCTTTGGGCCTTTCTGGCGCCATACTTTCAGTGTGAAACTTATATTTTTATCCATTGTCTTTGATTTTTAAGTTGACGAGTTGACAAGGCTTCAGTTAACAAGGGAGAATGTTCCGCTTATTAATAAGTGATGACAACATACGTATGATTTCATTGTTTAAGCTGTTAAGTTCTTCAAAGCTTTGAGTAGATAAGTAATGTATGTCATTACAAATAATGAGTTGGGTCTCTAACTCAGAAGCTGAACCTAAAGATATATATAAAAACTGAATAAGCTCTTTATCATGCCCTCTTCCATATCCTTCTGCTATATTCGAAGGTATAGAAACAGCAGCTCTGCGCATTTGCGAAGTAATGCCGTAGATTTCCTCTTTAGGAAATACTTGAGTTATTTGATATAAGTCCTTAACAAGTTTCATACTCTTTTGCCAAACAATTAAATCTTTATGATTTCTCATGCCTTGTTCCCTTGTTAACTCGTCCCCTGGTTAACTAATTATGATTTATAGTTACGAGTCTGTACCTTGATTGCTTCGTAAACCAGCGGTTCTTTCAGCAACTCAGGAGCTTTTTCATCGGAACCTTGATATTCCCAGCAAGCAACGTAGAAGAAGTTTTCATCGTCACGTTTTGCTTCGCCTTCTTCAGTCTGGTATTCTTCACGGAAGTGACCACCGCAGCTTTCGTTACGGTTCAGAGCATCGTAAGCAACCAATTCGCCCATGATAATGAAGTCGTACAGACGGATAGCTTTATCCAACTCTACGTTCATGCCTTCCTTATCTCCCGGGATGAACAGATCTTTTTCGAATTCTTTACGGATTTCTTTCAGTTTGGCAATACCGGTCTTCAGACCTTCTGCTGTACGGCCCATACCTACATATTCCCACATTACGTGACCCAGTTCCTTGTGGATAGAATCTACAGACTTCTTACCCTTGATATTCATCATCCAGTCAATCTTGTCCTGGATAGCTTTCTCGGCTGCTGCAAATTCAGGCAGGTCGGTAGAGAAGCGGGGAACTGTAATCTGGTCGGCCAGATAGTTCTGAATAGTGTAAGGCAATACAAAGTAACCGTCAGCCAGACCCTGCATCAATGCGGAAGCACCGAGGCGGTTTGCACCGTGGTCAGAGAAGTTACATTCACCGATAGCGAACAGACCCTTGATAGAAGTCATCAGTTCGTAGTCAACCCAGATACCGCCCATTGTATAGTGGATAGCCGGATAGATCATCATCGGATTATAATATTTCACACCGGCAATTTCTTTTGCCAGTTCGCCCGGATTAACGTCAGTGATTTCCTCGTACATATCGAAGAGGTTACCATAGCGTTGAAGAACGATATCGATACCTAAGCGGCTGATAGCCTCAGAGAAGTCGAGGAATACTGCCAGGCCTGTATTGTTCACACCAAAACCTGCATCGCAACGTTCTTTTGCAGCACGGCTGGCAACGTCACGCGGAACCAGGTTACCGAATGCCGGATAGCGGCGTTCCAAGTAGTAGTCGCGGTCTTCTTCAGGAATATCACTTCCCTTGATTTCACCCTTCTGGAGCTTCACTGCGTCTTCTCTTCTTCGGAACCCAGATGCGACCGTCATTACGCAGAGACTCTGACATCAAAGTCAGCTTAGACTGCTTGTCACCGTGAACGGGAATACAAGTGGGGTGAATCTGTACCATAGCCGGGTTGGCCATCCAGGCACCCTTGCGATAGCAAGAAACGGCGGCTGTACAGTTACAAGTCATTGCATTGGTAGACAGGAAGTATGCGTTTCCGTAGCCACCGGTAGCGATTACTACTGCGTGTGCAGCAAAACGTTCCAGTTTACCGGTTACGAGGTTTTTAGCGATGATACCGCGGGCACGTCCGTCAACGAGGACAACGTCTTGCATTTCGTAACGAGTGTATAATTTTACGGTACCTACGTTTACCTGGCGGCTCAGTGCAGAGTAAGCACCCAGCAACAACTGCTGTCCGGTTTGGCCGCGGGCATAGAACGTACGTGATACCTGAGCACCACCGAAAGAGCGGTTATCCAGCAAACCACCGTATTCGCGGGCGAAGGGAACACCTTGTGCCACACATTGGTCGATAATGCTGTTGGAAACCTCAGCCAAACGGTAAACGTTAGCTTCGCGGGCACGGTAGTCACCGCCCTTTACTGTATCGTAGAACAAACGGTAAACAGAGTCACCGTCGTTTTGGTAATTCTTTGCAGCGTTGATACCGCCCTGTGCTGCGATGGAGTGTGCACGGCGCGGAGAGTCTTGAATACAGAAGTTGAATACTCTGAAACCCATTTCACCGAGTGAAGCGGCAGCAGAAGCACCTGCCAAGCCCGTACCTACTACGATGATATCCAAGCGACGCTTGTTAGCAGGGTTAACTAATTTCTGGTGAGCTTTATAGTTGGTCCATTTCTCAGCCACCGGTCCTTCCGGAATTTTTGAATCTATCTTAGTCATAATGTAATTTACAATTTAGTTATTTACAATTTACAATTTAGCAAGCGCCGCACAATGATTTTGCGAAGAATACGACAACTACCAAGGCGAAACATACAACGACGATAGTAGAGTAAATGTTGGAGATGCATTTCCAACGGTTAATCCATACCTTGTTGTTCCAACCCAGGGATTGCATAGAACTCCAGAAACCGTGAGTCAGGTGGAACCACAGTGCGCCGAGCCAAATGAGATAAAGCACTACGTATACCGGATTGCTGAATGTGTTCTGAATGTGATAAACACCGTTAGCGGCATAAGCCAGTGTAAGCGTGTCAGCATGCATACCCATGTTGTGCATCAACTCAGGAAGCTGCATTTTTGCCCAGAAGTTTACCAGGTGCAGACCCAGACCTACGATTACGATAAGACCCAATACGAGCATGTTCTGAGAAGCCCATTCTACAGTTTTGGGTTTATCAACTACGGCATAACGTTCAGTACCGCGTGCTTTGCGGTTCTGCATTGTCAGCCAGAAAGCGTAGATGATGTGAATAATGAAAAGGGCGGCCAAACCTACCGTAGCCACCAAGGCATACCAGTTTGCCCCCAGGAACTCACAAACCATGTTGTATCCCTCTGCCGAGATTAATGCAACCAGGTTCATCGCCATGTGAAACGTCAGAAACAGGACAAGGGCGATACCGGTAATGCTCATCACCACTTTCCTTCCTACAGATGAATTACTTAACCACATAAATGATTGAATTTAAATTATTTAATAGTTAGAAAATTTGCTTTTACTTAGGGTCTTACACTAATTTCCCGCAAAAATAGAAGAAATACATTGATTAAACAAGGAATTAAAGAAATAATTCCGTAATTCAGGGAATAGATAGAAGTTGACAAGTGAGTCAGGGAACAGGTTGACAAGGGAAGATTACTCTTACTCGTCACCCTGTTCCCTGGCTGGGTCGTCATTTTTTTCTTTTATAATGGTGATTTTCTCTCCGCTGGCAGCACGTTTTCGCAAGGAGCGAGGGGTGTCTCCAAAGGAGTCCTTGCAGAAATGAGCGAAGTGCGACAGGGAGTCGAAACCATAACGTGAACTGATCACGGAGATACGTTGCTTGGTGAATTGCAGATCGTTCAGAATACCTTCACGCTTCTTGTCCAGTATCCATTCGTACACCGGAACATTATACATATTTTTAAACAAACGGCGGAATGTAGTGGTTGTATATCCACCTAAATGGGCGAATTCTTCCACATTCTTCACCTTGTCGTAGTTCTGCATAATGAAATAATGGAAACTTTCCGTATAAGTACTGATAGGATAGAAGAACGTACTTATCTGGCGCAGGGGATAATAGCAGGTTAGTATGTAAACCAGTTCCTGACGCTTGATGTCGAGATATTTCCCGCATGCGGAAGGCTGTTCTTTAAAATAGTCGGCGATATCATGCAGCAACCGCTCCAGTTTGGTATTGGCTATCAGCGGCGTGTAGGTCAGCGGAGCCTCAGAACGTTCGAGGATTTCCTTGTAACGGTCTTCACATATAAGTGGAAGTTCCGTAAACCAATAGGCGATATATTCCACCTCGGTCAGTGCTAACAACTCCATTTTTGAACCGATGGCTTGCAGTACACATTGTCTGCTCTGGAGCGTAGTGCCCGGGTATTCGTTACTATTTATCAACAATTCTCCCTTTAACATAAAGATCATGCAGTTCTGGGTACACTTCTCCGCTGAGAAATGCTGCCCCTGGGGATATTGGCGGTATACCAATGTCCCGTCTGAGATTTTTGGGCATAGAGTACAATCTACTTGCCGTGTGCAAAGAGTGTCTTTTGTCATGAAATATAAGACGAATTACTAAAATTATGGCAACAAAGATAGAATTTTTTTGTGAATACTCTAACAAAATCGCCTATCTTTGCAGCAAACTATAAGAAAGACTACATGAAACGGACTATTTTTTTTGTATTTTTTGCATCATTACTTGTATTCAATATTTCTGCCCAGAACTGGGACATTAATACTTTGCATAAAATAAATAGTTGGGATGGTAAGTTCATTCGTAATTATAATAAAATAATTTCTCGTACTGAACCTTATATTGCCGTGGGGGTTCCCGTGGCGATGGCGTTGGCTGCCTGGGTGAAAAAAGACCGCGAATTATTGAAGGATGCTGTGTATGTAGGTACCAGTGTTGCCGGTGCTTTTGTTGTGACTTATGGCATGAAGTATCTTATAGATCGTGAACGTCCGTTCGACCGCTATCCCGACCGGGTTCATGCTTATAGTCATGAAACCAGTCCTTCTTTTCCTTCCGGACATACGGCAACTGCTTTTGCATTGGCAACTTCACTTTGTGTGAAGTATCCGAAATGGTATGTAATCGCTCCATCTGCCTTATGGGCATGTTCTGTCGGGGTATCCCGTATGAATGAGGGCGTGCACTATCCATCCGATGTGCTGGCGGGCGCAGCTATCGGAGCCGGATGTGCTGTAGTAAATATCTATGTGAACCGTTGGCTGAATAAGTGGTTGTTCGGCAATTAAGAATTGCACTGTATCGGATCTATATATTCTGCGTATTGCATCTATATATCGGACGTGTTGCATCTATATATCCAATGCGTTGCATCTATATATCCAAGATGTTGGACATATAGACGCTGCAAATGGTTTATTAAAGTGGTAGTTTCTTCTCGTAAATCTTTTCGTTCAATAACTCAAGGGCTTGTTGCACGCTGTTGTTCGTGGTGTTTATCACCTGAAAGTATTCGTTCATATCCCACAGGTCACGGGCTATCAAGGCTTTCAACTGCGTCTTTATCAGAGGCAATGATTTGTTGTACTGCTCCTCGTTGAACTCAATCTTTTCTTTATCGGCGGCAGCGCGTATGTCTGCAAGCATCTGTTCGTCTATCTCAAATTTATTGTTGAAGGTATCGAACTTCTTATATTTCTCTTGGAGTTCTTTCCGATTTTTCTCGATATACTTGGTTGTTGCTTTGATGACAACGCCTTTGGCAACCAGATTACGATGATAATCGGTATATTGGGTTGTATCAATAGGCACGAAATAGTCGGGCATGATGCCACCGCCACCATATACGGTACGTTTCAACTTCTTAGTGGAGTTCTTCAATGAATCAGGAAAATGGATACTGTCGGCATGCATCATTTCTCCACGGTTGAAGCGATCTACCAGTTCCATATTGTATTTCTCCTGGCCGTCATCTTTACTAAGGCCTCTGCCGTCCAGATTGGCTGTATGGTCGTACGGTTTCTGGATGCAACGTCCGGATGGGGTGTAATAACGGGCGATAGTCAAGCGGATCATAGAGCCATCGGGCAATTCGATGGGACGTTGTACCAACCCTTTACCAAAAGTACGGCGACCTACAACTACGCCTCTGTCCCAGTCCTGTATGGCACCGGTTACGATTTCACTTGCTGAAGCGGAGTATTCGTCTACCAACACAATGAGGCGTCCGTTTTTGAAGTTGCCTGTGCCTTTGGCATAGAAATTACTACGCTGAGAGGTTCTTCCTTCGGTATATACAATCAGCTCTTTTTGTTGCAGGAACTCGTTGGCAAGATCAATTGCTGCATTCAAATAGCCGCCACCGTTGCCTTGCAGGTCAAGTATCAGGTCTTTCATTCCTTGCTTCTGTAATTCTTTGAGGGCGGTGGTAAATTCTTCGGCGGTAGTGGCACCAAAGCGGTTGATACGAATATAACCGGTCTTGGGCTGTATCATATACGAAGCGTCCAAACTTAGAATGGGTATTTTATCCCGTTTTACAGTGAAGTATAGGGATCGTTCACTCCGCGACGGACAATGGTTAGTTTTACTTCTGAGTCTTTCGGGCCGCGCAGGCGTGTCATTATATCTTCTGTGGACATTTTTACGCCGGCAATAGCGCTGTCGTTCACTGCCACGATACGGTCACCTGCCAGAATACCAACCTTTTCAGATGGTCCGTTGCTGACGGGCTGTATAATAAGTAATGTATCTTCTATCATCTGGAACTGCACACCGATACCTTCGAAGTTACCTTGCAACGGCTCGTTCATTTTCTTCACTTCCTCAGCATCATTGTACGTGGAGTGCGGATCGAGCTGGGCGAGCATACGGATAATAGCTTCTTCCACCAGTTTATTCTCGTCTACCGAGTCTACATACAGATTGGCGATGGCAAATTCTGCCATTTGTAACTTGCGGGCAGCCAAGTTGCCCATATTCTGCGCCTGCATGGCAGCCATGGCACCGCATATACATATTATAAAGATAAGAAGTTTCTTCATCATTCTTTTTTGCTTATCACTTTTCACTAATTCACTAATCATTAAATATCCATTCCTTCGGGGATAAACTGGCTGATATCTTTGCCGAACTGTAGAAGTTCGCGGACAGTAGTCGAACTGATACATGTCAGTTCGGGTTCGGTAAAGAGCAAGATGGTTTCAATACCTGCCAGTTTGCGGTTGATATCGGCAATGGTCTCTTCATACTCGAAATCTTTCACGGTACGGATACCGCGAACAATAAACTGCGCGTCTACCTGCCGGGCAAAATCAATCGTCAGGCAATCATAGGAGTAGACCTTGATTCGTGGCTCGTTCCGGTAGAATTTCTGTATTATCTCCACGCGCTTCTCAATAGGGAAGTAGGTGTTTTTATTCTCGTTGATACCAATTCCAATAATGACTTCATCCATAAAAGTCAGTGCGCGGGTCACTACCGATGAATGTCCGATAGTGAAAGGATCGAATGTTCCCGGAAAGATTGCTCTTCTCATGATGCCAGATCTTCTTCTATAACCAGATTGTTAATAATAAAGTTTTGCCGTTCCATGGTATTTTTACCCATGTAGAATTCCAATAATTCTTTTACGAGGTCCGTTTTGCGTAAAGTAACTTGTTCCAGACGCATATCTTTGCCGATGAAATGCCGGAATTCATCAGGGGAGATCTCTCCCAGACCTTTAAAACGCGTAATCTCAGGATTGGGACTCAGTTCGGCAATGGCTTTTTGCCGTTCCTCTTCCGTGTAGCAGTAAATTGTCTTTTTCTTGTTGCGCACGCGGAACAACGGAGTTTGCAGGATATAGACGTGCCCTTTCTTTATCAGATCGGGGAAGAATTGCAGGAAGAATGTGATGAGCAACAACCGGATGTGCATACCGTCCACATCAGCATCGGTAGCGGCAATCACCTTGTTGTAACGCAATCCTTCAATGCCGTCTTCTATATTCAGGGCAGCTTGTAGCAGATTGAATTCTTCGTTTTCGTATACCACTTTCTTTGTCAGCCCGAATGAGTTCAACGGTTTACCACGAAGACTGAATACAGCCTGCGTATTTACGTCACGGCTCTTTGTGATGGAGCCGCTGGCAGAATCACCCTCAGTGATAAAGATGCAGGACTCGGATTCTTGTTCCTTTCCTTTGCCGTCATTGAGGTGGTAACGGCAATCGCGCAACTTGCGGTTGTGCAGGTTGGCTTTCTTTGCGCGCTCACGTGCCAGTTTGGTAACACCGGCAATGGCTTTACGTTCCTTTTCGGAGTCTTGTATCTTTTGCAGCATGACTTCCGCAACCAACGGATTCTTGTGGAGATAGTTATCCACCTCTGTTTTGATGAAGTCGCCTACGTACTTATTCACGCTTACACCGCCGGGAGACATGGAGGGGAACCGAGTTTGGTCTTGGTCTGTCCTTCAAACTGGGGTTCTTCCACATTGATGGCAATGGCGGCAACAATACCGTTGCGGATGTCGGCATATTCCTGGTTTTTGTTGTAGAACTCCTTGATGGTGCGGGCAATATGTTCTTTAAGCGCACTTTGGTGTGTTCCACCCTGTGTGGTATGCTGGCCGTTGACAAAGGAATAGTATTCCTCGCCGTATTGATTCGTATGCGTAAAGGCTATTTCAATATCTTCTCCTTTCAGATGGATAATATTGTAAAGGCCCTGTGCGGTCATATTGTCGTTCAGCAAATCTTCCAGTCCATGGCGTGAAATAATGCGCTGGCCGTTGTATATAATGGAAAGTCCTGTATTCAGGTACGTGTAGTTACGCAACAGCGTTTCCACGAAATTAGCCTGGAAGGAATAGTTCAGGAATAACGTGCTGTCCGGTTCAAAGAAGATATAAGTTCCGCTTTCCTCGTTACAGCTTTCCGTTACATCACTCTGGAGATTACCCTTTTCAAAGATGGCGATACGGACTTTACCTTCGCGATAGCTACGTACTTCAAAGCGGCTGCTAAGTGCATTCACAGCTTTGATACCTACGCCGTTCAGTCCGACACTTTTCTTGAAAGCTTTACTGTCGTACTTACCGCCGGTATTGAGTTTACTCACCGCTTCAATCAGCTTTCCTTGCGGAATACCACGACCATAGTCGCGCACACTGACACGGAGATTATCCTCAATGTTAATCTCGATCCGTCTACCAGCACCCATTTTGAACTCATCGATGCTGTTGTCCATTACCTCTTTTAGCAATACATAGATACCGTCGTCGTTCTGCGTACCGTCGCCCAAACGACCGATATACATACCCGAACGGACACGGATGTGCTCCATGTCGTCCAAATGACGAATGTTGTCTTCCGTATATTCTACATTGCCTTCGGGCATCAGTCCGTTGATTTCTTCCATAAACTCTTATTTAGTTGACGAGGTCTGCAGTTGACAAGTTGACGAGGGAAAGAGTCTGCTTTATAATGGTGCAAATATAGTGCAACCCCTTGTTTCCTTGTTAACTTGTCTCTTTGTCCCCTTTTTATTTAATTTCTTTAATAAACGCCCTGCGCCGTTTATGTTGTTTGGTTTCAAAGTATTCCCATTGGGCTTGTACTTTACCATTCATTTCAAGTTCAGGGTTGCTTTCTGCAAATATAAAACCTAATTTCTGATAAACCGGAATTAAATCGGAAAATAACAATGCGTTAACACCTTTGTTCTGGTACTCCGGCTTCACGGCAACAAGCAATAAATCCAACATTTTGGCACGCCGTTTCATGAACAGTGCTTTCAGCAGATAGTACCATCCGAAGGGTAATAGCCGCCCATGAGCTTTCTGTAGAGCTTCGGACAGGGATGGCATGGATATGCCTACGCAAATAAGCTGGTCGTCGGCATCTGTGATAAGCGTCACCATGCGGAGGTCTACGATGGGGAGATACATTTTCACGTACTGGTCAATCTGCCGTTGGGACAGAGCGGAATAACCGAACAGGGGCTTATAAGCTTCGTTCATCAACTCAAAGATGGCCTGTCCATAGTCGCGGGCAATCTTCTTTGCAGATGTATATTTTTTAATCTTGAGATTATATTTACGCTGGATAAGATCGGAGATGCGTTTGTGCTTGTCCGGTATGGCATCCGGAATGTAGATCTGATATTCCACCCAGTCAGCTTCCTTCTCAAATCCCATACGCTCCATGTGTTGCGGATAGTAAGGATAGTTGTAAATGGTTGCCATGGTGCTGAGTTGATCGAAGCCTTCGATCAGCATGCCTTCCGCATCGAAGTCTGTGAAGCCCAACGGGCCTTGTATGTGAGTCATTCCACGTTCTTTTCCCCATTCTTCTACCGTGTGGATCAAGGCATCGGATACTTCCGGGTTATCAATGAAATCAATCCAGCCGAAACGGACATTCTTTTTATCCCAGGTTTTATTGGCCTTGTGGTTGATTATGGCAGCTACGCGGCCCACTATTTTATTGTCTTGGTAAGCCAGGAAATACTCTGCTTCACAGAATTCAAACGCCGCATTCTTCTTTTTATTGAAAGTGTTGAGCATGTCGTCGTAGAGATCGGGAACGGAGTAGGGGTTGCCTTTGTATAGCCGGTAATTGAAGCGGATGAACCGTTTCAATTCTTTCATTGTGGAAACTTTTTTGATTGTTATTGCCATAATTTTATGTCTAATGAAGTGGCAAAGATACATGATAATCTTTAAAATACCACGTGGCAGAGATAAAAACTAATCTATTTCTGTATGCTTTTCCGATACTGTAAAGGTGTCATACCCGTATTTTTGAAGAAAGCACGTCGGAACGTGGAAGTGGAGTTAAATCCGGAACGTTCGGCTATTTCGTCTATATTCATGGTGTAAGGATAGGTAGCCAGTAATTGCTTGCCGGTTTTTTCAATGCGGAGATTGTTTATATAGTCGTAGAAAGTGATATTCAGCTTATTGTTGAAATAGGAGGATAAGTAGGTGCGGTTTGTTCCGATGGCATTGGCTACGTCACTGATAGTAAGCTTGGGGTTAAGGTAGAGTTGTTGCTCTTCCATTACTTTGTGCAGTATTTCCTGAAAGGCGTAATAAGAACCGTTTTCTTGTTCTTCTTCAACCTCTTCTTTCTCTTCTATGTTTTTTTAGACAGCAGGTTGCCTTTCAGGTTGTTAGGCATGGAGATACTGATCTGATAAGCTGAATAGTGGACAATGACAGACCATAAGAGAACTGAGGATATGTAATAAATAGTATCTCCCCAACCTGTAATATTTATGCTGGTATATACCCATGTCACCAAGCAGATGGCGAGAATAAATGTGGCTTTCTTCAACCATGCCACATCGATATGTTCCGAATAAGAGTAATTATTGCGTATATAGCGTTGATATCGGCGAGCGGCAAAAGTTACTATAAGTACAATAATTGCACTATAAATCAGTATAAATCCGAAATAAAAAGGAAATATAGGGGTATAAAAGGTGCACAAATAGGCAATTGTAAATGCAAGATAGGGACTGAGAAGTGAAAAGACTTTCTTCCAGTTGAGCCATCCGGGCGCTGTTAATTCCAGAAGATAGAAGGAGCAGGCGGCAACTGCCCATCCGTCAATGAATAGCAGGGAGTTGACCAATCGCTCGGTTTTCAGTGAAGGGAAATAGAGTAATATATCTTTGAACTCCAGTAATGCCCAGAAAGCAAGGGTCAGCCCCAGTATTCTCTGAATGCGTGAGCGTGGCCTATGTGTGAGCAAACGGAAACTGACATATCCGAAAAACATGAATGCAGCTCCGTTCATGAAGTATGATATATTGATGCCTTCCATTAAACGTTGTAAATGAGTACGGTGGTGTATGCTATATAACAAAGTATCAGTATGCTGCCCTCTATGCGGGTAATGGTGCGTTTGGCGAAGAACAATCCGAATATCCATAGCAGTATGCTGGAGCCTACCAGTACCAATAGATCCATATTCGTGATGCCCGTCAGGTGCAACGGTGTGATGGAAGCGCTGCATCCCAGTACGAAGAAGATGTTGAACAGGTTACTGCCAATCACGTTTCCGATAGCAATTTCCGGATTCTTCTTTAAGGCGGCGACAATGGAGGTTGCAAGTTCGGGCAGAGAGGTGCCGCCTGCTACCAGAGTCAGTCCGATGACGGATTCACTTACTCCCAGATTGCGTGCAATGCCGCTGGCGCCATCTACGAAGAAATTACCGCCGGCAATCAGTGCCACCAGCCCACCTATTATATATAGTATGGATCGCCACATGGGAAGTTGTTTGATTTCCTCTTCCGTCTCTCCCTCTTTCTTCCCTTGAAAAGCGATGGCAAAGGTATATCCGAGGAAAATGATGAAAAAACAGAGCAGCAACAGTCCGTCTGTAATACTGATTATATTTTCAGAACTATGATCCAGAAAGACATCATTCGCGCAAATCAGCAATACTATGGAGGATAGGATACAGAGCGGGATTTCCTTGCGCAGTGTATTTCTGGAAATAACAATTGGAGCGAAGAGTGCCGTACAGCCTACAATCATCAGTGTATTGAAGATATTGCTGCCTACAACGTTTCCGATGGCGATGTCCGCACTGCCTTTCAGAGCCGAAGAGACGCTGACCGTCAGTTCGGGAGCGGAAGTTCCGAAAGCTACGATGGTAAGGCCGATAACAATGGAAGGAATGCGGAAGCGCTTGGCGATGGATGCGGCTCCGTCTGTGAGTCCGTTGGCACCTAAAAGGATGAGGAGAAGACCTCCGAGAAGAGAAAGAATATCCATGAGAATTCTGTTTTTTGTGCAAATATAATTAATTCCTTTCATGAAAAGCGAAAAACATTCCGTATGTTTGGCACGTTTATTAATTTGTTGTTTCTAAATAACCTGATTAAGGGCTTTTATATGAAGGGAATACGTGCGTTGTGTCTTTGGTTCTTGCTGTTGCCTGCGGGCGTTGCATCTGCCCAGTTGGTAGAGAAGGTTTTAGATATCTTTAATGAAGATAGTTTAGGAACCGTTGTTGCCCAAAGGGCGGATACGGACTCGGTTCATCTGCTGAAGATGAAAGAGGATTTGGAGGTTGCAAGGCTGAATGAGGCTAATCTCAGGATGGAGATAGAGCAAATGAGGCTGAAGTATGATGCGGCGGACTCCCTGAAGCTGGCAAAGCAGCGATTGCGTATTGATTCGCTCAGGCGGATGACAACAGGCGTGCCGGTGGTGGTGGAAGGCGATACGCTATATTACCTGTTTGCCAAGCGTGGTGGTCATACTCCGCAGCAACGTGCCGAAATGAATGCAGCGGCAATAACGGAACTGGGCAAGCGATTTAATCTGCAACCGGATTCGGTTTACTTAGAGAGCAGTGATATTGTTACCGATCTGATGTACGGTAATAAGGTTCTTTCTTCTTTTACGGATCAGGATGGTCTGTGGGAAGGTTGCTCGCGCGACCAGTTGGCGGCTGCCAAACGTAAAGTGATCGTAGACAAGCTGAAGGTAATGAAGGACGAACATAGTCTGTGGCAGCTTGGCAAACGTATTCTCTATTTCATTCTTGTAATCATAGGTCAGTATCTGCTGTTTAAACTCACCACCTGGTTGTTCAATAAGCTGAAAGTACGTATTCAACGATTGAAGGATACCAAACTGAAACCTATTTCCATTCAGGAATATGAATTGCTGGATACGCAGAAGCAGGTGAATCTGCTTGTCTTTCTGGCAAATCTGTTGCGATATGCCGTAATGCTGCTCCAGTTGATATTGACGGTGCCGTTGCTTTTCTCCATATTTCCCCAAACGAAAGACCTTGCTTATAAGTTATTCTCGTATATATGGGACCCTATAAAGAGCATCTTCCTGGGTATAGTAGAATATGTTCCCAACCTGTTTACCATCTTTGTGATATGGCTTGCCGTGAAGTATCTGGTGAGGTTGGTGCATTATCTTGCCAGTGAAATTCAATCGGAGCGGCTGAAGATAAGTGGCTTCTATGCCGATTGGGCTATGCCAACGTTTCACATTGTGCGTTTCCTGCTTTATGCATTTATGATTGCTATGATTTATCCCTATCTGCCGGGTTCCAAGTCGGGCGTTTTCCAGGGGATATCGGTCTTTGTCGGCTTGATTGTTTCGTTGGGTTCGAGTACGGTGATCGGGAATATTATTGCGGGATTGGTAATCACCTATATGCGTCCCTTTAAGTTGGGCGACCGCATCAAGCTGAATGATACTACGGGAAATGTAATAGAGAAGACTCCGTTGGTGACGCGCATCCGTACACCGAAGAATGAGGTGGTGACGATTCCGAACTCTTTCATCATGTCTTCGCATACGGTAAACTTTAGTCAGTCGGCACGTGACTACGGGCTGATTATCCATTCGGAAGTGAGTGTGGGGTATGATATTCCCTGGCGGAAGACACATCAACTTCTGGTTGAGGCTGCTCTGAATACTCCCGGAGTGGTAGATGATCCGCGTCCGTTTATATTGGAAACGTCTCTTCAGGATTATTACCCGGTCTATCAGGTGAATGCATATATTAAAGATGCTAACCAGTTGGCACAGGTTTATTCCGATTTGCACCAGAATATCCAGGATAGATTTAATGAAGAGGGTATAGAAATTATGTCTCCACATTATATTGCTACACGCGACGGGAGTGCGACGACGATACCTAAGGATGATCTGCGACCGAAAAAGTAAGCCTTTTCCGGTGCGGGAATGAGCGATCCTCCCGGTAGGATTGAAACTGATTCCCACTACGAGAGAAGGCATCTCCCACTACGAGTGAAGGTACTTCCCAATAGGGGTGAACGGGTGTTCCACTACGAGTGAATGTAGTGGAACACTAAGTGCTTTATCGCACAGATAGTTATCCGTTTGTAATGTTGCTAAAGTCGTCCGACAGGGCTGCGGATGATAAAGAAAATGAAGTGTCTTTATCGTGCGGCTACAATTTCCGAATAAGGATAGTTGTCTGTAACCTGCTGCCAGTCCTTTTTCACTAAGTCGTAGGCATAAATCAGTCTGCCGTTCCGATAACCTTCGAACAATACATAGATTTTCATCGTCTCTGTATCTTGGGCGAGCATGGTTACTGAACGTGCCGAATTGGGGAATGTGGCAAAAGGCTCATCCAAGCTCATTGTTGTCTGATTCCAAAGACACAGTTCTGTCTGGCCATTATCGGCTCTTACTACGGCATATCCACCGGTACGCACATATTTAGTAGTTCCGGTATCTTTTCCGCTGATTATTGTCCAGAAGGGAATGAGTGCGGTAGCCTGTATCGGATCGCCGATGTATATTTTCCCGCTATTTTGTTGCAGATCCAGTACAACGGGAGTGAAGCTGTTGTTTCCGTTATTGGCCGAGAGTAGCAGTTGGCTGCTGCCGCCTTGTACACCGGGATAGCGTGTCAGGGATTCGGGCTTTATACCTACGGGTAGTTTGTAGCGGCGGTTCGAGGTTTGATCCATGTTTCGGGTGTAGGGCCAGGAGCCGGTGGTTGCCAATATCACTTCATCGGTGGATATTTGCCTTACGGCTATTATAGAGCTTTGGCCGTTGCAAAGGGTCAATATGTTTTCAAGTCCCATATCTTGCCAGAAATGCATGGAAAGATCGTAGCTGAATACTTTGCGCACTCTATCTATCGTCTGTATTCCGCAGAGGTTCTGACTTTCCGGGACATTGACTACACAGGAGAAATCTTTCTGGTCTTCTGCCAATTTTACTATGCTCTTAGGGCTGCCATCTGTGAGGTTTACGTGCTCAATGCAGTTATCATAACTCGTGTCGGAATGAGAATTTACAATGCCGTAGAGTTGGAACTCTTTGGGTGCTTCGCCGTTGGTTACCGAAATCTCACCAAGCGTCATGATCTCACCGGAGCGACGCAGACGTACCTTGGTGGTTGAGGCAGGATAATGTCCCGGTGCCAGGAAGGTGATACTTGTAGTGGTCTGTTCAATCATGACGGGCGATACTCCAAGAGCATATCCCTGATAGTTTAGGGCGGGCTGGTCGGGAAGCGGCCAATAGATTTCGAACATAATGTCATCACCGAGTTGGAAACCTTGTGCTTTAATCGTGACTTTATCACCAGGGTTAAAACTGGTCTGAGCAGGCATTACAATGTCGGTTACCAGGATGGGTTCGTCTTTGTCGTCGTTTTTAACGCATGCGGCAATTAGTAGACAGAGTAGTAGATAGAAAGATAACTTCTTCATAGCGTTTGTATATTTGATAGGCACAAATATATTGCTTTCCTTTGACATATAAAGCTGTATCTCTTTTTTTAACCTGTTGGCGAATGAATTCGTTTTCATGACTATCGTCAATGGAATTAATTTCGCCAACAGGCCTTTCTCATTTTTTCCGGCTTATGGTATGCAGTATGTTGCCTTTTTTATCAATCATTCGCAATGTCAGTTCTTTTTTGTCCGCAGATACTACAGAGAAGCCCGGTTCCGGATTACAAAAGACGGTTCCTTCTGTGGGTTTCACTTTGCGGGCAAGGGAACCGGCTGAGTTGACAATGTAGTCGATATCACTTCCCGGCCTGCGAATATGCTGGAAGTTGTGGATATGTCCGCAGATGTACATGTCTACCTTGTGCTTGCGGAGTATCGGATCGAGACGTTTCTGCATATCCAGACGTTCGCTGTCATCTTTCGAAGTTTCTGCATAGATGGGATGGTGTCCGGCTACGATGATCCAGTCTTCTTTGGCACTGGTCAGTACAGAGTCGATCCAAGAGAGTTGTTTTTGTAAATCCTGTTTGCACGCGTCGGGATAGGTGGCGGAGTCATTGCGGTATTTGTCCATCATAGGGGCGGTGTCTATCCAGACGATGCGGATAGTGGTACCTTTGTCTTCAAATGCCTTTGTATAGTAGCGGGCGGGCATGGTCCAGCGGCGACTGATGTTGGTGTAGTCCAATACCGCCTGTGTGTTGCCACGGTACTCATGATTGCCGAGTACGGGGAACCAGTCGATCATCAGTTCCGGGTGAGAGTAGATGAGCTCATAGTTTGTCATCCATAACGGATCATTCACGCTGCGTACGCCTTCGAAATGATGTATATCTCCGGTGGCAACTACAAATTCGGGGCCTATTTCTTCGGCCATGGTTCCCATCAGCTCGGCTATAGGCTTCTGGTCGTAGTAGCCGTTGCGGCCGAGATCGTTGGCCACATAAAAATTGAATTTCTTGTCGAATATGGAATAGTCCGTTATCTGTGCGATAGCCCAATTACTGAGGAGAATAACTAAAAGGAGAGAGAATACTTTTTTCATTATGATATTTTTTGATTGTTACTTAAGTGGTTAGAAATTGATTTTCACACCTGCATTTACCTTTATACCGTAGTGTTCGCTTTGCATCGTGCGATCCTTTGTACCTTGATAGTAGCGTAAAGGCTGGTTCAGCAGGTTGTTAGCTTCAGCATAGAAGGTCGTTTTCAACTTCTTGCCGAAAGTATAGCTGGCATTGGCATCCATATAATTCACAGCATCGTAGTAACGGTCATAGAACTTTTCCGAACCCATTTCATCGATGAATGCAGATGCATAGTTATAAGAGAGGCGGATACTCAGTCCTGACTTCTCGAAGAAGAGTGAAGCATTGGCTGTGTGCTCCGGAGATCCCGGGAGGCGCAGGCCGCTTTCATTCTCGCGTCCTTCGAAGTTGAAGTTGTCTACCCGGGAGTAAGAATAGGTGTAAGTTCCGTAGAAACCGATGCACTTCAAGGACGGGGCAATGAAACTGAAGTCGCGTTGATAGGCTACTTCCACGCCCAGCAGATCAGCATTGCCGGAGTTGCGCGGCTGGCTGAATTTAGTATAGGTGGTTCCGTTGTAGCTATAGTTGCGCAAAGTCTGGTCTACAATGAAGTCGTTAATCTTCTTGTAGAAGATGCCGGCACTGACGAGACCGATACTTTTGAAATAATATTCACCACTCAGATCGAAGTTATAGGAGAGCGTCGGCTTCAATCCCGGATTGCCGAGGGAAATCTCGTTGTCGCTACGCTTAATTGTGATGTTGGGTGCCAAGGCGGAGTACTTGGGGCGTGCAATGGTGTTGGTGAACGAAGCGCGTACCTTGAAGTCATCGTTTACATCATATTTCACCAGGACGGAGGGAAGTACATTTAGGTAACTATCCGATTCGTAGGGCGTGCGGGTTGTTTTCTCTTCATCTGCATCGAATTGGCTACCGGAATATTTCACATGTGTATTTTCCAGACGCAATCCGAGCATCAGATCCCACTTCTTGCCGAGTTTCTGGTCGAAACGCAGATAACCGGCTGCGACAGTTTCTTTTGCCTTGAAGTTGGTGGCGAGTTCTTCTTGCACTTGCTCTTTTTCGAACAGGCTTGCATTATTCAGGTCGAGAGATCCCAAATATTCTTTGCTTACGAAACTGCCTACTTCGTATTGATCTCCCGGAATGTATCCGTCACGATTCTGGTCGACGGCAGCAGCCAGACTGGCTTTGTCGAAACCTTCTTCATCCAGCGGGGTATATTCGTAGAAGTCAATTTCCTTGTCCTTAGTCTTATGTACTACTTTGGCACCGAAGCGCAGGTGGTTTCCGAATTCTCCTTTCGTAAGCGGCAGGCTGAAGTCGAGTTTGAACTTGAAGTCTTTCCTGAATGTCTTCTTGTTGTTCGGTCACTTCTTTCAGACTGAAATCATCGTTCAGATACATGGTTGAACCTTCTTGCGGAGTAAGCAGTGGTTTACGTTCGTCACTCAGATCCATATTGAATTTCTGTTTTTTCAGCTGATAGTCGATGTAACGTTCGTTGGGACGTTCTTCGCTGGCTTTGGCGTAGTTAACACTCCATCTTGTATCCAGTTTGCCGAAGAGATGCTCACCGCCGAGGGTAAAGTCCATGGTACGCTGGCGTTCCAGACGGGCGTTGCGGTTATCGGGCGTGCCGCCTTTGGTCTGTACACGCATGGTACCTTTGTTGTTAATAGAACAGTATTCGTTGCCATTGTCATCCTCTTCCAGGTTGATACCTTTCACGGTGAGGCGGTAACGGTTTTCCCAATCATTGCGATTATTGAAGATACCTTTGAAGGTGAGTTTGTGGTTTTCGTTAATATCCCAGTCGAGGGCGGCGGAATAACTTTGACGCTCTCGGGTGACGTAGTATTGACGAACCTGGTAGTCGGTGATGCAGAGTTCTCCGGTTTCTACATCTTTGTCCCATACAAATTCAACATCGTCCGAACCGGAAGGCGAGTTCTGGTAAGAAGCGGAAAGCATGACTCCCAATTTGTCGTTGAAGAAACGGTCACCATAAGTAAATCCTAAATTTAATTGTGCTTTGTCGCTAATCCAGTTGTAACCGGTTCCGGCAGTGGCACTGATGAAACGCTTATAAGGAGAGTTCTTGGTCACTAAATTAATGGAGCCACCGATGGCGTCGGCATCCATATCCGGAGTAACGACTTTATTCACTTCGATCGTCTGTATCATATCCGCAGGGATCAGGTCGAGCTGTACATTACGTGTATCGCCTTCAGCAGAAGGAACCCGGTTGCCGTTGATGGTGACGGAACTCATATCCGCACTTGTTCCACGTACCTGTCCGAAACGGGCTTCGCCCTGGTCATACTGTACGTTGATACCTGAAATACGTTTCAAAGCATCTCCAATGTTAGAATCCGGAAACTTGCCTACTTGGTCGGCAGAAACCACATTCTTGATACCGAGGCTGTTTTTCTGTGAATTAATAGCGCGGCGTTGTCCCTGGAAAGCTCCACCTACTACCACTTCCTGAAGTTCGAGTCCTTCGTTCAAGTATGACATCTTTCTCCAGGGTACGTCCTTCGGGAATCGTTATTTTTAATTCCACAGGTGAGTAGCCTACATAACTTACTTTTACGGTGTAAGTTCCCGGTTCCAGATTAGGGAAAGTGTAGAAGCCGTTGACGTCACTCGTCACCCCGGCATGTAGCTTTTCAATGTAAACGGAGGCACCCGGAAGGGTTTGCTTTGAAGTGTCGATGATACGACCGCGTACAGTGCCTTGTTTTACTACGTTTGTTTTCTCATCAGCTTTTGTCAGATTGCTGACCGCTGTAAATAAGAATAAGAGCGTAAATACTCTAAAAATGTGTTTCATACTTGTTATGATACGTTAATGAATTTGCCGCAAAAGTAGAGACATCGCGTTTCATACTTTTTGCGGCAAATTGAAGAAATGGTAACAAATATGATACATTTCGGTTACGGGATTGCTGAAATAGTTTTCATTTGGATTGAGCTTAGTTTTTTAGGGTTATATTTCACTACCTTATTCATTGACAGCCTCTGATTTAAGATGTTCTCCAACTTTCTTATTAAAAGATATTTTAAATGAATAGGCATATTCACAAGGTTTATTTTGCGGGAAAGATATCTTTAATCCTTCATCGGTTTGTTTCCAATCAATCTTCTCATCAGATCCTAAGAGGTTTATTCCAACTATCTTGGCATCGGCAATTGATTCTTTATTCAAAGACTTTATTAAGGTTCCGTTATCACTCCAATTTAGAATAATTGCATAAAGGTCATTATCTTTAGTAGTGAAACGCATATCTTGGGCAGTATAAGCGATTGCTGCATTATCGGAAAAAGCGCCTTTTGTGGCTTCAGTATCTCCTTCTCCGAACTTCTTCCAACATCGCGTGCCATAAATAGCTTCTCCATTTACTTTTAGCCATTTACCAATAGAGAGTAATACTGCTTTTTGTTCATCAGTGATTGTGCCGTCAGCACGGGGACCGATATTCAATAATAGATTCCCGTTTTTACTAACTATGTCAATTAAGTCATGTACAATTTGCTCCGGGCTTTTATTTTCTTCTCCATCAATGTATGACCATGATTTTTTACCCACAGAAGTATCAGTTTGCCAGGGGAATTGCATCATTTTTCCGGATTTTCCTCTTTCTATATCCCATACTTGAACATTAGTTGGATATCCATATTTGGTATTTACTACTACATTTTCGCCCCAATCCAAAGCGTTATTGTAATAGTAAGCCATAAACTTATTGAAATATGGCATTAGTACCGGATTGTTAACTGTCCAGTCGAACCAAATGAGTTTTGGCTCATATTTGTTAATTAGTTCATAAGTATGAGTAAGCCATTCACGAGCAAAATCTTCGGTATATTTTTCATTATCGTATCTTCTTCCGTATAGGGAGATGGTGGAGTCTTGTACATCGGATGGAAATTTCATTCCACCATTATAGAACCAAGCATTTTCGGCTCTATGAGTCGATAATCCAAAAATGAGACCTTCTTTTTCTATGGCTTCTTTCAGTAACCCTATAATGTCTTTTTTAGGGCCCATATTTACGGCATTCCATTTATTCAGTTTACTGTTGTACATGGAAAAACCATCGTGATGTTCAGCCACGGGTACTATGTATTTAGCTCCAGCTTCTTTGAACAGTTTGACCCATTCCTCTGCATTGAATTTTTCAGCTTTGAACAAAGGGATAAAATCTTTGTAGCCAAATTTATCCTGAGGTCCCCACGTTTCAATATGGTGTTTATATACATGGTGGTCTTTTTGATACATATTGCGTGAATACCATTCGGTATCGTAAGCCGGTACAGAGTAAGGTCCCCAATGAATGAAAATTCCAAACTTAGCATCAGCAAACCATTCCGGGAACTGGTAGTTGTCTGCTATATTTTTCCAGTCAGGATGAAAAACTTCTGTTCCCTTAGGTGAAGCAACCGAGTCTATGTTATAAGACTCTTTGTTTATGGACTGACATGAGGCTAATAGAGCCAGAGTCAATGTAGAATAGATAAACTTTTTCATTGGTTTCTTTTTTTTATTTTTAATCATATAGATAGAACATTCGTTCCATCAGTTTCCATTTTTCAGCAGAAGTGCTCTTAGGAGCACATTCTTGGAATTCTGATACATACTCTTCCCATTCAGCTTGTTTGGGTAAATGGGACAGTGTATTCATAGCCGTTTCCCAATCAAAATCAAGAGGAGTTTCTATAATCATGAATACTTGGAAGCCTGATATGTATATTTCCATTTCCAGAATTCCGACGGAGCGGATACCTTTTCTTATTTCAGGCCATGCTTCTTTTTTGCTGTGTATCTTACGATACTCTGCAATAAGTGCCGGATTGTTTTTAAGGTTTAATGTCTGGCAGTACCTTTTTACAGGTACAGAGTGTTGTTTTGCTGTGTATCCTTGATTATATGTCATAAGTAGTTTATTTAGTTGTTATCCTGAAATCAATCTTTCTACCTTTTCCCGATATTGTATCTTTAGGGGACTGTTGTTTCTGTAAAATCAGAATAGAAATAGTCAATAGCATTTTCTTCCGGCAGATAGATAGTCCGCCAGCGTAAAACTTTTGTCTGGTCGCAGTCTTCTATCCGGGTTTCTGTTTCTGCTATTGGAATCTTAATTTTCTTCTCCTTACCGGTGACATCTGTATAATACATTTCACATTTCAAGGCATTATTGGCAGGCCGCCATGAGATGACAATATCGTTTCCGTCTGTGTATAGTCTATCCATTTTTCTGTTCACAAGGTTACCTTCATAGAAATCTCCATATGCGTACCCTTCAATAACAGATTCGATGGAAGAGTTACCTTTGGCATCATAAGTGGTTATTGAGAACTCATATTGTCCTTCTTCCAGGTCATTAATCATCACTTCAAACGGGTCGATGGTGTTTTCTCGTACAACGTCCAGTTCCAGTGATTTATCTTCTTCTCCCTGAGACTGCCAACGTATCACACATTTCTTTTGAGTTACTCCATATATGTATAGTCCTTTGAGTAAAATTCGATTTCTTCCGGAAGAAGCGGTCAGTGAATCGACTTTTCCTACATAGATGGTCTCTCCTTCATTCAGATATGGCTGGATATTTTCTAACATATCATTGCAGGATGAACATATTCCGGCAATTACACAGAGTATAATAATTATATGTTTCATAAGGCTTCTTTTATTTAGTTTCAACTGGTTTTCCATAGAAAGTAACTTCCATTAAATGAATAAACTTAACTCCTGTAAACGTGCTTAATGCTTTAAAACGGATGTACCGTACTGCCGGAGCATCTGTTGGGAAGATGAACTCTTCGCCTGCACTGGCGTATTCTTTGTCTTCATTGGAGATTTGCCCTGCAGGTAATCCTGAAGGTTTGTAACTTTCACATGTAGTCAATAAGGTCCATCCATCCCAACTTCCGCTTTGGTCTGGTTTATCGGCACGACCCCAAACTTCCCATTCTTTCATGTTGCCATGTTGATATAAGAAAGAGTCATCCAGGCGTTGCCAATACAGATAACGACTTAAGTGAGTGGTTACTCCTAAATCGAATGTAAACCAGATGGGCATCGTTTGGTTGTCTTGCGGAGAGTGAGCCATATCCCATCCGTCCCCGTAGTTATGACTGCCATTCCATATCTTGCTCAACCAGTGTCCCCATGCATTCATCGGGATATCATTATCCAGTATTACTTCATTGAATTTCCCTTTATCCAGTTCATACTCTTCCCATGGTGTTACTGTAGTGAATACGGTATCGGTTGCATTGTCCCATCTGTCTCTGACAATTACTCCAAATTTTCTCTCTTCCGGCTTATATCCGCGTGCTGTGATATTGATGTTTTTGGCAGCAGTATAATTGGTTTGTACTGTAGTCCATTGGTTGAGTGAATCTGGGGTGATTACTTCTATGGCAAGGTCACTTGCAGAAGGATTTTGCATGGATATAGCAATACCTCCAAAAGTTTCGTTCGTTTCCAGAGTGTTGTATGCCTCAATATAAGAAGGTGTGAGAGGAATAATATTGTAGGTTATAGGTTCTCCGATATTTTCTTTCCGGTCTACAGCATAAAATGTGATCTGTTTCTCTTCTGTGTCTCCGAAACCTTCTACCTTTAAACTGCTGGAATATGCAGAAACACGGCTCTCCATTTCTTTACCGGATGCCAGTTTGTATTTGGCAACGATGTACATGAGGTCTTCATTGTCTGGACTTCTGAAGTTGATGATGGCACCGCCGGCAGTTGGCGTATAAGACAATACTTCTACTTTTCCCGGGGCTATGCCGTCATCCGGTCCATAAGGTTTATGCAGGTTATCTTCCTCACATCCCATTAATAGGAATGTGAATAAACTGATTAGTATATAATATTTCTTCATAATAATGTTCTCCTTTCTTATTACCATCCTGGATTTTGCTTTAAATTCGGATTTTTAATGATATCATCATATTTTACAGGCCACAAATAGTCCTTTTGACTATATTTCTTTTGTGCGATATTACGAACTACGTAATAATCTTCTGTGTTCTCCTGATCTATGCTCCAACCTCTTACAAAGGTGTTATTATAGGTACTTTTGGCAAGTTTCCATCGGCGTAGATCATGATATCGTATACCTTCAAGAGCTAATTCAATCTGACGTTCTCTTCGAATAATTTCCCGCATTCCTTCTTTGGTGGATGGCTTATTAGGACTGGTAGAATATTTCTTCCATGAATCTATAACCCCTTCTAATCCGGAACGTTCTCTGACGATATCAATATTAGTATAGACCTCTGTTGGCACAAATTCTCCGTTGTCAGTCGCTTCATTCAGTGCTTCTGCATACATCAGATACAAATCGGCCAAGCGAACGATGGGGAACGGGTACTCTTCGATAACTTCGGATGTTTGAGAAATTATGTTTTTATAGTAAATCAGTTTTTTTGCATAATATCCGGTGATAGAATATAAGGCAAGAGATGATTGGCCGCTGACCTGTCCTTTCTTCGCTTCCAGATAATACAGATCATCCGGATTGTTTTTACCATGACCGTACCAACTTGCTCCGTCAAATCCTAGAGTTCCGTAAAAACGGGGTTCACGGTTCAGATTTAGCTTGGCGGTCTGATATCCTTCCTTAACAAAATATTTGTCAGCTTCGGTAGCGGTTGCCACTTGGTAACGTTCGCTATAGCCATTGCTGCTAATCCATTCCTTATCTTCTTCAATGGGTACACCATTGCTTGAATAGAACATTTCCGCTATGTCGAGGGTAGGAGCATACATTCCTCTGCATGTATATTCTTTCTCAATCTGGTAGGCAGCTAATCTTGGTTGGCAATGACACTGTAGATCACGGGTATATGATTTGCCGCATCCCCATACAAGTTCTCTGTTGAAACGTTCTGTTACAGCTTGTCTTACATTCATGGAGTACATCAGCCCATCCGGTAGATTTGTTAATGATTCTTCTTTGAAATTATAAAGCCCATGCCCTGCTTCTATAGCAGTTTTGAGTGCCTCTTCGCAAGCGTCCGCAGCAAGTTTCCATTTGTTGGTACTATATTCCTGAGGAAAATAAGGTTCTCCATCCCAGTCTTTGAAATTGGCATAATCTGTATTTCCATTGAAGAGTGGGCTGGCAGCCAGCAATAATGTTTTGGCTTTGATAGCCAAGGCAGCAGGCTGGGTAAGACGTCCCATTTCGGTTGCCTCATTCTGAATCTTTAGAGGTAAATCACCAGTAGCCTCATCAATAAGGTTTACGATATAATTGACGACTGTTTCTACTTTATCACGTTTTATACGAACTTCTTCTTCCGTTGCAGAGATGGGGAGATTGACATCTACAATGGGAATAGGGCCATATAATTGAAATAGATAGAAATGATAGTAAGCTTTCAGAATTTTTGCTTCGGCAATCCATCTTCTCCTGTCTGTTTCATTCAAGTCGGTAACTCGATTTCTGTCCGAAACATTTTCAATGAAGATATTACAGTCGCGTATGGCTTGGTATAAAGGTTTTCCTCCTTTGACCCCATCCCAGTAATTGTTTATTGGGTCACTGACATTTTGTAGCCCATTAGCAATTCCGAATGCCCATGTATTACTGAAATAATGATCTTCCATGGTGTAATACCAAATGTCATTGCCAGCGGTCAGACCCGGATTCTCATGTTGATTGCCATATAGCGGTACACGTGCATAACAGGTAGCCAGATATTTTTCTGCATTTGCTCTATTGTTGAATGCCATTTCGATGGTTGCTATATTATCGGGTACGACGTCTAGGAAATCTGTACATCCGCATAACGCGCTTACTGCCAGGACAGCAAGTATCTCTCGTATTTTCATATTCATATTATTTAAAAGTTAACACTTAAACCAATATTATATACTCTTTGAATAGGATATCCAAGGCCGTTGCCGCCCATTTCAGGATCCCACAATTTGAACTTACTGAATGTGAGAAGATTGGTTCCATTTAAGTAAATGCGCACATTGCTGATGCGGGCTTTGCGAGTCCATCTTTCAGGCAGTGTGTATCCTAGTTCCAATGATTTCAGGCGCATGAAAGAACCGTCTTGCATCCACCAGGTACTGGATTGTGTATTGTTTGGTACACTTTCATTCGCTAAACGTGGCCAGAAGGTATAGATATTCCTGTTGGCCTCAGACCAGTGATTGTCTGCTATGACCTTTAGGAGAGCATTTTGTGAGTGGGTATTGTTATCGTCATCTGTATCGATGAATGGTGATATACGATTAGGATCAATCCAGAAAGAAGAACGTGCATTGCCTTGGAAGAAAGCAGAAAGATCCCAACCTTTATATCCCGCTGACAATCCAAAACCATAGGTTATTTCAGGAGTGGTTGGGTATCCTATGGGGACCTTGTCAGCTTCAGTAATTTTACCGTCTTTATCAACATCTTTATATTTAATATCACCTGCCATAAGCTTACCGCCAAAGTTCTGTTCCGGTGAGTTGGCTATATCAGCCTCATCAATGAACAGGCGTTCTGCAATAAATCCCCATTGCTGGCTCAATTTTTGTCCCAGTTGGCTTCTCCATGGAGTTCCGGCACCCAGATAGTCAGGCTCTTCTATTTTTTCATATTTGCTGGTGGCATAAGTGAAGTTGGCACGTCCGGTAACCCATAAGTCTTTATTGATGGAATGTGAGTAATCTACAGACATATCTATTCCTTTACCCGATGCCGCTCCTACATTGGCACGCACATCGGCTGTCAATCCCATGGTTGAGGGTATGTATGAACGGGTCATAAGGATACTGTTCCGCTTTTCGTAGAACACATCTGCCTGAATTTCCAGTTTGTTGAATAGCCCCAGCTCAATACCAATGTTCATTTTCTTGGCTTTTTCCCATGTGATGACTTCATTGGCATAGCGAGTGACGGTGATACCATTAATATGGTTTCCCCAGTTAGTTCCGAAATCCTGCCCTTTATTCTCATCATTCATGTTTACGTTTGACAGATAGAAGAAACGGTCATTAGAATCACCAATAGCGTCATTTCCGACAAGCCCATATGTAAATTTCCATTTCAGTTTATTGATTGTCTTTTCAAGTGGCTTCCAGAACTTCTCATTTGACATCAGGTAACCTACACCGAAAGAAGGGAAAAAACCGTAACGTTCATTTTCGGCAAAGCGTTCGGAGCCATTGTATCCAAAGTTAAATTCGGCAAAATAACGTTTGTCGTATGAATAAGTGAATCTTCCGGATAGTCCTTGGTTTTTGTATGGTAGTGATTTTTGCAGATCTCCTGCATTGCTATTCTGCTGAGTACGACGGGTAAATACTAACATACCGCTAATTCCATGTTCATCAAAGTCTCTATTGTAGCTCATGGCGGCTTCCATGTAGTTAGTAGTGGTTACATCTTTTGCTCCTTCATTATAATTCAGGTACTCTGTACCGCCGTTAGGATTCAGTAAGGTCAGGCTATATGTGTTCTTCGACTGGTCGTAGGCTCCCATGGCGTAATAATAAGGATTATAGTAGCGGGAAACATCCGAATAAACATAGCGGGTGGTACTGATAAGTCCTCGTACATTCAATCCTTTTGTAATGAAATCCAGGCTTTGTTTTAATTCGCCTTGTGCTACAATAGAAGTACGATTATAGTCTTTATATCCTTTGACCATATCGGCATACGGATTTATGTAAGTGCCGTCTCCATAATTACCGAACATGAGGTGTGTGTTGTTTGTATACTCGCCTATGTTAGGAAATGATTTCGGGAATAAGACAGGACTTGTCTTCATTACTTTATTATAGAGAGCATCACCGCCGTCTATTGGTCCGCGATAATCATCGAATGAACCATTTACACGGATGATGGCTTCTGTTGTTTTAGTCAGGTTAATATTGATATTGGAACGAACGGAATATTTCTTTAAGCTGATATTGCTATTGAAATTGTTTTGCTTGTCTACATTCAGTACACCGTTGTCATTGAAAAAAGAAGCAGCAATATAGTACCTTGCAACATTGCCACCTCCACTAATATTGGCTGTTACACGTTGGTTCATAGTGTACTTTTTGAACATTTCGTCATACCAATCGACAGCTGGGAAAGCGTATGAATTCAGATTTCTGATGGTGTTATCTATCTTTGATTGAGAATATGGTAATACTCCCAATGGGTTGCGGGTTTTGACTGCTTCATTGTGAAGCTGCATGTATGTGATCGGATCTGCTGTCTCAATAGTACGGACCGGCGTAGAAACTGAGTTTTCTATTCTGATGTTGACTGTTGCTTTACCTTCTTTACCTTCTTTGGTTGTGACAAGAATTACACCGTTTGCACCACGTGCACCATATAATGCAGTAGCTGTTGCATCTTTCATTATGGAAAAACTGGCAATGTCATCTACATTTAGACGTGCGAGGTCGGCGGTGGTGAGTTCTACATTGTCAATTAGGATGAGAGGACTTGCTGCATATCCAAATGTCGTTACACCTCGGATAAAGAAACTTGCATCATCTTTTCCCGGTTCACCACTGGTTTGATAGGCTATGACTCCTGACATTCTACCGGCAAGAGCTGTTGTCAGGTTACTACTCGGTACTTTCAATTCAGACGGTTTAACGGTAGTAACAGAACTAATAACGCTTTCTTTTTTCTGTTTTGCGAAGGCTACGACGGTTACTTCATCTAGTTCGTCAACTTTTGGTTTGAGATGTACAGTGTAGTCGTTATTAGTGGTTATCTTAACATTTTCAGTTTGATATCCGAGAAAGCTAACTAATAATTCATCTCCAATGTTTACCGAAATTGAAAATTTACCGTCGATGTCGGTGATGCATCCTCTTGTCGAGCTTTTAACAACGACAGTTGCACCTGCTACAGGGGCATTTGTTTCGTCATAGATAGTTCCTTTTACCTCTTTCTTCTGTTGATCCACTGTGGTGGTGGCATAGACTGTCGCATTTATGTGATCTACAACTGGGAAAAAAGGAGTTCCTGAAAAGCACAAGATCAAAAGAGCTTTTCTTAGGCCTTGTGTTGATTGCCAATAATGTTGGCTGGCTAATCGATGTTTCATAATAATTGATTTATATTAGATTAATAGGCATAGTTGTTGCGTTCCAGAAAAAACGGTAATACAACTTTGCGTGTAACTGTTATATTCTAGGTGCGAAAATGAGTGCTATTTTTTTGTTCTTCTAGAGGTTGAAACCTGGTAAATCTTCTTTTAGAAGGTCCCTGTCGAGAATGATAATAAGGTTAATAAAGTTCTGATTCTCATAGGCATTAGTTTTGTTTATACTTATATGCAAATGTATGAATTAACTATTTATAATAATAGGATAAAATATGGAATGTATAGCAAAATATCGACAATTATTCCTTTTTATAATTAATAATGTAGGATTTAATCGATAATTATATGAAATATATCGATTTTAGCCTGTGTCTGGATTATTTTATCTGTAATGGCAATAATCTACATCTACAGAGCCAGTTTCTTTTTTATCATTAAAACAATAGATTCCTATCCGGTCACCCCTGTAATTTCCCCATGTCAACTGGTATTTCTCACCAAAAGGCAGAAAATTATCGCCATCCAGACTATAGTAGTATTGGGATTTGCCATCCATTCCCCATTCCGTTCTGAACCAGACAAATTCTGAATGTATCTGAATTCCTTTCGTTATGTTACCATTTTTCCTGTATTCAAGATAACAGGCGTCTTCTTCCTTCACTACACCAATGGCCGAGTGTTGGGAAGAGAAGTGGCAGAGTCCATTCTTCTGGCCATCCTGCATATTGGAAATATCCATTTTTATAGTTACATCGTTATTCTGTTTTCTAAAGGTGCGTTGCGTGAGTGTATTGCCTGCTTTTAATAAATTATTAGTTTCCAAAGGTCGATAGGCTTTCAGACGCAACCAGCCCGGACGTTCAGTAAGGGAAAAGTAATCTTTTCTTGGCTGATAATTCCATTGCCACTGCGGAGCAAGACGGTCCTCATCGAAATCATCACTACGTTTGATATATAATTTCTCAGTATGTTTAAAAGGAATCTTTCCATCCCATTTCATTGTACCGATATTCTGAGGAAGCACTTCACCTAGTATGGGCCAATCCTCTACCCATGTAACAGGTAACAGACTGACAATTCGCCCGCTCCAATCTCCTGTTCCATGATGGGTAAGAAAATACCAGTTATTATCCTTTCCCAGAATAATGCCTCCCTGATTCGGTTCCATGGCTTCACAACTGGGTAATGCCAATTGTTTTTCTTCCTTATAGGGTCCTGCCAATTTTCTGGAACGTTTTGCCATGACGTAGCGTCCTACTCCTGGCTTATGTTCGCTGAAAATCAGATAATACCAGCCGTTCACCTTAATCAGCTTACTGGCTTCTCTGCCACTACCCGAATTAATGAGTTTCGCAGATTTTCGGTCAATGCTTTTCCCATCCTCGGACATCTTAAAAAGATAAGTCTTATATCCGTCGGCAAAATGAGTGCCGACAAAGTAAGCTTTCCCATTCTCATCCCACATTGCAGTGCAATCATCCCAACCGGGTTCGGAAAGCAACGGTGTCAGCGGCTCCCATGGGCCTTCGGCACGTGAAGCAGATGTCATAAAGTAGCCTTCGTCGGGGGTGCCGAAGAATAAATAAAAACGTCCGTTATAATGCCGGAGCGTTCCTGCCCATACACCCCGACCATAACGGTTCATACGGGTCCAGTGCAAATCTTCACTTATTTGTGTCAGATCATCTATTATATTTCCACAGATTTCCCAGTTTACAAGGTCTTTGGAATGCAGAAGCGTCATTCCCGGGGAGAATTGAAATGTGGAGGATATGGCATAATAGTCTTCATCTACTCTGATGCAGTCAATATCGCTGTAATCTGATGGAATGATGGGGTTCATGTAAGTTCCGTCTCCCTGATCACCCCAGCTTTTCCAGTTGCCCCACTCTATGGATTGCTGCCCCGACAGGTAAATGCTAAAGCAGGTACAAAAAAGTATTGATACCAGATATCTCATAATAATTTCCCATTTAGATTAATAAATATTCCATTCCCAGATTCCCGCGATTCCTTTTAAAATCTTTATTCGGAGATAGCGGTATTTCTTATTCGGAGTGTCAATGTGTGGTGACTGCATTTTTATATCTTCATGTCCTCCACAGACTTGCCATACCTTTCCATCGCTAGATCCTTCAAGCAGATAGGCGTGTCCGGCTGTGGGACGTACAAAGTAGACTTCACTGTGATGTACCTTTTTAGCTATTCCTAAATCTGCAATAATCCAACTCTCATTATCTTGGTCGGTAGCCATCCAACGGGAGCCATTGGCACTGTCTATTGCAAAAGCCGGGACGAAATACTCGGTACGGCGGCATGAAGGGTCTTTCATCGGCTTGATGTGTAGAGGAACTTTTGTGCTGGATGCGTAGATAGTATCTATCTTTATTTTTTTCTTCTGTTTTACTTTCCGCAAGGCACCCACTCCATTCAGAGTAAGTCTGACCGGGTGGATTGTGCCGTCTTCATTGAACTCCAGACGGTTTACATACGTCTGCCGGTTTGTGCTGCGCCGACCAAATTCCAGATAAGCGAAATAGTAATCATCCGTCCCATCTGGATGAAAGACACAGCCATGCCCCGGGCCAAAAACGCCCTCTTCATAGTCAGTTGTAGAGACTATATCCTGTTCCGGGTATTCAAAGGGGCCCATAGGAGAAACTTTACTCATTACATAGGCGTATTGATATTTTTCATCTCCTCCAATGGTATATAGGTAATAGTATATGCCTTTTCTTTTAAAGAAGATAGGGCCTTCGGAATATTCTTTCCGGGGAGTAGTAATAATTTGTGTAACCGAGTCTACGGTGATCATATCTTTGCCCAGTTTAGCCACATGACGGCGTCCCCAAAATACATAAGCCTGACCGTCATCGTCAATGAAAACCTCGGCATCGATGCCACCGGGATCTTTTGTCTGCAATAAAGTAGAAGATGTGAAAGGCTTGTGGAACTCATCTTTTCCGCGAGCCAGCTTAAACGGGCCCTCGGGGCTATCAGAAACAGCCGGATACATATATCCATTGATGGTGGGATATATATAATACTTGCCATTGGCAAAGACGGCTTTACTTGGAGCCCAATATTTCTCTTTCATAGCAGAAGGGAAACAAGTACCTTCAAAGCTCCAGTGAACAAAATCCTTTGACTTCCACACAACAGGTGGTCCTGAAGTTTCTAATCCCTGATCATATCCGTCAGTAGTGGCATAACAGTAAAACATACCGTTGATCTCTTGAATACTTGCATCTGCAATCATATCAGGTATCAGAGCATTACCGAAAGGGTTGCTTACTTCTGTCTGTGCTGTTATTGGTTCTGAAATCAGAATGCCAAGCACTAAATTAATAAAAATATTTTTCTTCATAATATTGCAATATTTTTTAGTTAGATCAACTTTAAGAAAAGGCAAAGTAAAGTCTTCCCTATCAATCAGAAGGTATAAAAACAAGTTATAAAAGGGATAAAAAACTTTCATAGCACGATTAAATACCCGGATGAAAGGATTTGAATATTGTTATTCGTATAGATAAAACATTCGTTCCATTAATTTCCATTTTTCAGCCGAAGTACTTTCTGCGACACACTCTTGGAATCTGGATACATAATTTTCCCATTCTGCTTGTCTGGGTAAGTGAGATAATTTATCCATGGCAGTTTTCCAATCAAAATCGAGTGGTGTTTCTACAATCATGAATAGCCTTGACCCTGCTATATATATTTCCATTTCTAAAATCCCCACTGAACGAATACCTTCTCTGATTTCCGGCCAAGCTTCTGTTTGGCTGTGACATTTCCTTGTACATTGCAATTAAATCAGGATTATTTTTTAAATCCATGGTCTGGCAATATCTCTTCACGGGACAATGATATTCTTTATTTTGTATCCTTTATCTTTCATAATCTTGTTACATTAAGAAAACCCTTATACTAAATTAAGTATCCGGATTTTTTCCGGATACTTAACCATACCTATTAATAACTTAGTTATCTGTAAATTTGAAAACTAATTGTATCCTGTGTTCTGTTTGAGGTTTTTGTTGACATTCAAATCATTCTGTGGTATTGGGAAATAGCGATTGTGAGATGACCATGTACGCTTCTCAAACTGATAATACATATTCTCATCAACAGGAGAAGCAGCAGTTCCGCTCCCTCGGTAATTACGGGCATTGGGATCATCTGATAGTTTAACTCCTGTAAATGTATGATTTAATTCTTTTTCTGCAATTTCCCAACGTAATACATCATAATAACGTAAACCTTCAAAAGCTAATTCAACACGTCTTTCTTTGCGGATAGCTTCGCGCACGAGTTCTTGTGTCGGTACATCTGCTTTTTTTATATCTGTCAGTTTTACGCGATTACGAATATCATTAATAGTAAGGTCTAGAATATTCTGATCTATGGTACTTGGTTGAGATTCATTCAATGCTTCCAGATAACTTAAAAGTACCTCAGCATAGCGCATAATCGGAGTATAGGTAGGCGTAGAACCTAAATTATTAATAATAGAAGGATCGCATCCTTTCTTAGGACAATATCCGTTGAATAAGGTGAATTTATTATAGCTATCCGCTGTATTGGCACCTTTAAAACAGTCATATATGATATCATTATATTTAGTTCCGGAATAGCTTCCTAACGGTGGCAAGAATATGGAAGCGTACAAACGTAAATCACGATTGACATAAGGGTCATTTTCGTCATAAACTTCCGAAGTTTTGATATCCTTTCCATCTATACAGAAGTATTCTTTTACCAATTCATTGTAAGGTGCAAACTGATGCCATCCTCCATAAGCTGCTTCGGGATACAGATATTGATAACGTGAGTTCGTATACATATCTTTCACTCCCATAATGCAAAATATCATTTCAGGACTATGCTCACCACCTATTTGAAAGAGTTTATCGTAGCTTTCTTCACCATTCCTACGGTCTAATTCGTATATCTCCGAATCAATCACCTCTTTTAATATCTTAGCTGCATCATCCCATCTCTCCTGAGCAAGGTAAAGACGGCTTAAAAGTGTTTTTGCAGCACCACGGGTAAAACGGCCATATTCCTCCGATGGATATTCTGGCGGTAATATATCAATGGCATCTTTAAGGTCATTTTCTACTTGAGTATATACATCTGCTTGAGAAGTTTGTGAAATGGAGTTTGCCTCTTCTACTGATAAAGTCGTCAATGGCATAGGAACATCTTTATAATAAAAAGCCAGATTAAATAGGAAATAAGCACGGAGGCATTTTACTTCAGAAGACCAGGCTACCTTTTTGACATCATCCATTGGGCAGTTCCCAATGTTATCCAGAAAAGTATTATACTTTGCTATCTGAGTATAAGCATTTGCCCAAAACCAGTAGAGATTACTATTAGTAGCTGCCGTATTGGAACTGGCCATCAGAGTGGAAAAGTTTTCTTTTTCAGTACCATTACCTCCGGCGAAATCTAAGTAAAGTAATCCCTGAGGAGTAGCGAAATCGTCATGTGACCATCCCGTCTGAAAGCGATAACATCCTGTTAGTGCCAACATTGCGTCACCTTCACCGGTCCAGAAACTTCCATCGGAAATAGCTGAAGGAGGTTCTTTATCTAATAAATCCGTACAACTCATTGCACTGAACGATAGTGCCAAAGTTAATAAGCAGGCTTTTGTAATTCCTGATCTATGATATATCTTTTCATATTATTCTGTATTGAATGGTTAACTTAGAACTTGAGATTAAACCCAAATGAATAAATGCTATTGATAGGATAATACGATGGAGAATCCCCTGTGCCTATTTCATTCTCGGGATCCCACCCTTTATAGAAGCTATTGAAAGAGCAGAGGTTTTGTCCACTTATATAAACGCGCACATTCTCCAATCCGATTTTCTTTGTCCATACTTTAGGTAGAGTATATCCTATCTGCACATTCTTTAAACGCAGAAAACTGGCATTACGTATCCAATAATCAGATGTTTGGAGGTTTGTATTATTCATGTTTAAAGTTTCCAGGCGAGGATATTCAGCCCATTTGTCGGGGGTTGCTTCTGTCCAGCAATTATCTGCCTGCCATCTCTGTATTTGCCCTCCATTATAGAATGCATAGGCCATGTAAGAACCTATCAGACGCTTATGACCTCCTAAGCCTTGCAGTAAAGCAGAGAAATCGAAGCCTTTATAAGAAGCAGATAGATTTAAGCCATAGTAGAATTTCGGAGTTGTGCTTCCTAATACAGTACGGTCATATTGTGCATCTACTTTGCCATCGGGTACACCATCTGGTCCGCTGATATCTTTGTATTTCACATATCCCGGTTTCAAGCTCGATTTGCCGACTAATTGTTCAGGGGCTGCATCTATTTCTGCTTGGTCTACAAATAAACCATCTGTTTCATATCCATAGATAATGCCGATAGGTTGTCCAACAATACGGTTGTTATTGATTTCTTCTGTGGCACCATTAGCCAGTTTCTCAACGGCATTTTTCACCCAAGTAAAATTGGGGGCGATACTGAAACGAAAACTGTTTCCGATTCGTCCGTTATAAGTTAAATTCACTTCGATACCTTTATTCGATACAGCTCCGACATTGGATTGTCCTACTGAACGTCCCATGATGCTGGATACTTCTACTGGTGCCAGAATATCTGAAGTATATTTATAAAAGTAATCTACCGTACCGCTAAATGCACCGTTGAATAAACTAAAATCTAGTCCAATATCAGTAATAGCTGTTTTCTCCCATGTGATTTCAGGATTATTGTAAACTGACATGTAAGCACCTGATTGCAATGCTGCAGGATTACCGAAAGGATAATCATGTCCCAGATTATATGTTTGTTGGTAAGGATATACACCAATATTTTGATTTCCCAATACACCATAAGATGCGCGTAGCTTCAGATTATCAAAAACATTGGATAAACCGGAATTCTTCCAGAAATCTTCTTCCGAAACTCTCCATCCTGCGGATACTGATGGGAAAAGTCCCCAACGGTGTCCGTCTGCAAAGCGTGAAGAACCGTCATAGCGTAAATTTGCTTCCAACAAATAACGGTCTTTAAATGAATAGTTGATACGTCCGAAGAAGGATAGTAATGCGTATTCTTCTAAAGAACTGTTATTGGTGGCTGTTGATTTATCTCCTGATCCCAATTCATAGAGATAATTATTTGGGAATGTATTTCTATAGCCTTCCAAACCTCTGTTGGCGGATTGTTCTACTGATGTACCGGCTAATAGCTTAAAACTATGATTCTTTATTTGCTTTTCATAGGTGGCTAATGCCTCAAAAGTGGTATATGTATTGTTAGCCGTCCATACATTCAATGTAGCCGGACCTACTGTTTTAGTTTCATCAAAATAGGTATCTGCACGATACGCTTTATCATACTTGGTCCAATAATTAACTCCGGCTTTTCCTATCAATGAGAGTCCTTCTACAGGGGTATCCCATTTCAGCTGTCCGGAAGCGCTAATGTTTCGATTGATGTTCTGTATAAAGGATTCGCTGGCCAGCCATGCTTCCGGACTATAATTGTCCTGGTAACCGAAACTTCCGTCTGTTTTCTTTCCCGCATAAATAGGGCCTTGACGCACCGTATATCCTATCATACCGTCAATGCTTTGAGGTTCGCCATTAGGCGCATTGTATTTATTGTTGTAGGCATTGATGTTTAAGTTCAAGGTAAGCCCTTTTGCTATTTCACTTTTCATCGAGAATAGGGCTGTCATACGTTCATTTGAAGTTCTGGCTGTCATACCTTCTTGATTGCGATATCCCACTGACAGATTATAACTTGTAGTGGCATTACCTCCTTGTATGCTTATGTTATGTTGATGTTGGAATCCTGATCCTGACTCCAGTAACCATTTTAGATGGTTGACATTCGGGTAATTGTCCGGGTCTGATCCGTCCCGGAATTTTTGTATCTGTTCGGGGAGATAGGCATCTTGTCTTCCCATATTATGCATGGCCATATTATAATACTCTGCATATTCCCATGATGGAAGAAAATCCGGTAGTTCCGTCGGGCGTTGCCAACCGAATGAGTTACTATAGGAAATCGTAGTCTTGCCTTGCACCCCTTTCTTTGTTTCAATTAAGATAACACCATTAGCTGCACGGTTACCATAGATAGAAGCTGAAGCAGCATCTTTCAGGAAAGAGATGCTTTGAATATCATTAGGATCTACATCATCAATACTACCTGATAGTCCATCAATCAGAACTAATGGGTCTGTTCCGGCATTTGAGAAAGTACCTGTACCACGTATTTTTACTGTAGCCCCTGTTCCCGGTCGGCCAGAAGTTTGCAGTACACTTAGTCCTGGTGCTAAACCTGCCAGTGCTTGAGCTGTACTCATAACAGGTTTATTAGCCAGTTCGTCTGCTGTGATCGAAGACACTGATCCGGTCAGATTTACTTTCTTTTGGGTGCCATATCCCACAACTACGACTTCTTCCAGCCTTTTGTATCTTCTTCCATTATGATACGTAATTGCTGGTTACCTGTTAACTTGATCTCTTGAGGAGTATAACCTACGTAACTGATACGAAGGATATCACCAGTTTTAGCTAACAACATGAATTTACCATCTAAATCAGAAATAGTACCATGTGTAGTGCCTTTTACTTGAATGCTGACACCTATTAGCGGTTCACCGGATGAATCGGTTATTAGCCCGTTGACATTACTCTGAGTCTGTGCCCAAGTGGCGCCAGACAAACAACAAATCAATAAAATCAGTCTGATTTTCATTGACTGTAAAAGTCCATACGTTAATTGGTTTTTCATAAATTCTTAATTGATTATTATTTTAAGGTATAGTTAAGGCTTATCGACTTAAAAAAGCCGATAAACCAATCTTTCTATTTAGTGTGAGTTATTTCTTTATTTTGAATACAGGAGCAATCTTATTAACCTGTTTATCAGGCATATTTATAAGTAACCCTTTGTCTGTACGTGTGAATGAAACTTTGCCATAACCTAATAATTCCACTCTGCTAATTTTACCAGGGAATAATTTACTTTCATCAGACAATGACTTGATGAGTATTTGCTTTTCTGTTGGCCAAGCCAGAACTGTAGCGTATAAGTCCTTCTTAGTCTGTGTGAAGCGAATTTCCTGTGCCGTCGCTTTGCTATATGATCCTTCATTGAATCCTTGTGCATTAATTTTGATATCTGCTTCAGCGATCGGCCCTTCACCGAATATTTCCCAAGGACGAGTATCCAAGGTGGCTTCTTTGTTAATGTTCATCCAGTCGCCAAATTCATTCAATATTTTCTCCTCTTTTTTCATCAAAGGTGCCATCAGCCCGTAATGGAACACTGAGCAGCAGATTACCATTTTTTACTTACGATGTCAACTAATAGTTTTACAACATCTGCCGCGGATTTATACCAGTTATTCTCATAAATAGATGTATTGTAATGCCATCCTCCAACGCATGAGCAGGATTGCCATGGTTGCTCCATAATCTCATTGGGTGCCCCGCGCTCTACATCCCAGACTATAGCTTTGCGTTGGTTTTCATCCAATATCTTACTCAGCATGACAGCCTCCAGTTTTCCTTTATGAGTGGCCATATTATGATTGTAGAAGTGAGCTGCGATCTTCAATCCTGCATCGCTGATAGGGTGGAATGGAACTACTGTTACATCAAAATAGATGAGATCAGGATTGTAACGATTGATAGCATCTACCGTGCGGTTATAGAAGTTCGTGCAATATTCTTGTGTAGGTAGGCATGCTCCATTTCCCCAAGCCCATTGGCTATGTATCATACCGTCTACCCAACTTCCTTTACTCATCGGATGATTTTGCGCATATAAATCCTGCGGATCGTATCCTTCCCACCACTTACCTTTACCGTCAGCTTTTGTCAGTGTACCATCGTAAGGAACACCAGCTTTGGGACCGTTTCTATCATAACGTTGAGAGGGCTCATACCAAGTCCAGGCATGGTCGGCATGGAAACTGATACCAAATGGAAGTTCGTACTTACGTGCAGCTTGTTCCCATTCTGCCAGAATATCACGTTTTGGTCCCATGTTTTTTGAATTCCAGGCTTGATATTTGCTGTCCCAAAGGTCGAAATTATCGTGATGGTTGCCTAAAGCGAAGAAATATTGTGCACCTATCTTTTTATAGAATTCAACCAATTTATCCGGGTTCCATTTTTCAGCTTTAAATAAAGGAATAATATCTTTGAAACCCACTTCAGAAGGATGTCCATAGTGCTCTACATGATGTTTATATTCCGCTGATCCTTCCAGATACATGGAACGTGCCATCCAGTCGCCTGAACCTTCTACACACTGTGGCCCCCAATGTGCCCATATTCCGAACTTTGCATTTCTAAACCATTCGGGAACTTGATAATTTTCCAGTGAACTCCATGTGGGTTGGAATTTACCTTTCATCATGGGTTCGTTTTTTTCCGATACTGGAACTTGATAGTTCTGAGCAGATAATGTCCCTATCGAAAGAGCTAAAGATGCTAATAAAATTTTTGTTCTCATAGGTATTAATATTGTTTCTATTGTACATTGCAAAGATATGGATTAATTAGTAGCTTTGATAGGATTAAAAAGTGCTTGTATTGGAATATATCGATAGATTTATTAGAAAAAGCCTTTTAAGATAGGATGAGAACGATTTTTATATGGAGAATATCGATAACCATTTTGAGGGCTTAATAAAATCACTTACCTTTATCAAGTTACTAAATACTATATACTATGGCTTCATTGGTTGATAAATTGCACCCTTTAGTGCTGAATGTCGGTTTGGCTGTGCACAATGCAGATTGGAATTGGAAAAACGTAAATAGCCCGTTTACGCGTTTGTACTATATAACAGAAGGGACGGCTCAAATACAACTATCGGGAGGTATACAAATTCTGAAACCAAATTATCTGTATTTCATCCCAGCTTTTACTATACACAGTTATATATGTAATTCTTATTTCTGCCATTACTATCTGCACATTTATGAGGAGCATCAATCAGATACGAACTTATTGGATGAATGGGAATTTCCGGTAGAGATACCTGCCGGCGATTTGGATCTGGCGTTGTTTCAACGCTTGTGTGCGATAAATCCTCACATGAGTTTGCCTAAATCGGACCCCTCGACTTATGATAATAACTCGACGTTGATGGAAAATCTTCTGAAGAACAAGCAGCGTGCATTATGTGACAAGGTTGAATCACGTGGTATTGTATACCAGTTACTGGCACATTTCTTAAAGCGTGCGCAAGTTAAAGTGGAGACAAAGGACGATCGGATAGAGAAAGCTATTCTTTATATACGCAAACATATTTATGAGGCCATAGATCTGACAACTTTGTCTGAGAACTCATGTCTGTCAAAAGATCATTTTATCCGTTTATTCAAAAAAGAAACTGGTGTGACCCCTTCAAAATATATCAATCAGAAGAAAATAGAAAAAGCACAACTCATTTTGGTAACTGATGAGATGTCCGTTAAGAATGTAGCTTTTGCCCTCTCTTTTGATGACTATTCTTATTTTAACCGACTATTTAAGAAGACAACCGGACTGACACCGCAGGAATACCGTAATTCTTATCACTGATAATCGGAGATTTAGAACAGTATTCTTATTTGAGCCATACCCGGTCCGTGTCTGGTCCGTATCTGGTCCATGCGTATAGATACGGAGGAAATACGGGCCGGATACGGTTCAGGTCTTGAGAGAGAAGAAATACAGAACATTCTTATCGCTCATTTTTACGGAAATCGTACTCCGATTATTCTCGTACCGAGAACTTATAGATGCATTGACTATGATACTTTTCTCCCGGTCTCAATACCGCCGATGCCCATTCCGGCTTATTTGGTGTATCAGGATACTTCTGTGTTTCTAAGCAGACAGATGCACGGAAGTTATAAACGATTCCCTTCTTGCCCGTCAAAGTTCCATCCAGGAAGTTGCCGCAATATACCTGTATACCGGGTTCATTGGTATAAACATCCAGAACGATGCCGGTAGCCGGTGATTCAAGGGTGGCACACACCTTGTTTACATCTCCTTGAGTATTCAAAACCCAGTTATGATCGATTCCGTTGCCATTCTTCAACTGTTCAAAGTCCTGGTTGATATTAGCACCGATAGCGGTGGGCTTTCTGAAATCCATGGGAGTCCCTTCTACTGTTACTATTTCGCCGGTTGTCATGAAAGTACTGTCTACCGGAGTATAACTATCGGCATTCAGTGTCAGCAGGTAAGCGGAGTTATCCGTAGACGGATCACCATCCAGGTTGAAGTAAGAATGGTTGGTCATGTTGACGATGGTAGGTTTATCCGTTTCTGCTTCATATTGTATATCGATGGCATTGTCATCTGTCAGTTTCATGATAACGGTGCATTGCAGATTGCCGGGGAATCCTTCTTCTCCGTCCTTTGCCAGATAAGTCAGTTGCAATTCCTGGTCGCTCTTCTGTACCCCTTTGTACACACGATACTGGAAACCTTTCGGACCGCCATGCAAGCAATGGCCGTAGTTATTCTGCGGCAATTGATATTCCACACCATCCAGTGTGAAGCGTCCCTGGTTAATACGATTGGCATATCGTCCGATACTTGCTCCGAAATCAGACGGATATTTGATGTAGTCCTGTATGGAATCAAAGCCCAATACCACATCCTTCATGTTTCCATCCTTGTCGGGAACCATGACCGATACGATGCGGCCTCCGAAATTAGTGACACACACTTCCATCTTGTTCTTGTTCTTCAGAACGAACAGGTCCGTTTTCTCACCATTGACTTCTGTCTGGAAATCGCTTCGCTTCAATCCGGATTCGGTCAGTTCTTCTTTTGTAGTTGCGGTACATCCAGCCATCAGAACTGTGCATACCAAAAGAATCAGTTTATTCATATAGTTTTAATTAAAGTGACTGTGGCATTGTGATAAGTAGTTGCATTATGCGTAACTTTTACTTATTACAAACGTAGTGAAGATTGTTTTGAAATCGTAGTAGTATAGCACCAAAAAATAAAACTATTTGTTCATTCTTGATATCTATGGTAGTGGTAAGGGGTGTTTTCGGTAGTTTTTAACGCTTTCTGTAGTAATGGTATGTTTATATTATACTTGTAGGGGCAATGTTACCCCTACAAGTATATTGCAATTGTTTGTTACTTATTCTTTACTTTTCCGGGAATATGATTCTATAATTTCCGCTCAGATGCATGAAAGCGAAGAGGCGGAGCAATCCGTCATAGTAAGCATCGAAATATCCGTCTTCATACGGCTCATGTTTTGCGTTCCATAACTTATCTACAAACTCGCGGCTTTTCTCGTGGGTACACATCAGTGAGGCGGCGGCAGAAGTGGCAACCAGACCTAAAGAATGTCTTAATGCCTTATGCTCTCCGGCCCGGAGGGTGTCTTTTACTTGCGTGCCGTCTACGTTATACTGATCTACGAAGGTATCAATACCCTGGCTGTAAAGGAAGTTCTGGATTTTATTGCCGTATTCCTGTTGCCACTCTTTGTCGGCACATGCCCAGGAGTAATCTAAGGCGATGTTCATAGGTACGCGCCAGGAGTCAAAGCGGAAAGCATCGCCGATGATGCGGTTGTTGCCCAGCAAACTGCCGTCATAGTTGTTATAATCGGGGTTTAGTCCGGTTACGGGGTGGATACTTTTATGCAGATATTCGCGGCTGCGTTCGGCGCATTCACGCCAGAAGTCAGCTCTGCCGTCATTGGCCCAGCGTGCCCATACTTCGTAAAAAGCGGGTACATGGTAAGACGGGTCGGTAAAACGTCCGCCATGTATGTCCGGAACGAAAGTGATGAGCTTATGCTCCACATTGATGAAAGGCATTACACGGTTTGTGCCGTCTTCTCCATGGAACAGTTCAGGATATTCTGGGCTTCGGCAAGGTAGTTGATGCCGGTGTCATTTCCCCAACGGTTGGAAGCGAAGATGAGGGCGGTTACATAGTAAAGCTCTCCGTCGGAGGCGGGGCCTTGGGAGTTACGGGTACCGTCCGTTGCACAACTCCAGGCAAAGTAACCTTTCAGTGGACCATCCTGGTGCTGCATGTACTTTGTGCCCCATCGCCAGAGACGGTCGAAGATATCCTGACGGTCGAACTGGACGGCAATCATTAATCCGTAGGACATACCTTCGGTGCGGACGTCATGATTTTTGACGTCGCTGATATATGCCATAGAATCGCCTACTTCAAAATATACTTTGTCAGGGCCGTAGAACACACCGTCGAAGACGGATTTGAGTTTGGCGTCAATGTCTGCCTGTTTATAACCCATCTCGGCAAAGAGATTCCGGTATTTCTGTGTCTCAAAGGCACCTTTATCCCAGGGCTTTGTCGGGTCTGCCTGACTGCACGATGCTCCGGCGATGAGACAGAGGAGGAGATAGAATAAATTCTTCATAAAGGAATGTTTTTAGTGAATTTAAAGGAGTTAAGCGAGCTATTTAATAGTGACAGGAATTGATTTCAGTTGTTTCAGTTCCGATGTACCGCCATACAGAATTTCATAATCACCTTCTATCGGACGCATAGTGTTGGTACTTGTATCAAACCATTCAAAATTTTCTTTGCTCAAAGGTATGGTGACATTATTTGTTGCCCCTTTAGCTATCGCTACACGTTTAAAGGCACGGAGTGCATGTGAAGGTCCTTCTTTATCGCCCGGATGGCGTAGATATACCTGTACCACTTCTTCACCATCGTATTTACCCGTGTTGCTAACAGGAATAGTCAAAGTAACTTGTTCCCCATCTTTGATTTCAGATGTATTCAATGAGGCGTTTCCATATTGGAAAGTCGTGTAACTCAACCCATGACCAAAGGGGAAGAGCGGGGTTTCCGTCATATAGCGGTAAGTACGTCCTTTCATGGAGTAGTCCTCGAAGTCCGGCAATTGTTTGGTGCTCTTATAGAAAGTCACCGGAAGACGTCCTGCCGGATTATAATCTCCGAATAGAACGTTTGCAATGGCTGTACCACCTGCCTGACCGGGATACCATGCTTGCAGGATAGCATCGCATGTTTTCGATTCGGGAGTCAGGGCGATAGCGGAACCGGAGAAGTTGACGAATACGATCTTCTTTCCGGCTTTCTTCAATTCGGCAAGCAGACGGCTTTGGATAGACGGAAGTTCGATGGTTTCGCGGTCACCTCCCTTGAAGCCGGGAATGTTGACATGCATTTCCTCACCTTCCACTGCCGGGGATATACCTCCGGCAAAGATGATAACATCTGCCTCTTTTACTTTGTCTACGGTTTGTTTCAGGTCAACGGGAACTTCGCGTCCCATGTCAAAATCGAGTGCGGCATCACGGTTGCGGAAAGCAAAATCAATCTTGATACGATATTCTTTTCCGGCTTCTGCCTGGAGGGTGTAGACTTTGGACTTGTTTTTGAAGTTCATGCCTGCGGCAACTTCCTTGCCGTCAATTGAGAGTTTGGTTATCCCTTGGGTCTGGAAACGAAAGGCGATATCTTCACTCTTGGCGGGACGGAATACGGATTCGTAACTGGCGGAGAAATCTTGCAGGTTGATGCCGGCAGCAAAGGTCGTGGCACCGGTGGTGATGAAGTGGAAGGGTGTGCTGATGTGATTGGTTACATCCGGTGTGCCTTCCTGTTTCGTATTGTTCCAGTATTTGGCACTGAAACCTTGCTTGCCATCCATGCTGCATTGCTGGAATACACTTTGCAAAGTGACGTCGGAGGTCAGGTCGCATCCGGGTTCGTAGATGATCTGTGATTCGGGCAGATATTCGCGGATACCCTCCAATAGAGTGATGGTATGTGAGGGAAAACCATTGTAGTTGCCCCATTGCATTACGGAGTCATTGGCATTAGGTCCTACCACGGCCACTTTCAGGTTCTTGTTTAAAGGCAGTAAACTTTGATTGTTTTGCAGCAACACAAGGCTCTCACGTGCCATACGGAGTGCCAGTTCACGATGTTCTTTACTATCTACTACGCTGTAAGGAATTTGTGCCCAGGACACTTGTGAAGGTTCGTCCATCTCACCCAACTCAAAGCGGGCTTTCATCAGGCGCTTCAGAGAGATGTCTATCTGTTTCTCGTCAATCAATCCTTCCTTTACGGCTTCGGGCAGTGAAGCATAGCTGTCGCCACATTCCACATCTGTTCCGGAGAGTACGGCTTTGGCGGAAGCGTGTTGTTTGTCAGGATCAGTTTCATGGGCACCTTTGTTGTAGAAGTCGCTGATTGCCCAGCAATCCGATACTACGATTTCTTTATATCCCCATTCATCACGCAGAATTTGCATAAGCAGGCGGTTACTTCCGCAGCAGGGTTCACCTTCAAAGCGGTTGTAGGCACACATCACTTCTTTTACATGCGCTTTTTGAACCAGGTCTTTAAAAGCGGGCAGATAAGTTTCCCATAAATCACGCGGGTCGATGTTCTCGGCATTGAAACTATGGCGGTTCCACTCCGGACCGGAATGTACGGCATAGTGCTTGGCACAGGCATGCAGCTTATCATACTTCTCTCCTTCAGGTCCTTGCAGGCCGCGTACCACTGCCATGCCCATCTGCCCCGTGAGGTAAGGATCTTCTCCGTAAGTTTCCTGTCCCCGTCCCCAGCGCGGATCACGGAAAATGTTAATATTGGGTGTCCACATGGTGAGCCCCTGATAACGTTTTAATCCGCCTTCTTTGCTGAATTCGGTATTCTTGGCACGTGCTTCATCCGAAACTGCGGTGAATACATCGTAAAGCAGTTCGTTGTTGAAAGAAGCTCCCATACCGATGGCTTGCGGGAATACAGTGGCCAGTCCGGCACGTCCTACGCCGTGCAGCGCTTCGTTCCACCAGTCATAGGCTTTTATGCCCAGTCGGGGGATGGCAGGAGATGTGTTTTGCATCAATGCGGCTTTCTCTTCCAATGTAAGTCGGCCTACCAGATCATTGGCGCGTTCTTCCGGGCTTAGAGCCGGGTTCTTGTAGGGAGGTTGTGAACAGGAAAGGAAGCACAGACACAGGCATCCGATTCCGGTGAGCAACTGAAGTTTTCTTTTCATGGTATTAGTGCGTTTTTATTGTTATTAATAGACTTCTGTTTTGTCATTGTGGATGACGATTACAAAAATAGGCAGAAAAGAGGATTTGGAAGAAGAATCGTATTTCAGAAAGTTGAGTCTATGTTACAGATTTCCTCCGGATGTTACATCTTGTTTTGCTGAGGTTACATTAAAGAGAAAAATGCCTGTTACAGGCTATATTCCGGAGGGGGATATTGTAATTTGTTGTGTTAACCTGTTGGCGGGATTTGTTTCTTTCCGGAAAAGAAAGGAAGGAAACCAGTTGACGAGTTGACAAGGGGACAAGGGGCTGCGCAATGCTTCTATGCCGCATGGAACCTTGTCCCCTTGTCAACTCGTCCCCTAGTCAACTTTCCCTCATAACCCTACAAGAAGGAATCAATTGCGCCAACAAATCATATTAGTTCCTTCCTTCTGCTTTCTCACATCGGATCAGAACCTTCTGTTCATTATTTAAGGTCGTAGCGAACAGATAAACTTCTCCGCCTTCGCTCAGTTTGATACGTTTGCGGAGTTCCGCTACTGAATTGGGAAAGTTACGAACCGTGATATTGGCTTTCTTCAGATCTCCTAATACGCCTTTTAGCTCTTTCTTATTTAATGTACATACCCCCGTTATCCGGAAACTTCTTCCGGGAAAGTTCTTTATCGGTTCACCGGAAGTATAGAGGTGGCTGTTAGGATGCAGCTTCTTTACCTTATATATACAGGCTACATTGCGGAAAGCCCCTGCTTTGAGGATGGACGCGTTGGGTTCGTACAGATATTTATCTAAAGTATCGGTGTATTCACTCGGACTTGATTGTTCCTGTTCGCGGGTAAAAGTGAAGAACTGTCCGGTTGGCTCTGTATTTCTCCCATCCTTCGTTTGCAGATTGATGCAATGGATAGGAATATTCTCTGCGGCAACAGTGTTGTGTCCCAGGATAAGCAAGAGTTCCTTGCATTCATTGTTTACAGAAATAATATGTGCTTCCTGTACGTACTTTAAATCCTGAATAGCCAAAGACAGGTCGAGCATAGGGGAGAGCTTCACCATTACGTGCTGCGCCTTTTCGAGCAGCAGGGATTCCAGTTCTGCTACATTCGGTTCACAGTCGGCAATGGCAACAGTCTTACCGCCATGCCCGTCACGACGGGCAGGATCAATGAATATCCAGTCGACGGAAGACATCTCTTGCAGATGCTGGATGCCGTCTTTGTTTTCTATCCGGATATGATTCAGGCCCAGTAACGGGAAGTTATGCGATGCAATCTCGCAAAGAACTTCCTGCCGTTCCACATAGGTGACATGATGGAATTTCGGAGAAAGAGCGCAGTCTATGCCGAAGCCTCCGGTTAAGTCGGTCAGTGTGCCGGAGGAAGACTCCGGAATGATAGATGCTTTGTATCGTGCCGTAGCTTCCGAAGAACATTGCTCTAACGATAGGTGACGGGGATATAGAACGCTTTCTTCCTCATGCCAGGACGGTATTTTCTCAGCTGCCGCCTGTCTGCCCGCTATCTGCGTCAGTGCAACAGGCATATCCACATCGGGATATTTCGGTGCTTGCAGTGCCAGGCTGCGTACATCATCCTTGCGATGTTCACGTATAAAACGAAGGGTTTCGCCATTCAATTCCATAAACCTTGTCGTTTAGTAGTTTCTTTGAAGCCATAATCCGAAGAAACGGTCGTAAATCTGATAAGCTCCCGCCTCTTGTGTGACAAAATCCTTCTCCAACAGTCCTTTTAATGCCGATTGTACAGAGCTGGAAGATGGCAATCTATATTTCTTGATAAATGCACCGGAAGTGATGGCACTTGCTTTCCCTTCTTTGGTAATGGCAATGAGCAGTTCTTTTTGTTTCTCGGGCATCCGGAAAAGGGTTTCGGAGTAGGTATATTGGAATGAGCCTATGATTTGACAGATGGCTTCCTCAACCATCGAAACATCTGCGACCTCATGAACAGGCGTCATGTCATACAGGGTATGCAATACTTTCTGCATATACCAGGTGATGCCTTCGAAATATTGATATATCTGTTCGATAGCTTCTTTGGATATGTTCTTCTCTGCTTCTTTGAAGTGTTTCTGAGCAAATTTGATGTATTCCTCTAAAGGAATACTTTCCAGATGCATCATCGATACACTCTGATAGAAAGGGCGTGAGGCTGTCAGAAATATATTGCCCATAATGTGCCTCTGGCTTCCGGCAAAGATGAAATGGGCATTGTTGCAATGTTGCACGTAAGTGCGCAGGATAGCTTCCACATTGTCTTCCGCATAATTTGTGATTTGCTGGAATTCGTCGATGGCTACGATGCAGGGCTTGTTCGCCTGTTCCAGATAATGGAATATTTCATCCAGCGTAGCGTCCGGAGATTGGATGTCTCCCAAGCCTAAATTGAATGAAGGGGTACCATTGAAGTCGAATGTCAGACTGGTTTGCAGTGACTTCATCGTTTCCCAGAAAGTCTGTATCGTTTTCTTGCCCGAGGACTTCAATGACTCGATAATTTCTTTGCTGAGAGCAAACACAAATTCACGCAGAGATTTGGTCGCATATATATCAATAAAGAATGTGTAATATGTCTTTTGAATTTCTTTACTCTGGAAGCAATGACGTATCAATCCTGTCTTACCCATTCTTCGCGTTGAGATTAACGCGGTATTATTACCATTGGTAATTTGCCGGATAAGCATCTCACTCTCCGCTTTCCTGTCACAGAAATAGGCAGGGGATATGTATCCGTTTATAATGAAAGGGTTTCGGATGATTAGCATGGCTTCTTTACTTTATGATGATTATGCAAAGATAATTATTATAAAGTAATAATGCAAAGAAAATAATGGTGGCTTCACTTAGACCTGTACTTGTGCCTCCCGGAGCATCGTCTCCATAATATCCAGATCAGAGTTAACCTCGCCTTGCAGCAAATACTTATCCCGCTTGCGCGCTACTTTTTCATAAATCTCTTTCGCCCGTTCCGGCTGATTCTCCCAATACAAGGCAAGAGCACACAGCAAGCGTTGTTTGGAAGACATCATAATCTTATACCGCTGGATGTATCTCTTTATCTTATCTGTATAAAGCCGCTCTACTTCTTCTTTTCTCCGTTTACCTATCAGTTCGAGGAACAGGAGTTCACACTCGATTTCTTTTACGTATAGTCCGACAATTTCCTCTTTATGCCGCTCTATTTCGCTAAACAGGACGTGTGCGGTTTCAAATTCTTTCCGGTCTACATAGCGCGAAATATAGAGCAGTTTAACGGCAACCTGCATGATATTCCTGTAATCTGTCACTTCATCGTTCGGAAACCATTCGTCCGGCATGTCTTTCAGTCTTACGCCTTTCTGAACTTCAGCGTTGACGGCTAACTGTAGTGCCAGATACTTCCGGGTATTCAGGTCCCGGTGCATCAATATCAGGTTGTAGGCATCATTCGTGATGCCCGACATCTTCAATGGAATACCGTTCATCAGTGCCAGGAAGAAGCCGCAGATAAAGGAGAATAGAAGGAATAAATGTAAAGGTAGCGGTATCTCGGGATAGGCAACCCAAAGAACAAGTGCAAGGATTGCCGTCAGCAGATTCATCAATACTCCGCCTGCATTATACCAGAAATAAGGCAACTGTTCGTAAGGCTTATCCGGTGGAGAGAGCAGGCATTGTCCGCCCGTGCCGGAGATGGAGAAGCGTTTGAAACGGAACTTTCCTTTTTCTTTTTATCAGTGTAAGGCTACCTACCCGAAAAGAAACGAACCGGTAACCGGTGGCAAGTCCGAAGATCAGATGCCCGCCTTCGTGGAGAATGATTTGTACAAAAACGGCAAGGATGAGACAAGTCAATGATAAGATACAGGAAAGCAAGAGTCTGCTTAACTGTATGTTTCCCATATTCCCGAAGAATTCACTTAATGTGGTTTCCGTAAAGAATGTAATGCAAAGCACCACTGCACCGAAGCCGATGCATGCACCGAACAGGGTGGAAAGTATAAGTTTGAGAGCTTGTTTCATAGTTGCATGGTATGGAGTTCTTACCCGGTTTGTCTGCACAAATATAAAGGAATATAAGGAACTTTATGGTATAACCTTGTATTTTTGTTTAGCTTCCTGTCGGCTGCACCAGTTAAAATGCCACCACTCGCTGGGCAATGCGCGAAAACCTGCGGTACGCATGACGCTCCGCAGCAGTTGCCGGTTCGCCTGTTCCTGCTTTGTCATTTTTCCGCTTTGCACCAGTGCGGCTTCATTCGTGATGTGAGCTTCGGGACCGAGGTGGTCTACTTTCGTACCCATCGGCAGGGGATTTCCCGCTTCATCCAGTATGCTGATGTCTACTGCCAGACCGTAGTTGTGCAGTCCGCCACCACGTGCAGGATTGGAAACATAGATATACTTGGAGGTGCCTTTCACTACATTCCACATTTTCTGCTGCACACTCATCGGGCGGGCGGCATCATACACGATGAGGCGACGGCCGGGGTATCGCTTTTTCAGTTCCTGTTGCGCCAGTAGCAGTCCTTTCATGGCATCGGGATGCAGGTACGCCTCATGCAGATCTTCGTATAGCACCTTTCCCGTGAAATTATCCGCCCGGGTATACATCAGGTCTACGATGATGCTACTGTCCGCTTCGGCAATATTCACCAGTCCGATGCTTTCCAGATATCTTGCCGTTTCACTTTTTTGTGCGGATGCGGGGATAAACCAGAGAACAAGTAGAAAATAATATATATACTTCATGCCTTTTTTTCTTTGCCTGCAAAGGTACGAATTCCCACCGGATTAGCCATTCCGTGCGAATACATAGATTTTGTCTATTTCCTCATAGAATTTATCAGTTTGTAATGAACTTACGAATCCTTACATTTGTTCCATATATTAATTATCTAAACAAAAATACCATGGAAAAGAAAAAACTCACTTCTGCCAACGGGCGCCTGATCGCCGACAATCAAAACACTCAGACCGCAGGACAACGTGGTCCTATCATGATGCAAGACCCTTGGTTTCTGGAAAAACTTGCACACTTCGACCGTGAAGTGATTCCCGAAAGACGTATGCATGCCAAAGGTTCCGGCGCATACGGTACGTTTACCGTAACACATGACATCACAAAGTACACCCGTGCTGCCATCTTCAGCGAAGTTGGTAAGAAGACGGAGTGCTTCGTGCGTTTCTCCACCGTAGCCGGTGAACGGGGAGCTGCTGATGCTGAACGTGATATCCGTGGTTTTGCCATGAAGTTCTATACAGAAGAAGGCAACTGGGATTTGGTGGGAAATAATACTCCTGTATTCTTCCTGCGCGATCCGTTGAAATTTCCCGATTTGAACCATGCCGTAAAACGTGACCCGCGCACCAATATGCGCAGTCCGAACAATAACTGGGATTTCTGGACCCTGCTGCCCGAAGCTTTGCATCAGGTGACCATCACGATGAGTCCCCGTGGTATTCCTTATTCCTATCGCCATATGCATGGTTTCGGTAGTCATACTTATAGCTTTTTCAATGCCGCCAACGAACGTATTTGGGTGAAGTTCCATCTGCGCACTCTGCAAGGCATCAAGAATCTGACCGACCAGGAGGCCGAGGCTATCATTGCCAAGGATCGTGAATCGCACCAACGCGACTTGTACGAGAGCATCGAAAAGGGTGACTTCCCGAAGTGGCAATTCCAGATACAGCTGATGACGGAAGAGCAGGCGGACGAATACCGCATCAATCCGTTCGACCTTACAAAGGTATGGCCGCACAAAGATTTCCCGCTTCAGGATGTAGGTATCCTGGAACTGAACCGTAACCCGGAAAACTACTTTGCCGAAGTAGAACAAGCTGCTTTCAATCCGCAGAATATAGTGGAAGGTATCGGTTTCTCTCCCGACAAAATGTTGCAGGGACGCCTTTTCTCTTATGGTGATGCACAGCGTTACCGCTTGGGAGTGAATGCGGAACAGATTCCGGTAAACAAGCCCCGTTGCCCGTTCCATGCTTACCATCGTGACGGTGCCATGCGTGTAGACGGTAATTACGGCAGTGCCAAGAGCTACGAGCCCAACAGCTACGGTGAATGGCAGGACTCTCCCGAGAAGAAAGAACCGCCTTTGAAAGTTCATGGCGACGTTTATAACTACAATGAGCGTGAGTACGATGATGATTACTACAGCCAGCCGGGTGATCTTTTCCGACTGATGTCTGCTGAAGATCAGCAACTGACGTGCGAAAATACAGCCCGTGCCATGGGTGATGCCGAACTCTTCATTAAGCAACGCCATGTACGCAACTGCTACAAAGCTGATCCGGCCTACGGTACAGGTGTAGCCAAGGCTTTAGGTATTGACCTGGATGAAGCATTGAAAGCAACCCGATAGTTAAGGGATGTCCTGAACAACACTAAGACTCTATATGCAAAAGATGGCATCTTTTGCATATCCGGGATAAGAGATGGATATGGTATGGTATAACCTTGAGGTTAATACTTAATAAGCATCTGTTGCAAGAACATACGGTATTCTTGCGGTGTACTCCCTTTCTTCTTCTTGAATATCCTTATAAAATTAGATAAGTTATTGAAGCCGCAAGTGTAGCAGATCTCGGCTACCGTGTGGGTTGTTTCTGCCAATAGCTGGCAAGCGCGGGCTATCCGCAGGTTCGTGATATAATCAATGAATGTGCAATTCGTCTTTTTTTTGAAGAAATGGCTGAATGCAGATTCGGACATGTTCACCAGTTGCGCCACGTCGCCCAGCTTAATCGGTTCTTCAAAGTTTTTCTCGATATAGTCGCAGACTTTGGCTATCCGTCGGCTTTTGGAAGTGCGTACGGTGTCTTTGGTATCATATTGGTTGCTGACTAAGATATGGCGGTCGGCAATAGAAAGCTCATGCAGGATAGAGAAAAATTCCAATACCGTATGAAATCCCTGCATCCGGGTCAGCTTGATAATCTTATCTTTCATCACCAGTTGGGTTTGTCTGGAAAAGCCAATGCCCCGTTGTGATTCAAGCAGCAGTTGCTTGATGGGGTTGAATAAGCGTTTTTCCAATATCGGAAAGTTCAGTAGCTTGTCCGAGAACTGGATGGTAATCACATGGTTTCCTTCTACTACTTCTCCTTTCCAGGCGTGTGGAAGGTTGGGACCTATCATGATGAGGTCCAGGGCTTCGAAAGCCTCTACCGAATCTCCAACGATGCGGCTTCCGTAGGTGTCCATAACCAAATTGATTTCATAGTCCGGATGATAGTGTACCGGATAGTCGAACTTGGCGTTCGGATGATTGAGTACAATGAACAGGTCATCCGCGGCAATGGGAGTGATTTCTTTTTGTATGTCTTTCATGGTCGTAGTTGTTTCTCTCTTGCAAAGCTACGAATTCTAATGAAAATACAGTCAGGTATTCAAAAAAGTATAATCAATAGACAGAATATTATAAGCGAATTATCAGAATCCCCTCTATTTTTGCAGCATGAATTCAAAACAATTAATTTCTATGCTATGGAGACATTTTCAATAAGCAATTTAGATCTTGTAATAGTCCTTGTTTATTTGGCCTTTATCATCTGGTGGGGGCTGAAGAATGGTAAGAGCTCAGACTCCCAATCCTATTTTCTGGCGGGACGCTCAATGCCTTGGTGGGTAGTGGGGTTGTCGCTGTTTGCTGCCAGTATTTCAAGTACCACTTTGATAGGTCAGTCCGGTGATGCTTATCACACGGGTATCGCTGTGTTTAATTATAACCTGACGGGTATTGTGGTAATGGTGTTCTTTGCAGTTTTCCTGCTACCTCTTTATATTAAGTCGGGTATATTCACGATACCGGAATTTCTGGAGAAGCGTTTTGACCGCCGTTCGCGTTATTACTTCTCTGCCATTTGCATCATAGGAAACATTTTCCTGGACGCAGCCGGGGCTTTGTATGCTGCTGCGCTGATTATTAAGCTGATACTTCCTGATGCTGATTTGCAACTGATCATTATTGTGTTTGCGATTATTGCTGCATCTTATACTATCCCGGGTGGTTTGTCTTCTGCCATTAATGCGGAATTGATACAGGCTGTCATTCTTATATTAGGATCTATCTTGCTGACTTTCTACTGTTTCCAGCAAGGCGGGGATTATTTCTATCAGTTGTTTGCCAGTGGCGATATATCGGTGAAGCTGATTCGTCCGTTGACGGATACGGCCACTCCCTGGCTGGGGCTGATAGTCGGTATGCCGGTTCTGGGCATCTATTTCTGGGCAAATAACCAGACGTTGGTGCAGCGTGTATTGAGCTCAAAGTCAGTGGATGAGGGACGTAAGGGTGTATTGTTTACGGGTTTCCTTACTATGCTGACTCTTTTTATCATTGCCATACCGGGTGTGATTGCCCGCCATTTGTTTCCGGGGCTTGAAAAGCCGGATATGGTATATCCCAATATGGTGCTTCAACTGATACCGGTGGGATTGTTGGGTATCATGCTGGCAGCGCTTTTGTCTGCTTTGACTTCTACTTTGAGCGCTATTCTTAACTCTACGTCTACACTGTTCACAATGGACTTCTATGCGCAATATAATAAGAATGCCAGTTCCCAGAAACTCGTGATTATCGGAAAGATAACCTCTTGCGTCATTATTGTTGCGGCCGCCTTATGGGCACCTCAGATCGGGAAGTTCGGTTCGTTGCTGAAGTATTATCAGGAGATGCTTTCTTACATTGCTCCACCTGTTGTTGCGGCATTTCTGCTAGGTGTGTTTAATAAGCGTGTGAATGGAAATGGTGCTTTTGCCGGACTGCTCAGTGGTTTGGCTATAGCGGTTGTGATGCTTTTCTATAAGAATGAAATATTTGGCGATATGCACTTCCTGTTGATTGTTCCTTTCTTGTTGGCGGTGAGCGGGATCGTTATTTATCTGGTCAGTATGTGCTATTCGAAACCGGTTGCCGAGAAGCTTGTGGATACCACCTTCTCCATGCGTGAACTGAAAGCGGAGTTCCGGGCGAACCGTGCTCTGGTGTGGTACAAGAATTATCATTCATGGGCGATTGTCCTGTTGGTGTTGAGTGTATTGATATGGATTATATTCAGTTGATTGTTATATAATTATAAAGAAATAAGAAGATGAAATTAAAGAAGTTTGAGGGAAATCCGATACTTTCCCCGTTGGATTCGAATGATTGGGAATCGTTGGTAACCTGCAATCCCGGAGTGGTTTATGACAATGGTACGTTCTATATGCTGTACAGAGCTGCGGGAAATGATGCCGAACATGTGATCCGTTTAGGATTGGCCACCAGTAAAGACGGATTCCACTTTGAGCGTGTATCCGATGTTCCGGTGTTCGGTCCCAGTGAGGATGGTCCTGATTCGGGTTGTGTGGAAGATCCCCGCATTGTGAAGTATGATACGGAGTATTACATCACTTATGCCTATCGTCCGTATGCACCGGGGCAATATTGGAATTTCAGCCATGATGAAGTGTTGTTGCCGGATTGCGGTAGTGATGCTCCTATGGCTCTCCGTAAAAATCTGGGTAATACAGGATTGGCTGTTACTACTGATTTCCGTGAGTTTAAGAGACTGGGACGTCTGACCTCTCCGGTATTGGACGACAGGGATGTTATTCTTTTCCCGGAAAAAGTTCAGGGAAAGTATGTGATGCTGCATCGTCCTAAAGAATACATAGGCGGTGAGTATGGCGTGGATTATCCATCCATCTGGATGAAGTTCTCGGATGATCTGTTGAATTGGGAGGACAAGGAAAGTCATTTGCTGATTACCGGAACCGAGAACTCATGGGAAGAAAAGTTGGGCGGAAGTACTCCTCCGCTTAAAACGGAAAAGGGTTGGCTGGTGCTGTATCATGGTGTGGAGCATGGCGGACGGGGATACTATCGTGTTGGCGCTCTGCTGCTTGATCTGGAAAATCCGCTGCACATTCTGGCTAAAACTCCTCAACCTATACTTGAACCGGAACTGGATTTTGAAACGTCCGGTCTGTATAATGGTTGTGTATTTCCTACAGGAAATGTAATTGTGGACGGCGAACTCTTCGTATACTATGGCAGTGCCGATAAATATGTCTGTGTAGCTACTTGCGCCGTTGATGAATTACTTGATTATCTACTTTCCGATAGCTGTAGATTGCACTAAATACCCTTTTGTTATTGATCTCTTATTGTTATCCCATGTAAATGCGATAATTGATACCTCTTGCAAATAAAACGGTAGCAGGGTGTGGATTATAGCCGGAAAAACGTTCAAAAAAGTACAATCATTGAACAAGTAATATAAATGCTGTCATTTATAATCCTCCTACTTTTGTCCTATCATGATATAGCTAATGAAAAATAGAATTCTATGAATGTAAAATGTGTGTGTTCTTTAATTCTTGATAAGTATGAAAAATGAATCAAAAAGTTGGTGGCATGTATTTTTGTCTTGGCAGATAATGGCATTATGCATGTTCTTTAGTAACATTCCCGTCTTATGCACAGTCACCGGATAAAATAACAGTTGCCGGTTGTGTAAAGGATGCAGCAGGAGACTTCCTGATTGGCGCTACTGTGCAAGTCAAAGGAATATCCGGCGGAACGATTACCGATATCGATGGTAATTATATATTGAAAGATGTGCCGCGTACGGCAACATTGGTGTTTTCTTATGTAGGTATGCAAAATAAGGAAGTGCCCGTCAATGGAAAGAGTACGATCAATGTAACTCTGCTTGACGATGCGCTTCAACTGGAGCAGGTAGTGGTGATAGGCTACGGTAGTGTGAAGAAGAGCGACGTTACAGGTTCGGTTACGTCCGTCAAGACGGAAGCCTTGAAAGAAATCCCCGCCAATTCGGTGGAAGGATTGTTACAGGGACGTGCAGCCGGTCTGCAGGTCATCAATTCTTCACAGGACCCGGGAGCCGGCGCTACGGTGCGTATCCGTGGTGGTAGTTCGTTGCGTGGTTCCAATGCTCCACTGGTGGTAGTAGATGGCTTTCCGTTGGGAGATGCCGGAGATCTGAAGCAGATCAATCCGTCGGATATCGTGAATATGGAAATCCTGAAAGATGCTTCAGCCTCTGCTATTTATGGCTCCCGCGGTGCGAACGGTGTTATTATGATTACAACAAAGCGTGCGAAGACAGGAACTACCAACATAACGGTTCGCCAGCAGATTACCCTTTCGCAGTTTGATACGAAACTTGATTTGTGGCGCGACCCCGTATTGATGGCTTCCTTAAACAACGAGTCACGCATCAATGGAGGGCTTGATCCGCTTTATGTGGGAAAAGTAAGTTCCACCGGTGTTTACTATCCATCGGTAGAAGAACTGCAAACTACCTGGACTACCAATACCCGTTGGGATGATCTGGTATTCCGTGACACTCCGGTTTCCAATAATACCACTGCTACGATTTCCAGTTCCAATGACCGGACTGTTTTCAATCTTAGCGCTAATTTCTATACAGATAATGGTATGTATATAAAAGATGACTACACAAAAGGTGGATACAATTTGAGTGTAGATCATAATATATATGATAACTTCAAAGTACGCTTTTCCAATATCCTTTCCCGCGGTGTGCGCAATGCCAACGGTGGCTTGTCGTACTGGAGAAACCCTATTTATCCGGTTTATGACGAAAACGGGGACTATTATCTGACCAATGCAAGTGATTTCAGCCATCCGATGGCGATTACAGACTTGCAGAAGAATGAAACCAAGTCTTTGGATGTCATTTCTTCCGTAGCGTTGGAATGGCAACTCTTCCCTTTCCTGAAACTGACTTCCCAATTGAACTATAAGTTTGGCAAGTCCGTATCCGACAGATACTATCCGAAGAAATATACCGAAGCCGGAGAATTCAGCAACGGTCAGGCAGAGATAGAGAACTGGGAGGGACACAATCTGGTTTCTGAAACTTTCGCCAACTTCCAGAAGAAATTCGACAAGCATGACATTGGTGCCATGGTGGGTTATTCTTATGAATACTATATGTCCAGAAGTTCCGGTCTGACAGGTAAGGATTTTGTGAACGAAGCATTGGGCAATGAGAATATGGGTGCCGGAAATCCGGAGAAGAATGAAATATGGAATGGATATTCGGATAATAAACTCGTTTCAGGAATGTTTCGTCTGAACTATGTATACGATAATAAGTATCTGCTGACCTTGACGGCTCGTGCCGATGGTTCCTCTAAATTCGGTAAGAATAACAAGTGGGCTATGTTCCCTTCAGGAGCTGTTAGCTGGAAAGCGCATGAAGAATCGTTCATTAAGAATCTGAATGTATTTGATGAGTTGAAATTCCGTTTCAGCTATGGTATTTCCGGTAATCAGGGAATCAGTCCTTATCAGACTTTAAGCCGTTACGGTACGGATAAGTATTATAATGATGGCAGTTGGGCTACTACCATCGGTCCGGGATATGTTTCCGGCTGGACAGGTCCGGGATGGATTTACCGGGTATGGAGTGGTATTCCGAACCCTGATTTGAAGTGGGAAACAACTGCACAAGCAGATTTTGGTATCGACATGGCATTTCTCAACCGTCGTCTGAGAGTTTCTTTTGACTATTATGATAAACAGACCAGCGACTTACTTCGTGAACGTAATCTGGCTCTGTCTTCGGGATATGACAAGATGTGGGTGAATGATGGTAAAATCCAGAACCGTGGTTTTGAAGTAACGGTAGATGCCGATATCCTGCAAACGAAAGACTGGCAGTTGAGCGGAACCCTGATTTACTCGCGCAACCGCAATAAAGTGAAAGACTTGGGTAACACTTTGGAATCCGGTTTGGTTACCGACCCGATGACGGGGATGCTCTTTGAGTATTCGGGCAATAGTCTTGAGCAATATCGCGACTATACCAATATACTGGCTATCGGTCAACCGGTAAATGTGTTCTATGGATATAAAGTGGATGGTATTGTCCAGACCCTGAATGAAGGAATCGATGCCGGTTTGTCCGGCGATTATGCTAACCCCGGAGAGTTCAAATACATGAATCTGAATGGAGACAGCGAAATATCGGAAGCGGATAAGACCATTATAGGTGATCCTAATCCGGACTTTACAGCCAGTTTGGCGTTGAACCTGTCTTGGAAGAAGTTTGATGTGAGCGTATTCTTTAACGGGGTATTTGGTCAGGACGTGTTGAATACGAAGGCATTCGGTGAGCCCAGTAACTCTCCATTACGCTGGACACCCGATAATCCGACAAATAAATATCCGAGCTTACGCGACGGTCGTCAGGTGAAGATTTCTGATTGGTGGATAGAGGACGGATCGTTCCTGCGTGTTCAGAATCTGAATATAGGCTATACGTTTGACTTACCGAAAAAGTCATTCCTTTCTAAAGCGCGTATCTATATGAATGCTTCTAATTTATACACTTTCACCAAGTTCAAGGGATACGACCCCGAAGTAGGGTTGGATGGAGTTTATAGCGGCGGATATCCCCGTTTGCGTAAATGGACTTTCGGACTTGACTTAACCTTCTAAATAACTGATACAATATGAAAAATAGAATTGTAATATCACTGCTTGCCGGAACCCTGGCATTGGGAGCATGCAATCTGGATGAGACTCCTTACGGGTTCTATTCTGAAGATAATTTCTTCAAGACGGCAGCCGATGCAGAGGCCGCAGTTATGTATGCGTACGGCACGCTGAACTACCTGGAATATTCCAGAACCATTTTCTTTTTGGGTGATATGGCAAGTGAAACCATGACGACCAAGTCGGATGCAAGTGCCGACAATCAGGACCTGAATAACTGGAAAGTGGGTAACTTTAAAACAAACGGTTCGTTGGAGAATTTCTTCAAGTATGCCTTCATCGGTGTGAACCGTGCCAATGCCGTCATTAAAAAAGTGCCGGATGCAGGCTTCAGCCAAGAGCAAAAAGACCTTTTTCTGGGTGAGGCTTATTTCCTCCGCGCCTGGAATTACTTTAACCTGGTGCGTAACTTCGGCCTTGTTCCTTTGCACAAATCAGTAGTGGAAACGGTGGATCAAACTTCAACCGCGCTTGCGCCTGATATGGATGCCATGTACGACCTGATTCTTTCGGATTGTCGCCGGGCTGCAGAGTTACTGCCTGTTTATGAAACTCCTAAGATAGGGCGTGCCGACCGGGTGGCTGCGCAGGCCCTGGCTGCAAAGGCATACTTGTATGTGGCGTCGGCTAAAGAACATGGGGTGAAACTCTATCGTGATATGCACCGCGATGCAACAGTCATGTACGACAGTGCTGCATATTTTGCAGGTGAAGTGATTGAAAAGCAGTCAGTATATGGCTTCGAGAGCTCGCTGCTTGATATTTATGACGTTGAGAAAGCACGCGGCAAAGAGCATATCTTTATCATGGCGATGGACCGGAGCGGTTCTTCCGAAGGGCAATACTCTAAAATATCCAAGATGTTTATTCCTTATATAGACGGAGCCACTCTGTATCTGAAACAGGGGGATAAGGATGAGTATATCCCCACTCATGACGGTTGGGGCGAATATCAGACCACGGTTGCTTTTTACAATACTTTTGATGCAAGTGATAAGCGCAAAACAGAACTTATTGTTGATAAAGTCTACAAGGCAGATGGTACGCTGCTGGGAGAATATCCCGGAAAGATTCCTTATCCGTTCTGTCGCAAATATATAGACCCGAAGTTTGAAGGTGACAAGACCAGTACCCGGCCTTTCTTGCTCCGTTTCTCTGATGTGGCGCTTATTTATGCAGAGGCGGCAGGTCCTACGGCTAAGGCCTATGAACTGGTAAACTTCATTCGTAGCCGTGCCGGTTTGGGAGATATGAAGCCGAATCTGGGGAAAGATGAATTCCGTAGGGAGATACTGAAAGAGAGAACTTTTGAACTTGCCTTTGAAGGCGATCATGTCTATGATTTGCGCCGATGGAACCGGATTACGACAGATGTTCCCGAGGCAGCCGGGCTTTCGGAAGATCAGGTGACTTTCTATCCGATACCGCAGGCTGAAATAAATTTGAATGGAAGTCTCAGACCTTAAAAAGAAGTAAGATTATGGTAAAACTAACGAAATACATTTTGCTTGCCTGCATTGTGTTGACCCAGCAGGCATGTGTGAAAGATTTGCAGGATGACATCAATGATGGTGGCTGGAATCATGAACGTACCATACTGGATATACAATTTGAAAATCAGATGGGAACTGCCCTTATTGAGACTGTGGATGCTGCTACGGGAGATATAAACCTGGCTATCAATGTTGATGCCGTACCCGATTTGTCGAACATCAGGCTGAAAAAGCTACAACTCTCCTATCAGGCGGAAGCTTCCTTAGAGGTAGGAGATGCCTTGAATTTTGAGAATGGTTCGAGGAGTGCGTCAATCACTGTTACTTCCGCTACCGGAGAAACACGTAATTATACGATTACCGTATCCGAATTTACGGAAACTCTTGTAGGTACCTGGGATGTAAAGAAATTGACTATTTATGGTGGTACCGGGCCGGAATATGGTGGAGGTGCCGTGATGCAATTGACGGACAAGCCCTGGTGCTGGTCGGAAACGTATGGTCCGCAGGCTGAGTGCGACAATGTGCTTACTTTTACAATGACCGGAGTGACGGATGAGGGCAATACAAGCGGTATCTGTATCAATGATGCGGGAGCTGATGGAAAATATGCTGATTTCATTTTCCTGGGTGATGGTAACAAAGAGAATCCCGGTGTAGATATTGACTTGAAGAAGTTCTATCGCCAGATTCCTGAAGGTGAAAGTACATGGGTACGCGATTATGCAGCGAATACGATTACTTTTACAGATAAAGAGGGCCGGAAGACTACGGGTTCTTTAGTGGCTGCCGGAACAGAAGACCTGGGTAACGGACTAAGCATGACTATCGAGCGGAATGCCTTTGCCTTCAACCTGAGTGGTACGGATGACTGGACGAATATTTACAGTGACTATGACAAGTTTGTCAAGAAAGTGCGCCGTTACTGGATCTCTGTTTCCAAACGTTGATATATCCTATGAAACGGTTTGCTATACTCTCTGTTTTCTTTCTGTGGGGCGGCTATGCCGCTTCACAGACTGTTGTTTCTGTAGATGCGAAACAGATTATCAATGAAGGTTACATCGGTAACGGTGCTCAGTGGGACCCTTATCAATTGGATTACGGAAAAGGACGTTTGGATATTTCCGAAGCCGACTGGAAGAAGATGTATGACCGTCTGGACTTTATGCGCCCTCAGTTTATACGTGTCATGACCAACACTACATCGGTAATGCAGGATGGAGTTCTTTATCCCGAACGTGGCTTGGAGCATTTGTCTCATATATTGGATTACTGCCAATCGCGTGATGTGACAGTAATGTTCGGTGACTGGGGTGGGGGAATGGTAGATGCCCGGAAAGAGGTGATCCGTGAAAAGAATCTTTCCGCTGCTGCCGAATATGTTCGTTTTCTGATAGAGGAAAAAGGGTATTCCTGTATTAAATACTACAATCTGGTGAATGAGCCGAATGGCTACTGGTCTTCAACGGACGGAAAATACTCCCTTTGGGTACGTGCCATCCGCTTCTTCTATGGAGAATTGCAAAAGAACAAACTTGCAGGTAAACTTTCGGTTGTGGGGCCTGATGCTGCAATCTGGACGGCTGATGAGGCCTGGTGGGTGGATAGTTGTGCTACGCATCTGAAAGATGAGATTGGTCTTTATGATATCCATACCTATCCTTCCAAAATAACGGTGAACAGCGGGGAGTATACTGACATTATCCGTGCCTACAAACAAGCTGTTCCGGCAGGTCGGAAAATCGTGATGGGTGAGATCGGATTTAAGTTTGTGGAACCTGCCGATTCTGTTTATCAGCGTGAAAACCTTCGTAGGGCAGCGGCAAAGCCTTATGCTTCGATGGATGATTCTCAAATGTTTGTTTATGATTTCATGTATGGTACCGACATGGCAGATGCTCTTTTCCAGACAGTAAACGCCGGATATTCCGGTTCGGTGGTGTGGATGCTCGATGATGCCATGCATGCGAAAGAAGCACCTGATAAACTGAAGGTATGGGGATTTTGGAATATCTTTGGCGAAGAGTATTTCGGTACGGAAGAAGAGGAAGTGCGTCCCTGGTTTTATGCCTGGTCGTTGCTGACGCGCTATATGCCTGCCGGTTCGCGTGCTTATAAGGTTGAGGTGGAAGGAGACAAGTCTCTTAAGGCGATTGCTGTGGAAAAAGACGGTAAATATATGATTGCCGTGGTCAATGTTTCCAGAGAAGAGAAATCTGTATTGCTTAAAAGTACTTCTCTCCCCGTATTGAAAGGTGTGAAACAGTACTTGTATGCCGAGGGCCGGTTACAGAAAGAAGGTGATTGCCGATTATTACCCCATCGCCAGGGGGTGACATTGTGCCCGGCCAAAGGCGAGGCATTCCAAATGCCCGGAGAGTCTCTGGTGGTATATACGAATTTCGATTATTAATTGATAACCGTTCATAATAAGATTATGATGAAGATAAATATGATTTTAAGTTGCATGCTGTTATGGCTCGTATCAGCTTGCACCTCGCAAGAAGTGGTGGAAATTACGGTCTCACCGGAAGTGACGAATGCCGGATATATCGGCAATGGTGCCGAGTGGGATCCCTATGATGAGGCTGAAGCTTGGGGTGCTTCTATCTCTGATAAAGACTGGGAAACACTCTGCAAACGACTCGACTTTATGAAGCCGCAGTATATACGTTGCATGATAAACAGCCCCTATCGCTATTATGATTCCGAAACAGGAACGTATGATAAAACGCGGAATATAGCTTCCATCTCCCGACTCTTGAGGTATTGTACCGAGCGGGGGATAACCGTCATGTACGGTGAATACAATCCGCCTACCTGGGATATGAAGCAGGATCAGAAATGGGTGGATATGTCCGTCGACTATCTTAATTATCTGGTGAATGACCTTGGTTTCTCCTGCATCAAGTATTTTGTAATCTTCAACGAGCCTGATGGAAACTGGGCATCTACCAATGGTGATTATGAAATGTGGAAACAAATGCTTTTCCGTTTTCACCGGAAAATGAAAGAGTATCCCGGGCTGACGGAAAAGGTGATGCTTGCAGGGCCGGATGTAGTAGCCGATTACAAGAATGAGGCTTCTGCCTATGATGCCGAGGGGTGGGTGAAACAAACGGCACTGGATGCTGACTCCATTATCGGATTGTACGATGTCCATGCTTATCCGGGTCAGAATGAAGTGCGTACCGGACAATATCCTGAAATTCTTTCCCGCTATAAACGTCATGTTCCCGAGGGGAAAAAGATTGTTTTGGGTGAGGCCGGTTATAAGTATTGGCGTGATGCTGATTCTTTGTTGATGGCAGAATATAACCGCCGGGTCGAAGGGCATCCTTTTACTAAAGGGAGTGACTGCAATATGCTCTGTTACGACTATTTCTATGGCCTCGATATGCCGTTGCTTGCCATGAAAGTGATGAACGGAGGATATTCGGGTATGGCTGTGTGGATGCTGGATGATGCAATGCATAGCAGCGGAGATTCCGGAAAGACGGAAGATGTTAAGATATGGGGTATGTGGAATATTCTGGGAGAGGAAGTATTTAATAAACCCGATGAAGAACAGATACGGCCCTGGTTCTATACCTGGTCGCTGATGTGCCGTTATTTTCCTGCCGGAACGGATATATTGCATACTGCTGTAGCTTCGGAAGATAAAGATGTCTATGTGGTGGCAGGTACTTACCAGGGCAAATTGTCGGTGGCTATGGTGAATGTGGGAGAGAAAGATAAATCTGTGCAGCTCACTTTACCCTGTCCGATGGAGAATGCCTCCCTTTATAAATATGAGGAAAATCTTCAACCCAAGGATGCCGATGGATTTCCTGTTCCCCAGGAAACGGGATTTCATTTGAAAGGAACGTATAAAACGACCTTGAAGGCACAGACGTTCCAGTTATTAACTGATATTCAATAATAAGATAGTTATGAAAAAAGTATATATGGCAATCTTTATCGCCTTGTTGGGCTGTTCGTCCTGCTCTAAAGATAATGATGATTCTGCACCCGAACCGCCGGGTACCGAAACTGTCGAACTGAGCATGGTAGATAAAAGTGCAACAGCCGAAACTAAGGCTTTGTATGCCCGTCTATGGGATATACAGCAAACCGGGTTCATGTTTGGACACCATGATGATTTGTTCTATGGCCGTAAATGGTATGATGTTTCGGGCAATTCCGATACGAAGGAGGTATGCGGAGATTATCCGGCTGTATTCAGTGTAGATTTTGCGGAGATTATGGATGATCGCTGCGAGGGGAATGAGGCTAACGCTGTTCGCAAACGCTGTATTCTTGAGGCACGTCGCCGTGGGGAGGTAATTATTGCATGCTGCCACCTGAATAATCCTTTGACTGGAGGTGATTCGTGGGATAATTCAAGTGCCGAAGTCGTACGTGGGATTTTGGAAGACGGAAGTGCCGTACAGGCTAAGTTTAAGACCTGGCTTGACCGTCTTGCTACATTTGCCGGTGAATTGAAAGATGATCAGAGGAAGCCGATCCCTGTTATTTTCCGTCCTTTCCATGAGCATACACAGACTTGGTCATGGTGGGGAAAAAGTTGCACTACGGAGGCGGAGTTTATCGGTCTCTGGAAGTTTACAGTCAATTATCTCCGTGATACAAAAGGTATACACCAGTTTGTCTATGCCATTTCCCCGCAGATGGATTCCGTGAAGCGTGAAGAGGACTTCCTTTTCCGTTGGCCGGGTGATGAGTATGTCGATTTTATAGGTATGGATTGCTACCACGGTCTGAATCCTGCCACTTTCTCTTCCAATCTAAAGACTATTTCCGAATTATCGAAGAAAAAGAAGAAGCCTTGCGGAGTGACGGAAACCGGTGTCGAAGGATTTACTGATAAGGATTATTGGAGTAAGCAGATACTTACTCCTGCAACTGGGCGCAAAGTCAGCATGATTGTGATGTGGCGCAATAAGTTTGTCGGAGGCAATGAATCGGACATGCATTATTTCTCTGTATTCAAGGGGCATGCTTCTGAGGCGGATTTCATTAAATTCCATGCTAATGAGCTTACTTTCTTCAGTAGCGATCTGCCGGACATGTATCAGATGCCTGAGAATGTGGAGGTGAATTAGTGAGGAGATCTATTGTGATTAGTTCTTTAATTTCTTGAGGAAGATTTAAAATACGAGGGTGTGTCGAAACTTTCATAAATTAAAATCCCCCTCGCTACAACTATCTGTGGCGAGGGGGATTTCGATAAAAGGGGAGTTTTGACACATCCCCGACTTCAAGTGAGAGAATTGAAAATCCTAAGGCTCAATCCAGTCGGATATTTTATCACAGGGACTGGACGGTGATTCTTTTCTATATCTATCAAAATGTCTTATTTTAACTATATTAATTATTCAAATACATTATTCCAAAATATAGTATCAGGTTTTACATGTCTAAAAAATACTTCATAGAATTTAGCTTTCTGTACATCAGATAATTTGTTCGCATAATCTTCTAACAATCTTTTTTGCTTTACAAATGAGTTAGTTTCAGTAACAGGGAGTTTATTCAAGGTCGCAAAAAATGTCTCATTAATATTGGACATTAGTATTTTAGCAATATCATCATCAAAATACGGTAAGAATTCTATAATAGAAATGGCTTCTATCACATTCCGGGTATATTGTGTCTAGCCTATCTTAGTTTTTACAAGATTCAACAATGAGTCATTGTCCTGCATACGATTCCCATTTTTGATTATTCCGAAATATTCCCCCATATAAAGAGTATCATTGGGAATGCTTTCTTCATAGCTTACGACGGTCATAATTCTTGGATCTATTAAAAAGGTTGAATCGCTATGTGAAAGCCTTGAATACAAATCCTGAAATTGCGCAATAAACATACCATCATAAGTAGTTAAAATATTGAGATCTTCGCCAAATTGGGCTATGAAACTGATATCGCAAGAAGCGGCTATCGGTATGAGAGCTCCTTCTTGGCCATATATAAACCTTATTTTAGTAATGTCCTGAGATGTTAGACTATTACTAAATAGTAAAAAGACAAATGTGACTAAAATTAATTTCATGGTTCTGGCGTATAACTATTTCTAAATTCTTTGATTTTTTTTCTTAACTCTTCGGAACTTTTAGTGCTAAATTCTTTATTAGATATTACGGAACGAGTTACAACCCACTGACCATCAGCATGACTTTTTCTTCCAGGATGATTTGCAGGTAATTCACCATTTGCCTTAGCCGTTTTCAGTTCAGCTCCTTTTATAACGGAACGTTCTTCTGTAGTACCATATTTATTATCAATCTTACTGTCTACTCCTTTTTTATTATTAACCGCGTGTGCAGCTTCATGTTCAAGACCGGTAGCTGGTGACAAAATATTGCCATCATCCAACTTGAGACCAGCTGTAGGATTGAATCTTATAGCATTTGCATTTGGCAAGTACACATTATCATAACCCGTTTCTACAACTCCAATTCTCATCTTTTTATCAGTTGCAATTGCTTGCATATTTTCACCACCTCCATTCGCTACATTATAATTATATGCAGTTATAACATCTTTGACAAATGAATTTTGAGGAGCTTGGGCTGCATTTATTCCATTAAACATAAAGTATCTTTGTTTTCCGTTCTCATCTCCATACCAAATTACCATATCTGCTCCAGTTGGATCGATATATTTAATCGGATTATTTCCACAATACGTATACGGGCTCATTTCATAATACTTCTCTGTCAGTGGGTCTACTGCTGTAAATCTTCCTAATGCCGCATCATACTGCCTCGCCCCGTAATCATACCAGTTCAACCCCTTCTTTGTATCCAGTTCCTTACCGTTATACTTATAAGCCTGAACATTACCGTCTGCTGAAGCAAACGTGCCTCCGAAGGGATAGTAATGGTTTACCTCTTTCTTCTGTCCTGTTTGGTCTACAATCACACGGTTATTACCCTGATGATCCTGCAAGTAGTAGTGATATTTCTTGTCAGACAACGTGATATATCCTGCATCGGTCAGCAACAATTTCTGCACCCCATTTTCATAGACCACATTCCCGCAATAGTCAGTCGTAGTGGTAGTGTTACCTATTTTATGGACAGTACGGAGTTTCGTGCCGTTCAATGCATAAGTATAAGTAATGGTACTACCGTCCTTAAACGTGACCTTGCTTGGCAAATTTAAACAATTATATTGAATATCAGTAATATCCTTATTTAAATCTTTCGTCATATTTCCATTCTTATCATAAGCGTACTCATCGGCCTGCTTCACGGCATCCTTGAATTCAAAGCCACCATTATAAGCTGTAGCTGTGGCAGCATCGTCCGTACGAAATAATTGGAAAATCTGTCGTAGCTGAAATGCTATTATAGTGATAATTATAAAAAATAGAAGGACAAAGCATTGGACCTTGTGTATTAGGGTAATTTCTAAATAATTCAGAGAATGGTCCATCCATGACAGAAGGAATGGTGAATAATGAGGTTGTGCCAGCATTTTGAACTGCACCCCAAAAGTTGGACAGGTTAAACATTATCCCGTAATAGAAAGAGTTCGGTATTGTACCGGGCTCTTTCCATTTAACCGGGCTTTGATTCTTTTTTATTATTATAATATTCAATATAGCTATCTAAAGCCTTTATAAAGGTTTCGGTCGATTCAAATTGCTCGGCATATAGAAGTTCAGACTTCATAATACCGAAAAAAGTTCTCCACCATAGCGTTGTCAAGGCAGTTGCCTTTGCGAGACATACTTTGTACTATATGGTGTTCTTCCAAACGCTTACGGTAGCCGTAATGTTGGTATTGCCATCCTTGATCAGAATGGAGTATAAGGCCGTCAAGATTGTCGAACTTTGCAAACGCTTTATCCAACATATCGTATATCTGTTCCAGATTTGGGTTCCGGGAGATATTGTATGATATTATCTCGCCGTTGAACATATCCAATATCGGCGAGAGATAAAGTTTGACGGAACCGATATTTATCTGTGTTACATCTGTCGCCCATTTGCGGTTTGGAGCTTCTGCCGTAAAATCCCTGTCTATTATGTTTGGGGCAATCTTACCGACCTCACCTTTGTATGACCGGTAACGCACCTGGCGTATTTTTGCTTTTAAGCCCCAAGTCACCCATAAGCTTTTGAATGGTCTTGTGGTTTAACATAAAACCACGATTATGCATCTCCGCTGTCACACGGCGATAGCCATAGCGTCCCTTATGCTCATGAAAAAATCAGTTTAATCGATTCCTTTTCATTGGCATATCTGTCAGCGGCTTTAAGGCGATTCAGATGGTAATAGAACACAGAACGAGCCATCTTTCTTAACTCCAATAGCAAGTCAAGAGGATAATCCGACCTTAGTTCGTCGATGGTCCGTGCCCATTCAGAAGTGCTTGGGCTTTCTTTGCCTCGACTAAGGCCTTCGCTTTTTTTAGCGCGTTCTCGGCCTTCAGGCGGAGATTTTCAGCCTGAAGCCTCTCAAGTTCCGTTTGCGGTTCTTTCTTCTTTGGGCGTCCCATAGGATATTTCGGTGGTCTTCCTCGGCGTTTGGACGCGGCTCAAGAGCCCCATAACCATACTTTGCGTACTACGCTGACCCAGCGTTGTAGTGCCGTCTTGCCAATTCTGTATTCTACTCTTACATGGGCCAAAGGTACGCCTTTTTTCTAATATTAAACGTACTACTTCTTCCTTTAATTTAACCGTAGGACGGCAATGGGATTGTTGTTCCAGTCCGGAACGGCCATAGTGGTCCCACATTCTCACCCATGCCAATATCTCAGTCTCACTGATATGATACTCTTTCGACAAGTGCGCTATTGCTTCTCCTTGTTTTACTCGGCTAACGATGATGAGCCTTTGTTCATAACTGTACTTCATAAAAAACACCCCTAAAGTTTTATGTCTAACTTTTGGGGTGCAGTTCAATTTTGACACAACCTCTTGTTTAGATTAATAGATTAGAAGGTTTAATGTTCGTTGAATTGAACGGGGCAACGCCCATAACAAATATTCTGTAAAGCCTCATCTTTATATAGATAACTCCAAAACATATCTTGATCACCTCTTTGGAAGACCTCAAACTGATATTTATTAGGATCAATGTAAGAAATAGAAACTTTTCTGTCTGTTTTTTGCAAAAAAAGATCCGCGAGAGTGTCAATAACGTAAAAACTACATCCTTTATAGTAGAAAACAGCTTTAGTCCAGTGGTGACAAGTCAAACGGGGGACATAATATATTACAGAAATACTTAGATAGGGATATCCTTTCCTGTTTTCTAAATCATAAGGAGCTTCTTCCCTAATAGAAAAGTCAAAAGCTAAACAATCTTTGGTCTTTTCGTATTCCGGACATTCTCTAGTTTTTATTATGATAGAGTCTAATATGGGATATAACAGTTCACGGGGTTCATATACCTCCAATTCTTTTGTTATATAGTCTTTAGCCTTATAGGTTCTAACTTTTACATACTCCACATAAGGATGGCAGGCTGCAAATAGAAATATTCCACATGTTATTGATAAATAGCTAATTATTTGTTTCATATCATCAACCTTTTTTGATTTAATAGTGTCATGGCTTATACGTATAATATCTCCCTTGATTTAATATTCTAAATATGGCATTAGGGGAATGTTTTAAGATATTGGCAGCATGTCCCATATCTCCCTTTTCTCCTGATGGGTCAATAGCTCCTGGAGTTGGATGAATGTGATCCGCTCGAATGACTTGAAATCCTTTATTAATGTATTTAATTATTTGATGACTTCCACCTTCAACAGTAGTCTCATGATGGCTAGTTGACAACAAATTGACAGAATTGTCTTGAGTGTCTTTCATTAAAGTATTTGCCCACTCAACGCTTGTATTTTTATCCAGAAAATTCATTAAAGCTAAAGATTCTTTATCACTTCGAATTTCGTAAGAATGATTAGCATACGATCTTCCAGTTTTATGTCCTTCTACATCTAGATATGGACCTTTCATTGTCTTTGCACTCATATTTCTGCTTGCACCTGCTCGTTCATTTAAAATACCCTTACTTATTTTTATTCCGGTCTTATCTCCAGATGTATCGTAGTTCTTAACTGTTTTGACTGAATAACTACTTTCATTATATAGTACATCATAGTAATTACCGCCCTCATCGCTTACTATTTTTATATGACCTTTTTCATTAACCGTATATCCTGTATAGAACATGCCAGTTGGATCGATATATTTAATCGGATTATTTCCACAATACGTATACGGGCTCATTTCATAATACTTCTCTGTCAGTGGGTCTACTGCTGTAAATCTTCCTAATGCCGGATCATACTGTCTCGCTCCGTAATCATACCAGTTCAACCCCTTCTTTGTATCCAGTTCCTTACCGTTATACTTATAAGCCTGAACATTACCGTCTGCTGAAGCAAATGTACCTCCGAAGGGATAGTAATGGTTTACCTCTTTCTTCTGTCCTGTTTGGTCTACAATCACACGGTTATTACCCTGGTGATCCTGCAAGTAGTAGTGATATTTCTTGTCAGACAACGTGATATATCCTGCATCGGTCAGCAACAATTTCTGCATCCCATTTTCATAGACCACATTCCCGCAATAGTCAGTCGTAGTGGTAGTGTTACCTATTTTATGGACAGTACGGAGTTTCGTGCCGTTCAATGCATAAGTATAAGTAATGGTACTACCGTCCTTAAACGTGACCTTGCTTGGCAAATTTAAACAATTATACTGAATATCAGTAATATTCTTATTTAAATCTTTCGTCATATTTCCATTCTTATCATAAGCGTACTCATCGGCCTGCTTCACGGCATCCTTGAATTCAAAGCCACCATTATAAGCTGTAGCTGTGGCAGCATCGTCCGTACGCGTTAGCTTGTTACCGTCCAGCGTGAACGTCAGGTTGTCGATCAGGCCGTAAGAGGAAGCTCCTGTGCGACCATTACGTCGGAGTGAGGTTATATTACTTTGTTTATTATACGTATATGAAGTACTGTAATTCGTACTGGAAATACCGTTCCATAAATAATCAGCGGAGGTCAGTCGGGAAAGTCCGTCATATCTGAATCGGTATCCGTGTAATCCCGTATCATCCGAAGCCTTCCAACTCATGGCGGAGATATTGCCATTGTAGCAGGGTGTGTTTCCACCATATGACTCGTTGTAATACAAAGTCTGATTGAACAATGTACCGGTAGATTGGCTCTTGAGCCATGAGCGGATGTTATAGGTATAACTTGTTGTAAGAGCAGACATGCCATGCCGCTTGCAACTTTTTATACGTCCCAAGTCATCGTACGTATTTTCTATGAGTGTCACCTCACCATTTGTGTTTAATTTATGTTTTGACTTTGACAGGCGGCCCGCATGGTCGTACTCGTATGTACATACTTCCGTCTGTGTAGCCTTACCCGTGGCTGTATGAACATGCTGGCGCTTCAAAGGATCGCCTATGAAGTTATAGGTAACGTACTCCACTTCAGTTCCTCCCAAATGGTTCGTTGTCCGGCTTTGGATGATACGTCCGCGCTCGTCGTAATAGAAAGCGGCGTAATCATATCCGGTCACTCCGGTAGCGTCCACGCGTGCTGTAACCGTTCCTGTCAGCAATCCTTTGCTGCTTTCCGTGTAGCGGGTCCCGTAACCTGAAGGGGGTGTGGTGTAGTTCAGAGAGGTGGGTACCCCGTGCTTGCCGATGAAAGAGTAGTCATCGTAGTAGTTCACTGTATACACTACAGGAGTCGTCAACGTGATATTCTCGGGGATATAACCATGAAAGGCAGTGCCTGTATCATCACGTCGTGCTTTCACATTGATTTCCGATAACTGTAAATCCTCGTAAAAATAGGAGTTGTGACAAGTTCCCGTCACTACCGGACGACTAAATTCATCGGAAAGGGAAAAGCTCCATTCTCCGCGGGCACGCTGTTCGCCGTCTTGCGAGAAGACCTGATGGCTTCCACGGTCATAGATGTAATAGATAGCATCACGTTCCGGAAGTTTCTTGTAAATGTAGCGGTGCAGGAAGTCATAGCGGTAAGAATAACTGCTTTGCCTATTAGAAACTCCTTCAGGTTCTCCCGGTTTGGGGTAAGGAACGGAAGGTGGGTAAACACCCACCAGATCATCGCGACTGTCATATTCATAATGAGTGAAATAGGGTTCGGAACCATCTATATGTCCCGCCAGGATTGTACGTCCCAATCCGTCTTTAAAATCATAAGCCTGATTTCCGTCTTCATCCGTAGTACAAACGCCCAATAAATCTCCGTAGGAAACCCAGCTGGAAAAATTGGGAAACGACTGAGGATTACGGGTAACATAGCGGTAGCTTACAGGGTGTTCTGCCCATGCCTCGCTTGCTCCATGTTCTGCAATCGGTCTGTTCAGAGGAGAGGCTTCGTAGGTGGTCTGCACATAGGGACGTGAATCACCGCTTGCCAACGAGCTTGCGCCGCTCTTCAGGGAGGAGATATTCATATAGCTGCCATTTCCTGTAGACTTGGCGGGAAGCCATGTTCGTAGCTTACGTCCCTGGTCGTCATATTCCTGTAGGGAGACGATATCTTTCTTGTCGGGGGTGATGCTGCGGTCTACTGTTTGTGAGGGACGGCCCAGGCCGTCATAGTATATCACCTGTTCACGGCAACCACTACGGTCGGCCGAGGTGTAAGTACGGGCACTAATGTAGTTCTGAGAAGTGCTTACCTGCGACATGCACAAGAGTTGGCACAATAAAAGTGAAAGTAATAGATATATTCGTTTCATAAGTGTGTACGGATTTTAGCTATTGGTTACGGTAATGATAGTCATATTCCTGCAAGACGCGTTTCTCGCTTTCCTGCATGATGTTGTTTTCGTAATAGTAATTTCTCTTCAGGCGTCCCAATTCATCGTACTCGTAATACAGGGTCTTTCCTGTAGGGTCGGTGACGGAGCTGACGCCTATTAACGGAAGATGCGTGAAAACAGTGACCTGCGCTTTTGAGAGGGACGTGTGTTTGCGCAAGGCTTTCAGTTTGGCTGCATCGGGAAGGGAATTCTGTGCCAGTGCAGAGGATGTCATGCCAAAAATGGAGGACACGGCGGCTTCTACCTGTGCCAGAGTGGCATTCTTGATCTCTGCAATAGGATATCGATCTCCATATCCCCATAGGTAGACCGTATGTAAGTTGTCTCTGGAGATTACTTCGCGGGGATTCCCATTAGGAGAGTAAGCGAGGATTTCGCTGTGGAATCTATTCGTTGCATAGCACTTTTGATAAAGTCGGGTGGGCAGTATTAATGTGTCTCCGCTCTGTGTGGGAAACTCTCCGAATTCACGTTCATAGCCATCGGAGTTACTTTGTTTTTTTGTCAGCACGGGAGCGATAATGTGTTTCTCTACCATTTTGCGGATTATATCCGTGGTAGTGCCGGTTTGTGACAATTTAGGATATTCCCAATTGGTTTCCTGTTGCAGCTTACCTGCAACGCGCTTTTTCTTTAGCATCCGGTTGCCGGAGAGATAGTTGTATTGCTCTGTTTCTGTAATACCTGTTTCCGATTCATCATAAATGGTTATGTCACGCTGGTAGAGGAGTGAGTGTCCGAGCAGTTGGTAGGTAAAAGTGTAGAAATCACCAAGGGTAGCGGTTTGGGGAACAAAAGATAAAGTTCCATATCGATTGGAATATTCCCAACCTTCCACTGATGCGCCACTGGGATGCCAAATGAGTGTTTCGCGTCGTTTCAGTTTATACTCCTGTCCGTCGCTCATATAGTCAGTTTGTTCTTTCAGCAAATTATAGCGATATTTCTCTCCCACATACGAAAGCACATTGTTGAAGTATTGCGGTTTCTCGAAAAAGGCTGTGTCATACTGCATTGCTTCGTAGATGTCATATTGATAAACGGTTTTTCCATTACAATTTTCGGGAGTATATGTAGTTGCTCCATCTTTCAGATAATAGACCGTGACTTCGGGATAGACCACTGCAGGACGGCCATTCAGTAACCGCTGAAAATTAAATGCGCTGAAAGTGCATTCCCATTCCCATTTAGCAGCAATGAGGCCTGCTGATGGATCATAACTCATAAAGGGATTGTAATTGAAAGAACGATACTGTCCGGACGGATCAAGGCCGAGCACCATGTTTAGCACCGACATCGGAATAGGTTCTGATGATTGATAAGTCATATAGGTCTGAATAGTAGGATCTAAGGTTGGTTCACCTGCACCTGTATGAAAATAACGTCCTCCTATTCCACCGTTTGCGTCATAATCAGTTTGCCCGTAACAGTAGTGTTTGGAGTCACTTCGTACACCTTCTGCCGTATAATTGACGATTTCACGAATTCTGAAACCGGTAGCTTGGGTTTTGATACGTCTTTTTTTGTTGTGAATATAGTCACCGTCATAATCTGTAAACGTAAAGAACTCATGGTTCTCAAAGTGAAACTCTGTATAACCACCCGTCGGATAGGTTAGTTTGTTTAGCACACAATGAGCTTCTGCACTGCTCGGTGTTCGTGTATTGGCGTATGAATTGGAAATCCTCACTTTATCCAATGGAGACAGGTCATCTCCATCTTTGGGTACATCTACTACGTAAGTGGAAGAGGCAGCTCTGGATACATCGAAGCCGACAAAAAGATTCAGGCAGGCCACATTGTGAATATCGGAACGATAATTCAGGTTGCCCCAATGGTCTGTTCCTCCAAAGCTGGCGCTTGAAGATGTATATCCACATTGATAAGTCTCGGATGTAATGCCATTGCTACCAAGAAGTGTAATTTTGTCAAGAGTACTAAAAGGCAAGTTCCCCGATCCGTGATAGTGCAAAATTCCTTGATGTTGCTCCAGATTGATTTTCCGGATAAGCGTGCCGTTATCTCTGATGTTGATGGCTTTGGCATAGTTGTAATGCTCGCTGTCGCTGCCGTCTTGATAGTCGATGTTGATGGTTGTGCTGCCATAAGCTATGGAGGTTAAAAGTTTCATTTGATAGGCGTGCTGTTGCGTATAGGTTTGGAAAGTGACGTCAAACCTGTCCGGATCTCCATCCACTTCATAAATATGATGGAAACGTACCGCTGGTTCCACCTGTTGCCGTCCATAGTTGGAGCTGATACTCTTTCCATAGGCAAAAGTAATAAGCTCTGCGGAATGAGGTAGGCGGATTGAAGTCAGTTGCCAAGATACGTAGGCAGTACCATAAGGGGTAATGGTACATCCCGGTCCTGCAAAGGTAGTATCTGCGCCATCGAAAGAATATTCAATGCCTTGTTCGTCCACCACTTTAAAGGAATATATCTTACTGGCATCAGCCACGTGGGTTATCTTTACATCGCGTCCGCCTGAAACCACGTACTCGAGCTTGCCATCATACTTTATCCGGATGACAAAGTCGAAAGAACTGCCATCAGGCAGGGTGGCGGTAAAGAGGTCGTACTTTAAATTGAGTCTGTTCATGGTTGCTTCCGTAAAGTTACGGTAGGATTTACCAAACTGATCGGTATCCAGTTTGAAACCTGTAGTCTCATCGGGCATACATTCAATGCTTCGGGATATACAACTGCTTACAGATAATGCCCAACCATGGCCGAATACGTCGTAGTTATAACCTGGATGAAATGGTGTAGGATTATACTTCAGACTTAAAGGTAACTGATAGCCGTGGTGTTCGATATTGAACAAAGGGATGGAAATATCAGGCACTCCCATGGCTGGGTTCACTGCCACGTCTCCGTACATTTTGAAGGCCGCTGCCTGAGGAGAGGTCGGAACAGAAGGGGCAATGTATGGAAGCTCTGATCCTGCATGTGCCGCAAATGGAAAAAGTGTAGCGAAGAAAAATAGTATAAAAATGTATCGTTTCATATATCTTTGGGTTTTGTGATGATTAGAAAATGCGTTTTACTAAAGTCTTAATCATGTTGTTTTTTTGTTTGAAATATTGATTTGAAATCCTGCAGATCCCAGACTTCGGAATCTGCAGGATTAAAAAAAATATGGGAATCTCGCTTTTATAGCGGCATTGCATTAGCTCCTATGACTCCCGCTATAGCTGATGCCACTGCGATAACCACTTTCAGGATCATATCCCATACTGATTTCTTGATTGCCATAATTCCACACCTCCTTTCGTAAGGGCACAATCCGCCCGGGTGGCGCTACAACGCACCACAATTAAGTTGATACTTTTCATGTTGAGTGAATGAATAGTTTAGTCAGAAAGGAGAGCTGTTTAGCCCAGCGGGTTTTCGTCCAATCCTCCGTCGCCACCGTCGCTGTTTCCACCGCCGCTACCATTGCCGGAACCGGTCGGTTCCGGATTATAGAGGACACATTTCACGCCGGTTACCAATGACCGGGTGGCTACGGTGCGGTCCGAATTACGGGTGGAGGCTGGGGTGAAATGTATCTGCAACGAGGCCTGCGAGGCAGATACTTCCTCCTTATTCTTCACACCTTTACCCCTTGATTTCATGACAACCCGGAATGTGCCGAAGCCGTCCAGCGTCACCACTTCGGATGATTGCAGATGTCTGGTCAGTACGGTAACCAGGTTGTCGATAGAATTCTTCACGTCACCGGTGGAAAGGGAGGAATACTCCGCAATTTCCCGGGCGATCTTTTCGGTGTTTACAGAACCCACATAAATGGTGCGGGGATGGAATAGTTTGTTTCCGTCTTTGTTCTTCATTGTTGACTGAATAGTCTTGTAAAGTACTGGCATAATAATAAAGTTTTTGAGTGTTGATAATTTATTGTTTGTGTATTAAGCTTAACCACATTGCAAAGATACGGATGTTTTTATGATGGAAAGAATGATTTTTGCAAAAGCGTTCAAGAAAATGTTTATTGATGGAAAATAGCATGGAACTATTGGTTTTGTTTTGTGTATATCAGTCGGTTGTCTCACGCTATTCCGCTACATCTGCCATTCTTTCCCCCCCCCAAAAAAAAAAAACATCCCAATCCTTTTTTCTCATTCCCGACACAAACTCAGCAGATAACGTCCCGGCAAACGAATTTTTCCATGGCAGTTGCGCAGATCATAAAAGCCCTGCCACACCGGATGCCCGATGGCGCCAAAGTTGCTTTTGCAGACGATAGCGTACTGTTCGGCAGGTGGAATGGGATAGAGGCGAAGGTTGTAGATAAGGCCGTCAAAGTTGCGCTGTACCTTGTCCTGAGGTGGTTGCAGGCAGCCTACTTCCTCGGTAGTCCACTCCTTTCGCTTACCGCTTCGGCTGGTGGCTTTTGTATCGTTAGCCGCAACTCTTTCTCTGGAAAAATTTTCCTCCTTCTTTCCCTCCGTGGACTTCTGGTCCGCGTCTCCCTGAGTTCCCACTTCGGGGGAACTATTGAGGAGGGGATATTCTTTTGTATGCTGTGCTATGCTATTCTGTGCTATGCTATGTGTACCAAAGTACACATTTTGACTGTTCTCGGGGAAAAATGTTGCATTTACAGGGATAATTGCTGCATTTTCACCTTCATACAATTCTTTTTCTTCGGGGTGTTCAAAACGGTTTCCGGATTTCTCTCTGATCCTTTTTCCGAATTTACAGCCGGATTTATTTCTCTATCCTTTCCTGAATTTATCTGCGGATTTTCCCCAGGGACTGTTTCCTGATTTGCCTTCGGACTTTTAGAAGTATCTTCTTCATGTTCCTTACCTTTACCGGACGATATCGCCGGAGTCTGTTCCTCAGGTGAAAGAAGGCAGTAACGTTCATCTATCAGCGAAATGTTGCGACGCTTGGTTGCGAAAAGAAACTGGCGCTGAATATCGGCTGAAGTCAGCAAGCCATATTCCCGGAAGAGCGTGGAGTCAAAAAGACCATACTCTGAGGCGAGAGTAATGACACGTTGCACGTAGGCTGCATCTTTTTCATATAGGTTGTCCGCCAGGTCTTCGTAGAAAAGAGCATCTGCCAGTGCATAATAACCTTCGTTAGTGTAGATGCTGCAAAGTGTTTCTACCAGTACGGTTACGGCGGCATCGCCTTCACTTTTCATAATCCGGCGTACAATGCGGTCGTGTATAAAATCGGTGCTTATGGGGAAATAATCAAGTCCCCGTTTTTTTATTCTGGACATGGTTTTTAGTGATTAGTGTTTAGTGATTAGTGATGAATTGTTGGTGATCCGTGAATTTGTGACCAGTGATCAGTAACCGTATTTTCAGATACAAGCTACTAACCACTGATCACTAAACTCTAATCACTCATTACCTCCTCCTTGAGTCTTCGCCGTTTTCGTGCTATGCTTTCGTTCACCACTTGTTTGGCGTGGCGAATGAGGGCTATCCGCACCTCCCTGTTTTTGACCAGAGTGATGACGAGATAGGCTTTTGGATTGTCAGGGATTGACGAATGAGGTTGTTGCTTTCGCCTCAGACGACTACTTTCTGCACGGCATTTCTTGCAATAGCAATCCCGGTATTGACTTTTTTGACTGACGTAAAAGGCTTCACAAGGAAGCTCTTGGTGGCATTTTCCACAAATGCGGGTTGGGTTTGATAATAATTGATTCATGATTCTGACTTTTAAAAGATTAATTAAAATATTTGTGTTGACAGGTATATTCAGATATGTAACGCTTGTGTTTCATGTATGTAACACTTGTATTCCACGTGTACGGAACTTGTGTTTCACGTCTGTAATGCTTGTGTGCTGCAAATTCAATGTTTATTCCAGTTCACATCACTGATGTGCCTTTATACAGGCGGAGCCCTACTTTCTAAAAGGTAATGTTGCTTTCTCATGATATTTATAGTTTTATTTTTGTAATTAAAACAAATAACTGTTTTTATTGCTACAAATATACTGTGAATTTCATATAGAAAACAAGCGGTTTTAGAAATTAATTTTAATAAGATGCGTAAGTGCGTATCAATGAGCGAATACCGCGTTCTTAATTCCTTACAATGAAAAAGCTTCCCAATCATCATCACCTGAATACGGGTGATGGCGATTGGGAAGCCAGGGAGAATTAAGCGATGCGGAATATGCGAATGGAAAAGTACGAATGGATTAGTATTCGTCGCTCAGGGAAATAACTTTTAATTGTTTTTTAAATGCAGGCTGCGGTAAATCGGTATAGACATTCACTTTCACAGAACCGCCGGGCAATATATCGAAGTAATTGTCGCTGAATGAACTGTCCACATCGCCGATGGTTATGAATACGGCACGGGCAAAGTTGTCGCTGTTGAGGGTCAGTTCGAAACCGCCTTCGATGGGCTCTATGCTCGAAGTGATAGCAGCTTTGGGATAGTTCACTTCTTTCTGTTTCACGAGGAAGTAGTTATTGGCATAACTGTTTTTCCCTTTGTCGGTCAGCAGGACGGCATGAACGAATACATCTTCTGTAGGTGTATTTTTTAAGGCTTCACCCAAAGGAACCGAGAATACCGTCTGGCTACTGTTGGCGTCTATCTTTATATTTCGTTTGTAACTGTTCACTTTCTCTCCTGTCAGTTTCATAACTTCTACCTGGAGCGTGCCGTTGCAGGATTTGAGGCGGTCGGAAACCACCTGGATGTTCAATACTTCGCCTTCGTCGGTGATGGGAGAAACGAGGATATCACGGTAAGCCTTGCGGGCAAAGTAATGCTGCGCTTTCCAGCGACCGTAGTAGTCGCGGCTTGCCCAGGAAGCCACGGGCCAGCAGTCGTTGTGTTGCCAGAAGAGCGTTCCCATGCAGTAGGGCATATCCCGGCGATGTGCCTCGATGGCTGTTTTGATGGCATCTCCTTGCAGCACGTGGTTCATGTAGAGGAAGGCTTCGAAGTTTTTGGGTTTGCGATATTCGTTCAGCAGATAAGTCTCAATCAGTTGGTTGGCGTGCATGCCTCCGCGCTGATGGGACATCATGACTTCCGAATAGATATCCCAGTCCTCTTCACAGGGAGCGTAGCGCTTCACGGATTCAAATTCGGGGAAGGATTGGAAGCCATATTCGCTGAAAAAACGGCTTCGTTCTTTGTTGTACGTCTCGATGGGCTTTTTACCATGCCACACATCCCAGTAGTGGCGGTCGCCGTTGTGGTCATCGCTGCCGCCGTCTTCACGGGCGAAGGGGGAAGAAGGCCAATAGAAGCTCTCGGGTGCGTATTCCTTCACAACTTCGGGAAGGGTGACGTAATACTGATCGGTGAACTGTTTCCAGATCTTCTTTTCATATTCCGGATTCTGCGCCTTGTATCGTTTCTGCCAACCCCAGTTGAACCAGGCGTCATTACATTCGTTATTTCCGCACCAGAGGGCGATACAGGCATGGTTTCGCAGACGTTTCACATTGTCGATGGCTTCCTGGCGGATATTCTCCAGTAATTCCCCTTCAGCGGGGTAGAGGCTGCATGCAAACATGAAATCTTGCCAGACAAGGATGCCGTAGCGGTCGCAGAGTTCATAGAACAGGTCATTCTCATAAATGCCGCCGCCCCAGATGCGAAGCATGTTCATGTTGACATTGGCGGCGTCAAGGATTGTCTTTTCGTACAGTTCCGGTGTGACGCGTGGCAGGAAGTTGTCTTGCGGAATGTAGTTGGCACCTTTGGCAAAGACGGGGACGCCGTTCAGTTCCACATAGAAAGTCTTTCCATCCTTGTCCGGGCGGTTGATGATCTTCAGCGAGCGGATACCCACTTTTGTGCTCTGAATGTCGGATGTTTCGTTATTGATGGTAAGCGCAGTACGGAAGTCATATAAATGCTGCTCACCCAGTCCGTTACTCCACCACAATCGGGGATTCCGGATGATAAACGGAAGGGAAATCTTATTGTTTCCTTTGTGGAGGGAAACGGTTTTGCCTGCCATTACTCTGCCGGAAGCGGCATCAGTCACCGTAAGGGTGGCTTCGTCTATTTCCTTGTCCGATTGAACTTCTATTTCTCCCACGATGGATGCACGGCTTTTACTGACTTCCTGTTGACGGATGAAGACATCGCTGAGTCGGGCGTCGTTCCATGCTTCAATGTATACAGGACGCCAAATGCCGGAGGTCACTAAGCGAGGTCCCCAGTCCCAGCCGTAATGATAACCGGCTTTGCGGGCAAATACGCTGACTTTCTTGTCGAATATCCCACCGTTTTCGGACTGGTCGTTACTGGCTTCGTAATGGTAGGGCAGTGCATCCCATTTGGGGATGTCCACCTTGATGGGAGAATGGAAATAGATTTTCAGGATATTTTCTCCGGGTTTCAGTTCCGCCTTTATGTCTGTTTTCCATTCACGGAACATGTTGTTGGTCTCCAGTATTTTCTTTTCGTTCAGATATACGTCTGCATAAGTGTCGAGTCCTTTGAATACGAGGTCTATATTCTGCCTCTCCATTATTTCGGGAGTCAGTTGGAAGGAGGTCTGGTAGATCCAGTCTTCCTTATCTATCCACTGCATACCGCGTTCGTTGAGGCGGAAGAAGGGATCTTCGATGATCTTGTTGTTTATTAAGTCGGTGTGCACCACTCCGGGAACGGTGGCGGGATACCAGTTGCTTAGCCGGGCTTGTTTGAATTGCCAGCCTTCGTTCAACTCTTTCCGGAGAGGAACGGCTATTAGCAGGGCGCTGCACAAGAGTGATGAGGTCAGTAGTGACGCTCGCTTCATGTTCAAATTCGGTTTTTTCATGACTGTTAGTTATTGAGTTATGTTGAATGTCGCTTTTAATCCTTCCCGGCTGTTGCCTCCTATCCACAAATCAAACTTTCCGGGCTCTACACAATAGTCCATCGCATAGTTCCAGAAGGATAACTGCTTTACCGGTAGCTCCATCCGTATGTGCCGTGTCTCTCCGGCTTTCAGATGAATACGCTCAAAAGCAGCCAGTTCCTTTACCGGCCGGGTCACGGATGCTGCCAGGTCGCGGAAATAGAGTTGCGCTATTTCGGTGCCGTCCGTTCTGCCGGTATTAGTTAGGTCAAAGGTAATGATAATTACTTCATTCCGGGTATATTGAGTGGAGGATAATTGCAGATTACTGTATGCAAATGTTGTATAGGATAAGCCATATCCGAATGGGAATAGGGGATCTTTGCCTGCATCCAGGTAGAAAGAGGTGTTCCCCAAAGAAGTTTGTTCGGCACCCACAGGGATGGTGAAGATATTCTTTTCACTTCCGCTTGCCGGGCGTCCGGTACTGGTGTGGTTGTAGTAAATGGGGATTTGTCCGGTTTCCTTTGGGAAGGTTACGGGTAATTTGCCGGAAGGCACAACCTTGCCGAAAAGAAGGTTTGCCAATGCGGGACCGCCCATTGTTCCGGGATGGAAAGCATAGAGCAGTGCATCCGAGATATTCACTTCCCGTCCGATGGTAAGCGGTCGCCCTGCCATGACTACTGTAACCAGCGGTTTTCCCGTTTCGGACAAACGGTGCAGTAACCTGGATTGCGCCCCTTGCAAATTCAGGTTGGCAAGGCAATGCGCCTCACCGGAAAGTATGGCTTCTTCGCCTACGAAAGCAAGAATAAGATCCGCTTCCCGGGCTAATTCCACTACTTTATTGAATTGGCTGGTGACCGTATCGCGTGAATAGTTCAATCCCGGGGCATATAGCACTTTGATGCTGTCGCCACTTGTCCGGCGCAATGCTTGTAGAGGCGTTTGCGAGTATGAGGCATCACCGTCAAACACCCAGGTGCCTAATTGCTCATGGGGTGCGTCCGCCAATGGTCCGGTTACGAGAATTGTCTTTATGTTGCTCTGAATGGGTAAAGTTCCCCTTTCGTTCTTTAATAAAACAGCCGATTGTTCGGCCGCTGTCTGCGCCGCTTCCAGGAAATCGGGGCGATAGAATGTCTCTTTTCTTTGGTCGGCAATGTATGGATGTTCGAATAATCCCAACCGGAACTTCAATCGCAAAATGTTTCTTACCGCATTGTCGATGGTTTCCATGGAAACTTTTCCCTCTTTTATCAATTGAGGGAGATACTTGATATAGGTTTCGCTCACCATCTCTATATCGGTCCCTGCATTTGTAGCTTTCAGTGCCGCTTCCTTCTCGTCCTCGCAGAATCCGTGGCGGATCATTTCGGAGACGGATGCCCAGTCCGATACTATCGTGCCCCGGTAATTCCACTCATTGCGGAGCACATCCTTCAACAGGAAAGGATTGGCTGAAGAGGGGATACCATCATTATCGTTGAATGCCGTCATCAGGGTAGCTGCTCCGGCATTGACGGCTGCTTCGAAAGGGCGGAGATAAAGGTTGCGGAATTGGCGTTCGGTGATGTAGGTGGAGTTGTAATCTCTGCCTCCTTCCGAAGCACCATATCCGGCAAAGTGCTTGGCACAGGCAGCAATGGAGGTCGGGTGGTTTAGGCTACTCCCCTGAAAACCTTTTATCGCTGCAACGCCCATTTGAGAGACGAGAAGCGGGTCTTCTCCGAATCCTTCGGCTATACGTCCCCAGCGAGGATCATGAGTGATATCTATCATGGGGGCGAATGTCCATCTTATTCCTGCAGCGGAAGCTTCGGTCGCGGCAATCCGGGCACCGGTTTCCGCAATCTCCGGATTGAAACTGGCGGCTTGCCCCAAAGGTATAGGGAAGATGGTTTTGAATCCGTGTATCACGTCTCTGGCGTTGATAAGCGGAATACCGAGGCGGGAGTCTTCTACGGCAATGCGTTGTACTTCATTGAAGATGTTTGGGTCGGTTATGCTCATCACGGAGCCTACTCTGCCCTTGCGTGTTTCAGTTTTAAGGTATGGGAAGTTCTCACAGTGCAATTGGTTCATTTGCCCTATCTTCTCTTCCAGTGTCATCTTTCCGAGGAGTGCCTCGATACGCTTTTCTGTCTCCTTATCCGGTTTGTAATCAGTGGAATAACAGACGTACGGATGAAGTAAAAGGAAGACTGAAGTTACATAATAAAGGATGTGTCTGAACATATCGGTATGTACGTTTAAAGGTTTTATTATTCTGTGTGCAAATGTACAGAACATGCCTTTTCCGATATGATTAGATTTTGCTGTTTAATGATACTATTTTGAAGAGGAGGATTCTGCTGGGATATGCGGGTATTTACCAATCACTACAGACTCGCACAGGTTAAAAGCTGATAAACTTATTGGTGGAATAAATTCCTTTTGGTACAGTAATGAGCTAAATGCTGATAATGATTTAGGCGCGGATTACGCGGATTACACGGATTAATGGCTGCGCTATTACACTATATTACAGAAAAAGAATCCGTGTAATCCGCGCCTAAAATTATATTCATACCGGAAAAGAAAAGAACAAAAGTGTTTAGTGATAAGTGATTAGTGCCATTCGGTATATTATTTTTTAGACGCGGATGACGCGGATAACGCGGATTTAAAAGGCTGCGCTATAAAAAAATAAAAAAAGATCCGCGTCATCCGTGTCATCTGCGTCTAAAAGATTATTTATCATTTAGTTCATAACCCGTCCGAAATGAACAAGTTGCTCTCTGTTCAACTTTCCCTCACCTCTTTAAAGATATGGGATAATCGTAATATAAATACCCGTAATAATGGCCGAAGTGATAACCCCGGAAATATTCGCTCCCAAGGCATCTCCCAGGATAAACGAGTCCGGATTATCTTTGCTCACCAACTTCTGAGCCACTTTAGCCGTAGTGGGTACACAACTGACGGCGGCAATTCCGATCACCGGATTATAATTTCCCTTCTTGATAAAGTACATGATGTATCCACCCATGATGCCGCCGATACCGGAAAGTAATAATGCCACTATACCCAATACCAGCAGTTTCAGAATCTTCGGATCAAGTAACAAGTGCGCGTCACAAAGCACACCCAGCAATACACCCAGCATAAATGTAGAACCGTAAAGCAGCGGACCACTGACGAAATCATAGATATGCTTCATACCCGATTCACGTACAGCCACTCCCAAGAAGAGGGAGAAGAACAGCGGTGAAGCTACCGGGAACAGGAAACACAGCACCGCACACAGTACAGCCGAAAATGCCAGTTTCACTTTGGCATCATAATTCTTGGGAGCTTTCTTTGAAGTCATCTTGATGGCACGCAGACGTTTCGGAACCAGGAGTTTCACCAGATATGGGTAACCGCCATAAGTCAGTCCGAGATACAGGTAAGCCACTACGGTGATAGGTACAAACAAATGTTTGGCAAGAGCCAGTGACGTGAACAGAACCATAGGGCCGTCTGCACCGCCTACCATGGCTACGGAAGCACTTTCCTGCAAGGTCAGTCCCAGAGCCGAAGCTACGGGGATAGTCAGGAAAGTACCCAGTTCGGCGCATAAAGCCAGGAAAAGACTGACGAAAGGTTTCTGTAACAGAAAGCCTACATCCAGCAATGTGCCTATACCCATAAACACAAAGCAGGCTATTAATCCGTTGCTGAAGGTGAGCGTATAGACAGGTTGCAGAAAGTCTATCTGCATCGTATTCATCAGGTCGTCCGTGTCCGAAAGCATCGGGTCGAGAAAGAGGTTGCCCAATGTGCCGTCCGGCATAAAAAGTGTTCCACAATTGATGGCGACCATACCCAGTCCCATCGGAATCATTACCATAGGTTCGAGCACTCCCTTCCAGCCCAGATATATAAGCAGCAAACCTAAAAGGATTAAAAATACACGGGCTGACGCGAGCAGGTAGCCACTTTCCATCATCGTTCCAAAACCTTGGAACAGGGTTGCGAAATCTATATTTTCCATATTGTTTCTTATTTGGTTTTATCGGCTGATTTGCCGGAGTGTTTCTTGTTTTTTTGATATAGCATCTCTTCTTGTTGATTCAGGTACATCATGTGTGTATCTTCGGGGTAGTAGTAATCTACCAGGTTGGTCTTGGAAACTCCGGTGCTTACTCCGTGGTAATATCCGTGATAGTCGGTGAGTTCCCGGTTTACTCCCCGGCTGAACTCTTCGCGTTTGTCATCGAGAAGTCCGTTATCTTCCATGGGGATGTCCCGTATCATGAGTTCTACCTTCTGGCGCAGTTTGCGCAGACGTCGCAGGCGAAGCAGCTCTTTCTGGTGTGAGCTGTAGAAGTCGAATGAGTCGGCGGCAAAGGCAATCATTTTGATGATGAAGGCCACGAAGAAGCCGATTACGAATGTAAGCCCCATCATTTCGAGGGTGGCTATTAATAAATCGAGCATAGTTATTGCATTAATTTAGAAGTGAATAAACAATAGACTGACCAAAGACACGCCAATGGCATGCCTCCGGAAAAATGATTGGTAATAAGTAAGGTGGCGGTTTAAATCAGAATATGTTTCAGCTCGTAGACGTAATACCCGTAAGAATAACGGATAGCGCTGGGAGTGAAAGAAAGACTGGCATTCTGTTCCACCGGTAAATGGGTGGAAAATATACGTTGCATCTGTTCTACAGATGGATGGATCTTTAGTTTCAGCAGCTTTGAGGGAGCACTGGCCTGATTGTAGAAATTCTCCTGAAAAAGGACACCATTGATTTTACGCTCATTATTTTCATCGTTGAAGAAGGGGCGGTGGGCAATGGTCGAGAAGTAATCGGTTGACATTGAGATGAAACATCCCGTTGGGGCAGGAGTGACAGAAGCATCTGCCGAGGCTTCGGTAAGCATCCGAAGTGCCGGCTGTTCCTCTTGCAGAATGGCGGACATTCCTAATGCGAGGCACATAAACAAGAATATATAGTGCAGATGTTTCATCATAGCGTCCGCAAACATAACAAATATCTTTGTGTAATGTTGTGTTCCCCTTCAAGAAAATTTTGTTAAATAGAGAACGGTTTCTTTGCACATGTTCTGCAAATGTGTATATTTGGAATAATATATCTAAATATATCGTAAACCACAATAACTCAAATTCCTATGAGCAGTAACATATTTCTGATTATCGCTGTAGTCACAACTGGTATTTTTGTGATACAGTTTATCCTTTCCATCTTCTTCGGAGACATTGATGCGGATGTAGACGTGGATGCCGACATCAGCAGCATGGTGTCTTTTAAGGGACTGACACATTTCGGTATCGGTTTCGGCTGGTACATGTATCTGATTGGAAATACTGACATTCAGAGTTATGTCATTGCCATTCTGATTGGTCTGTTTTTCGTATTTGCCGTGTGGTTTCTCTATAAGAAAGCCTATCAGTTGCAGCAGGTGAATAAGACGGAAAAGACGGAACAGCTTGTAGGGCGAGAATGTACCATCTACTTTAAACAGGGGGATGGCAGATATACTGTACAGGTGAGCCGCGATGGAGCCATGCGAGAGATAGATGTAATATCAGAAGCAAGTAAGTCTTATCAGACGGGCGACAAAACCATTATCATGACTTACAAGGAAGGAACACTGTATATTCAATAAAAACGAAACTCAAAAACATAGATTTATGACACAAGAAATGATGATTATGGCCGCCATACTCGTGGCGGTTATTTTGCTTACCTTCATTGGTATCCTTTCCCGTTACCGGAAATGTAAAAGTGACGAAGTACTGGTAGTATATGGTAAAACGGGCGGTGATAAGAAGTCTGCCAAGTTGTATCATGGTGGTGCTGCGTTTGTATGGCCGATTATTCAGGGTTACGAATTCCTGTCCATGAAGCCGATGCAGATAGACTGTAAACTAACCGGAGCTTTGTCTGCTCAAAATATCCGTGTGGATGTGCCGACTACTATTACTGTAGCTATCAGTACCGATCACGACGTCATGCAGAATGCCGCCGAACGTATGTTGGGGCTATCAATAGATGATAAGCAGAATCTGATTACGGATGTTGTATACGGCCAGATGCGTCTGGTTATTGCCGATATGACGATTGAAGAGTTGAACTCCGACCGTGACAAATTCCTTTCCAAAGTAAAGGACAACATCGATACGGAACTCCGTAAATTCGGTTTGTATCTGATGAACATCAATATCAGTGATATCCGTGATGCTGCCAATTATATTGTCAACTTGGGTAAGGAAGCTGAAAGTAAGGCGTTGAATGAGGCTCAGGCAAATATAGAAGAACAGGAGAAACTGGGTGCCATCAAGATTGCCAACCAGATAAAGGAACGTGAAACGAAAGTTGCCGAAACACGCAAAGACCAGGATATCGCCATTGCTGAGACGAAGAAGTTGCAGGAGATTTCTGTGGCTAATGCGGATAAGGATAGAATCTCACAGGTAGCCATTGCCAATGCTGAAAAAGAAATCACAGGTGGCAAAGGCGGAAGCCGAAAAGAATATCAAAATTGAACAGGCCAACACCGAGAAGGAAAGCCGCATTGCCGAATTGAACTCCGACATGGAAATCAAACAGGCAGAAGCCGGAAAGAAAGCTGCTATCGGACGAAATGAAGCTCAGAAAGCTGTGGCACAGTCTGACGCTGAACTGGCTGTGACTCGCGCCAATGCTGACAAGCAGGCCGGTGAAGCTGAAGCACGTTCGGAAGCTGCCGTGCAGACTGCCCGTGAAATAGCACAGAAGGAAGTGGAAGAAGCTAAAGCACGCAAGGTGGAGTCTTCTTTGAAAGCTGAAAAGATTGTGCCTGCTGAGGTTGCAAAACAGGAAGCCATTCTTCAGGCTGATGCTGTTGCCGAGAAGATTACCCGTGAGGCGGAAGCTCGTGCAAAGGCTACTCTGGCGCAGGCTGAAGCTGAAGCAAAAGCTATCCGGATGAAACTGGAAGCTGAAGCTGAAGGTAAGAAGAAATCATTGCTTGCCGAGGCTGAAGGTTTTGAGGCCATGGTACGTGCCGCGGAATCCAATCCGGCTATCGCCATCCAGTATAAGATGGTAGACCAGTGGAAGGAAATCGCCGGAGAACAGGTGAAGGCATTCGAACACATGAACTTAGGAAACATCACTGTATTCGATGGTGGAAACGGAGGGACGAGTAACTTTTTGAGTTCATTGGTGAAGACGGTTGCTCCAAGTCTGGGTGTATTGGATAAGTTGCCTATTGGTGAGACTGTGAAGGGAATCCTCCATCCGGAAGGAAAGGAAGACAAGCAGGAAACCAAGAATGAAGAACCGAAGAAAGACGAAAAGAAGAAATAATCAGACTATCTGAACTCTCCTCCTTTCGGGAATTGCTCTCCCCCGATAACGGGGGAGTCGGAGGGGGTGGAGTACCCTGAAAGGGGGAGGTGGTAGGTGAAATAACAGAATACCTATTAATTTAAAACAAGAGTTTTTTTACCTACCACCCCGCCCTTCGGGTAGGGAATGTGCCAAAACTCCCCTTTTATCGAAATCCCCCTCGCCACAGATAGTTGTAGCGAGGGAGATTTTTAGTTTATGAGAGTTTCGACACACCCTCAATTAAGATAGTTAAGGTTATATTCCCAGCCGTTCCTTCAATAGCCGGTAGCCTGTCAGGCTAACCCGTAATTTAGTTCCGTTTTTCAATAATACTTGATAAGTCTCTTTCCCGAATAATTCAACCCGGGATATTTGTGTCACGTTTACAATAGTGGAACGGTGGATACGTACAAAATTGTTTGTCGGCAGATGCCCTTCGAAATACTTCATGGTTTGTTCCTTGATGTATTCGCCTGTTGGGGTAACCAGGGTTGCGTAATCTCCGCATGCCTGGATGTAGAGTAGTTCGTCCACTTTGATTATGTGTATACGTGAACCGTCCTTTACCGTAATGCGGTCGATGATTTCCTCTTGTGCTTCCGGCTTTTCTTCTTCTTCTGCTGCTTGCGGTGCTATGAATTCTTCTTCCTGTGCGGGATCTTTCACTACTATCAGTTGATACCACAAAATGATAGCGATCCAGGTTGGTACGCCAAACAACAGGCGGAAAGGTATGGTAGAAGCAAAAAGATATATAAGGTATTCCCGCTATTCTTGCCATAATGTCACAAATCATGAAGCTGCCCGCAATCCAGAGTAATATTCCTGCTGCGACCGTGATGACCTTTGTCTGGAGTATGGATACGTAGCCCACCACAAACCAGGCCAGGTATGCCAGTGCTGCAAGCCATCCGATGGTCGTGATTCCGTCTATGATGGCCGGCAACCAGTCAGATCCGGCATATCCCCACGACAAAGTCGCCTGGATGATTGCCAGAACCAATGCCAGCACAAGCATCGGAAACCAACGGTAAGGGTAATCTATGATTGGATGTGCTCTCATAGGATTAGTCTTTTATTTCTAATCCGCCGAAGGAAATGTTTCCACGGATTATTAATGTACTTTCTTTATTAATATTCGCTCCCTGCCAACGCTTATCCTCGCATCCGCCGGCAAAAGCATTGCATTGGGGTAGAACGTTCCAGTCTGAAGGAATGTACAGTTCTATTCCACTACAGGTGCAGTCGATATCGATGTAGGTTTCTCCCGGTGCAAGATGCGTGTGGCGCAGGTCAATGACAGTTCCTCCGAATGAAGCCCGGATGCTGGCGCCTTTAAATAATTCGTCCAGAACGACATGGCGTACAGAGCCAAAAGCATTGTCGGAGCGCAGATACCCGTTTTCCGATTCGCATTGTTGCTCATTGTTTTCCATATTCATGTGCATGTGTCCGCCTCCTCTTTTGGCCCAATCCCGGTAATGGCCGTTCATGTGGCTTTTCATCCAGCGTTCTCTGCGACGAGCCTTTACAAAAAACAGGATACCCGCTACAATCAGTGCAACAGGCCAGACGATGGTCTGTGAATTTTCCGGTAGCCATGATAATCCTCCGATCAGGAAATAAACACCTATTAAGGTTAGGGTGGCTCCGCTCAGATAATGGCGGCGTGTCATCGTATAAATACCTAATATAATAAGAAGACTATGCCAGGATACCACTACATTGAATAGGTCATACGTAATCCACCCTACGTTACGGGCAAACAGTAATATTCCGGAGATGATGAAGAGCGAAGCTATCAGTGCCTTACCTGATAAGCCTGCATGAGACGGGAAGTTTTGTTTCTTTTCCATTGTTTCTATTGTTATTGATTCATATTTCATTGTCATGGGTTGATGGCTCAAAGGTAAGCGAATTATTCCTCTCCATATAGCCTTTCCGGCTGATTTCCGGTAGAAAAGCCGATGAGTTCCGGGTATGAATCGGTGAATTCGGATGGTGAAATAGAACTATATGATAAAAAAACAGCAATATTCTGCAACCAAACTTTATCTTCTTGCGTCTAATAAGTAAATGAATAAATAATAATAAGAACTATGAAAGTAAATTTATCCATGGATGATATCCGTACGAAAGTAGAAGAGTATATTAAAAAGGCAGGTCGTGCTACCGGTCGCCCCGTACTTACGGCTTATTATGTAATGACTGCCGATACGACTCCCGATAATGAGCGGACCAATATAATGCTTGCTTTGGTGGCCATTGTGTTTCCTACCAGTATAGAGGATGTTCTGGGACAGATTTTTATGGTAGGTAAAGGATTTGCTGCTGTTTATGCTTATAAAAAAGTGAAGAAATATATCACACCGCAGATAAAGGATAAGGTAGAGGCAAAGCTCGACGAGTGGTTCCATGATAATGTGACGGAGGTGGAGCCGCTTTATTTGGAGTAGCTCTCTATTAAAGGTAGAAACTGTTTTTGGGAGTATAAAGTGCATCACGAAAGTTGAATAAGAACTTTTACGATGCACTTTGTGTTTTTTATTTTTTAAGGTCTATAACGCAGCGAAAGCCTACTGTGCTACAACGATCAATGCCAGGATATAGTAATAATTGCTTTGCGGCGAAATCTGTTGTTTGAATACCTCCGTCAAAATACCAATCAGATCCTTCTGCTTTATAACTGCTGCCACCTTTAAGAATACAAAAACGATTACGTTCATCATTATATTCACTTTCAGTCATTTCCCATGTATTGGAACACATGTCCCATGCTCCACATGTAGCTCTGCCCAAAGGATACGCTTTTACAGGAGTGGTTATACCATTTGTATGTTCGTTGCAGTGTCCGGCTTGTATATTATTTCCCCAAGGATACTTATACATCTCTTTTCCAGCAGCGGCTAATTGCCACTCTTCTTCGCGAGGTAGGCGCTTGCCGGCCCATTTAGCATAGGCTCTTGCGTCATCCAGATCAACATATACAACAGGGTGTTGCTCTGAACCTACTGGTATTTCTCCATTCTTCCAATGTTTTAAGAAATTCTCGGGAAAACGAGGCTTGTAACCTGTGGCCTCAAGGAATTCTTTGTACTGGGCGTTAGTGACAGGCGTTGCATCTATTGCAACATGATTCACTTTAATGTGGCGCGAAAAAGTTATTTTCTGATGGGGGATAGCAGGGCCTCTATTTATAAAATCATGTTCTAAAGACTGGTAATAGCCAATTTCTCTACAGTTAAAAACAACAGGAATTTCTCCTTCATAATTGTCTATTTCAACCATATTCTGAGGTATGCTCTTATATAGTTTGGTTGGAGAAACAGGCTTTAAGGAGGCTTTAATCTGGACAGACTTAGTATTATATGTTTTCTCTTGTGCTATAAGAGATTGAGATGAGAGGAGTTTGTCAAAATCTTTAAGTGTTTTATCTTTGGGGAATGCAACTATACAACCAATACCACGTGGTATAATTTGTCCTTCAATCACACCTGATTTGTCAGGAAACACCTCTTCTCCTTTTACTAAATCATAATAAGCCCAGTCCTTATTTAGTGTTATTTGTAATAGAGGACCGTCTTTTTGTATATATGATCGATTCACTAATGTCCATAACTGGCAATTGTCATCATACCAAAGACTGGCGTAGACATCTGTTGCTAATGTATTATTAACTAAAGGTTCCCACTGATCCGATGTGAACATTTCTGAGAAGTAGTGCTGGATTCCATACATTGTTTTAAGTATATAAGAATCACGGGGAGACCAGCCAACCCATTGGCCAAAAACATTTTCCCAGATCATTATGCCACTACCATTCATCCATGCTGTCTGTAGCTCTTTTGATTTATCTTCTGTCCAACGACTAATGCCATGTTGCATATGGCGAGGCTCAATCCATTTGTTACGTAATATTCCAGGCACGGGAGAATCATAAAACCATTGTGCCCAAGACATGTGATGCCTTGATATATCTTCGACAGGAAGGGCTAATTCACTTTCAAGAACCACCCCTTTTCGAGACATATCCAGCTTTTGGCGGAATTCCTCTGAACCACGGTCCATGGTATCTAAGAAGATGCCATCGGCCCCTATAGCCTTAATGACCATTGCCAATGCATCAATATCTCCTATGCTTTCTCTGCGTGTCCCTGTATCCCATGGGTTATAATTGATATATACTTTTACTCCTTTTTCATGTAGTTTATTTGCTACTTCCTTTAAAGCATTCAATCCACCCGGCATATCTCGATAGAAATCAAATTGATTTCTTGGGTCAAGACCAATACGAGGGTAGGCATGCCACAATACAACAATATCATACCCTCCAAATCTTTTTTGCCCTTCAACCAGTATCTTGTCTATTGTATAACAATTATTGTTCCGGTCATAGAATCTTTGATCGTACATCATTAAAAAACAGCAGTTGAATGATGATCTTATCCATTGGAAGTCTTCTCTGTCATAAAGAGATGCATTATAGTTGACTTTCTCATGAATTTGTTCTCTCCATTTTAGAAGAGACTTTTTAAAATGCTTCCATTGAGTGGTATCTGATGGTGCTGGTATAAGAGGAGCTTGAATAGGATCTAAATCTTGAAAGGAGTTCTTAAAAGATTTCTGTGCTGATATTGTAAACGGAAAGATAATCCCTAAGAATAATAATGTGCAGGAAATAATGACATGTTTTTTATGTATATCCATCTTTTATTAGTTTAAGTGAAACATTTATTTAAAATTTCAATAATTACTTGGATTAATTGGTCGAATAACGCCTTTTATATACTATGATTTATTATGGTTGATCTCAAGCTATAATGTGATAATGGCGCTTTTACTGTGAAATCATAATGCAAATATAATATATTATAACGAATTAGCAAAAATAGTTTGCTAATTTAAATATAATGTCTATATTTGCATCGTACTAATATGGTAAATAGTATGATTACAAGATAATAATCTCAAATTATCATATCGTTATTTGCAAAAACGTTATATATAAATATATGTCATCATTAAAAAAAATATCGCTAAAAGATATTGCTGAAGCTGCAGGAGTTTCAACGGCATTGGTTTCATTTGTGTTGAATGGGAAGAAAAAAGAGTATCGTGTAGGTGAAGAGACTGCTCAGCGCATATTGAAAATTGCGAATGAAATGAATTATCAGCCCAATCTTGCGGCCAAAAGCCTTCGTAGTGGTAAAACCAAGACAATTGGGTTAGTAGTCTCTGATATTTCGAATCCTTTCTTTTCTCAATTAACGCGTGTGTTGGAAGATGAAGCCACCAAACAAGGGTATACTGTACTTTTTGGCAGTTCCGATGAAGATGCGAGTAAAATGAATCATATCGTAGGTAGTCTTCTTAATAAAGGTGTTGATGGACTGATGATCGTTCCCTGTGAAAACTCAGAGAAATTTATAGCTTCACTTGTTAATGACAATATACCTGTGGTCTTATTTGATAGGTATTTCCCTGAAATAAATGTTAGTTATGTAGCTTTGAATAATTTTAATGCTGCTTATGTCTCAACAAAATATCTGTTGGATTCTGGATATAATGCTCCATGTATGGTAGCTTATGATGTTAATCTTATTCATATGAAGGAACGCGTACGTGGGTATAAGAAGGCTATGAGTGATGCAGGTAAGAAAAAAATGATAAATGTAGTCTTTCTGAAGCAGGACTCTCCTAAAAAATCTGCAGACCGTTTGCTCCCTAAGATGGTTGAGTCTGGAGTGGATGCATTCCTTTTTGGAACTAATATGATTTCGTTGGCTTGTTTATATACGATTAAGGATATGGGACAAGAGGTTATTAGTAAAATCGGTTTAGTGGGATTTGATGGCAATCCTGTATTTGACTTTTTTTATTCACCTATATCTTACATTCGACAACCAATAGATGTTTTGGTGCAAAAGGCACTTGGTATATTAGTGGATAATATCTCTAATGGTAATACAGTACAGTCTGTTCTTGCAGAGGGAGAGTTTATAGAAATGGCTCCTTAGGAGAGTCATTTTTTTTATATGGCTGCTTAAACGATTTAACCATTTATGTATATTGAACTAAATTAGTTGAACCATGAAAAATTCAAGATTAATTGGTGGAAAACCGAAAATTGGTATACGACCTATAATTGATGGTCGTCGTGGAGGTATTCGTGAGTCATTGGAAGATATGACTATGACTATGGCTCGCAAAGTAGCAGAACTTTATTCTTCGGAGTTGTATCATAGTGATGGTACTCCTGTGGAGTGTATCATTGCTGATACTACTATTGGCGGAGTTGCAGAAGCTGCTATGGCAGCTGAGAAGTTCCGTAATAATGGAGTAGGTGTAGTGCTCTCTGTAACACCTTGCTGGTGTTATGGATTTGAGACTATTGATATGGATGGAGAAATGCCAAAAGCTATTTGGGGATTTAATGGTACAGAGCGTCCGGGGGCAGTTTATTTGGCTTCTGCATTGGCTGGTCATACACAGAAAGGATTACCTACTTTTGGCATTTATGGACGTGATGTACAGGAAGTAACCAATATGGAGATACCGGGAGACGTAAAGGAAAAACTGTTGCGCTTTGCCCGTGCAGGTATAGCTGTGGCTACAATGAAGGGGAAATCCTATCTTTCAATCGGTAGTGTATCTATGGGTATTGCAGGCTCTATTCCTAATCCTGATTTCTTCCAGGAGTATTTGGGCATGCGTAATGAGTATGTAGATGCCAGTGAAATAGAACGTCGTGTTCAGTTGAGCATTTATGACCATGAAGAGTTTGAACGTGCCATGGCATGGACAGAAAGGTATTGCAAGAGTAATGAAGGGACAGATTTTAATCCGGAACATCTGGTATATTCCCGTGAAGAGAAAGATGCCCGTTGGGAATACGTGGTAAAAATGACCCTTATTTTCCGTGATATGATGATTGGTAATCCCAAATTAGCTGAAATGGGGTTCAAGGAAGAGTCAATGGGGCATAATGCGATTGCTGCAGGTTTCCAGGGACAGCGCCAGTGGACGGATTATAAGCCTGACGGTGATTTTTCAGAAGCTATTCTGAACACTTCTTTTGATTGGAACGGTATCCGTGAAGCATTTACTTTTGCTACGGAAAATGATACGCTGAATTGTACTTCAATGCTCTTCAATCATCTATTGACTAATACTGCACAGATATTTGCAGATGTGCGTACTTATTGGAGTCCGAATGCTATAGAACGGGTAACGGGTAAGAAATTGGAAGGTAAGGCGGCAAACGGTTTCATTCACCTCATCAACTCCGGTTCTTGTACGCTTGATGGAACAGGTTGTCAGACACGTGACAATAAACCGGTAATGAAGCCTTTCTGGGAAATTACGGAAGAAGAAGTGGAAGCTTGTCTTTCAGTAACTAAATGGTATCCGGCCAGTCGCGAATATATGCGTGGTGGTGGTTATTCTTCTCAGTTCTTGACTCGTGGTGAGATGCCAGTAACAATGTGTCGTTTGAATCTTGTAAAAGGTCAAGGTCCAGTATTGCAGATTGCCGAAGGCTGGACAGTAAACTTGGATAAGGATGTTTTCAAGGCTATCAATGAACGTACTGACCGTACGTGGCCTTCTACTTTCTTCGCTCCGCGCCTGACAGGTAAGGGATATTTCCGTGATGTATATACTGTTATGAATAACTGGGGGGCTAATCATGGTGCTATCAGTTATGGTCATATCGGTGCTGACTTGATAACTTTGGCTTCCATGCTTCGTATCCCAGTATGCATGCACAATGTCTCTGAGGAAGATATTTTCCGTCCCAGCGCATGGACTGCTTTTGGTGAAGATATGGAAGGCAGTGATTATAGAGCTTGCAAGAATTATGGACCTCTCTATAAATAAAAGAAACAAGCGTTATGTTGAAATCAACCAAACTGAAAAATACTCTGCTGGTAGGTGCAACTACAATACTTGTATCATGCGGCGGACAAAAAGAAATCAAGATGGGAAGTTATGCTTATGATGCCCAGTTCTTAAAGGACCATGGCGTTGAATATACTGAATTAGTATCTGCTGATGGAAATTCTAAAGTGATGGTTATTCCTGCATGGCAAGGCCGTGTAATGACTACTTCTGCTTCCGGCGATGAAGGTGATAGCTACGGCTGGATTAATTATCGTTTCATAAATGAAGGCAAAGTTAGTTCTCAGTTTAATCCGGTAGGAGGTGAAGAACGTTTTTGGCTTGGTCCCGAAGGTGGGCCGTTCTCGCTCTATTTCAAGGAAGGACAAGAGCAGGTTTATGATAATTGGATAGTTCCTCCGGTACTTGATACTGAAGCTTTTGACATTAAGTCACAAGACAACAGCAGCATCCGTTTTGCGAAAGATACTCGTTTGACAAATGCTTCCGGTACTGCTTTTGATATGAATATTGACCGTACTGTATCGTTGATGGATGCCGGTGAAGTGGCTGCGGACTTTGACATCGAACTTGCAGACGACATGAAGATGGTAGCTTACAAGAGCGAGAATAAGATTACCAATACGGGGGACAATGCGTGGACAAAAGAAGGCGGACTGGTATCTGTATGGATGCTCGGTTGTTTTAATCCTACGCCGACCACTACTGTATTCATTCCTTATAAGGAGAATGCTGAAGGGGTTATCGTAAATGACGAATATTTTGGCAAGATTCCTGCAGATAGGCTGATAAAGGAAAACGGCATCATCTATTTCAAGATTGACGGGCTCTATCGCTCCAAACTGGGATTGCCGGCTTCACGCGCAACGGATTTATGCGGAAGCTATGATTCATCGAAGGGCGTGCTCACCATATTGTGGTGCAGTCTTCCCGAAACCCCTTCAATTTATGTAAACGGTCAATGGGGGCCTCAGGAAGATCCGTTTGCTGGTGATGTAATCAATTCTTATAATGACGGTCCGGTAGAAGACGGCTCTATCATGGGGCCTTTCTATGAAATCGAGACTTCCTCACCCGGCGCAGAATTGGCTCCCGGCGCATCGTTGGTCCATACACAGAAAGTAATCCATATACAGGGGAAGGATGAGCAACTGGCTCCCATCGTGCAAAAATTGTTCGGAGCGGATTTGAATGTAATCAAGACAAAGTTTCAATAGGGTAATTATATAAAAAATAGGAGAATTCGTATGGAATCGAATAAGATAATACCGAAAGGGATCCTCTTCTCGTTCATCCTGCTCACCACACTTTTTTTTGCCTGGGCTGTGCCGAACAATCTTACGGATACCATGCTTGCGGCTTTCAAGCGCATCATGAGTATGAGTGATTCGAAGACGGCCTGGATACAAGTGGTGTGCTATCTGTTAGGATATGGATGCTGTGCTGTTCCCGGTGCCTTGTTCATCAAAAAGTATACTTATAAATCAGGTGTAATGCTGGGACTTGGGCTGTATGCTTTTGGGGCCTTGCTGTTCTATCCTGCCATGCTCAGTTCGGGAGTGAATGTTGATTTCAGCTTCTTTATGTATCTGCTTGCAATCTTTGTTCTCTTTGCCGGGCTTTCAATCCTGGAGACATCTACCAATTCCTATGTATTGGCAATCGGTCCTGAAAGTACTGCAACACGCCGTCTGAATCTGTCGCAGGCTTTCAATCCGTTCGGGGCAATTACGGGAGTAGTAATCAGTCAGATTTTCATCCTCTCACAATTGAATGGAATGACGGCGACAGAGCGTGCTCAACTTCCGGCTGAGGAGTTAGCTGCCATCCAGGGACAGGAGCTGAGTGCTGTCACTACGGCTTATGTGGTACTTGGTCTGGTGATGTTGGTGCTTCTGCTTGCTATCCGGTTTACCAAGATGCCGAACCTCAGTGAGAAAGGGGAAAAGGTGGAATTTACTGCTACTCTCCGTCGCCTGATAAAGAACAGGAATTATGTATGGGGGGTGGTTGCACAGTTCTTCAATATTGGTGCACAGATAGCCGTATGGTCTTTCGTCATCCGTTATGCTATGCAACAACTTAATTTTGATGGTGTATTGGCTTCTTTAGGTGACTCAGCCTCTGCGGAGGCCGTTGTCAACGCATTGCGCGGTGTGGAACCGGTGGCCGCCGCATTCTATAACGGATGCGAATGGCTCGGATTGGATGACTTACTGCCGCGTACGGCGGAACAGGCTGCGGCCACTTACTATATTATGTCACTCATTCTTTTTGTGATCATGAGATTTGTATGTACTGCAATGATGAAGTATGTGAAAGCCTATAAACTTTTGATAGGTCTTGCCCTTCTTGCTGTAATGTGCTGTTTGGGCGCCATGTTCGGTAAGGGAAGTTTCGGAGTTTATTGCCTGATGGGTATTTCCGGCTGTATGTCATTGATGTTCCCGACCATTTACGGATTCGGTCTTACAGGTTTGGGTAATGACACTAAAATCGGTGGTTCATTCATGGTAATGGCTATTGCCGGTGCTGCTGTTCTGACTCAAATCCAGGGTATTGTTTCCGACCAGACGGGTAGTATTATGGCTGCATATGTTGTACCGGCCATCGCTTTTGCAGTGATTGCCTATTATGGTTTCTTCATTGCTAGAAAACAGGAAAGTGGGGATTGTATGTAGAAAACTTATAATTTAAAAACAAAATATCATGAAAAAAGTATTTTTATTCTTAACAACTTTAATAAGTTTGTCCGCTCTGACTATTGATGGTTCGGCTCAGATTGATAGAGGAGAATTAGGAAGTCTGACCACAGTCAAAGACGGATTACGTAGCCGTCGGATAAGCAGTGCCGATAAAACCGGTAATAACGGTGACTGCGTAGGGCAGTTTAAGCCGGGAGAAAAATGGAGCGTGGAAATTCCCGGAACAGGTGTCATCAACCACATTTGGTTTACCATCGCTCCGACAAGCATCATGAGAAACGATCTTATATTCCGTATTTATTGGGATGGAAACAAGTATCCCTCTGTAGAAGCTCCTATCGCTGCCTTCTTCGGAAACGGTTGGGACGAGAAATATGAGTTCATCTCTCTGCCATTGGCAGTTGGTCCAAGAGATGGTACGGGGCTTGCCTGCTATTTCCAGATGCCTTTCGAGAAGGGCGCACGTCTGGAGATTGAGAACCAGAGTGATGAGCCCTTGACTCACCTCTACTACTATGTGGACTACACCGAGATGGATAAGTTACCTGCCAATTCAGGACGTTTTCACGCTTGGTTCAACCACGAGACAACCGACGCTCTCCCCGAAGGCGAAACCGAGTGGGGGTTGGTTGGCACTCCGGGTTGCAATGTAGATGGTGCCAACAACTATCTGTTTGCTGATATTAAAGGTAAAGGACACTTTGTAGGTATCAACTACTATATCCACTGTCCGTCGCCTATGTGGTATGGCGAAGGCGATGACCTAATTATCATCGATGGTGAACCGAAGAAAGCCTTGAGAGGTACGGGAACGGAAGACTTCTTTAACACTTCTTGGTGTCCGGCAAGCATCTTTACGCATCCTTACTACGGCTATGCCCGTGTGAACCGTGACAACGGTTGGTTAGGAAGAACGCACGCTTACCGTTTTTTTATTGCCGACCCCATCTACTTCAACACCTCTCTCAAAGGTTCTATCGAGCATGGACATAATAACAACTTGACTCTAGATCTCAGCAGTGTCGCTTACTGGTATCAGTCCGAGGCTCATGAGTTACCTGCCGCTCCGACTAAGGCCGACAGAGCACCGAAACCATTCATCCGTGACCAAGATATGCATCGTTGGAGACATGAGTGGAGAAAGAACTTCGGCAATGGCTCTAAATTGTGGGGTAATGAAAGAAAGTAAAGTGAATTAAACGAGTATTATGAAAACTATATTTTTTATCTAAATTTAATGTTATAATATTTAATCGTAACTACTCAGTTATACAGACTTGCTATCATTTAATGTGGTATAATTAGTAATATGCTTCGTTTTGAGTCTTATTAGACTCAATTTATTAGAATTTCTAATAAATTATACTGATAATCAATGGATTAATGCATCGTGGATATCTGAGTAGTTACATTTAATCTTAACGCTGATGAAAAACAGGAATATGCTACAAAAGTGGCTTATCATTCTTTTCTTAGGCTTGATAATCCAAGCGGTTTCCGCACAGAACATTAATGTACATGGTATCATTACCGATGAAACAGGAGAAACAATGATAGGTGTATCAGTATTGGTTAAAGGAACATCAACCGGAGTAGTTACCGATGTAAACGGTAATTTCTCGCTTTCTGTTCCGAAGAATAGTGTTTTGTCGATTTCTTATATCGGATATAAAAGTCAAGAAATCTCCATAAACGGAGCTAAAAAACTGAACATAGAGATGGAGCCGGAGGCTCAAAATCTGGACGAAGTCGTTGTCGTAGCTTACGGACAACAGAAGAAAGTCTCGGTTACAGGTTCTATGTCAAGTATTAATAACGAAGCATTGCTGAAGTCACCGTCAGCATCTTTGGGTAACGCCATTTCCGGTAAGTTGCCGGGGCTTTCTACGGTACAGTATTCAGGTCTTCCCGGTGCTGATGATCCTGTGATTTTGATTCGAGGTCAATCTTCATTCAATGGTTCATCGCCTTTGATTTTGGTGGACGGTGTAGAACGTTCGTTCACGCAGATTGACCCGAATGAGGTTGCCGACATCACCGTGTTGAAGGATGCATCCGCTACCGCTGTGTATGGTGTGCGTGGTGCTAACGGTGTTATTTTGGTAACCACCAAGCGTGGTGAAGTCGGTAGAACTAAAGTATCCGCATCTACCTCATGGGGGGTACAGAGTGTGACCAACTTTATTGATATGGCGAACTCCTATACCTATGCTACCGCTTATAACAACGCCCGTATTTCGGACGGTAATCAACCGGCTTTCCAGCCTGCTATTATCGATCACTTTAAGAATCACGATAATCCGCTTCTCTATCCGGATATCGATTGGATAGACTATGTGATGAAAGACCGTGCTTTGCAGAGCCAGCACAACATATCCGTATCGGGTGGTAACCAGGTGGCACGCTATTTCGTGTCAGCTGGTTTCCTCGACCAAGATGGTTTGTTCCGTACTTTCGACAAGGATCCTAACACCAACTTCTCATACAAACGTTACAACTACCGTGCTAACTTGGACCTTTCTTTAGGTAAATATCACGAACTCTCCATCAACCTTGGTGGTCGTGTTGAGAACAAGCACAGTCTTAGCAGTTCGGAGGAACGTATCTTTGTCTATTTGATGGATGCGCAACCTTTCTCCGGTGCCGGTATTGTAGATGGCAGATGGGTACTCGCTAATAGAGATCTTATCGACCCGACGGGTCTTGAAAATATCGTGAGCGGTATTGACGGTTTGGACACGTTCTATGGTCAGGGTTATACTTTTTCCTCTACTAACGTGTTGAATGCCGATATCATCTACAAATTGAACATGGATTTCCTGACCAAGGGATTGGATTTCCGTGTAAAGGCTTCTTACAACTCTTCTTATGGGCAAACAAAGAACCGTACATGTGGTAAGCCTGCTTCTTTCCGTCCTTATCTCACAGAGAATGGCGAAGTCGTTTATCAACGTTCCGGTGACTACTGGAATCCGGGTTATAGTGAGTCTGCATGGTCTAACCGTGACTGGTATGCTGAGGCAAGCTTCAACTACAACCGCACGTTTGGCTACCACAACGTAGGCGCTTTGTTGCTGTACAACCAGTCTAAGACCTACTACCCCGGTTCTTATACTTCTATCCCCTACGGTTATGTAGGTTTGGTTGCACGTGCCACTTACGACTATAAGCACCGCTATATGATCGATGCTAACATGGGTTATAACGGTTCTGAGAACTTTGCCGAAGGCAAGCGTTTCGGCTTCTTCCCCTCTGTATCTGTTGGTTGGGGCATTTCTGAAGAGAAATTTTGGGAACCCATCAAGTCAGTGATCTCTTACTTGAAGATACGTGCATCTGTCGGTACCGTAGGTAACGACAACTGCCAAGGCCGTCGTTTCCTTTACCTGCCTTCTGCATGGGGCATTTGGAACGGATATTTCTCCAGCATGCAAGATTACCAAGGTTATAACTTCGGTACCACGAACAATACTTTTTTGAACGTGGCACGTGAGATGTCTTCTTCTTCACCTGATGTAACTTGGGAAACCGCAGTAAAGTATAACATAGGTTTCGATGCGAAGTTCTGTAAAGACAAAATCGGCTTGAATGTTGACCTGTTTAAGGAGAACCGTAAGGACATCCTGATTTCTAACGTGAATATGATTCAGTCACCTACAGCTGTCCGTCCTTCTTACATCAACTATGGTCGCGTAAAAACCACGGTTACGAGGTGACTTTGTCCTACTCCGACAAGATTGGCGAGGACTTTTCTTTCACTTCTATCTCTCCCCTCAGTATCTTATGCCAAGAATAAGGTTCTTGAATATTCTGAGTTGAAGCGTAAAGACAAGTTGGTGAAAGCCGATAGTTATATGGGTCGTAAATTAGGTTTGACCGAAGACCGAGTGGTTTCTCCGGACTGGACCTATTCAACCGGTCATGCCATTGGTGCCCGTCGTGGATATGTTTTCTTCGGCCTTTACGAGGAAGGTGTAACTGAAGAGGCTTACCGCAACGCTTATGGAACGGATATTCCTCAGCAGCTGGTTCCTGATTTGAAGAACGGTGATGCTGTTTATGTTGACTTGGACGGTGACGGTTTGATTTTGGAAGAGTACGACCAGATTTACTCTGAAATTACGGATAACCCCAAATATGTATTCTCTTTGAACTTCGATTTCCGTTATAAGAATTTCGACTTTACTATGTTGTGGACGGGAGCTGACCAGGTGAACCGTATCCTACAAGGTCCTTACCGTAATCCCTTCGGTGAATCTCATCGTTCCGCTTTGATGCAGTGGGTGTATGATAACTCTTGGTCAGAGGATAACCCCAGTGGACATCTGCCACGTCTTACCTTTACCAATGAGAAGCAGAACCGTGCTAACTCCGACCTTTGGTATCAGGATGCCCGTTATATCCGTCTGAAGAACTTGGAGATTGGCTATACGCTGAGAAACAAGTCTTGGTTGCCGAAAACCACGAATATGCGTTTCTACCTAAACGGTACCAATTTGCTGACCTTCACCCGTTTGATGCCAACGACCCTGAAAATACAGGTGGTGGTTCTGGATTTAGATACCCGCTGATGCGTGTTGTTAATTTAGGCTTGAAAGTTAACTTCTAAATAATTGTATATGAAAAAAAGAAATTCAATAAAATCCATACTGCTGCTGACGATCATCTCTTTCGTGGGTGTAGCTTGTGTGGACGAGATTAAGTTCGGAAATGCGTTTCTGGAGAAGGCTCCGGGAGAAGACGTGAACGAAGATGTTATTTTCTCCAAGAAGGTATATACCGATTATTTGTTATGGCAGTGCTACGAGGGACTTTTTACTCCGTTTAAGAATTGTTATGCAGGTAATGGACAATTTGAAACCTTGTCCGATATCATGCACTCTGAAGAGGGATGGGACTCTATGGGGCGTTTCCATTATACAGGTGTTTTGTCTGCCTCTAACGCTAACCCGGGCTGGTTGGTTGCCCGTGCGGCTTACATTACATCGGGGGGGATGGAGAATATGAGTAATACAGCTTTTCGTTGCATTTGGACCGGCATACGCGACTGTTGCTTGCTGTTGGATAATGTCGACCGCGTGCCCGATATGACCGATGCGGAAAAGGCACGTTACAAAGCCGAGGCGAAAGTGATTATGGCAAGTAAATACTTTGACGGTATTCACAATTTTGGTGGTCTGCCTATCGTTGATCATGCACTCGCCGCAGACGAGGTCTTGGAGAAACCGCGCTCTACCATTGAGGAAACCGTAACATTTGTTGTTCGTTTGCTGGATGAAGCCATTGCCGAACCTGAATTGCCGTGGAACATTCCCACTTCAGAATTGGCTACTTGGGCAGGACGTGTTACCAAAGCTTCGGCATTGGGTATTAAGGCAAAATTGTTGAACTATGTGGCAAGTCCCATCTTCAATAGCGATACTCCGTATTGTGTTGAAGAGCCCCAGGAGGCTGTTAACGCCCTTCAGGTGTGGTATGGTAATTACGACGTGAAGCGTTGGGAAGCTGTGGTAGATGCGTGTGAAGAGTTCTTCCGGATGAACTCCGCCAACGGCAACTATTACCAGTTGGAAGAGGCAACTACTCCCGATGAAGCTGGCTATCGTGCTGCTTTCCGCAAGGCATACCGTGCCCGTGGTAACAGAGAGTCTCTGCTTGAAGTACATGACCGTGTATATATGTTGGAGTGGGATAACCAGCCTGGCGGTTTCTGGCATGATGGTGGTATCGCTCCTACCTTGGAGTGGATGGAAATGTTCCCGTGGGCTGATGGTAAGAACTACGATGGACAGAAATATTACAATCAAAGACCCGCGCAGAAGGATATCTTCGAAAAACGTGACCCCCGTTTGTATGAATCTATCGTCGTACAAAAGCGTGACTATAAACATCAGATTTATGGTGAGGATAACCCCATACAGTTGTGGGAAGGTGGTGAGTTCTTGACTTCCGGTGGAAGATATAATTGTAAGCCTTGGGGATTACCTACTTATAAATTTGTATTGGATTTGGGTGATGCTATTCAAGGTGGTAAAGGTACTATTGATAAAGAGCCTTTCCAAACCTCTTATATTCGTTTGGCCGAGCTCTATCTGATTTACGCTGAGGCATTGGCAGAGACTGGTAACAACGTAAAGGCATTGGAGCAAATCAACAAGGTAAGAGCCCGTGTAGGTTTAGGTAAACTCGAAGTAATGAACCCCGAATTGAGCTTGACTACCAATAAGGAGAACTTAATAAAAGAAATCATGCGTGAACGTGCTTGTGAATTAGGATTTGAGTATGAAACCCGTTTACACGACATGAATCGTCGTGTCATGGAAAAAGACTTTAAGAAACATCTGCATGGAATCCACATCTATCGTTTGGATGATGATAATGATTTGGTATTGGAGAAATGGACGAAAGATAGCGGCGATCCTTTCCCGACTAAATTCTTATATGTGCCATATGACCTGAATGAAGGAGATGCTACAGCTGTAGGTTATACTATAATAAAAGATGGAAAGGAGTCAAAGATAGAATCACCTACGGGAATGACTGCAAACCCACGTTTTGTTTGGGAACACCCCGAACGCTGGTCCAATAAGTGGTTGCTCGTTCCGCTGCCACCTGATGAAATTAATAAGAACTATGGTTTGACACAAAACCCGGGATGGTATTAAAATCTTAATTCTAAAATAGCAAACAATGAATAGAAAACATAAAACACTAAAGTGGGGCATAGCTTTGGTATCGTCTATGCTCACTTTAAACTTGTCGGCGCAAAGTTCGCTTATAGACTACCAGTCCGATAAGGTTGATTTAGGAATGGGTGTTGAGCAGAGTCAGATGTTGACTACCGCTTCCGTGGAGGTGGTTAGTGGTGATGAGTTGCAAAAAACGGCAGCTATTTCTTTGAAAGAGGCTCTTTATGGAAAATTGTTGGGACTTACGGTGTTGCGTCCAGGCGGAACGGTCAGTGACTACAGCTCCGGAGCAGTATTCAACATTCGTGGTCAGCAGACTACGACGGAGAATGGTGTATTGGTGCTGGTAGACGGCATCGAGCGTTCTATCGAATATTTGACCGTTGACGAGGTAGAATCGGTTACGGTATTGAAGGATGCTGCCGCTGTGGCTCTTTTAGGCTATCAGGGCGTGAACGGTGCTATCTTGGTGAAGACCAAGCGTGGTGTGGAGGGACGTCAGATTTCTGTATCTTACGATCATAAGTTCACGTTCAATCCAAAAGTGGCTAATTTTGTAGATGCTCCTACCTACGCTAATGCTTTGAACCAGGCGCGTGTCAACGACGGTTTGGCACCGATGTACAACGATTATGAGTTGCAGGCTTTTTGCTGACGGTACTCATCCCTACTACTATCCGAACGTTGACTGGAAGAAAGAGGTATTCAAAAACTACGGTTCGGAAGACCAATTCAACCTATCCATGAAGGGCGGTAACCAGAAGTTGAAATATTTCTCTATGTTGGATTATACTGATAGCCGTGGTTTGTTGGATAAAACAGATCAAGAGCAATACTCTTCACAGATGAGATTCTCTAAAGCCAATATCCGTACCAACTTGGACGTGCAGTTTACTCCGACAACCAAGTTCGTCTTGAATGCGGTGGGTAGTTTCGTAGAGACCAAACGTCCTTACGGTGTGACCGAAAACGGTTTGACCGACCTGCTTTATCGTACTCCGGCTTCCGCATTTCCGGTAATGAACGACCCGGAAGGTAAATTGGCAGGAATTTGGGGTGGTAACACTACCTATGGCGCTAACAACGTGGTCGCACAGGTTCGGGCTTCCGGCTTTACGAAGAGTCACTCCCGTTCTTTCCAAGGTGACTTCTCGCTTATTCAGAACCTGGACTTCATCACGAAGGGACTGAGTGTGTCGGCACGTTTGGGTTACAATAACTTCTCTCAGATTTATGAGACCAACGCGTTGGGTTTTATGTATGGTTACGAGCGTTATCGCTTCGACGAGGCCGGGCATCCGACCGAGCTGATAAACTACTCTGCCGGTGACAAAACCAACAACTTGACCTTCGATCATTGGACCAACCAGCACAACCGTTCTTCTTTCTTGGAAGTTTCGACTGACTATCATACTTCGTTCCGTGACGATGATAATTTCTCTGCCTCATTGATATGGCACCAAAAGAACTCCACCTATAACGACCAGTATATGACTTTCAACCGGATGAATGTAATGGCTTACCTGCACTACGATTTGCAGCAGAAGTATGTAGCCGACTTGGTATTGGCGATGAATGGTTCTAACCGCTCCTATCCGGAGAAGTGGTCGTTTTCTCCAACTTTGTCTTTGGGTTATGTATTTGCCAACAAGGAGGACAACCGAATATTAAACTTCGGTAAACTGCGTTTCTCAGCCGGTATTCAGCACACCGACTATGTGCCTATTCAGGGATTGTGGCTAGAGAACTACAATGGAAGTGCAGGTAGTTATCTGACAGGCCTAGGTGACGGTTCATGGCAGTGGGGTACGTTTCTCGGTTACCAGCCTACCAAACGCTTTAACTTGGAAACGGCCTATAAATTCAATTGGGGGGCTGACCTGCGCTTGTTCAAACAGGTGGATGTGAACTTTGATGTTTATTATCAATTGCGTGACGATATCCTATTGTCGGGTGACGGTTTGAATTCAGCTGTATTCGGTAGGCCTTCCGCTTACGTAAACTGGGGACGCGTAGCTAGCTACGGTGTTGAACTGGGTGTGAATTGGGTTAAGCAGATGAACAAAGATCTCTCTTTTAACTTGGGTTCTAATCTGACTTGGGGACGTAATAAGCAGAAACGTAATATTGAGAACGTGGCTTATGACTATTTGTCAGCTATCGGTGGACGTGTAAGCCAGGCGTGGGGGCTGGAAGTAGTCGGTTTTTTCAAGGATGAAGCAGATATCACCGCTTCACCGCAACAGAACTTCGATAATTGCCGTCCGGGTGACTTCAAGTATAAGGATCAGAACGGCGATAACGTCATCGATGAAAACGACGTGGTGAAAATGGGTTACGACACCAGCGTGCCGGAACTGAACTTTTCATTGAATCTGGGCTTCCGCTACAAGAACTTTGGTATGAACGCCATGTTTCAGGGTGCAGGTATGTATACCGCATACTTAGGTACGGTGGGTGTATGGACTCCGATTATCGACGGTGCCAACCTTTCTAAAGAGTATTATAACAACTGCTGGGATAGAAGTGAGACCCCGGTTTATCCGCGTCTGACTTCACGCACCAACCTTAACAACTACCGTGGTAACGATGTTTGGTACAAAAATGTGAACTTCTTTAAACTGAGAAACTGCGAGGTATATTACATGTTGCCCGAAAATTGGATTTCTAAAGTGAAGATGTCACAGTGCAAAGTGTTTGTCAAAGGAGAGAACCTGATGACCTTGTCTAACCTGAAGGCGATGGATCCCGAGAACATCGGTACCAATTTTCCGACTTTGATGGGAGTTAACTTAGGAGTTTCTGTAAAGTTTTAACGGATAAAGAAAAAACAGATATGAATCGAATTAAAAATATATTTTGTGCAGTAATACTCTCCGCATTTACAGTGAGCTGTGTCAATTTGGACTATACTGAGGTGACTACAGCCGATGAGGAGTGGATATATAAAAGCCCTATGTATGGTATCCAGAAATTGGTGTACAACATTTATGCACGTGTACCCAATGGTTTTGAGAAAAACTACGAGGGCGGTAGAGGGGCTACGCTGGCGGCTGCCACCGATGAGGCAGAGTGCGCATTGTCTTACTCTTCAGTTCACCGTTTCTACAACGGTGGATGGAATCCTAACAATCCCTTCTCATTTACGTGGAGCAATTCGTATGCGGCTATCGCCGAAGCGAACACCTTCCATGAGAAGCGCGATAAAATCAATTTGGACGAGTATAAGAACAACCTGGACTTCGAAGCTATGAAAAAGAAGTTCGAGCTGTTTGAGTATGAGGTCCGTTTCTTGCGTGCTTATTTCTATTTTGAACTGGTCCGTGCCTACGGTGACGTGCCTTTCACGCTGAAAACGTTAACAGTGGAAGAAGCGAATAGAATCGAACGTACTTCAGCCATTGCCATCATGGATTGGATTGCAGAAGAGTTGGATGCCATCGTTGAATATTTGCCTATCTCTTTCGCCGATGAGTTGAGCCCGGAAACAGGTCGTGCAAACCGTATGATGTGTTTGGCGCTGAAAGCCCGTACATTGCTTTATAAGGCTTCTCCGTTGTTTAACAATGAGAATAATAAAGAGTGGTGGCTGGATGCCGTCAGAGCTAATGGTGAGGTTTTGCTCCGTGCGCAAGAGTGGGGCATTGGTTTGGACAGGTACTCTAAGATTTGGGGACCTCGCAACGGTGACGGCATCGAGATGATTTGGGCTATTAAGCGTGGTACCAGCAACTATTGGGAATCGTACAACTACCCCATCGGCGTGGAGAACGCCAACGGCGGTATGTGTCCTACCCAAACTTTGGTCGACAACTATGAGTATAACGATGGCAGCAACCAGACCTTTGGCGAGCGTCATTCCAACACAGTGATTAACCTCACACAAGAAGACCCCTACGTTGGTTTGGATCCCCGCTTTTTTATGACGGTAGTGAAGAACGGTGATATTTGGCCGAATTACAATCCTAATCCTATCGAGACCTTTATAGGTGGATTGAACGCTGCGCCGATTCATAACTCCACTCCGACAGGCTACTACCTACGGAAGTATTGCGATCCCAACGTGAGTCTGGCAACGAACAACCCCACCACTTCTCCTCATGCTTGGGTAGTGATGCGTTTGGGTGAGTTTTACCTGAACTATGCGGAGGCAATGTTCCAATACTATGGCGATGCTGAAGCAAAGGGCGAAGGCGGCTTCTCTGCTAATGATGCTATCAACCTGTTGCGCGATCGTGCCGATGTGATGATGCCTCACTGGAACGGAACTCCTGCCAACTGGTTCGAACGCTACAAACGCGAGCGTATGGTGGAGATGGCATTTGAGGACCAACGCTTTTGGGACGTACGTCGTTGGAAGTGTGGCTCGGAACTGAGTGAAATCTCCATTGCCGAATTGCAGAAGAACGCTTCAGGTGACATTATCCTGACACGCAAGCAGGAGCAAAGACGTTGGGAAGATAAGTATTATCTCTTTCCGATTCCTTTTAGTGAGTATAACAAGAACAAGTATTTGGGACAGAACCCGGGTTGGAACTAATAAAAATAAAGCATAGATTATGAAGCAGATTATAAGTAAATTGGCTATTCTCTTTTTTTGGCATTGGTATCCTGTTGTGCTTGCTCGAATGACGACGAAGAGCAGAATGCGAGATTGTCTGTGGTGGACTTCTATCCCTCAATCGTGATGGAAGGGATTAATCTGACTGTGGTTGGTACAGACGTAAAATCGGTAAAAGAGGTGGTTTTTCCCAGTGGCGTTATAGCTACCGATATTACCGTAAAAGATGAATATTCGTTTGAAGTTACTGTACCCGCCGGAGTATCGGAAGAAGCAGCACCCTTGATTGTGAGAGGAGAGGGCGAGGAAGTTTCCAGCCGTCAAACCATACGTCGCGCCAAACCGGCGTTTAATTCTTTTCTGTTCACCGACAAGAAAGGTGCTGCCATCAATACTAAGATGTCGATTTTAGGTAAAGATCTATTGTTTGTCGATGCCGTAGCTTTTATGGTTAATGGAGAAAAGCGTATGGTAGATAACAAGCATTTGCTACGTAAATCGAACGATGATATTAAATTTATAATTCCTGACAATTTCGAGAAAGGAGATGTAGTGTCACTACAGCTCATTTTCAAGAATGGTGAGACAATGGACTTGGATGAAAAAATTGACATCGTGATACCTTGGCAAAATCCGTTCGCATTGTGCGACCCGATTACGGATGAAACTTTCATGATTACTGATTTCGAACATGAAGACCCAGCAAACGGCGTAAGTGATATAAAGGCAAGCGGATTTGTGGCTGTTCATGAGGAACAATCAGAGGATGATTTCTTTTGGAACAATACCTATATTTATACGGCAGAAGATACAGGCAGTGGCGATTTATTTATTTGTCATGTGCATGGAAACCGTCCTGATGGTGATTTAAAAATGAATGAGTATGAGATTAAGCTTGACGTGAGAATTGACGAAGGTACGTTTGGTGCTTCTTTATGGGCTGGTCACTTCGATTTGGGATGGACATGGTGTTGGATTGGTAACTTCTTCCCCGAATCAACCGACGGGAAATGGATAACCGTTAAGTGCAAAGTCAAAGACTTAGGTATAGGTGGAGATTTTGATACTGGACATCCTATGGGACAGTGGGCATTAAGTGGTCTGATTGGTCCTTCTCTTCCAGCCGGAATCAGCCTTGACAACTTCCGTATGGATCCGCTTCCTGAGGATTAATCGTTGCAACATTTATTCATGTCGAATCTGTAAAAAAGAAGAGAATATGAAATAATGATTATAAAGTGGCAACAGAGGTGAATATCTTTTATCTCTGTTGCTGTTTTTAACGTTTTGTTATTAAAATAATCAATAGAGATAGACCAAAGAATATGAAAAGAATCATTTTAACTCTTATCTGTTGCCTCTCTATATGGGGAGTATCGGCACAAAATAAATCGTTCGACGGACTGGACGTGCACATGGGCAATCTGTTCCGGCTGTCTGATGCCAAGACCCGCTCCATCTGTCCCGAAAATTTTACTGGTGAGAAAGGTAAAGGCGGTATGGCTCAAGTCTGTGACCGCGGGAAACGGAACATTGCCAATGCGGCATATGCGGCAAGAGACCTTGGTGAAGGCTGGAAAGTGAATCCGTATATTATCATAAATCCCAAAGAGACCATCACCATTGCTGAAATGGAAGGACCGGGTGCCATTCAGCACATCTGGATGACTCCTACCGGAAACTGGCGCTTCTCCATCATCCGCATTTATTGGGACGATGAAAAGGAACCTTCTGTGGAATGTCCTGTCGGTGATTTCTTTTGTATGGGCTGGGGAATATATGCTCCACTTTCTTCTTTGGCAGTCTGTATCAATCCCGGCAGTGCTTTCAACTGCTATTGGACAATGCCTTTCAGAAAGAAATGTAAGATTACAATTGAGAATATAGATGAAGAGAAAGCAATGAATTTATATTATCAGGTTGATTATACATTGACGGATGTACCTGAAGATGCGGCCTATTTCCATGCTCAATGGAGAAGAACGAATCCCAATCATACATCAGACTATACAATTGTTGACAACATTAAGGGAAAAGGACACTTTGTCGGTACTTACCTTGCATGGGGGGTAAACAACAATGGATGGTGGGGAGAAGGAGAAATCAAGTTCTTTATGGATGGTGATAAGAAGTTCCCTACAATATGTGGCACGGGTACAGAGGATTATTTCTGTGGCTCGTACAATTTTGACCGGGGAGGTCAATACAAAGAGTTTTGTACTCCTTATGCCGGTCTGCATCAGGTGATCAGACCGGACGGTACTTACAATTCCCAGCAACGTTTCGGATTGTATCGCTGGCATATTACAGATCCTATTCGATTTGAAAAAGATTTGAAAGTTACTATACAGGATTTGGGCTGGCGTGCAGGTGGTCGTTATTTGCCTCAAAAGTCAGATATCGCATCTGTTGCATTTTGGTATCAGGCAGAGCCCCATAATAAGTTCCCGGAAATGGTTTCTTGGGAGGAACTTGAAGTAAATTGAAAAGTGAAATGTTATGAGATATTCAGTTTATATATTTTTACTATTGTTCCTTTTATACGGATGTTCATCGTCGAGTGTCCGTGAGCAATATGGCTTGAAGTTGAAAGAATTTCCCATTGATTGTGACTCATTGATAAAGTCGATAGAGATAGATAGGTTGGGAGATGCAGAGTTCTCATCGGAAGTTACACAAGTGGATGAAAATATACTAAAAATACATATCCGTTTCGACCTTAAGGATACAGTCAAACAGGATGATTGGCAGGTGCGGATAAAGCCGGCTTTCAAACCTGAATTCAACTGGGCACCTCATTTGACTCCTACAGTTAATAATATTATTGACCAGCATGTTTTTCGTTCGCCTGCGCTTATTGCAACAGACCAACAGCGGGGTATCGTAATCATACCTGATTTGGATATACTGTCTAGGTCTGGTAAAAATAGGTGGTATATGGATATGGATGCGGAGAATAATATCCTTTCGTTGGGTATGTCTGCAAGCAAGGTATCTGACCATGTATTATATGAACGTCAGCCTGGAGCAGTTTATGAGGGTGGTATTGTGGAATATGGATTTTATATAATCAAATATACGGAAAAGCAAGAGTTGGCAAATCCATTTCGTCTACCACTGCAGTTTATGTGGAACAAATGGGGACACGATCGATTGGTGAAATTGTCTTCTGAAGATTTTGAGCCTTATGTAAAATATACCTATAACTGGGCGTTTAATACTTGGGAAAAAAGTGTTTGGCAGGAATTTACACTGAATGGGAAGAAAGTGGGTGCACCTGTATTTATTGTAAATACGACCCAGAGCCCCAATTATCCGGGTGAAGTGAATGAACGGGAGTTTAGGTCCATTTGGAATCAGGCTTGGTTTAGTTCTTTGCGTTCGGCAAGTGGATTGTTCAGATATGCTAGACGGACTGCTGACAGAACGCTGTTGGAAAAAGCGAATCTGACTAAAGAATTGGCATTGTCATTTCCGATGAAAGATGGATTTTTCTACGGTCTTATCGGTACCGATATGTGTGAGGTAGAGATGGATGGAAAAAAATGCAATCGTTCCAAGGGCTGGGACCATTATTTTTGGGGTAATTCCAATCGGAATCCGTTTACGTGGGATGCCAGACAATCACCTTTCCACATTTTGGATATGAGTTGGACTGCACTGCTGATGCTTCGTTGGTATGAAGAATTGGAGAAGGATGAACGCCTGTTGGCTTATGCTGAGACTTATGCACGTGCATTGTTGGGGGTACAATATGAGAATGGATATTTTCCAGGCTGGTTGGATCTGGAAAAATTGCAACCTATGGAGTATTTGAATGATTCTCCGGAAACGTCTCTATCGGTTACATTCTTACTCAAACTGTATGAGATGACAGGGAAAGAAAAATATAAAATTGCAGCTCTAAAAGGTATAGAAGCTGTTAAAGAAGCTATTACAGAAGGACGTTGGGAAGATTTTGAGACTTATTGGTCCTGTTGTAGAATAGGTACTCCTCAATGGGTTGGCAAAAAAGTAACGAGAAATAATATGTATAAGCAATGTAATTTTTCCATGTTTTGGACAGCGGAAGCCTTGTTGGAGTGTTATCGTATAACTGGTTGTTTTGATTACTTGAAACTAGGGCAAAGGGTATTAGATGAAATGTTAATGACACAGGCATCTTGGCAACCGTCGTATATATATGTAAATGGTCTAGGAGGGTTTGGAGTCATGAATACTGATGGTGAATGGAATGATTCAAGAGGAAGCTTATTTGCTGAAGTTATCTTACAATATGGAAAGCTATTGGATATTCCTGAATATAAAGAGAGAGGGAATATGTGCTTTGAAAACATCCTTTGAAATGATGTATTGCCCTCAAAATCTAAAAGCAAAGCAACAATGGGAAAGTGTGGCCATTTTTTAATGAAAAGGATTATGGCTTTACAATGGAAAACTATGGGCACGGAGGACGCACTTCACTTACTGGAGAAGGTATGGGAGAGTTTACTATTTATGATTGGGGAAATGGTGCAGCTTCCGAAGCTTTTAATCGCATTTTAGATAGATATGGAGCGGAGATATTTCAATGATATTTATATTTTGGTTTTATAAAATGTCAAATTCGTTAATCGTAAAATAGCACAAGTATGGATATAATCTTAAAAAGACTATTTTCTTTTATAGTAGTGTTTTTTGTAGGCGTTTCTATGTTTGCAGGAGGGACTATTAAAAATGTAAAGAAAAAGGCCGTTGATACACAAATGACTGATGAAACGGCTGCTCTGTTATATAATATACACCAAATACAGGGCAAAGGAACAATGCTTGGCCAACACGATGGTGTGTGGATGGAGGAAGGAGAAAAGATAACAGGACATATTCATAAATTATCTGGTAGGTTACCAGCTATTGCAAGTTATGATTTTATGTTTATAACCAATGTAAACAATACAGAAGGCTCTTGGTTTAGAATAAGAGAACATGAAATACGCGAAAGGATTATTGCTGCAAATCGTGAAGGTCTCTTTATAACTATGTGCTGGCATTATAATGATCCATATACACAAAAAACATTTTATACAAAAGAATTGCCGATTGAGGAACTTAAAATGATGTCATTTAAGTCAATACTTCCGGGCGGTCAAAATCATGAACGTTATAAAAAGGATTTGCGGAAAGTAGCAGAATTTTCATCATCTCTTCGTGATGATGACGGTAAATTAATTCCTTTTATATTTCGTCCTTTTCATGAATTTGACGGGGAATGGTTTTGGTGGGGAGCAGCCTACAATGAACCGGAAGAATTCAAGGATTTGTGGAGATTTACAGTACACTATCTGAGAGATATTCTGAATGTCCATAATATGCTTTATGCTTTTTCTCCTGATATAAAATTTGATTCTCGTGAGGACTATCTATTGCGTTATCCTGGCGATGATTATGTTGATATATTAGGTTTTGATGATTATGAAGACTTCAAATATGATAAAAAAAGGACGAATGAGGCTCGGAAGAGGATTCGTATTGTCGGAGCCTTGGCAAATGAGAAGAAGAAACCTTGTGCATTGACTGAAGTGGGATATTTTATTAAAAAGGATAATCCGCAAAAAGTAGACATTAAACGAATGGAATATTTATTAGAAACCATTTCTGATATGTACGAATATCTTTCTTATGCTGTATTTTGGGGAAATGGTGGAGGTGTATATTGTGTACCCACACAAGGTGATGCCGGAGAGGAAGAGTTTAAATCCTTCCTAGGGCAACCATTTATTCTATTGAATGATAATAAGTAAAACAATAAAGTTATGAAAAAGAAACTATTAGCTGTGTTTTTATTCTCTGCTACCACCATGTTGTGTGCACAGACTTTACAAACTTCCAACAAGTATTTTGAAGTTGGAAACTTCAAAGAAGTACACAATCCTGCATGGGGGGTGACTGATGATCCATGGTGTATCAATGACCATACTTTCATTTACGATAAAAAAAAGAAAAAATGGCATGTGATCGGTATAACACATGCCCGAAAAATGGATTATATAAAAGATCCTGGGCTCAATCTACTTCATATTTCGGCAGATAGCCTATTTCAAACTCCGTGGGAGATTCATCCTCATGCACTGACTGCTGATTTTAAGAAATATAAGGAATCGGTTCTTTGGGCTCCTTATTGTGTACATCATAAGGGGAAATATTACATGTATGTGTGTGCTGGATCGCAAGGTGGTGCACATGTTCATGATTCATACCAAATGAATCTTTATATATCCAAAAATTTGAAGAACTGGGAAAGATATAAGCAAAATCCGTTGTTTGTGGATGGATTTGATGCACGTGATCCGATGATTATTAGGGATGGTAACCAATGGATAATGTACTATACTGCAAACTCTACACCAATGGGGGGAAATCATGTCATTGCAGCTTATGTTAGTAAAGATTTACTTCATTGGTCAGATAGGAAAATAGTTTTTGTCCATTCCCGAAAAGGAACTTTCGGAGGACCTACCGAGTCTCCTTTCGTTGTGAGACGTGGTGATAAATATTATATGTTTTTGTGTGATGGAGGGCATACGGATGTATATATTAGTAATGATCCGCTACAGTTTGAACAGGCTAACTTGATAGCGGAAATAAATGATTGTCGGGCATCTGAATTAATCAAAGATAAAGAAGGGAACTATTACATCAGTAGCGCCGGATGGTTCGATGGAACATACGGGTTAAAAATAGCTCCGTTTATTTGGAAAGATGGGTTAGATAATGAAACAAACAGTTTAAATCCTTAACATATATATTATGAAAAAACTATTTTTAGTCATATCGGTTTTTATTGGACTATTGTTGACGAATATTGATTGTCAGGCTCAAAAAGTTGGAGGAGAACTTGGGAATCTAGCTGCAATTAAAAAAGGGTTTCGTAATCGTAGGATAAGTAGCACTGATAAAAATGGTAATAATGGTGATTGGATAGATTCAATAAAGCCTGGTGAGAAATGGAGTGTGGCAATTTCAGGTACAGGCATTATTAATCATATTTGGTTTACTATTTCTCCAATGAATATCATGAGAAATAATCTTATATTTAGAATTTATTGGGATGGTAAATCATATCCTTCTGTAGAAGCGCCTCTAGCAGCCTTTTTCGGTAATGGTTGGGATGAATATTATGAGTTTGCTTCTCTTCCATTGGCTGTAGGTCCTCAAGGAGGAACGGGGCTTGTTTCTTATTTCCAGATGCCTTTTGCCAATGGTGCTCGTTTGGAAATAGAGAATCAAAGTGATGAAACAATTTCTCGCCTTTATTTTTATATAGATTATGTGGAAATGAAAAAACTGCCGAATGATTTAGGGCGTTTTCATGCATGGTATAACCATGAATTAACAGATGCATTACCAGAAGGTGAAACTGAATGGGGGTTGGTGGGACCACAAACTAATAATGTAGATGGTGCTGGTAACTATTTGTTTGCAGATATTAAAGGTGAAGGACAGTTTGTTGGAATTAACTATTATGTTCATTCTCCTTCACCCATGTGGTATGGTGAAGGTGATGACATGATATTTATAGATGGTGAAGAAAAAGCATCATTATTAGGAACAGGGACAGAAGACTTTTTTAATACTTCATGGTGCCCTAAAACTATCTTTGCTCATCCTTATTACGGTTATGCAAGAGTAAATAATGATAATGGTTGGTTGGGAAGAACCCATGTATATCGTTTCTTTATCTCCGATCCCATATATTTTGAAAAATCACTGAAGGGAACTATTGAGCATGGGCATAATAACAATCTAACCTTGGATATAAGTAGTGTTGCTTATTGGTATCAGTCTGAAGCTGGTATTCTTCCTCCTGCCCCACCTAAAGCTGACAGAACTCCTAAGGAATTTATTCGGGATCAGGATATGCACCGTTGGAGACATGAATGGAGAAAGAATTCAGGAAATGGATCAAAATTGTGGGGAAATGAGGTGAATGAAAAGCCTAATACATAACAAAGGACTATTAAAAGATATGAAATATCTGACAAACTCAATAATTCTGCTGGTCACTATAATTATAGTGACCGGTTGTACTGGGCAAAAAAACATAAGATTTGTTTTAATGCCGGATATACAGACTTATACGCGACTTTATCCTGAGATCTTAGAATGCCAAACTAGATGGATTAAAGAGCATGCAGATAGTATTACATTTGTCTTGCAACAAGGAGATATGACTGAAAATAATATTGATGAACAGTGGAAAGTTGCAGCATCTGGAATGAACATATTGGACAATCAAGTACCATATGCCTTTGTAATGGGCAATCATGATTTAGGAAACAATTCTGATAAAAGAGATTCTAAATTGTTTAATGAATACTTTCCGTATATAAAACATAGCCAGATGAGGCATTTTGGTGGAGCATTCGAGGAAGGGAAAATGGATAATGTATGGTATTCATTTAAAGCAGGTGGATTAGAATGGTTAGTTCTTTGTTTGGAATTTGGTCCTCGTAACATGGTTTTAGATTGGGCGGGAAAGATTATAGACTCTCACCCTACTTATAAAGTAATTATAAATACCCATGCTTATATGTATTCAGATGATACTCGTATGGGAACTAATGATTATTGGCTACCCCAAGAATATGGAATTGGGAAAGATACGGGAGAAAATACAGTGAACAATGGAGAGCAGATATGGGATAAGCTAATAAAAAAGTATCCTAATATTTTATTCGTATTTAGTGGTCATGTTTTAAATGATGGAACTGGTACCTTAGTTAGCACTGGAATACATGGTAATAAGGTATATCAAATGTTAGCTAATTATCAAGATGGTGTGGAAGGAGCTATTAGGGGGAAAAATGGTTTTTTACGTATTATAGATATTAATGTAAAGGAAAAACAGATAGATGTGAAAACATATTCTCCTTATTTACGTGAGTATAAATTGGATAAAGAGCATCAGTTTTCTTTTGAAGATGTATCCTTCAACTAAAAACATATATCATTAATTAAATATATTATGAAAAGAATCAAATTACTTGCTATCTTGTTGTTATTTGGTATCCAAGTTTTTTCTCAAATTGATTTTTATAAATGGGAATTGCAGAATCTCTCAGATATTTCTCGATTGCCTGAATATCGTACAGGCAACATATATCAATTATCCAGTTATGATCGTACTGGTGGCAATGATGATGGGTTTTCTGGCAGGTACTCTTACATTCGTAAAGAAGGGAATGATTTAGTGGTGGCTGATATCAAAGGGGCAGGGGTTATTAACCGGATATGGACTCCTACTCCTACTAAAGATACTATTCAGTTTTATTTTGATGGAGAACAACAACCGAGGATAAATATTCCTTTTATAGATCTTTTTTCCGGAAATGTTTATCCTTTTATTGCCCCATTATGTGGAAATGAAATAGGAGGATATTATTGTTATATGCCTATACCCTATGCAAAATCAATTAAAATTGTATATAAAGGGAATGATTTGAAGTTTCACCAAATACAATACAGAGAATTGTCTGGTAAAGAAAAGGTCAAAAGCTTTTCATGGAGCTATTTTGATAATACGTTGCTATTACCTGAAATAGATAAAATTTGGAATTGTCTCCCTCTTTCTGTATATGGTGATAAAGTAAGCATACAGCAAATAAATGTAACGATTAAAGAAGGAGAGGATGGGGAAATCTTTGAACTTCAAAATGGTGGTAGGATAGTAGGAATAGAATTAGATGGTGGATATGATTTGCAAAGAAAAAGTGAAAAACTGCTATTGAAAGCCAATTGGGATGATGAAGTAAGGTCTGCAATAGATGTACCTTTCAATAGCTTTTTTGGATATGTGTCAGGAAAGCCATCCATGAGTTCTATTTTGCTTGGATCAACTTTATCTATGTGTTATTCTTATTTACCGATGCCATTTGATAACAAGGCGAAGTTGTCTGTAGAATATAAAGATAATGGTACCGGAGGGGAAATTACGATTTCAGGGAGAGTTTATTTTATAGAAGAAAAGCGTGATAGGAAAAGGGAAGGGAAACTGTATGCTCAGGCGCGTAGGGAATATTTGCTTCCGGTAGGTTCTCCCTTTACAATTGCCAATGTGCTTGGAAAAGGTCATTACATAGGTACAATTCTTATTGCTCAAGGGTTGAATGAAGGAATGACTGAATACTGGGAAAGTGATGATTGTTCTCTGATTGATGGAGAAATGCGCATACATGGAACAGGCTCTGAGGATTATTTTAATGGTGGCTGGTACGCTGTGATGGATCGTTGGGACAGAGGAGTAAGTTTGCCTATACATGGGGCTTTATTATATGATTTGAAAACGGCACGTACGGGTGGATATCGTTTTTATTTATCAGATAAGGTTAATTTCGATTCATCCTATGTGTTAACTATCGAACATGGTCCTGAGGGTAATAAATTGAATGTGGATTATACTTCTGTTGGGTTGTTCTATTCAGATAGCCCACAGTTTGAGAACAAGCATCTATTTGATGTTACTGACGAAGTGCAACGTAGAGATATTCTTTTGGCTCAAGATATGACTATGCGGCTTTATTGGTTCACTCAGGCTTCATTTGATGGAAGTTCAATGATTATTTCATCAAAACGAGAAGAACATTGGACTACCAATATTGATTTTGAGGCTGTACCTATGGTACAATTCGATCTTACAGGAATGGATAATGGTAAATATAAAGTATATGTTGTTCATACAGGTTTAGAAGAAAATAAGCCCTTCTCTATATGGCAACGGACAAATCAGGTTTCAGAATGGATTGTAAGCAATAAGGACCTTCAGTCGACTTCTTTTGCTGGAGAAATTGAAATATCCGAACAGGTTAAAACTCTGACCGTACGAAAAAAGAAGATGGATAATACTACAGTGAAAATTGATTATCTTATTTTTGAAAAAGAGAAAGACTAATAATGAAGATGATACGATTATATTTGGAATTTATTTTGTTGCTCGTAATATTTTGTTCGTGTAATTCTACTTCTTCTGATGTAGAAAGGAAATATTTGCATTTAAGTAAGGCTGATTTAGAGAATAAGATTAAGGGTGGCTGGGCAGGTCAAACAATTGGAGTAACTTTTGGAGGAGTAACTGAATTCAAATTCAATGGCACTTTTATTCAAGATTATCAGCCGTTGCCTTGGAATGATAATCAAATAAAGAATACAATGCTTTCATGGCCTGACTTATATGATGATCTTTATATGGATCTTACATTTGTGGAAGTATTTGAGCGTCTAGGTTTTGATGCACCAGTTGACTCATTTGCTTATGCTTTCGCTAATGCTGACTATATGTTATGGCATGCTAACCAAGCGGCTCGTTATAATATACTAAATGGAGTACTTCCTCCTAAATCTGGATATTGGAAGAATAATCCCCATGCCGATGATATTGACTATCAAATCGAAGCGGATTTTGCGGGGTTAATGTCTCCTGCAATGCCTAATGTAGCTTCTGATATTAGTGACAAAATAGGACATATAATGTGTTATGGTGATGGTTGGTATGGTGGTGTATATGTAGGGGCAATGTATAGTTTGGCTTTTGTTTATGATAATATTTATGAGATTGTAACGGAAGCTTTGAAAACTATACCTCAGCAAAGTACTTTTTACCAGTGTATAGCTGATGTTATAAGATGGCATAAAGAATATCCGGAAGATTGGCATCAGACTTGGTTTGAGATACAAGAAGTGGTCGGAAGATAAGGCTTGTCCGGAAGGTGTATTTGTACCTTTCAATATTGATGCAAAATTAAATGCTGCTTATGTGGTTATGGGCTTATTATATGGTAATGGAGATTTCACTCGAACGCTTGAAATAAGTACCCGGGCAGGGCAAGATTCAGATTGTAATCCATCGACGGCCGGCGGAGTATTGGCAACAATGATAGGATATGATAAAATTCCTACATATTGGAAGAGTAGCCTTTCTCAGGCGGAACAATTAAACTTTAAATATACGAATATGTCTTTAGAAAAGACTTATGAAATTAGTTTTAAACATGCTTTGTTGATGATTGAACGTAATGGTGGAATTATAAAGGAAGATAGTGTTGAAATCTTACTCCAAAATCTTAAGGAAGTACGCTTTGAACAAAGTTACCCCAATCTGATTCCTAAAAAGAAAGAATCATTCTGGAGGCTTGTTGATAAAGAAATTTCTTTTGAATTTGAAGGTATTGGGTTTGCTTGGCGTGGTGAAGCTACGAAAAAAAACAAAGATTTAAATGACTATGTCTTTAATGTAACATTTTGTATAAATGATAAAGAAGTAGAGCGCTGTGTTCTTCCTACTTCCTATAAGCTTCGTAAGCATGATTTTTTTTGGAAGTATGACTTGCCATATGGAAAATATAAGGTAAAAATGATAATCGATAATCCTCACCCGGATTATGAAATATATTCGTGGGACTACACGATTTTTTAGAAAGAATGTTTAATAATAAATTAAGATGGAGTATGAAAAAGTTTTGTTTTAGTTTACTACTAGTGTTTCCAATATTAGTTTTCGGACAATTAAGAAATGCTGATGTTTATAAGTTACCTGAAATGGGGAAAGAAAATATTCGTGAAAATATTAATATTCCAGGCTTCGATGGATATGAAGTGTTGAAATGTGACTTTCACATTCATACGGTTTTTTCTGATGGGAGAGTATGGCCGGACATGCGAGTCAATGAGGCGTGGCAACAAGGGTTGGATGCTATAGCTATTACAGACCATATTGAATATCGTCCTTTTAAAGATATGGTTATAGGTGATTTGAATGAAAGTTATAAAATAGCTAAGGCTCATGCTGATTATTTGGGGTTCATTGTTATCAAAGGTGCAGAGGTTACACGAGAAAAACCCATAGGACATCTTAATGCTTTATTCATAAATGATGCTAATAAACTTGATCAAGAAGATCCTGTGGATGCTTTGCGTGAAGCTAAAAAGCAAGGGGCATTCATTATGTGGAATCATCCGGGATGGCCCGATGATAAGAGTACTTTATATTCAATTCATGAACAACTTTTGAAAGATAAAGTTATAGATGGAGTTGAATGCTTCAATTTTCTAGAGTATTATCCCATTGCATTTGATTATGCTAATAAATATAATTTGGCTTATATGGGTAATTCTGATATTCATAATTTAGTTACTGAAACTTATGGTGGAGAAAAATTAGCACGTCCCATAACATTGGTTTTTTCTTCTGAACGATCTGAAGAAGGAGTAAAGGAAGCTTTGTTTGCTAGACGTACAGCTATATTATTCAATGGCGTGTTAGCGGGAAAAGAGGATATTCTTAGAAGACTTTTCTTAGCATCTGTACATCTCAGGATGATAGAAAACAATAGTGGCTATACGGAACTATGTAATACTTCCGATTTGAAATTATATCCTTTTGATAAATAATTTCCAATATAATTTGCCTGCCAACAAAACTATACGTTTGCAGTTGCCGAAGGAAGGAAAAATAATAGTTGGAAATTGCTATACGGGCAAGGACTCCAGATTGGAGATTAGTTTACCTTTAAAATAAGAATTGATAGGAAACTGATCCATTATGAAATAGTATGGGAAAAAATTGCCCCAATAGGTGACAGTAATAAATTTGTTTATCGGAGTTGATCGTTCTCTCGTATCAGGAGAAAACAGTATTGAATGGTAGTTGTATGATGACTTCCAGATTCGATCCCAAATTTGGGACTAGAATAAATCGCACACATTCAAAATATCAGGAGAAGTTGTTGAAGAATTACGTCTGATTTTGAATTATATTGTAATTGGTGTGTTGTGTCGTATGTACTGGGTTAAGAAGTACTTATGATTACAACGTTGTGGGATATTATGAATATACTTGAAATATGACTAGTCCTAAATAACCATTAAAGGGTTTATTGGACTAGTCATAATGTGAGTCCCATAATCAAAGAGGTTCTATGGCATATGTATAGTGATATACTTTGTTCTTTAATAAGAACTCTTTATGAACTCTAGGTGACCAACTGTCATCTCCTCCAAGCCCCATCTGCTTATAATCAATATGTAACCAATTCTTTTCACCACGAATTAATGTATGCGCTTTTTTACTGCGGTTCAAATCTTTATCGGAGTAATTTTGAATATTAAAATTGAAAAATGGTTTTCCTGTTATACGTATTCCGCTTCCGAAATCATCATATATCTCCAACCAGCGGTTATCCGTTTTATTTCCATTTTCTTGAGGCATAATATGTGGAAAAGACTGTTCACTGACAATTCCATTATAAATACCAACATAAGCTGATTCTTTTCTATCATCATAGCTTTCGTGAGGGCCTCTTCCAAACCAAGTGAGATTTTTCCACTCAACAGGTAATGCACACTTCATTCCGACTCTTGCCAATGACAGCACATCTATATTTATATAAAAGATGGCATCAATGAGAACTTCACCTTCATGTGAGATTGTATAATTTGCTTTTTGCAGGATATTACCTTCTTTGAATTCTAATAGGTTATTAACATAAACTTGCACATCTCCGGTAGGTAAAATCACGAAATCCAATTGCTTGGTTTTTATTTTATAATCATCCAATCCTACTTTGCGCCATGAACTTGCATAAGAATTATTACGTCCTTCATCGTTATCGGTCGGAACCCGCCAGAAACATGGTAATAGAGGAGATTCCAGCAAATTGTTTCCTTTATAACTGAACTGTGATATCGCTCCGGTGAGTCTGTCAAATTGTATATGAAAACTTTTCCCTATAACTGTTAGTCCATTTTTTCTTTCTACCCGAAGAGGAGAGGTTGTTTGAACTTCTTTCTCTATGAACGGTTCGGGAAGTATATCTAGAGCTAATTGCTCTGAAGCGATCTCAATACTACCGTCAGAATAATTCCGTTGTTCAGTATTATAAAAACTAAAGTTTACATGGTATTCATTTCCAGCTTTTAAGCTTTGCCTGGGTAAGTCCAATTCTATCAATTGCTTGCTTTGGGGAGCTATATTCAAGGCGGTAATCGTATCATGATCTATAGGAAGACCATTCTCTAATAATGTCCAACATAAAATAATTCCTTTTGTATCAGTGAAATAGTTCGCATTTGATATAGAAACAAGTCCTTCATTTATATCTATATTTTCTACATTGAAATTTTGAAAAACTTTCTTCAATTCATATAACTCCGGTTGAACTTCCCGATCAGGATTTACTAAGCCATCATTTGAATTTGCACCGTCACTATAATTTATTACTTCCCAATATTCTTTGCCATTTTTATCTTTCAAACGTAGTCCCTGATCTACCCAATCCCAAGTAAACCCTCCATGCATACGGGGGTATTTATAGAATAAATTCCAGAACTTTCTGAAATTGCCTAAACCATTTCCCATAGAGTGAGCATATTCACATATCAACATAGGGCGTGACTGATCTTCATTATACTGCTTGATAATTTCATTAAGAGGATTATACATATTTGAAATGAAATCATACCTTGAAAGTACTTTTGCATAAGCAGGATTTTTTGCCTCATAATGAACCGGACGTTTCTCTGGGTCACATCTTTTTATTTCTTCATAAGCCTTGTCAAAGTTCTTTCCCCAACCAGATTCATTCCCCATAGACCAGAAGATGATAGAAGGATGATTCTTATCTCTTTTTACCATGTTCACATTCCTTTCGACAATAGCACTTTTCCACTCATCTCTTTCTCCTACATAGAATCCTTTTGCCCACAAACCATGACTCTCTACATTAGCTTCATCCATTACATATAGTCCATACTCGTCACACAAGTCATACCAATCCGGGTGATTGGGGTAATGGGAAGTTCTCACCGCATTGATATTAAATAATTTCATCAATTTGATGTCACGTTCCATCGTTTCACGGGTAATATATCGCCCGGTATAAGGATCGAATTCATGTCTGTTAACTCCTTTTATTTACAGGTTGTCCATTAAGCAACAGATGTCCATCTTTTATTTCTACCTTTCTAAATCCTACCTTTTGGTGAATAACTTGTTGTACGCTGCCATGCTTTGGGGATAATTCTATATCCAAGCGATATAATTCAGGTGTTTCTGCCGTCCACTTTAAAGGAGAAGAAACTTTCTCTGAGAATGAGATTTCTTGCTCTTCACCCGAAGCTACACTGAACAAAAACTTTCTTGTCCATATTAATTTGCCGGATGTTTCTTTTAAAGAAATACGCAAACAACCATCTTTGACAAATTCGCTTGTCTCGTTCTTTATAGAAACGATTGCATTTAATTCTGCATCCTTATACTCCGTATCCAAGTTAGAGAAAATGGAGAAATCTCTGATATGGACTTTAGGAAGTGCAAATAAAAAGACATCACGGTATATACCACTTAATCTCCAATAGTCCAAATCCTCTAAGTAACTGCCGTCAGACCAATTTAGGACTTGGACAGTCAACTGATTCTCACCTTTCTGCAAATATTTGCTGATATTAAACTCTGCCGGTAACATTCCATCTTCATGGTATCCCACTTTTTCCCCATTCAACCAAACATACATGGCGGATTGTACTCCGGCAAAGTGCAAAAAGATTTCTTCATCTTTCCAGTCAGTCGGAACAACAAAGTTTCGACGGTATAGTCCTATTGGATTGGAATCTTTGGGAACATAGGGGGGATTAGGTTCAAAGGGGTATTTCACATTTGTAAAAATAGGCGGATCATATTCTCCTTGTAGTTGCCAATTACCAGGAACATTAATATAATTCCATGAACTATCATCGTAATCTACACTATAAAAAGCAGTAGGGGAGGCTTCTATACCGGAAATATACTTAAATTTCCATTTTCCATTCAGAGAATGTACCATGGAAGACTCTCCTCGTTCTACCTCTGCAACAGATCGATAAGGTATATAAGAGGCATGAGCTGGTTCTGCATTTACACTATTTATTTCAGGATTCTCCCATTCAGATAATACTTCCTGAGAGTGGACAAGTGTTACAGTCCAACATATAATAACCAGGGCTAATATTTTTTTCAGCATATCTATTGGGTGACATTAAATGTTTTATACATAAAAAGCTGTTCTTTTTTATCATTAAGGGTTGATTGTACATCTACTTTTTCTAAAATAACTCCTTTTACGTCCGATGTTACAATAGCAGGTCTGTAATCAAAGGTGTGAACTTTTAATTTCACATTATCCAACCGGATGTCATCTGCATGACGTATGAAGATTCCCCACGCAGGAAGCTCCTTAAATTGTGAAAACTCCGGATAGGTTGTTCTCATCTCAGGTATTCCTTCCAGTTCTTTCGCGGTCACTCCGCATTTGGCATAGAAAGGATTACCTCCTCCTGGAGATTCTATATCTATATTCTTGAGAATAATTCCTTGAATTCTATCTTCAGGTAAACCGATAATACTTGCAGGAGAGATGTTGCGAGGTAGATGTTCTACCGGGCCTTCGTATGAATAACCTGCATCAGGCTTAGAGCTTGCAAGCTTCACGTTGAAGTTGGAAAGGGTAACATTCTTCATAAGCGGTCTTCGTCCGGAATTCCAGCGGTCTCCTATTCGTAGATAGAATGCATTTCCTACATTCACGGCACGTACACTATCAACAAGTATATTTTCGATAATGCCTCCATCCACAGTGGCGAATGTCACGGCGGAACGGTAAGTGTTATAAATCGTGAGATTCTTGATGATAAAATCACGAAAACCACCTTTTGATGCTGTTCCGAATTTTAAGCCACTGGCACTTGAACGTATGATGCAATTATCAACTACTACATTTTGGCAGATTTGCGATGGCTCATGCGATTTGAAACAGATTCCATCATCGGCAGCATCGAAAAAAGAATTGCTGATTCTGACACTATCACAATCTACGATATCTATACCGTCATTATTCCAGTAAGATTTACAATCAACATTTATATTATCTATAATGACTTGCCGACACTGGTCGTAGGCTTGATTCCAACTTGCCGGATCGTGCATCCGTACTCCTTCAACTCTTACATTTCGACATTCTCTAAAATAAATATTGTGGGGACGGTTTATTTCATCAGGCCTATCCATATGCAATGGGTCATCTATCAATCCTCTCTGAATGTATGATATCAGATTGTTGGCTACTATGAATCCCCTACCGTTAATTGTACCTTCACCTGTTATTCCGATATTATCTTGCCGTACGGCAAAAAGTAAAGCTGTTCGTTGTATATACTCATCTTTCTTATAGTCTAAGGCATTATACGAACCTAATAAGACAGCCCCTTGCGCTAAGTGTAAAGTAACATTGGATTTTAAATATATGGTGCCGGTCAAATAGTTTCCGGCATCAAAAATGAGTTTTCCCCCTCCTGCTGTATGAACATAATCAATTGCATATTGGATGGTATGCGTGTTTAAAGTTACCCCATCAGGTTTTGCCCCAAAATCCATTATAGAGTAATCTTTTCCTTGGACACCAGTCCAATAGAGGAATAGAGTCAACAAAGTATATAGTAATTTTCTTTTCAGCATTGTATCAAGATATTATTTTTTCATCTTTGCATATAACTCATTCAAAATTTCCCTTCGGGTAGAAATTCCCGGTTGAATTTTTATATTCAATTTAGACAAACGCTTCCAGTTACTTAAAGTCTGTTCCTCTATCGCTTCATCTAATTTTGCTTCCCATTCGGGCAAAAAGCCCCGAAGTCCCATGTATTGTACCATTAAGAAATCTTCGTCATCTAATGAAACATCTTTATAATAAATCAGAGTAGTGCCTTGTTTAAGCAAGACATCTTGCATCATAGCTATATTGATATTCCTGACTTTTACCTTTTCTTCTATTGCAACTGAAGATGCTACACCGGCAGCTTGCCCCATAGCCATCCAGCATGGTTCCATTCTAAGTGTAGAGAAACCGATATGAGAGCCGGAAATGGGAACTGGAAATAATAAATTATCTATCTCCTTAGGAACAATCACTCCATAAGGGACAGTGTAAGGTGATGTTGGATAACCCAGAAATCCATTCAGGTGCACCATACCGGGTTCCCGTTTATGGGTGGCATGTGAATCAAATCCATAATGGCTGGCTGTGATGCTTGATGAATACACAGGAGGCCTTCCACTGCCTTTTACAGGCATCGCATCACTTGCTATGAAAAAATGAAGTCCTTCGAACCGACGTCCTTCACGTACATATACTTGTCTGGGAAAATGCCCATTATCAGTATATTCATCTTTTGCATACCCCCATTCGCGAGCTGCTTTCCGAAAATGAACCGGTAATTCTTTATCGTTTTGGGCAAACCAAAGCAGTCCTTCTGTATATTCTCTCAGTCTTGTAGCAAACTTGTCACGCCATGCCCAACCGGCTGTAGGCCATGCCCAGTTCTCTTCAGGCAGATCTGATGAGACAAAAGCAGCATGCTGGTTGTTAGCATCTGTTTTTCATTTGGAATTTCAACCAGGTTTACTACTTTACCAAGCCCCCATTTGTCACCAGGAATCATAGTCGGATTGCCCTTAGCTATATGTTTCTTATTAGCTTCTAACATTTCCAAAGTAACATTCACCATTTCTGCTTGGGTATGACGTCCCGCCCAGACATCATCGATAATAGATGCATATTCATTACGGTCATAATTTTGGGGCTTTGTTATAGGTACTTTATTATCCGGATTTTTGGTCAGGCACAATCGGTAGTTGTATGCCTGAACAGCATTATCTCCAATAAAAGTGGAAGCATCCATTTCCGGACCATGCCAGTATTTGTAAACACTTCCTGCTCCGGGTTCTCCAAACTCATTTTTACCTTCGCGCCCTACTCTAAAGGGGACACCGGCTGCTGCTGCCAGATCTCCCTCGTAAGTGGCATCAATGAAAATCTTGCCTTGATACTCTTCTTGAGTATTATTATCACGATTCAGAACGTTGATTTTCACAATTTTATCATCTACTTTTTTTATATTATGAGGACTGGAATCGAATTGCCGCATTGTCAAAACTGTGATTAGATCTTTATATTCTCCTAACCAGTCTGTGAATACTTGTTCTGCCACTGAAGGTTCGAAACGGAAACCATCATCACATCTCTGATATTGTATAGAAGTTACACCATATATTTTTTTGTAATAGTCTTTGATGCGGCAGGTGAACTCTCTGAATAATCCTGTTGTTGCTGCCCGGGTTACAATATCCGTTGCTCCCAGTCCATTGGAGGGCAGACCTCCTATATGCTGTGTTCGTTCTAAAATAACAGAAGTTTTCCCAAGTTTAGCAGCTGCGAGTGCTGTGGTCAATCCGCCGGGTGTTCCTCCCACTATAACAATATCATATGTTTGCTGTGCAAAAATATTGATACTCCAAAATAATAGTAAAGTTGTTAGTAATTGTTTCATTGTAATTTTTATTTAGTGATATTAGTAGATTGATATATATGTATCTGTTGCTTCTTTTTCCCCGGTTCCTGGATTTTCATTTTACTCATGCTGACATGATGTGCATCGTCCAGTATTATAGCTGGTCTATAATCTTTTTTTCGGGCAATAAATGTAACATTCTCTAAAATAATCCGCTCAACATGTCGAAGATAGAGGCCCCACGCTGGAAGTTCCTTGAAACATGAAAATTCAGGATATGAATCAGCCAATTCAGGAACTCTATCTAATTCTTCCGGAGTCACACCAACTTTTGCTATTTCCGGTTTTCCTGCACCCGGATGATTGATTACCACATTTTTCAGTGTCACGTGTGTTATGGGATGCCCTTTTAGCCCAATGATACTTGCCGGAGATATATTTCTAGGCATATGTTCTATGGGGCCTTCATATTCATAGCCTGTATCCGGTTTTCCTTCGGGAATTTCTACATACAAATTAGAAATAAGGATAGAGTCCATTGTTCCGATTTTATTCGAATGCATACGGTTGCCTATTCGAAGAAATATAGCATTTCCTGTATTATAGGCTTGCAGACTATCCACTACTATGTTTCGGGCGTATCCTCCATCGGGAGTAGCTATTGTTAATGCCGAACGATAAGTATCATAAATCTTATTGTTTATGATCCGGATATTTTCATAACCTCCAACTGTCATAGTACCTAATTTTATCCCGTTGGCACTCGAACGCATAGTACAATTACGAATTACTACATTCCGGCATGCAGTTTCAGTTTTATGGGATTTCAGGCAAACTGCATCATCCGAAGAGTCAAAGAAAGAATTCTCTATCAAAACATTCTGGCAATCGACGATATCAATACCATCATTATTCCAATATGCTTTATTGTCGACTGTAATACCCCTGACCCATAGCGAATCGCATTCTTCATATTCCTGTGTCCAATCACAGGTGTTTTTTATAGTAATCCCTTCTATAGTTATGCCTCGGCATTGCTTAAAATGAATTCCTCGCGGTCTACGCGGTCTGTCGTTTTCCAAAGGGTCTTTGATAAAACCTTTATGTACTTGGTCGATTATGTTGTATGATACTTGACGCCCTTGTGCATCAATTATTCCTTTTCCATAAATGGCTATATTTTTTTGGTTTATAGCTCGAATCATACTATAGCAAGGACCTTCCATATTATAGTCATAAGGGTTTAGGGAACCTACCAGCACTGCTCCTTCCTTTAATTGTATCGCTACGTTCGATTTGAGTTCAATGCTACCTGTTAAATAACGGCCGACATTAAAAACTAAAACACCTCCCCCTTCTTTGTGAATATAATTAATACCAGTCTGGATAGAGTTGGTGTTCAATGTTACTCCATCAGACTTTATGCCAAAAAAAGATGCATTATACTCTTTACTCCACACTAACGAAAAAGACAGGGAGAAAAGGATTGATAATATGTATACTTTCATAATTAATTAAATGATTTTGACGGATTATCCGTCATGATAAATTCTAAAATACCTCCGTCTGTGATTTCATGATGAAAGATTCTAAACCGTTTTAATTCTTTTCCATTCAAAAAGACTGCCTTTACATATTTATTTTCTTCTGATAAGCCTTCGGCACGAATGATGAAATTCTTTCCACCTTCCAGACGTAATATCATCTCCTTCAGTTGAGGAGCACCAATAATATACTCTTTACTGATAGGATCTACAGGATAAAATCCCATAGCTGAGAACAAATACCATGCGGACATCTGCCCACAATCGTCATTTCCGCACAAACCGTCGGAAACGGGCAGATAAAAGTGATCAAAGATTTCTCGGATAAGTTTTTGGGTTTTCCAGAATTCCCCTGCATAGTTGTATAGGTAAGCTACATGATGACTAGGTTCATTCCCATGGGCATATTGTCCTATGAGTCCGGTCACATCAGATACAAAACCTGTATTTACAGTATTGTTCTCAAGCCAGAAGAGTGAATCGAGTTTTGCTGTAAATGCTTTATTTCCTCCCATCATCTCAATTAAAGAATCTACATCGTGTTGCACATGCCATACATATTGCCATGCATTTCCTTCAGTATAATCCCCTCCGGAAGTTCCGGCATGTGATAGTCTGAAAGGATCAAAAGGTTCTCTCCATTTGCCCTGTGAGTCCTTCCCGCGCATTAGTTTGGTTACCGGATCAAACAGGGATGTATATGCACGGGCTCTTTTGGAAAAGAAATTATAATCTTCTTTCTTTCCTAATGCTTTTGCCATTTGTGCCACACAATAGTCATCATAGCAACTCTCTAAAGTTCTGGAAACTGATTCTTCAGGAATAAGATCGAAAGGATAGTATCCATATTGATTGTAGGTTTCCCAATCAGACTTCGGGTGAGATTCTAATGATGATTTTCTGATTGCTTCATAAGCTCTCTCAGGATCAAAACCTTTATATCCTTTCAGATATGCATCTACAATAACGGGGATGGCATGGTTACCGATCATACAATGATTTTCTTTACCCCATAAAGCCCATATGGGTAAATAACCCTGTGTATCACAGTGAGATAACATTGAATTGACAAATCCGTTAACTTTCTCCGGTACTAAAAGAGTATATAATGGATGAGCTGCACGATAAGTATCCCACAAGGATAGGGTAGAATAGTATTCTCCTATGGGAGAGTAGAGGATGCTGTCATTAGGACCTCTGTATCTTCCATCCACATCAGTTATATTATTAGGTTGGATACATAAATGGTAAATGGAAGTGTAGAAGTTTACTTTTTGTTCTTCTGTGCCTGATACGTCTATCCGTGACAACAGATTGTTCCAGGCTTCGGCAGATTGAGCCTTTACTTTTTCAAAGTTCCAATCTGGATTTTCTTTTTCTAATGCTTCCTGTGCACCTTCTATGCTGACAGTAGACAGACCGACTTACTTGAACATTTTCTCCTGGTTTTAAATCAAATGAAAGAAGAAGGCGTTTGGCTTTTTCTCCTTCTTGAGGTTGAAGTTCTTCAATAGCTATATAGGGTTTGTCGAATTTGATAACATAGAAGAACTCTCTTTCTACCCACATTTTCACCTTGTTCTTTCCGACGATACTATATTGGTCTAACAGCTGCACTTCTGCATCTATTACATGAGTTCGCAGCTGCTCATTCTTACTTACGATTCCACTTTGAAGGTCTACCAGAATATGTGCCGGTTCTGCTTTTCTGAAAGTATAACGATGCATGGCCGTGCGTTGTGTCGCAGTCAATTCTACCTCCACTCCAAAATCAGATAAAACTACTGAATAGTATCCTGGATGAGCTTTTTGATGTTCTTTCTCATATCTACTTTTATATTTTTCATTTTGTATATCACCACAAAATGGTAGAATCAATATATCTCCTAAGTCGGGACATCCCGTACCGTTCAAATGATTTTGGGAAAATCCCATGATAGAGTCATCCTCAATATTAAAGCCAGAGCAATATCTCCACGAACCATTTCCACTTTCCGGACTTACTTGTATCATTCCAAATGGTACGCAAGCTCCTGGAAATGTGTGGCCATTATCTGCATTACCAATAAAGGGATTTACATAACAGCAATAATCCTCTTTTACATTACTACATCTTATGCTCAGAAAGCATACTCCAATTATCGCAAATACCCACCAAAAACATTCCTTTCTTTTCATTTAATTTATTTTTTAAATAGTGACTTTATAAAATCAGTATTATGTCCCCAATGTTTATTAGGAAGCTTTCCTAACTCTAGGGTCAAATCTCCGCCTTGCATGATTTCGTCATAGCTTAACCAACTTCTATTTAAAACTTTACCGTTTAAAATTGCTTTTTGAATATAGATACACTCTGCATCAGGGCGATTTACATGGATTTTAAATTCTTGTTGAGACGTTGGGTGTAATGTAACCGTATCAAAGACCGGAGCATTTATCCAATAATAGGGTATACCCGGGCAGACAGGAAATAATCCTATGGAAGAGAGCACAAACCAAGAGGACATGGTTCCGGCATCATCATCCATTTCTTTCAAGTACCCTTGTGGAGTGGTATTGAAGATTTTGCCGATATAAGGTTTTTCCCACTTTTCATGTGTCCCATAATAATTAGTGGTCGGTTCAAGTAATATTTGGCGGACTAACTTTTGCGTTTTCCATGGCGCTCCAAGGTAATAATATAAAAATGGAACATGTATATCAGGTTGGTTTCCCATATTGAATAAATTGTTCTCAAAGAAATAATCTAATTCACTCAAAACCTTTTTCTTGCTACCCAAAGTCGCAATAACCCAGTCGAAGTCATGAGGTACGAACCAACGATATTGCCATATAGTACCTTCGTACAAACCGTCACCATGCATTATATCTGAAGTTGGACCAATGTCCTTAAATTTTTGTAACCATATTGGTCTGTATTCTTTTGAGCGTAAAGAGAACTCTTTTTTTAACTCTTTATTACCCATTTTCCCTGCGAGTTCAGAAACTCCCCAGAAATCATATCCTCGTTCCAATGCTTTGTCCGGTGAGTCATTGGAGATATCTTCTGCCTCTTTTAGCATCAGTGGAAGTAGCTCGTCGAGAGAACCATCAAACATTCCTTTTTGTAATGCATCTAAAATCGTGATAATAGAGTGTTCAGTACGTGTTGTCAGAAATGGTTCTGTCTTTGTTGCAGAACGAGGCTTGCCTTGTTTGTATAATTCCGCAAGTGAGGAGATCATGTGCTTGTATTCCGCGGGAGAAACAATAGATAACAGAGGATATTTTGTTCGGTAGGTATCCCAAATAGACCAACCATGATAATAGGGTAACTGCTGGCTTTTATATACTTTTCCGTCACTTCCCTTATAACTACCGGAATAATCATTGATTGTGAAAGGGGTCTGGCAGGCATGATAGAGCCGCGTATAAAATGATGTTTTTAAATCTTCATCAGAAGTTTCTACTTGTATTTGTCCCAATAGATTTTCCCAGGCAATACGTGCATTGGTGCGTATCTGTTCGAAAGACTGATTCGAGCACTCTTTTTTGAGATTCGCCTCAGCTTCTTCTGCACTGACAGAGGATAATCCTATTTTCAGTATAATTTGTTCATTAGGCTCTGTTTGAAACTTCCATAGTAATTCTGAATCGTTATCTTCTGGTTTATAAGTAGATTTATCTTTTTCAATATAATAATAAAATTTGTAACTGCCTAAATCACAAGTGCAAGCAGAACGCACAAATCCTTTTACTGCATTGTCTCCTATAATGCTATGTTCTTCGGCAATATGCTTACCATAAGAATGTTTGAAATTTATTTTTATGCCGGCGGTCTCTGTAGCAGGATAGGTAAAACGATAGATAGCTGCAGTCCTACCTGTGGTTATTTCAACTTTAAGTTGATTATCTAAAGTTACGCTATAATATCCGGGAATTGCAGTTTCTGACGCCTTATCCATTTTTAAAGTCTTGCATGCTGTTCCGACAAAAGGTGTTATCAGCAGGTTTCCTCCGACGCCTATACAGCCTACTCCAGACATTCTGGTCTGTGAGAATCCTTTCAGCTGTTGTGATTGATAATCATAACCTCCGTTTCCGCGAGGTATAGTTTCTGGCCCCGGTTTAATCATCCCGAACGGAATGGTTGCGGATGGATCGGTTTGTCCATGATCATCGGAAGTACCAATGAAAGGATTTACAAAAGAGGTTTGCTGAGCTTGAACCATAGAAAGGGTCAAGCATAATACAAATATTATACTAAAGTATCTCATATTAAATGTTTTATAAATGAAAGAGGGTTTCAAAAGAAACGCGAACTCTTAAAACCCTCATTTTAGAAAAGTAGAATTAATCTTTTAATCCAGGAACTATCAAGAGTTCATTGTCTGGTATCGGAAAATAATAGAATTCTTCGCTTAATGTTAAATTGGGATTTAAAGAAAGCTCGGCTGCATCTCTATAATTCTTTTGCAAATGAAGAATCTCATGTCTTTGCATAGTAAAGAAACGCCCCATACAGCTATGTTCCATACCTGCGGTTTCCCACCGTCTCTCATCCAGAACAGCTTTTTGGAAATATTCTTTAGTGACATCCTTTGAAATAAGTGGTACTCCAGCTCTTTCTTGTACTCTCCACATGCAGTCAAATGCTAAATCATCAATACTCTTAGTTCCATAAGCAACTGCTTCTGCGTACAATAGTAAGATATCAGCATATCTAAATATCATTCTGGTTTTCCCGCTTGCGCTTGAAATTCCTTTGGTTTCATAATACCCGTCATCATAATTAAATACCCAGTCTGAACTTTCTATATTTTTCTTCCAATAAGGATGTTTCTGATTGGTTGCGGGATCATCCCAATTTAGTAATGGATAGCGTCCCGTTTCTGGGTTACGCTCCTGCCCGGTCATCGTCACCTTGGTCAGGAACCAAGCATCCTTGCGTATTCCTTCCGGCATACTTTTAAAGAATTCCAATTCAACCATATAGTCACACCATCCGCCGGACTCCTCTGGTAATTCGCTTTTGGGTCCAGAGAAATAGTTTTTCGTTTTGTTATGGAACTCTCCAAATACTATTTCCTTGGAGTAATTAGCTTCAGGTTCTTTAGTCAATGTACGTATGTCCGGTTCTAATATATAACCATACGTATCTTCGTTTTCAATGATTTCTTTATACTTTGCAGCCGCCTTATCATAATATTCCGCTCCTTTTTTCAAAGGCCAGCCTGCTTCCGTCATGTAAACAGAGGCTAGTAAAGCTTTTGCAGCGCCTTTGTTAGGAGCTACATTAATTCCGTTCTGAAAATAGGGGGCTATCTTATGATTATCCGGCAGCATTCTTTCTGCTGTTAATGCATCCGATTCTATTAATTCATATATTTTATTCACCTCTGCTTTTGGGGTATTGTAATTTATCTCATTCTCTGTGACTAGAGGTATACGTCCCCAAATGCGTACAAGCATAAAATAGTTTAATGCTCTTAAAAAGTAGGCTTGTCCCAGTCTCGGCTCCAGGAAAGATTTCTCAACCGGTGTTCTTTCTGCATTATTAATTACATAATTGCAAGCTTTGATTGTCTGATAATAGAGTTGATACATTTCAAGAATATCTGTATTTCCCGAGTTGAAATTAAACCGGTCATATTCCGAAAAACGTGACTTATTACCACCACTATGGGCTGTTACATCATCTGCACACCACACATAAATGGCTCTGAAGACGCGAGCATTAGTCTGGTAATATTTGTTGTACATCCCAGTTATAGCCATATCCAAGTCTTCCGGACTTGAGAAGAAAGAGGAAGGGGTAAGTTTACCACGAGGATCTTCTTCCAGGAAATTATCACAAGAACATAAAGCAAATAATAATATGCTATAAATCAATATTTTTTTCATTTTGCATCTATTTTATTGGTTAAACTAAAATGAGAATCCAAGCCCCAAAGTAAATGTTCTTGGTAATGGGTATGAACCGCCATCAACGCCTGCGTTAATGTCACTATTGCCGCCATTGCTTGTGATATCCATAGTTCCTTCCGGATCATATCCTGTGTAAGACGTGATCGTAAACAGGTTTTGAGCACTCAGGGAGATTCTGATATCTGCAAATTTTGTTTTTGCTCTGGGGATTGTATATGCAATACTTATATTCTTTAATCTTAGATAATCAGCTTTTTCCAAATATTGAGCAGTTTCAAATCTGGAATTGATTGTCGAACTGAACGGGTTTGGTATTTTAGAATTTTGATTTTCGGGTGTCCATCTGTTATAATAACCTTCTTTAGAGGTGATAAAACGTGAATCACTGACACATTCATTGGTGAGATAGCGTGATAAATTCAAACGGTCAGCTCCCAGTGAACCTTGAAAGAATAAATTGAAATCTAAATTCTTCCATTTGATGGTATTATTCCATCCTAATATTACATCAGGAAATGCTTGTCCGATAATATCTGCGTCATCAGATTCCAATTTGTAATTCACATTTTTCTCCTTAAATTTGTTATCTCCTGGCTTTTGCCCCCATTTGGCTGCCTCTTCGGCCTCGTCAGTACGCCATAAACCTTCCCAAATATATCCATAGATACTACCTAATGGTTTTCCTACTTGCAATACGGCCGTATTGAGAGAAGCTTGGTCTAATTTTGTTCCCGGATGTAATCTTGTTTCATCTCCTAATCTGACAACTTCATTTTTTGAGTAGGATACATTAAATGTGCTTTCCCATATTAAATTTTTTGTTTTGAATAGGAATTCCGGTTAAAGAGAATTCAATACCTCTGTTTTTCACTTCACCAAGATTTACCCAAGTGGTTCCTCCGCCATCATAGTATGGTATAGGTTTCTTTAGTAACAACCCGGTTGTATTCTTTTGGTATAGATCGATATTTGCCAGAATTCTATTATTTGCAAATGCCATATCTAAGCCTAAATCATATTGAGTAGTTTTTTCCCATGTCAGATTAGGAGTGGCAGGTCCGGAAACTCCGTATCCGGGATAATCACTTGTACCTCCCCAACCATACTTCGACTCAGCTAGAAGCCCTAAGGTTGAATAGGCTCCAATGGCTTGGTTACCTGTATTGCCCCAACTCATTCTTAACTTTAAGACATCAAAAATATTGAGATTCTTTATAAAAGATTCTTCTGACATTCTCCAGGCAACGGCAACTGATGGAAAATTTCCCCATTTATTCTTACCTTGGAATTTGGAAGAACCATCTCGTCTAATAGTCGCAGTAAGTAAGTATCTATCTTTGAATTGATACATTGCACGTCCCATAAGTGAAACTAACGAAGAGCGTGAAAATGAATTGCTAAACAGATTCATATCTCCCAAACTCAAATTCCAAAAATCAACAGATTCTGTTCTCAGGTTAGCTACTTCATTAGACAATCCTGTAGTTGTTGATTGTGATAATTCTATGGCTCCCATAAGATTCAACTTATGTTCTTTCCATTCTCTTGCATAATTTATTTGATTTACATTATACCAGTCAAAACTATCGTTTTGATTATTATTTGCAGAATTGTTTTGAGCTCGTAAATCCTTTGCATTCGACTTCATCCAACGATTCTTGTAATCTTTATAATGGGCAGCACCTTGGAAATTCAAACTCAACCCTTTTACTGGTAATTGTACCATAAACTGTAAATTTGCTGCTAGATAATTAGTGTAACTTTCATCCAAATCTTGAGTTAATCGGCCATAAGGGTTATCTTTTGTTGAATTGATATTATCTCTCAACCAGTTTCCTTCTTCATCTTTTAATTTCAAGGTAGGACTATAGGTAATTGCATCTGCTATAATAGTTCCGACTCCTCCACGGGGACCATTTTTATTTGTTTTTCGTCTTACTGCATTTACGTCTAAGTTCATTTTCAACCAATTAGTTACATCAGCAGTTATATTAGACCGTAAACTGAATTTCTGACTTTTCGATTCCTTCAAAATGCCTTCTATGTCCATCATATTCATAGATACCAAATATTGAAGTTTCGGAATACCTCCTGAAATAGAGAGTTTATAATTTTGAGTATGAGCTGTTCTGAACATTAGATCTTGCCAGTCTGTACCCCCATTTTTTTTCCACTGAGTGATTTCATCCGGAGAAAAGAAATCTTGATTAGCCCCCTTTTCCCGACGATACTCATTATAGAATTCTGCATATTCACTTGCACTTAATAGATCTAGCTTTTTGGCAATGGTAGATATTGATTGTTCTGTTTCCAAGTGAATATTTGTCTTACCTTCAGCCCCTCTTTTGGTAGTGACCAGTATTACTCCGTTTGCACCGCGAGAACCATAAATAGCAGTTGCCGAAGCGTCTTTCAGGACCTCTATCGATTGTATATCATTAGGAGCCAGATTGTTAAATAAATCGGTGTTAGGTACCCCATCTACAATATAAAGTGGTGAATTTCCACCATAAATAGAATTTGCACCACGTATACGAATTTGGGTACTCTGCTCCGGTGCACCGGAGTTTGTTATAACAACGACGCCGGGAATTCTTCCGCTTAAAGCTTGATCCAATCGAGTCATTGGCTGGTCCTTTATATTTTTCTGTGAAATGGAAGAAACTGAACCTGTCAAGTCTGACTTCTTCACAGTTCCATAGCCAATTACAACCACTTCATCAAGCATTTCCATATCTTCTTGTAAAACAATTGTGATATGTTTGTTTGCAACTTTGGTGGTTTGAGTTTTGTAGCCAATGAATGAAACCTGAAGGGTATTTCCTTGTGAAGCTTGGATGGTAAACTTGCCATCTATATCTGTAATTGTACCTATTGATTTGCCTATAACACTGACATTTGCACCTATAATCGGCTCTCCTTTTACATCAGTCACTATTCCTGTTATTTTTTCTTGTTGTATCTGATCTAATAAGCTGGTATTTTTCGATAAAATAATATAATCGTTTTCGAATTTATAGCCAATACCTACTTTCGCCAATGTCTCTTTCAAATATGAAGATACCTTAGCAGATTTATTTTGTATAATGACCTGCCGGTTGGTATCTATTTCGCGATTGCTATATACAACTAAGTAATCTGTCTGCTTTTCTATCTCTTCTATTAGCTGACCTACAGATATAGAATTAGAAGGAAAGGTTATGACTGCGTTTTGTGCTTCTGTATTTACTGCCAGTAATTGGAGGGCACAAGCAAATAGCAAGAATAAAGAGATTTTCATAATTCTAAAATAATCTTTAAAGCTTTGATTTTGGACAATAAAGAGTGATAACAAAGGATTTATTTTCATATCTTTGTATTTAGAGTGAATACTAAATTTTTTTCCGGTGTTTACTTTCTACGGGCGACAGGTGGTGGTGCACTTGTCGCCTTCTTGATTATAATTCTATGTTTTCATGTGGATAATGTATTAAGGGTTAAACAATTGTATTACTTTAAGGTGATCACGTTATTTTCTTTGTCTATTTCAATTTTGAAATGATGTATCTTTTGAATGGTATGTAGTATTTTCTCTATTCCATCTCTTTGACGGAATTTACATGTATAATTTATATCTTTCAATTTGGGATTTGCAATATTGATTGTGACATCATAATATAGCTCCAATTTGTTAACAATGTCAGCCAAGCGTTCATTATTAAAGCTGTAGATGCCATTTCTCCATAATAACATATCAGGATTTTTTATATTGCTGACTGTCAATTTCCCGTCTTGTGCAATGCTTTCTTCATTGGGCCTTAATATAACTTGCTTACTCTTGTAGAACACTTGAACGGCACCTTCAATCAGACTTGTCCTGATTTGTTTGCTATCCGGATAGCTATATACATTGAATTTTGTTCCTAATACTTGTATTTTCGCATCTTGAGCCGCTACGATGAAAGGTCTGTTTTTGTCTTTAGCTACTTCAAAAAAGGCTTCGCCTATAATGGAAACAGTTCTTTCCTTTCCATAAAAATGCGAGGGGTAGGTCAAGGTCGATTGAGCATTTAACCAGACCACGGTACCATCTTGCAAAGATATACAAGCACGTTGTCCGGCTGGTACATATAAAGTATTGGTTTGCACTTGGAAGTCATCTTGTAGCTTATGTGACATCTGCCAAATAGATAGCTGATATGTGCTTATCATTAAAATGAGTATTGCAGATGCATATTTCATTGTTTTCACCAGCCAAATACGCATTTTTTTGCTTTTTATCCGTTTTTGGAAATGCTGATAGCTTGTTTCTCCCTCTTTCTTATCTTCTGTGTGTGAGGATAAGTTCAGTAATGCCTGGATATTCTGATACTCGGCAAACTGCTTTTTTAGCTCCTCATTTTTCTCTATTTCACGAAGAAGTAGCAACCTCTCATTGGGTGCTAGGCTGTTTTGGAAATATTTTAATATACGTTCATCCATCTTTTTTATGACTTAATTCATAGTATAGACGAATGTAGAAAAAGAAAATCCGCTAAAAGAAAATCACTTTTTTTGTTCAGGTTACAAATAATACAGAAAGATAAAAAGAGGAAAATAGTCTTTTAGTTCGTTTCGTAGCTTTTTATAGGCAATTCCCATCTGAGTTTCAACCGTATTAATTGAAATGTTCATCTCTTCTGCTATTTCCTTTTGCTTTTTGCCCTCTATCTTACTTTTCAAAAATATCTCTCTACATCTTTCAGGCAGCGAATCTATTACTTTAGAGAGCAATTGTTCTACATCATCTTTTTCAAAAATCCCTTCATCTAATTCTCCTAAAGAATAATATTTCATTTGTAAGGTCAATCTATATTCTTCCTGCATTTTATTTTCTACTTCTTTCTGCACTATTTTGTGCCGTAGAAAGTCAATGCAACGGTTTTTTATAGAAGTGAATAAATAGGCCAGAATATTGATAGGTAGTGGCAATAGTTCTTTCTTTTCCCAAAAATCGAGGAAAACATCTTGTACTATATTCTCTGCATCTTCATCCGATAAGACATATTCTCGGGCAAAACGTTTCATTTTCGAGAAATAAGAAAGATAAATCTGTTCAAAATCAATATGTTGTTTCTCTAGTATCACCTTTCATTTTAGATTATGGGAGCAAATATAATAAGTTTAGAATGATAAGCAACTCATAAAATGAGTTTTTTCTCTTATTATACTTTTTAGGAGTAAATTCTAATTTGCTTGGTTCGGTGAAACAATAGTGAAACAACTGCATCAATTTAAGGCTAAAACAACGGACTTATAACTGGAGGGGTATTACAAAGAAAAAGGCTGTATTCCCTTAGGAATCAGCCTTTTTCTTTGTGGACCAGCCTGGGCTTGAACCAGGGACCTCCAGATTATGAGGCTTCGTTATTAGTTTTCTCATTAAGACGATTATCAACACATTAACTATCTCTTTGCAAGTTTAAAGGTCAACAATGGGTCAACATTGAGCTTGCTTTACAAAGATAAGCAATAATTTTCCTATTTAAGAAGTAAATTACACTTTTTTTGTGATTCCAAATGCTGATTTTAATTTACATACATGCCTTTTGCCTCGTTTTTGAAATCTGGTTCGTAGCATTATGTTCTCAATTCTCTTCTTAGTACCTTTGTAAGTAGATTAATCAATGACCAACCAATTAACGTTAACCAAAATGAGAGTGACAAAGAAGGACAACGCTGTGTATTACATGCCACAAGAAGTTAGGGAGATTGTAACAACAGATGTGACTTACATGCCTGTAACAAGAGAATTGCTAGAGAAGTATTTCCAGAAGGCTACTAAAGAGAAAAAATGTAAACTTGTGAAGAGGAAAAAAGAAGTAAATCAGACAGATTAAAGGCAGCAAATGATTCATTTCAAATGCTGCCTTTATTGTTGCTTACGTCCCTACTATTTGAAAAGTGATGCGACCAATTAGCCTATCGTTGCTTCTGAAGTCAACTTTACTGTCAGTTTTGATGGAACCACCTGTGGGATTACTCACAATTTCTTCTATTATCTTGTATGGTATGTTGAGAGTACAAGTTGTACTACCTTTTGTCCCATTAGCTGGTAGGATACGTAAAGGTTCATCCAAAGAAGGGTTATTAGTAGTGCCTTCTAGACCTATCGCACTCCAATCTAGGTTACTGTCAATAGTGACCTTTATTTGAAAGTCTGAGGTATTACCATTTCTGATGTGGTTTTCACAATCGTAGTCGTAGATTCTAATTTTAGTATTAGAAATTGCCTTGTTTCCATTTTCATTAGGTACGTAAAGATTTTCATGAAAGTATGGCATTGAGGCTTGTACTGTGAACAAAATTTCATCATCGTCACTACATGCAGTCAAGTTCATGCTTACAATCATAATGACAATCGTTGTTTTAATTAATCTGAGTGTTTTCATTTTTTAAGATTGTTTGCAGGTAAATAAGGAGGCAGCACAAGGAGAGTCCCTTTGCTGCCTTTTTGATTATCCTTTCTTGTAGGTCATCTTAGCTTTGACTTCGTATTCCCCATCGTTAAGGTAGTGTTCAAGTACTAGCTTAGAAGATGAAATTTCAAGTACTTTCAAGTCGTATTGTTCAAATTCATCTTCAATTAGAGTTATGACATCGCCATTGACTTCCCACTTTTCAATGCTTTGCGGGTTACTTGTACCATCTAAGTCATACTCGCTGTATGTGCCATCCGCTCTGAATGTGAAATTACCAAAGTACTCACACTCATCTTTAGGTTCATGACTCCATGCACGGTCATCCTCTGGATGGAAGACATCCTTTTCATACCCTTCTTCATAGGTTAATACCCAGTGTCCCACTAGCTTCTCTGATAGAGATTTTCCTTCTCCTTCATCGTCATCGTCACTACATGCAGTAAAGTTAACACTCATAATTACGGCTACAATCGCCATTCCAATTAATCTTAAAGTTTTCATTGTAATAAATCTGTTTGTGCTTCTACGTTCCTTGCAGAAAGCATTAGTAATAGGTTAAATGAGTGTGAGGAACACAGCAAAGGCTGCACACTCCTTAAAAGAACTGTCAATTGATTGGTTAATTCAAACTCTCTGTTTTTTTACATGCTTTTTAATGTCAACCAGTTCCCAATGGTTGACTGTTACATACAGAAGAAGCGTGGGAACTACTGATTATTACCGTCATGAGGCTCTGGACTGCCCATCTCCAAGTAATAAACAATAGCCCACGCCTAATGTAATTATACAGCCTTCCCATGCACATGAGAAGTTGATAACAACAAACTAAGCGTGAGCGTTCTTGCCTATTATCCTTGGAGAATGAAATTGTCCAGATTTCATGACAGGATAATGCTTTAAACGCTCTTCGTTTTCTTAATAAGTCCTTCCAGCCCTAACGCATTAGGCTTCTGAAATTGCTACAAAGTTACGAATTTACGTTTGATTAGCAAGAACTATTGTTTATTAATCGTTGAGGCTGACTTCTACTCAACATTTTAAGGTTAGGAGGAAATTTGCAAAGTCCCTATAAAGGTAGAATTTTAAAAATTTCCTCCCAACCAATTAATAAGACTAGGTATTGACAAAGATGTTCTTCACCCGTTGAACTGTGGAGATGCCAATTCCTTGTAACTTGGCTACATTTCTAACAGAGTAGCCCTTCTTTAACAGTTGAATTACTTCTTTGTACTCTTCCCGTTTCTTTTCTTCCGTTTTGATGCTGCCTGTCTTCCGTCCTAATTTCCCACCTTTGGCAATGTAATTACTCCTACCGCTGTTCAAACGATAGACAATGTTGCTTCTCTCAATGTTAGACATTTCCGCTAGTATGGTAATCAGAATGGAGACGATAGGATTTACTTTACCATCTGGTTGAAGTGTGTAAAGTCCCAAGTTCTGAATGTAAACGGAAACTTTGGCTTCATGTAGTACTTCTAATGAGCGAAGCACTTGTAATGTACTTCTGCCCAGTCTGGAAAGTTCAGATAGTAGCAAGTAATGAACTGAATTAGTAGTGCAGTATTCCAAACAGTCCGTAAGAACTTGGCGTTCCTCATTTTTCTTTGCACCGCTTATGTGTTCTTCAGATGTGGCAACTACTTCAATGTCCCGTAAGTTGGCATACTTTCTTAAATCCTCAATTTGTCTGCTTGTGTCCTGTCTGTCACTAACAGATGAAACACGAGCATAAATCACTGCTTTTGTTCTCATTTAATTCTTTGATTAAGTTAATAACATAAGGGGAATGTATTCAAACCATCTTTCCAGATTAATTTGAACACACTCCCAATTTGAACACATGGTCAGCTACCCTTGATAAGAGCGTAGGCAATTAAGAGAGCATAGCCAACCATGATTAAAGGAAATGATAGCATAGCCACAAGCATAGTGGCGACAAATAACAATACATAGAATAACTTTTTGTATCATAGTTTCAAGAATTAAGCATTTGACAATTCTGTGTATTCTCAAATACCACTAACTTAAAAACCATTGGTATCTCTCATCTCCATGTAAAGCGGCATTTATACCAGTAACCAATTCTGTAGCATTGTAAGCCCTGTCCAAGAAAGAATCTATGTAACTTGACTTGTTACTACCAGTAAGTAAATTGTAGAACTTCCACATTGATAAGTCATTCCCCAAGCTACTAAAATTCTCATCTTGAATGTAAGACTTCGCCACATTGTTAATCTGACTGTCAGTTAGTAACATTCTTGGTATGGCTTTCTGTAGGCTCTGTGGTAATGACTGGTAAAGTCTCATTCTCCCAAGTAATTGGCAAAACTGGTGTTCCGTTAAGTAAGAGTTGCCAAGTGTTTGCATCAAATGTATGTGCTTGGCTGGATCATAACGGTTGAACAATTCCAAGATGGCACGGTACAACTCATTCGTATTGGTAACTTCCAAACATGAAAGATACCCGTCAGTTGATACGCACAAGTTCGTACAGACCTTACAGGTAAAAACCAATGAATACTTTAAAGCGTTCTGCTGTCTTCTTACTGTATAAGTTCGTATGGTTGTACGCACGAACTCCGCCAATAGTAAGAGTCAACCTGTTACCGTTTACTGTCTCGTAAATCGTAGGAACTTGAATGACAAAAGCGCATCTTTCGTAGTAGATAGTCTTGTCACTTTCCAGTAATTGATTGGCAGGCTTATGGATTGCTTCTGGTATTCTGCCCTTAATCACATGAGAAACACGAATGTCAGGCAATTCAATTTGTTCACCTTGAAAGAATGTCCTTGCAGCGTCTTGCACAGTTTCAATGAAAGCCACATGAGATAAGGTAGCCTCATTATCCTTTGCGAATACAGGAATGATACAATCATTTCTTAAATGCTCCAAACTTGCTTCAATCGTGTTGGCTTCAATGAATAACGGTCTCTTTTCCCTTGCGGGCTGTTCTTCCATTACTAAAGTAGCTTCTTCTGCATACTCACCAAAATTTAAACTTCTCCTTTTGCTGTGCCATTACTGGCGTAATCTGTAATGTTTTCATAATTTGTAATTCATTAAGTTAGTATTAAAAAAGCTCTTCGTCTGAGTGCGAAACACACCACAGTCAGAACAAGTAAACCAATGAAAAACTGTGGCATTAGGACTACAGGAAGGATTAAGATAACTCCTAGCGTTAATACAATCTTTAATTTCTCCATACGCCTTGTTTAAGATTAGTAATCAATTGAATGTAGACAAAATGAACGCTTTGCATGAAAGTACTTTCCACTCTCATTACGAATGTGTGTTTTTTGTAGTCAGTCTTTAATTATCTGCACTTGGCAGAACTGACAAATTAAAAATTTCATTCGTTTGGGGTTGGGAAGCTGTTTCATGTTTAGCTTTCATTTTTCTATTGATTGGTAGGAAGGGTATGAGGGGTAACAGGAAAGAAGGGTTTGAGACATACATCTCTTTTAAATTTCCATGTAAGCCATTCTTCTGAAATCAATGTAATCACTTCGTAAGAACGTAAAGTCTAAATGTAATCACTTCTCATGCTTGAAGGGGAGGGGATGAATGTAAAGACTGTTTGGCTGATTTAAGGGTGTAGTAAGATGGTACTTTATGTAGTAGAATGGCAAGAATGTCTGTAAACACCAAGAACTCCGTGCCTCTTTAGGGTGGAGTTGCTTAGTAGGTGTAGAAAGTTACTTCAATTCATAAATTTCTTTAGGGGTAAATTCTTTAATTTGTGCTGTATAAGACCCTTCATCAATTTGCTCCTAACTCAGACTTAAAGCGGAGAAGCTTGTATGAAGATGGATTTATGCCATTGTAAGAATTGTAATCAAAGTAATCTTGAACTGTCTTCTCTGTAATTTGACACATTACCTCATTTCCTTTCTTACCGTCACCGTGTACTTTGAAGGTGATGCCGTTAGCTTCTAATACTTGCCCAAGTCTTTTGATGAATTCAGACTTAGCAATGTAACATTGGGTTTGAACTTCATTTCTGAACTCTTCTTCTACCTCTGCCAGTACATTTGGACTAAAACGCAACTTCTCGCTTTGCTGGAGATTGTATGCTTTCAATTCCTTCTCAATCTTGCTTTTGACATAATTAGCTGCCTCAATCGGTGCTTTACCTATCTTCAAGTAAGCCTCAATGATGAAGTAGTGTTCACTATGCATCTCTATCAACTTCCGCACTTCCGCATCGAAATCAAAATCGGGCTTGTCTTGCTTGTTACGTTCCAGTCGCTCCAACTGGGTTATAAGGTACTTCCATACATCTTTAGTTGAAAGCTTCTTCAATGTCAGTTTGTCATCCTCTCCAACTCCATCACTATTATTATCTACTGTCACAGTGAAGTGTCCCGTTTCCTTATAAGCTTTGATTAGTGCTTCTGGTGATTGGTAGTAACTCTTGACTCGTTCTTCGTTAAACACATGGTCTATGACTTCCTCCGAAAGTTCTTCATCATCATCCAAAAACTCATTGAAGCTAAGCTTTTTTAAGTCCTTTCGAATGGCTTCCTTCTCGGTTGCATCGGTAGCATTGTTGTATTTTTCTTTAATGGAAGCATAGGTCTTGAGTAGGGTGGTAATCTCTGTTTCAATCTCTTCATCACTCTTAACTTTCAATTCGTCATTGGTATTGGCTATGAATGTCAGAGAGTTGTATCTTCTGTCACCGTCCAGCTTGTTACGGAAACGTCCTTGTATCTGAACGGCTTCTGTGAACGGGTCAATCATTGAGTGGTTGGTTTGCTTGTAATTACTAAGTACAAGTATGTCCACTAACTTATTAATTTTAATGTCTACTGCTGAGAAGAAGCGTGAGGTGAAGAGATTAACCTTAGCTAATGGCAGTTCTAAATGGTCGTGTGTATGATGTAATTCCATTTTTTTTAACTCCTTCACGCTCTTATCCGAACAGAATACCTTGTAATCCCCGTCCTTAATCAATTCCTTATTCAATAAATCCTGCATAATGGTAGCAATGCCCTCAGTAGTCTTTATAAAAGATGCAGATACACTTAGAGGTGGATAGTAATCTCCTTAATTCTCTGCGTAAGGTTCTGTTGAATGAACGGGTGATAATCAGAGTTGCATTCTTCTTGTAATCGTAGTCAGGCACAATTCTCAACCACTTAAAACCACCTTTTAAGAATTTACGGTTACGTGTTCCTAACGGAGTAGCTGAAACGAACGCTTTACGTTCATAATCGAAGAAGTCCTTAATGCGGATAGTAGGTCTGAAACCATTGTCTTGTATTAGTTTCTCGCATTCATCGTACAGGCAAAAGTACTCCTTATGCCAGTCAATGCCTAACTTCTTAAATGCAGGTATTAGTTTGGTCTTGTAGCTTTCGGGAGTAGTAACTAATTTCTTAGGCATACATTTGTCATTCTGTAAATAAGCTTCTATCTGTTTTGGGGTAGTCTTTTCATAAATGCCCAAGTAATCAGTTCCTTCCGTCTTACCGATAATCACGGGTACGTTAGGTTCGGTAATCACAGAGTTGCGTTTACATTCCAATTCGGCATAAGTAGCACCGATACCCGGTTCTACTTTCTCAATGATACGATTGGTTGGAGTACCGTTATCGGAATAGCCTTCTCGTTTATAAAGGTCTAAGAGTGTTTCACCTTTACTGATTGTTAGTTCTTCACGTTCAAGGTTGATTGGTGTAAATGAGAGTTTCATAATCTTATAATTTGTGTAGGGATGAAATTTATTAAAAGTTGCTTGTATGGGCACTTTACAAATTTGCTCCTAACTGGGGTTATTAATGTTGAAGTATGTTTAAGTTTGAGATTTGGAGATGAAGGGGAGCGAACTCCCCGTTCATCATTGTTATTACAGATTAAAGAAGTCTGTCTTATTAATTGTCAGCTTCTCGTGAATGAACTCTTTGACATCATCTGTAAGTGGAATGTCAAACTTTACTTCACCTCGATAGAACTGGAAACTTCCACGAAAGTGAGTGACACCATTTCTTTCTTTGTCTGCTTCACGGTAGAGGCGCTTGAAGTCGTCTCTTAGACGTTGCAGAAGTTCCAGTTGGAAGTTAGCGGTATCATTCACTTCTTGCTTCTGTTTGAAGAACTCGTCTTTAGGGTTGATACCTTTTCCTCTGAGTAAGTCCAGTACTATTTCAGTGGCTCTGCCATTCACGTATGTGCCTTTCTTTTCCACTATGCCATCAAGTTCGGCAATGATGTAGAAGTATGCTTTCCCATTAGTGTTGTAAGGTACAACCGTTATTTTGGCGAAATTAAATACGGCATTAAATAGCCAGATTATTACAGCCAAATCAACATACGCTGGTGGCTCATTCTTCGTTGAGGTAATTCTTAGCTTACCTTCATCGTCCTTATCCACCTTTAAGGTCTTAGTAAGTTCTACACTTGAAGTATTATTAACTTCTTTACCACTCTCCATTGCAGTCTGTCCTGCTGTTTTAATCATTTCTTCCATGTTTTTTAGGATTAAAATTTTACGTTTTGTTTATCTAATCGAGAGTGGTGCGCACCGTTTGTCTTTCGATTACGTTGCAAAGTTGAGGAATACTTAGAAGGTGTACCATAAAGAATAAGAAGCGATTTGAGGGGTATTCTTTAGATTGTAGGTTATCAGTGAGTTAGCTCATTTAAGGACATAAAAAAACTACCATGCAATTACATGGTAGTCTGTGAGGATTGGTAGATTATTAATTACCAGAGGTATTCTGTAGATTGATTGTTGGGTGAGAAGTTGTAGTCTTCAATCTGCTTGGGTTTCCATTGTGGTTTGTACCCTTGCTTCACTAAGTAGGCTATTGCTGCATTAATGTATTCCTTATTACTCTTCTTGTCTTCTTCTTTACTGCGCATAATGTCAAAGAAACCAAGTAACTTTAGGTATCCTAAAACAAAGTCCAACAGCTTGCTTTTAGCGCTTAATGAGGAATGTTGCTGTAATAAATGGAATGTCCCATACATGATTAAATTGTAAGACATGTTATCTGCCTTCCTGCCTTTTTTCTCTGCATACACTTCCTTTAGTTCTGCTTGGGCTTCTTCCAGACTTTTAACTCCCAAGTAAATTTGCAAGTAGTCATCCAGTAAGTCAGTCAGCCAATGACATGAATTATCTAGTGTGATCTTCTTAACTCCATTATCAATAGTGATAGGATTGAACACTCTTAATTCTTTCTTCTTGCTAGGTGAGTATCTCTTAGTATTAAGCAACTCAAAGAGCTTTAACATTTCTGGACGGACTTGTTGGAGATAAGGAAGCGTATTCTCAGACATGGTAATTTCTGTGTAGAGTTCCCCTTCTACATGCTTGTCGTAAATGGCAGCTACGATAAGAAGAGTTGTTCTGATTGTTTCGCTGCTGTCTTTCTCTCCATAGTCCTGCAACAATTTGTCTAACTGTTTTAAGATGGTATCATTGGAAAGAACAATCGTAATCTCATGCTCTGTGTCCATAATGAAACTTTTCACATCAAGTTCCATGCTTGTTGAGGCTGGTCTTGGTGCGTAACGGTGGTAATCAAACGCACCATTATCCACTGCAATCTCATCTAAAAACGGACAGGCAATCATGTAATTATTAGCTACTTCTTTACTGATTCCATTAGGGTACTTGGTGCGGTAAACGTTTAGTAGCTCATTTTCAAACATGGCACGTCTGTAGCCAAAGAGTTCTTCTAGAATTGGTTCCAGTCTTTTTAAGTTCTGAATTGGTAGTGTGTAACTTGTCATAATGCATTTACATTTAGACTACAAAAAGTTAAAAAAATCCCACTCACATTACTGTAAGCGGGATTAATTAAAAGCTACTTCCCAAACACGTACTTAATGACTTTTGCATTAGCCTTGTTCTCATTTACAAAGTCTCGTTCAATGTAGATGTCAGTTACTCTCATTGATTCATCAACATGGTTTAATGCAGCGTGTACAGTGTACTTGTCAATACCTACTTTGTTGAGTGCAATGGTAGCCCATGAGTGGCGGGCTGCGTAGTACTCCAAATCATCTACACCCAACAATCCACCAATTTCTTTCAAGCCGTAGTTGATGGCTTTGTTGAAGTTTCCTTCATCTGCATAGTAGCGATAGAAATTAAAGAGTCGTTTGCCATTTGGGTCTTTGTACTTCTCAACCAGTGGAAGAATTGCTTTTGGAATGTTCACCATCATTTTTGCACCATCTAATCTACGAGCTTTGGTCTTGGTTCTGTTGTAAGTAATGGTGTCACCTGTTCTTTCCGTGACATTGTAAAGGTCGGCAGAATTAATCCCCATCAAACAGAATGATAGAATGAAGCAATCTTTAGCCAAGTTGTAACGGCAAGTTGATTTGTACCCCTTCTTCATGTCTTTATAGGGTAGCTTCCATACCTTTTTGATGATGTCTGCTGGAATAGCTCTTTTACGGGTTGCTTCTTGTCTAGGTATCTCGAAGTCTGCAAATGGAGAATTGGGTATGAGTATGAGATTCTTTTCCCTTTTGTTGTACTTCTTTTGAGCCTCTTTGAACAGTTTCTTAATGCTTATCAAGTAAAGGGATAGTGAGCGATTAGAAGGAACACGCTTACCCTGCTGCATTAGTTTCTTGGTACGTGCTTCACGTTCTCCAATCAAGAATACTTTGAACTGCTCCAAGAAATCTAAGGTTATCAGATTTACATCCAATTCTTCTTTACCAACAAACCGTACCAAGGCATTAATGGCAGTGGTGTAATTGGGTGCACCTTTAATTGTGGCAGAAGAAATCCATTCACGACTGAACTTTATAAAGTCAATGGTCTGCTGCTTCTCCTGTTCATGGTTTAAGAGGTCGAAAATTTCATCTAGGGAGTAGTTGTGTTGGTCTACTTGGGAAATTGCGACATTGCTCCTTGTAGTACATCACAAGGTTATCAATTTCCTTTTTGGTGGGAGTGTTCTCTTTAAACTTAAAGTCCTTAGTGAGTTCATTGGAGGTTACGAACAGGCTTGTGGATAACCTTTTCACCTTTCTGTCCATCGTAAATCTTACCTTGACGTTATACGTCTTGTCACTTCGTTGTTTGTCCTGTTGGACTTCTGCTTTAATCGTTAGCATTACCTACTTAGTTTGGGGTCAACAATAGGTCAACAATTGTCTAACTTGAGACTAAATCTACTAAAGCAACAGACCCTTAATCGGAGGTCTCCATAAAGAAAAAAGGCTGTATTCCCTTGGGAATCAGCCTTTTTCTTTGTGGACCAGCCTGGGCTTGAACCAGGGACCTCCAGATTATGAGTCTGTTGCTCTAACCAACTGAGCTACAAGTCCGGTGTTATCCTCATCGGATAGCGGGCACAAAAATAGTATATTCAGTTGAAATATGCAAACCTTTCGGGCAAAATATACTGTTTGTTGCTTTGTTTTTAGAACTTATACGTACGTTTGGGGTTCTTGGGGAACCAACCTTTCTTTACGCGGTCTTCTTGTTCAAAGACCTCCTTGATGGTCCAGAACGAAGAGAAAGCAAATACGCCCAAGAGGGACGCAATCAAGATATTCTCTACGCAAAGCGAGGCCACAACGCCCCCGATGCCCAATACAAGAAAAATCCACCAGCACTTGGTACCCCAATAATACTCGGCTTTCACTACCACAGGATGAAACAATCCGATGATAAGAAATGTACAAATGCCGATGAACAGTCCCGAAAGATGATATTCGTTTAAGAATTCCATAAATTATCTGTTATTTCTCCGGGCAAATAGGAATTTCCTTCTTGATACTTTGCTCCAGTGAAATCAACGTTTCGGTAGCGGTTACACCTGGAATTTCTTGCATTTTGTTATTCAGCAAGTCCATCAGATGCTCGTTATCGCGTGCATATACTTTCGTCAGCATCGTGTAAGGACCCGTAGTGAAGTGGCATTCCACGATTTCCGGTATTTTCTCCATTTCGGCAACCACTGATTTGTACATGGAACCCTTCTCTAACTTGATACCTACATACGTGCAGGTTCTGTAGCCCAGAGATTTGGGGTTCACATGATAACCGGAGCCGACAATGACGCCTAAATCTATCAAACGTTGCACACGTTGATGAATGGCAGCACGTGATACGCCACACTCAGCAGCTACATCTTTGAAAGGAATGCGGGCATTCTGAGAGATGATTTCCAGAATCTGCCGGTCAAGATTGTCTATTTTTTCCATAATATCAATTTGTGTAAGTTCTTGTTTTTATCAAATAGTAAGCAAATATAGGACTTTATTTTAATTTCTCTATATAAAAGGAGGAAAAAATAGGGAAAGAGTAAAAAAGAAGCGGGCGAAGCAGATGTTTTTGTTTACATCCGTTTCGCCCGCTAAGTCTGTACCGTTGAAGAAAAAATCTTCGGCTGATACTTATTTTTCGATGCCGACGAGCTCTACTTCAAAGATCAGGGTAGAGAACGGTTTGATCTGACCGCCGGTTTCTCTGCCACCGTAACCCAGTTCCTGCGGAATATAAAGTTCCCACTTAGAACCTACAGGCATCATTGTGAGGGCTTCTGTCCAGCCTTTGATAACTTGGTTGGCACGGAAAGTAGCAGGTTCGTTGCGCTTGTAAGAGCTGTCGAATTCAGTTCCGTCAATCAAAGTACCCTTGTAGTTTACTTTCACTTTGCTGGTGTCAGCAGGGATTGCGCCTGTACCCTTGGTGATGATTTTGTATTGCAGACCGCTCGGAGTGGTTACAACACCTTCTTTACCTTTGTTTTCAGCGAGGTATTTTTCACCGGCAGCTTTGTTGTCAGCGTATTTGACAGCTAAAGCTTTTTCCTTGATGGCTTCCATACCGTCGCGCATGTAAGCTGTAGCAGCTTCTTTAGTCATAACGTTGCTCTTGTCTGTGATACCTGCGATGAAACCTGCCAACAAGTTTTCACGGCTGATAGTCTGAGTAGAGTCGCTACCGAAGATTTGTTGGTTGAAGCCTTCTACCCATTGTTTGCCTACCATCTGACCAATTTGCATACCGGTCATGTAAGCAACGTCTTTCTTGCTGGTTTTAGCAGCGCCTTCGTTGAAACCTTTGATGAATTCAGCCATCTGAGTAGTGTCAACGCCTTGTTGCATCAGGTACTGAGTCAGACCTTCTGTACGAGCCATACCGATGGCATAAGACAATGAGTCAACATCTGTTTTCAGATTTGCTTTCGGGCTTTGTGCAGTACAGGAAGCTAAACCTGCGCCTACTGCAAGAGCCATGATAAATGTTACTTTTTTCATTTTGCTTTTACTGTTTATTTTTATTTTTGGGATAATATTTCGAGTAATTCCACTTCAAAAATCAATGTGCTGTGAGGCGGTATCATTTCGCCCGCACCTTGTGCGCCATAGGCAAGATCGGAGGGAATATAAGTTTCCACTTGGCACCTTCGGGCATCAACTGAAGCGCTTCCACCCAGCCGGGGATAACCTGGTTCACACCGAATACGGCGGGTTGTCCGCGTTTGATAGAACTGTCGAACAGGGTTCCGTCAATCAGTGTGCCTTCGTAGTGGCATTTCACTTGGTCGGTGGCTTTTGCATAAGTGCCTACCTTGCCTTCGTTGATGACTTCGTATTGCAGGCCGCTTGGCAAAGTAACCACATTAGGGCGTTTCTTGTTTTCTTCCAGGAACTGTACGCCTTGCTCTATGCTGGCTGCATTCATTTTCTCTTCCAGTTCTGCGAAGTATTTGTTTACTATATCGCGTGCCTCTGCGTGTGAGATGGCGGTTTTGTTTCCTTCCAGTATGTCTTTGATAGCTTGTGCAAAGTCATCTACTTCGATGCCTTTTGCACCCATACTTAATAAATTTTGACCTATTCCGAGGCCGATAGCGTAACTGAATTTATCCATATATCTTTGGGGTTGAGACTGAAAGTATTATCTCTTTCAATCAGTTGCAAAATTACAAGTCGCAAAAGTAAGTGTTTTATTTGAATGATTTATGCTTTTAGGTTTTAAATTTTCTTATATCTGTGGCAACTTCGGCAATCTTCTGTATTTTTGTAGAAAAGAAACTGCTATAATAGAAAGGAGATTTTGGTATGAAGAAGAATTTAGTGATTTTATCCGGTGCCGGTATGAGTGCCGAGAGTGGTATCAGTACGTTTCGGGACGCAGGCGGATTGTGGGACAAATATCCGGTGATGCAGGTAGCCAGTGCCGAAGGATATGTGCGCGATCCGGAGCTGGTGATAAACTTTTATAACGAGCGCCGTAAGCAGTTGCTTGCTGTGGAGCCCAATGCAGGGCATATCGGACTTGCCGAGCTGGAGAAGGACTTCAACGTGACGGTGGTTACGCAGAATGTGGATAATCTGCACGAGCGTGCCGGGAGCACGCGCATCATTCATCTGCATGGTGAACTGACGAAGGTGTGTTCCAGTCGTGACCCTTACAATCCTCGCTACGTAAAGGAATTGAAACCGGAAGAATATGAGGTGAAGATGGGTGACAAGGCGGGCGACGGTTCGCAGTTGCGTCCGTTTATTGTTTGGTTTGGCGAGGCGGTGCCGGAGATAGAAACGGCTGTCGACTATGTAGAGAAAGCGGATATCTTTGTGATTATAGGTACTTCGATGAATGTATATCCGGCAGCGGGACTGCTGAACTATGTGCCTCGAACGGCAGAAGTATATCTGATTGATCCGAAACCGGTGGATACGCACTCAATGAGGCAGATACATATCATTCAGAAGGGTGCTTCGGAAGGAGTGAAGGAGCTGAAGAAACTATTGTCTGTTTGATGCTATCAGTTTCTCCGTTTGGAACTGTAAGTTTCATGCCGTGAAACTTCCTGTTTCAATAGGTGAAACCAACAGTTTCATGCCTTGAAACTGTGAGTTTCACGGCATGAAACTAAGACTTGAATGCGGGGTTGCGGATTACTTGCCGTAAGGTGTTGAAAGCCAGGTACTATTTCTTCAGCAGCAGACGGAATACAAACCATGCATGGTGCGCCACGGTACTTATCAGTCCATAGTGCTTCGCCATGATGCGGAAGCGTTCCCGCAGGGAAGCCTTTTGGTTCTGCGTCGTCATACCTTCTTCCAGATAATCGATAAGCGTGAGATGCGTGTTATGCAGCGTCCGCGCTTTTTTCATGATGCGGATGCACCAGTCGAAGTCGGCGGAGAAGCGGTATTGCATATCGTATGGTACCGCCAGGCTCCGTTTGGCGAAGAATGCCTGATGGCAAACGAGCATACCTTGCTTGAAACTCTTCCATGTCAGCACTTCGGGGGCGGAGAGGCGGCGCATACGTAGGAAATGCCTTTCTTTATCTACTAAAGCGGTTTCGCCATATAGTACGTCCGGCAGTTCGCCGATTCCTAAAGTATGCACCATTTGTTGCAGGGTGTCGTCTTCATGGAAACTGTCTCCGGCATTCAGGAAACAGAGGTAGTCGCCCGTTGCCAGGTGGATGCCTTTGTTCATGGCATCATACAGTCCTTTGTCCGGTTCGCTGACAAGCAGGGTGATACGGTCGCGATACCTTTCGGCAATGGCGAGGGTGCGGTCTTTGGATGCACCGTCTATGATGATGTACTCTACGTGGTGGTAGGTTTGTGAGATAACGCTCTGTATCGTGTCTTCCAATACGGCCTCGGCATTGTAGGTCACGGTGATGATGCTGAACTTGGGTGTGGGACGGTTATGCATGTCTTCCGGTTATTTTGTTATAAACGTCGATGTATCTCTTGGCAATGGCACTTTCCGAATAATTAGAAACGGCTTTCCGGCAGGCTTGCTCGGAGAGGGTGGTATATTCGGGCTCGGTCAGTATCCAGTAGATGCCGTTGGCAAAATCCTCGGCTGATTTGTATTGTGCCACGTAGCCGTTGTGCAGATGGTCTATCATCTCCGGTATGCCGCCTACGTTGAATCCTACGCAAGGGATACCGCAGGACATGGCTTCCATAATGGTGTTTGGCAGGTTCTCTTCCAGCGATGAGGTGACGAAGAGGTCGACGGCGTTGTAGATATCTACCAACTGATGTTCATTGCTGACGAAGTCGAGCGGGTAAACCTTAAAAGGCAACATGTTCTGTAACTGTTGCGACTGGTTGCCAAAGGCCACTACACCCAGTTGGTCTTTCAGTTCCGGATGCTTCTCTGCCAAGAGTTTGCAGGCTTTAATCATATATTCCACTCCCTTCCGGGTATCCATTATCTTCACCGAACCGAACAGAACCAGTTTGCTGTCCTGCGGAAGCCTGCATTTCTCCCGTGCGGTTTTTTTGCTGTGCGGCTTGAAGAGATTGGTGTTGATAGGATTGGGGATACTGGTAATGGCATGTCCGCTGAAAAGGGCACTCTTCCGGGCGCGTTCTTCCAGCCAGTGGCTACAGGCTACAAAGTTGATATGACGGCCCTCATATAACTTTTGCTTTTTGAGGAAGATGCGGTGGGAGAGGTCTTTCTTCCGGCTTCCGTTGTGGATGAAGGGGCAATGATGACACTCCTCTTCGTAATGCGTACATCCGCCGGAGTAGTGGCAGATGCCGGTACAGGGCCACATATCGTGCATGGTCCAGACTACGGGCTTGCCCGAAGCCAGAATTCTCGATATTCTTTAAAGAAAGCATCCCCTGGTTGATCCAGTGGAGATGTATGATGTCCGCTTGCTGAAACTCCGGCAAGTTGGTGATGTCCGTGCCGGCGTTGGCAATGTCTACGGCGAAGAGGTGGTTTCTGTTGAAATGGTTGGCTTTCCAGATAACGATTCGCTCCCATACGAACTTCCATACCATGCGCAGGTTGTGGGGCAACTCCACTACGGTGATCTGTTCAGTCTGTTTGTCGCGCACCAATAGCTTGGCTTTGATGCCGTTATTCTTGAGGGCTTCCATGAGGCGGCTTGCGGCTACGGCGGGGCCGCCTATCTTTTCTGTTGTATTGATAAGTAGTATTCTCATTGTGTTACCTTTCTTCTGATTAAGTTTTGGTAGAGATTGAGATATTGCTTTGCAACGACTTCACCGGAGTATTTCCTGAATACTTCGCTTCGCATATTTTCTTTGGAGATGGCTGTCCGGGCTTCGGATATTCCCCATCGGATGCCTTCTGCCAGGCTGTCGGCAGAGAGGTAGTCGGCCAGGAAGCCGTTCTCTTTGTGGCGGATAATGTCGGCCTGTCCGCTGTTGCCGAAAGAAACCGGAATGCAACCACAGGCTTGGGCCTCGATCAGAGTCTGACCGAATGTCTCATAGAAAGAGGCGGATACGGTGACGTCTGCGGCGGAATATAGTTGCGAGAGTTTGTTTGTATCGCCTATTCGTCCCAGATAGGTGTGGCTGACGGGGATGGAGTTGAGAAGTTTCTCCGGATATTTGATCTTGCCGAATAGTGCCAGGTGAAGTTTTTCCTGCGGGAATTGCTTCTTTTCAATCAATAACCGGATGGCCTGGAGCAGATATTCCACTCCCTTGATCGGATCGTCGATGCGGGCGGCTCCGAACAGAATGATATGTTTATCGGGCAGGGACAGTTCCTTTCGGGACAGTTCTTTGTCCATCATTCGGAAGTCGGTAGGCGAGAGTGTATTAGGGATCACAGATACAGGTTTCTCTTTAAGTAGGGTGCTTTGCTGTATTTGTGAGGAAAGCCATGTGCTGACTGCGACGATATTCAGGGGGCTGGCATGACCGAATAGTTTTTGTTTCTTCTTGAATACCCGGTGCGCCAGATCGTTGTTGCCTGGGAAGCGCAGGAAGCGGCAGTTTCTGCATTCGCTTTTGAAGAGGGTGCAGGTATGGGCATGGTGGCAGATGGCGGTACATTCCCACATATCGTGCAGGGTCCAGACAACGGGCTTGCCCGATTCGAAGATTTCCTGTATATTGTTCAGTGAAAGCATTCCCTGGTTTATCCAGTGGAGGTGTATGATGTCGGCTTCTCGGAAGGCAGGCAGTTTGGTGACGTTGAAGCCTGTATTGGCTATGGAGACGGTAAAGAGATTCTTCCGGCTGAAGAGATTATTCGTCCAGATAACCAGTCTTTCCCAGAGAAAAGTGCATTTCTTTTGCCAGTCTTTGCCTACAGGGATCACCTGTTCCGATTGGCTTTCCTTGTGCAGGACGAGCATCTTCACGTCTGTTCCCGCTGTATGGAGCGATTCCATCAGGCGTCTGGCGGCAATGGCGGCTCCGCCTGTTTTCTCGGACGTATTGATTATAAGTACTCTCATGTTGCGGAATGTTTTGGCAAAAGTACAGCTTTTACCGCTTTCTATCCACAAATTCGCGGTTTTTTTAGCCAGTAACCGCTAAAGTATCTATCTTTGCAGGAGAATAAATTAGCTACAAGTTACAGGCTACGAGCTACGAGTGGCTGCGTTGTGATTGGAGGGGAAAGATTCTGTTTATAAGTGTTCAAGAGGATGATTACGGGACACAAGTGTTTGATTTGTACCGTGCAAGTGTTGTGGAAATGTATTGCAGGTGTTACGTAAATGTATTGCAAGTGTTGCAAATGAACCGAATAAGCGTTGTGAATCTGCCGTTTAAATGATGCCACATGGTAGGGCGAATAATTGTTCGCAGGTAGTCTGAAAGTACTTGGTATTTGTAGTTCATAAACTATAGCTCGTAACTTTTATAACAATATGGGAGAAAAAGGTTTGAAATGGTTGGAACAGCTTTGGCAGTGCTTCCTCAGTATAGTGAAAATCCTGTTGCAGTCCAAGTGGCGCACGCGCTTGCCGTCTTCTTTCAGTAATCCGGATGAATTGCTGATATTGGCTAACGGCCCTTCGCTGAACCGCACGGTAGAAGATTCGACGGATTTCATCAAGGGAAAAACCTTGTTGGCAGTGAACTTCTGTGTAAGTTCTCCTATGTTCGAGCGTCTCCGCCCCGAACTTTATCTGATTGCAGACCCGCTGTTCTGGATCGTTCCCGAGAAGCGTATACAGCTTTTCAAGACAATGGCCGAGAAGACTACCTGGGATATGAACTTCCTTTGTCCCTGCCCGTGCCTTGAAGAATAGAATGGCAACCCTTACTGGCGGGTAACCCCCACATCAAGCTCTATGTTTATAATACAACGCCTATCGAAGGCTTCCAGGGTTTCTGCAACTGGATATTCCGCAAAGGCTGGGGCGTTCCCCGTCCGCATAACGTGCTGATACCTTCTATCGCTATGGGATTGCGCCTGCCTTTCAAGAAAATCTATTTGGCAGGTGCTGACCATTCCTGGTTGCCGGAGATCACCGTAACGGACGACAACGTAGTACTGATGCACCAAAAGCACTTCTACGACCAGAATAAATCGCAGGCCGAAACCGTGAAACAGGAAAACTTGAACAGTGCCCGGCTCCACATTATTCTCTATCACATGCACGTAGCCTTCAAGTCCTATTTTATACTCGAAGCCTACGCACGCCGGCTGGGTAAGGAGATTATCAATGTCACTCCCGGCTCTTATATCGACGCTTTTAAACGGATGAAATTATGAAAGATGGAATAATCATTCAGGCACGCACCGGTTCTACCCGGCTGCACAACAAGATTCTGCTCCCCTTCTATGGCGAACAGCGCATCATCGACATTCTGATAGCCAATATCAAACAGGCTTGTCCGGACAAATGTATTGTACTTGCCACCACCAATCGCCCGCAGGACGACGTGCTTGCCGAAACCGCCCGTCAGGCGGGTATCCTCAGTTTTCGTGGCGACGAGGACAATGTACTCGACCGCTTTATCCGTGCTGCCGAAGTTTTCGGTATCAACCGCTTTATCCGTGTTTGTTCGGATAATCCGTTCCTTCGTCCCGAAACTTTCAATACCTTCTTTGCCGAACACAATTTCTGTCCGGCAGATTATATTGCCTATGGCTTTGCCGATGGACGTCCTACCATCAAATCCCATTTGGGCTTATATTCCGAGTTGACAACGATTGACGCTCTGCGTCGTGCCGCCGTTTCTACGCAAGAGAAACTTTACATCGAGCATGTCACTATCTATCTCTATACGCATCCCGAAAAATTCAAGGTGCGTCTGCTTCCGTTGCCGGCTGAGTTGGAAGGGCGTTTCGATCTTCGTTTCACTCTCGATACGATGGAAGACTTCACCTTGCTACAGGAACTTTATGCCACCTTCCATGAGAAGACCGACCGTAGTGTGCATGCCCTGTTGCAACTGGTGCAATCGCATCCCGACTATCGTGCCAGAATGTTGGAGAATATTGCAAGAAATGAAAAATAGCCCATGTATACCTTCTACCGCCGTGCAGCCAAGTGTAATTCGTAATTTATAATTCGTAAATGAATAGTACTTATATAATAGGAGAAATCGGACAGAACCATAACGGTTCCGTCGATATAGCCAAACTGATCGTAGACCTGGTGTCCCGCCCTGTTCGTGAAGAAGTGTTCAATATAGAACTTCGTCCGATGGATGCGGTGAAATTGACTAAACGGGATTTGAATGAAGAACTGACGGACTCACAGATGAACCGTCCGTATGATTCTCCCCATTCTTTCGGACGTACCTATGGCGAACATCGTGCTTTTCTGGAGCTGACGGACGAGGAACACTTCGAAGTGTATAGGCACGCCAAGTCTTTAGGGCTTGATTTCGTGGAAACACTTTGCTCCAAAGGCTGCCTCTCTTTGCTGAAACTCTTCACGCCCGACCGTCTGAAAGTGGCAAGCCGCGATCTTACCAACCTGCCGTTGCTGGAAGTGATGGCTGAAACCAAGATACCCATTATTCTGTCTACCGGCATGGCAGGCAGAAAAGAACTGGATGATGCTTTGGAGGTGATTACCCGTTATCATAACAACATATCTATCTTGCATTGTGTATCCCAGTATCCTACCCAGCCTGATAATCTGAATCTGAAGACTATCACCTATCTGAAACAGCACTACGGGCAGTATTGCATCGGCTTCTCCGACCATACCATCGGTATTGCCGCTCCTATCGTTGCCGTGGGTATGGGTGCGGAAATCATAGAGAAGCATGTCACCATCGACCGCCGTATGAAGGGGACCGATCAGCAAGGTTCTCTTGGCCCCGACGGTGTGAACCGCATGATACGTGATATCCGTATTGCCGAACGTTGGCTGGGAAAAGAAGAACTGTATATCGACTCTTCCGTTACCTCGGCAAAGGTGAAACTGGAGCGTTCCATTGCAACGAATAAGACGCTGCATCCCGGAGATATCATTACCGAACAGGATATCCATCTGTTGAGTCCCGGTGACGGCTTTAAGTGGGTGGAGCGTGCGAAAGTGGTAGGGCATAAAGTACTGAAAGAAATTCCCCGGAATGAGATTATCTATCCGGATGTCATCCGATAATTTATGAAACTCTTAGGCATAGTCATCTTATATTATCCGGATGATGCGGTAGTAAAGAATATCGCTACCTATCTTGCTCAACTGGATGAATTGATGTTGTGGGATAATACTCCGGCAACAGATCGCAGGGATCTGGATTTGGATTCTTTGGGAGACGGGAGAGGGAAAATCATTCTGGATGGTTGCGGTGAAAATCTGGGCATTGGTTCTGCGCTGAATAAGGCGGTGGCGTATGCCCGTGCAAATGGATTTACGCATCTGCTGACCTTGGATCAGGATAGCTGTTTCGGTGGGCGGAACTTCGAAAGCTACCTTCGGGCAATCCGTAACTATGGTGAGGACAAGGCTGCCATTTTCTCTACCAATTATTTCATTAAATCCCAGCAAACCACCATGTATCCGCCAACGGACTCTGTGGATGAAGTGTATTCGGCAATGACTTCGGGAAGTATATATCCGGTTAGCCTGTTCGATACTTTGGGCGACTTTATGGAATCCCTCTTTGTCTGGGGAGTGGATTGTGAGTTTTGTTGGAGGGCTAAAAGGAAAGATATTCCCGTTTTATGTTTCAAGAATATTCTGCTGACACACGATTTGGGTTATCAGAAGAAGAAAAGGCGTTTGCTGGGAAAAGAAGTATTTCCTAATGAATACGGTCCGGCCCGTTCCTACTATAATGTGCGCAATGGTATTCTCCTGCATCGTCTGTATCCAGAGGCGTTGAATTTGAAGTCGCATTTGCGCTATCATTTTTATAAGCGTGTGGTTTTTATCGTACTGTATGAGCAGCAAAAGTTCAGTAAGTTGTGGGCATTGCTGTGTGGCTATCGCGATGGGCTGAGGGGAAAGAGCGGGAAGTGGAAATAAATGATTGTATCATCTGAATAAAAAGAAAAAACTATGTTACCAAAGTTAGTGATTACCGATATTGATGGTGTGTGGACTGATGGTGGAATGTACTATACCGAACAGGGCGATGTGATGAAACGTTTCTCCGTGAAAGACGGCTGGGGAGTTATTTTCCTTCGCAAGCTGAATATACCTGTAGCCATTATGACGGGTGAGAATACGCAGATTGTTCAGAAGCGTGCTGATAAACTGAAGATAGATTACTGCTACCTGGGAGTGAAAGATAAAGTGGCACAGGCGGAAGAATTATGCCGTGAGTTGGGCATTACGTTGCAGGATGTTGCCTTCATCGGTGATGATGTGAACGACTTGGCTCTGCTCCGTAAGGTTGGATTCAGCGCTTCCCCCAGTAATACACCGGATTATGTGAAACGTGAGGTCGATTACGTCACCGCACAGCATGGGGGCTTTGGTGCCTTTCGTGAGTTTGTGGAGAAACTGCTTTCTGATAATGGGATGCTTGAAGGAGTGCTTCAGCAGTTTCTATCCTGAGGTTTTTTCCCTACTTTGTAGACCTTGATTTCCCGGAAAGAGGTAGGTGTCGTATAAGTACCTATTATAATGGAAACAGTTTTATTTGTCATTTTTGCGTGTCTCTAAGATTGTTCAATAGCTTTGATAATTTCTTCTTTTTCCGGTGTGGAGAATGTACAGGGGTAGCTTTGCATACCTTGTACCGCTTTCAATCCTTTCTGAGTATATCTCCAGTCAGCCAGCCTGTTTACCCAACGTAACAGGGGATGCTTATGAGTGAATTCCATAATCTTCCTTTTGCCAGAGATTTCGGCAGTGTCTTTAGGCATATCGCTGATGCTACAAATAAAGGAGAAAGCATCTTCAAGCGTATCACCTTCCCGGGCTGCCAGTAATTCTGATAACGCCAGAAGGAAACCTTGATATTCCTCCCGATATTTATGAGAGGTTTTGATAACTGAAACAGGTACGGTGGTTTCCGTGGCGGAACCTCTGATACGCTCGCGGGCACTGTAGAAATAGGGTAGTGTAGCATATTTGCCGAAGATAAGCGCAGCATGGTTAAAGAACTCTTCAGCCAGGAAAAGGTTGCGGAAACGCAGGCTTCCGTCCGGGTTGAAACAAGCTGCATACATCCTCTGAAAAGCTTGTGTCCGGATGACGGAGTAGAGTAATGAGGCATACATGTTCTTCTCTTGCAAAAGTCTTTCCCGGGGAGTATCGCCCGTTACTTGTTTATCGAAGTAGCGGATATAGCGAGGGTAGAATGATATTTTCCCTTTATGGGGAGTGAAGGTCAGGTAATGTCCCTGTGCAGTGCTGTAATCTGGGTGTTCGTCTAGAAAGGCGGTCATCTGCGCAATGCCGGAGGGAACAGCGAAATCATCATCAGCGCAATAAAGCACATAGGGTGTACTAATCATCGGAAGCACTTCTTTCAGCTTCAACAGGAAATGTAGTTTAGGACGGTGCAGATAAGTGATGTCCGGGTACTTCTCCGCATCGGCAAACGGATGGTCGGATGAGTCGGGAACAAGAACCTTGATATCTGTGCGGCTATAGTAGTCGAGCAATCTGCGCAAGCGCTCGGGACGGTTGTGCGCAGGGATGATTACAGTTACATTTTGCAGTGTCATTATTGTATGGTTTTCTTTTTAAATAGATATTGAAGACTTTCCCTGAATACGGTCGACTTCAGGCTCCACATCAGGAATATGTAGAGTGAGGCAGCTAAAGCGATTTTCGCTAGTAAGGAAAGATAGATGTTCTTCACATAACCTGCTACCCAGTAAGTAAAAGTCATTACGGCTACAGATATAATGAGATAGGGAGCTATATCCTTCAGTGTATTAAGCAGGGAAATTCCTATATATTTATGAGCAAAATAATGCCAGATGAGTAGCCAGAAGATATTGGCTGCTGTATAGACTATCAGCATGATATTCAGACCGTACGGGTAACTACCCCACACGCATAATAGCTGGAAGATGCCCAGTGCGATGGTGTTCCACATATATACGTTCGGCCGGCCGATGCTATTCATCAGGTTGGAGTAAAGAGTTGAAATAGGCATGAAGGCTCCCCATACGCACAGTATCTGCATGACGGGGACACAGGGTAGCCATTTCTCTGTAATGCTTATTACGATCAGTTCCTGAGAAACAATGGCGAGCCCCAACATAGCGGGGAAACTGACAAAGGCGGTGAAGCGCATCAGCTTGCGGAATATGTTTTGCAATCGTTGCCTGTCCTCCGAGGCTTCCCTGAACACAGGTTGCCCTACACTGTTTATCATTCCGAAAATGGTGGAATATCCCATCGTCGTCCACTTGCTTCCCTGTGAGTAGTAACCGGCTTGCTGGATGGTGTAGAAACGTCCCAGTAATGCAGAGAAGATGTTGTTATTGATATGAGTGAAGAGCGAGGTAAAGAGTAATTTACTGCTGAAAGGCAATAATTCCAGCAATGGGTGAAAGCGGAACGAAAAAGTAGGCCGCCAGGGAGAGAATATCCAAAGCAGGATAGTGTTGGTGCTGACATACACAACGGTCTGTACGGCAATTCCCCAGTATCCCCAGCCATGGTAGGCACAACTGACACCTGTAATACCCGAAATGAGGATGGCGGCTATCTGTATCTGACTACGCTCTTTCACCATGAGATTACGGAAAAAATAGGCCGTAGGGGCAGTACCGAAACTTCCGATGAAGAAACTCAGAAATTGGAAACGGGCCAGCCGGGTAAGCTCGGGTGTATGGTAGAAATCGGCGATGAAAGGAGCGCAAAGAAAAAGTATGAGGTAAAGTGATGCGCCGATACTGATGTTGAACCAGAATACGGAATTATATTCCTCATGCTTTACCTCTTTCTTATTGACAAGTGCCAGGATGAAGCCACTCTCCGAGAAAATTCCGGCCATGGCGGAGAAGATGGTCAATACGGCCACCATGCCATAGTCTGTTGTGGATAACAACCGAGCAAGGAATATGCCGAAGACGAGGTTTAGCAGTTGCATGGCGCCGTTGCCTATTCCGCCCCAGAATAATCCTTTTGCTGTTTTCTCTTTGAGTGATGCTTCTGTCATTCCTTGTTCGATTTATGATTAAGATATCATTTAATTGCGTTTAAATTATCCGCATTAAGAAACCAATCCGAGTGTATGCCTTTAGATACATTTCTAATCTTATCCTGCTTCCTCTGTTTGGTAAGTAGGTTTCTGACTTTTGAGTGTTTTTGGCTTTCGCTCAATACATCTGGCAACTTATTCCAAAGTAATTCTGTTATTTCCTTTTTTGTAAACGTACCGTGTTCAGTGAGTGCTTTTAAAATTAAATCACAATAATAACTGTCCTCAAATCCTTTATTGTTGGAATAGGCTGTTTTCTGATCTAATTGCTGAGCAACCGGTTTTGCTATAAATAGGTTCGGCTTTCTTCCTTCAATAAGCTTTTGATAATGATTCGCCATCGCGCCCATAATAGTATCCTTTATAAGAAGTCGGGATTCCTTTAGGAACTGCCGGAATTTGAAACATGATAACTCTTTTCCCTTGATACATGATTTCATGTATTTCCGTAAAAGTAATGCCACAGTTGGTCCCTTCGGCTATTTCTCTTTTTAGGGCGTCAAGCGAGGGACGTGTCGGTTTATATGAGCTGCCTAAAACAGCGTGAGTCTTATCATGAATGCCGAATGACAACCACGCAAATTCTTCCTGGCCAAGATTGGCTTCGTTGCTACGTGCAGATATGAGTTCTTGAGTTGTCATTCGGCATTAAGATTATTTTTACTTCACTTCGCTACCCGGCTTCACCTCCTTCATGGTTGTAACTACGGAGAGTGAACCGTCAAAGTTCTCGGCAGAGAGGATCATACCTTCGCTGACGATGCCTTTCAGCTTACGCGGAGCAAGATTGGCAATGAAACATACTTGTTTGCCTACCAATTCTTCCGGATTGTAGTGTTGTGCGATACCACTGACGATAGTACGGTTTTCCAGTCCGTCGGCAATCTTGAATTGCAGTAATTTATCGGCTTTGGGAACTTTCTGACATTCCAATACGGTGCCCACGCGAATATCCAGCTTCATGAAGTCGTCGAATTCGATATTCGGGCGGATAGGATTGGCTTTGTAGTTGGCTTCCTCATTAGCCTTTTTCGTATCGAGCAACTTCTGTACCTGCGCTTCAATAACGCTGTCTTCTATCTTTTCGAAAAGCAATTCAGGAGTAGCCAACTGGTGTCCGGCCGGCAATAAATTAGTGCTGCCCAAAGTAGCCCAGTCGAAGCTGTCCCTGTTCAGCATCTTGCGTAGTTTTTCGCTGCTGAACGGTAGGAATGGTTCGAATGCAATGGCAAGATTGGCAACCAGTTGCAGGGAGATGTTCAGGATAGTGGCTACACGATCCATATCCGTTTTGGCAATCTTCCAGGGTTCGGTATCTGCCAGATATTTGTTTCCGATGCGGGCCAGGTTCATGGCTTCCTTCTGTGCATCACGGAACTTGAATACATCCAGTAACTTTTCTACTTCTGCTTTTACATCAGAGAATTCTTTTAGTGTTTCGCGGTCGTACTCTGTCAATTCACCGGCAGCGGGTACTACACCATCGAAATACTTCTTGGTGAGTTGCAGGGCACGGTTCACAAAATTACCGTAAACGGCTACCAATTCATTGTTATTGCGTGCCTGGAAATCTTTCCAGGTGAAATCATTGTCTTTAGTTTCAGGCGCATTGGCTGTCAGCACATAGCGAAGCACATCCTGCTTGCCGGGGAAGTCTACCAGGTATTCGTGCAACCATACGGCCCAATTGCGTGAAGTCGAAATCTTGTCGCCTTCCAGATTCAGGAATTCATTGCTCGGTACGTTATCAGGTAGAATAAAGCTTCCTTCTGCTTTCAGCATGGCAGGGAATACGATGCAGTGGAATACGATATTGTCTTTACCGATAAAGTGAATCAGGCGGGTTTCGGGATCTTTCCACCAGGTTTCCCAAGTGTCAGGCAGCAACTCTTTTGTGTTGCTGATGTAGCCGATAGGGGCATCAAACCATACATACAGCACCTTTCCTTCTGCTCCTTCTACGGGTACAGGAATACCCCAATCAAGGTCACGGCTTACTGCACGGGGTTGCAGACCCATGTCAAGCCAGCTTTTGCACTGACCGTATACATTGGGACGCCATTCTTTATGATCTTCCAGAATCCATTGGCGCAACCAGCTTTCATGTTGGTCAAGCGGCAAATACCAATGCTTCGTTTCGCGCATTACGGGCTTACTTCCGCTGATGGCGCTTTTCGGATTAATCAGGTCTGTGGGGCTGAGGCTCGTACCGCACTTTTCGCATTGGTCACCGTAGGCACCTTCTGCATGGCAGTGGGGACATTCGCCTGTGATATAGCGGTCGGCAAGGAAAGTCTTGGCTTCCTCGTCGTAATACTGCATACTTGTTTTTTCGATAAAATCGCCTTTATCGTACAGCTTACGGAAGAATTCCGAAGCGGTGTCGTGATGAGTTTTTGAACTTGTGCGGCTGTATACATCAAATGAGATGCCGAACTCTTTAAAAGACTCTTTGATAAGCGTATGATAACGGTCTACTATATCTTGCGGTGTTACGCCTTCTTTCTTGGCGCGTATTGTGATGGGTACTCCGTGTTCGTCCGAACCTCCGATAAAGATTACATCTTCTTTTTTCAGTCTCAGATAGCGGACGTAGATATCAGCGGGTACATAAACTCCTGCCAGATGTCCGATATGAACCGGGCCGTTAGCGTAGGGCAATGCCGACGTAACGGTAGTGCGTTTGAATTTCTTTTCCATTGTGATATATGTATCTCTTTTGTTATGAGCGCATTTTGGTGTGCAAAGATAACGGTTTTCCACTCAAAGAAAAAGAGAAGACAATGAAATGTCCAATGATGTATTCAAAAAGATTCAGAAATTGTGTATCGGTTATTGATTGCAATACCGTAGAATCGCTTTTTCTATTTCGGTTTTCTTCTTTTCATCTTTCACAAAATCACTTATTAAAAATATATGAGTGGTAGATTGTCCGATTCCGATTAAAGTTCCCACCTGATTATTAATTTCTTTAATCCACTTGTCAAAGCCCATGATTTTATCGCCTTCGGCAACAAAATGTGACGGGTTTCCTCCATTTGCTTTAAAATGAATATTTACTTTACTGCATTCCTCAAAAATTGGGTTTACATCCAGAGGATAACGAGATGCATTAAAATAGTTGGTGTAAGCTTGAACCCGCTTCCTAAAATCCACATCAGATAGCATATAGCTATATTGAGCAACATAAGAAAGAGAGGTATATCCCCCCAAGAGTACATCGGTAAGAACATGGGTACCATATTTTTTCACTATCTCATCCCCGTTACTCTTGTCTAAATCATTCAGGAACTCTTTAGACAAGAAAAAACACAAATAATGTGGCCAAACATGGGGAAGGGTATATCTGCTGGTAGGGTGAAAACATTCCGCTTTGTGAAAATAGTTGCCTTGCAAGTTTTCCTCTATATTTCCTATATCTTCGGTAAATAGCCTAAGAACATCATCCCCTATCTTTGTTTCCACTTGGCTATTTAAATAGATATTATCTATATATTTATTCAAGTCTCGATTTTCACTTATAACCCAACCTCCCCCATTGTAAAGCAAAAATATTTCTACTGTAGAATAAGGGTATAGTTTAATTGGTTCCTGCTTTACATAATCATATCCGTCACCTGCTAACAGACGTTCTACATCAATAACTTTGCCTTTTACATTTATATATCCCTTTATGGTACTCTTTTTACAGTCAAATCCTCTGCCCAATAAGTCTATGTAATCATAGGTTTTATCGTTCGTTACTGTTTCTATAAATACTTTTATATCAACAGGATCTTTCTCTACTACAGTCGGCGGTTCGATTTCTGGTTCCGGTTCCGGTTCCGAAAAATCACATCCACTCCAAAGCAGTAACAGTACCCCAAATAAAGTGTAGTTCAGTCTCATATTTTAATTTTTATATTGACAGTGATAAAAAGCGATAAATTGGGTGCTTCATCGAGTTTCCCCTTCTATGTCATATCCTTCATCGGTAGAAGCTATGCAATTGATGTTATATTCGTTGTTAATCCCTTTCATTCTCAGCCAGTGAGCCTTAGGAGGAGGAGCCGATCTTGTTGTTTCGAATAAACCTAAGTTTAAAACAGTGTCCAACATATACAACGCTACATAGTCGCTTTCTCCTATATCATAAACTTCCGTAGCCTCATTGCCATCATCGTTCTTATAGGCGAGTGAGAGGTAGTATTTCTTCTCGGATTTGTATATTGAATATAGCCCTTTTGCAATGTCCACATCTTGAACGGTTATGCGAAATGAGCGCTTTTCATCCTCCTTGAACCATAAAAAGCCGCCTTCTTTCAATAAAGGGTGATTGCTTTCACGTATGATGGTTCCGATTTCATTGTCTACAACTTCTGCTTTTATAATAATACTAGTGTGGCAAATGTTATCTGTTATTTCAATAGTTGCTTTACCTTTCTGAATCGGTTTTATGACTATGTTGCCATATTCCCCGTCTTCATAGATATATGCTTCAGCTATATTAGAGTTCAAGTTATTTATACTATAATCCATATTACCGCTTAATATTTTTATTCTTCCCCAAAATGCTTTTGCTATTTTTATATCTTGTGTTTCAATGGTGAAATCAAGATAATGTTCATCGGATGAGCAAGAATACAGAACCGGTATTAATATCAGGAAAAAGAAATGCGATAGTTTCATCATAATTAGGGTGTTTATAAAGTTTGTATAGATTGACGTTTACTTTATAATTTTTGAGTTTTTACAAATGTAGGGACTTTGTGTAAGAATCATGCGATAATAAAGTACGCAATAAGTACGCATTTTACAGGTACTCAATAATAATAGTACGCAACAAGTACGCTTCTGACTACATTGAGCTAATGAAAATATCCCAATCTTCGGGGCTTCCATCCATATTGAAAGCCTTCTTGTATAACCTTTTTCGTATGGATGTAATGGCTTGCTTGGTATGTGAGGTTATATATGCAATTTGGGTAGGAGGTACTCCTATTTTTATGAGTAGGCAAACTTGCATCTCTATTGTCTTCATTGGATAGAGATCAAGTAGACGTAGCGTGAAATCTGTATAGGCTTCATTTATGCTATGAGTCAGTTCTTGCCAGTCTTCTTTTTTAATTTTTATCCCTTGTTCCGCCTCTAGAAATTTGTGGTATATTGGTGATTTCTTTAAAATAGAGATACCTTGTTCACGAAATTTTGTTTAGCTATAATTTGCTCATTGCTTTTTTCAATGAGCTTTTTCTGGAGATTGAGTAAATCTTGATTTAATGAACTTTTTATGCTTTCTGCACTCTGTAGCGATTGTTCCAGTTTTTTTATTTGCCTCCTGTTTTCCTCAATGCATGCCAAACTTTGGTTATATTGTTCTTCTTGCATTCTTTTTATTCTCCTTTGTTGGGCTAATTCTTCTTGTTTTTTTCTCTTATGATATTGCCAATAAACAGCAAAGATTAGTATAAGAGAGATGAGAAAGGAGATGAAAATAATATTCCATATCTTCTGGTTATTAGCCATGTCTTTCAATCGGTTGTTTTCTTTTTCTTTTAATTGGTAATTGTATAATGAGTTTATTTTGCGTACTGTTTCTGTCTGAATAATATTTCTCGCAGAATCTGTATATGCTAAATCTTTGTCTAAATACTCTAATGCTTTTTTATATTCTCCTTTTAGACGTGCAATGTAGCCCAATCCCTGATAGCCTTCTGCCTTGTAGCTATATCGGTTCATGAGTGACAATTGGGTGTAATAATAAGTAGCTGAGTCTAATTGATTTGTATGGTAGTAATAACGCGCTGCCGTACAATAACGGGGAGCTAAATTGATAGTGTTGATCTGCTCAAAGGCAATTTGCATGCTTTGATAAGCTTTTTGATACATCCCCAGTTTAGTGTAATATTCAGATAGTTCACTGTTGACGATTCTTTTCAGATTTATGTTCTTTATTTTGTCAGCTAATTTATCTGCCTTTTCGTAGTAATATATTGCACTGTCCACCTTGTTCAGTGTGCTAAACGTCCGGCTGATATCTCGTAAGCTGTAAGTAATACTGATGCTATCCTTTGCCAAGATATCATATTGATATGCTTTGACGAATACATCGTGTGCTTTATCATATACTTCTTGATAAAGATAAAGGGTTCCTATTTGACTATAGATGCGACTTGTTAATCTATAGTTCATGCAAGCATTTGATGCATCAATAGCTTTGAAGAAATATTCCAATGCCTGCCGTGCATCTCCCAAATCCCTATATATCCGTCCGGCATAATAGTATGTTTCCGGTAGGTGCTTTTTGTCTTTCCTCTTTTCATAATAGTGCAGTACTTCCAGTATCAAGCTATCGGAGGTATGTGTAATATACGCTTTGTCTCTGGCCTTTATGGTCAGTAGCTGATAATACATTTGTGCTTCTTTAGATTCTTGAGAAGCACTGTCTTTGAATTGTTCTAACAATACGATAGCACTGTCCGGACAAGTATTTGCGAGAGAATCAGCAAGTTGTAAGACCTGAGGATAAGGTTTGCTGTCACAGGAGAGGAAGTAAAGTGGTAAGAGAATGATTATTAGTAGCGGTTCAGGCCATTTCATACGCGTGTTGTTTTAGTCGTTAGTGTTATTTAGCATACAAAGGTAATAAACTTTTGTTGAAGTTGAAGAGTGAAACTCGTTTTTCGATTTTCGTGTTACTTGTCGTTGTTTACACTTATTATCTGACAATTTATTGTTCTGGGACTCTGCACTTACTGATGATAATCGCAAAATTGTTATTTTAAAATCTCCGACAATAATTGAGATGTTACAGCATTGACATTCACTAATTAACAATGAATCTTAATAATGCTTCTGAATATGTCTCCACAAAGTATAAAGGCAATACTCTTTAACTTTTAGATTAATTTCATACATTTGCATGCTTGGTCTGATAATTCAGTATTGTTATTCAACCATTTTGTATAGTTATTTATACGAATCTTTTTGCAATGAAACAAAACAACTTTTTAAGTTCCCTCACTAAAGAAGAACTGATAAAACTCATCGAAGCCTATTCCAAAAATTGGTTGGCTATGGATGGCGTGTGGTTTCAATCAATAGAACGGAAATTTGGAATGGATGAAGCCATGCATCACGATAGGGAAGCATGGAAGTCTTTCACGATAACAGAGGCGAGAAGAATAAAACAATTCCTCGGATTGCCGGAACATGCAGGACTGGAGGGCTTGGCAAAAGCCTTGCAGCTACGTTTTTATGCGAATATAAATAATGATGAGATTATTCTGGGGAAAGACAATAAAACTTTGGTGTATCGCACGCTTGAATGTCATGTGCAAACAGCCCGCAAACGAAAACAGATGGAGTATCATCCTTGTAAATCGGTAGGTATAATTGAATATAGCGGTTTTGCTAAAACAATAGATGAACGCATTACTTGCGAATGTCTTAGCTGCTATCCGGATATTACCGATAATAGCTGCTGTTGCGCCTGGCAGTTTACTTTGAATGAGTAATACGGAGAATTTCATTTTAGAGTATAGAAACATGAGGTAGTAAAGAAGTTTCTCAGATATGGAATGCCGGCAATTATGGCATATAGTCTCCGGGGTTTTAATCGGAATTTTATTTCATAATGAGGATTTATGAAGAACAGTTGCCTATCTATAATTGTAATGTGTTTCTCATGCACTAATTTTTCAAATAATTCTATTGAGGTTTTAGTTTCCTTTATAGAGAGAAGTTCTTCAATACAACCGGTGCTCTCACCGCCAAACTTCAAAATGCCTTTATATATAGGTGCTGGCAGTAAATGAATGAAAGGGAAGTGGGAAATTATTTTGCTTTTGCATATCTGCTGATGTCCTCCAAAAGGCATTTGCCACGCGGGAAATGACATAAAGATAATCCCTTCAGGATTAATGTATTTGGGAAGATTTGATAAGAATGTCGCTTTGTCCTTTATATGTTCTATAACATCGTGACAAATGATTAAGTCGAATTTATGTTCAAGTCCTTTCAATTTGAAAATATCCGAGGCAATGAAATTCCCTTTTATTTGTCTTTCTTCAAAAAACAGGATGGCATCTTTTATTCTTCCTGCTGATAAGTCGACTCCTGTCGTGTTGCATCCCAGTTCGTTGAAAGGTAATAAATTACCTCCATCTCCGCACCCTATTTCTAAAATATTCATTCCCTTTTTAATCTTTTTGTATTTTGATATATATGGAATGTAATATTTCCTGCTTGTTATGGAAAGTTCCTCAAAATACAATCTTCTGTTTTTCTGTCGTTCTTGCATGATATTTATATTAAGTTTGTTTTTTAGATTCTATCGGGTTTATGCGACTGTTAATTTAATATGTTGTCTTGTCCAAAAAAGAAACGGGAAAAGTGCAGTTTATCCATGCTCCATGCTATCGCTATGCATCCATTTATGGTAACAATGACAGATATCACCATGAAAAGCATTCCGGTGGAATCAAAGAATAGGAAGGGTAGGAAAAGCTTGCATAAAATTGTAAAAATGGGGGAGAACAGGAATATGACAAGAGTGTTCCTGCCTATAAAATAAGAGTATTCTTTGATATCTTTAGGCAGATAGTTGTGCGCATATAATGATATAATGATGACCAGATAAGTAATTGCAATGCCTGCTAATGTACCTCTGTCCAGATTGTTAGGGAAGTAGCATAGTACCATAATAGGAATAAGGGCTAAAAAAGAGGGCTGAAAGATTTGAGTGAATGGTAATTTACTTTGTTTGATAATGATTCCTGCAAGGAAATAAATGGCATTGGCAAATACTATGAGTCCACCCCAGTATGCGGTAGCAAATAAACCAAGGCCAAGCAATATCAACTGTGATATTGTTTTCATGTGAGTATAACGGAAGACCAGATAATGTAGGAGACTGCAAATAATCAAGGTGTGAAGATACCAGTAGGGACCTAATGGTTTTATAAATATCTTGTGTAATAATATAATTGGAGTAACTTCTGGTATACTTTCCCTGACCGGTAAGATATGTGACATAATTACGTAGCCTGCCTCCATGCACATGTATGGAACAAAAATCCAGAATAGTTTCCTTACAAAACTTCTGATGTCTTTCTGAACATTATCCAGATAACCGGATATGATTAAGAAAGCGGACATATGGAATGTATATACGATTTGCTTTATATAAGGATACTTATCGCCAATGTATACCAGATGGAAAACGATCATTAGGAGGATAAAGATGCTTTTCAGATAGTCCAGTTCTTTAATTCTGTGTTCCATAGTTTGAGTTTTATATACGCTCACATGAGTGGAGTCGCGATAGTGAAAAGGTAATGATAAGTGATTGCTTGATTAGTTTCATGTATTCGTTTGTTTTTGTTGTTAATGCTTTAATACATACAAAAATAGGTAGCTTTTTATAAAAAACAGGATAATAAAACTTCTTTATGATAATGTAACTATATTTTAAAATATATATAAGTCTTGTGTAAACTCGATGTGAGTCATATCCGAATCGTACCCGAACCGTATCTGGGCCGTACCTGCTCCGTACCTTCTTCGCTCAGAGGTACCTCTATATGGAGAAACTACGGAGTTGGTACGGAGCAAGTACGGCTCAGGTTATGCTGGATAGTCTTTTGATCTGTTCTTATTTCAGAGTATAAAGACGTTAAAAGTCCATACTCCTTTGCTTTATCTGTAATTTCTTTGGAACTTTGCATTGCATAAATGATGTAATGTAAAATATGTAATGAACCGGATGGAGACTCAGGAAATGAAACATACTATTAAAGTCATTGCTTTCGATGCAGACGATACTCTTTGGAGCAATGAACCTTTTTTTCAGGAGGTGGAACAAAAGTATACGGAGCTATTAAGTGAATATGGTAACGCAAAGGAGATTTCGGTAGAACTGTTTAAAACAGAAATGGAAAATCTGGAATGTTTGGGCTATGGTGCCAAAGCGTTTACTATTTCAATGGTTGAGACTGCTTTGCGGGTGAGTGAACGGAAGGTGTCAGCAGATAAGATACAACAGATTATTCTTTTAGGTAAATCTCTACTTCAGATGCCGATTGAGTTGCTGTCCGGTGTGGAAGAAACCTTGAAAGCTCTGAAGGAACAAGGCCGTTATCGTCTGGTAGTGGCTACGAAAGGCGACTTGTTGGATCAGGAACGTAAATTGCACCGCTCCGGGCTGACCTCTTATTTTGATCATATTGAAATAATGTCTGATAAGACGGAGAAAGAATATACCCGTCTGCTACAAATCCTTCAAGTCGCTCCGGAAGAATTCATGATGATTGGTAATTCCTTGAAATCCGATATTCAACCGGTACTGGCTATTGGAGGATATGGGGTACACATTCCTTTTGAGGTGATGTGGCAGCATGAGGTGGTGGATACATTCGCTCATCCCAGATTGAAACAGATGAAAAGTCTGATGGAACTGATGGACTGGCTTTAATGATGCAGGTTAAATATTCGCATCTATTTGCTTTATCCGATATTTATTCCGTATTTTGTGTTACATAAAAAGTGTAACGTAAAATATGTAATGTCGCTTATGAAACCTCAGAAGATGCAACCCCGGAATCCTTTTTTAGTGTATGGTTATGCGAACCCTCGTTATTTTTGTGACCGTGAAGCTGAAACACAACAGATGTTGTCGGCTTTGGAGAATGAACGGAACCTGACATTGATAGCGCCTCGGCGTATGGGTAAGACGGGATTGATAAAAAATGTCTTCTATACCCTGCAAGAGGAGAAACCGGAAGTTGTCAGTTTCTATATGGATATTTTTGCAACGCGCGATTTAGCTTCTTTCGTTCGCCTGCTGGCAAAAACCGTACTAGGGCAGCTTGATACGCTCAGCGAAAGTGCTTTGCATAAGCTGACTTCTTTTTTTCGCTCTTGCCGACCGGTGATTAGTGCAGATGAGTTGACGGGAGTTCCTACAGTAACCTTAGACTTTGTTGCCGACAAGTCTGAACAGACATTGAAGGAAATCTTTGACTATATGGCTGCTTCCGGCAGGAATTGCTATCTGGCTATTGATGAGTTTCAGCAGATCACTTCTTATCCTGAAGAAGGTACAGAGGCTTTGCTTCGCTCTTATATCCAGTTTATCCCGAATGTCCGTTTCATCTTTGCAGGTAGCAGTCAGCATTTGATGCAGGAAATGTTTGTTTCCGCCAAGCGTCCTTTCTATCAGAGTACGCAATTGATGGTGCTGCGTGAGATTGATGAAGAATCTTATTATTGGTTTGCAAGGAACTTTTTTGAGTTGCGGGGGCAAGAGTTGGACAAATCTGTATTTCATTGGATATATACCCGTTTTGAGGGACATACCTGGTATATGCAGGCAATGTTGAATCGGTTGTATGAGCGAAATGAGTCGGTTGTAGATATCACTCAGGCAGAGCAAGTGCTGATGGGGCTTCTTGAAGAGAATACACCTGTCTATCAGAACCTGATTATTATGTTGACGGACAATCAGTTGGCACTGATGAAAGCCATTGCGCATGAAGGGAAAGTGACGGCACCCAACAGTGGAGATTTCATTTTGGGGCATGGGCTGAAAACTCCGAGCAGTGTCAATGCCGCTTTGAAGTCGTTGGTAGAGAAAGAACTTGTCTATAAATCGACCGGTGGATATATGGTTTATGACCGTTTTATGGGAATATGGCTATTGCGGAACTGATAGATTGGCTTTAATATTTGCGATCTACATGATACTCTATCCTGTAGATGTGATCGAAATGCTCTGTCCATTCATTCGGAGCAATGCCAATCTGTAGACCATAGAAGAGAGTACCCTTTTCCCGGTGTACGCTCATTTGTTTTAATAGCTCAGGTTTGCATTTGGGGATGCGGTAATCGCTGATAAGTAAGACATCAGCATTCATATAGCGGTTCTCGTCGAGCATTCTGAAAGTGTCTTTCAGCATTTGGGTGGCATCCGTATCACCGGTGAAGGGGTGGCTGAAGAATTCCATCAGTTTCAGCCGGTCGCGGCGTATGTCAATGGTTTTGGTGGATACGGAGAATGTGATGAGGAAACATTCTCTGCTTTGAAGTTCAGCTATTTCAATCAGTTTTATCAGCAAGGAATTGGCCATTCGCTCCGGTTTCCCCGTCATGCTGCCCGAAGTGTCGAGGCATATGATCATAGGCCCTTTCAGAACTGCCGGTTTTGCTTCCAGACGTCTGGAAGGCTGCATGATTTCCGATTTATAACGGAAGGTTTGTAGCTTCTGCGTGAAGTATTTTAGCATGAAGACATCTTGCAGTTCGCTGTCTGCATAATATAGCAATTCCGAAGGAAGCAGGGCGTTCAGGTCGTTACCGATGGTGACACCCAAAATATCGCTCTTTTGGGAATGAGCCAGTTTGTAGACACTGCCTTCCGTTACATATACCTGTTTGCTGCCTTCATCGTCGGCTATTCTTCCCATACGGTTGGCTACCTTCAGCAGTTCGGGGTATTCCTTTTGCAGTTTTACAATCTTCCGGATATTCTCAAAATCGATAGTATTCCACAATCCGTTCATCATGTTCCATGCCTGATAGAATTCCTCCTTATCCACTTGGTGTTCTTCCAGGTATTCCGGTATCTTGTTCAGGCTGGTTTTCAGTTTCTTTTCCAGAAAGTCTTTCTTGGCATCCAGATTTTTCTCTTTCTGTTCCTGCTGCTTCTGCTGAAAAGAATCTTCCCAGTCTTTCAGCATCTTCTCCCAAACGGTGGAATCATGCTGCTTGTCTTTGTCCCCGAACATATGTTCGTAGAATGGTTCATCGAAGGCATTCTCTTTATAGTCATCTTTGATTTTTCTCAGTAGGGCCTGCCATCCATCCCGTTTCTCTTTAATCCAGTTCAGGGCACTTTCCATTTCTCCAAGTTCGGATTGCGCTCTTTGCATCTGAAATTTCTCTTGTTCCAGAAACTGCCAGACAAATTGCGTGGTGATATCGTAGAATATGCGTGCACGGACCTCATCGCCCAGCACCAGAACCCTGATGGACGGATCGTTCATGATGGCCAGCAGATAGAGAAGCAGGGGATCTTCCGTTTCACCGTATAGCGTCTTGGCACATTCTCCCGTTTGTACGAACTTCTCGACTACCTTTACATAGAACTGGATATCATACTTCCTTTTGCTCAGCCCTGCCATATTGCCGCAAGTTGAATTGTAACTTTTCCTCTTCGATTTCTACGTTCCGCAGTTTTTTCAGCACTTCGTCCGAGTAACGGGTGATTAACTCTTTGTCAGCGGGGCTGACGAACAGATTGTCCGTGCATAAGGAGTTGGTAAGGGTGAGAAGATACTGAAAGAGCCGGTTCAGTTCATCCCGGTAATTGCGGGAGGTGATCTGGGGCAGTTTGTCGAACAGGCTTTGGGAAGTTTGTTCGGACTGGTGAGATGCTGTAGTCATTTTTTCTCCTTTATTATTTTGCGTCATCGGATATCGCACACCATCTATTAACAGGTATTCTGTTCCCTCTCTGTACAGGTTCACCCGTTGCTGAACTGCGCCTGAGGGTGCTCCACCCGGATAACAACGGATAATTGAGCGTCCCGGATTCAACGGATCGGGATAGATGACGGCTTGTCTCGGAGCATTCTCTCTCTTCTGCTCTTTCAGTGCCAGATAGTCTACGGCGAAGATATAGGTATGACCTGTGTCATGTTCTGCTACATGATAGTAGAAGTAATCCGTAATTTCAAGGTCATTCTTGGGCGAGCAATTGTTTTTAAAATCTTCCAGCGCCTGGCGCACTCGGCTGATTCGTATATCACTCTTAATCGCTTCGGTGATTTCTTCCATTTTTTCAAGGCAAGAAGTGAACAGTTCACGGAGAACTAATTGATGAATGGGCTCGCACTCGTCTATCTCGTTCCATAGGCAATGGTATAGAGGCGGCAAATCTGCCGAATTCACGGCTGTGCGTCCGTTGATGAAGGCTGAGGCTTTCAATAGTTGCACGATGTTCTTCCAGCGTCGGTCACTTATGTATACGTTTCGAATTGTGTCTTCATCATCCAGCGGAAGACGTTTCAATTGATGGCGGATATTTGTAATATAATGTAGTATTTCGGTGGATAGTGAAACCTGGTTTATCTTTCTGCGCCAGTCTGCATATTCTTCTTCACTGATTTGCAGATCTGCAGGTATGCTTATTTCCTTATCATTATCATCGAGCAGCATGTTGTAGAAGGTCGCTTCATCTTTCACACAGGTGCAGATGATGCGTAACAGAAATCGGTCCCACAGTGCTTCGAGTCCTTCGCCGTGTGCGGGCAACTCGTTACTGGCAGCAATCAGAAGTTTAAGCGGTAGTTTGATTTCTCTGTCTCCGTTCCGGTAAATTTTCTCATTGATGGCGGTGAGTAATGAATTCTGTATGGCAGGCCCTGCTTTCCATATCTCATCCAGGAATACTACACTTGCCGTAGGGAGATATCCTTCAATGGCACGTTCGTATTTATCGAATTCTTTGAGCCGGTTGATACTGATAGGGCCGAATATCTCGTCGGGAGTAGAAAAACGTGACATCAGATATTCGAAAGCCTTTGCTCCCTTGAAGGCAGCCTTCAGTCGGCGTGCCACCATGGATTTGGCAACCCCCGGAGGCCCCAGCAAAAGAACACTTTCGCCTGCCAGTGCAGCCAATAATGATAAGCCTAATTCCGTATCCTTCTCATAAACCCCTTGGTTGATGGCGGTTAATAGTTGTTGTATTCTGTTTCTGATGTCCATAATTCTGTTTCGTTATGTCCCCATTTTTAGAATGAGGCTTCAAATATATGAAATCTTTATACGGAATACTGACAATTATTTTGAATTGTTGCAATATCTCTTATTCTGCCATTCAAAAAGACTGCTTACTTGAAACCCCCTTTCCCGATTACACTTCTATTTTTCTTTTCTTCCGATTGCAGGATTGCATAAAAGACGTATATTTGTCACATTGTATCCTGAACTTAAAGTGAACAGACTATGATAACAAACCAATTGCTTCGTCCTGCCAGTATTGTAGTGGTGGGAGCATCCAATAATGTGCACAAGCCGGGAGGCGCTATCCTGCGTAACCTTATTAATGGTGGTTATACCGGTGAACTTCGTGCCGTGAATCCGAAAGAGACAGAAGTACAAGGTGTAACAGCTTATGCTGATGTGAAGGACATTCCCGATACGGAACTTGCGATACTCGCTATTCCCGCACAGATGTGTCCTGATGCCGTGGAAGTGCTTGCAGCTGAGAAGCAGGTACGGGCGTTTATCATTCTCTCCGCCGGATTCGGTGAAGAGACACATGAGGGCGCTCTGCTGGAAGACCGTATTTTGGAAACGGTAAATAAGTACGGTGCTTCCCTGATAGGGCCGAACTGCATCGGACTGATGAATACCTGGCATCATAGTGTGTTCAGTCAACCCATTCCGCAATTGCATCCTCAAGGAGTCGATTTGATATCCAGCTCCGGTGCGACTGCCGTTTTCATTTTGGAAAGTGCCGTAACAAAAGGTTTGCAGTTCAATTCTGTCTGGTCTGTGGGGAATGCCAAGCAGATAGGTGTGGAAGATGTGCTGCAATATATGGACGAGAATTTCCAGGCAGATAAAGATTCTAAAATAAAACTGCTCTATATTGAAAGTATCGGTGACCCGGACCGTCTGTTGTTCCATGCATCCTCTCTGATAAAGAAAGGCTGTAAGATTGCTGCCATCAAGGCAGGTAGCAGTGAAAGTGGTAGTCGTGCGGCATCTTCACATACAGGTGCCATTGCCAGTTCGGACTCGGCAGTGGAAGCTTTGTTCCGTAAGGCAGGTATTGTACGTTGCTATTCGCGCGAGGAACTGACGACGGTAGGTTGTATTTTCACTCTGCCGGAACTAAAAGGGAAGAATTTTGCCATCATTACCCATGCCGGAGGTCCGGGCGTTATGCTGACTGATGCGCTGAGTAAAGGCGGACTGAATGTGCCCAAGCTGGAAGGCCCGGTTGTGGACGAATTGAAAAGTAAACTCTTCCCCGGTGCAGCTGTAGGAAATCCGATTGATATCCTGGCTACGGGAACTCCCGACCATTTGCGTCTTTGCCTGGAATATTGTGAAGAGAAATTCGATAATATTGATGCTGTTCTGGCTATCTTCGGGACACCGGGACTGGTTACCATGTTCGAGATGTATGACGTGTTGCATGAGAAGATGCAGACATGCAGTAAACCGATCTTTCCCATTCTTCCCTCCATCAATACTGCCGGAGCGGAAGTTGCCGCTTTCCTTGCTAAAGGCCATGTGAACTTTGCTGACGAAGTGACATTGGGTACCGCATTGTCTCGCATTATGAATGCTTCCCGGCCTGCCGCCAATGAGATCGAACTCTTTGGTGTGGATGTGCCGCGTATTCGTCGTATTATAGACTCTATCCCCGAAGATGGATATATTCAGCCCCATTATGTACAGGCATTGCTGCATGCTGCCGGCATTCCCATAGTTGAGGAATTTGTGTCGGCCAATAAAGACGAGGTGCTGGCTTTTGTTCGTCGCACAGGTTTCCCTGTAGTGGCAAAGGTGGTGGGACCTGTTCATAAATCCGACGTAGGCGGTGTGGTGCTTAATATCAAGGGAGAAGAGCATCTGGCGTTTGAATTTGAACGTATGATGCAGATTCCCGAAGTGACAGGTATCCTGATACAACCGATGCTGACGGGTACGGAACTTTTCGTAGGCGCCAAGTATGAAGAGAAATTCGGGCATGTAGTGCTGTGTGGTTTGGGTGGTATCTTTGTGGAAGTGCTTAAGGACGTTTCTTCCGGTCTGGCACCGCTTTCGTATGAAGAGGCTTACTCCATGATTCATTCCCTTCGTGCTTACAAAATTATCAAGGGAACACGCGGACAAAAGGGGGTGAATGAAGATAAATTCGCCGAGATTATCGTACGCCTTTCTACTTTGTTGCGTTTTGCAACGGAGATCAAGGAAATGGATATCAACCCACTACTGGCAACGGAAAAATATGTGATTGCAGTAGACGCGCGTATCCGAATCGAAAAGAAATGAAACAACGTATTTTCCTTTTTCTCATCTGTCTGATACATGTTTTGGCGCTTTTTCCGAAAAGTGCGGATCGTTTTTTCAGCCAGTACAACTTTAAGTTTATCACTGAAAATGCAGGGCTGCCTTATAGCTTTGTAAGTGATATCTTTAAAGATTCCGGAGGGTACGTCTGGGTTGCCACACATTATGGTATAGGCAGATATGATGGTTATCAGTTCCTGAATTATGGTACACAAACGGAACCGATACGCTTAAAGAATGACTTTGTCCATAAGATTTGTGAAGATAACTTCCGGCGATTGTGGATTGCATCCGAAGGTGGGATAGATATCCTCGACCTGGATACTTATGCTTTGGTAAAACTCCCTGTTCCACCGGATAGTCCGCTGCAAAAGTTATTGAATGAAAACGTTAGTACCATTTATAAAGACAGACAGGGAGATTTATGGATTTCCGGCAATAAAGAACTGTGGTGTATTGATTTGGACGATCAGGGAGATATAAAGACCTGGTATCGTCTGAAGAGCGAATGCGAATCTCCCGTACATGCCATTCTTGATATAGGCTGGACAGTTTGTGCAGGTATTGACAACCAGGTATATCGTGTTGAGAAGCAACCGGATCATCTCTTAAAGGCAGATATCTTGTCCGATAGTTTGGTTTCTTTCAGTGAAGATTGGCGGATTTCCTGTATGCAGGCGGATGGGGATGCTTTGTGGATTGGCTCTAACCGTGGTCTATTCAGATATAATCATGCCGAACGAAGTCTGAAGAGGTATCGCTATTCCACTCATCGTCCCGGAATGTTGAGCCAAGCCTATATAACGGATATCAAACAGACGGAACGGGGACACCTGATCGTATCTACCCTGAATGGACTGAATGTGTATAACAAAGATACGGATACTTTTTCATTCATCCGTCAGACCAGTGACCGGGGTGGAGTAACCATTAACTGTAATGCCATCAACTGCCTGTTCACCGATGGAGAGACCATCTGGCTGGGTACTGAAACCGGAGGCATTAACCTGCTTTCCCCGAAGCGTTTGCAAACAGAATTATGGACATGCGGCACTTCTGTTACAGAAACAGATACTCCTACACCTGTTAATGCTGTAGGTGAAGATAAAGACGGCAATCTTTGGATTGGATTAGTAGAACGTGGACTGATGAAATGGAATCAGGAGGAAAAGACTTGTGCCCATCATCTTTTTTCTCCTAACGATATTACTTCCATCAGTAATAACACTATTACCGGACTGCTGATTGACTCCGATAATCGTTTGTGGGCATATACCTGGGGTGTGGGCATTAACGAACTGAACCTGAATATTCCCAATAACCGTACCTTTAAGCGCTATACCCGTGAGAATATTCCCGAATTGGAAGGTGACTTTATTAATAGTGCCTGTGAAGATGTGATCAATCACGGAATATGGTTCGGCTCTACACGTGGAGTGCATTTCTACGATAAGCGGAAAGATACTTTCATCCGTGTGTTATTCGATCAGTCGGATAATGAGTTCGAAGCGGTTCACGCCCTGTTGATTGATAGAAATAAACGTTTGTGGGTGGGAACCACGCAAGGTGTTTTCATTGTAGACCTTGCTTCTTTTGCTAAGTCGAACAAGCGCTTTGATTATAAATATCTTCGGTATAAACTGGATAATCCACAGTCAACACAACTGGAAAAGATTAATAGCATTTTGGAAGACAAGAATGGTACTATCTGGCTGGGTGGCAATGGAAGCGGACTGTATCAGTTGACGAGTGACAAGAATAATCATTTTGTCTTTAAAAACTATACCACACGTCACGGGTTGCCTAATAATACAATTATCGGTATGGCTGAAGACGGGAAGGGAAACTTGTGGTTGACTACGAATGATGGAGTGTCCCGTCTGAATATCCAGTCGATGACATTCAGTAACTACACGCAGGCTGATGGCCTGCCTGCTACTTCAGTTCTACTGGAATGGCATCCATTATTCGTCAAAGCACGACTTTATCTATATGGCTACTATAGACGGACTGGTCATTATTTATTCTGATAATGAAACTTCGCCGTCTGCGGATTCGCATGTGAAACTCTCTTCACTGGCGATTGGAGGAAATATTATCTATCCTTCCAGTGGTGATTATCTGCAAAAGGATATCACCCTTGCCTCCGGTATTTTCCTGCATGAAAGGGAGAATCGTTTCTCCGTAGGATTTACCACACAGAATTATGGAAACAGCAGCCGTATTCGTTTTGCCTATCGTCTGGAGGGATACGAGGAAGAGTGGAATGAAACTCAACCGGGTGATTGTATGGCAAGATATGCAGCTGTCCCGCCGGGGAACTACACCCTGCAAGTGCGTGCGACGGATGAGTTGGGGCGTTGGTCGGATGAAATAACCGACATAGAAGTGGGGATCACTCCTTATTTTTATAAATCCATTGGATTCTATCTGCTTCTTGTCGTAGTTATTTGCCTTGCTATTTATTTATTCTATAAGCGGAAGATGCGGAGTTATCGTGAACAGAAAGCGCGATTGGAAAAAGAAGTGGAACTGCGCACGCAGGAACTGGCTGTCCAGAACAAACAGTTGGAAACCATGGCTCAACACGTAAAAGAGATTACGGAAGAGAAGATTGCTTTCTTTACGAACATCACTCATGAATTCCGTACTCCGGTTACACTGATTCATGGCCCCATTGAACATGCTTTAAAGGAGACGCAGGATGAGGCTGTAAAGGCACAGTTGCAGATAGCCGAGCGAAATTCACGGTATTTGCTTTCTCTAGTCAATGAACTGATGGACTTCCGGAAACTGGACATAGACAAGGTGGTGCTGGATAAGCGTTCCTCGAATTTTATCGAGTTTTTGTCTGAGTTGCTGATACCTTTCAGAGTCTTTGCCAAGGAAAGGCATATCGACATATGTACTTATTTCCGTTTGGAGAATCCCTTTCTGATGATCGATACGGGATATATGCGCAAGGTGTTGGTGAATCTGGTTTCGAATGCTATTAAGTTTACACCGGATAGCGGTCGTATTGACATATTTGTGGCATCTGTTAAAGGAAAGAACGGGGAGAAACTATTCTATATGAATGTATGCGATACGGGACATGGCCTTGTGGCAGAAGATCTGGAAAAGATTTTCGACCGCTTTTACCAGTCTAAGAAGAGTACCAAATATCCGGTTTACGGGCAGAGCGGCACAGGCATCGGTCTTTTCCTGTGCAAGCGGATTGTATATTTGCATGGCGGAGAAATCTTTGCCCGCAATAATCACAGGCAGGGGGCTTCATTCCGTATGTTGATGCCGCTGATTCCCGGAGAACGGGTAGAGACGAATGGGGAGTGGGTACAGCCTGATAGTGTATATCTACCGGATACTTTGCAACCGGAGGATACCCAGAAGAAAGAGACTATCCTGATTGTGGAAGATAATAAAGATATGCGTTCGTATATCCGCACACTGCTTGTGGGGGATTATCGTTTGTTTGAGGCAGGTGACGGGCAGGAGGCCCTTGAAATCGTTCAGAAACATACCGTTGACTTAATAGTCAGTGATTTGATGATGCCTGTGATGGATGGTATGGAGTTGTCCCGCCGTATCAAGGAGAATCTGGCGACTTCGCACATTCCTTTCCTGATGCTTACGGCGCTTCGCTCGGACGTACAAGAGAAAAGAAGCTTTGAAATAGGTGTGGACGAGTATCTTTGCAAACCTTTTGATGAAGAAGTGCTCCGGCTTCGTATCCGTAATATACTGAGTCTGCGAAGGAAATATAAGAAGATGTTCTCATCCAGCAGTAATGTGGAAGAGCTGCATGTAAAGGAAGAATCGCGAGACAAGACATTCATTACGAATGCGGTCAACCTGATGAAGGAACACTATGCCGATGCGGAATATAACCTGGAACGCTTTGTACGCGACATGGGCTACAGCAAGACATTGGTCAACAAGAAAATGCAGGATCTGACGGGACAGCCCATCGGACAGTTTATGAAGAACTACCGTCTGAACGTGGCGCAACGGATGATACAGGAAGGATCGGGAGATGTGAATGTTTCCGAAATAGCCTATGCTGTAGGATTCAACGATCCTAAATATTTTACGAAGTGTTTCAAAGAGTTCTTTGGATATTTGCCGAGCTCGAAGTTGGGGAAGAAGGGGTAAGAAGGTGTGTCATTCTTTACTATATTCGTCCCAAACTTTTCTATTTTCTCCTTACATAAAAAAATAAACGCTTACTTTTGCACATCACCCAGAAGAATGAATACCATGAAAACCAAACTCTGTTTACTCATTTTGTTAATAGTAGGCTTATCCGTTCAGTTATCAGCCAACCCTATAAACGGTTTGCTCGAAAGAATTGATAAGGGAGCATCGAAGAAATTTGTTATCGAATTCAAGAAAGGTGCGGATGATTTTTTCGAACTGGACCAGAAAGGAACTAAAGTCGTAGTCCGGGGTAATAACTGTGTGAATATAGCGACAGGTATCAACTGGTATCTGAAATATTATGCCGGTATCCAACTGTCATGGAATGGTATGCAGGCGAAATTGCCGCAGGTACTTCCTCCTGTCCCCCGAAAAGAGCGTCACGAAACATCTCTCTCACTCCGTTACGATTTCAACTACTGTACCTATTCCTACACCATGGCCTTTTGGGATTGGGAACGCTGGGAGAAAGAAATAGACTGGATGGCTCTACATGGTATCAATCTCCCTTTGGCAGCCGTAGGCCAGGAATGTATCTGGTTCAATATGCTTCAAAAACTGGGATATTCTAAAGATGAAATTAACCGATTCATTGCCGGCCCTGCTTTTCTTGCCTGGTGGGCAATGAATAATCTGGAAGGATGGGGCGGACCTAATCCGGATTCCTGGTATGTACAGCAGGAAGCTTTGCAGAAGAAAATTTTGAAGCGTATGCGCGAATATGGCATTAAACCTGTGTTTCCGGGATATTCAGGTATGGTTCCCCACGATGCTGATGAGAAGTTGGGACTGAACCTGACCAAGTCTGATTTATGGAACGGCTTTACCCGTCCTGCTTTCCTGCAACCTACCGATGTCCGCTTTGCCGAGATTGCCGATTTATATTATCAGGAACAGGAGAAGCTTTTCGGCAAGGTCGATTATTATTCTATGGACCCTTTTCATGAAGCTGAGAATGCCGCTTCAGTAGATTTCGATGCGGCCGGGAAAGCTATTATGGCGGCTATGAAAAAAGTGAATCCGAAAGCCACCTGGGTAGTGCAGGGCTGGACAGAGAATCCTCGTCCCGAGATGATAAAGAATATGCAGAATGGAGATCTGCTGATACTGGACCTGTTCAGTGAATGTCGTCCTATGTGGGGAATCCCTTCCATCTGGAAGCGTGACAAGGGGTATGAACAGCACAATTGGCTGTTCTGTATGTTGCTCAATTTCGGTGGCAATGTGGGACTTCACGGTCGTATGGACCAGTTACTCGATAATTTCTACCTGACTAAGAATAATCCGTTAGCTGTTCACCTGAAAGGAATAGGTCTGACCATGGAAGGTGCAGAGAATAACCCCATGATGTTTGAACTGATGTGCGAACTTCCCTGGCGACCGGAGAAATTCACGAAAGAAGAATGGCTGAAAGATTATCTCTTTGCCCGTTATGGTGTAAGAGACGAGAAGATAGAAAAAGCATGGACTTTGCTTGCCAATACCATTTATAACTGTCCTTTTGGAAATAACCAACAAGGCCCTCATGAGTCTATTTTCTGCGGACGTCCTTCGCTGAATAATTTCCAGGCGTCGAGCTGGTCGAAGATGAAGAACTATTATGATCCTACCGTTACGGAAGAAGCAGCACGGCTGATGGTGGAAGTAGCCGATAAATATCGTGGTAATAATAACTTTGAATATGACTTGGTAGACATCGTACGACAGTCTCTTTCCGATAAAGGACGTATTGTTTATAACCGGACCATTGCTGACTTCAAAAGCTTTGATAAACGCAGTTTTGCCCGTGACTCCCGGAAATTCCTGGATATATTGCTGTTGCAGGATAAATTGCTGGGTACACGTAGTGAATTCCGTGTAGGCCGTTGGATAGAGCAGGCACGCAATTTGGGGACTACTCCCGAAGAAAAAGACCTGTACGAGTGGAATGCCCGCGTGCAGATAACCACTTGGGGCAATCGTGTTTGCGCTGATGACGGTGGTCTGCGTGACTATGCACATAAAGAATGGAACGGTATTCTGCGCGATTTCTATTATAAACGTTGGGCAGCCTATTGGCAAACTCTTCAGGATCAACTGGATGGTAAACCCGAAGTTAAGCTGGATTATTATGCGATGGAAGAACCCTGGACACTGGCAAAGAATCCGTATGGTTCGGTTCCTGAAGGAAGCTGTGTGGATGTGGCGAAAGAAGTGTTTGAGAAGGCGATGAGATAGTATAACTGAGATACAACCAATTGTGCATATTGATATTTAGAAAGTATATGGAAAACTCTCACCCCCCAATTTCCACTTCCCCACAGAAGAAGCGACTTTTGTCTCTTGATGTGCTGCGCGGAATTACTGTCGTCGGTATGATCCTCGTCAATAATTCCGGCGGGAAGTTATCTTATGATTCTTTGCAACATTCTGCATGGAATGGGCTGACTCTTTGTGATCTGGTCTTTCCGTTCTTTTTGTTCATCATGGGAGTTTCCACTTATATTGCTTTGAGCAAGTTCCATTTTCAAGCATCTGGTTCGGTGGTCCGTAAGATACTGAAACGTACTCTTGTCATTTTATGCATCGGCTGGGCTATTCACTGGTTTCACTTTATTTGTGATGGAGATTTCTTTCCTTTTGCCCATCTTCGGCTTACGGGAGTGTTGCCGCGTATAGCCTTGTGCTATTGTGTAGTTTCTTTTGTAGCCTTGTATGTCAATCATAAATATATTGGCTGGATCATTGGTTGCCTTATCGCCGGATATGCCGTTTTGCTTTGTATAGGCAACGGATATGCACCGGATGATACAAACCTTCTGGCTATCATAGACCGGAATGTATTAGGTGCAGACCACCTTTATCATAAAAGCCCGATAGATCCGGAAGGACTTACCAGTACCCTTTCTGCTATCGCTCATACATTGATCGGCTTCTGTTGTGGGAAAATCATTCTGGCTAAGGAAGCTTTGGAGCAGAAAACACTGAAATTGTTTGTTGCAGGTTTTATTCTGATGGCATGTGGTTTTGTGCTGACAGAAGCCCTACCGTTGAATAAGCGTATCTGGTCGCCTACATTTGTGTTAGTAACATGTGGATTGGCAGCCATGCTTCAGTCTGTGCTGATTTATTTCATTGATATGAAGGAAAAGAAGAACTGGTGTCGTTTCTTTGAAATATTCGGTGTTAATCCTTTGTTTCTCTACGTACTCAGCGAGGTAGCGGCTATTGTCATTGGTGCCACCGGAAGTAAGCCGGTGATTTACGAAGGGGTACATTTTCTGATAACTGATCCTTATCTGGCATCTGCCGTTTACGCCCTTGCCTTTACACTGCTGATGGGAGCGTGCGGCTATCCATTGTATAAAAAGAAAATCTATATAAAAATATAATAATGATGAGACGAACAATCTATACATGCTATTCTCTGTTACTGGCAACTGTGTTGCTGCCGGGTACTATTTCGTGTACCAGTCATTGTGGGACTGTTGACGAGTCGCGATTATCCTATATTGATACTCGTGTAGGTACCGCCCCCCAGTGCGACCCATACAGCGGGGTTGTTTGGCAGGGATACGGAAGAATACGGGCAAACCCTCCCGGCGGTACTCGAACCCAACGGAATGAACTTCTGGACTGCGCAGACGCGGGACACGGAGGAGAAATGCATAGCACCCTATTATTACGCAGATACTCTGCTGCAAGGCTTTCGTAACTCCCACTGGATTGTGGGCGGATGTACGCAGGACTACGGTTCTATGACGTTGATGCCGCTCTTCGGTAAATTGCGTTGCCAGCCGGAAGCACGTTCCACCCGTTTCTCCCATGAGAAAGAAACGGCAACACCGGCTTATTATACGGTTTCCCTGCCGGATGAGAATATCTATGCCGAAATGACGGGGCGTTCGCGTTCCGCAATTTTCCGTTTCACATACAGCAAAGCGGGAAAAGGTTATCTGGTGGTAAACCCTAACAGTGATGAAGGTCAGGGATATATCTGCATCGACACCCTTAACAATCAGATTTACGGATATAATCCTGTTCACCGCATTTATCAGGGTTGGGGAAAATCGGCAGGGTATAGCGGATATTTTATCATTCAGTTCCAAAAGAAGCTGACGGATTACGGTGTGTTCAGGGGAGATTCTTTGTCTCCCGGCGTCATTCAGATAGGAGATGCGGCGCAGATAGGTGCCTATGTGGAGTTTGATGTGACCGAAGGTGAAGAGGTATTGGTGAAAGCCGCCTCCTCTTTTACCGACCGGGATGGTGCTTTGAAGAACCTGAAAGCTGAAATTCCTCATTGGGACTTTGGACAGACTTGCACAGAGCTAAGACAGATGTGGGAGAAACATCTCTCTGCTATTGATGTAGAGACCGAACGACTTGCAGACAAGGAAATGTTTTACGGTGCTTTCTATCGTGCTTCTTTTCTGCCGCATACATTCAATGATATAGATGGCCGTTATCCCTCTTTTGCGAATGGCACTCCGATATGCCAACTTCCTGAAGGAGAAACGTATTATGAGGATTATAGTATGTGGGATACCTACCGTGCCCTGCATCCGATGATCAATCTGCTTTTTCCGACAAAGGGGGGAGATATGATGCAATCTTTGGTGCATAAATATGAACAAGGTGGTTGGTTGCCTATCTTTCCTTGTTGGAATAGCTATACTGCCGCTATGATAGGCGATCATTGTATCTCCGCCATCAGCGATGCATACTGTAAGGGGATTCGTAATTTCGATGTGGACAAGGCTTATGAAGGAATGCGTAAGAATGCCTTTGAAACTCCTTCTAACCTTGATGAATATAAAAATGGTATGGGGCGTCGAGCTCTGACCTCTTATCTGGAGTACGGATATATTCCTCTTGAGGACGGTGTACCTGATGCTTTTCATACAAAGGAACAGGTATCACGTACCTTGGAATATGCTTATGATGACTTTGCCCTTGCACAGATGGCAAAAGCTTTGGGTAAGACGGATGATTACCAGGCATTGATACGGCGTGCTGCCAATTATCGCAATGTGATAGATCCCCGTACGGGATATGCCCAGGGGCGCCATGCCGATGGTACTTTTCTGAATGATGCCAATGCTTTTAATTTTGCCCATTTTATTACTGAAGGTGCCCCCTGTCACTATACCTGGTACGTGCCGCAAGATCTATACGGACTGATGGCAAGTATGGGAGGGAAAGATAAGTATGTAGCCAAGTTGGATTCCATGTTCAGTGAACAACGTTACTGGCATGGAAACGAGCCTTGTCATCAGGTTGCTTATATGTTCAATTATGCAGGTGAACCCTGGAAGACTCAGCGTGCTGTCCGCCACGTTATGGAAACGGAATATCTGAATGAACCGGGTGGACTTTCCGGCAATGACGATGCCGGACAGATGTCGGCCTGGTACATGTTTGCCGCTATGGGATTCTATCCGGTGTGTCCCGGTACTCCGTATTATATACTTGCCAGCCCCTCATTCCCCAGCTTCACGCTGAATCTTGAGAGTGGAAAGAAGTTCACAGTGAAAGCCCGTAACGCATCGCAGAGGAATATCTATATTCAGTCGGCAACGCTGAACGGAAAACCTTATACGCGAAACTACATTACCCATCAAGATATAGTGAACGGTGGTGTGATGGAGTTTGTGATGGGGGATAAACCGAATAAGGAGTGGGGAACGGCAGCGGAAGACTGTCCGCCGACGGTGATTGAGTGATGAGCTACATGCTACGAGCTACAAGTGCCTTCCGGTATGTTAGTGTAAAATAATAGTTGATAGCTTATAGGACTATATAGCGCAGCACTCGTAGCTTGTAGCTCGTAGCCCGTAGCTTACTAATTTTAAGAAAGATAACTTATATGAGAGCAAAAGCATTTTTGTTTGTCCTGTGCAGCATCTTGCTGTTAGGGGCATGCGGCACTCCGAAGACCGGAGGGACTATTTATAACATTATGGACTACGGAGCCAAAGGTGATGGTGTCACCGATGACGCCGCGGCCATACAAGCTGCTATCGATCAGTGTTCCAAATCGGGTGGCGGAACGGTACTGGTTCCGGCAGGGCGTACTTTCATGTGCAGCCCTTTCCATCTGGCTTCATTTGTGGAACTGCATCTGGAACCTAATTCCTGTCTGCTTGCCAATCCTGATGAGGCTGCCTATACACTGAGCGCTTTCCGTGATAATCGTGGTGAAGGCATGATGTGGATTTATGGTCAAGATCTGAAAGAGGTATCCATCACCGGAACAGGAGCTATAGATGGAAACGGTGTCTCCTTTATGGGTAAGGAACTGGAAGACTCTTATGAACTGAAACCGGTGACCGACTTTGATCCCCGTCCGCATGTACTGACGCTTATCAATATAGAGAAAACAGTGATCCGTGATGTGACAATCCGCAACAGTGCCTATTGGACGGTTCATCTCATCGGTTGCAACGATGTCTCCATCGATGGCATCTCTATCCTGAATAACTTGAAGATACGCAACGGTGACGGCATCGATGTAGACCATTCCAAGAATGTGCGCATAGCCAATTGCCATATTGAATCGGGTGATGACTGCATCTGTCTGAAGAATCGTCGTGAGTTTGAAGAATACGGTTCGTGCGAAGACATAGTTGTAACCAACTGTACTATGGTTTCCCGTTCCTGTGCCATCAAGATCGGTTCGGAAAATATGGATAAGATTAATAATGTACTGTTCAATAACTGTATCATCAAGAACAGTAACCGTGGCATCGGTATTCAGAACCGGGATGAAGGAACGGTTACCAATGTGATTTTCTCTAATATGATTGTGGATTGCATGTTTTTCTCCGATGTCTGGTGGGGAAAGGCGGAACCTATTTACGTGACTTCCTATCCGCGTGCCGTAGGCAATCATAAGGATGCCGGCTGGCGTTTCCCGAAGGGAGCTACCGAAGGACGTTGCGGAGAGGTGAGCCGTATTTACTTTTCAAATATCAAATGCACCAGCGAGAACGGCATCTTTGTAGGTGGGGATACACAAGACAAAGTGAATCATATCTACTTTGAAGACGTAGATCTGCTATTGCAAAAGCGTACGGCTTATGAGGGTGGTATCTATGATAAACGTCCGTGTGTGGGCGAAGGGTTTATCCATGATAAGACGTATGGCTTTTATATCGATACGGCATCTGATATTCTGATAGATGATTGCACCGTTACTTGGGGAGATATCCGTCCCGATCAGGCAGCAGAAGGCATTGGGCAGAGGGATGTTCGTAATCTGAAAATAAAGAAATAAAAGTGATAAGCTACAAGCTACTGATTCATATTAATAACTTAAATTCGTCACGAAGATGAGACAAAGCATAATTTTTATCTTGTATTTGCTGTGTACTTTCACTGCTCGTTCCCAGTCTGCATTAACTCAGGAGCAGACAGGAAGTATTTATTATGCTTATCCTGTTCCTTCATCCACCTATACTCCTGCCCCTGCTGGTTATGAGCCTTTCTACATCAGTCACTACGGTCGTCACGGTTCCCGCTGGATGACGGCGGATGAGCGTTATACGGAAGTTATCTGCGTCTTTGATTCCCTTTATCAATGTTCCGAACTGACCCCCCTTGGCGTGGATGTCCGCGAACGTCTGCATAAGGTTTGGGAAGATGCCCGCGGATGTAGTGGAAGTATCACCCCACTTGGCGAGCGCCAGCACCGTGAGATAGCCGAACGGATGTATCATAACTTTCCGCAAGTATTTCGGGGGGATGCTTTCATTGACGCCCGCTCATCCACTTCCCTGCGTTGTGCCATGAGTATGAGTTATTTCACCGAACGCCTGAAAGAACTGAATCCTGGCCTGCAAGTAAACCGTAGAGCTTACCATCGGTATATGGATTATATCGCCTATACATCCCCCGAAGGTGAGAAATTTGCTTCTGAGAAGGCTCCGTGGAGGCGTGGCTTCAGAGAGTTTGAAAAAAAGAACGTCCGTCCCGAACGTCTGATGGCCTCCCTGTTTGTGAAGCCTGAAGCGATAACGGATCAAGACGCCATGATGCGCAGCCTTTATTGGATTGCCGCTGATATGCAGAATGTTGAGTTGGATTTGTCTTTCTATGATATCTTTGAATATGAGGAATTAGTAGGAGTCTGGAAGACAGTGAATGCCCGCATGTATGTTTGCAATGCTGCTGCTCCGCTCAATGGCGGCCTGATGCCTCGTTGTGCCGTACCTTTGCTGCGTAATATCCTGGAAAGTGCGGATGCCGCCATAGAGAAAGGAACCCCTGCGGCCGATCTCCGTTTCGGACATGATACTCATCTCATTCGTCTGCTTGCTTTGATGCAGATAGAAGGATGTAGTAATCAGGAGGTGGATATGGAGAAGTTTCATCTTGCCTGGCAAGATTACCGGGTTTCTCCTATGGGAGCTAATCTTCAACTGATTTTCTATCGCGATAAGAAGAATGATATACTGGTGAAATTCCTGTTGAACGAGTGTGAAGTGACACTGCCGTTGAAGAGCAAAATGGTTCCTTATTATTCATGGAAAGAGGTTGAAACTTTCCTGGCGGAGATAATAGGAAAAGAATAGCCGTAAAGTAAGAATATATAAAGGATTACCACCCAATCTCGGCGTTTATAGAGCAATCAACTCCTGTTTTGACTAAAAGTTGTATTTTTTATCCTAATATAAATACAAGTTGCGCAAAAAATACATATCTTTGTATCAGAGAATATGCTTTTACTTTAAAGTAACAGGCAATAAAAGAATCGTTTAACATAAAAAACAGGAAGCGTATGAATAGAATTCTTAAGTTGGGACTTTTAAGTGTCATTGTAGGCGCCTTGTATTCTTGTAGTTCCGATAGTCTATACGATCCGGACAAAGCAGGAGATGTAAAGCTTGCTCAGTATGAAGCAGCTTTTGTAGGAAAGTATGGAGCAATTGCTTCTAATCAGAATTGGGGATTTGGAGGGATAACAACACGTAGTTCCAATCCTAATAGCAATCAATGGAAGGACTTCGTGGAAGTTCCCTCAAGTGATGATCTTACTTCTGAGAAAATAAACAAAATTGTAGAGCTTTTCAAAGATCCTTCAAAGGCCACTGTTATAGAGAGTGTGAATTGGTCGGATTTCTTTGTTCAGCATGTCTACTATGGAAATAAGGACAATATGAATCAATTGGCTGTACATAAGGAGAAGAATGGGACTCCGGATGAAGTTTACAATTTCAATAAATCAGCCGGAAGTATCATGTTTATGTATGACAGCGGTACAAGTTCATTCAGCTATAAGGGCGAAGGAGGCACCAGATATGATGAACATATAATAATATTCTATGAAGGAGATTATTATGTTGGACTTGATTTTGAGTGCTATATGAATCAAAACACTCCACCGGATGGAGATTATAGCGATTGGATCGTACGAATTGTTCCGGCTAAATATATAAAAGCCCAAAGAATCATGGCGGAAGATCTTACAATATCTGGTGGAGATTTCGATTTCAATGATGTTGTATTTGATGCCGTAACCGTGAATGGTGCAACTGTGGTGACCTTACAGGCAGCCGGTGGTACAATGCCTTTGTATATTGAAGACAATGAAGTACACGAACTGTTTGGCGTTTCTCAATCCACAATGGTGAATACTTATGACAAGCAGGCAAAAGCTCCGGTAATATTCCGACTAAAGAACAGATATAACGATATAAAAGATATACCCGTTCGCGTGAATGATGTGATATTGCCGGCAGAAGTGGGGAAAGCTCCAGGGAAACTGTGCTGCCCGACTACCTGTGAGTGGACTGATGAACGGCAGAACATTGAAATCAAGTATCCGAATTTCCAGGCAGCAGTGGAAAATGGCAATATCAATTGGTGGGAGTAATCAGTAATTCTGCTACTCTTCTTGTGATAGAATAGGAAACGAAATCTAAAGAATATATTTCCCATTCAACCCGGATTCTGATCCGGTTGAATGGGAAATTTGTTTTGATGATAGAGATTCATCAATGGGTCTTTGTTTGTCATAAGTTTTTAGATTTGTGTCAACATCAAATGGCTGAATTCCGTCAAATGCATATACTGGCAAACTATAATTACAGGATTTTTAGTTTCAGTCTTTCAGCCGGTTCTTCTAGTATCTATATATGGGTGCCATTGGATCTATAGATGCGGCACGTTGGATCTATAGATGCGACACGTCCGATCTATAGACCCAACAGGTCCGATATATAGGTGGGGCACGCCTATTGTTGATGAACGACTTAAGAGTTTCGCAAGTGTGCAACGAACGGACTTAATAGAATAATAATAATGATGCTAATATTCTCATTATGCAAGCATAAAGATATTATTATGTGCATTCCGCTAACATGTGCTTGATGCAAACAGACTCTTCTGGCTCAATGAATCCTCATTTTCCTTGAAACAGACCATCTGTTTGCCTCAAACTAACCATGTAATTGAGCATAACTAACCATGTAATAAGGTATAACTAATAATGTAATTGTGCACAACTAACTATGTAATTTGCAAAATGGCTACACCTTTTGCCCAAAAGGGTGTAGCTATCCTGCAAAAAGGGTGACACCATCCGGAGGAAAGGGTGTAGCCTTCTCCAAAACCGGTATATTCTGTTCTATCTGAATACGAGCTCCAACCATCCTGCAAGTTTCATTTTGCAGTAATACTGTTAATTATAAAGACTATTTAAAGCGGATCGGTAGATAAAAAGATCATAGTGATTCTTTTTCTCGCAGACAGCAATCATTGTACGTTCTTGCTAAACGTTCTCCTTGCGCTTTTCACTTCTTCCCCTCCGACAGTGCTGAAAGAAAGCATTCTCGCACGTTAGAATTATCAATTTGTCAATTTGACATATTGACATGTCGGTTGCATCACTGAGTGATTCCGGGATGGTTCAGCTCATTCAGCGGAGGTTTCAGCCGTAAAGCTTATAAATGAGGCGATTCGGGAATAGGCTGAAGAACTGAAAGATAAAAATCTCAATGCTTGCCTATTGCATCGGAATAAACAACTGACAAGGCAACTGAAAGATTATCAGCAGACATTGGCTCTAACGGATTGTTCTTCTTCTTTAATGTTGGCGATGGGGCAGTTGTTGAGACTTCATCGGCTCCCATCTTATGGTCTTGTGACGAATGAGGAAGAATGGTGCCACTTGTTTGCTGTTATAGATATGTTTTATGGTGGGTGTTTGTCAGAAGACTTGGTTTCTTATCAATTGAATATTCGGGAGTTGAAATTGTGCTATTTAGTTCGTGCCCGATTGGGCAATAAAACAATTTCGATCCTTTTTAATATAACTCCCCGATCTGTGTTGAAGGCTAAACAACGTATTAAGATTAAATTGGCTTTATCTGCTACAGATAGTCTGGATATTTATATACAGAACCTTTCACGTAGCTGACTGGATGGAGAGGATGACGAATTCTGAAAGCTTGTTGATAGAAGGTGGCATCTTTTGTAACGAAAGATGCCACCTTCTATATGAGGGGATTATGTGATAAATAAAGTCTTTTATAGGGAAGGTAATTCAGGAGTACTTATTTCCCAGTTAATCCCTAACGGGTTGTTGCGCATTCTCCATACTAACGAAAGTTTTGGATTATCCAGTATCCACATTTCGCATCCTTCCACAGCATCTTTCACATGAATGAGTGGATAACCCAAAGCTCTCTCATTGCTATCCAGAACGGAGTATGTTGTCTGATTGTATACAAGTGTATTCTGTTCCTTCAGTTGTTTATAGGCGGAGCGGGAAAGGAAGTAAACCGTTTCCTCCGGAGAGAGCTGTACGTGCTTACCGTCTTCCGGTTGCAGGAAACTGAGCTGTACGGCCTGCTCTATGGACTTAGGTCCCATGGTATAACTTCCCGATTGCCATTTCAGGTTGCGTTCTATTCCCCAATACAGACAGATTGAATCCTGCTTTTCGCGGAAAGACATTTCGTACTTCCGTGTCTGTCCGTGCAGTTTGAATACAAATAGCAGTGTATCGGGTGCAATGCTCTGTGCCAACAGGCTTCCGGTGAAGCCCAGGCACAATAAGACGGATAGAATTATATGTTTCTTCATCATTTCTTGTTTTCTTCGTTCAACAATAATTGCTGCCCCCATTCACTTGGTTTCTTTCCCATCTTCAGGATTAGTTCACCACCGGCAATGATGTCTTTATGCCGTATAGCTGAGTAAGGGTAAGCCGCTCCGTTCAGTGTGACGGATTGTATGTATCTGTTCTTGTCCGAAAGCCCCTGGGTGGAAATCCGGAAAGTCCTTCCGTTATCCAACCGAAAGATTGTTTCTTCCAATAAAGGAGTGTTGATCAGATAATAATCTTGTCCGGCATTGGGATATAATCCCATCATGTGGAAAGCAAGCCAGGACGACATGGCACCCGAGTCGTCATTTCCTGGTAGTCCGACAGGACCATCGTTGTAGTTCTTGGAGATGATTTCACGGATACGGTCGCTGCTCCGGTAGGGCTTTCCCAGCCAATGATAAAGACAGGGGGGAGAGGAAAGACGGTTCATTGTTTACATTGAAGAAGCCCTTGTCGAAGAAAATATCCAGACGTGTTTCAAACTTCTTTGCACCGCCGCATTTCTCAATCAGTCCGGGAACATCGTGCGGAATACTCAGAGAATACTCCCACGAAGAAGCTTCATAGAAGAACATGTCCCACCAGGGAGTGTACCAGGGGCCTTCAAAGGTGACGGGGTATAGGTAAAAGTTGGTTTTTGTATCTTGGATTTTCCGAAAGTGATTTCATCCAGCCAATTGCCCTTTTCATCACGAGGCAGGATAAAGCCTTTGGCACCGGCATGTTCATAATCGCCACGCCAGAGATTCTTCCAATTTCCGGATTGTTTCAGGTAGTGTTGGTAAAGATCCTCTTTTCCCAGACCTTTGGCAACCAGGGCGATGGCATAGTCACAATAAGAATATTCTACGGTGCGGTTTCCGGCGCGAGGGATGCCGTAGGGGATATAGCCGAGTTCCAGATAGGGGATTAGTCCGCCACGCCCTTCCGCTTCATGGCGGTCGCCGGGGCAGACGGTTGCATCTTTCAGCATGGCTTGCAGACCGAGTTCATAGTCTATTCCTTCCAGACCTTTTACGAAAGCATCGGCTATTACGATTTCAGCATTCGAACCGCCTTGGGTACGACCATTGCTGTTACCGCTACGGGCGTCGGGCATGTAGCCGTCTCGTTTGTAGATGTTGATAAGTGAACGGACGATGTCTGTTTCACGTTTCGGGTCTATCAGGGTGATGAGTGGAGTAGAAGTGCGGTAAGTGTCCCAGATGGCGTAGAAGTCATCGTAATAAGGTTCGTCATCTGCCCAGAGAGGATTCTCTCCACTGCGGTCTACAGGCATAATCATGGTATGATAGAGGCCGGTGTAGAACATACGTTTCTGTGCTTCGGGGGTGCGGGGAGAGATTTCAATTCTTTGGAGTAAATCTTCCCATTGGGCCAGTAACTGTTTGTGTACAGTTTCGAATGACCAGTGAGGAATGTCAGTATGGGCATTCTGACGTGCTTTCAGTGAGCTGAGGAAAGAGATACCTACTTTCAGTTGTATAACGTCTTCAGAAGAGTTGAAGCGCAACAGGGCTCCGGTCTTTTGATGTGAGTCGTATTGGAACTTCTCATCTGTGATCTTATCGCTTTTCCAGGTAGCTGTATTTACGAAAGGCTTGTCGGTTTCTGCGTAAAGTAGACTGTATAGGCACGGCCATTGTTCCATCCGCCGCGAATACGGGTGTAGCCGATGACTTCATGGTCGGAGACGATTTGTATTTCGGAACCTACGAATTGCTGAGCTTCGCGGGCATCGGGTACGGGGCTTTCACCTAAGAAGAATCCGGCATCGATGGCCAGTGATTTCAGGGAGTCTTTGGGGTAGGTGAACCGATAGAACGATGCTTTGGGGGCGGTGGTAATTTCTGTTTGTATGCCGGAAGACTGGAATTGGGTGGAGTAATATCCTAATTTTATTGTTTCGTCCTTGCGATGGTCGATGTGATTGATACGGTCCATTCCGTTGCAGAAAGGCATTACAAGGATGTTTCCGTATTTGGGGCCGCCACCTGTTCCGCTAACGTGTACTTGGGAGAAGCCGTCCACCTGTTCGGGCATGGGCAACCAGCCGCTGTTGGGACGTGGGGTACAGTCCGGTGAGGGTTTCACCATTCCGTAGGGGCAGGAAGGACCGATGAAGACACGGCCCAGTCCCTCGGAACCGATAAGCGGATCGACGTAATTGGTAAGTCCGGTATCTTGTGCAAAAGTATTTGTTGAGAATAACAATAGGAAGGATAGTGTGATTAGTTTGGTTTTCATTGGTAGAAGTTTTTGTTTGAATGAAAAAGCCAGGCACTGCAACTGACTAATTTGGGTGTATCAGTTGCAATGCGGGGCTTTAGGTTTTAGAAACTCTAAAAGAAAACAATTACTTAATATCCGTTATTTTGTTTCCAATTGGTGTTGACATTCAAAATGTCACGACTTAACGGTAACAAGCGGTTGGTCAAAGCATTGGCATTCGGGTTCAAATACTTGAAGCCCCATTCGCGTTCGAAGTCACCGAAACGAATCAGGTCGTTGCGACGCCAGTGTTCATCCAGGAATTCACGTCCACGTTCATCGAGGATATCCTGCAATGATGGGGTGGAAGATATCGTGGGAGCATTTACATACGAACGAATCTGATTAAACAAGCTTTGAGGGGTGTCTCCGTTGGTGGCGGATGCACCACGAACGATGGCTTCGCACTTCATCAATAAAATATCTGCATAGCGGAAGATAGGTATGTCGTTACTCTGGTTGCGGCTATGGGCATTCACTTCTTCTACGTTGGGGAAGAATTTGATGGATTTATACCCTTGAACCCATCCGGTTAGATTTTTACCTGTATTGAGGTCTCCATCTTGTGTAGCCAGTGTAATCTTTTTGGTGAAAACGACAGGAGTGCCCTGATAAGTGTTGCGTACATTCGTCTTTTCACCAGTTGTGGCGTCGTACTGATAAACATCAAATGTCTCTGCATTCGCATCACCGGCAATCACATCGTTGCGGCGGTCGCCCGGCAGACAGAATAATTCTGCATATTCTGGAGTTAGTGCCATGTTGCCACCTACGGAAGAAGCCAATGGAACAGAGTAAAAGCCGTTATCTTTCTGTCCTTGACGCCAAGTGCGGAAACGGGCGTACGTCATGCCTGTCTGGGTAATAGCATCGAATGGCATTGCATAGATGAAATCTTTGATATGTGGGCCGTTGTCATACATGAACTTCTTTTTGTAATCGTCGCTCAAATCAAACAAACCGGATTTAATTACATCATCACACGCTGCAACACAATCATTCAGCTTTTCATTGGTAGCGGTAGATGACCAACTGGCACTGGTGACATCTTGCGTATAGACATTCCAATTGATGTATAGCTTGGCAAGAAGAGCGTCTACCATCCAACGGGTGGGTGTGCCGTAGGTTTCGGAAGATACTTCCGTAGGGCAGTCATCGCGCACTTCCAGCAGTTCGGTCTCAATCCAACGGGCTACATCGGCACGTGGAGAACGGTCTACTATTCCATCTGCTCCCAGTAATCGATAGTCAATGATGGGGGTGTCACCCCAATTGTCCATCAGCAAAAAAGTATAGAAAGCACGCGCTGCACGTACAGGGGCGGAAACCGATACATTTTCGTCTCCCAAATCCATGAGAATTTGGTTACATTTAGTTATACCACCTTGAATTTCGCTATAAACGTTTAATTGGTTTTTGCAGGCATCCTGATCTACACTGTGAAGTGAGAAGTTTGCCATGTCGCGGTCATTTAAGTAGTCACCACCAAAGCTGACTGCTGTATATTCATCAGAGTTGCATGAGATACCTTCATCGTAGCGACGGCCAATGGCATCGCGGAAGGCGAAATAAGCATTACTGATTCTAGCTTCTATAGCAATTTCCGAATCAGTGGGATATTCCGTATAGACCGATTTGATGTCCACGTCCAGGTCAGTGCAACCGACGGTTGCAAGTGCCATCAGGGCACTGGAAATAATGTATCTTGTTTTCATATTTATGTCTTCTTTTAAGAGATTAGAAGTTAATATTTACACCAAACATAAAGGTGCGGGTACGGGGGTAAGTGGTATTACGCCAGTCGATACCCGGCTGTAAACCGCCAAGATTGATTTCAGGATCGACGCCCTTGTAGCCGGTCAATGTAAACACATTGTTGCAGGTAGCATAAATTTTCAGGCTGTTTACCCAGTCGCCCAGTTTACCGAAATCGTAGCCCAATGATAAAGAGGCTAGACGCAGATAAGATCCATTCTCGATATAACGGTCGGAAGGAGCTTGTGCACGTGTATCGGTAGCCTTTTGCATGGTAGCCACTTCGCTTAAGATATTCTTACCTGTATTGAGCAGAGTTACGTTATTGTAGAAAGCGCGTGTGGCATTGAAAATCTTGTTTCCTGCAATGCCCTGGAAGAAGGCGGTCAGTGACCAATTCTTATAGTTGAGAGTATTGTTCCACCCGAAGGTTACTTTGGGTTGTGCGGAACCAGCCTTGCGACGGTCGCCGTCGTTAGGAGAATCGGTGGTGCCTACCAGATTGCCGTCTTCGTCATAGTCGTTGAAGACGGAACCGCCTGCCTCGTTGTATCCTGCCCATTCCCAAAGGTAGAACTGTCCTACAGGACTACCAGGCATCAGGCGTTGCACGTTAGTGGTGGCATAACCTCCCAAATCCGGGTTACCATAGTCTTTGTAATTTACTGAGTAAGTATCATTAGACAGCGATTCCACGTTATTTTTGTTGTGTGAAATGTTCAAAGTAGTGCTCCAGGTAAAGTTTCTTGTTACTACAGGGGTGGCGTTGATAGTCAGTTCGATACCTTTGTTGCTAATCTCACCTACGTTCGCAGTCATTGTGCCGTAAGGATAACGGTTGGTAGAAACTGTATAATCAAAGATCAGATCTTTTGTGCGCTTGTCGTAGTATTCGATGGTACCGGTCAGTCGGTTGTTGAAGAATCCGAAGTCAATACCGACGTTGAACATGCCTGTACGCTCCCATTTCAGGTCTGGATTAGCATTTTTGGTAGCGGCCAGTGTACGGTAGCTGGAGGATGATCCTGTGACGGGATCCACGTAAGTGAACCAACCCGATGCACCGTAAGTTTGCTGTGCGGTATAGGCGTCAAATCCCAGTGAGTTACCGCTTACACCATAGCCTATGCGGAATTTCAGGTCATCAAACACTTTCTGATTCTTCATGAAATTTTCTTCTGTAATGCGCCATGCCAATGATACGGAAGGGAATGTACCCCAGCGGTTGTTCTTGCCGAAAGCGGAAGAACCATCGCGTCGTATGGTAGCTTGGAACAGGTACTTGCTGTTAAAACTGTAGTTTACGCGGCCATAGAATGAAATCATGCGCAGGGTTGAAAGTTTGTTGTCGCTATTAATACCGTCAATATCCATATTGTTGGCCAATCCCATATTGTAATATTTCAGGTAATCGTCGTAAAAGTTGTATACAGTTAAGCCGAAGCCATCATTATCATCGTTCTGCTCCCAAGAGTAACCGGCCATCAAACCCAGTTTGTGTTTGTCGGCAAATACATGGTCATAATTGACGTAAGTTTCCATCTGCTTCTTGATGTTTTCCTTGGTGCTGCGTGAAGCCTGACCGTGGCGGGAAGAGATGTTGGGGAGTTGTGACTGTGTAGTATTGTAGTTACTGTAAATATACTGTTCGTTTTGATAAGAAAGATTCAGATTCCAATCTAGTCCGTCAATGATGTGAAGGGTTGCTTTAGCAATACCTTGCAACATTTTCTCTTTTGTTTTGTACTGATCTTCATAGACCATTGACAGCGGGTTATAACTTTGTGAGATACTTGTATTAGCGTACCAGGAACCGTCTGCATTCTTTACAGGAACCAGCGGATTGTAATAGTACATGGCATCCAGTACACTCCGTCCCTGATTTTCGGTTGAGGCCGTTTGTTTGTTGGTTATGCTTGCATTTACACTAACCGACAAATCCAGATGATCTTTCAGAGTTTTGGTTTGCAAGAAAGAACGGGCTGTGATGCGATCCATTGAAGTTCCTCTCACAACACCTTCTCGGTCGATGTAGTTGAGAGATGCACTATAGGTGGTTTTTTCATTGCCACCGTTGATGGAGATATTATGATTGTGGCTGAAACCGGAACGCAATACTTCATCCTGCCAATTGGTGTCGGCCGGGTTGTTTACATCGTAGTAGGGGGAAAGGTCGACATTATTTGCGTTGGCATAGGCCAGAAGTTCGCTGGCATTCATCATGTCCAGAGTTTTCAAAGTATTATCTATAGCTACATAACCACTGTAGTTTACATTGGTTTTACCATTCTTGCTACCTTTCTTGGTGGTGACAATGATTACACCATTAGCGGCTTTTGAACCATAGATGGCTGTGGCACTGGCATCACGAAGAACATCGATGCTTTCAATGTCTTCCGGAGCAATAAGCGACAGGCTGACGCCCGGGACGCCATCGATTACGTAGTATGGTTCCATGGCTGCACCCTCGCGTAAAGAAGATGTACCACGCAGAGAGATAGATGCCGAGCCATTAGGGTCACTGGTATTGGCAATGGTCAATCCCGGAACTTTTCCTTGTAGCAGTTGCGCCGGATTAGTGTAGACACCTACGTTCAAATCATCTGCTTTCACTGTTGTGATAGAGCTGGTAACATCCTTACGCGTCATGCTACCATATCCCCCTACTACTACTTCATCTAATGTTTGGGAATCTTCCTCCATTACTACATTAATAGCGCTTTGGTTCACTTGAACCTCTTTTTTAGTAAAGCCAATGAAAGTAAATATGAGGGTTTGCCCTCTTTTCACTTCTATAGAGTATTTACCGTCAAGATCGGTGATACAACCATTGGTGGTGCCTTTTTCTAATACATTGACGCCTGCCAATGGCTCACCGGATTTGTCTGTAACAGTACCGGTAACCTTGTTCTGGGCAAATGCTAAGGTACTACTTAGCAAGAACACTACAAAGAGCACGCTTTGCGCAAATGTCCTTTTTCTTTTTAATTGTACATTCAGCATAAAATAAAGTTTTAGTTATAAATTATGTTCTCTTCTTCTGTATATTTATAAATATTATTCTGGCTGCAAAAGTAGGCTGTACTTATTACAGATATATTTCAAGTATATTACAAGGTTGTTGTAATATTTTGATATACAATTAATTGAGATGAATGGAAGACAAAAGGATATTTGCTTTATATTACTATCTTTGGATAGATGTAATGTAAAGAATAAAGGCGGTCGTTCCATGTTGCCCTTTATTATAAGTGACAACTTTGGGAAAAAACGGGATAATGTCTTTGCCTCCATAGTATTTTAGATTTTGATTACTGCAAATCTAAGCCAATGAAGTTATAGTTAGGGAGAAAATGATGCAAATTAGGGGGAAAATAGTGAACTATTGTTTTTTTCTGGATTATCCCGCCCAGTCTTCTCTATCCAGATTCCTGTATCCGATGGCTTCTGCCAAATGTGAGGGCTGTATCAGGTCACTGTTTTCAAGGTCGGCAATGGTACGTGCCACTTTTAGTATACGGTCATAGGCACGGGCGGAAAGATTAAGCCTGTTCATCGCATTTTTCAGTAAGGCAAGACCTTTGTCATCCGGACGAGCATATAGGGAAAGTAGTTTGCTGCTCATTTGTGCATTACAGTAAACGCCCGGAATATCTGCATATCTGTTTTCCTGAATTTGTCGGGCGGAGATTACACGCTCCCGTATGATGGAACTTGCTTCTCCCGGATGTGCATCGGACATTTTCTCAAAAGGTACAGGAACTACTTCAATTTGTAGGTCGATGCGGTCAAGTAGAGGACCAGAGATACGATTCAGGTATTTTTGTACTTGTCCCGGACTGCATACACAAGCTTTTGTCGGATGATTGTAATATCCGCAAGGACATGGGTTCATAGAGGCTACCAGCATAAAACTGGCAGGGTATTCCACATTGCTTTTCACACGGGAAATGGTGATCTTTCGGTCTTCCAGAGGTTGGCGGAGGACTTCCAGTACGCTGCGATTGAATTCTGGCAACTCGTCCAGAAATAAAATTCCATTATGGGCAAGGCTGATTTCTCCTGGTTGTGGATAACTGCCTCCACCCGTCATGGCCACTGTGGAAATGGTGTGATGCGGATCGCGGAACGGGCGTTTTGAAATAAGCCCCGTATTGTTTTGCAGTCTTCCTGCCACAGAATGTATTTTTGTAGTTTCAAGGCTCTCTCCCAGGGACAGCGGGGGAAGAATGGATGGTAATCTTTTGGCAAGCATGGATTTTCCGCTTCCCGGGGCACCAATCAGAATAATATTATGTCCCCCTGCCGCTGCCACTTCCAGTGCACGTTTTACGTTTTCCTGTCCTTTTACATCTGCGAAGTCCAGATCAAAGCTACTTTGTTGTGCATAAAACTCTTCGCGGGTGTTGACGATGGTAGGAGTGAGTTCCTGCTTCCCATTGAAGAATTCTATTACCTCTTTGATGTTTTCAACTCCATATACTTGAATCTGATTGACTACAGCCGCTTCAAGAGCGTTCTGTCTGGGTACTATGATTCCCTCGAATCCTAATTCACGCGCTTTGATGGCAATGGGCAGAGCCCCCTTGATGGGTTGCAGGCTACCGTCAAGGCTCAGTTCGCCCATCATCAGGTAGCGGTTCAGCTTATCCGGTTGGATTACTTCTCCGGCGGCAAGCATACCAATGGCAAGTGGGAGGTCATAGGCGGAACCTTCTTTGCGGATATCAGCCGGTGCCATATTGATGATGATATTGCTGGTAGGTATCCGGTATCCATTCACTTGTAGCGCGGAAATGATACGTTGGTGGCTTTCTTTGACGGCCGAATCCGGTAGTCCGACAAGATAGAACATACAACCTCTTGAACTATTTACTTCGATGGTGATGAGAGTTGCGTCGATGCCTTGCACAGCCGCTCCGAAAACTTTGATTAGCACGTGTTTATTAGTGATTAGTGGTGAGTGATTTCTCCTTTTCTTTTTCAGCAATCTCTTTTAGCTTGTTCTCAATTGCTTTTTCATCCAGATTTTTACCTTCTATTCTTCCCGTAGGACTGAGAAGTATATTGGTAGGAAGCGTCTGTATGGCAAATTGTTTGATAATCTCTCCGCTCCAGCCGGAGAAATCACAGACTTGTTCCCATTTCAGCGTATCCGCTTTGATGGTTTCCTGCCATTTCTTTTTATCAAGATCGAGAGAAACGCCCAGCAATGCGAAGTTCTTATTCTTCTGCTCTTTCTTATAAATACGGCGGAACATGGCATTGTTTGCACGGCTGACCGTATCCCACGAAGCCCAGAACTGTATGAGCAGGTACTGATCTTTAAAGTTGGAGCGACTTATATCTTTTTCTTCCGCATTGCGTAGTCGGAAGTAGGGCGCCGATTTCCCTACAGCTACTTTTTCGTCTTCTTCAATCCGCTTCAGCAATGCATCCATAAAGGGGCGGTCCTTCAGTTCTCCGGTCATACGGTCTGCCAGTTTCTGGATTTGTGTCAGATCGGGTTGAGGGTTTTGCACAAAGTATTTATCCAGCAGATAGATACTGACTAATGAAGCAGGATGTTCAGTAATGAAATTCTCTGCTTTCTCTTCCAAAGCTTTTCCGGACGGGGTACCCAATCCTTTTAGTTCCTGGTTGAAGTCTGTTAATTCTTTATTGGGGGCATTGCCGCTGATTTGTAAAGAGGATAGTTCGGCCATGGAGCCTTTTATTTGTATCTTATTCCCTTTATTCAGGAAAAGCGGGTACTCTGTTCCATCACTGAATAATAAGATTGTGGCAACTAACGTATCAGCAGAAAGTGTCGCGGAGAATTTATCTTTTTCGGCAATCAGTGTATCCATGCGGTCATGCATTCTGTCCGCACCATATAAATAGATGGTATCATTCCCCAATCCTTTGATTTCTCCACTGAGGCTGATGCTATCGGTCTTCTTTCCACCACAGGCAGAGAGGCCGATAAATAGAAGATATAATAGACAGACGTTCTTCATCTCTAAATACTTTTTTGCGAAAGTACGGCTTTTGCAGATAATAAAAAAGAAATGCCCGACATTTCTCAACGCCGGGCATTCTACAGATATTTATTTATTTACTACTTAAAATCACTAATCGTAATTAGTGAAGAGCTTCTTACTGAATGATGCTCATGAAATCTGCATTCGTGAAGTACTTAGCAAATTCCAGATCAGAAGCAGCTTTCTTAGCTAATGAAGAATCTTTAGCTACAGCGCTCTTCAAGCTGCTGGTAACCATAGAAGAATTGTTAGTTCTTGCACCTAATACAGCCATCAGGTACTCAGTATAAGCGTCTGGCTTTTCTACACTTGCCAAAGTATTTTTAGCTTTGTTGTAGTCCTTAGCCAGGATCTGAGCCAAAGCAGCACTGTTAGATTTCGTGTTGCCGAATGCGCTTACAGCTCTGTCATATTGGCCTTGAGCGATGTACAGGTTACCCAGAGCTTCGTTCAGTTCTTTTGCACCGGAAGCTTTGCTCAGGTAAGTTTCAGCAGCGGCTTTATCACCTTTTGTCAAAGCGATCAAACCAAGGTTCATGTTAACTTCAGGAGCATCCTTGATAGAAGCTGCTTTCTTGAAGTAGCTTTCAGCCTTGTCAAGGTTACCTGCCTGGTAAGCCAGTTTGCCTAAGTTATTGTAAGCACGATAGTCGTTCGGATAAATCTGAGTAGCTTTAGTGAAGATTACTTCTTGTTTAGCCGGATCGTTAGTCAGAGTAGCTGCGTACAGCAATTCTTCCAGATTCAGTTGCTTAGCATCTGTGTTAGCCAGATTGGCGATTTCATCATCAGATTTACCAATGATTTCATAATTCAAAGTCAGACGAGAACGACGCAATTGCGGCAAGATTTCGTCAGCTAAGTTCTTGTAAACAGAAGAAATGTTCTTGATTTCCTGCTCTCTTTGTTCAGGATCAGAATACATAGACAGAACGCGAAGGATCAGTTCTTTATCTTGAATATTAGATTTAGATACCAATTCCTGGAAACCTTCCCAGTCCTGAGCTGTATATTTTGTATCGATTGCAGCGTCAATTTTTGCTTTCTTCAAGTTCTGGTTGATAACCTTTGCAGTGTTGTCCTGACGGTTTTCGGCCAACTTAGTGTTCAGGCTTACACCGCCATCGGGAGATGCATAAGCAGAAACTTCGATGTTGCTGATCTTCTTGTTGACAGCACCATCTACGTTCTTCACTTCTTCGTTGAATTCCTTAGCGGTCTTCAATTCACCGGCGCGGACGTTAGCTTGCTGAATCAAGAACATGATGTTAGCATCGTGTTTCTCCTTGATGATACGTTGGAAAGCGTCGTCACCGTTGGCAGGAGTAGCGCTGCTCAGCGTCTGCTCAACCATTTCAGAGGTAGAAATCACACCATCAGCTACTTTCACAGCAGGAATAGTTACTGTTTTGTTACCGATTGTGGCTTTAAATTCCAGATATAACTCTGATTTTGCCATTTCGGGAACATAATCGAAAGAAGTCTTCATAGTGTAGTTACCACCCATCTTGTATGAGATGGTCTGGTCGTTACCTTCTACTTTTTCTCCTTGGAATACGGCTGACTGTCCTTTAGCTTCTCCACCGTTCCATTTCAGAACTGGAGTTACTTCTACTACAGCTTTCTTGTTAAAATACTTTTCAGGGAATTTTCCGTTGATAGTGGCGGGAACTTTGCCACCTACAGCTTCAAGAACCTGAGGGGTTACGGTGAAATAATCAGAAGATAATTCACCCATTTTGCTGCTACAAGATGAAAATGCAACAACCAGTGCCATTAACAAAGGCAGATACAATCTCTTAGTCATTTTAGGTATAAATTAATTGTTTGTAATTGAAATTAGTCTATTGGTTTCTCTCAGTGCCTATTACCACATGATAATAGCCTCGCAAAGATATTAAATCTCCCGGCACAATCTGAAAGGAATAGCCAATTTTATTATAATTTAATGAAATCCTGTCTCTTTTCTGTACTTGATGTTCCTTGGATGGTGTTCAATGATCTCACTCCGCAACATATTCCGGTCGATATGGGTATAAATTTCGGTAGTTGCAATGGACTCGTGTCCCAGCATACATTGTATGGCGCGTAGGTTCGCGCCTCCTTCCAGCAAGTGGGTAGCGAAGGAATGACGGAAGGTGTGCGGGCTGATATTTTTGGTGATGCCGGCTTTCTCTGCCAACTCCTTGATCAGGTGAAAAACCATGATGCGGGAGATGCTATTTCCCCAGCGGGCAAGGAATACATAATCTTCAAATCCTTTCTTTATTTTACCAAGATTACGGTCGAGCAACCAATATTTTATTTCTTTGATGGCACGTGGGGAAATGGGAACTAATCGCTGTTTGCTGCCTTTTCCTTCTACCTTAATAAAACCTTCATCGAAATAGAGCTCGGACAGCTTCAGATTACAAAGTTCCGAGACGCGCAGTCCGCAGCTGTATAGAGTTTCCAGAATGGCCCGGTTGCGCTGGCCTTCCTTTTTACTCATGTCTACAGTAGCTATGATGGTGTCTATTTCTTCTACGGTTAGTACTTCCGGTAGTTTAAAACCTATTTTAGGACCTTCGAGCAGTTCACTGGGATCATCTTCCCGATAGTCTGCCATAATCAGGAAGTGGAAGAATGATTTTATTCCGGACATGATGCGTGCCTGGGAGCGGGGATGAATGCCGATGTCATGCAAGCCGGCGGCGAAACGTTGCAAGTCGTCCAGAGTGACTGACAGCATATCAATATTCTCTGCTTTCAAAAAACGCAGCAATTTATCAAGATCGGTCAGATAGGCATCAAGCGTATTGGCAGAAAGTGCTTTTTCTAACTTTAGATACTGCTGATACTTCCTGATAATCAGTGCTTCTTTCTCCTTATTTATTGTTTTTTCGTCTAATTTCATTTCTTTTTTCTACCTTTGTTCCCTGAATTTGAATGTTTTCCGGAACGTATCCGATCCGTATCTGCCCCGTATCTGCTCCGTGTCTATAGGCTTGGACTTACTACGGACCTGATACGGAGCTGTTACGGACTTACTACGGAGCAGGTACGGACTTCTTACGGAGTTGCTGCGGAGCTATAGTTCCGGAACAAAGGTATAAAAAATTGTGTTATGAGGATACAAATTATTAATGGCCCGAATATCAATCTGCTGGGCAAACGTGAACCTTCCATTTACGGCAGTGTTACTTTTGAAGATTACCTTGTCGAACTTCGTAAGAAGTATACTGATATACAAATAGACTATTTCCAGTCGAACATCGAGGGAGAGCTGATAGACAAGATTCAGCAAACCGGTTTTGATGTAGACGGAATAATCCTGAATGCAGGTGCTTACACCCATACTTCCATTGCTTTGCAGGATGCTATCCGTTCAGTGACTTCTCCGGTTATCGAGGTACATATTTCTAATGTGCATGCTCGTGAGGCTTTCCGTCATGTATCTATGATAGCTTGCGCCTGCAAAGGCGTTATCTGCGGTTTCGGATTGAACTCTTACCGCCTGGCGCTCGAAGCCTTGACCGGCGACGAGTAATTCGTAATTCATGATTTGTAATTAAACAAAAATAGGTATAAGATTATGTTATTGAAACAGACAAAAATCGTTGCAACCATTTCTGATAAGCGTTGCGATGTTGATTTTATAAAAGGCTTGTTTGAAGCCGGTATGAATGTGGTGCGTATGAACACGGCACATCTCGGCCGCGAAGGTTCGGAGATGCTGATAAATAATGTGCGTGCGGTGTCCAACCGTATAGCTATCCTGATGGATACTAAAGGTCCGGAGGTGCGTACTACCATCTGTGCCGATCCTATCGCTTACAAAGTCGGTGACAGAGTGAAAGTCGTAGGTGATCCAGATCTGGAAACTACCCGTGAATGTATTTCCGTTTCCTACCCTAACTTTGTGCACGATGTTGCCATTGGCATACACATCCTTATTGATGATGGTGATCTGGAAATGATTGTTGTGGATAAAACGGAAGATTATTTGGTATGTGAGATACAGAATGATGCTACTTTGGGAAGTCGTAAGAGCGTAAATGTGCCGGGAGTACGTATCAATCTTCCTTCTCTGACGGAAAAGGACCGTACCAATATTCTTTATGCCATTGAGAAAGACATCGACTTTATTGCTCATTCTTTTGTGCGTAATAAACAGGATGTTCTGGATATAAAGGAAATTCTGGATGCTCATAACAGTGATATCCGTATCGTGGCCAAGATAGAGAATCAGGAAGGCGTTGATAACATTGATGAAATCCTGGAAGTGGCTGACGGTGTGATGGTGGCTCGTGGTGACCTTGGTATCGAAGTCCCCCAAGAGCGTATTCCGGGTATTCAGCGTTTGCTGATTCGTAAATGTATCTTGGCAAAGAAACCGGTAATTGTGGCTACGCAGATGCTTCATACAATGATTACCAATCCGCGTCCTACCCGTGCAGAGGTAACAGATATTGCGAATGCTATTTATTACCGTACGGATGCTTTGATGCTGAGCGGTGAAACGGCGTATGGTAAATATCCGTTGGATGCCGTGAAGACTATGACAAAGGTGGCTGCACAGGCAGAAAAAGATAAATTGGCTGATAACGATATTCGTATTCCACTGGATGAGAACAGCAACGATGTGACTGCCTTCCTGGCGAAACAAGCTGTAAAGGCTACTTCGAAGTTGAAGATACGTGCGATCATCACTGATAGTTACAGTGGACGTACTGCCCGCAACCTTGCTGCATTCCGTGGTAAATATCCGGTGCTGGCCATCTGTTATAAGGAAAAGACAATGCGCCATCTGGCACTTTCTTACGGTGTGGAAGCTATTTACATGCCGGAACTTGCTAACGGTCAGGAATACTATTTCGCAGCTCTGCGTCGTCTGCTGAAAGAAGGCCGTTTATCAGAATCTGATATGGTGGGTTATCTGAGTAGCGGTAAAGCCGGAACACATACTTCTTTCCTCGAAATTAATGTAGTGGGAGATGCTCTGAAGTATGCGGAAGAAAGTGTATTACCCAATAAAAACAGATACCTTTAATAAATAATAAATTAAAAATGAAGAATGAAGAATCAGGCTATACTGCACAAAAATTCTTCATTCTTCATTCTTCATTTCTATGACCATAGACGAATATATCTTGCAGCATATTGACGATGAAGGAGATTATCTGAAGGCTCTTTATCGGGACACACACCTTAAATTGCTTTTTATCCGCGTATGGCATCGGGCCATTTACAGGGGCGGATGCTAAAGATGTTTGTTAAAATGATACGTCCTCATCGTATTCTGGAGATAGGGACATATAGCGGTTATTCTGCTCTTTGTCTTGCCGAAGGCTTACCGGAAGACGGCATGTTGTACACGTTTGAGATCAATGATGAGCAGGAAGACTTTACCCGTCCGTGGTTGGAAGGTTCTGAGTATGCGAATAAAATAAAACTCTACATTGGTGATGCGTTGCAATTAGTGCCGCAGTTGGGCATAACGTTCGATTTGGCTTTTATCGATGGAGATAAGCGGAAATACGTTGATTATTACGAGATGGTGCTTTCCAATCTTTCTGACGGAGGTTATATTATCGCCGATAATACCCTGTGGGATAACCATGTGCTGGAAGAACACCCCCGCAATAATGACTTGCAAACCATTGGCATCAAGGCTTTCAATGAACATGTAGCACATGATACACGCGTAGAAAAAGTAATCCTTCCCCTGCGGGACGGATTAACAATTATCCATAAGAAGTAATTCAGGATATCGGATATGTGATAGAGACAATCTTTTCCTCTCTCTTTTCTTCTACTTGATAACTCCCCTTGAACGTTTCCACATAGAGGCGGTTGATATTATGCAGGATATGTTGTTCCTGTTCGTCCTCCCAACACTGATAAAGAGGACTTCGCAGGATGATTATTTTCAGGTATTTGTCTTCCTGGCTTAAAGTATATTCCACTTCGCGTTTCTCTCCCTTATATTCTTGAGGGACTGATAAGAGTGAAGTAAGTAATTTCAGGAACCATTTACTGTCAGCCTTTATCTGCAACATTTCCAATTCTGTATTGAAGGTTGATTTCACAATGCCGGGAGTCTCCATATCCACAATCATTCTGGTTTCCCGACATAGTTGAACGGCATCGCATTCTTGAACGGTGAAGCGCATCATTCCTGCTTCAAGGCGTGATAAGTCGAGGATATTGTTTATGAGTTTTAGTAGTTTCGTTGAGTTGCTTTTTACAGCAATTGAATACTCTTCTATTTCTTCATCCGTTAAGTCATTTTCTGAAGATAGTAATTCAGAAAAACCGACTACAGTGTTCAAGGGTATACGTATCTCATAGGTGATGTTATGGAGGAAGCATTCTTTCATCTTGTCAGCGGCTTCCATTCTTTCGAAGGCTTTTCGGGTTTCCTTCTCTGCATGCCGTAACTGACAGCGAATATGATAGGCACGTATAATGACAAAAACTAATATTAGTAATATAATTGTACCTGCACCTACCTGTATATAACGATATCGCTTGGTCAGTTCTTCTTTTTCAAGTAAAGCTCTTCGGATTTTATAGTTGGCTTGATGGGCTTCTTTGTGCCGTTGTAGCATATCCTGATTGAGAGAATCCCCTTTTATGGCTACCATTTTATACAGGTTGGCAGCATCTTTATAACGTCCGGTTTCCAGCAAGGCGTCTGCTTTTGATTTGAGTAAGTCGTTTTCGTTGAAAGGATCCGTTCCCCTACAGGCGGCCAATGCCAGGTCAAGCTCCCGGAAGCATTTGTCCCACTCTTTAGTGAGCTTATAATAAAATCCCCATAGGCTATGGTAGTTTATATAGGCACCGAGATACACATTATCACTATAATATTCTTCTGCCTTTTTCAGGTGCTGGATTAGTTTTTCCTGGTCTTTAGTAATCATATAGATTTTGCAAAACGATGTTTCTATTTCCAGAAATATTGTTTTGAATGTGTCTGATAGGGGAAGTCCTTTGGACACTTTTGTGAGAACATCCAGTTGCTTCTGATATTCACTGAGGGCTTGCGGATATTTTTCCTGTTTTTTATAAAGTTTAGCCAGATTTCCGTGTATTATTAATAGTCCATTTTCATTGGCCGTAGGATTATTCTCCAAAGCCTGTTTGTATATTTCGATGGCCTCGTCATACCGTCCGGCAAAATCATAGGCTTGTGCCAATGCAAGAGCCGCGATGAAGTTGCCTTTTTTATAATTGAGGCGGGTGGACTCATCTCTCATCTCTTGGGCTTGCATAATGGCATATTCGGTATCTCCCAGCGCACATCGTGCCTGAAGTACGGAAAGCCACATGGTATAGTAAAATGCATAATCCTTATACTGGTAGCTGGCCTCTTTCAGTATTAAAAGCCTTTTTTGCTGATTGAAAATATCTGCAAGATATTCATATTGGCGGCAATAGTCAAAAAGTGCCCATAACTCTTCTCCGTGTATTTGCTTCCGGCGGGCAAGCACAATTGCAGAATCCAGATATTCGGTAGCCGATTCCTGACCAATGTATTGCTGGAATGCATTTCTCAGAAATATGCAGCGGATGGAATCATTGGGTATGGTAGCGGCTGTCTGGAATATGCTGTCGCGCGCTTGCTGCTTCGTAGATGCATGTGTTTCTGTCAGGAAGGGTATGTCTGCCAGAAGCAGAATAAGGAGAATTATTTTTTTCATGCTTTGCCTGCTTGTTTTAATGGGTGAGTGAAGATGAAACGTGAACCGTTCGTATATTCCGGGTCTATCCAGATATTTCCACCAAGTTGGTCAATAATAAACTGGCAGATAGATAAACCGATACCTGTTCCCTGGGATTTCTCGTCTACCCGTTCGAAGCGGTTGAATATTGTAGGCTGTTTTTCCAATGGAATGCCACAACCGGTGTCTGTAACTGAGAATTGCGCCATACCCTCTTCATTTTGCTCTAACCGCAGGATAATACTGCCTTCTTTGGAAATAGAAACAGACATATTCCGCCTACCCCAGGTACTGATCAACATTTTAGTCAACGCCACCAAATTCACCAAAGAAGGCAGTGTTGTTTCGAAAGATAATGCAGCCTGTGTTTGTTTAATCCCTTCTACGGTTTGAATGATTCCTTCGCAAAGAGGAACAGCGTCGCATACCTTTAGGTCGAACTTCATGTTCTTTACGTCCAGGCAGGAAATATCCACTACATCGTTGAGCAGATTGATCAGTAGGCGGGAATTTAACTGAATGATTTCATAACATTGTTTCCGGGTATCTTCATCAATACCGGGGGTGGTCAGTACTTCGGAGAAACCGGACAAGGCATTTAAGGGGGTGCGGATTTCATGACTCATATTCGAAATGAACAGGCTTTTATTTCGCGTGGATTTCTCTACCTCCTCTTGTGCCTGCTGAAGCTTCAGTTGCGATTGTATTAGCTTTCTGCGTTGTTTTCTTAAATATACAACGCAGCCTATGGCAATGGCAATAAAAAACGGAAGGATGATGAGAGCTAATGAAAGCAAACGGTTCTGTTGCTGGCTGTTGGCAAGTTCCAGCTCATCGATTGAGTAGATTTTCCGCATATCCTTTACTCCACGGGAATTGATCTCCTCATAAACGGTATCTGATTTATGACTTAATTCTTTATACAATTTTGCAGCTTCTTCATACTGCTGTTCCTGCATTTTTTCATCTGCATCTTTCCAGCGGATATCCTCTTCTGCATAGGCAATGGATGAGAAAAATAGTAGTATTATCCAAACGTGTACTTTCATAAAGTAAGCTATTTTGTGATGTTGTTGCAAATGTAGTTTTTAATTAATGAAAAGCTACGTTTTGGTGCTAAAAAAAGTATAAATCATGAGTCTAACGAGATATTTGCGTAACTTTGCCTTTAAATATAGATAATTGATTTATGGAAACAACTCGTCAGAATAAAATAGCCCGTTTGCTTCAGAAGGAATTGAGTGACATTTTCCTGTTGCAAACTAAATCCATGCCGGGAGTACTGATCTCTGTCAGTGCTGTGCGTATCAGCCCGGACTTGAGTGTCGCACGTGCTTATCTGAGTATCTTCCCTTCGGAAAAGGCGGAAGAGATAATAAAGAATGTCAATGATAATATGAAGTCTATCCGTTATGAGTTGGGGACCCGTGTGCGTCATCAGCTTCGCATCATTCCGGAACTGAAGTTCTTTGTGGATGATTCACTGGATTATCTTGAAAAAATAGATGAATTGTTGAAGTGAACCTTCCCTTCTACATAGCTCGGCGTTATCTCTTCTCCAAGAAGAAACACAATGCTATCAATATCATTTCCGGCATTTCGGTGTGCGGAGTGGCATTGGCTACGTTGGCGCTGGTCTGTACACTTTCCGTATTCAATGGTTTTCAGGATATGGTAGCAGGATTCTTTACAGCCTTTGATCCGGAATTGAAAATTACGATTCGTGAAGGAAAAGTCTTTGAACCGCAGGGGGCAGCATTTCAGGAAGTGCGCTCTTTGCCGGAAATTGGTGTCTGGACAGAGACGCTGGAGGAGAATGCCATGGTGCAATATAAGGATCGTCAGGCTATGGCTATTATTAAAGGGGTGGAAGATAACTTCGAGGAGCTTACGTCTATTGATAGTTTGCTGTACGGTGCAGGTGAGTTTATCCTGCATGACTCTATCGTAGATTATGGCGTATTGGGTGTGGAATTGATATCTGAGTTGGGAACAGGACTTCAGTTTGTTGATCCCCTTCAGGTGTATGCTCCCAAACGGAATGTACGCGTGAATATGGCTAATCCTTCCGCTTCTTTCAATCGTGATTACCTATTTTCTCCCGGTGTAGTGTTTGTTGTCAATCAGCAGAAGTATGATGCACGCTACATTCTTACTTCTCTTAGCTTTGCTCGTAATCTTTTTAATTATGACACGGAGGTGTCGGCTGTTGAATTGAAGTTGAAGCCGGGGACGGATGTTACGGCTGTGCAGAGAAAGATTGCTCGTATCCTAGGTGATGAATTTGTAGTATTAGACCGTTATGAGCAGCAGGCTGATGTGTTCCGTATTATGGAGATAGAGAAATTCATATCTTATCTTTTTCTCACATTTATTCTTGCGATAGCCTGTTTCAATGTGATTGGTTCTCTTTCCATGTTGATCCTGGATAAACGCGAAGACGTGGAGACTCTGCGTAATCTTGGAGCTGATGACCGCTTGATAGCCCGTATATTTTTGTTTGAAGGTCGGCTTATTTCCCTGTTCGGTGCACTTTCCGGTATTGTTCTTGGTCTGTTGCTTTGCTATATCCAGCAGCGTTTCGGCATTATTTCCTTAGGTGGTGGTAATGGCAGCTTTATTGTGGATGCTTATCCTGTTAGTGTGCATGTAACGGATGTAGTACTGATATTTATTACGGTGATTACTGTCGGATTCCTTTCGGTGTGGTATCCGGTGCACTATTTGACGCGGCGGTTACTGAAGAAATAATGTCTGTTGACGCAAGTGTCGAACCACTGGTTTTGTACTCAATCTAGCCATTAGTGTATTCATTTTGTATTTTGTGGGTTTAGATATCATTCTGGCAAGAACACATATATGTATCTGTTGTTGAGTTCCTATATTTGCATGTAGAGACAATTTGAGAATTGTTTTCAATATGGAATGTGGCAAAGGGAATTAAAAGGTTCTGTTCTCTTTGCTGCAAAGAAATGCAATGATTAATAGAATTCACCTAAAAATCTTTTTATTTATGGAACGACGCACCTTTCTTAAAATTTTGTCATCAGCAGGTATCGTTAGCTTGGTTAGTCCGACTTTTGCTATGGAAGTTTGTAAAAACAAGGTGTCTAAATCTTCTTCAGCTCTTCTCGAATCAGCTTTTCGTAATCCGCCTTTCTCTTCCGGAGTTTATACATGGTGGCATTGGATGAATGGTAATATAACTAAAGATGGTATAACCCGTGATCTTGAAGCCATGAAGGCAAATGGTATTGCGGGGTATCAATTGTTTGAAGCAGGAAGTGGCATCCCTATTGGTCCGGTAGAATCGCTTAGTGATGAATGGGTAGATCTTATTCTGCATACGCTCAAAGAATCAGAAAGGTTGGGTTTGGAGTTTGCAATGCACAACTGCCCCGGTTGGTCATCCAGTGGTGGTCCGTGGATCACTCCAGATAAAGCTATGCAAATAATAACGTGGAGCGAAACTAAAATAACGGGTGGAAAGCAAGTCAGGATTCAGTTACCCACTCCCAAACATATGTTTGATTATTACATAGATACATATTGTTTGGCTATTCCGGCAAATATGAAAGTAATACCTAGGTTGTCAATTCTTGAATTATCAAATAGGCTTGATAAGGATGGTGTTTTAACTTGGGATGTTCCTACTGGTGAGTGGCTGATTATGCGTTTTTGGACAAACAGCCAAAGATCAGAAGAATAAGTCAGCCCCCTCTAAATCAACCGGATTAGATTGTGACAAATTCAGTACAGAAGCACTGGATTATCATTTGAATTGTATGTTTAAAAGGCTGATGCCTACAATGGAGAAAATAGCCAAACATTCTAAGATCGGTTTGCTAATAGATAGTTATGAAACGGGTGACCAGGATTGGACTTCCGACATGCCTGTCTATTTTGAACAAAGTCATGGGTATGAACTGTATCCATTTTTACCCGTATTAGCCAATAAAATAGTTGAGAGCGAGGAAAGTACAAAGCGTTTCCTGTTTGACTTTCGTCGAGTTAGAGCTGATATGTTTGCTGAACGTTACTATGGTCATTTTCAAAAGCGATGTAAAGAGAAGGGTATAATAACTTATACTGAGCCTTATGGAGGCAATATGATGGAAGAATTACAGGTGGCACAACAGCTTGACATTAATATGGGGGAATTCTGGTGTGGTCAGACTGTACTTTGGGCAAATTATAAGTATAATCGTACCGTCAAACAAGTAGCTTCAATAGCACATACGCTTGGTGGAAGGTAGTTGGTGCCGAGGCTTTTACTTCTGAACCGGATGCGGATAAATGGTTGCAGTATCCATATGCTCTAAAGTCATTAGGTGATTATATGTTTACCCGAGGGCTTAGTAGAATTTATTTTCATAGATTTGCCCACCAACCACACCCTACTGCTGCTCCGGGAATGACGATGGGGGCGTGGGGGCTACACTTTGACCGTACCAATACATGGTGGAAACCGGGAAAAGCATGGATTGAGTATTTGAATCGTTGCCAGTACATTTTCCAGAGTTCAACTTTCTATGGTGATATTCTTTATCATAATGGTGATGATAGTTTTGGTAGCACTATTGAACCGGAACAAACCCTACTGGCCCCTCCGGAAGGATATGATTATGATATGGTAAATACTGAAATGCTGGACAAAGCACATATCAAGGATGGAAAGATTCTTTTTCCCGCTACACGTTTTGATGGCTATAAGCTCTTAGTGTTGCTTAAATCGGAAACAATGTCATTACATACGTTGCGGATACTGGCCCGATTGGTAGGTGAGGGAATGGTATTGGTTGGGCAAAGGCCACTGCATACCTTAGGTTTATGTGATGGAGAGAAAGAGAATGAGTTTGCTGCACTGGTGCAAAGAGTTTGGCAGCACCCGAACGTGCATGAAGGAAAAGATTTGCAAACCATTTTTAACCGGTTAGGTGTGTCTCCCGACTTTGTTTATCATTCTGAAGCAGGAAATTCATCTGTTCATGCTATCCATTATCAACAAGAAGGAGTCGAGATATACTTCGTTGCAAATCGTAAGCGAGCGCACGAGAAAGGAACGGCTCATTTCCGGATAAAAGGTTATATTCCGGAGTTATGGGATCCTTATACAACTGAAATTCTACAGTGTCCGGTCTATCGCACTGATAACGAGGGCGTAGAAATACCTCTTAATCTAACTCCTGCAGGATCCATGTTTGTTGTTTTTCGTAAAGTTGAGAAACAACAGAAGTACACAGATGTGAAATACAATGGTGTTTCTTTGTTTCCGACTATTGGAAATGTAGTGAAACAGGATTCTTTGTCTGCAAATTTTAGTATTACTTGTTGGATAAAGCCTGAGGTGGATATAGCCATGACGGAAGAACAGGAACTCGGTGATATGCGTGCCCGTTTTTTTGCTATTTATCCTTTGGAAGGAGAGCGACGGCATGGAAAAGGACATAGTTCCCTTGGGTTGTCAGTAGGTCGGAATGGAGTCGTTGTCTATGAACGGACTATACATAATAAAGCTGTATACCGAAATCCCAGACCATTATCGGGATGGACCCATTTTGCTTAGTTTATCAGGATAACACACCGCATCTTTGGATAAATGGAGTATATGCCGGAGTAGGAACAACTTCAGACGCAATCGTGCATCTTGAAACATCTCATTCGGATTTGTTGTGTAAAGCGGATGCTTATGAAGGAGGACTCTGCAATCTGTGTATCCATCCTTCCAGTATTGACAAAACAGAAATAACAAACCTTTATCAAAAAGGGATACCTGCTCCGTTTCATCCAAGTGAGCAGGTACTTTCATGGTTACCCAGTCATCGGTTTGTTGCATGGCAGGCTGGTGTTTATGAGTTTATTGCAGAACGTACAAGTATCCGTAAGCATGTTGATACTCTTCCTACATGTATTCCGTTAAAAGGCCCTTGGACTGTTCGATTCCCTCAAAATATGGGAGCATCTGAGGAAATAACTTTAGCCAGATTGCATTCATTACATTTAGAAGAGGATTTTGGGGTTCGTCATTTTTCGGGAACGATGACTTATCTCTATTCGTTATCTATAAATAATATCTATTTGCAGGACGATATTTGTTTGCGCTTGGATCTAGGTCGAGTAGAAGTACTTGCTGAAGTGTTGGTGAATGGAAAACGTGCTAGTATTTGTTGGGCACCTCCTTATGCCATTGATATACAGCAGCTATTGCACGAAGGAGATAATCTGATAGAAATTCGTGTAACAAATTTATGGGTCAACCGATTGATTGGTGATGAGTATCTGCCTGAAGAGAATGTTTATAATTATCAGGATATTCCAAATAAATATTCTACATTGCGCAACGGTGGTATCAAGAAACTTCCTGAATGGTATCTACTGGGTAAACCAAAGCCTGCAGGAGGTAGAATTGCATTTACAACTTGGAAACATTATGATAAGACTTCACCTCTTGTTGAATCTGGTTTATTAGGACCAGTCACCTTAACAGTTGGGAAAATAGAGAGCCTGAATATATGAGGTGTTCACTGAATATAAATTACAGCCTCCTATGCCACTGGCTAATTGGGGCACCATTGCCCAACAACTGGCGATAAAGTTTGGAGATAGATTTAAGTTGTTGTAATTTTACGCTCGTCGGGAGTGCTGGTGCACCCCCTTGGCGCTGGCCGATCCCCGACCGATGAGCTTGAAAGAAAAACAGCGCATGACACAGTTTACTTTACGCCCCCAGGCAAGAATGAATATTATTTTCATTCCTGCCTTAAGTTTTTGGTGTATATACAGGTTCTTTTTAGTTGAGAGAATCGTCTTTATATTTATTGCTCTCTCTCTGTATTCCTTGGGAGTTTGATTGTATCGTTTGCCAAACTCTTTATAGAAATGTGACCGATTTGTGAAAGCTGTCCGATACATGATTTCCTGTATAGTCAATGTTGTAGTTAATAGTAATTTGGCAGCATAATTAATTCTTTGTTCTTTGATGAAATCTTTAGGGGGGAGTTGATCCAGATTCTTAAACTTGCGATATAAATTTCTGCTGCTGGTTTGCATGGCTTCTGCAAGTTCTTCCGGACCAAATTCAGTGTTGTCCATATTTTCATTGATTAGTTCAACAGCAGTTTCCATGAATTTTTTGTCTTCCTGTTGTAACAACTGTCCACCACTAAATTCAAAGGCACTTGCTGAAGAGTTGTAGTATTGCTTTAATTCTTCCTGCTTTTTTAATAGTTGTTTGATGATACTCCTAAGATATTGAGTATTGAATGGTTTGGGGATGTAAGCGTCTGCTCCAGATTCTATACCCTCAATTTTTTCATCGGTTGTATTTTTTGCAGAGAGGATAATTAATGGAATATGCATTGTATGTTTGTTGCTTTTGAGTTGTTTGATTAAGGTGATTCCATCTATTTTGGGCATCATAATGTCTGTAATGATAAGATCCGGTGTCTTTTGTTTTAATAAAACAAGCCCTTCTTCACCATTTTCTGCCGTTAAAATGGAATATTCATCGGATAGTATATCTTTTAGCATCCACAGTAACTCTTTGTTGTCATCTATCATCAGAATGGTTGTTTCTGGTTGGTTGAATTCCTTTTCGTAATCACCTCTTTCAGCTGTTTCAATATTCGTATTGTTGCTTAGAGGTTCGGATTTAGGAGTTTCATTCAATACATGTTCGGCTTCTTCTGTTACTTCAAGCTGTGGTAGGTTCACTATGAACTGAGCATATTGGTCTATTTCGCTTTTTACTTCAATAGTACCTTGCAGTAGTTCTACCATACTTTGACAAATGGCAAGTCCTAAACCATTTCTGGAAGAAAGTCCTTTAATGCTATTCTCCTGAATGTTATCAAGTACACTGTATCGGTTAAATATAAGTGGAATATTCTCTTTACAAATTCCTTTTCCTGTATTATAGACTTTAATATTTAGTTTATCTACCTTTATTTTTATGGATATACGTATTGTTCCATTTTCGGGGCTATATTTAAATGCATTCGAAATAAGATTATTTAGAATCTTAGTAAATCCGCTATAATCACTCTTCCATATAATATCTGGACTGATATCTGTTTCCAGATGGATTTGATTTTGTTCTGCCAACTCACCAAATGAATCTATAATGTCTTTTGCTAATTTGCTGATATTCAGTTCTTGTATATGGCATATTTGATTGCCGGTTTCCATGCGACGGAAGTCTATTACTTCTTGTATCAGGCTATTGAGACGCTCTGTATTTGATTTTATAATCTGGGCATATTTTTTAATGAAAACATCACTGTTCTCATGCTGCAGAATTCTTTCGCATGGACCATAAATCAGGGTAAGTGGTGTACAGAATTCATGTGTGATGTTGGTAAAGAAACGTAGTTTACCTTCATACATTTCTTCCTTATATTTTTCATTTAACTTTTTGGACATGGCGGCTTTTCTTCGTTCGTATTTCCGCCGGATATAATGCCAAAATCCCAATCCTACCCCAATAATCAATAATACATATATTATCTGGGCTGTAATACTCTGATACCAAGGGGGAAGAATGATGATACGGATACTTTTGATTAAATTGTCATTGCTATTTCCTCCATCATTGTATTTTACTTTCAATGTATAATCTCCGGGAGGGATATTTGTAAATTGCGCTTCATTAGAGCGTGTATCCATCCATACATTATTGAAATTTTCAAGTTTATAAGAATATCTGCAGTTCTCGCCATTAATAAAGTCTGTGGCTACAAAAGAGACTGCAAAGAAATTCTGATTATGGTTCAACACGATATTTTGAGAATTACTATCTTTTTTCTCAAACTCATGAATGTTATATTCCTTATTGAATATTCTTACTTTTGTAAAGTGAATATCAGGCACAAAGTTGTTTTTCTTTTTTTTCTCTTTTTTTATCCAGACTACGCCATTTACTCCTCCAAAAAAGTATCTGTTGTTTATTTTGTCTTGAAAATATGCATTATCACTAAATTCTGTTATATCTAAGCCCGTTCTATGATTAAAGTTCCTGAACGTATTCTTTTGGGAATCAAATAATATAATGCCGGTATTACTGCTTAACCATAGATGTCCTTCTTTGTCTTCAATAATTCCGTGTATTGTATTATTGGGTAAACCTTCATTCTCATTAAAATTCTTATAGTCATAATTACCATTAGATGAGATTTTCAGTTTGGTTAATCCATAACTTGTACCTAACCATATATCTTCATGTTGGTCTTGATATATGCATAATATATCACTCATGGGGGCTATACCATTTCTATCAAAAGAAATGAAAGAATAATTTTCAGTGCGAGAATTTAATCTGATGACCCCATTACCACGCATTCCAATACAAATAATGGAGTCATTTTCTGGATATATAGAATATATTTGATTGTTTTTCTGTTTATGAGGAACATCAAAATTGAATGCTTGAATCTTTTTAGCTTCAAGGCCTTGTTTCTGTTGTTGAATGTTTATTTTTAATAAAGTATTTCCTGCACCTACCCACAATAGTGAGTCGTTTGTTTCACACATGGAATGTACATGGGAGATATTTTGATTAGTATTGTTAGCTAATGAGTGAATTTTATTGTCCGAAAAAGAGTAGTAATTTAATCCAGGTCCATTTGAACCGATCCATAAAATTGGATATACATTACTTGGTGCAAATGCAAAAACTTCATTATTCGTAAGTCCTTCTTGTGTTGTAAGGTGGTATGACATTATCATTTGAATACTCTTTTTGAAGTATCATAATGGTTGATCTTTATTATACCATTGTCTTTGGTTCCTAACCATAGAGTATTATATTTATCAGTGTAAACAGCGCGGATCGGCCTTTTCTTGCTGATCGGAAGTTCATTGAGCAATATATTAGTAAATGTATATTCGTCTTTTGTCCAGGCATATACCCCCTGTCCATCTGTACCAATCCAAATAATATCTTGTTGTTTATCTTTCCATAAAGAGAATATACCACAATTAATGTTGAACTTCTCTGCTTGGTAATTTTGTTCAGCCATAAGTCGTATAAGACCATTTGTCTCAAATCCGATAAGAACATCGTTGTCATCAAAAATAATGGCTCCAATTTTACCACTTTCCTGAATCAATTGCTTTAGCTTTCTGATAAAATGTAGTTTTCCTTTTTCTTTGTAAAATATGTTTCCTTCAGAATCCACCATAATTATTTTCTCGTCACTGTAAAAGGGCATATTTTATAAGGTGGGGATGTGTAAAGTCCGGATGTCTGACAATTTGAGGATTATTTGTTTTTTTCCCGGATATGGTATACCTTTCCATTATACCTTTATGATTAATCCATATCGTATCTTGAGAATCAACAATAAAACTTGATACATTGTCTAATTCTTTCTCTTTATAGATAGGGAAGTTTATAAATTTATTGTCTAAGTTCGAATATAGAGATAATGTATTTGGTCTATTGAATACATATAAATAGTCTTGATTGTCTTTGGCAATATATGAATTTTCACCAAATTCATTATAATATTCCTCTATTGCATTACTTTTTTGCGATAGTTTGTTTAATCCCCATTTAGTGCTAATCCATAGGTAGTTATCTGTTTCTATGATTTTTCTGATGACATTGCTTGAAAGGCTATTTTGATTATTGATATCTGGCTTATAGACATATATTTTTTGACTATCATACATGTTGAGTCCATCATAAGTACCAATCCATAGGAATCGTTTCTCATCTTGAAATAAGCAAGTTACGGAACTGTTTGATAGACCGTCACGATTACTAATTTGCCTAAGGTTATGTGAACTGATATTTTGTATAGAACAAAATAGTAGCAACAAAGATATTTGAATATAATATTTCATGAGTAGTAGTCTTCTTGGCATTAATAACTTTAACTGGTCAACAAAGATAGTGCTCTGATCGAGTTTTCCCAAATTCTATTTGGTTGAATTTCTATTTTAATAAGATGAGATTTAGTTAAAACTTAAGTTTTATGATTGAGGGGATAACTCCCGTTAAAAGGCGGTTGTATTCAATTTCGCCATAAATGTATTTTCTTTGCGCATTGCGGATATAAGCATGATATTGGCGAGATATTGTATATATGCATATCGCTTATGCCCTAATTTTGTATGTAGAAACAACATTAAACGTTTTCAATAGTGTATTAGTTTTTTTTATGGGTATTGGGAAAAGATACTATATTATTAATTTCTAAAAATAACGATGAATATGGAAAAACACTCTTTAATTTTTGGAGGTATTGCTAAAAAAATATCATTAGAATACTTTTTGATAATTTGAGTTTTGGTGAATTATGTATACTGATACTTTAATGGTATTTATCTTTTTAATAAATGCCTTTTAAAAATAGAACCAATTTAAAATATATTAATATGAAAAAAACATTTTTATGCTAACAAACAAAAGTGAACGAAAAATAGGAGGAAAAAGGTTTTCTGTAATCCTACTATTGTTGTGTTTATCTCTGTTTACTGTTTATGGTCAGGGAAAGAAAAATATTAAAGGATTAGTCACTGATGAGAAGAATGAACCGTTAATAGGAGTCAGTGTAGTGGAAGTTGGTACTTCTAATGGTACAATAACAGATGTAGATGGAAAGTTTGAAATAAATGTTTCATCAAATTCGACTTTAAAGTTTAGCTATATTGGTTACAATGTTCTTGAGAAAAAGATTGGTACGCAAACGGTGATGAATGTTGTTTTAACTGAGGCTGCCTCAGAATTGGATGAGGTTGTAGTTGTAGGCTATGGAACTGTAAAAAAGCGTGATTTGACAGGCTCTGTTACTTCTGTTGATTCTGAAAAACTCTTGCAGAGTCCGGCATTATCTGCAGCGGAGGCTATTCAGGGTAAAGTTCCGGGTGTATTGATACAGAACACAAGTTGGACTCCGGGAGCTACTCCGTCTATTCTTATTCGTGGTACACGTTCTATCAAAGCAGGCAATGATCCGTTGTATGTTGTGGATGGTATTCCTATTTCAACAGCTCCTAATTTGTTTGCACCTGGTGATATAGAATCAATAGAGGTGCTTAAGGATGCCTCAGCTACTGCTATTTATGGATCCAGAGGTGCTAATGGAGTTATCATAATCTCAACGAAGAAAGGTAAGAAAGGGAAAGTGCAGGTTGACTATAATGGCTATTATGGTATTCAGACCATTCAAAACAAGTTGGAATTAATGGATGGAGCAGAATATGCGGAGTATGTGCGTGAAGCTTATAGAGCAGCTGGACAATACGATTCAGCACTGCCTAATATGGAACTGGATAAAACATTACCCTCGTTTACTGGTGATGATTATACTTGGCAATCTATTGCAATGGCTTATGATGAAAACGGTAATTATGATTCCAGCAAAGTACGTTCCGGTGCTTTGTGGTGGAACGAAGTAGAACGTACAGGTATAGTGACTGATCACCAACTCGGCATTAGAGGAGGAGGTGATAAAATGCAGTTTGCTTTTAATACTACATACTTCAAGAATGAAGGTATTTATAAGAATCAAGATTACTCACGCTATACAGTAAAGTTGAGTGTTGATGCAGAAGTAACTAATTGGTTGAAGATAGGCGGACAGTCGCACTTCAGTCATTCATTACAGAATAGAGGTTCTAACTTCCAGGATTGTTGGCGTGTGAATCCACTTGGACGATTGTATGATGATGATGGAGTTCCTACATTGATGACTTCAGGAGGTGATTCTCAATGGTGGAATCCTCTTCAATACTTAGAACCTAACGCAGTGGTTAATCCTTTGAAAATTAACCGTTTCTTAGGTAGCTATTATGGGGAAATCAAGCTTCCATTAGATGGGCTTAAGTATCGTGCAAATATTGGAATTGATTTTCATTCTCGTCAGGATTATTCCTTCTTATCTTCAAATGCAAGACAGGGCAATCCTAATCAGGCAAAAAATGCTACTCAACAAACTTATGCTTATACCTTTGAAAATCTGTTATTTTACGATAAGCAGTTTGGAAAACACTCTATCGGAGTTACTTTATTGCAATCTATTCAGCGTAATAGAACCGAAAGTTTGAGTGCTACTGTTCAGGATTTACCTTCGGATGATCTGCTTTTTAATGATATTGCATCAGCATTGGATATAACAGGGTATGATAGTAATAACCAAGTATGGAGCCTTGCTTCTTTCATGGGACGCTTGAATTATAATTATAAAAGCAGGTATTATGCTACATTCTCAATGCGTTATGATGGCTCTTCGCGTCTAGCTGATGGACACAAATGGGTTTCTTTCCCTGCTTTTTCGTTAGCATGGAGAGTAAATGAGGAAAACTTTCTTAAGAATTTTGATAAACTTGATAATTTGAAATTGCGTTTTGGATATGGTGTAACTGCCAACACTTCTATTAATCCTTATCAAACAAAAGGATTGTTATCAAAGAAGTACTATAATTATGGAGAAAATATGGTTATTGGTTACACTTCCTCTAGTTTACCGGATAAAACATTGACTTGGGAAACTACCGGGCAATGGAATGTAGGTGTTGATTTCAGTTTTTTCCGTGGACGTTTGAGTGGAACAGTTGATGCTTATCTGCAAAATACACATGATTTGCTGCTTGACCGTCAGTTACCTGCTGTCTCTGGCTATACGAGTGTACTTACTAATGTTGGTAAAACAAGAAATAAAGGTATTGAGGTTAGTTTGTCTACGGTAAATATACAAAATAAAGATTTCACATGGTCTACAGATTTTATGTATTCAACTAATAAGGAAGAAATTGTAGAATTGTATAATGGAAAAGTAGATGATATAGGTAATAGCTGGTTTATAGGTGAAGCGCTTGGAGTATATTATGATTATAAGAAAATAGGCATCTGGCAGGATTCTCCGGAAGATCTTGCTGAAATTGAAAAATATAATAAGAATGGTCACAAATTTGCACCAGGAATGATTAAATTGTTGGATATCGATGGAGATCATAAAATTACCGCGGACAATGATCGTATGATCCTTGGACAAAAACGTCCCAAACATATTTTTAATCTTAGCAATACATTTGTTTATAAAGGCTTTGATCTGAATATTGTTCTTTATGGAACCTTAGGCGGAATGTTGAAAAATGCAGTTCGCGTGAATCATCAGTCCTATCGTAATAATAGTGTGAAATTTGATTATTGGACTCCAAACAATCCGACTAATGCTTATCCTCGCCCTAACAGACTGTATGATAATATAGAGTATGAGTCCTCATTGTATTATGAAAAATCGGATTTTTTACGTGTAAAAACGATAACATTAGGGTATACATTACCTAAGAATCTGGTTAATAAAGCAACTTTATCTAATTGCCGATTATATGTTACTGCCCAGAATCCTCTTGTATTTACAAACTATACAGGAGTCGATCCGGAAGGAGCAGCAACCTATGCTTCACCGAGTGTAAGCAGTTGGATATTTGGTGTGAATGTTTCTTTTTAAACTAATAAAATAAGAATAAAATGAAAACTATAAAATATAGAAAAAGTATCGGCATAATTCTTACGATAGCTTGCGGGTTTACCTCCCTAACAAATACTGGTTGTGATGATTTTCTCTCTGAGAAAGAAGTTCCCCGTATCACAAGTGATTTTTATAAAACAGAACAAGGCATACTGGCTGCTATTGATGCTACATATGCTTATATGCGTTTTGGAGTTGGTGGGGAGTTCTCTAATGTTCTTACAGAGTTAGGTACTGACCTGATAACAGGTGCAGAGGGAGCATTAAGTTATCCGTATAACTTATATAGTGCAACTTTGTCACCAACAGAATCGAAATTGTATAGTTTGTGGGAAAATCATTATAAAGCTATCGGAGTGACAAATCTTGTCTTAGACGCACTGCCGGAAGCGAGTATCGGAGTCTGAGAAAGAGAGCTATGGTGCTGAAATGAATTTCTTTCGTGCATACTTTTATTTCGATTTAGTTCAGCAATTTGGTAAGATACCTTTGGTCACTGAAGCAATACAAGAACCTCAGACAGACTTTAAACGTTCTTCTGTTGCAGATGTTTATAAGCTAATTGTTAGCGATTTAAGATATGCAGCAGAACATCTCAGGGAATCAGCTACAGGTACGGATCAAAGTAAGGCTACTAAATATGCCGCTGCCCATTTATTATCTAAAGTTTATCTTACACGTGGTAGTGCAATAACTGATCAGCGTGGGCAATTGTCAACTGATATGGATAGTGCTTATTACTATGCTAGAAGAGTGATAGACAGTTCTAAATATACTCTGTTAAATAACTATTCAGATTTGTGGGATGTTAACAATATGGGGAATAGTGAGGTTATCTTTTCTATTCAGTTTACTCTTGATCCGATATATAATGGAGATGGGAACAAATCTCACTTATATTGGGGGTCATGGTATGAAGATCAACCTGGTATGATGCGTGATATAGCTAATGGTCGTCCTTATCGTTTTCATCGTGCTACCAATAAAACGATGTTTGAGTTGTTTGACCGCAAAAATGATTCCCGTTTTTATAAGAGTTTTAAATGGACCTATTATTGTAATAAAGCGACTTCTTCCTTGGCTATAGGAGATACTGCAATCTATTATAGCTTAAATGCTCCCCAAAATAGAACATATAAGTATAAATATTTTCAATGGAATAAGAATGATCCAAGTAAAAATAACAGATATTATCCTATTTTGCTGAAATACGAGGATCCATTAAGAGAAACAGCAAATGAACAAAAAGGTGTACGTGAATGGGTACGTATGCGTCTTGGCGAGACTTATTTGATTGCTGCGGAAGCGGCAGGTCGTAAGGGGGACTATAATTTAGCTGCTGATTTGATTAATATTATTCGTGAACGTGCTTCCTGGAAAGCTGGCGAGAAAAAGGTACCTCAATATTGGCTAGAAGAAGGTGGTGAGATGGAAAATACAGAATCTACTTATGAAAATATAAAAGTGACGGCAGATGACCTGAAGATGAATTTTGTAGATTTTATGTTGGATGAAAGAGGGCGTGAGCTTTTAGGCGAATATACAAGATGGGAGGATCTGGTGCGTTGTGAGAAATTAATTGAGTATGTAAAAAAATGGAATCCTGATGCAATGAAGAATATTCAAGAGTATCACAAATTGCGTCCAATTCCTCAAAAGCATATTGACCGACTGAATCCTCGTGGTTCTGATGAGGAAGAACAGAATCCTGGATATTTCTAATTATAACTAAATAGTTATGCAATGTAAGAAGTTAGTTCATTATTGAACTAACTTCTTATTAAAGAGATTTTTATTTTTGAAAATTAAAAAACTAACATTTAATGCCGTGAACTTAACTAAATTTTTGAAAGGAAGTGCAATTCTTTTGTTGTTTTCCTCTTTTGTTATTTCCTGTCATGATAATGATGTGATTGAAAAAGAAGAAGATAATCAGGACCCTGATACGGAAGAATCTATCAATTTGGCTTTAGGAAAGACCGTCGAAACCAGAATTAATAGCATAACTGGCTCAGGCTCTAATACTGAAAAAGCTAATTTAATGACTGATGGTGATTTAACAACATATTGGGAATCTGCGGACTCATATAAACATTCTATTCTAATTGATTTAGGGAGCGTACAAGAAGTATCAAAAATAGTAGTGCATTGGATTGATGAACGTGGATGTAATGCGTATAGCCTCAATTTTGGAAAAGAAAAAGATAAAATAGTAAGTGTTATATCCAGGAATGATGTAGAAGAAAAAGCAGTTAGTACATTTGAGGGTTTTAAGGAAGAAGCTCGCTACGTGGAATTGGTCTTACGTGGGAGATTAGGCTATACTGGCGGGTATAGAATATCCGAGATCGAAATTTACAATGAGGATAATATAGAGTATACCAATACACCTGAGGAACAAAAAGCTCTTGATACAATTACAGAGCGATTGATTGCTAGTTACTTGAGTGATATACCAGATGATAAGAATATTGAAAGCTTCTCAAAGTCAATGCAGGCAGATGGTTCATGGACGGATATTGACTATAATGATCAAATATCTGCTGATGGCTGGAAACCGAATGGCCATCTTAACAGATTAAAAAGCTATGGCACTAAACTACAAGCATCCTGAAAGCAAATTTTTCAATAATGCTACATTGTTACAACAAATAGAAAAGGGGTTGTTATGTTTTAAGAAAAAGGCACCTTCCTGTTCGGATAATTGGTGGTATAATGATATCGGTGCCCCTCAAGCTTATATGATACCACTTCTGTTGTTGAAGGGACATATTTCACATGAAAATATGCTTGTGGCAGCAGCATATTTGAAAGATAAGATTGAAAGTTATATAGGAGGTGGTAAGAATTTATCGTGGATTGCTGAAATCGCAATGCACAAAGGGTGTGCTGAGGATAATTATTCAACAGTACAACATGCTTTTAAGGCGATTGCTTCCACATTGTCAATTGTTTCAGAACAAGGGAAAGAGGGGATTAAAATAGATGGCAGTTTCCATCAACATCATGCCCAGATTTATTCGGGAGGATATGGAATGTCGCTGACCGATGACGTTTCAAAATTTATGGAAATGTCTGTTGATACTCAGTTTGCAAATGAATTTACTCTTGAAAAGAAAGAAATATTTCAGAAACTACTTTTAGAGGGACATCTTTTACTTAGTTTCCGAAACTCTATCGATTTTGGAACTAGAGGGCGAAATATATCACGTCCTACGTCTGAGTATACTACAGTTCCTGTGGATGTCTTGGAAAGGGCGGTCGTTGGCGATCCTGCCAATGCCGGGATTTATAGAGCATGGATAAATCATATAAATAGTGGAACCGCTTTTCCTAAAGCAAATGTGAACAAACATTTCTGGAAATCAGATATGATGACACAACATGGTGAGAATTTCTATATGTCCGCAAAAATAATATCAAAGCGTACTTATGGAACAGAATCCTTGAATAATGAAAACATAAAGGGGTATAATCTTCCTTTAGGAGCTACGAATATAATGACAACAGGTAAGGAGTATGATAATATATATCCGGTCTGGGATTGGACTCGTATTCCTGGTACAACTGCTATTGGTAATCAGGATAAGACGTCTTTAGAAGGTTATCAGATTGGTAATAACGAGTTTGGTGGAGGCGTTAGTGATGGTGTAAATGGAATTATTGCTTATAAGGGTAAATACAATGAATTGCAAGCTAATAAAGCATATTTTTTCTTTGATAATATGATGTTCTGTATAGGCAGTGATATTTCCTATGTTCAGAATGATAATGTTTTGACTTCTGTAGAACAGAATTTATTGAATGGTGAGGTTATTTATAATGATGGGCAAGAAAAGCAACTGTCATCAAACAGTAATATGCAATTGAAGCAATTGAAATGGGTATATCATAATAACACAGGGTATATTTTTAGAGGAACAGATAATGTTACTATACAAAATATGTCTCAAGCAGGTTCTTGGAAAGATATCAATGCTACAGGAGAATCGGGGCTTATAGATAAGAATGTTTTTAGTGTCTGGATAAATCACGGACTTAATCCGGAGAATGCCAGTTATCAATATATTGTTGTACCGGATAAGTCTATAAATGCATTTCGGGATTTAGCTGAGCAAATAGATCTTTATATTGCACAAAATGATGGTTCGGTTCAGGCTATACGTGAAGGCAATAAGTATGGATTTGTTTTTTATAAAAGCGCCAGTACAAAGATGGACGATGGTTTAGTGATATCATCTGATAAGCCTTCTATTGTCTTTATTGAAAAAAAGGTAACACTTATACTATTGCTGTGTCAGATCCTACATATACACAAGCAAATGTAACGTTAACTCTAAATAAAAAGATGATAGAGAAGAGCGGGGTTACTATAACAGAACAAGGTAGCAATATTATTTTTACTTTGCCTGTGGGCGATTACGTAGGAAGTAGTGTTGTAGATGTTTTTACCGAAAAATAATAAAATTATAGATATATGAAGAAGTTGCACTTCATTATAGTTGTACTACTTTTTATCCGAACACCTGTTGTATTGGGGCTGGATATAAAAGGTGAAAAAGAAGTACCTGTTACTGTTACTGTACTTTCCGATTATCGGTTACATACCATCATACCTTCTGACTTTTTGGGATTTAGCTATGAAATGTCTCAGTTGACCGATAACTCCCGTTATCTGCATCCTGATAATCTTGTATTGATTCAAATGATGAAGAATTTAGGAAATGGCGTCTTACGATTAGGAGGAAATAGCAGTGATAAGATTTCATGGACAGGTATGCCACGCATTGATTATATGAGGAAGGATTCTTTAACTACTACAGATGTAGATACTTTTTCAAAATTTGTAGATTTAACTGGATGGAAGGTTATCTGGGGACTGAATCTGGGAGAGAATAATCCTGAAAAAAAAAACTCGGATGAAGCTGTATATGTAGCAAAACGATTAAAGAATGCTCTTTATGCTCTTCAGATAGGTAATGAACCTGATTTATATTACAAACATCTGCGTCCTGTAAATTATGCAATAAGCGATTATGAAAAAGAATGGTTTCTACATTATACGAAGATAAAAGAGAGATTACCTGACATTACTATAGCAGGGCCAGCAGTTGCTGGGGATATCCGTTGGTTTGAGTCTTTCTTGAACAGTTACTCTTCCAGAATAAGTTTGATGACCGGACATCATTACAATTCACCAGGTAAGAATGCTACAGTAAATTGGAAAACTATATTGGAACCGGATAATCATTTATCAGGTTATTTGCAAGTATTGAATTTTTTATGTCAAAAACACGGAATTACTTATCGTATGGCAGAATGTAATACAGTCTCTCAAGGTGGAAAAATAGGAGTGAGCAATGTTTTTGCTTCTGCTTTATGGGCGTTAGACTATATGTGGAGTGTGGCTTTGAATAATGGGGTGGGAGTAAATTTTCATGGTGGTAGTGTTAGTAAGTATGCACCTATTGTAGTGGATGAGAAAGGAATTCCTACTCCTCGTCCTATCTATTATGCAATGCTTGCTTTTAAATATGGAAGTGAAGGTGGTAATATTGTTCCTTCTGTGATTTCACCTTCTGTTCCTAACAGCAGCGTATATGCTTGTGTCAATGGCAAAACATTGAAAGTTACACTTTTAAATAAAAGTGAAGATGATATTTCCTTCACAGTTCGGCTGAATGACACCCCTGCTTCGGTTCAGTTACTTAGACTTACAGCACCGTCTCCGATTTCTTCATCTGGAATACGTTTTGCCGATGCCGAAGTAGAAGCTGATGGAAGTTTTCAACTAAATATGAGAGAGAAATATCAACCACAAAATGAATATGTTAAAGTCTCCGTTCCGGCAATGAGCGCAGCGGTGATGATTATAGATAAAGAATGATTATGAAAAGGTTACTACTTATATGTCTGGTGCTATGCTTTTGGGGAGAATACGGCTATGCTGTAGAGAAACAGAAAGATATAGAGATTTTATATAATAGATTGTTGGAAGAATATTTGTCGGATTCGGTAGACGTTTCTCAAGCAGAAAAGGATTTGGCTGTTATGCAAACTGATGGTAGCTGGAAAGATATTGATTATAAGACAGTGACTTTCTATTTCGATGCAGAGCGTCATCTCAAGAGATTAAAGAACATGGCATTGGCTTATAGTAAACCCGGAAATAAATTATTTCATGAGCAGGAATTGCGAAAGAAAATAATTCTTGGGTTAGATTATTTCCGGATAGCTAATCCAGATTCTGGAAATTGGTGGTACCGGGACATCGGTGCTCCTTCCCAATATATGATTCCTCTTCTTTTGCTGAAGAAAGAGTTGAAAAGAGAAGATGTGACGAGACTTTCTTCTTATCTGGTTGATAAGACAGATAATATGGCCCATAAAGGAAAGAATAGAACATGGGTATCTGCAGTCTTGATACATAAAGGCTGTATAGAAGATGATTATGAGTTAATTGCCAAAGGATTTTCTTCCATTGCTTCTACCATATATGTAGAAGAGAGATGATGAAGGAATGAAAAGAGATAATAGTATTCATCAGCACCGTCCTCAGCTTTATTCGGGTGGATATGGAATGTCACTACTGTCCGACTTGGCAGAGTATATTACTTTAGCTAATAAAACATCTTTTATGAAGTTCTTCACTTCGGATAAGATTAAGCTGGTATCAGATGTTTTTCTGAAAGGGACACAGATGTTCGGATATAGAATGGCATATGATTTTGGAACGATTGGGCGGGGGATATGTCGCCCGAATTGCTTGAGCAATATGTCCACGCATACATTAGATTTAATGAAAGAAGTTGATCCCGTTCATGCGGAAAATTATGAGGCATGGAAGCGGCATATTGGTGGCGAAGCCTTTCCGGTACCAGGAAATACACATTTTTGGAAATCAAACATTATGACCCATCATGGTTCTGATTATTATATGTCTGCCAAAGTCATATCCGTACGAACAAATGGTACGGAAATGCTGAACGGGCAGAATTTGAAAGGCTATTATCTACCATTAGGAGCAACTAACATAATGACTACCGGTCATGAATATGATGATGCTTTTGTTGTTTGGGATTGGACACGGGTACCGGGAACAACGGCGGTTGCTAATCAGTCGACTGCCGATCTCCGCTGGTATTTGTTTGGTTCGAATCAATTTGGTGGAGGCGTTAGCAATGCTCATAATGGTGTAATGGCTTATGAACATGCTTATCAAGGTGTGGAAGCTCGGAAAGCTTACTTTTTTATGGGAGATGCTATGGTATGCATGGGAAGTGGCATTAAGGCGGCTCGTACTCAGGAAGTTCGTACTTCAGTAAATCAATGTTTGGCAAATGGTGAAGTTACATATGGCTTATCAGGACATACATACCGGTTAACGAATAACTTGTCCGACAAAAATATTGATTGGGCTTACCATGATAATGTAGGGTATATTTTCCCGCAAAATGAGAGTGTAACGTTGAGAAAAGCCAAGCAAACCGGTGCTTGGAGAGAACTTGAAGTAACAGCAAGTGATAAACCAGTAACAAAAGAGATTTTTAGCTTATGGGTTTCGCATGGTACTACTCCGCAGCATGAGGATTACTGTTATATTATAATGCCTGATAAACCTCTTTCTTATTTTTACAGATAA